>Ga0187853_10000022_pt1 | contig 189046 bp, 163 predicted proteins | sample June2016WEW_6_10_2_FD_132417 | JGI IMG/M metagenome (GOLD analysis project Ga0187853, IMG submission 132417) | Peatland microbial communities from SPRUCE experiment site at the Marcell Experimental Forest, Minnesota, USA - June2016WEW_6_100 | ecosystem: Environmental > Terrestrial > Soil >... | reverse complement strand
GCGGCAGGCGGTGACCGTGCGCGACCAGGAGATGACGGCGGTGAACGTGGAGCTGAAGCCGAAGCCGGGCACGGTGGCGTGCGAGACAACGCCGGCGGGGGCGCGGGTGGTGATCAACGGCGGAGAACGGCACAACATTACACTCATCGACGACCGGACGCAGGCGGAGAGGCTGACGCCGCTGCGCGTGGCGCTGCCGCCGGGCGAGTACACACTGCACTTCGAACTCAAGGGCTACAAGGCGGCGGCGCGGACGGTGTCCGTGGCGGCCAACTGCACGGTGGAGGTGTCGGCATCGCTGGAGAAGCAAGTTCTTCCTGGACCTAGCCAGGGCCAGACGTGGACGGTGCCGGAGCTGAATCTGCAGATGGCGTACATCCGGCCGGGTACGTTCACGATGGGCAGTCCTGCCTCAGAGAGCGGGCGGTCTAGCGACGAAGGCCCGCAAACACAGGTGACGCTCACTGAGGGCTATTGGCTGGGGAAGACCGAGGTTACTCAGGCGCAGTGGGAGGCGCTGATGGAAAGCATTCCCTCGAAATTCATGGGGCCGGACCGGCCGGTGGAACAGGTCTTTTGGTCCGACGCGATGGAGTTCTGTCGGAAGCTGACGGAGCGCGAGCGCTCGGCCGGTCGCCTGCCGGAGGGCTACGAGTACACGCTGCCGACGGAGGCGCAGTGGGAGTATGCGTGCCGGGCGGGGACCACGGGTCAGTATGGCGGGGACGGAAATCTGGACGACATGGGCTGGTACCGCCAGAACAGCGGCAACACGACGCATCCGGTGGGACAAAAGCAGGCGAACGCGTGGGGGCTTTATGACATGCACGGCAACGTCTGGGAATGGTGTTTGGACTGGTATGGCAATTACCCCGGCGGCTCGGTGCGCGATCCGACGGGCCCTGCTTCGGGCACCGGCCGCGTCGGCCGCGGCGGCGGCTGGGGCAGCTACGCGATCGGCTGCCGCTCCGCCTTCCGCTCCGGGGGCGTCTCGGGCTACCGCTTCAACGGCCTCGGCTTCCGCCTCGCCCTTGCGCCGCAGGTCAATCAGCCGGCGACCGTGGCGGCCAACCACACGGCGGAGGTGTCAGCCTCTTCAGAAAAGTTCCGCGGCGCGGAGGAGGACCAGAGGGCGACAGAGCCAGAGCTGGACCAGCGTTTCAGAGAGATGGCCGCCCAATACCGCGCCTCACCGCAAAAGCCTTTGCCGGATAAAATCAGCCGCTGTGACGTTCTAGCAAAAACAGCAATACTGACGAAGGACTACGATCGTGCGATTGATATCTACGAAGACGGGTTGAAGGAGATGCCGACCTGGGCGGTGGGTCACTTCAACGTGGCCATTCTGCTTGGGAACTCCAAGAGCTACAACTCGGCGATTTTGCACATGAAGATGTATCTGGAATTGGAACCCAATGCGCCGGATGCTCTTTCCGCCCAAGATCAGATCTACATATGGGAGCAGAAAACCAGCAAGCACTGAAAGCAGGACAAAATTGCCTCATGCCCGCGTGCAGCAGAAGTAAGAGGAGCAGGCCTCCTTCCGCGTCCGCCGCGCCGGCAGCCTCGGCTTCCGCCTCACCCTGAGTTCAGTTCCGTAGTGGTATGGCTGAGGCGAGCGGATTCGCAGCGCTCAGTTGGTCGTTCGGGTGCCGGAATTTTCCATTGCCGGCATTACTGGCAATGGCCAGAAGTCTGGGGCATGCCGAGCGACGACAACTCCATGAGATCGGTGCCGGTGCCTGACCCCGACAACTACCCCACGGTGCGGGGACTCTCGGCGGGGCGGAAGGTGTTTGGACGCTACGTGCTCGAAGCGGAATTGGGGGTGGGCGGAATGGGCGTGGTCTGGCGTGCCCGCGACGAGGAACTGAGCGACCTAGTGGCGCTCAAGTTTCTCCCGGAGGTGGTGGCGCGCGACGACTCGGCGGTAGACGAACTGCGGGAGGAGACACGTGAGGCCCGGCGTCTGACTCATCCGAACATTGTCCGCGTGCACCAGTTCGAGCGCGACGGCAGCATGGCCGCCGTCTCAATGGAGTATGTCGACGGCACGACGCTATCCAAGCTGCGCTTGGCGCAGCCGGGCAAGGTATTCTCCGTCGAGAAGCTCGCCCCGCTGGTGGCCCAGCTCTGCGCCGCCTTGGACTACGCGCACGGCGAGGCAAAGGTCGTCCACCGCGACCTCAAACCGGCCAACCTCCTCGTCACGCCCGAGGGCCGGCTCAAGATCGCCGACTTTGGCATCGCCCGCAGCCTGGCCGACACCCACACGCGGCTGACCGGCCGCACTGCCGGCACGAGCGGCACACTGCTCTACATGAGCCCGCAGCAACTGCTCGGCAAAAAGGCATCGGCGTTGGACGACATTTATGCGCTTGGCGCCACCCTCTACGAGTTGCTCACCGGCCGACCTCCGTTCTTCACTGGCGACATTGCGACGCAGGTGCAGAGCGTGACGCCGCCACCGCTCGCCGAGCGGCGTTCCGAGTTGGGGATTGCGGGCGAACCGATCCCTGCCGCTTGGGAAAAGACCGTCGCCGCGTGCCTGGCGAAGGACTTGGCGCAACGGCCGCAAACCGCGGGCGAAGTGGCGGCGAGACTCGGCCTCGCCAAGGCTGGAGGCGCCGTTGCAGGGTATTCCTTTGTGAACGATCGGGGCCAAGCCGCAAACACCGGCCCTACGAAATCCAGAACGTCCCGAGTGCTGCCCCTTGCCGGCCTTGCCGTGTTGGTATTAGGCGTCCTAGCTTATTCATACTGGCCGAAAATGAGACCTGCGCCGGCCACGGGCCACTTTGAGGCTCCGCCGGCAAAGCCAGTCACGGCATTCAATGAAACCAAAGCCAAGGCCGGAGAATTTGATCCAGTTGCTTTTCTGGCTGCGGGCGATGAAACCAAAGCCCAAGCCGAAGATTTTGATTTCGAAGCTTACCTAGCGGAGAGCAATGAAACCAAAGCCAAGGCTGAAGGAGGCGATGCGAAAGCTCAGGCCGTCCTGGGCTGGAAGTATGCTAATGGCTATGGGGTGCCCAAGGACAATGCGGAAGCTGTAAAGTGGTATCGCAAGGCCGCGGACCAAAGGAACGCTATGGCTCAGCGTCACCTCGGATGGATGTATGCCAACGGCTACGGCGTGGCCAAAGACCCAACGGAGGCGGTAAAATGGTATCGCAAGGCGGCCGAACAGGGTGAAGCGCCCGCCCAGTATAACCTCGGCTTGATGTATGCCGAAGGCGTTGGAGTCCTCAAAAACGAAACCGAGGCTCTGGCTTGGTACAACGTCAGCGCAGTGTCGGGCTTTGATATTGCCGTAAAGAACCGAGATGCACTCGAAGGTCGGCTGGGCCCCGTGGCCGCACAGTTCGCCCAGCAACGCACCAAAGCAATCCTGGCGGAAATCGAAGCAGCCAAGACCCGATCTGCTGGTCCCACTGCGGCTGGCGCTTCGCCGCCCTAGCCCAGCGGTTCTGGCGCGATCGTCTCTGCACACGGTCCAGACGAGAGGCAGGCGTGGACGATCCCTGACTTGGGCTTGGAGTTGGTGTCGATCCGCGCCGGCGGGTTTACGATGGGCAGTTCTGCCTCAGAGAGCGGGCGTTCCAACGACGCCCGTCATCACAAACAGATAGTGAGTGTTGCGCGTGCGCACCAGCAGGCGATCGCCAAACAGAAGCTGGCTGAGTTCCAGTTCATCGCCGATCCACTTTTCCGCAGATTGAAGGAAAGCGACGATGTCGGGGATACATGGGCGATCCATGTGGAATGATTGAGACTGCGAATGGCGCCGGAGGTTCGTTTAACGACAAACCCGGTCAGGAAATTCGCAATTCGTAGTTCAGATTGCCCAGGCGGATGATGTGCGCGGGCTGCAGCGGCAGCACCTCGCCCGCCGCCAGCCGGTGTTCGTCGAGCGCCACAGCGCTGGCGCCTCCGGCGGGCACTTCCAGCCAGAAGCCGTCCTGCCAGTGATGGAAGCGTACGGCCACCGGAGGGAGGCCCGGTTGCTCAAGCCGCACGGCACATTGCGGAGCCGAGCCAAGCGTTGCCTCGGAGAGCAGCCATACCGCCGTCACAACCACCTCGCGGCAGGTGACGGGCAGAAAACGCAGGCATCCGAGCGGACGCTGGGGCACCATTTGGGTGGGCTGCGTGGAGATGGTGATGGCGGCGGGCACGGCTAACGGTCCGTCGGGCGACACCGCGGGCAGCTGCAGGACAGCGAGCTCGTAGCCAAATTGGCCGAGCTTCAGCCGGCGTTCTTTGGCGAAATTGAGGGCAATGGCTGCCGTGATGCTCTGGCCGTCGATGATCGTGCCGTTGGTGCTGGGCTTGACTTTGCCCTCTGCCAGCACCTCGCCGTCCTGCACCCAAATCTGATTACCCTTGAGAAAAAACGTCGTGTTAACCCGGCTGATCGTCTCATTTTTCTGCCGGTTCGCCTCATTCTCAGGCAGAAAGACGGTCGCGAAATCAACGGAAGCGCGGCGGCGGCCGAGGACGAAGCGGGGCCGGGCCACCAGATGAATGGGTGGAGCCGGCTGACGCAAGGTGCCCTCGATGCGCACCGGCACAAGCTGCAGCAAAGTGCCGCGCGTCGGCGAAAGGGCGGATGGCTTTGGAACGGGCTTGGGCGCGGCTGGCGGCGTCGGACCAGCCGCTCTGAGTTCGGACGGGGGAGGTGCGGTGGGCGCGGCAGCGGGGGGTGCGGAGGCTGGCGGGGGAGGTGGGGAGGGGATGGAGGCAAAGGGCGGCATGGATGGCACGGCAGCCGACGGCTTCCGTTCCGGACCAAGACGCTCCTCGATCTCGATAATACGCTTCTCGAACCCAAAGCGCACCGCTTCGTCTTTGATCTCCGGGACGAGCGGTTTGATCCTGCCCAGACAAAGCCGGATGACACCGCGCACGGCGTTGGGTTTGGCGATTTCGGCGGCAATCTCGGCAAAATAGGTCTCGGCGCGGCCGATGATTTCGAGTTGGGCGACCAGATCATTGGCCGACTCCAGCAGTGCCGTTTCCTGCTGGAGTTTGAGTTTAACCGGTTTGGGCAGATCCTCTTCGCGCAAGGAAAGCGCAATTTCCGAGAAACGGCGCGTCCGCGCCCGGACCACTTCAGCGGCTGGCGTGTCGGCAGGCAGGCCGAGCAGATCGCAAAGTTCTTCCCGCGTCATGGAGAAAGCAGCCAGCAGCCCAGTCGGTTGGGACAGACAGCCGTGCTTGAAGAGGCGCACCTGGCGCCGTCAGCGGTCAATGCCACCATTGACGGCTCGGAGCTTCTCTTCCTGCGTTCACTCAACGCCGACAGGCAGACTGGATTTGATGACAAAGGGGCTATCCCAGTCGGTCGTGCCGCTGACTGCAATCGTGTAGGTGGCAGAAGCGGTAAACGTGGCCGTGACCTGTGCGCCCGACGTGCTGCTGAGCGTGGGCGAACCAGAAGGGCTGGTGATTTCCCACTTGGTCACCGTGAAGCCAGTACCACCGGTGTGGTCCGACAAGGCCAGGGTGTAGCTCAAGCTGCCGGCAGCTTTTTTCTCGGAACCGGACACCGGAACAACCTCCAACGCCCAGGTGCGCGACTCGCCATCGACCCGATTCACCACAAAGGTGTTCGGCGCAGAGGGGCTCGGCGTCGGCCGGAACGTAACCTTGGTTTCGCGCGTGAGCCGGGCGCCCTTGCCGCCCACATAGACTTTCTCGATGCCCTTGGCTTCGCCGTTCTTCCAGTCGAAATCGGGCGGAATCACAAGTTCGCTGCCGTCCTCACCGACGTATTTGGCGCCATTCCCTCCCGGCGTGGCGCCTCCGCCCCGTGTGCCGTCGGCCCTGATCACAGAACCATCGGCCAGCTTGATTGAACCGTCGGGTTGCACCTCGCAACCCTTCAGGTCGACCACGGACCCGTCCTTGAGGCGAAGTTTGCCGTCCGGCAGGGCGGTAGTCCCGGGGATGGTGACGGTGGTGCCGTCTTTGCCGACGACCGTCGCTCCGGAGGATGAAGTGAAGAGCGTGTTTCCGCCGCCCAACGCTTGCGCGCCCGCGGTATTGAGGGTTTCGCCGCTGGCCAGGGTGACTGTGCCGTTGCCGTTATCCTGCGCGTTCTTGATCGCCACGGCTCCAACGCCGGGGACGTTTATCTGCGCGGTATGCTGGCCCGCGACACCGCTGGCCACGGCATTCAGCACGTTCTGATTGGAGCGATCATCGTTGCGGCGGTTCTCATCGGAGAACGTGGTCATGACCTTGGTGAGTTGCTCCTCCGCCGTGTGGCGGGCGGCGGCATCCGCTGTATTCATCCAGGTGCGCACCTTGCTCAGGGCCACCATGACCGCCGAGTAACCGTGCCCCTGCAGGTTGACGGCGAAATCCTCCACCTTCTTTTCAACCTCGAAGTATTTCGGCCGCAAGACATCGCGATACTTGGCGCGGTATTCCTCGCGCGCGGTTTCACTGAACAGCAGGCGCTGCAGCAATTCGATCCGCCGCGGATGACCATCGATCAGTTTGGCCGAGTCAAACAACGAACGAATGGCGCGCATGCCGGTGGCCGTGGCGCTGTCGAGCCGGTTCTCGCCGACCCGCAACAATCCTTCGTTGAGTTGCGCGGTCGTGTCCTCCAGCAGCGTCGCAATCTGCCGCTGCTCGCGATCAATATCGCGGCCCTTCAGCAATGCCTCCCCTCCCGCCGGGGGCGGTGGTTGGGCTCCACTTGGGGGCGGAGGTTGGGTGTTTTGGCCGATCGCGACCGGCCAAAACGGCAGAGCCATCAGCGCTGCGAAAATCATCCGACGGTAGGAGCGAGTATTCATATTGAAAGCCAGTAGATATTGACCACAGGGATCTTGAGAAGGCTTGCACAGGGATCGTCAACTTCAACATAAATTTCGTACCTGCACCCTCCGCACGGTCATCGATAAATTCCAATTCTCATCCGGATGATTCATCGTTGACCCAACGCCGGCGAACCGGATTTCGGGAGTCACGGTTCCCGCGGCTCGCTACGCGCAGGAGCGTCAGGATGGCGGTGCGGACTTCAGATGGGAGCGGTGATCACGCCGCGACCATCTCGGCCAGATCAGGGCCAACTTTTCCTGAATTTAGGGAAGCGGTTGAAGAAGATGGCGCGGAAGCGCTTCTGCTTTTGGTTTCGCCTTCAACTTCTTCCGAAAGTTCCGATGCCGGCTCAGACCGGGCGGGCCGCCGGCGGTTCTTTCCTGGCCGGTTCGCGGGGAGCGAGCGTCTCGCGGATCGTGCGGAGCATGATTTCCGCCGTGAAGGGTTTGGCCAGAAACGAGGTGGCACCGAGGCCAAAGGGTTCCATCGACTGGGCGCTGGTCTTCAGGCCGCTCACCGCAATGACCTTCACCTCGGGATCCATTTTTCGCAGGGCGTAAATAAGCGCCGCCCCGTCGAGCACCGGCATCGCCATGTCGGTGAGCACCACCGCGATCTTCCCGCGCTCCTGCGCGAACAGGGCGAGCGCTTCGGCGCCGTTGGAGGCGGTGAGCACCTGGTAGCCATAGGCCTCAAGCGCATGGCGGGTGATGTTGAGGATGCAGACCTCGTCGTCGACCACGAGGATGGTTTCGCCGCTGCCACGCGGGGGCGGAAGCCCCGCGGCGGTGCCGCGGGCCACGGCCGTCTCGGCGGATGCCGGCAGGTATATCTTGAAGGTCGTGCCACGCCCCACCTCGGAATCGAGCGCGATGAATCCGTCGTGGTTCTTGACGATCGTCCGGGTGGTGGAGAGGCCGAGCCCCGTGCCCCTGCCAGGCTCCTTGGTGGTGAAGAAAGGTTCGAAAATGCGGTTACGAATTTCCGGAGGGATGCCCACGCCGGTGTCCTTCACCTCAAAAACGACGAAGAGGCCGGGGCGCATTTCCGGACTCATGGCGGCATATTGTTCATCGATGCGCACATTGCGCACCGAGAGGGTGAGCCGGCCGCCTTGCGGCATCGCATCACGCGCGTTGACGCAGAGGTTCATGAGCATCTGATGGAGTTGGGTGCGGTCGCCGTGCACCGGCCAGAGGTCGGCGTCGAAGTGGGTGACCACCTCGATTGATTTGCCGATCGTGTCGATGAGAAGCTTTTCGACATCGCGCACGAGCGGCTGGGGATGCACGAGGAGTTGCTGGCCCTCCCAGCCACGGGCGAAGGCGAGGACCTGACGCACAAGTTCGGCGCCGCGCTGGGCGCTTGTCTCGACCGTGCCAAGCAACTTCTGGCTGTCAGCGTCGGGGAAACGCAGCCGGAGGAGCTGGGTGGCCATGACAATGGGCGCCAGCACGTTGTTGAGATCGTGGGCAATGCCCCCCGCGAGCAGGCCGATGCTCTCCAGACGCTGGGCGCGCAGGTATTGCGATTCGAGGTCTTTCTTTTCAGTGATATCGATGTAGAAAGCGAGCACGGCCTTGGGCCGGCCGGCATCGTCGCGCAACAGGGTCCAGCGGCCCTCGACCGCAAGGCTGGTGCCATCCCGGTGCTTTAGGTTCAGCTCGCCATGCCAGTCCCCGTGTTGGAGGACGTGTTCGCAGGCCTCGAAATATTGCTGGGGGAATCCACCGAGTTCCGTGGCGGTGTGCCCGACGATGTCCTCGGAGGGCAGACCCAGGATGCGCGCGGCGCTCGCGTTGCAGTAGATGACGCGATGATTCAAGTCGCGCACGATGATGCCGTCGTTGGCTTGGTCGAGGACCGCCGCCTGCTCGCGGAGCCGCTCTTCCGCCAGTTTACGCTCGGTCATATCGACGCTGATGGCGAACACGCGAACGAGGCGGTGCTGATCGTCCTGCACGACGGTCGTACGGTCCTGGATCCATCGGTAGCTGCCGCTCTTGTCATGCAGCCGGTAGAAAATGTTGGCCGAGGTCGTCTCGCCTTCCCTGAGTCGCTTGATGACCTGTTCAACGAAACCACGGTCGTCCGGATGGACGGCGTCCCGCCACTCGGCGTGGCTGGAGAAAACCCTCTCGTTCTCCGCATAACCGAGCATGCGCTTGTATTCGGGCGTGATGTAGAGCTCACCCGTGGCAAGGTTCCAATCCCAGAAGCCGAGATTGGCCGCGCTGAGCGCAAGGTTGAGGCGCGCTTCCTTGTCCTTCAGGTCCTCCATGATGCGCCGGCGCTGAATGGCGTGGCGGATGGCGCGGTCCAGCGCGGCCGCGCTCAGGGCGTCCTTTTCAAGGTAGTCAGCCGCTCCGGCCGCCATGGCCTCGATGTCGAGCGGCTCGTTGCCGGTGTCGGTGACAAGGATCATCGGCCCGGCGGCAAGGCCGTGGGCGCGCACCCGGCGGATCAGATCAATGCCGCTGTCCGGTTTCAGGTGGCCGTCGATGAGATAGGCGTCGTGCCGGCGTTCGTTGATAAGCCGCCAGCCCTCCTCGGAGGTCTGGGCCCAGTCGATTTCATAGCTGACGGTTTTCACCTTGCCGAGGAGCGCGCGGATGCAGGCGTGCTCATCAGCGTCGTTGTCAATTTGAAGGACCTTCAGTGTCTCGGGGCTCATGGGGTCGCTGTTCCAGCCGGACAGGGACCAGGCTGGAGGCTGGGGGAATTGGCGCGAGAGTAGGCCGGCCCTGCTGGCGGGTCAAAGCTCAATCACCCATCGCCGACGAGGGGCCGGATCTCCCGCAGCAGGCATGGAGCGAGAATCCCGGGGGCTGCCTTCCCCTGCCATCCACTCAGCGATCAAGGGGCCGCCCGCGCTGGACGGCCGTGGCCATGAAGCTGGTTTGCGCCGAAAAGGAAGGCTCGCCGTCGTGGCGCGCCACCGGCAGGTAGGCCCCGCTGGCGTACAGCTCGCGGGCATTCTCATTGTCTTGGAACTCGACGGGGAAGAGCTCATCGAGCACGCGGCGGCGAAGCTCGGGCGCCTCGATGGGGAAGAGCACCTCGACGCGCCGGAAGAAATTGCGGGGCATCCAGTCGGCGCTGCCCGCGAGCACCAGCGGCTCGCCGCCGTGGTTCTCGAAATAGAAAGCCCGCGCGTGTTCCAGATAGCGGCCGACGATGCTGCGGATGCGGATGTTCTCGCTCAGGCCCTTGATGCCGGGCACGAGGCAGCAGGTGCCGCGCACGATCAGGTCGATGCGCACCCCCGCCTGCGAGGCCGCATACAGGTTGTCGATCGTGGTCTTGTCGACGAGGTTGTTCATCTGGGCGAGGAGGCGGGCGGGCCGGCCGGCCCGGGCGTTGTCCGCCTCGCGGGCGATCAGCGCCTGGATGCGGTCGTGAAGATTGAACGGCGCCACCAGTAAATGGTGAAACTCCGGCGAGCGGCCGAAGCCCGTCAGCGCATTGAAGAGACTGGCCACCTCGCGGGTGAGGTGATCGCGGCAGGTGAAGAAGCTGAGGTCGGTGTAACTGCGGGCGGTCCGGTGATTGTAGTTCCCGGTGCCGAGGTGGACGTAGTGCCGCAGGGCCTTGGCCTCGCGGCGCACGACGAGGCTGCACTTGCAATGAATCTTGTGGCCGACCATGCCGTAGACCACGTGCACGCCCGCCTCCTCAAGCTGGCGCGCCCAGTGGATGTTGTTGGCCTCGTCAAAGCGCGCCTTGAGTTCGACCAGCGCCGTCACCTGCTTGCCGTTGCGCGAGGCCTCGATGAGCGCGCGCACGATGAGTGAGTCCCCGCTCGTGCGGTAGAGCGTTTGCTTGAGGGCGAACACCTCCGGATCGCGCGCCGCCTGCTCGACAAAATCGATGACGGGGGTGAACGATTCGTACGGGTGGTGCAGCAGGATGTCCTGCTCGCGGATGGCGTCGAAGATGTGCTCGGGGGCCTGCAGGGCCGGCGGACGCGCCGGGGTGAACGGCGGGTATTTCAGGTCGGGCCGGTCCAGCAGGTCATAGAGGCTCATCAACCGCATGAGGTTGAGGGGACCCCGCAGCCGGAAGACGTATTCGTGGGAGAGGCCGAGATGATCGCACAGCGCGGTGAAGATCCGGTCGTCCACCCCCTCCTCGATCTCCAGGCGCACGGCGGCGCCGCGGCGGAGGTTGCGCAGCTCCTCCTCGATTTTTTTCAACAGGTTTTCCGCCTCCTCCTCGTCGATGTAGAGGTCGCTGTTGCGCGTGACCCGGAAGGCATGCGCCCCGTAGATGCGATAGCCGGGAAAGAGCTCGCTGGCGCAAAGCTTGATGATCTCGCTGAGGAAAATGTAGCGCTGCGGGCCGTGCCGGGAGGGCTCGATGTTGACCAGCCGGGGCAGCATGCGCGGGACGGGCAGGATGGCCATGAAGCCCTCCACGTCAGGCGTCTCCGGGTTGTCGAGCGACACGACGACGTTGAGGGTCTTGTTGCCGAGCTGGGGAAAGGGATGGAACTGGTCGACCGCCAGAGGCGTGAGCACGGGGTAGATCTGCTCGCGGAAGTAGGTCTTCACCCAGTTGAGCTCGGACTGGCTGAGCTGGTCGGCGGTCTTGAAATGGATGTTCTCGTCCGCCAGCGCCGGCACCAACTGCCCGTGCCAGCAGCGATACTGGTCCTCGACCAGCGAGGCCACGACCGAGTGGATGCGCCGCAACTGCTCGCGCGGGCCGAGGCCGTCAATGCTCGGCTCCGTGACGCCGCTGTCGACCTGCTGGATGAGGCCGGCCACCCGGATTTCGAAGAACTCGTCGAGGTTGGAACTGACGATCGCCAGGAAATTCACCCGTTCGAGGAGGGGATTGTGTTCGCTCTGCGCCTGCTCGAGCACCCGGCGGTTGAACGCCAGCCACGAGAGCTCCCGGTTGAAATAAGCCACCTTGGCCGGCCGCCGGGCCGCCTCGGGGGCGGGCAGCGGCGGATTCTCCGCAATGGGAGCCGGGGCCGGAGCGGCCTTGTTCGATCTGGAGGAACGCGTGCGCATGCCGGGAAATCAGGCAGAAGACGGGAAAAACGCCAAGCGTACCATCCCCAGCTGGCAAAACGAGAACGAAGTGAAGGGTTGCGAAGAGGTAACATCTGCAGGCACTTGCACACCCAGGCACGGTGCTGCCCGGCCCCGGCCGGTCACGCCACCACGACGGTTTTGATGTTCACGAACTCGCGCAGACCGAACGGACCCAATTCACGGCCGAATCCCGATTGTTTCACTCCGCCGAAGGGCAGCGACGGATCGGAGCGCACGAAATCGTTCACGAACGCCAGCCCCGACTCGAGTTCCTCGACGGCGAGGCGGCGGCCGCGGCGGCGATCGCGCGTGAAGACCGCGGCACCGAGCCCGTAGGATGAACGGTTGGCTGTCGCGAGGGCCGCGGCTTCGTCGCGCACCGGGATGACGGCCGCGACCGGGCCGAACAATTCCTCGTCGCCGGCGGGCATGCCTGGTTTCACATCGGCCAGCACGGTGGGCGCGTAGAACCAGCCCGGACCGGGCAACGGCTGGCCGCCGAGCAACAGTCGTGCGCCCCGGCGCAGACTTTTGCGCACCTGCGCGTGCAGCTCTTCGCGCAAATCGACCCGGGCCAGCGGGCCGATGTCGGTGCCGGGATCGGCCGGCGGGCCGACCTTGCGCGCCGCCATGCGGGCGACAAAACGATGTTCAAAGGCCGCGCGCACCTCCTCCACCACAATGAAACGCTTGGCCGCGATGCAACTCTGTCCGCTGTTGATGAGACGCGACCGGGCGCACACCTCGGCGGCGAGGTCCAGGTCGGCGTCGGCCAGAATCACGTAGGGATCGCTGCCGCCGAGTTCCAGCACGCACTTTTTCAGCGCCGCACCGGCCAGTGCGGCGACCTGCCGGCCCGCGGCGGTGCTGCCGGTGAGCGTGACAGCCTGCACCTGCGGATGGTCGATGAGCGCAGGCACGCGGTCCGAATGGATGAGCAGGGTCTGGAACACCCCGGCCGGCAGGCCGGCCTCCTGAAAGGCCGATTCGATGGCGAGCGCGCATCCGCAGACGTTGGAGGCGTGCTTGAGCAGAACCGTGTTGCCGGCCATGAGGGCGGGCACCACCGCGCGGAAAACCTGCCAATAGGGGAAGTTCCACGGCATGACGGCCAGGATCACGCCTAGCGGCCGGTAGGTGATGAAACCGTTCCGGGGCGCGCCCGGGGGCTGTTCATCCGCGAGCAAGTCCGCCGCGTTCCTGGCGTAATGCTCGCACACGAGCGCACATTTCTCGACCTCGGCGCGGGCCTGGGCCAGCGGCTTGCCCATTTCGCTGGTGATAAGATGGGCGTGCGCGTCGAGCTTGCGCCGCAGCGCCGCAGCCACCGTGCGCAGCAGCCGGGCGCGACTGGCAAGAGAGACCCGGCGCCAGTCGAGGAAGGCGGCGTGCGCGCGTTCGGCAGCCGCGGCCTGGTGCCGGGGGGAATACTCACGATAGCGGCGGATCAGTCTGCCGGTGGCGGGATTGATGGAGACGAGAGGCATGAGGATGAAACCATCAATGACTAATGCATATCCGCAAATCGGCAAAGCGCGCATGCCGATTTGTTGCCGGGCGGGTGCGGTCCGCGAATCATCAGGTGTTTGCCACGACGCGCTTGTCCGTCGGTGCCGCGAGACTGCAGGTCGCAGGCGCCCGGCCAGTCCGCTCGCAACCGCATCGCCTGCAGCAAGCGGCAGCCCTGCATTGGTCGGCGTGAGGCCGGTTCAGAATGCGTCGACCAACGATTGCACCTTCAGCTCCCGGCGCAGTTCTTCCGCACTCGCGGCGCCCTCGGCCTTGATCTCCACCGGCTGGCCCGGGATCAGGTCGAAATAGTCGTCCGACGGCCTCGCGTCGAGCTTGCCGAAGGTGACGTGCACACTGCGCGCCAGCACCTTCGCGCTGAGGCGCAACCGGCACCCATCCGCACCCGGCACGACCACGGATTCAATCGCTGCGGCCGGCAGATGGATTTCATGGGTCGGGACCAGGTAAACGAGGTTGGACGAGAGCGTCCGTCCGTCCGCGGTCAGGTCCGTCGCGACAAAGACATGGGAGAAATCGATGCCTTTGGCCTGCAGGCCGGACAGTGGGGTCCGCAGGTAGATCTGGCTGGACTGGGCCGGGATGTTCACGGCCAGCGTCGTGTCGTCCAACGTGCGGCCGTCGAGGCTGATCACTCGCGTCCGCAGGGACGCGGCCATGGGCTCGAGACGGTCGGACACGACATACACCGCGAGGGTGCCGTCCTCCACGTGGGGAGAGACCAACACCGGTGCGTAGAACCGCCGCGCATAATACTGGAGCGCCTTCCAGCGCCCGAAGTAGTCGATGCTCGACCAGGACGCCACCGGCCAGCAGTCGTTGAGCTGCCAGAACAGTGAGCCCATCGTTTCCGGACGGTGACGCCGCATATGCTCGGCGCCGACTTTGATCCCTTCGGCCTGCAGGACCTGGCTGACGTAAAGGAACGAGGGAAAATCCTTCGGCTCCGGATAATCCCGCAGGGTGTAGTCATGGATGATGGCGTTGCCTTGCTGGTTTTTCTGGTGGGCGAGCATCACCGGCGTGAGAATGCCGGTCCGGTCCTCCGGCGCCGTGAATGCCTCGACCGTGCGCATCTCGGGGAAGGACTGGAATCCATATTCGGATACGAAGCGGTAGAGATGCTTCTCATAGTCGGTGAACGGCACCCGTCCATGCCAGACGCTCCAATCGTGGAAGTCCCCGGTCTTGTACGTGGATGACGGGTCCTCGGCGTTGCTGTCGAAATCGGTGGTGGGTGAACTGGACCAATAAGGTGTCTCCGGTGCCAGCTGGCGCACGTTTTGCCCGACGACGCCGTAGAAGAGCGTCAGGTAGTCCTTCCACATCTGGATCTGGGCTGCGTTGTCGATGGAACGCGAACGGGCGATCCACTGGAAGGCGGCCTCCGTTTCGTTGTTGCCGCACCACAAAACAATGCACGGGTGGTCGCGCAGGCGCTTCACCTGGTCCTTGATCTCGTGCCCGACGTTGCGCTTGAAATTGTAGACGCCCGGCTGCCAGTCGTTGCCGAACATGAAATCCTGCCAGACCATGATGCCGAGTTCGTCGCAGATGTCATAGAACTCGTCGGTCTCATAATAGCCGCCGCCCCAGTGACGGATCATGTTCATGTTGGCGTCCCGGGCGGACTCGAGCACGCGCCGGTACTCGCGGCCGGTCACGCGATTCGGAAAACTGTCGAACGGAATCACGTCCGCGCCCTTCGCGAAGATCGGGACGCCGTTGATGACGAATTCGAAGGACCGCCCCCAGGCGTCCGGCTTGCGGCGCAGTTCCACTGACCGCAGTCCCGTGCGCTCCCGCCGCTCGTCCACCACCTCAGCACCCTCCTTGAGCTGGGCCGTGAACGCGTACAACGGCTGGGCGCCGGCGCCAGCCGGCCACCACAGGTTGGGGTGGGCGATCTCCACCGGCAGATCGACGTGGTTGAGACCGGCGTGCAGAGCGACGTGCCGGGCCACTTGATCGCTTTTCCCCCCGCATTCGTACTGCACCGTGACATCAGCCTCCATGTCCGCCGAGGCAAGAACCTCAACCTCGGTATCGAGATGCGCCACCGCCGCCGTCAGGTCGCGCTGGCGGATGTGCAAGTCGGCGATCCGGGCGTCATCCCAGATTTCCAGCCGCACCGGTCGCCAGATGCCGCTGGTGACGAACCGCGGTCCCCAATCCCAGCCGTATTCGTAGGCCGCCTTGCGTATGTAGGTCTTCTCCGCGATGCCGATCGGGGTGCGCCAGCGGTCACCCGCGGCCGCCTTTTCTGCCGCCTTGATGGGCGAGGGAAAGACGATGCGGAGCAGATTGTCGCCGGGTTTGAGGAGGGGCTTCGCGTCGACGCGCCAGATCCGGAACATGTTGTCCGCCGTCAGCGCCGGCTGGCCGTTGAGCGACACCTCGCAGTAGGCGTCCAAGCCGTCGAAGACGAGTTCCACATGTTTGTGCCGCAGCAAATCGGCGGACATCGGCAGCGTTTTGCGGTATTCCCAGTCGGCTCCTTCGATCCACTGGAGTTTGGATTCGTTGTCGCGGAAGAAGGGATCCGGAATGATTTGGTGGCGCAGCAAGTCGAGGTGGATGTCACCCGGCACCTGCGCCGGGCGCCACTCCGCCGGCGCGGTACCGTCCGCCGGCACCTGCTGGCGGAACTCCCAGCCGTCGTCGAGGGGGATCGTTTGTCTCGCCGCCGTCCCGGCGACGCCGGAAGCCGCGAGACCGGCCAACACAAGGGAAACAGGCAGGAACGGGATTTGCATGATTTTATCTCCGGTTGGAAGACTAGAACCAAGGAGTGTGCGCCGGGACAAGCGGATTACCGCAACCGCCCCGCGCCGGTCGATCGCATTAATGCCGGGTAGGGCTCCCGTGAGACCGGGCGTGGATTTGGCTTCTTCTTTTCCACTGGATCAGACAGAAAGCGGCGCTCCGCCGGTGTTCCCATTGCACGACAGCGTTCCCCCCAATCCCTCATGACCCCCGAGCAACCCTCCTCCGCACCCGCCCGCGCCGCGCCCGTTGCCGCGAATCCCACCTATCGCGGCCCGTTCGCGATCATGACCGTGCTTTTCTTCATGTGGGGCTTCATGACGGTGTGGAACGACATCCTGATTCCCCGGTTCAAGGACGCCTTCACACTGAACTACTTTCAGGCGATGCTGGTGCAGTTCGCCTTTTTCGGCGCCTACGCCGTCGGCGCGCTCGTTTATTACGTGGTGGCCCTGGTCTCCGGCGATCCGATCAACCGGATCGGGTACAAGAACGGCGTGACCATCGGGCTGTTGGTGGCGGCCGCCGGCAGCGCCTTGTTCTATCCCGCCGCGGTCCTGAGTTCGTATCCGTTCTTCCTGCTCGCGCTGTTCGTTGTGGGCCTGGGTTTTGCCATGCTGCAGATCGCGGCCAATCCCTACGTCACGATCCTGGGGCCGGAGCGGACGGCCTCGAGCCGGCTCAATCTCTCCCAGGCGTTCAACTCCTTCGGCACCACCATCGGACCGCTGATCGGCGGCTGGCTGATCTTCCGCGTGTTCACCCATGCGGGCGCCCACGGAGCGGACTCGGTCAAGGTGCCGTACCTGTGCTTTGCGGCTGTGTTTGCGCTGCTGGCCCTGTTCTTCCAGTCGGCCCACCTGCCGGCTTTCACCAACCGCGAAGCGATCCGCCGCGGCGACAGCCCGCTGAGGTACGCCCACACCGTGCTCGGGGTCGGCGCAATCTTCATGTACGTCGGCGGCGAGGTCACGGTCGGGAGTTCGCTCATCAACTTTCTCGGCTCACCCCGGCTCGGCGGACTGTCACATGAGGCGGCCAGCCGCTACCTGTCCTTCTACTGGGGCGGGCTGATGATCGGGCGATTCATGGGCGCCTTCGCCCTGAGCGACCTTCGACCGGCGCTGAAACGGGCGCTGGTGGTGCTGGTCCCCGTCGCGGCCTTCGCCGTCGTCGCCGCCACCGCCGACCTGGCCACCGCGATGCGGTACGGCACTTTCCTCGGCCTCCTGCTGGCCGCCTTCTTTCTTGGCGGGGCAAGTCCGCAGCGGATGCTGGCGCTCTTCAGCGCGCTGATCGTCGTCCTGCTCGCCGTCGGCATGAGCACCGCCGGCGAAGCCGCGAAATGGGCGGTCGTGGCCGTCGGGTTGTTCTGCTCGGTGATGTGGTCGAACATTTTCTCCCTGGCCATCGACGGCCTGGGCGCGCTCAAGAGCCAGGCGTCGTCGCTCCTCGTCATGGCCATCCTTGGCGGCGCGGTGCTGCCGCCGATCCAGGGCGCGGTGGCCGACCGCCTCGGCATTCAGGCGTCGTTCGCCGTGCCGATTGTCGCCTTCGTCTACATCGCATTCTACGGCCTGTACGGTTACCGCGCCGGGCGGCGAGCGCGCTGATGCGCCCCGGCGGGCAGGGAAACGCGGCCAGGCGGGTTGGCGGGAGGCCGTTGGTGGATCGACAACCCGAGACCGGGGGCGCCGCTTACACGCTTTCGAGGAGCTTGTAGATCCGCGCGATCATTTTCTGCGGATCGTCGAGCAGACCGGCGGCGATGAGGGCGTTGTCGAGCACCTGTTCGGCCATGAGCTTCGCCACCTCCGGCTTTGCGTCCTTAGCGGCCACGAGGTGTTTGAAGATGGCATGGCGCGGGTTGAAGTGCAGCTCGATGCGCGGCGGCGTGTCGTCGGCGCCCTCGACCTTCATGGCCCTCATGAGGCGGCGCATGTGCGGCGACATGAACTTGTCGGCGTTGAGCGCCAGGGCGGGGGAATCGATCAGGCGGTCGCTGGATTTCACGTCGGCCACCCGGTCGCCGAGGATTGCCTTGAGCCAGGTGATGAGCGCTTCGGTTTGCTCCCTGGTCAGTGCGTCCTCAGCGGGCGGCGCGGGCAGAGCGTCCAGTTTCACGTCCGCGTCGGCGGCGGCGATCAGGCGCCTGCCGTCGAACTCATGCACATGGCTCATCACGTATTCATCGACGTTCTCATAACAGAAGAGCACTTCGAGGTTGCGGGCGCGGAATCCCTCGAGATACGGGCCGGCCTCGATCGCCGCGCGGTTCGGACCGACGAGGTAATAAATTTCCTTCTGCCCCTCCTTCATTCGCGACACGTAGTCGGCGAAGCTGGTGAGTGCATCCTTGTCCGTAAGCGACGATTCGTAGCGCAACAACTTCATCAGATCCTTCTGGTGGGTGTCGTCGAGGGCGGCGCCTTCCTTGAGGTAGACGCCGAAGCGCTGGTAGAACTCCCGGTAGCCATCGGGTCGGTCCTTCGCCTCCTCGTCGAGAAACTTGATGAAGCGACGCGTGATTACCCGGCCGAGCTTGGCGATGAGGCTGCGGTCCTGGGTCATCTCGCGCGAGATGTTCAGCGGCAGGTCCTCGCTGTCGACGACACCCTTGAGAAAGCGCAGCCATTCGGGCAGCAGGTCCTTCGGATGCGGGTCGATGAGAATCTTGCGGCAGTGAAGGGCCACGGATGGCTCGGCACGGATGAATCCAAACCGCTCGGGGTTCTCTTCCGGCACAAACAGCAGCGCGTGGATGGCCAGCGGGGCGTCGGCGCTGAAATGCAGACGCAGGCGCGGCGCATCGAGGGCATTGGCCTGGAACTTGTAGAACTCGGCGTACTCCCCGTCCTTGATCTCGTTCTTGTTGCGCAGCCAGATGGCCTGGATGGTGTTGATGCGTTTGCCGTTGAGGTTGATCGGGAACTGCACGAACGAGGAATAGCGCTTGAGAATCGCCTCGATCTTTGAGGCGAGGCTGAACTCGCGGCAGTCGTCCTGCAGTTCGACGATGATCTTGCAGCCGCGGCGCTGGCCCCCGGCTTCCTCGATCGTGTAATTGCCAGAGCCGTCCGACTCCCAGACGTGACCGGGTTCAGCGGTCCGCCACGAGTGGGCGTAAACGCGCACCCGCTTCGCGACCATGAACGCACTGTAGAAACCAACGCCGAACTGGCCGATGAGGCTCGCGCTTTTGGCGGCGTTCTCGCCCAGCGACTGGAGGAAGGCCTTGGCCCCGGAGTGGGCGATGGTGCCGAGATTTTCGATGAGCTCGGCGCGGGTCATGCCGACGCCAAAATCCTGAATCGTGAAGGTCTTGGCGGCGTCGTCCGTGGTGAGGTTGATCTCCAGCGGGAGCCGGTCGTCAAAGACCTCTTTTTCGATGAACTGGAGGTGGCGCAGTTTTTCGAGCGCGTCGGCGGCGTTGGAAACCAGCTCGCGCACGAAGATTTCCTTCTCCGTGTAGAGCGAATGGATGACGATATCGAGCAACTGCCGGACCTCGGCTTGGAACTCGAACTGTTGTGGTGTGGACATGCGGGGTGTGAGGGTGAAAGTGAAAGTGAAAGTGAAGGTGAAAGTGAAAGTGAAGGTGAGGGTGCGGGTGAGAAAGGCGACAAACTAGCAAAGAGCCGCCGAAAAAATCAAGGGATCGCTTGCCATGTCCGGTTCGTCCGCGGGGGTGGTCGGGCCGGGGCGGCGGGCCGGCACCGGACTTTGCGCTTTGCCTCGGCGCCGTTCTCCCGCTTTAACTCCGTCCTGTTGAACACCCTCGACCGCCACATCCTCGGCGAATGGCTGAAAATCCTGGGCCTTGTGCTCGCGGCCACGATCGGCCTGTTGCTCATGCAGGAGATGTATGAGGATTTCCAAGACCTGCTTGCCGCCGGCGCCGGGGCGATCGACATCATCGTCTACTTCGCCGTGCTCATGCCGAGTTTCCTCACGGTGGTGCTTCCGCTCGCGCTGCTGATCTCGCTGCTTTACAGCCTCGGTCTGCTCCATCGGAACAACGAGTTCACCGCCATGCGCGCCGCGGGGCTCAGCCTCTTCCGTCTGACGCGTGGCATCTGGGTGGTCGGAATGGTGTGCTGCGGACTCATGTGGTTGTTCAACTCGTGGGTCGTGCCCTGGTCGGTCGAGGAATCACGCCGCATCAAGGACAGTCTGGAATTCCGTCATCAGGCGCGCACCGCCGGCATTGAGCGGGCCGGCCTCGTCACGAGTGTGTCCTTCGACAACCGCCCGGAAGGGCGTCTCTGGTACATCAACCGCTACAACCGTTTTGCCGGACGCGCCTATGGCGTGACCGTGTCGGTGCTCGATGCGCAACGCCGCGAGACCACGCGCTATCTGGCGCGGGAGGCGGAGTACCGCCCGGCCACCCGGACCTGGACGTTCCACGACGGGTGCGAGGTCAGGTTCAATGTCGAAACCGGGGAAACGGTGCGCCCCATCGCCTTTGCCGAGCGGGTCTTCGTCGATTTTCATGAGGATCCCCAGCTCATGCTGCTGATTGACCGCAATCCGATCGATCTCTCGTTCCGCGAGCTGAAACGTCTCATCGACTACCTGACCATCGAGGGAAACCCCAAGGTCACGAAGTACGCCATGCGGTACTACAGCCTCATCGCCGGTACGCTCAGCTGCCTGATCGTCATCGGCATCGCCATACCCTTTGCGGTGTCTGGCGTCCGCGTCAGCCCGGTGGTGGGCGTGTCGAAATCCATTGGGCTCTTTTTCGCCTATTACCTGCTCATCAGCCTGGCGAACATGATCGGCGGTCGCGAGCTGCTCACGCCGCAGATCGCTGCCTGGCTGCCCAACCTCGTCATGGTTGGCGTGGCGGGATGGTTTTTTGCGCGGATGCGGTAGACGCATGGCGCGAGGCAAGCCGGAAGAAGGAAAATCCAAAATGGACTGGACCGTCTGTCTTCGATTTTGCCTCGTTCTGCTTTCCTCGCCCCCCCGGGAAAGCCGGGGCGTTCATGTCCGCAGATAGGACGCGCCGTTGAGATCGATGATGCAGCCGGTCATCGACTCGGGCGCGTCGAGGGCAAGCCAGACGGCGGCGCGGGCGACCTCCTCAGCGGTGGCCACGCGCCCCAGCGGAATATCCTGCACGATTTCGGCACCCCGGGGGCCATGCAGATGGCCGGCCGCCATGTCGGTGTCGACCCAGCCGGGGGCGAGCGTGAACACAAAAATACGTTCGGGCGCGAACGCTTTGGCGAGCGACTGGCCGAAGGCGTTGAGGCCCGCCTTGGCGGCCCCGTAGGCCGGGGCGCGGGCTTCACCGCGAAACGCTCCCCGCGACGAGATATTCACGATGCGTCCGCCGTTGGTGCGGCGCATGCCCTGGGCGGCCAGGAATGACAGGTGGGCCGGTGCGGTGAGATTCGCGGTCACGGTGCGGTCCCACCGTTTTTGCCACTCGGCGAAGGTCACCTCTCCCGGGGCGTGCAACTCGTAAATGCCGGCATTGTTCACCAGCACGTCGATGCGGCCAAAGGCGCGCAGCACGCCGGCCACCAGTCCTCTGGAGGCGGCGGGAACGGTGAGGTCGGTGGCGAAAAGCGCGTGCCCGGTGCCGGGCAGCGCGGCCAGGGTTGCCTCCGCTGCGGCGCGGTTTTGGTGGAAATGCACCGCCAGGCGGGCGCCGCGCACGGCGAGTTGCCGGGCGATCGCCCGGCCGATGCCGCGGGAGGCGCCGGTGACGAGCGCTACGGGATGAAATGCGGCGGCCATCGGATGAACTCGAGCTTCGCGATGCGGTGCCAGTTGGCGAAAATGATGATCAGCCACACCACAACGCAATTCAGGTAGCTCAGGAAAACCGCCGCGCTCGCCATGTCTTTGGCGCGTTTGGCCAGCGGATGCTTCTCGGTCGAAATGTAGTCAATGGTCCACTCGATCGCCGAGTTGAGCAGCTCGACGATGATGATGAGAAACAGCGCGGCGATCATGATCGCGGTCGAGACGGCATTGACCGGCAGGATGATCGCGAACGGCACCAGAATGATGGCAAAGATCAGGTCCTCGCGGAAGGAAGGCTCGAGCTTGAGCGCGGCGAAAAAACCCTCGACGGAAAAGCGCAGCGAACTGAAGAAATTGCGAAAGCTGCGGCGCTTGAGAGACGTGGGTTCGTCAGGAGCATTCACACCACGGCCAACCTAGGCGGACGGCCGGACCGGAGGAAGCCTGAAGTGCGGCGGTCATCCCGCCGATGCCGCGCCCGGGCTGGCGGATCTACCCGCCGGTGGCCGCCAGGCGTCCGCTGCGCGGGATCGAACGCCGCACACCCAAGGCACCGCAGGCAAAGTCAATGATCTCCTCGCGATAGCCGATGAACTCGAGCACGCGCGAAAGGAAGCGGCGCTTGGTGGCGGTGTCGAGATTCATGATCGCCCAGTAATGCGTGCCGGGAATCCCACGGGCCTGGTTGTGGCGGCATTGCTCGACAATCTCTTCGCGCGAGAGTCCAAGGTAGCGGCGGCCGCTGGGGCCTTTGGTCAGGGAGAGAATGAACTCGTTGAAATCCGATGCATGCTTGGCGGCGATCCAGCCCAGGATCGCGAGATATTTGTCGGCATCGGTGAATTTCGCCCGGAATTCCGCGCCCAGCATGTAGGCGATCAACGGTTCGCTGGCTGCCGTGGGTGAGGCCGGGAGGTTGAGCAGGGCGGCCAGGACATCGTTCGGGCTCTGGTGAAAGTCCGTGGTCAGTTTTTTCAGCGTGTCGTATACCTCCTCACTGACCTCGATATTTTTCATGCAGACAGGTTAAACCGGTTTAAACTGTCTGACAAGTCCAATCTGTTTCTATTTTACCCTCAGGCGGTTGTGAACGGTCGATGGCGGACGGCCGATCTTCTTGCGCGTAATGAAGGCGGTGGTTTGTCTCCGGCCAGATCATATTCGGTGAAGTCGTTCAGCACATCCTGATGGCGGCAGTCCTGCTTGTAGATTTGCAGGATGCGCGCGTGTTCATGGTCCGACGTCGGGAATATCCTTGGCGGTTCGCCGGGCAGAAAAATAGCGGTGGCGCCGCTGCGACGGTCGACCATGCGGCGGATAACAAGCATGACGGCAGATTGGCTCCAAAAAAGGTTCTTGCCAATCCCGGTTGCTAGCGACTCCGGCCGGGCCATACTCTTCCCCGACCAACGCGCCTCAACCCATATCACGCGATGAGCAACGAATCTCCAGATACTCCCAAGCGAAACTGGCCTTTGATCTGGGCCGGCATCATCGCCGGGTTGCTGGTGGCAGTCACTGCGGCCGGCCTCATCGCCCTGTATGTCGGCAATTTCAATCTGCTCGACTGGATGGAGTAGAGCGCGGACTGGCACGACCGGCCACTTCGCGGACGCCGGCTGATCAGGACCAGTTGTAGGCCCGACACCGAAACCATCGAAGTCACTCTGTCGGGGATTCCGCCTTCGCCAGGCTATGGCGGACAGGAAACCCCGACCTACAGTTTATCGCACAATTCAGGCAAACTGACCCACTACCGACGCCGGCTGATCAGGACCAGTTGTAGTTGAAGCTGATGCTGATTCGTTCCTCCGGCGTCGGGTTGGCGCAACCGATAGGTCGGGCGCCACCGGCAGGGAAGCTGAAAAACGCGGAGGGTGCGGTCGGTCGCACCCGCAGCGGCCACCAGACTATCGTGTGTCTTCCGGCCCGCCGGACATCCCTCCGGTCACGGCGAGGGCTGCAGCGCGAACTCCCGTTTCAGCGTATGGACGGCGCCGCTGGAATGCAGCGTGCTCGCGTAGAGTTGAAAAGCTTCCACCCGGAATGGCGCGGCCTCGAACTCCCGGTGGCGCTTGAGAAACTGCGTCACCGCGCCGGGCGGCACCTCCTCCTTCACCCGGCCGAGCGTGACGTGGGGTTGGAAGAAGCGCACATCAAGTGCCAGGCCGGTCGCCAGCAGCGCGTCGTCGATTTGCTGGCGGAGCTGATGGAGCCGCGGGTGGCCGTGCCCCACTCCGATCCAGAGCACCCGCGCCGTTCCGCGCGGCGGAAATGAACCGATGCCGGCCACCGGCAGCACGAACGACTCCACGCGCACGCGAGCGAGCGCCGTCTCCAGCGTTTCGCCCAGCGACACGTCCACCTCGCCGAGAAAGCGCAGCGTCAGATGCAGCTGCTCCAGCCGCGTCCAGACGATCCCGCGCACAGGTTCATAGAGCGCGGCGAGCTGCTCGCGCACGGCCAACGGCAGCGCGGCGGCGATGAAGAGGCGTTCAGTGGACATCGCAGTGCGGTCACGAGGACATCCCGTCGCGCAAACTGACACGATAAAAATCGAGCCTGAGTGAGTTTGGGGCGGCCTGGCGCCGGATGGGGGTGTTCAAACCCGGCACGAACCCGGCTCGCGTCGGAAATCCTGCCAGTTGCTGGCGATTCTCCTAACTCCGGCCGCCCGAGGGAGTTTGATCCAGTCGGCAACAATTCCCGGCGGCGCACCTGAAATTCGACGGCAAAATACACCGTATGAGCGGAGAAATTAGCCGCCACTGCCGGACAATGTGGAATTCAACCCGGGGCGGTGGATGGCTACTTTCCGCGGCCATCATGAAAATCGAACCGCTCCAGCTGGCGGTGCTGGAGGAGACGCGCCGCGTCGCGGCCGAGCTGTTCCCTTGGGAGAGTGAACATCACACGGCACTGGAGGCCGCACTTTTCCCGGAGGCGCACGCTGAATATCTGTCTTCGCGGCGGCTGGAATGCGCGCGATTCTGGACCGCGAGTCTGGCTGGCCGTGTGGTCGGCATGGCCGGACTTTATGACTACCGCGGCATGTCGTCGGAGACGTGGCTTTCGTGGTATGGCCTCCTGCCGGTGGCGCGCGGTCACGGTTACGGCACCCGGCTGCTCGACGCGATCATCAAGACCACCCGCGAGGAGGGCCGCGCGGTGCTGCGGTTGTGGACCACAGATGAGGACGAGTACCTGGCGGCGACCAGACTTTACGAAAAGCGCGGATTCACGGCGGAGGAGTATCCGGCGTTGCCCGGGGAGACGTGGCGCACGCTGGTCATGTCGCTCGGCCTCGACGGCGCGGCCCCCATTCCCTGGCTCTCCCTCGCCAATCGCCCCGAACTCGGCGGGCGCGTGGTTCCGCTCGCCGCCGCCAAAGTGGCGTGAGCCCCGGGTGGCCTTCACGATCGTTCATCTGCCCGGGAGGCGCCTGCCCCGGCCGGCGGATCAGACCGCCTTGCCGTCGGCTGGCGCAAGCGGTACGCGGACCACAAACGGGGCGAAGACCGCCGACTGCGCGGCGGGAAAACGGCCCTGGATGTGGATGCCATCGTCGCGCAGTTCCTGCGCATGGATGTGGCCGACCTCGTACAGGCGGGCGATGACGTCGTAGCGGTCGGGCGGCACCAGCAGCTCGGTGACGCCGAACTCGCGGGCGATGAGGCTGGCGCAATGGTCGAGCAGCGTGTCGAGCCCCGCGCCGGTCTTGGCGCTGACGTAGAGCGCGCCCGGTGCCAGCAGGCGCACCGACTCGAGCGTGACGGGGTCGGCGACATCGATCTTGTTGAAGACGGTGAGGATGGTCTTCCGGTCGGCGCCAAGTTCAGCCAGCACGCCGAGGGTGGTGACATGGTGCCGGGCGACGTTGGGATTGGTCACGTCGAGCACGTGGATCAGGAAATCGGCGAAGACCACCTCTTCGAGCGTGGCCTTGAACGCCTCGATCAGCCCGTGGGGCAGGCGGCGGATGAAGCCGACGGTGTCGGTGACGAGCACCTTTTGGTTGTTGCCCAGCGCGAGCTGGCGCGTGGTCGGGTCGAGCGTGGCGAAGAGCCGGTCCTCGACGAGCACCCGGGCGCCGGTGAGGCGGTTGAGGAGGCAGGACTTGCCGGCGTTGGTGTAGCCGACGATGGCGCAGGTGGACACGGGCACGCGCAGGCGGCGCTGGCGCTGCACGCCGCGCTGCTGGCGCACCCCGGCCAGCTCGCTGTGCAGGTGGGCGATGCGGTTGCGCACGGTGCGCCGGTCCTGTTCGAGCTGCGTCTCGCCCTCGCCGCCGAGGGCGCCGCGGCCGCGCTGGCGCGAGAGATGCGTCCACGCCCGCGTCAGGCGCGGGAGGAAATATTCCTGGCGGGCCAGTTCCACCTGCAGCATGGCCTCGCGGGTGTGCGCGTGGTCGGCGAACACCTCGAGGATGACCTCCTGGCGGTCGATGACGGCAAGCTGGGATTCCTCCTCCCAATTGCGCTGCTGGGCGGGCGAGAGCGCCTCGTCGATGACGATGACGTCGGCGCCGGCGGTCTTCGCCTGCGCGATCACCTCGCCGACCTTGCCGCGGCCCAGCAGGAAGGCGGACGTGGGGGAGCGCAGGTTGACGAGGACGCTGCCGGCGACGGCCAGGCCGAGGGTATCGACCAGCTCCCGCAGCTCCGCGAGGAGCTCGGCCCCCTCGCCGGATGGCATGCGCGAAGTCTGCACGCCGATGAGATACGCGTTGAGGATGCGCTTGTTTTTGTCGAAAAGCTCGGCCATCGGAAGAAAAGGGTGCGTATCAATTCTCGCGAAGGCGAGAGTCAAACCGACCGCGCTGCCCGCCCGGTGCATTTCCTTGCGACGGAGGGGGGATTCCATGATGCTGGCCGTGTCATCCATGCGCCCGGCGGTCAGGTCCGCGTGTTTCCTCGTATGTCTGCTGTGCTCCGCGGCGATCCTCGCCGCTGCGGGGAAGCCGTCGCCGCCGTTCCCGCATGCACGGCTCAGCGTGGCCAACGGCTGCCTGGTCGAATCGGTCTATTTCTACGACCAATTTTTGGAACGTTTCGGCGGGGACGCCTGGGTGCGCGTGCTGCAGTGGGGTGCCAGAGAGGACGACGAGATTGTGGCCGGACACGCCGTGGCGGTCTTCGAGTTCAAGGACCAGCTCTGGGCGTGGGACGTCAACTACGGCTTTTTCCCGCTCGATCTGCCGTCGGCGCAGCGCGAGGACGTGGAGAAAGTGTCGCCGCTGGTCCTGGTGAAGTATCCGCGGATCACGCCACGATATCCGCTCTACCTCTTTGACTTTCCCCAGCAACCCGCCGCCAACCCGCCCGCAGCGGAGCCACAGGATGTTGACAGCGATCTTCGCGACGCGAGCGTCGTGGCGGAGAAGCTGGCGCGGCACCGGCCGGTGAACCTGGTGCAATTTTCGTACCTCGAGGGCGGGATGTCGAAGTGGAGTGCGGCAGTGGTGTTCCTGTTTCACGGAAAATATTGCATCTATTCGCCGGCCAAGGGCACGGTGCCGTTTCGTGCGCAGGGCTCGGTGAAAAACCTGCGGCTGATCCAGGAATGCCTCCGCCGCATCCATCCCGGCGCCTTTGCGCTGAAGCCGCTGCCGTGAAGCGGGCCGCCGGTGGAATTGAAATGGAACGAAACCGCGGCCATCTCCGTCGGTGGCTGAATCCTCAGATCGCCCGCCGGGGTCGCGCCGCTCAACGCTTCGACTCTCCGCAGCCGGCAACCGCCGGCTGCGCGCCCGACTCACCGCGGCACGTGATCGTCAGGGCACGGGCAGGAATCGCTCGCAGAAGGGAAAAGGCACGCTCACGGGCTGGCTGGCTTGGGTCAGCCGGCCGGTGGTCTCGTCGACCCGGAAGACCACCGCGTTGTCGCTCCCGTGGTTGGTGCAGATGATCCATTGCCCGGTCGGATCGAAGGCGAAATTGCGCGGTGATTTGCCCTGCGTGGAAGCGTGTTCGATGAAAGCGAGGCGTCCGGTTTCCGCATCGATGGCGAAGACGGCGAGGCTGTCGTGTCCGCGATTGGAGCCGTAGAGGAACCGGCCGTTGGGATGCACCACGATCTCGGCGCAGGTGTTGGTGCCCTTGAAATCCGCCGGCAGCGTGGAGACCGTCTGAAACTCCTTCAGCGCTCCATGGGCGGAGTCCCAGTTGAAGGCGGTGACGGTGCAGCCCATCTCGTTGATCAGGTAAACCCAGCGGCCGTTGGGATGGAACTTGACGTGCCGGGGGCCTGAGCCGGGCCTGACGGTGGCGAAAGGCGGATCGTTCGGCTGGAGCGAACCGTTCGTTTCGTCGAAGCGGTAGACGAACAGCTTGTCGAGCCCGAGGTCAGCGACGAGGGCGAACCGATTGGTGGGATCGATAATGATGGAGTGGGCGTAGGCATGCGTCTGACGGCGGGGATCCACGCTGCTGCCGGTGTGCTGCGCAAAGGCCGTGCGCTCGCCCAAGCTGCCGTCCGGCTTGAGCGCAAGGACGGCGATGTTGCCGCCCTGGTAGTTGGCGACGAACACATGGCGGCCCGTGTAATCGAGGCAGACGTAGCTGGGATCACTGCCGCCGGCCGGTTGCTGGTTGAGCAGGGTGAGATGACCGGTCTTTGGCTCGATGGCATACGCGCTCACCGTGGCGCCGGGCTGGCCATGCAACGTGTCGATGGAATTGCAGGTATAGAGGTGCCGGCCATCGGGATGGATCACGAAAAACGCCGGGGCCGCGGCTTCGACATCAAACTTCGGCGTCGTGAGCACACCCGTGGCGGTGTCGAAGTGCGCGATGGAGAAACCGAGTCCGGGACCGGTGGAATGGGTGCCGAAATACACCAGCAGGTCCGCCGCGGCGGCCGGTGACGGTGCGAATGCGGTGGCGAGGAGGAGGGGGGCAAGGCGGAGGAGGGGCTTGGGCATGGGAGGCAGTTGGTCACGGGGCAGCGTGGTGCAGCGCCATGGCCTTCATCCAAGCGGGACGACCGCGGCAGGGCGAAACGAAAATATCCTGAACGCCGGCCCCGGGGTTCAGCGCAGACGGGCGAGGGCCGACTGCAGAATCTGCAGCTCCGACTGGCCGGCGGTCTTTTCCCTCGACCGGGCGATGAGTTCAGCCTCGAGGCGGTTCTTGGTCGGTCGGGCCGCCTCGTAGAACACGCCGAAGACACCCGGCCACGGCAGCGCGGCGAGGCGGAAGGCCGCGACTTCATCGGAGAGATCATGCCGCTGCGCATCCTCGGGCGAGCCGTCGTGCTTCTTTTCCTCGATGAGCTTGAGCGCGCCGTTCTTCCGCGGATTGGCGGCGTCGAACGCGCCCGGATAAAACTCCACGCATTCGGAAAGGATCTCCACCACCGAGAAGCCGTCATGGCGCGCCGCGCGCTCCATCATCTCGGTCATGTGGGCCACCTGGGTGGCGTGGCTGCGCGCGACGAACGTGGCGCCGCTGCTGATGAGCGCGCGCATCGGGTTGATGGGCTGGTCGAGGGCGCCGGTGGGGTCGGTCTTCGTCTGGAAGCCGACGGGCGACGTGGGCGAGGTCTGCTTCTTGGTCAGTCCATAGACAAAGTTGTCCATGATGACGTAGGTGATCCGGACGTTCTTGCGCGCGGTGTGCACCAGGTGGTTGCCGCCGATGGAGAAGCCGTCGCCGTCGCCGCCGAATACGAAGACATGCAGGTCGTCGCGGCTCAGGCTGACGCCGGCGGCGATGGGCAGCGCCCGGCCGTGGATGAAGTGTCCGCCGTGGGTGTTGACGAAATAGGGGAAGCGCGACGAGCAGCCGATGCCGGCGAAAAGCACGATGTTCTCCTGCGGGTATTGCAGCCTTTCGAGCGTGCGCTGGAAGGCCGCCAGCACGGCGAAGTCGCCGCAGCCGGGGCACCATGTCGGATGGTCGGCGGCGAGGGACTTTCGGGTCAGCGGCGGACGGGCCGGCGCGGCGCCGTTGGTGGCAGGCGTGAGGGTGGCGGGAGCGGCGGGACTCATGGCATTCCAGAGGACAGAGGACGGAGATCAGAAATCAGGGGACGGACGACGGGGACGGAATTCATCGGCGGAAGGACGGGACGGTTTCTCGCAGATCGTGGCGGGCGAGATGGCGCGTAACGCCGTCGACGATCTCGCTCACCCTGAAGGTGAGGCCGTCCGTCTTGTTGATGCCGCGAATGGCGGGGTTCGCATAACGGGCGCGCAGGAGCAGCGCGAGCTGGCCGAAGCCGTAGAGACCCTCGTCGTTCATCTCGACGACGAACACATGGCGGTACTGCGCGAAAATTCCGTCGAGACCGGAGGGCAGCGGGTGCAGGTGACGCAGATGCATCTGGCCGGCCGTGAGGCCGCTCTGGCGGAGGCGTTCGACGGCCTCGCGGATCGGACCCCAGGTCGAGCCCCAGCCGACGAGCAGCACCGTGCCCTCGCGGTCGCCATGCACTTCCGGCAGCGCCAGCTCCGCGCCGAGCGCCTTGATCTTTTCGCGGCGTTTCGCCGTCATCTTGGCGTGCATGGCGGGATTGGCCGAAGGATGGCCGTCTTCGTCGTGCTCGAGGCCGGTCACGTTCGGAAACTTGCCCGAGGCGGTGCGCGTGCCGGGCGGGGCGTGGCGGGTCAGGCGGTCGAGCGGATAGGGTTTGAAATCGGCGCCGCGCTCGGTGAGATCGGGCTTCACTTCAACCATCAGGCGGGCGAGGTCGGGCTCGTCGAACGCCTCGATGCGCGTGGCCAGCGACTGGTCGGTGAGGATGAGGACCGGCGTGCTGTACTGGCGCGCGAGGCGGCCGGCTTCGAGGGCGATGTAGAAGCAGTCCTCGACGTTTTTCGGCGCGAGCACCACCCGGGGCGTGTCGCCGTGGCTGCCAAAGATTCCCTGGAGGAGGTCGCTCTGCTCGACGCTGGTGGGCAGGCCGGTGCTGGGGCCGCCGCGCTGGACGTTGATGACGATGAGCGGCATCTCCGCCATCACGGCCCAGCTGAGCGCCTCCATCTTGAGCGAGAGGCCGGGGCCGGAGCTGCCGGTGACGGCGAGGTGGCCGGCGTAGGCGGCGCCGAGCGCGTAGGAGATGGCGGCCAGCTCGTCCTCCGCCTGCACGAAAATGCCGCCGTACTTGGGCAGCTCGGTGCGGAGCATTTCCATGATCGAGGACCACGGCGTGATCGGGTAGGCCGCGCCGTAGCGCACCCCCGCGGCGATCAGGCCGTAGGCGAGCGCCTGGTTGCCGTCCATCGTGACCTGCGGACGGGACGAGACGCGCTGGACGGCTTCGAAACGGAAGAAGCAGTCGCGGAGGTTGTCAGCCGGGTAGCCGTAGCCCGCGTCGAAGGCGAGCAGGGCGTTGCGCACCACGTCTTCCGTGCGGCCGCCGAAGCGCTCCTGGACGAGGCCGGTGAGCTTGGCGACGTCGAGTTGGAAAATGCGGTCGAGCAGTCCGAGCACGAAGATGTTCTTGCCCTTGTCCTTGGCCGCGCCGCCGACGGCCTCAATGGTGCGGCTGGTGACGGGCACGCCGATGGTCGTGAAGCGCTTGTCGTCGGGGTTGGGCTTGACGTGGTCGTTGTCGTAAAGGAGCACGCCGCCGGGCCGCAGGGACTCGATGTGGTCCTCGTAACTGTGCTGGTAGAACGCCACGAGCACGTCGGCCCAGTCCCCCGCGGAAAGAATGTCGCCGGTGCCCATGCGCACCTGAAAGATGGACGGTCCCCCGGAGATGGTCGACGGGATCGTCATGTAGGTCATCACGTCCTGATCGGAGCGGCCGGCGAGGCGGGCGAGAAAGCCGCCGATGGTCTGGATGCCGTCTTGGGAATCGCCCGCGAGGCGGATGACCGCGTCCTGAATGGAGCGCGGCTGGCCGGCAGACGCGGCGCCTCCACCCGCAAGACTGGTAATGTTGGGTTTGACCATGGCCAAAGGGGTTGCGGAAAGGTGCTCCCAACATCACTTGAGTCAACGGACCTACCGGTTTCGGCGGCGGTAAGCAGAATTCAATGCCCGGCGCAGCCGTCTCAAAAGGATTCATAATGCCGTCCCCGCGGCAGCCTGCCCTCTTCGGCTCGCCGACCCGTCCCGCCATGGCTTTGGCGACGGCGGAAGCCGTGGCGAAGGCGGCCATGCGGGGCTGGTCCCTGATTCAGCAACTTGCCCAGCCGGCACGGAGCGCCGGTTCCACCGGCTGCGCCAAGACGGAAAAAGATCAACGCGGTTTGTAACGTATTACGTTACAAACGCAGGAAGGCGACGCGGCGATCCAGTCCCTCGGCTCCGCTTGCGACCCCGAGTCGTTTCATCGTCGTGCGGTGCTTTAGCCCACACTCCGCGGCGTTTTAGCGCGGGCTGAAGCTCCGCGCCACCTCGAGCGCTGTCACTTCGTCGCGTGACTCTTAATAAGTGACATACGGCTGCGCCAAGACGGAAAAGGATCAACGCAGTTTGTAACGTATTACGTTACAAACGCGGGGATACGGCGGTCATACCAGCCGGGCGCAGGCGGCGTGTCGCGGGCAGGTGACGAGGTGATCGTTGACCATTCCGGTGGCCTGCATGTGGGCATAGCAGATCGTGCTGCCGACAAACTTGAATCTGCGCTGCTGCAGGTCGCGGCTCATCGCGTCGGACTCGGGCGTCCGGGCGGGCACCTGCATTATCGAGCGCCACGCATTCTGGATCGGCCGGCCGCCGGTGAACTGCCAGATGTAGCGGTCGAAGCTGCCGAACTCGCGCTGGACGGCGAGGAAGGCCTGCGCGTTGCGGATGGCCGAGGCAATTTTCAGCCGGTTGCGCACGATGCCCGGGTCGGCAAGCAGTGCGGCCACCTTGCGCGCGCCGTAACGGGCGACTTTCCCGGGGTCAAAGCCGTCGAACGCGCGCCGGTAGTTCTCGCGCTTGTTCAGGATGGTGAGCCAGCTCAGCCCCGCCTGTGCGCCTTCGAGGACAAGGAACTCGTACAGCCTCCGGTCGTCGTGCAGCGGCACGCCCCACTCCTGGTCGTGGTAGGCGAGGTAGAGTTCCGTCGTCGGCCAGGGACAGCGGGCGGGTGCGGGCATGGCTGGATGGTCTCGACGTTCATACGGGAGGCAAGCGGTTACGCGGGAAGCAACCAGCCTGAAGCTTGAGCAAAATCAAGGCTGCCATCGTGCCCGCCGGCTGATAAACCGGGGTTTCCGACCTTGCGCCTTCGACCTTGGACTTTCGACCGGGAAGCCCAGCTTCGCTCCTCGCCTCCAGCCGGTGATGCCGTGCGCCCGGAAAATCGCGATCAGCCAAAGCTCAGGGCATTGCCTGCTCGCGGAGAAGTCGGAGTTGCCTGCATTGTGAAAAAAGGGCACCCGCAAATACGGAGGCAGGTATTTGGCTGGAACTTACGAATTCTGCCGATCCCATCCCGGCGGTTCATCTTTCAAAATAAGCTGGTAATGCCAGCCAATAGGCTGGTAATACCAGCCATTCAATGAACAAGCTTGGCCTCCTCTTTCACTCGGAAGTCCGCGCCGAGGTCTTGCGCATCCTTTTTGGCGTTCGGGAGGACAGGAGGTATCGCGCCCAAATCATTGCCCAGACGAAGTTCGCCAAGCGGTCGGTTGAAGAGGAACTCGAAAAACTGGGGCACCTTGAGCTCGTGGTCTCCTCCCGGGACGGCAACCGCTGCTATTACACCGCCAACAAGGCCCACCCGCTGTATCCCGACCTGCGGAACATCGTGCTCAAGACGGTGGGCTTGCGCGATGTGCTGCAAGCGGCCCTCCTATCGGATAAGATCGAATTTGCATTCGTTTTCGGCTCCCTGGCGCAGCTGACTGAACGCGCGGAGAGTGACGTGGACCTGATGATCATCGGCCGGATTGGCCAGCGCGAGCTGGCACCGCGGCTGCGTGGACTGACCGAGCGAGTCGGCCGCGAGATTAATCCGCATATTTTCACCTGGGGGGAGTTCGCGCGCCGGGTCGCCAGCCGTGATCACTTCCTCAGCGATGTGCTCGCCAAGCCGAAACTTTTCATTATTGGGAAGGAAAGTGAATTTGCAGACTTGGCTCGCCAACGGGTGGCTGCGCGCGCATCAGACTAGTGCCGCGGAAATCCGCGATCTTTGGCTGATCGCCAAGCGCGACCTGAAGGATGCTGAATCCGGCGGCATCTCGCCCGATTGGCAGTATGGCATCGCCTACAATGCGGCGCTCAAGCTGTGCACGATTCTGCTGTATGCCGAGGGCTACCGGCCGGAGAAGCAACTGGCCCATTACCGGACGTTGCAGGCGCTGCCGGTCATCCTGGGCGCGCAACGGCAGGATGATGGCGACTATCTGGAAAGATGCCGGCGAAAGCGGAATGCGGTGGAATATGATCACGCGGGTGGCGCCACCCAGGAGGAGGCAGAGGAGTTGATTCGGTTTTCGCATGAGCTGCGCGATGAAGTCCTGGCCTGGCTCAAAGCGAAGCATCCAAGCCTTGTGCCAAAGTAGACCTGGCTTCTTTGCGTCCTGGTTGTTGTCCGATCAGCGACCCGGCGTCCGGCGGATTACAGACTCCGTGCTGCGCTTCCTCCTGCGCCAGGAAGCTACAGAGGACAGGGCCGCGCTCCGTCCCGGATGCGCAGCCAGACGGTGGAGCAAGCGCCGTTCATTCTTTCTGACCAACTCATGCTCCCAAATGCGAAGCACGCGCTAGCCCTGCCGGCGCAGAGGTGCGACTTACCAACCGGTTCCTTCCTCTGTGGATAGAACCATCCATTGCCAATAGCCGTCGGATCGACTAAGAAGGATGCCGTGTCGAATGCCATCTTCACGACCAAACCTGATCCGGAATACGACGATACGCCGGAAGAGAAGTATCATTTTCCGAAGAATTACCTGAAGAGAGCCGAGCAGGCTGTGGGTGATTGGATTATTTATTACGAGCCCCGAAGAACGGATAGTTCGGAATCCAGCAGTGGCGGCCGGCAGGCTTATTTTGCGATGGCGCGCGTCGCTCGCATCGAACCCGATCTGTCGAGGCCGGACCATTATTACGCATACATGGCCGACTACATTGAATTCGCCGAACCGGTTCACTTCAAAGTTCGAGGTCAGTTATTGGAGTCGGCCTTGCGGAATCCCGATGGATCCACCAATCCCGGTGCATTCATCAACGCCGTTCGACCACTGCCGCGCGAAGAGTTCGAAATGATCAGTCGGCTCGGCATGGCGCCGGCGATTTCCGAGGCGGGACTCGATGAAGGAACTACTGTCGCGGAAACTCAGGATGATCACGCGGGACCACGCCAGACCATCACAACTTCACGTCTTGTACGTGACGCTGCTTTCAGCCGTGTGGTGCGAAACGCTTATGATCGGACATGCGCGATGACCGGCCTAAAACTAATCAACGGTGGAGGGCGCTGTGAAATTGAAGCGGCACATATCAAGCCGGTCGAAGAGAATGGCCCGGATTCGCCTCGCAACGGCATCGCTCTTTCTCGAACCGTTCACTGGATGTTCGACCGCGGCATACTCTCGATTGCCGACAACGGACAGATACTCATGGTCAAAAAGTTGGTGCCTGATCCGGTCAGACGTTTACTGAACCCCGACGGCAGAATCATTTTTCCGCGGGACTCAGCCCTTGCGCCGCATCGGGTTTTCTTACACTACCATCGGGAGGAGAAATTCAAAGGATAGATACTACCAAAAAAGAGTAGTCGGCGTCCTTGACCTGTGATTGTCCACGTCCAGTCTCCAGGGAGGTGAAACAGTGGATGAAACCCATCACCGTTCGCTTTTCGACACGCGGGCGAGTTACCATCCCGAAGACCCTGCGTAGGAAATATGGGATCAAAGGAGGCACCCGGATCGTTTTCACCGTCACTTCAACTGGGATTCAACTGACTCCTAATACCACGTAGTAACCATGCGTAAACCCAAGGCCATCGACCTGTTTTCCGGCTGTGGCGGTCTCACGCTGGGACTGAAGCAAGCGGGTTTTCGCGTGATTGGGGCGGTCGAAAACGACCGGCTAGCCGTGGAGACATACCGGGCGAACAACAAGCGAGTGGTCGTTTGGGAGCAGGATATTCGCAGACTGTCTGGTGCCGAAGTCATGCGCCGATTGAAACTGCGCCGCGGGCAGCTCGATTTGCTCGCGGGATGTCCGCCATGCCAGGGTTTTTCCACGTTAACGACTCTCAATGGTCGAGTCGGAAAAGATAAGCGCAATGATCTGGTCTTCCAGTTCCTGCGCTTCGTGCGCGTTTTGCGTCCCAAGGCCGTGATGATGGAAAATGTTCCCGGTCTTGCCAGAAACCGTCGTTTCAAGGAGCTCCGTTGTAAATTAAGAAAACTTGGGTACCGCGTGAACCAAGATGTTCTCAACGCCGCCGATTACGGTGTGCCGCAACGCAGACGCCGTTTCATACTCGTAGCGGGACGCAACGCAAAGATTCCTTTTGGGCGGCCCGCCCGGCGAATGCGGACCGTAAAAGAAACTTTCAAGAAGCTGGGGCGTCACGCCAAGTACGACCCGCTCCATATTTTGCCGCAGAAACGGAGCGACAAGGTGAAGGCGCTGATTCGATTGATCCCGCGAAACGGCGGCAGCCGGCTGGATTTGGGCAAGAGGTCCCAACTGGAGTGCCATAAGAAATTCGATGGCTTTAAGGACGTCTACGGCCGTATGGCGTGGAATGATGTGTCACCTACGATCACTGGCGGCTGCTGTAATCCGTCAAAGGGTCGTTTCCTTCATCCAACGAAGAACCGTACCATTACTTTACGTGAGGCAGCGCTACTTCAGACTTTTCCGCCGTCATACTATTTTTCGCTCCGTCGCGGCAAGTTTCCCGCCGCGCAGATGATTGGGAACGCTCTCCCGCCGGAATTCATCCGGCGTCACGCGAAGGAAGTATTTCGAGTCATCAATTCCACCATCGTATCTTTTCCACCTCCGAGGGATCATGGTCGAACTTGAGAAATTGCTTCTCGAAAGTCTGACCGAGAGGCAGGCGGAAGCCGTCCGCTCTCCTAAACGCCGTGTCTTGGTAGTCGCGGGCGCCGGATCTGGCAAGACAGAGGTGATGGCCCGTCGAATAGCATGGTGGGTCGGTGTCGAGAGAGTCCCAAAGGACCAGATTGTCGCCTTCACTTTCACCGAACGCGCAGCGGAGGAAATGAAATTCCGTATTAGACTCTGGCTACAGAAGGTGACGCCAACGGGAGAAGAGGTGGCATTGGGTGGGATGTATGTCGGGACCATCCACGGCTTCTGCCTTGCGAAGATTCGGGAATTTTGGCCCGACGAATACCATAATTACGACATCATCGATGAGGGGGCGCGCGCCGCCCTAATTCTTCGTGGATTTAATGGCGTACTTGGTTTGAAAGCGCTGAAAGAAGCATCAGGGCAAGGCCAATACAGGACACTGGAAAATTTTGTCCAGGCCTACGATCAGCTTCAGGAGCATAACCAATTTGAGATTGAGCTGCCTCCTGGCGAGCCGCCTTTTGAGTTGGGAGCCACTGAAGGCGACTGGTGTAAACGGGCAAAGCTACTGACCGATGTCGGCAGTACGCCCGAAGCGAAAGCGTTCGCAGTTTCTGCGGCGCGCTACTACGCATATCTTCGCTGTCGGCGTTTTCTCGATTTCAGCACGTCCCAAAGCGAGTTCATTCGTCGTCTGCGTAGTGACAAGGGACGGCTCCGCCAACTTGCCGACATTAATGTTCACCTTGTCGTGGATGAGGTGCAGGACATCAATCCGGTTCAGAGACAGCTCATGGATTTGTTGGTCGGGAACTCTGGCCATCTTACTTCGGTCGGTGATCACCGCCAGTCTATCTACGGATTCCGCGGAGCGAAGGTCGAAATTATCGCTGATCTTTGGAAAAGGTTCAAAGCAGGTGCAGACTCTACCGTTGTGGATTTGCAGGAGAATTTTCGCTCCACGCCACGGATTATCCGGTTAGCCAATGATTGGGCCGGCACGATTGGAAAGGTGGGCGGGATGGAGACACCGCCAATGATGCACGGCAACAAAGCGCGGGTTGACAAGCATCCATCGCATGTGGCGTTGGTGAGTTTTAACGACCGTGCCCGCGAAGCGGCGTGGATTGCCGACGCGATCCGTGTTTTGATTCCGTCAGAAGCCGAGGGTGCGGTGCATGACAAGAAGAATGGCACCAAACGCGGGATTACGCTCTCGGACATTGCGGTGTTGGTACGTTCTTCTACGGACGTTCGCACTTATATGCAGGCATTGGAGTCTGCTGGGATTCCATGCGTCGTACAGGCCGGGCCTGACTTATTCTCCCAGCCAGAGGTCTTGTTCTTTGTGTCCGCTCTCGCAATTTCCGCAGGCTGTGAATTTTTTCTTGGAGCAGCATACAACGAGAAATGCCTGCCTAATCGGATAGAGACCGTTCTCGGATGTCCGCCAGAACCTACAGCTGAGCCGTATTTGAAGAAGGTTCGGTCGGAGCTTGCATTAAAGGCGGCCGCCAGGGCGTTACGCCAAACTGGTCTTTCGTTTGACCGCTCTGTCGAAGACAGAGTGCTCGCAGCAGCGCAAGCCATGGCGCGCCGAATCAAGAATGGCCAGAATCTGAAGGCGGCACAGGCAGCGGTTTTCCGTGCACCGAATCTCCGCGATTTTCTTACCGCCCGGAACGACCTCAGGCGTGTATTCCCACAGCAGCTCTTCCATATGCTGCTGGCGGAAGCCGAAGTCGAAATGTGGGACACCTGTGAAGGACGTGGACAGGCGGCACTCTATCACATCGGCGCGTTGAGCGGTCTGATTACTGGGCTCGAGACTCCGGGCTGGACAAGCGTGAGCGACTATCCTTGGCAAATCATTGGTCTTTGCCAGTACGGCGCGGAAGAAGGTCGGGCGGAGGAGCAGCCTCTCATGGTCCAGCCCGACGCGGTGAACATCAGTACCGTGCATGGAGCGAAAGGCCTGGAATTTGCCGCCATATTCCTTGCCGATGTGTGCGCACTCAGGTTCCCAAACAGCAGATCGTCGATTGTTCCGCAATTGCCATTGGACGGGAAGATCGTGCAGGCCATAGACGTCAATGGTTTGGCGGACAACGCAAATCATGATGGAGAACGTCGGTTGATGTATGTGGCTCTCACGAGGTCCGAAAGGTTCCTGTTTATTAGCTATTCGAGCACACGAGTTTCGCGGTTCATTCAAGGTGTGCCTGGAACGCGACGTACACCTGCGATCGCAGGGCTCCAACAGCTCATCACGGCGGCAGGTGGCCGCGTCACGAGTGATTCACGGGGCCTTCTCCAAGAATTGAAATACGCACCCAAGGAACATCGGCGTGACGTTCGCCTCTGCACTTCGTTTTCGGACCTGCGGTACTACCTGGAATGTCCCCATGATTTCTATCTCAGGAAGGTCTTGGGCTTCGCGCCGACAATTGACCAGGCTTTCGGTTACGGCCGTGGTGTGCACAACCTCATGCGAGCCGTTCACGCCGATCCGAAAAAGTGGGCAGCGTTGGCTGAGAATCGCCCTGCCTTGGAGCGCGAAATCCAGCGGCTAGTTGACCGCGGCTTGTTTTACCTACGCTACACGACCGGTGAACCGGCCGACAACATGCGGGCAAAGGGGCTGAAGATTGTGGCCAACTATATCCAAAGATATGGGGCCGAGATGGCGCGATTGACGTTTGAGCCTGAGAAGGAATTTGAGACGCTTATCGAATACGAGGAAGGCAACGGTGGTGCGCTGATTTCTGGCGCCATAGATATCATCCGACAAGATGACCCGCCACGAGTCACGCTGATTGATTTCAAATCTGGCGACCCCGAATCAGATAAGCACCAGAAGCTCGACGAGGAAGAAATGCAGTTGCAGGTAGCCCTCTACGCCGTCGCGGCGAAGAAAGAACTCCAATACCAGCCTGAGCAAGGAATAGTGCGCTATCTGGACGCAAACGACCCATCGAAGGCCGAACTTCGCGTTCCGCTCGACAGTAACGCTCTCAGCTCTGCGAAGAACACAGTCGCGAAGACCGCTGGAAAAATACGTGACAGGAACTTTGTGGGAGGGCCTGCTGCGCAAAAGGGCGGCGCAAAGCGCTGCGCCAACTGCGACTTCATCGGTTTCTGCGGCATGAAGGAGGCTGTCGTGTACAAAAGAGGGAATCGAGTAGCTTGGTGATGCGCTATGGACTTGGTCGTTTTCGACCTAGAGACCACGGGCTTGTCGCCGACTGGGAATGAAATAATCCAGATCGCGGCAGTTCGATTACGCCTTGGAAAGGTCTTTCACTCGGAATCGTACTCGACGTTCGTGAATCCACGACGTCCGATTCCGGCCTTCATTACGTCATACACTGGCATTTCCGACGCTCATGTCCGTGGTGCGCCCCCTATATGTTCTGCGCTTGCAGAGTTCTCACGCTTTGTCGGCGATTGCACAATATTGGCCCACAATGGTCATCGATTCGATATGCCGTTCATTCGCGCAGCTTGCGCTAAAAACTGTATACCAACGAGAAAAGTGCAGTATGCAGACTCGATTTACCTCTCACGGCTGATATGGCGCGAGTCGCGGTGGCATGGGCTCGATGCTGTTTTAGAGCGTCTTGGCATAAGCACGGTCGGGATCCGGCGACACGACGCCCGGGGCGATGTCGAGCTACTCTCGGAGGCTGTTTTGCGAATGTGGCGCCGGATCACTCCTGATTGTACGGCGTTGCCAGTTCCTTTGTTCACCGGTACATTTCCGAGGTGAATGACTGATGTTTTCTCTCAAGCGAAGCGTTCAGAGATAATGTCGCGTGTCCATGGGCGCGGCAACAGAGCTACTGAACTGGCGCTAGTTAACTTGCTTCGATTGAACGGCATCACGGGATGGCGACGGTCTCAGCCAGTCATTGGTAAGCCGGACTTCATTGTTCGAGCGTCGAGATTAGCTATTTTTGTCGACGGATGCTTCTGGCACGGATGCCCTAAACATAGAACTTGGCCGAAGCAGAATGCTGCGTTCTGGCGGAAAAAGATACGGCGGAACATGGCACGAGACCGGGAGGTAAACACAACACTGCGAAGAATGGGTTGGCGGGTCCTGCGCATCTGGCAGCACGAGTTGACCAAACGGCACAAAGCGAGGCTGCTTGTCCGAATTCGGCGGGCGTTGGAGCGTTAGGGAAAATCTATCAAGCTGGCCGCGATTCCAGAGAATCGTCGGCGAACGGGACAGGGTGGGAACTCAGGACCCTGAACCCAAGCCGCCGCCGCGGCGGCGCTCAGCCGTGGGCGCGGCCTTCCTTGAAGTGCCGCCGGCAGACGGAGACGTACCGGGCGTTGCCGCCGATCTCGATCTGCGCGCCCTCGCGCACTCGAGGTTTTGTGGCGACAGGAAGAACATGTCACCTATTAGGTGACATGTTCCGTGGCCGTGACAGGCGCGGGGCAATCGGGCGGTCGTACGCCGCGTCCGGACCATCTCCGGCCCAGGAGGATTGCCGGGATGTCACTTAATAAGTGACATGTGCCGCGTCGGTGGCGGACACCATGAAAGCGGCCTTTACGTTTAGACGGCTAAATGTAAAGCCTACTTTCGCCTTTAAGGCGAGTATACCCGGATGCGTCGAGTGGGCGGAACCAGGGCGGGGATCGCCCGAATAAACGGGCGAGGTGCAACCCTGAGACTTCAGTCGCGTCCGCGCTGCAGCCGGGTGCGCTGCTCGGCGATGAGGGCGTCGGTTTCGGCGGCAATCGCGGCGGCTTCGCGCATCACGTCGGCCAGCCACGTCGGCTCCACCAGCGATTCCTCGCGGCAGGAGTCGGCGGCCAGCGTCGCATCCTCGAGATACCCGGCGGCTTTTTTCAGCCGCACGATCGCGCCGGCGCAATACTCCAGCGGCGGCGGCCAGTCGTCGCGGCCGTCGAGCGCGCCCGCGAGCTTGGCCCCGGCCTTGGAGATGCCTGCCACCAGCTCGGCCACGGGATGCTCCGGGCCGGCGTCCTCGGGAATCCAGTCGCGCTCCTCCACCTCGCGCATCACCCGCACTGTGAGCACGAACGCCCGCGCCGCCAGCGGATGCTTGTCGTCCAAAGGATCGTCCACTTCGTTGTCATCGCCGCCGCGTTTCCACGCCTCGGCTCCCTCCGTCTCCAGCATTTCGGCGGCGGCGGCGTTCATCTCCTCGACCCAGCGGGCGCGCTCGGCCTCCTGCTCGGGGGTGGGGTCGGGCTCGCCGCGCTCCCGGCAGGCGCGTTCCAACTCTTCGGCCAGGATTTTCTCGTAATCCGCTGCGTCGCCCTCGCGCTCCATCCGTGCCATGACACGGTCGGTCAGCCGGTCCGACTCGGCCTGCATTTTCTCGGCTTCCGCCTCAGTTTGCGGGCGGCCAGCGGCATCCGCGCGCTCCCCGGCCGCGGCTTCCTCGATGGACTTCATGAAGCCGGCCAGCGCGGCGGCATTGGCGGCGCGCTGCGCGTCCTCCTCGGCAGGCGTCATGTCCCAGGTCGAGTCCGGCGAAATCGTGAGCTGGTAGGACGCTGACTCGATGACGACGCGGCCGTTGGCGGCACTGAACCATTCAAGATAAAGGCTGTTGCCCCAATGCCAGGGCCACGGCTTGCCCGCCGCGGCGCAGGCGCCGATCTGGTCAAGGGGGAGATCGGGCACCTTGACCTTGCGGGAGGCGGTGATGTCGCCGGTGGTGCCGTGCTGCCGCGCGACGAAGCCGGCGGCGAGGCCGGGCTTGGCCGCGGGGTTGACAAACTCCAGCCGCCGCCCGGCGAGGTCGCGCCACGCGTTGCCCGTGAGGTCAAGTTCGACCGGCTCGGCGCGGCCGGCGAACCAGATGCGACCCGTCACCCGTCCGCGGGTGCGGTTGTCGATCTCGCCGCGGAGAACGTGCTCGTCAATGCGCCAGGCCATGCAGGGAGGTTGAGGAGGAGGGGCGGGTTTGGCGAGGCGGCAGGCCCGCCTTCGCTGGAGCTTCCGCCGTCGCCTTGTGGGCTATGGCGGACAAGACGGCGCGGCAGGCTGGAAGCGGCGTTAGCGCCGCTTTTCTGTGGAATCACCGGCTGATCCGAACTGCCCCCTTGCAAAAAACCCAGGGTTAGGTTTGGAAAGGAGGCATGCGCACAGCCCCGGCAGAATTGCCCTCGCTGGCCCGAATGCGGGCCGCCGTCCGTACCGTGTGCCGAAACCACCCGGTGGCCCGCATCGAGGTCTTCGGCTCGCACGCCCGAGGCACGCCGGCCGCGGGCAGCGACGTGGACCTACTGGTGGAATTCCTGCCCGGGGCCACGCCGGGTCTGTTCGAGATGGGTGCGCTGCAGGATGATCTGGAGCAGACGCTCGGCTGCCGGGTGGACCTGTTGAGCCGCCGGGCGGTCGAAAAGAGCCGGAATATTTTCCGCCGCCGCTCCATTCTGGCGAATCCGGTGACGATCTATGCCCGATGAGAAGCAGTCCGGTTTGTTGAAGGATATTCTGGATTCGGCCTGCCTCATCCAAGGCTATCTTGCCGGCGTGGATCGCGATGCCTTCTTCGCCGACAAGGAAAAGCAGGACGCCGTGCTGCGGCGGTTGGAGATCATCGGTGAAGCGGCAAGCCGGCTGTCACCCGAGGCCCAAACGCAGTTTCCCGACGTGCCATTTCGCAGCATGCGGGGCATGAGGAACATCATAGCCCACGACTACGGCGAAGTGGACCTTGAACTGGTCTGGAAGACCATCTCGACCGACATCCCCCTCTTGATCAAAAAGCTTGAGCGGCACTTTGGCTAAGGTCTGGCAAAGACGACGATGATGCCTGAGCAGAAGCAAGGGAATCGCCTGTAAACAGGCTCCTACGGGCCGGAGCAGTTGCCATGGCGGACAAGTCGTCGCGACGGGCTGGCGGCCTAGCCGTGGGCGCGGCCTGCCTTGAAGTGCCGCCGGCAGACGGAGACGTACCGGGCGTTGCCGCCGATCTCGATCTGCGCGCCCTCGCGCACCACCCGGCCCTCGGCGTCCACCCGCAGCACCATCGTGGCCTTCCGCCCGCAATGACAGATGGTCTTGATCTCGGTGAGGGTGTCGGCCCAGGCCAGCAGCGCGGCGCTGCCCTCGAAGAGATTGCCCTGGAAGTCGGTGCGCAGGCCGTAGCAGAGCACGGGAATGTCGAGCACGTCGACCACGTCGCTGAGCTGCCGCACCTGCTCGCGGCCGAGAAACTGCGCCTCGTCGACCAGCACGCAGGCGAGGGGCCGGGCGGCGTGCTCCGCGCGGACGCGCTCGAGCAGGTTGTCGGCGGCCGTGAAGGCGCTGGCGTCGCCGGCGAGGCCGATGCGCGACTCGATGCGGCCGACCCCGGCGCGGTCGTCGACGGCGGGCGTGAACTTCAGGGTGTGCATGTCGCGTTCGCCGTAGTTGTAGCTCGACTGGAGCAGCACCGTCGATTTGCCGGCGTTCATCGACGAGTAGTAGAAATAGAGTTTCGCCATGGCGCATCGTGGTAAGCGGTCCGGCGGCGTCTGGCGATACCGATTTCGGATACCGGAGACATGAGAGCGAAAAGATGAGAGGGCAGAAGTCGAAGGTCGAAGGCCGGATCTCAGGTGAACCCAAAACCCAAAACCCAAGACCCAAAACTCAGAACCCAAACCCTAGCCTCGCGCGCCGCGCGCCAGCAGGCGCTCCCGCTGGCGGCGGAGCACCTCGACGTACGCGCCGGTCTCGATCGCCCGCGCCCGTTCGTGGTACCGGCGGCCATTGAGCCCGCCCTTGATGAAATGGTTCCGCTCCATGAATTCGCACCGGGCCAGATACAGCAGCGCCGGATCCTGCCGGTACAGGAACAGGTTTATGTCATTGTAGAGCGCGGCATTCCACGGGGCCGTCCGGGCCATGTTGCGGCTCAGGGCGAACTGCCCCAGCAGCGACATCGCCGCGGCGGCCAGCCCGCCGCCGATGAGGGCCGCCCGGAAGTCGATCCACACCTCCGGCGTATGCTGCCGGCCCATCCAGGCGCCCGCCACGATGCCGCCCACCAATCCGACCAGCAGAATGCGCGGCAGCGTATACAGCGTGAACGGGGAGAGCGGTTCGAGATTGGTGTTGGGCGTGAGCATCCGGTACATCGCGAGCAGTTCCCCGCGCGCGATGGAGGTGCCGTTGAGGAGAATCCGCGCCTCGGGATGCCGGCGCGTCTTGCGCAGGATCTCATGCACGCGGAAACAGGTGACGGGCCCTTCGCGCGCAAATTCGTCGGCGACCTCCGCGCACGCGATGCGGGAGCCGCGGACGATGTGGGCGGCGAGGGGCGCCACCATGACGACATCGTCGATCAACCGGCGCTTGGCTTCCGCCAGCCGGGCGGTCTCGCCCGGCGGCACCTCCCTTTCGCGCACCGTCGCCGCGTAATAGAAGGTGCGCTCCGCCAGCTCGTGACGGAGGTTGGACAGATGCATCGCCCGGTCCAAAGCCTCCATGTTTTCGGCAGGTCCTGCGGTCATGGGAAATTACTGGGAATGGAACCGTCTACCACACCCCGGCCCGCAATTCCAGCCGCTCGTTGGCCGGGGGGTGGGTCTTGGATATCACGCAACGGACGCAAAGCCCGCAAAGGTCGGGGTCAATTTCCCTAAGATTCTCCGTGGCGCCTGCCGGCCTTAGCTCCGCACCAAGCGGAGCGACGGCTGGTCCTCGGCGGGCATTGCGTGAGGAATTTCCTCTCCGGATTTTGCTGCGGCTTCGCTGCGTTGTGGTTTCTTCAGCTTGGTGCCGGCTCGGCGAGCAGGCCGGCGAGATCGAGCGGATGCGTGAACATGGCCACGCCACCGTCCGCGGCAGCGCGGCGTCACTCCGCGGCGAGGAGGCGTTCGAGCGCGTCGCTGACGAGGAGATCGGTTTGCCGGTAGTGGCGCGGGGCCATCTGCACCATGGCCGTGAAGGGCGAAATCGCATCGACCGGCAGGGCCACGCGATAGGTCCGGGCACCCTCGATCTTCCCGGCGTCGACCTGCGGCTCAAAATAGACCGGCCCTTGGGACGCATCGGCTGGCGCGGCGAGGCGGCGCGCGATCTCGAGCAGCTCGGTCCCGGACACCTCGAACACGCCGACGGGATCATAGTAAAACAGGGCCGTGACATCGGCCGCGCGGGTGGTTCCGGGGACGATTGCCGGCTGCGCCGGGGGACCATAGGTGCCAATGAGGGCGAAGTCGGCGCTGGCCGCCCGGCAGACGGCCGATCCGATCGCAGCCGAATAGTCGCGGTGGGTCTTGAGCGAGGCGGGCAGGAGCGGCGAAGTTTCGCGGCCCGGCGTCCAGCGCCACCGGCTGTCAAAGCTGCGTGTCGCGACGACGGTGGGCGCGGCGGCGCGCGCGATGATCAGATCGGCGCCGACGGCATTCGCCGGTCCGCCGGCCATGAGAAAGGGAATGGTCGAATTCGCCGCGTAAGTGGCGGGGTTGTCCGAGGCGACCCAGAAGATGAGGCGGTCGGGCGCCAGGGGATTGTAGTGCACGAGCCCGAGCGCGCCGTCGGCGCCCGGGAAGCTCATGCCGTCGCTGCACGTGATCATGCCGCCATCGAACCGCACGGGCAGGCGGTCAGCGAGGCGGGCCACCACGGCGTTTTGCGCGGCGGTGCCAATCAGGACCAGATGGCAGCGCGCGAGGTCGGCGTCGGTAACGTCGGTGTCCGCCTTGGTATTGAGCCAGCCGTAGAGATTCTGGGTGTGCGGGACCCCGTCGGAGCCGGTCGGGCCGCTGTCGTCCAGCCACTGGCAGTTCGAGCTCTTGCCCGCCGCCTCGGCGGCGGCGCGTATCGCGTGGCGTTCGGTGTCACTGCCGCGTGTGCCGTAGACGAGGAGGAGCGGCTCGCCGTCGTAGAGCAGGTTCGCGCCGCCGGGCGTGTGCAGGCGCCATGGCGCGGCTTCGGCCTGCGGCTCGAAGCCCCAGCCTTTTTCGCCGGCGGCCAGCACGACGGTGGCGGGCAGCGGCGCCGGCAGCGTGAACGGAATGGCGCCATTTACGGTCACCTGCAGCGGCTGGCTGCAGTCAAAAGGGGACTCGGCGAGACGCAGGCGGAGCCGGGTGATGTTGGTCAGTTGGGCGAAGAGCGTGTTGCCGTTGCCGGCGGTGAGGATGAAACGGGCGGGCCTTGGCGCCGGGCCCCATTCGGCGATCTCGCCCCACCAGCCGCGCATGGCGCCGCCGTCGAGCGCGGTGTAGTCGATGTGGCGAACGGTGCGGGAATCCGGCCGCACCTGGTGCAGCGCCCACGCGTCGCCGCGCCGGTTGCCTTCCGCGTAGTTCCACACGGCGTGGCCGTAACCGGTGGTCTCGTCGAGAACGACCTGGCCGCCGAGTTCGCGCAGCCGGGCCAGGGGCCCGCGGTCGTGGAGCACGGGCACGACCCAGTCGTCGTCACTGTGGGTGGCGTAGAGCGGGAGGGTGAGGAGGTTGCCGCAGGGCAGGAAACTCGCGAAGCCGCAGGTGGGTCGGCCGGAGGCCCAGCGTTGCGGATAGCGCGCACCCAGGCGGTAGGTTCCGCCCCCGCCCATGCTGCCGCCGGTGAGGTGGATCCGGTCGGGGTCGATCGCCCAGTGCGCCTGGATGTAGTCGATGACTTGGAGCACGTCGGCCTCCGACAACGCCCGGTAACCGCAGCCGCGGGCGCGGCCGAGCACGGCGAGCTCGAACGCTCCGGGACGGGCCGCCATGCCGGTCGAATGTTCGAGGTGATTGCCGCTGTACCCGTGCATGTAGACCGAGAGCGGCACGGGGTGAACGGGTTCGTAATCGGTCGGGATCATGATCTTGAACGGCTGGCCCGAGCCGTCGACGGGCGACTCGTAGGCCCATTCCTGCACGCCACGGAGCGTGGACAGCAGCTGGGGGTCGGCGGCGATGCGGGTCACCCATTCGTCGAACCGCCGCACCTTGGCCTGCGCGGCGTCGGGGGTGGCGCCGCGGGCTGCCGCGGTCTCGGCTTCGAAGCGCAGAAATTTGATCCAGCCCCGGTAGGCGGCGAGATCGGGCCGGGCGAGCGCGGCCTCCGCGCGCCCGCAAACCTCGGAGAGAAACGGAGCGGGATTTTGCGTGCCGGCGCTGGCGGGATCAGCGGCGGCGGCCGGGAGGGAGCTGAGGGCGGCGAATACGATCACGGAATGGAGAACAAGATGGTTCTGCATGGGCGGGAAACCGGGAATACGGGGTGCAAAAAGGAAGCGACTGCCACCGGCGGCGGTCGGATGGTTCAAATCACAACACTGCGATCACCAGCATCCCTGCAATCTTTCTTCTTGGCCGCCATTCCCCGGCTGTCATTTGCGATGGCGGAGACCGGAAACCGGAAAGCAGAGAGATAAGAGGGCAGAAGTCGAAGGTCGAAAGTCGAAGGGCGAAGGCCGGAGCATAGAGATCAGAGGCCTGAAGCCAGAGGCCAGAGGTCAGAGGACAGAAGCCAGAGGACAGAAGTCGAAGGTCGAAAGTCGAAGGTCGAAAGTCGAAGGCCGGATTTCAGGTGCACCCAAAACTCAGAACCCAAAACTCAAAACCCAAAACTCCAAACCCTAGCCGTCCGTCAGCGGAGGGCTGACCCAGCCGATGGGGCGGCCCCGGTTCTGCGCCGCGAGCCAGGCTTGGAGCGGCTGGAAGTATTCGACCATGGCGCGGGTGGAGAGGTCCTCGCCGGTGGCGTCGCGCAGCACCTTGCGCCAGTCCTCGGTGGCGCCTTGTTCCATGATGCGCTTCAGAAACGCGCCGACCTCCTTGTTGTCGGCGTAATTGCAGCTCTGCGGCGGCTGGTGGAGGATTTTTCTGGCGATGTAGTCGTTGAGCTGGAACTTGAGCACCGTGGCGACGGCGTAGCTGTAGTAGTAGCAGGGGGTGTCGTTGATGTGCGTCTTGGTGGCGGCGTCGCACCACTCCTCGCCGCGCGGCGCGGGCGGTTCGATGCCCTGGAAATCGCGGACGTACTGCCACCAGCGGGCGTTCCACTGGTCGGGCGGCAGGTTCTTCGCGTACACATCGGCCTCCCAGTGCGTCATCGTGCCCGAGGCCCAGAAGATGAACGGCACGCAGTTGGCCAGCGCGTCGTTGAGGAGGAACGCGGTCTGGTCGGCCTTGAAGTCCGCCGGCAGGACGCCGAGCGACTGCAGGTAGGGCACCTGGCTCGACGCGAGGGAAATCAACTCGCCCATGCCCTCGTGGAAGCCCGGGTTGGCGCCGGTGCGCAGCAGCGGCGGCACCTCCGGCCGCGTGTAACTCATGAAGTAATAGCCGTGGCCCAGCTCGTGGTGCGCGGTGTAGAACCACTCGGAGTTGGGCTCGATGCTCTGCAACGAACGGATGTCGTTCTCGAGATCGATGTGCCAGCACGAGGCGTGGGTGTTTTTCTTGCGCGGATCGCCGGCGGGCACCGGGTAGAGGTCGGATTTCGTCCAGAAGCTGGCGGGCAGCGGCGGCAGGCCGAGGCCGGTGTAGAACTGCTCGGCGGTCTTGATGATCCACTCGGGCGTGCGGCCCTTGAAGCGGTCGTCGAGGTTGGCCGCCGCGACCAGCCCGGGCCACTCCTGGCTCCAGCGGTTGTTGATCCAATGCGCCGGGATGAGCTTCGGCACGGGCTGGCCGAATTTCTTCGCCAGCTCGTATTTGACCCACGTGTGCAGCTGCAGGTAAAGCGGCCGCATCACGCGCATGAAATCGTCCTGCAGCTTCAGGATGTCGGCGGAGGTGAGGTCGTAGCCGGCGGCCTGCAGGGCGAAATAATCGGGGTACCCCAGCTCCTGCGCGACGCCGTTGCGCAACTGCCGCAGCTTGACGAGACCGGGCTTGAGCGCGGGGCCGGATTGTTTCGAAGCCTCCCAGACGGCCCGGCGCTCCGCGAGGTCGGTGCTCGACTGGAGCAGGTCATCAATCTGGTTGGGCGTGATGGGCTTTCCGCGCAGGGTGAACTCGAAGCTGTTGAGGATGGAGGCCTGCTTCGTCTCGGCGGCGATGCGCGCGGCGACAAGATCGGGATTGGTCATGGGACCCTCGGCCGCGTTGAGCAGCACGTGCTCGAGCTGGCGCACGGTGACCGGGTCGAGTTCGGCGCGGTGGTCGAGGAGCGCGCGGGCCTCGTTGATGAGCGCGGGGCTGCCATTGAAGGCGGCGTACGCCTTGCCCGCGACCTCGGCGGCGGCGTCGTGCGCGGGCGTGACGTCGGTCGAGGCGAGCCACTGCGCCTCGCTGTTGACGCGGTAGAGCGCCTGGTAGCCGGCGTTGACGAGCGCGAGGAACCGGTCGGCGCGCTCCTGCACGGGTGTGGCGGCGCGGGCAATCGTCCCCGCCATCAGCAGGACGGCAAGGAGAAGGGGAAAATTGAAACGAGAGAAGGAACTGGTCATGGCGGCGACGGTAAGGGAAGGAGGTGAGCGGATACAACCGGATTGCGGGCGGCGGCGGGGCATGGAACAGACCAGCGCGGGAGGATGAGAATGACTGATGGGATCGCCCCGTTTTCGCCGTCCCCTGAATTCGCGCTTCCCTTCCGCCTCCATGTCAACTAATAGTTGACATTACTCATGAGTACCCCGCTGAAACTTCCCAAACAGATGGAGCTGCCCGCCGCGCTTGCCACGATCCTCGCGGAAGCCGCCGTCACCTATCTTGAGGATCGGCGGCGCGCCTTCCGCGTCGCCCGCCGTCCCCGCAAGGGCGTTACGCTGCGTCCCGGCCGGAATACTCCGCTCTGGAACGCCCTGGTCGCCGAAGTCCGGCCCCATCTGCGCAAGCACGGGACGCAGGTGAACCTGGGGCGCCTGCTGGGGCTGGATCGTCAGACCATCCATGCGTACTTCATCGCCCGCACCCGGATGCCGGACGCGGAGCGGGCCCTGCAACTGCTGACCTGGCTGATCGCGGTGCGCCATGGGCTCCCGCCGTCCTGACGCGCCTGGGGTGGCAACTTGTCAACTAATAGTTGACAAGTTCCGGGCGGTCGGGCCGGGCGGCAGCACGTCGGGGAAGGGGTTGGCGGGAACAAAACCCCCGCGTCGTTGGGAGGCAGCGCAATGAGGCGGGCAACAGCCCACCCTGTTTCTTACAACAGATCACCGACTTTCAGGTTCTAGGAGGTCTGAAGACACTCCCTAGAATCTCAATTGTATCCCCACGCAGCCAAGCAACGCGACCTTGCGCCCGAGCTGGTTGCGGAGGTCCCGGCCGATAGCGAGTAGCAGCGTGGCGTGCTCGGACAGGTCGACGCGCGAGCCGGCGTTGGCAATCCACTCGGCCCGGCTGGCGTGCTCGTCGGTGTGCACGTGCACCTCCGCGTCCAATTCCCAGGCTTTGATCACCCTCCTCCCTATGCAGATGCCTCCCATCCAGCCGCGGTTCTCCTCCTCGTTGCTGAAAACGTATCCGCCATCGACGTTGACGGAAAGCCACGGGAAATCCTTCTGCGCCTCGAAGGGCAACAAGAACGTCGTCTCGCGATCCGCCAGGCCCCTTCGGTCCGAGTCGGAGCCGGGGTTGAGAAACGTCACTCTCGGGTAGATCGAGAGCTGGAGGCCGTGTTCGCCCGCGTCATAATAGCGCCATTTGACCGCGAGCTGTGAATCGCTCATGCCGCCAATCGTCGGTTGGCCCGCGTTCCGCGCGACGTTCCAGGAGGCCTGTAAATTGAGCTGGAGGCGGTCGCCCACCCCATAGTTCGCGTCTAGCAGCGGCAAACCGAAGAACGTTGAACCGGGGGTGCGCTCGTCGGTCCAGACGAGATTGATCTCCCATCTTCCCGGACCAGGAGTGCCCGGATCGTCCGTGATCATGGGAGGCCCGCCTTGGGCAAGGAGTCGGCCGGCGCCTGCCGCGCACAAAAGCGCGATGAAATAAGCTTTCCCCATCCTAATGAGGTTTGAAGACACTGCCTGGTTGACATGTTGGCGGCCCGGGGACGAGGCGGAGGGAACGCCCCGGCGGATCATCCGCGACGAGCCGCGTGAACCGCGGTCCAACCTGGTAGCGCGGCTATTTGCCGAGCAGCACCTCCACGGCCTTTTCGAGCTGTTCGTCTTCACCGCGGGCGACTTTCGCGGGGTCGTTGCTCACCCTGACATCGGGTTCGATCAGCGCCTTCTCCATGAACTGGCCCTGCTGGTCGCGGAAGCCGACCATGGGTATGCCGTAGACGAGGGTGTCGTCCTGCTGGATTTCCCACCACACGGCCGTGCCGGTGCCGGCCACGGGCATGCCGATGAGCTTGCCGATGCCGAGGTGGCGGTAGACCCAAGGGAAAAGGTGCGCGTCGGAGTAGTTGCTCTCGCTGATGAGCACCACCGAGGGCTTGGTCCACTTTTGCGATGGCTCCCAGCCGAGCGACTGGCCGCGCGGGAGGAACTGGAGATAGGCCTTGCCGTCGAGCAGGGTGGCCAGTTCGTCGTGCAGGTTGCCGCCGCCGTTGAAGCGCGTGTCGACGATCACCGCCTCCTTGCCGCTCTCGCGGCCGAGAATCTCGGAGAACGTGTCGCGGTAGCTCGGGTCGTCCATGGAGCGGACGTGCACGTAGCCGAGTTTGCCGCCGGACAGCCGGTCGACCTCCTCGCGGTTGGCTTTCACCCAGCGCTTGTAGAGCAGCTCGTTTTCGGCCGCGAGGCTGATGGGCTTGACGGTCTCCTCGAACCGCTGGTTCTGCGCCGGGTCGAGGACCGAGAGCAGCGTGGGCTTGCCGGCCACGTGGTTGAGGAGCGAGTCGAATTCGGCGCCCGGCGCGATGGCCACGCCGTTGATCTTCTCGATGATCATGCCCGGCTTGATCTTCGACTTGGCGATGGTGAGGGGGCCGCCCTCGATGATCTCGTCCACCTTCACCCCGGCGCCCGTGTAATCGGGGTTGTAGAACACGCCAAGGGCGGCGGTCGCGTCCGTACCCGTGAGGTGCGGCCGGTAGATCGAGCCGGTGTGGGAGGCGTCGAGTTCACCGACCATCTCGCTCAGCATCTCGGCGAAATCCCAGTTGTCGGTGACGTAGGGCAGGAACCGGGCGTACACCTGCTTGTAGTAGGCCCAGTCGACGCCGTGCATGTCCTGGCGATAGAATTTCTCCAGGGTCTGGCGCCAGACGTGTTCGAAGATGTAGGCGCGTTCCGCCGCGCGGTTGAGGTTCATCTGCGCGCTGAAGGCAACGGCCTGCGGCTTGGCCTGGCCTTCCGCCGGCAGGTCGAGCTTGTGAATGACGCCGCCGGCGAGCACGAAGGCCGTCTTGCCCTCCCGGTCGAGCAGGAGGCGGACCGGCGCAACGTCGTTGTCGTGATCATTCTCGACCGAAAAGCTCGCAATCCGGCGCGTCTCCTTCTCGCGGATCTTGCCCAGCCACAGGTCGTAGCCGTCGGCGGTCTTGCTGAGATTGAGCAGGGTCTCGCCGTCGGGCGTGAGCGCGGCGCCCTTGAGCAGCGAGGAGTTCAGGGTCAGCCGGGCCTTGCGGTCCTCGATGTTGGTGAGATCGATCTGGATCGGCTCGGGCAGTTTGATTTCATCGGCTCCGGCGCCGGCCGCGGCGGCGGTCTCTTTCGTCTCCGGGGCGGACGGTTTCTCGCCCGGCTTCGGCTTCGCGGTGTCCTGCTTCGCCTTGGCCTGATCCTCCTGCTCCTTGAGAATCTCGTATTCGGCCTTGGTCAAGTTGAAGCGGTCGAAGGCGGCCTCGGTTAGAAACATGCCGTAGACATCGGTCTGCGGATCGCCGCCGGAGCCGTTGCCGTGCAGGCCCATGCGGTCGCTGATCCAGATCAGGGCCGTGCCCTTGATCGCCCAGAGGGGCCGGTCGTCCTCGTAGCCGCTCTTGGTGAGGTTCTGCAGCGGGCCCTTGCCGGCCGCGTCGATCAGGCCGACTTCGTTGGACCAGCGGTTCCGGTCGGCAAAAGTGACGAGGAACCAGCGGCCGTCCGGGGACCAGTCGAACCATTGGTCGCCATCGGCGTAGGAATAATTCAGGTCGCCGGGCAGGATCGTGCGCGTCTCGCCCGAGGCGAGGTTGAGCACCTTCAGGGTCGTGCGATCCTCGAGGTAGGCGACCTCCTTGCCGTCGGGCGAATACTTCGGCTGGTAGTTCTCGTGGCTGTTCTGGAGCAGCGTCTTGATCTCGACGGACGAGGCGTTGAAGAAATACGGCTGCTCCTCCTTGGAGCCCGTCAGCCGAGCCTCGTAGAGATTCCACGAATGGCCGCGCTCGCCGGCGAAGACCAGCCGCCGGCCGTCGGGGCTGAAACTGACCGAGCGCTCCTGCTCGGGCGTGTCGGTGATGCGCCGGGTGTTGCCGAATTCCGTCGAGGCCACGAAGACCTCGCCGCGCACCACGAAGGCGATCTCCTTGCCGTTGGGGTTGACGGCCATCTCGGTGGCGCCCTTGGTGAGGGTGACGGATTCGACAGCGGCGGCCCGGGTGTCGACGGCGATCTGGATCGGCACACGGACCGGCTCGGCCGCGCCGGCGGCGAGGGTGTAGATCTCGCCGTCATAACCGAAGCACAGGTCGCCCGCGTGGCTGATGCTGAGGAAACGCACCGGGTTGCGATCGAATTTCGTGACCTGCGTGGTCTGGCTGGGGGCGGCCAGCGGGAGCTTCCAGACGTTGAACGAGCCGCTGCGCTCGCTCAGGTAAAACACTGTCTGCTGGTCGGGTCCCCAGACCGGGTCGCGATCCTCGCCGGGGAAGTCGGTGAGCTTCGTGTGGCGGCCGCTCTTCACGTCGTAGACCCAGATGTCATGCGCGACCGGCGACTGGTGGTGTTTGCGCCAGAGGTTCTCGTAGCCCTTGAGGTCCTCGTAGAGCAGCTTGTCGCCGGCCTCGTTGTAACGGGCGGCGAGCGCCGGCGTGGTGAGGATCTGCACCGGGCAGCGACCCTCCTCGATGGAGACCTGGTAAAGCTCGGGCATGTACTTGGGCTGGGGAAACTGCACGTTGGTCCGCGCGTCCATGCGGTGGGCGAAAAACACGACGGCGCGGCCGTCCGGCGTGAAGGACGTCGGATATTCGGGATTCGAGTTGAAGGTCAGGCGGCGTGCCGGGCCGCCGGCCGAGGAGATGACAAAGATATCGAAGTTGCCGTAGGTGTCGGCGGCGTAGGCGATATACTTTCCGTCGGGCGACCACACCGGCATGAAGTTGTGGTGACCGTTGGCCGTCAGCGCCCGCGCGACGCCGCCGCTGGCCGGCACCACGAACAGATTGCCCTCGAAACTGAAGGCGATCTCGCGGCCGTCCGGCGAGAGCGCCGGATAACGCAGCCACAGGGGGTGATCGATCGGGCCCAGGCCGGACGTCGCGGGCGCCGGGGCGTCCGCCGCAACCAACGCGCCGCCGAGCGCACTGCAGATCAAGGTGAGGCCGGCCACCAGCCGCCAAGGATGAGGGAAAAAGTGCATGATGATTTTTGTGGGACAGGGAGTGGGGTGGGAGAATCAGCAAATCCGCGGCGGATTTGCTGGCAATCCCATATGCGTGCACCGATGCGCACAAAGGCAGGACGACCGCCTGCCGACTGCGGCGGTTCCGTGGCGGTAAACAACAAGCCCCGCGCCGGAGAGACGCGGGGCTCGCATGAACGCTTACAGCCTAAAGCTTGGAGCTTACAGCTTATGGCTTACTTCTTCACCGCTTTGGCCTGCTCCTCCGCCACGGCCGCCTGGGCGGCGGCGAGGCGCGCCACCGGCACCCGCCTTCGCATAAAGCTACGGCGGGCGCGGCGCGGAAACATCATTTCTTGGCCTTGAGTTCGGCGACCGCCGCCTGCGCCGCCGCTAGGCGTGCGACCGGGACTCTAAACGGCGAGCAGCTGACGTAGGTGAGGCCGAGCTTGTGGCAGAACTTGACCGAGTCGGGATCGCCGCCGTGCTCGCCGCAGATGCCGAGCTGGAGGTCGGGCCGGGTCTGGCGGCCCCTGGTCACGGCGGTCTGCATGAGCTGGCCCACGCCGGTCTGGTCGATCGTGGCGAAGGGGTTCTTCTTCACGATTTCGAGCTCGGCGTAGTGCGGGAGGAACGAGCCGGAGTCGTCGCGCGACATGCCGAGGCAGGTCTGCGTGAGGTCGTTGGTGCCGAAGCTGAAGAACTCGGCGGTCTGGGCAATTTCGTCGGCGGTGAGCGCGCCGCGCGGGATCTCGATCATGGTGCCAACCGAGTAGTGGATCTTCACCTTCTGCTCCGCCATGACCTCACGGGCCACGCGGTGCACGATCTCCACCTGCAGGTCGAGTTCCCGCTTGAAGCCGACGAGCGGGATCATGACCTCGGGTTTGACCTTGATGCCTTCCTTCTGGACGAGGGCGGCGGCCTCGAAGACGGCGCGGGACTGCATCTCGGAGATCTCGGGATAGCCGATGCCGAGCCGGCAGCCGCGGAAGCCGAGCATGGGATTGAACTCGTGGAGCTGTTGGACGCGCGCCTCGATCCGCTCGACGGGCACGCCGATCTTCTTCGCGAGGTCCGCCTGCTGGTCCCCGGCGTGCGGAAGGAATTCATGCAGCGGCGGATCGAGGAAGCGGATCGTCACCGGGTAGCCCTTGAGGGCGCGGAAGATGCCGGCGAAGTCGTCGCGCTGGTAGGGGAGGATCTTGGCGAGGGCGACCCGGCGGGCCTCGACAGTCTCGGCGAGGATCATCTCGCGCATGGCGTCGATGCGGTCGCCCTCGAAGAACATGTGCTCGGTGCGGCAGAGGCCGATGCCGCGGGCGCCGAACGCGATGGCGATCTGGGCCTGCGCGGGCGAGTCGGCGTTGGTCCACACCTGGAGCTTGGTGGCCTGCGAGCACCATTTCATGAGCTGCTGGAAGCTCTGATACTTCTCGGTCTGCTTGGCGGCCGCATCATTGTGCAGCAGGCCGGCGATGATCTCGGACGGGGCGGTCTTGATCTGGCCCGCGTGGACTTTGCCGGCGGTGCCATCGATCGAGAAGTAGTCGCCTTCGTGGAAGAGCTGGTTGCCGACCTTGATGGTCTTGGCCCCGTAGTCGATCTCGAGGGCGGCGGCACCGCAGACGCAGACCTTGCCCATCTGGCGGGCGACGAGGGCGGCGTGCGAGGACACCCCGCCGCGGGCGGTGAGGATGCCTTCGGCCGGGATCATGCCGCGGAGATCCTCGGGCGAGGTCTCGATGCGGACGAGCAGCACCTTCTCGCCCTTCTCGGCGGCGGCGACGGCGCGCTCGGCGTTGAGATACACCTTGCCGCAGGCGGCGCCGGGGCCGGCGGGCAGGCCGGTGGCGATGGCTGCGGCCTTCTTGAGGTCGGCGGCGTCGAACACGGGCGCGAGGAGCTGCTCGAGCTGGTCCGCGGGATTGCGGAGAACCGCGGTCTGCCAGTCGATGAGCTTCTCCCTGACCATGTCGATGGAGAACTTGAGCGCGGCCATGGCGGTGCGCTTGCCATTGCGCGTCTGGAGCATGTAGACCCGGCCGTCCTGGATGGTGAACTCGAAGTCCTGGACGTCCTTGAAGTGTTTCTCGAGGGTGGCGCGGATGCGCTCGAGCTCGTGGTAGGCGGCGGGCAGGTGGTTCTTGAGCTGGGCCACCGGCTCGGGTGTGCGCACGCCGGCGACGACGTCCTCGCCTTGGGCGTTCATGAGGAACTCGCCGTAGAACTCCTTGACGCCGTTGGCGGGATTGCGGGTGAAGGCGACGCCGGAGCCGGACTTGTCGCCGGTGTTGCCGTACACCATGGCCTGCACGTTGACGGCCGTGCCCCAGTCGGAGGGGATGTTGTACTTGCGGCGGTAGACGATCGCACGGTCATTCATCCACGAGCCGAAGACGGCGCCGATGGCACCGGTGAGCTGGTCCCATGGACTGGCGGGAAAATCGTGGCCGGTGCGCTCCTTCACGAGGGCCTTGAAACGGGCGACGAGCTCCTTGAGGTCGTCGGTGGAGAGCTTGGGGTCCTCAAGCTCGGCGTTGCCGTAGCGTTCCTTCTTGAGGCCACCGATGACGGTCTCGAACGGCTCATGATCCTCGTTCGGGCGCTTCTGCACGCCAAGCACGACGTCGCCATACATCTGGACGAAGCGGCGGTAGCAATCCCACGCAAAACGCGGGTTGGCGGTCTTTTTGGAGAGGGCCTCGACGGTCTCGTCGTTGAGACCGAGGTTGAGGATGGTGTCCATCATGCCCGGCATGGAATCGCGCGCGCCGGAGCGGACGGAAACAAGCAGCGGGTTGACGAGGTCGCCAAACTTCATGCCGGTCTGTTCCTCGATGGTGCGGACGCCGGCTTCGATCTGCGGCTGGAGCGCGGATGGGTAGCTGCGCTTGTTGGCGTAGTAGTAGGTGCAGACCTCCGTGGTGATCGTGAAGCCCGGGGGCACGGGCAGGCCGATGCGGCACATCTCGGCGAGGTTGGCGCCTTTGCCACCGAGGAGGGGCTTCATCGAGCCGTTGCCGTCGGTCTTCCTGCCGAACAGGTAGACGTATTTTTGGATTTTGCCGGCCGCGGACTTCCTGGCCGCGGAGACGGGTTTCTTGGCTTTTGCTTTAGCGGGCATGTTGATGAGTAAGTTGGGTGCGTCGGAACGAGCATGGTTTGGGGACGCACAAAGCGTGCATCGGAATACCCCGGAGTTGGCCTGTCAATGGTGGAGAGACGGTATTCACACCGCCTTTCCGCCGGATTCAGGTTAATAATCGATGGGAGAGTCCGGCGCTTCGCTTCCGGGCTCCGCGCAACGTCGCCCGCCGGCGGTCCTGGCCGGCTTACTTCTTCTTTGCGTCGAGCTGCGCCCGCAGCACGGCGCGGAACATCTGGAGGCAGAGCCAGAACACTCCCGTCAGGCACGACGCGCCGATGCCCCCCCACAGCCAGATGTAGAACGGATCATTCGAGGGCACATGGGAGCGGAGTATCCAGGTGAGGAAGGCAAACACCGCCAGGGTCAGCCCGGCGTCGAGCGCGCGCGACGCCGGCGTGGCGGATTTCCGATCAGGCTGGTCCATGGCGGCGAAAAAGACTCACCCCGCGGATTTTGTCCAACCGTTTCTGGTGGATCTCCTCCCGCGCCGTCGGGCCCGCCGGCGCGGTCCTCAAGGCGGTGCCGTCGGCACGAACACTTCCATCGCGTCGGCCCCGGGGATGGGTTTCATCCGCCCGCCGTGGCGGCGGAAGATGGTGAGCATGGGGGCGTTGTCGGCCTGCACCTGCGCATACAGGTAGCTCATGCCGCGGTGGCGGGCGACGCGCAGCAGCGTGCGCAGCAGGACGGTGCAGATGCCAAGACCGCGTTTGCTTTCGCGCACCACGAACGCCATCTCGGCCGATCGGCCGGCGGGATCGAGCAGGTAGCGGCCCACCGCATGCAGCACCTCCTCGCCGTCGGGCGCGCGCTCGAACACGCCGAGGGCGAGATCGCGCGACTGGTCCACTCCGACCAGCCGGCGCGCGCGTTCGTGGGTCATCTCGGAGATGTGATAACCGTAGCGCTGGCGGATGGTCTCCTCGGTGTGCGAGTTGAAAAAGGAAATCAGCCGGCCTTCATCCGCGGGACCCAGCAGTCGCAGTACATGCGGTTGTCCGCCGAACATGATCTCGCGCGGCTCCAATTCATGCGGATCCTCCGACGGCGGCGGGGCGGGGGGGAACGCGAGGGATGGGTTGAAGCTGGCGGCGGGCATGGCGGCGGGCGGACTGGCGGCAAGGTGCGCGCGGGCGCGGCGCGCAGACCGGTGACACGGATGGTGTTTTCCGACCACCCGTTTGCGCCGGGGTTCGTGTGATTGTTTTTTATTAGCCATGGACCGCGGCTGATTAACCAAATCTAAGGCACGTTAACGCGCTGGGGCGCAACTGTCTGCGCACGCCTTGCCGACTTCTGGGCGGATTTTGCCGGAAGGGCGCGGCGTTTCGAGATATAAAACGGCGTTCCGCATTGCGCAGCGACGGCCGGCGGCTCATTTGTCGCGTTCAGGATGATGGACTCACGCGAAACTCCAGACCGTCGCAGTCGCGTGATCGTCGATCAACTGAAGCGGTCGGAGATTTACCGCGATTACGAGCGCGCCTTTCAGGAAGCCACCGGCCTGCCGCTGAACCTGCGGCCCATCGAAACCTTCGATCTGCCCCATCAGGACAGCTCCTACGAGAATCCATTCTGCGCGCTGATGGGCTCCACCAACCAGACCTGCGCCGCCTGCCTGCAACTCCAGCGCAAGATGGAAGAGGCGGCTGGCCTGAAGCCGAAGACGCTCAAATGCTTTGCCGGCCTGTGCGATTCCGCGGTGCCCATCCGGGTCGGTGAAGACCTGATCGCCTTCCTGCAGACCGGACAGATCCTGCTGCACCGTCCCAACCGGCGGGAGTTCTCCCGGATCGCGCGCCAGCTCATCCAGTGGGGCGCCGATGTCGACCTGAAGCGGGTGGAGGAGGCGTATTTCCGGTCGCGGGTCCTCACCAAACCCCAGTACGAGTCAATCCTCCGTCTGCTCACCATCTTTGCGCAGCATCTGGCTGCGCTCAGCAACCAGCTTATCGTGCAGGAGGAGAAGGCCGAGTCGCCGCAGATCGCCCGGGCCAAGGTTTTCATCACCGATCACCAAGGCGAGGACCTTTCGCTTAGCGCGGTGGCGCGGGCGGTCAACATGAGCGCCTTCTACTTCTGCAAGGTGTTCAAGCAGGCAACAGGGCTGACCTTCACGGATTATCTCGCGCGGATCCGGGTCGAGAAGGTGAAAAATCTGCTGCTCGACCCGCACAAGCGCATCAGCGAGGTGGCGTTCGCGGCGGGCTTCCAGTCGCTTTCGCAATTCAACCGCGTCTTTCGCAAAATCGCCGGCGAGGCGCCCACGGCCTACCGGGAACGCGTTCACAAGACGGTGGCGGCCTGAAAAAAGGGGGGGAACCCCGCCGTCATCTTGCCTGGGCGGTCACCCATTGCGGCCGCAGGGGCGGGATGCGTGGCTGCCGGCGGAGCCGCGGAGGACCGATGCGCCGCCCGGCCACGATGCCGGCCCGGGCCCGCACACAGGTGCCGCGGCACAGATCACAGAAGTTCTGAATCTCGTGCTGGGCGAGATAATGAAACGTGAGCTGCACCTCGGAGAGGATTTGCTTCTGCGCCTTCGGTGGCATCGCCGCGCTTTCCGGCAGGGCCCTCGCGGCGATGGCCACGATGGCCTGCTCGCCCGAGACGAAGTAGTGCAGCAGCGGGTTGCGTCCGCAGGGGCAGGTTTCGTCCAGCGAGCCGCAGAGCAGGGGATGATGCGCGAGCCAGCGCCGCGGGGTCGGGGAGAGGATGGCGGTGAAGAACGCGTCCAGCGTCCGGTCCATCATGAACACCAGGATGTCCGGATTGCCCAGGGCGGAAGCCGGAGGTTCAGCGCGCAGCAGCACTTCCCAGCAGGTCTTGATCATGGGCCGCAACTCCGCCAGCGCTTGAAGGAAGTGCCGTCGCATGGGCGCAACTATGCCACACGCCCCGGGCGGTCGCTCTGCATGGCTTGCCGAAGCTTGCGCATCCGTTGGCCGGGGGGGCGAGGCGGCCGGCGGCGCGGAACGCAAGATTCGCGTGGATTTTGACAACCGGTGCGGAGGCGTGAAGGCACGCATATCCTACCTTGTCGGGAAGACGGATGAGGCCGGAGCTGTTTTTCCATACCAAAGGTTTTTCGGCGGGCAGTGAACTCGCCGCGCTGGCGTCGCGCCGGGCCGACGTGCTGCTGCGCCGGATGCCAGGCATCACGCGCATCCGGCTCCTGGTCATTTTCGAGAAAATGCCGAACGGCGCCGGCATCTATGCGGCGCACGGGTACGTGGATCGTTCGGGCGGGGGGACCGACGCCATCGAAGTCGCTCATGATCCCGACGCGGCCATCCTGCGCGTGTATGCCCGGCTCGGCCGCCAGCTGGCCGCCCGGACGGGCGGCGGAGCCCCGCCGGCATCCTGACGGGCGGCGGCACCCGATCACAAAATCTGCGCAGCACGATGGCCCGGCGTGGTTTCGTGGGAAGTCGCCGGGGGTGAAGCCGTTCCGTGACAATTTCTGAGATAATTAGAGCAAAATATGCGGAGCCATGGGCCGGCTTCTCCGCTAGAGTCAGGCTCGCACAACCCAATCGCACCATGTCCGTCATCCCGCTTACCCTCAGCATCAGCCTCTGTCTGGTCTTTACCTTTGTCGTCTTCTTCCTCCGGGAGCAGGCGAGGCGCCCCTTCAGCAGCGCCGAGCGCAAGTCGCTGCTGCCTTTCGCCGGGGAGACGCCCCGGCCCGTATCCGCCAGCGCCCGCCGCCAGCCGGACTGCTCCGAACCTCCGACCGCCGGTTGAGGCTGCCCCGTTCGAGCTGGGGCGCGAGGTCGGGTTTCTCGGTCCCGACCCGAAGCTGCTGCAGGACGATGAGGAGGAGCATGAGCGGCACGACCGATGATCAGCCGGCTGGCGGGACCGACCCGGCCTCCGTGCGGGGCAAATCCGGCAACCAACTGCTCCCGATCGTGGCCGGCGTTTTTGCCATCGTGCTCGCCGCTTGGATTGTGCTGTTCACCATTGTGCACCGTCATCCGGTGGCGCCGGTGCCGTTGACGATGCAGCGGGCCAGGGGTTAGATGGAAAGCCGTGCATACCGACCTCATGAGCATCAACAGCGCCGCGACGGCCTTTGTGGCCGGTCTGGTCACCAGTCTGCACTGTGTCGGCATGTGCGGCCCGCTGGCGTGTTCCGTCGTGCCGCTGCGCGGCTCGGCTGGCCAGCAGAGCGCCGACGCGCAGATTGTGAGCAGCATCTATCACCTCGCGCGCCTGACCGGCTACGCTGCGCTGGGCGCGCTGGCCGGCGCCCTGGGCCGCCTGCCGATGGCATGGCTGGGCGGCGGCGTGCTGCAGTATCTCCCCTGGCTGCTGGTCGTGTTTTTCGTGGCGGTGGCGCTGCGCTGGGACCGCCATCTGCCGCACGTGCCGTTCCTCGGGAACATCTACCTGCGCGTGCATGGCTGGGGCCGCGTCCGTTCACCCGCCGCCGCCGCCACGGTGCTGGGTTTGGCCACGCCGCTGCTGCCGTGCGGCCCGCTCTACATGGTCGTGGCCCTGGCGATGCTGGCGGGCTCGGCGCTGCGCGGCGTGGAGTTCATGCTCGCGTTCGGCCTCGGCACGGTGCCGCTGCTCTGGTTCCTCCAGATCAACTTCCACTGGATCCGCTTGAAGCTCCCGCCCGTGTGGATCGCCCGCGTGCAGACCGGCCTGGCGCTCGCGGCGGCCGTCGTCATCGCCTGGCGCCTGCGCGGCACGCTGGGCTTCCCCGGCCCGGGTCTCGACAACTTCGTGTGCCACTGAGATGAGTGCGGTGGCGGATGCCAAGGTGGAACCGGCACTCCGTGCAGGTTCAGCCCGCACGGAGTGCGGGCTCCACCCTCTGAACTGCCGCCATTGCGGCTCGCCGGTGTCGACCGACGTGGTGTAACGACGCAGCCGGGTCGGGGGGAACCCGACTACAGACTCTTGGGAATGGCCGCGGTCAGCACTTCGGGAGCGCCGGGGGTGATGAGTACGTTGTCCTCGATGCGCACGCCCCCGAGGTTGAGATGCGGCCCGACCTTGTCCCAGGCCACGCAGTCGCGGAAGCGTTCGCGGCGCTTCGGATCATTGAGGATCGGCGGGATGAAATAGAGTCCCGGTTCGACGGTGACCACGTAGCCCGGCACCAGCGGCAGGTCCATGCGCAGGTTTTTCAGACTGGCGCGCGTTGAGCGCGGCCGGCCGGGCAGGGTGCCGCTGGCGTCGCGCACGCCGAGGCCGACGAGGTGGCCGATGCCGTGCGGGAAAAACAGCAGGTGCGCCTCCTGCTCGACGAGCGTCTCGGCGTTGCCGCGCATGAGGCCGAGCGAGATGAGCCCGGCGGTCATGTCGACCGCGCACTGCAGGTGGATGTCGCGCCATTCGGCGCCGGCCAGGCAGCGGCCGATGGCCTTCTCCTGCGCGGCGAGGACCACCTGGTAAAGATCGCGTTGGAACGCCGAGGGCCGGCCAGCCACGTAGGTGCGGCTGACGTCGATCACATAACGGTCAACCTCCGCGCCGGCGTCGATCAGCACAAACTCGCTTTCCTGCGCGAGTCGCGCGGTTGGTTCGAAATGGAGCACGGCGCTGTTCGGTCCGGTGCCGACAATGGTGCCATAGCCGGTGCGCGTGGCGCCATGGCGGAAAAATTCGGCTTCGAGCTCGATCTGCACTGCCCGCTCCGTCACCCCGGGGGCGATGATCGCGGCGGCCTTCGCGTAGCCGGCGGCCGTGGCTGCCGCGGCCTGCCGCATCGTTGCGAGTTCCAGCTCATCCTTCGGTCGGCGCGCATGCGTGAACGCTTCGCGTACTTTCGCCGTGAGGGTCTCGTCGGCGCGCACGCCGGGCAGGGGGGCGCCGAGCAGGGCGAGGGGGCGGTCGCGGCGCGCGGTGATCCAGGCCGGCAGCGCGGCCAGCGGCTCGCCGGTAAACTGCTCCCGCGCCTCCCAGACGCGCTCGCTCTCGGTGACCTCCGGGACGAAAAGCTTCCAGCCGTCCTGCGGATCAAAGGCGGCGATCGCGCCGGGGCATTCCACGCCGGCCACGTAGAAAAACTCGGCGTGGGCGCGAAACGGGTAGGTTTGGTCGGTGTTCTCCGGCAGGGACACCGGCGTGCCGGCTCCGAGGAGCAGAATTCCGTCGGTCAGGTTGAGCGCGGCGGCGAGGCGCGCGCGCCGTTCGGCGAGTCGGGCGAACATGGGGGTGAGGGCTGGACGCTGTTGTCGGCGTGAAAGTCACGCCCGACAAGCCGATTCCGGCGGCCACCTCCGCCCTCAGGAAGGTGACCGGCTTCCCCCCGGCCGATCCGGCCAGGGGGGGCGGGATCGGCTTACCTTCGGATGCGGGACGATGATCACCGGACACGGCGCCTTGCGCAGCACGCCTTCCGTGGTGTCGCCGAGCAGCCGGCCGGCCAGGACGCCGTGGCCGTGCGAGCCCATCACCAGAAAACTGGCGCCGAGTTTCGCCGCACATTCCAGGATTTGCGGCGCGGGCGCTCCGTGAAGGATCCTTGTCGTCACGTTAAGCTTGTCGAGCTGCAGCCGTTTCTCGTAGCGGCTGAGCTGCCGGACGGCGTTTTGTTCGCTCGCGGCGGCCGCCTCTTCCGAGACCACCGGCGATTTGCTGCCTTCGCGGGACGCTTGGGGCGGCTGCACGACATGGAGGAGAATGACGCGACCCCGCAGCGAATCGGCGAGGCCGGCGGCCGTTTCGAAGACACGATCGGTCACGGCGGAGAAATCGATGGGGGCCACAATGGTCATGGGAGCATAGCCGCTGATGGGGGTGGCGGTGATTAGAACAGGTTGGGGGAATTACGCAAATCCTGCGCAGCGGCTTTCGTGGGATTGCCCTCCCGGGTCTTCCGGCCATAGTCGGCACAACCCGCATGAAATTCAGCCAGCCTCAGGCCGACGTCTACGTGCCGTCGGGCATCGATCCCGCCGCCGCGCTCGCCCGTACCACGCATCTGTGCGTCGCCGCCCACCAGGACGACATCGAGATCATGGCCTATCACGGCATCGCCGAGTGCCGCGGCCGCGACGACCGGTGGTTTTCAGGCGTGGTCGTGACCAATGGCGCCGGCAGCCCGCGCACCGGCCGCTACGCGAGAATCAACGACGCGGAGATGCAGGAAGTCCGGCGCCGGGAGCAGCGCCGGGCGGCGCGGCTGGGCGGCTACAGCGTCCAGATCCAGCTCGCGCATCCGAGCGCGGCGGTGAAGCGACCGGGCCATCCCGGCGTGAACGCCGACCTCCAACAAATCTTCGCCGGCTGCCGGCCGGAGGTCGTCTATCTGCACAACCCCGCGGACAAGCACGACACCCACGTCGCGGTGTTCCTGCGCTGCCTCAAGGCGATCCGTTCGCTGCCCAAGCCGCAGCGTCCGCAGGCCGTGTTCGGCTGCGAAGTCTGGCGCGACCTCGACTGGCTGCCCGACGCCGAGAAGGTGGCGCTCGACGTTTCCGCGCAACCGCGGCTCGCGCAGCAGCTGCTCGCCGTGTTCAAGTCGCAGATCGCCGGCGGCAAGCGCTACGATCTTGCGACGCTCGGCCGGCGCGCGGCCCACGCCAGCTTTCACGTCGCGCAGGCCACCGATGCCACCCCGGCGCTCACCTTCGCCATGGATCTGACCATCCTGGCGAAGGTCGACTCGCTGGACGTGGAGGCGCATGTGCGAGGGCTGCTCCGGCGCTTCCGCGACGACGTGACCGCGCGCCTGCGGAAGTTCGGGTGAAACCGAGGCCCTCCCGGCAGCGGCGACCGTTCGAGGATTCACTTTCCGCCACCCACCAACATGTCACTTATTAAGTGACATGTTCCGCGGCGCAGCCGGCCGGCGCACTCGAGAATCTGCCGCCGTGACCCCGAGCCACTTGTCAACTAATAGTTGACAAGTGGCTCGGGGCAAAGCGCGGAGAAGTTGGCGGGCAGGCACGCCGCCCGCGGATCGTGATGGAGGCGATGCGCCATTGTGATCTCAAGCTGACCATGAAACCCTACACGGACGTTTCGCAGTTGCCGCTGGTGGCCGGCGTCGAGGCGTTGCCGTCGTTCGAGGTAGGGAATGCGATGATGGCCCACTCAAAAAAGAACTCCTTGAAAGTCGTTGCTTGCTGACCCCTATGGGCTCATGTCGAATTACTACGTAAATTAAAATCGGCTTAATAAATAGTTAGGCAAAAATGGCACGAAAAATCGAAAATTGGATCGACAAAAAAATGCCTGATCCGAGAAAAGTCTGCGAAGCGCTGGCTGCGTTTTCCGACCGCGAGATGACTATCGTAGCCTGCGCATTCTTAGACGCGTTGCTGGCAGATTTAATCGCGTCGTCCCTTCGCGATGATCAAAAAGAAGTAGAAGAATTTGTCGGAATGAGCGGTGACGGAAGAGCCCCACTCGGCACCTTGGGCTCACGCATTCAGGCTGCCTATCTGCTTCGGTTGATCGACAGGCCACAGCGAGATGTGCTTCGGCTGTTGAAGGATATCCGAAATCTTTTTTCGCATCACGTCTCTGTCTCTTTTGGCGATGAGCGTGTCGTTGGACGCGCGAAAAAGATTTACGAGATATACAGGGACACTTCTCCTAGGCAGCGGCGCAATCGTGTCTACACTTCGGCGGAAGATTTCAAGGCATCGATAGAGCAGAAGGGCTTCGGAGCTGAAGTATGCAGCGGGCTCTACGTTGGCGCCGCGTCGCTTGAAATGAAGCGCTTGCACGAATCGTGTCGGCGAAGACTAGCGAGGAGAAGAAATGCGTAAACGGGGCGTCGGTAGTGTGTCCAAAAACATGTCCAAACTAGGGCCTCAACCAGCCGGAAGCGGTCGCAAAGTGACGCGCTGAGCCGGACAAGACCAAGGAGAACGATATGTCGAATTTGACCAAAGAAGAAGAACTGGCCGAGCGGGAGTATACTGAACTGGGGCTGAATATGCGACACTACGGCAACATGCATCTCGTCCAGCTCACGATTTTCTTCGCAGTGAGCGGGGTGATGTTTTGGAATGTGGTCGAAAAAGAAGCATCGATGCCCAAGGTGGCGCTGTGTTCGGCAAATGTGGCCGGTTTTGTTCTCTGCATTCTGTTTATTCTGATGGCACGTCGCGTATGTGACAACTGGGACAAACTACTCGCACGGGCGAAGGTGTTGGAAACGACACTCGGCTTTCAGCAGTACACTGTACCTCCGACACCGAGGTTTTTTACCAATCGGACAGCGATTTATTGTATCTATGGCGTTGTGGGTCTGCTGTGGCTCGTGAACATCTTCGTACCAGCGGTGACGGCGGCTCCTCGTGAACATTGCCACGAACGATGCACGGAGATGCACAAAATAGTGTGTCCAAAAACGTGTCCAAACTAGGGCCTCAGCGGGCCGCAAGCGGTCGCAATGTGACGCGACGGATCAACGAAGAATATCCTATAGGTTGGTGGTAGTGACGCCGCTTGATTCGGTGCGCAGGAGCGGTCGGGACCGATCACAGGAAATGGCGCTTTGTGAACGCCTGGCCGGAGCCGGTCTTGAGGTAGTGTTCAAACGCGATAGCTTTCCCCTCGTCGGCGAAACCCAGGTAGCAGACGAGATGCCACGGGCGGTAGCGGGCGGTGGATGGCGTGTTGCCGGAGTTGTGCCCGAGCATCCGGGCCTTGAGATCGTGGGTCTGGCCGACGTACCGTTGCTGGCGGTAGCGGGCACTCTCAATCAGGTACACGTAGTGCATAGGGGATCCCCATGCTGGAGGAAGCGTCCTCCTCCGCCAAGTCCGCCCTCGCGTTCGCTTCGGCGGCCAAGGGCTACGGAGGACAACCTTCGCCGCCGCAATCTGCCCGGCATATATGCTCGGTGCAGACAGCAGGTTGGCCTGCCAACCGTAGCCCGCAGGGCGAAGGTTGGTCGGGCCGGTGAGACTCGAACTCACGATTGCTTGCCACGCCCCGTGCTGAGGCCGGTCACCCATGAAAAACACAAGTAGAAATGTCTTAAAACATTGACGAATGTTAGGAAAGTGTTATGACTTCGTGAATGGCTTCACTACATCGCGACCACCGAGAAAAATCGCCGTTCTGGTATGTGTCGTACCGGACGCCCGACGGACGGCAGCACTACAAGTCTACCAAAAAGACGGACCGCGCCAAGGCCGAAGCCTTCGCTGCGGCGATTGATGAGAGTCTGGGCCGGGCGAAAGTTGGCGCATTCACGGAAACGGCCGCGCGGTCGATCATGGCCGATCTATTCCGAGAGGTGACCGGCCAAAAACTGCAATTCACAGCGGTCAAGGCATGGTTTGATACCTGCCTTCGCCGGGTGGAAAAGATGCGCGGCGCGACCACGCACAAGCGATATCAGGCTGTTGCCGGCGCTTTTCTGGAATTCATCGGGCCGGCGAGAGCCGCCGCACCCGTGGAATCTCTCACGTCCGACGAAATCCAGCGTTTTGTTGACTACCGCCGCGAAGAGGGGCGGGCCGCCAAGACCGTGCAGAACGACCTAAAGCCCATCGGGAAATTCTTGAAGGATGCAGAGCGAAAGGGGTTGCTGCTCAAAAGCCCGATGGGTGCGGTGGAGATCCCCGAGGCCGAAGGGGAAACCCGAGACCCATTTTCCGAGGCCGAGCTTTCTTCGCTGTTCACCTACCTGTCCGCCACCAACGACGCCGAGGGCAAACCGTTGTCTGCCGCAGAGCGGGCCGACCGGCGCGACTGGCGAACCGCCGTCAACCTCGGCCTCTACGCCGGCACCCGGTTGGGTGATGCCACCAATCTGCGGTGGTCGAACGTCGATTACACGCGCAAGCAAATCCGTTTCACGCCGGAGAAGGGGCGCAAAAAACGGGAACTTGTAATCCCGATGCACCCCGATCTTGAGGCATATCTGCTCACCCTTCCGTCCTCGGACAAGACCGACGGTTTTCTCTGCCCCACCCTTGGCGGAGTGAAGGCCGGCGACCGGGCCAAGCTGTCGAAGAAATTTGCGGCTATCCTCGGCGCGGCCGGTATTGACCGCCGGGCGGGCCGGGAGAAGCGCGGCAAGGGACGCACGTTCTACCGGCTTGGATACCATAGTTGCCGTCATACCTACAATTCAATGATGGCTGACGCTGGCGTGTCCATTGAACTACGCGCCAAGCTAACCGGTCACTCAACGCTGGCGATGAACGATCGCTACACCCACCTTGCCGACGCGACTAAGAGGCGGGCCATTGAAGCTATTCCCTCGCTCGCCAAGCGCAAAGCACTCGCCAAGTTGCCGGACATCACAGCTCAGACCTGAAGGGTTCGTATATGTCGAAAATCGATCCCAACGATTTGTCTTTCCTGCATGCGCCCAGGCACGAACGTCTATGCGCGCTTTGGTGGGAAATCGAAAGAGAGGTCGGAATCAAATCGGGCTCATGGATGGACCTTGATTCCCAGACTCGCGAGAGCCGCGCGCGCGTCATTGCTCGCGTGGATTGGGGGCACCCATGCAACGAGGTTTCGCGGGATGAAATGGGCGCATGGCCGAAGAAACCGCGGCCCACTTCACTTAGGGTCTACTCTTGGTACAAAGGACGACGTTCTTGGTACATAACTAATCCCGAGTTGGAATCCCCCCATTTACTCTTAGTGAGATGGACCCGATTCACCAAGAGTCAGGTCAAAGCGGCGGTCTCTAAATGGGCCGCTAAGCAGTGGGAGGCGCATAACGGTGGGAAAAAAGCACGGCGCAACTCTGATCCCATGACAGGACTAAAACAGCTCGCCGCGTATCGGCTCAAGCGATTCAAGCCCAAACTCACGAACTACGAAGTCGCCATAAGGATACAACGAGAATGCGACGGGGAACCGCATGACGATAGCTGGGTGCGGAGGGCGGTCAGGGAAATGGGGCAGCAGATTGCTGACACAAAACGCTTTTGGGAATCTGTGCCGCCGCATCGCCGCGCGTTCTAGGCGGGCCGCCAAATCTTTCTTTTGGCCGCCTGTTTCGGAGACGTGTGCAGACGGGTATGCGTGTGCGGCATGCAGACATTAGCACCCGCAAAACTCACGGCGGCGGATCTCCCCGCGTCTGCCTCTCCCGCGACAACGTCAACTACCCCGCCTGAGTTCTTTCCGCTACCATCACGTGGGCCTGATCGATACTTCGGTCTCGGTCGCTCCTCTTACTACGATCTAGAACGGCGCGGACTGCTGCGTCTTGTCCGATTGCGGAAGCCCGGGAACATTCGCGGGAAGGTTCTGGTGGATTACGTTGCAACTGCCGCCCTTATCCGGCGCCTAGCTATCAAAGGAGAAGCCGCCGCGTGAGCAGTCCACGCCGCACGTGGTGGTGGTCCGCGTGGCTGGAAGAGGTCGCCACGGCCCTGCGCCGAGAAACCGTAGGCTTCAATCGGCGAGACCTTCATGACAAAACTGTCCGGGCGATTATCTACCGCCGCACGCTGCTTCGGGAACGGGAAGCCGCACTCGGAAAGGCCGCTACGCGGCTGCTGGCGGCCGATCTTGAGATCCTGAACGGAATCATGAAGTGCAACGCAGAGCTTCTGCGCCGTGGTCATGCCGCGCAAGAGCGAGAAACCGTCCACCCCTTGGATGCAGCCTTGAAGATCGTTGCCAGTGGCGAGGACGTAGAATGACCGCCGCGACAGCAGTCATCTCGCAGGCCGATAGGATCACTGCACTGCGCCGGCGGGAGGCCGCGACAGCGGCGGCAGTCCAGGCCATTGATGAGAAACTCGCCCGCCTGACATTAGCCCGGCGCGTCCGTGCTGTCGCCCTCAACCGCATCCGTTGCGAACTCGCTCGCGAAAACGAGCCGGTCGCCCCCGACTGTCATGAGCACCGTTAACGAATCTGGTGGGAGTCGCCGAGATCCGTACTTCACAGTCAGCAAATCACGGATGCGGATCATTACCGAGAAGATCGATGGCACGAACGCCGCGTATGCATCCGCAGTATTCGTCGCCTTGCGCTGGATTGCCAACGATCACCGGCAGCCGGATGGCCCTGTGGAGACGATTATCGGAGCGATAGCGCACTGTGCCGGCCTCAGTTACAACAAGGCGGGAGAGATGCTCAATTTGCTAGAAAAAATCGGAGTGATTTCCATAGAGCGCCGCAAAATTACGGGCACAAATGCCAACGCACCGTCTGTCTACACCTTCCCCACAATAAGGGGAACCTTCCCCACGGAGCACCCCCCTCGCCGTGCCGAGATCAGAAAAGAAGGGAAAGAATCAAAAGAATCTATTGCGCCGGGCGCTGCCGCACCCAGGCGCGAAGGTGAGCTTTTTGAAGCTTTAGCAGCCGCAGAAGGGTCTGAACCTTCACAGCTCACGGAACCGGCGAAGAGGGCAATCGATAAAGCACTGAACGAAATCCGTGCCGTTTGCCCCAGCTTAACTCCGGGTGAGATCAATCGCAGGGCGGCCAACTACCGCAAGCGAATGCCAAAGATGATACTGACGGCCTCTGCGCTGGTAAGGCATTGGGCGGCTTGCGACAAAACAGTAATCGTAGGCTCGCGTTGCGTCAACGATCCCCCGCTACCGGACAACCTCCGATGACACGCCGCCAACTGACCGCGAAGCACTTCGCCGGAACCCTGCCCACTCGTGCATGTTTCTTCTTTGGATGCCCTGAAGGATGAGCCTGAAGCAGAGATCCCTGGACTGCCGGCCCTGCGCTCGCTCGGCAACCTAGCGGGTGTCCGTCCAGTGATCGTGGTAGACACTCGTGAGCAATGCCCGTTGCCCTTTGCCCGGCTCGCCGTGGAACGGGGCACGCTGGTCTCTGGCGATTACAGCTTTCGGGGCGGTGAGGAGCTGTTCGCTGTCGAGCGCAAGAGCATTCCGGACCTTGTAGGCTGCTGCGTTGGGGAGAACCGCGAACGCTTCTTCCGCGAACTGCACCGGCTGCGCGGATTTCGGTTCAAGCGCCTGCTGGTTGTCGGTACACGCGAGGCGATTGAATCAGGCGAGTACCACAGCAACGTGGCGCCAAAGGCCGTCCTGGCTACGCTGGCGGCCGTAGAGGCTCGCTTCGACGTGCCGGTAGTATTCGCCACCTCTCCGGAAGAGGCCGGGCGCAGGATCGAAGCATGGGCGTTTTGGTACGCCCGAGAGTTGGTCGAGAATGTCAACGACCTGGCCCGCGCTTGCGGCGTCACGCAGTCTTAAGCAGACACCTGCCTTTCTCCGAACATCGCGCAGATACCCGCCCACCGGACATCCAAACGGCACCCTACTTGTTTTTGACTACTGCGAGGATCAGACTCCGAGCGGTCAAGATCCGGAGGACCAACTGATTCACAACCGCACCCAGATCCTCAACAGGAACCTCTAAGCCCGAGAACGCGCCAAGTAGAGTCAACAATCGCTCGGTTGAAGCTCTGGCTGCTGATCCGTTCGCGTCGCTAAAGAACTGAACCAGCAGCTTCATGTAGTCTGTCTCATACCGTGCAACAAACGCTTTCGAATAACGTTCCGCAAATTGGGGAACGGAAACCGGCAGGTCTGGGAAAATCTTCGGGTATTCTGTGCTGAGCTGGGCGTGAAATCTGGCCAACACCTTCCCACAAACAGAATGGTCTTTTGCCACTAGCACGTAGTGAAAATGCACCACTGAAGCAGAGAACACCAACACCTCCATCACAATGCCAACGCGCTCCGCTGGATTAAGTTCAATATCCTGTCGTCGCCCCATGAGCACTTCCCCAACCAGAGCGGCGAACTCCACGGTCGTAGCGACCAACATCGCGGCGTCGTATTCAACCAGCTTCCGGTTGTTAAAGCCGAACATTTTGCCCAATGCTTAATGGCGTATCCGTCGGGGCTATGATCTGAGGGCACCCACTTAGGCAAAGTGCGAAAAACCGGAAAATTGATCAAGCCCTTATCTGCCCCGTGCACCTACAGATTTCCACTGAGATAGAAGGCTTCTCCCCTGCGTCGAGATTCTCGCATCGGTACTTGACATGGCACCTTGGTCACAACTTCGTCCGCGTCCGCTAGGCGGGTAGTGCAGACAATTTCCCAGGTGTTTGAGGTCTTTGGCCTCTTCCCAAGAAAGCCCGTGTTGCCCGCCCCGGCACGGGCTTTTCTGCTTTATCCCGCATCACAGCGAAGGCAGGCGATGAGCGACCACCCTAACAGGGAGTCCTGCCATCTATCGGTAGCGGGGAGCGTTGAACGCCTCAAATCCAACCCCGCGTAAATAGCGTCAGTGAGCCGATTGCCTGTCAGAAACCGTGTATGCCTTGGGCGGCCCGAACGGAGGCAATCGAATGGCACCTCAACTTCCCAGTCCAAAGCGCCATGCTTCAAGGCTCATCCCACAGCCGGGGTGAGCTTATGGACTCACTGAAACCCGAACCAAAACGCTATGCTTCAACCAACGGCCCTAGTTCCCCCGGCGTGATCGCGAACAACCCCAGCCTCTCCTGACCCAGACACCGAGAGGCCGGGCGACAAACTGGCCTTAACTCCTCGCCTCCTCTGCCTGCTTCCACCGATGCACGCGAAGAGCGTTAGGGAGCCCGTTGAACGATTTACCGTGGATTCCCAGCCGTTGGCACAACCTGCGGAACTGCTGCGAGAGATTCGAAGTGCTCCGCGGATCGATCCAGGTCGCAGCCTGAGCGGGGAAGACATAACGGGTGCCGCCGTGGGGCAGGGTATCCAATATGCGTCGCAAAGAAGGCGAGAGATCAAAGATTGTCGGTGCATCGGTCTTCTTTAGCACGATGCTCAGTTTCCCGTTTGGTTTGTCATACGAGTCCCACTCCAAAGTCGCACAGTCTGACAGCCACAGGCCGTGGTGGTAGGCAAGCTGGATTGTTGTGTGCCAGAACGGATCATTGGCAGTAGACTCAATAAGCCTCTGCAATTCATCCTGAGTGAACATCTCCCGTCTCCGTGGCAGCCGCTGGGCATAGGGCAAATCATCGATGACCACGCGGCACTCGACCGCCGGGTTGTCTGGTCGCCAGCCGCGGGCCACGCAGAAGGACATGAACTCCTTCAAGCACCAGAGAATCGTGCGCCGGGTGGACAGTGCAAGGGGACGACTGGTGTTAACTTGTGAGTCGATATTTTCACGCCCCACACGATAGATCGGCTTGCGCTCTATGCCTTGGTCGCGCGCCCATGCCCGCAGCTTATAGGCCATGCTGGAGATCGTCAGTTCCTTGAGGCGATTAATTCGCAGCGACTCGATGTATTCGTTGAGCGCATCGGAGACGGTCACACGGCGGCCAGCGGTGAGCCGCATGATCACCTCGCTGGTGAGCGCGTCGGCCTTGGCCGCCTGCTCGATCTCGCGAAACTTCTTCTCATGGGCGACCAGACGGGCCTGCTCGAATGATTTAGTTTTGGTACTGACGCGCTGCGTCCCTTCCGAGGTGGTGAATTCAGCGTAGATGTAACCGGACTTACTGCGTCGGAACTTCATGACTACGGAGAATCCTGGTTGCCCCCCTCGATAACAATCTGCGTCGGATCGTGGACGGCAATTTCCGGAGTGCCCTTATAAGCGGTGATCTTTCCGGTAACGCGCACGGTCTTTCCCTGGAAAGCCTTTTCCGGTGGAGCGGTAAACTTCCCTCGATCGGAACCCCAGATGACCACCGTAAAAATCGCGTCCGGGTAAGGCTTGTCGAGATTGAGGAATGTGGGTTGCCCCTTGGCCCTGGTCGAGTAGGTGGCACTGGCGACGATACCCCGCACGGTCTGGACTTCGCCTACGTGCTGGGCGGCCTGCGCGGCCGTGATGACATCCGCCCGGACGAGAGAAGCGTTAATCGTGAAGAGGAAGGCTACTGCTAGGACGAGAGCGGTTTTCATTTGTGCTCCTTTCTGCGGGTGTTGGTCTGACGCCAGACACCTGTAATCTGAGGCATTACGCTGAGCGTGTTCGTTGAATGATTGGAAGGTGAGGGCAGGAAAGCGGGAACGTGACTACGGGGCAAGGGCGGGGTTTTTGTTTGGCGGGATCAGCCGGCAAGCAGGTAGGCACAGCCGACCGCCAGAATAACGATTCCGACAACGACCATTCCGACGCACCCGGCTGGCTTCAATAGCCCGCGGCGTCGATCGCGGGGAGGTTGGGCTGAAAAGAGGTCCGGCCGCACTCTGCGGAGTTCGCCAAAGAATCGCCGGGTCCAGATGTCCAATCCTTCCCGTTCACTCCTGAAGCCCACTTGATCGATTACTGAGGCCGCGACTTGCTTCGGCACTTGGCGACAGTGGTGAATTTCGCGCCATTCATCGATCCAGCCCAAATGTATTTCAACGTCGGCCTCCCTCGCCTCTGCATCCTCCTTTTGCTCGGCGGCCTGCTCTTTTTTCGCCTCCCAGAGCGGCAACAGCTCCGGGCGTTCTTCCCGCCATCGATCGATCAGCGAAGACGCCTCCTCTTTGTCCAGCTCGGCGGGCAACGAGCGCCCCATTTGCGCGGCCCACCACTGCAATCGCTGAACCTGTCGCTCGGTCGCTCGCTCGCCGTACTTCGATGCTTCCCATCGCGCCCGTTTCTTGGGATCAGCGAAAATCTCATCGAGTTTTTTCGAGGCGGTCTGCTTCGTCTCAATCCCGTGGTGGGGACCGAGGAAGTACTCCAGGCAATGCAATTGCGCCGGAGTCGCCGGCACCAGCGCCTCTTTCCTTGCCACCTCTGCCGGGCTGCCCGCAGACCAGCACTTGGGCCAATCGGGATCATCGAACAATGGCAACGGCGGGGTGCGCTCCTTCTCCAAATCTTTCCGCATCCGATCCGCCCAATAGTAGTTCTTCAATAAGGCGACATCGCCAGGCCAGCCCAATGCTCTCAGGCGAGCCCCGAGCGCCTCACTGATCGACACCTTCTCCCCGGCCAACCCGCCTTCTGCGAAATGCCGCTTCAGAACTGCGATTTCCCTGCTCTCGCTCCAAAGCGTTTCGTCGCCCGCAGCTGTCCGCCAAGGTCCGTTCGGGTCCTCTGCGATTTCCGTTTCTTTGGGCAACCACCCGAGATGCAGACTGTGCCGCACCAGCTTTTGCCCAAAGGGTCCGCCTGTTTTTCCCGCAATTCGCAACCAAACCCGAGAAGGCATATGCAAGTGTCATGTCCGGGTGTGACCTGAACGCAAGAGCCGAGCCGATGGGTCAGGCCGTCCGCTTTCTTCTTGCCCAGGCGGACGCTGTCGCAATGGTCACGGCGCAGTGATCGATGCCGTGTGCAGCCAGCTTTGGTAACTACGGCTGAGGGTAGCGCACCGCTCCCGACTCAATCGCTTCGACCAACCTGAGCGGGAAATACAACGGCCGCTTGGAGAATGCTGCGGCCTTGAGCGGATGCTCGGGATCTTGGTTCATCCGATGGATCGTCCACTTCGTTTTACCCCACCGCTTGGCGAGTTCGGCAGCGGTGATGCAGGGCGGCATCCCGGCGGGTATCGCTGGCGCGCGGTCAGGGCTGGCGGGCTGGGGCGCTGAAGGGTCACTGGCAGCCATACTCGTACAGTCTACGCCCATGCCAGGCCAGCGCGTCAACCACGCTTTGAAATGTCCCGGAGCGGTGCCGTCACAGCAGCCGAGATGTGACGTATGCCGGCCGGGTTCGGCGCAGCGAAAAGGATCTCCGCAGGCTGAAAATCAGGGAAAGTTGAGAACGGGTGGGTCTGCGCGCGCGAGGGGCGAAATCCGTTTTCCCCGACTCCCCACCCAGCAACGCACATCCCGCACCCTGTTTTTTCCGGCGGGACAAGGCGGGGTGTATGGGGCCTGGAAACCCGACCAACAGCAGACAAGCATTTGCAGCCGCATCGAAAGCGGAAGGGGCACTGCTGTGCCCAATTTCCAGTTCCGCCGGTAGGTGCGGCTGCCCTGTTTGGAGATAGCACAATGAAGATCACAATCGACCTCACCGACGCTCAGCACGAACGTCTCGTCAGGGCCGCGGCCTACGTCGGCAACGGCACTACGGTTCAAGAACTCATCATCGGAAATGCCTTCGCGCACATGGACAGTTGGGGAAGCACGCACAAAGATATTCGGGATGCTCTGCGGCACGGCGTGACGTTCTACGCCCGCAAGCATTACAGCGAGCCGCACGCTACCGGCGAGGAAGGCTTGGATTACTGCGTTGGCGTGGCAAAGGCCGACGGTCTGCCAGCCGACGTTGAGAAGAGCATCGCCACAGTCTGCCGGGAGGCCCGCCTGACGCGGCCAGCGGTGATTCGCCATGCCGTCTCGGCGTTCCTTAAAACGCACACAACGCCGGCAGCCGTGCGTGCCGCTGTCGTAAGGATATTGCCGCAGAAGCAATCCGCGAATCCGGCCTGACAGTCGGCGACTACGCCGTGAAATCAGCCCTGCCCTATCGGCGGGGCTTTTTGTTTCCGTCCATGGAAAACTAATTCCTGCCCTGTAGAAGCAGGTTCGCTACGCGCTGCTCCGGCGTTGTCGCCTCCTGCGGCGCGACGGACGTGAACAGGCCCGTCAGCCAACTCTTGAACGCCTGCTGGCGCCGCGCCTCCGCGTCGATCGCATCCTGAAGATTGAACGAATTGGCGAAGGCGTCTGACCGGCTCTGACCGGAGGCTATCCGTGCTGCCATATCACGCTTGAGTTGCTCAGTGCGGAACAGATTCGGATTCAGCGGCGGGGCAGGCGGAGCGACTGGACCGCCAGAAAGTGTGACTGCCGGGTGCGGGAGCGCGATGACGGGTTGCGCGACTGGGGCGGTACTCGTGGCCGTGGTCGGCGTTGCCGCAGGGGCTGGATGAGTCTTGCTGAGATAAGCGGCGAATGGATCGGCGGCTGCACCCGCGGTCGTGGCGGTTCCACCTGGCGCGACGGGTCCACCAGCCAGATGCAAGGCCCAGTCTGGATGCTTCTGAAGAATGTTGCCCGTGACGAAAAGTGAATTCTGGAGATGATACCTAAGTCCCCTGAGTGCGTCAGCGTTAAGATTCTCCTTGTTCTGCCGGATGCTCTCAATCTCCCGATCATAGGCGTCGATGAAATTGGACGCCTTGTTGCCGTACTTGTTGGCGAAGGCATTGCGGTCAGCGAGGAAGGTCTTCACCGCATCCGCTTTCGAGCCGTACCACGGAGTGGGGTCATTCGTCCCTGCGGCAAACTCCGCAGCCTGCCGCTGATCCTGCGGCGTGAGCGCGGTGAGCCTGTCGATCTGCGATTGAATGGAAGCGGATTGGCCCGCGAGGTTCGCAAGGATCTTGCTCTCCTTATCGTTTTCCAAGGATTGGGTCTCTTGGATGAGGCTCATCAGCCCGTTCTGTCCGGGCGCGAAGTCGGTCGCTTTCTTGGTGCCACCCGCTGCGGCATAGCGAAGAAGGGAATCGACGCGAACCTTCTGCATCTCGGGCGAATTGTCGGCCAGCAGGCCCCGGCCAGCAGCAGCAAGGTTATCGAAGCCGGTGCCCCTCCCGGCGAAATCCGGCATGTTGGTTTTGATCCACTCGGTCGCCTTGGGGTTGGCGATTCCGGCAATCAGTTGTCTGAGATATTCCCCTCCCGACGCTTGGATCTCGGGCGATTGGCCGGGCAGCGGAAGATTCGGGAGGGCCTGGCGGATCGTCCGGCTGGCTGTGAGACCCTTTAGGTAGTCATCCGCTCCAGCGGCAGCAAGGTAGACACCGGAAGGTGGCGTGTCTCCAGCACCGGCTCCATTCGGATTGTAGAGTCCGGTCGCAAGCAATCCGGCGAGGGTACGGGCAGCGCCCTCACCTGCGGGTGTTCCCACTGATCTCTCGAAAGGCGTCTCATCCGTCGCGCCCGGCACTCTCGGAGTCACAGGTGCCAATCCGCGCACACTGAAATCGGGCGTCACTGATTCGGGCATGAACGGGTGCTGCTGTCTGAATAGGCCCCTGAGCGCATCGGCATCCGCATCCGACCTGACTGCCTGCGGTGGGGGGGTGTCCCAAGAGAGTTCGAGAGGTTGCGCCATGGTCCGGAGCCCGACCGCAGCACCCTGCCAAGTCCATTCAAAACAACCAAGAATCCGCGGGCCTGCGACCGCCACAAGGTCCCCCTAGGCATCGGTAAAGTCTTTGTGTGGGAAATCGCGTTACCCGGCGATACCCTCGGTTCGTTGTCCGCGACTGGAGAGGCAAACAGAATCTGGTAAGGCACATTCATCTAGGCGGCTCTGATCGAAGCATGCAGATTCAGTGTTTCTCAGGACGCGCGGCCTGAAGAAATGCCCCCGCTGGCCGGGTTTTCGATGAAAGTTGGGAAGACGGCCGCCTGCCATTGGTGATGACACATTTATCGTTCCCCGAAACCCGCTACCCGTGCGCCGAAGTGCGCCTGCGTGCGACTACATGAGATAGGAACGTTCAACGATTCTGTGAGGTCGTAGCGTTGGCACCTCGCGCCTAATCCATTTAGCCGTTTTCTTGGTACAGGGCGAGCGTGCCCCTTTTTTGTGCTTGGCGGGGTGGTTTGCGGTCGTTGACCTGCGCAACGGGCTGCTGCGCGATGCGCGGTCTGTCTATCAGGCGAAACGGAAGCGCAGGGACGGGATGTGAAGCTGGCCCGCCGTTTCAACGAGCCCCGCCGCCACCCGGTGGGGTTTTTCTTTGGCCGGGACCGCTGGCACCGGGCGGGTGCTGCGCCAGATGGCCTAGGCGGGACGATCTCGGCGCGGCCGGCATGGTTTACGGGCGTTTTCGGCCTAGGGCATTGCTCGCGACAGGGGCCGTTGCGCCCGGCGGAGAGTGCTCAAGAGTCGGTCGCTTTCCTGCCGAATAACCGTGAACAAACCAGCACAAATAAAGATTTGTTATGACTCGACGGCCTATTTGTTATGACTTTGGCAAAAATAGTCCGCCAAGACATAGCCTAACACATTGACAGTTAGTGAATTGGTCGGGCCGGTGAGACTCGAACTCACGACCCCTTGCACCCCATGCAAGTGCGCTACCAGGCTGCGCCACGGCCCGAACCAAGAACGGACAGCAAGAGCCCGGCGGCGGAGTGAGGCAAGGGTTTTCTGACCGGACTGACAGCAACCTGAATCGTTACGGTGGTTCAGGTCTGCAATTGTTGTAGCCGGGGTCGCTGACCCCGGATGACCGGCCTCACCGAGGCCGGCTACAGAGACGCGCTTCCGGGTGCTGCCTCTGCAGCCATGATAACCACGTGTTGAAATTTTGCCCGAACCACTGCCTAATCAGCGGCCATGACTTCCGCCGAGGCCAGGCAGCGCATCGCCGACCTGCGCGCCCAAGTGGCGCGCCACGACGAACTGTACTACCGGCAGGCGAAGCCGGAGATCACGGATTTCGAGTACGACCGTCTGAAGCGCGAGCTGGCCGACCTCGAAACGCAGTTTCCCCAGTTCAAGGCGGCCGATTCCCCCACGACCCGCGTCGGCGACGACCGGCTCGAGGGTTTCGCCACCTACCGGCACCGCCAGCCGCTGCAGAGCCTCGACAACACCTATTCCGAGGCCGACCTGCGCGCCTTCCACCAGCGGCTCGTCAAGCTTTTCGGCCGCGAGGACCTCGCCTATGTGGTCGAGCCGAAAATCGACGGCATCGCCGTGAGCCTGACCTACGAGAAGGGCGCGTTCGTGCGCGCCATCACGCGCGGCAGCGGCTTCGAGGGAGACGACATCACGGCCAACGCGAAAACCATCCGCACGCTCCCCTCAAGGCTCAAGGCCGCCCGCGGAGCGCGCCTGCCCGACGTCATTGAGATCCGCGGCGAGATCTACATGACGCTGGCCGAGTTCGAGCGCATCAACCGCGAGCGCGAGGAGGCCGGCGAGGTGTTGTACGCCAACCCGCGCAACCTCACCGCCGGCACGATCAAGCAGCTCGACCCGCGCGAGGTCGCCCGCCGCAAGCTCGAAATCGTCCTCTACGGAGTCGGTTTCTGCGAGCCGGCGGTGATGGAAACGCAGAGCGGTGTCCACGGGCTGGTGCGCGCGTGGGGCCTGCCCGCGGTGGAAAAGTTCTGGACCACGCATGGCATCGACGAGACCTGGAAGGCCGTGCAGGAACTCGACAAACTGCGGCACAGCTTTGCCTACGGCACGGACGGCGCCGTGGTGAAACTCGACTCGCTGGCGCAGCAGCGCGAGGCCGGCAGCACCTCGAAGGCGCCGCGCTGGGCCATCGCCTACAAGTTTGCCGCCGAGCGCGCCGAGACCCGCCTCAACGCCATCACGGTGCAAGTGGGCCGCACCGGCGTGCTCACGCCCGTGGCCGAGCTCGAGCCGGTGGTCCTCGCGGGCACCACCGTGTCGCGCGCCACGCTGCACAACCGGGACGAGATCGCGCGCAAGGACATCCGCGTGGGCGATTACGTTTTCGTGGAGAAAGCCGGCGAGATCATTCCGGCGGTCGTCGGCGTGAACACGGAACGCCGGCCGAAGGACTCCGCGCCGTTCCTCTTTCCTGGCAAATGCCCGGTATGCGGCACCCGCATCGTGCAGTACGAGGGCGAGGTCGCCCTGCGCTGCCCCAATCCCGACTGCCCCGCCCAGGTGCGGCGCCGCGTGCAGCATTTCGCCTCGAAGGCGGGCGTCGACATCGAGGGGCTCGGCGAGGCCATGGTCGACACGCTGGTCGAGAAGGGCTGGGTCAAGAGCATCACCGACATCTACCGACTGAAGCGGGACGACCTGCTGACGCTCGGCAAGAGCGTCGAGAAATCGACCGACAACCTGCTGGCGGCGATCGAAGCGAGCAAACGCGTCGAGTTGTGGCGCTTCATCAACGGACTCGGCATCACGCATGTCGGCGTGGCGGCGGCCAAGGATCTCGCGCTCAAGTTCGGCAGCCTTGAGGCGCTGGCCGAGGCGAAGCGCGACGACCTGCTGACCATCGAGGGCATCGGCGAGACCATGGCCGACGCGATCATCACCTATTTCAACGAGCCGAAGAACCGCACGCTCGTCAGCCGGCTGCTCACGCTCGGCGTGACGCCGATCGCGCCGGCGCGCCCGGCGGGCGGATCAGCCCTGGCGGGCAGGACCTTCGTGCTCACCGGCACGCTGCCCACGCTGACCCGCGAGGAGGCCGCGGCGAAGATCGAGGCGGCAGGCGGCAAGGTGAGCGGCAGTGTCAGCCGCAAGACCAGCTACGTGCTCGCGGGTGAGGAGACTGGCTCGAAACTCGAGAAAGCGAAATCGCTCGGCGTGTCCGTCATCGACGAAGCGGAGTTTCTGCGGATGCTCGGCGGGTGATGAGTCAAAGTCCCGCGAATCCGGCTGCGGACTGGTCGTGTCCTAATCTGCCTTGTCATCGCGAGTCCGGCACAGCCGGACGTGGCGATCCAGCCCCTCGACAGGGCTCGGGGCCCTGAGCTTGTCGAAGGGCTAGATGGATTGCTTCGTCACCCGCATTCGCGGGCTCCTCGCAATGACAAATTAGAACCCCGGCTACGGGCTTAAGAATTTGACGTCAGGCTGACGGCCGCGGTCCCGTGGGGCAGCTCCACGCTGACGGCGCGGCGGTAGCCGGTGACGGTGAGGTTCAGGCCGGGATGCACGTCGACCACAGCGTAGGCATTGTTTTCCGGCCCTGAGCCCTCAACGACCGCCTTGAGCGTGTAGTAATGGATGCCGTTGATGAACGAGTAGGCGCCCGGATGATGGTGACCCTGGAAGACCGCCAGCACCTTGCCCGAGCCCTCGAGGATGCCACGGACTTCCGCGCGATTGTCGAACTGCGCATCGCCGTCGCCATCGAACCGCTGGTGGGCGAAGATAATGACCGGTTCGGTCGCGGCCTTCAGCTCGAAGCGCAGCCAGTCCAGTTCCTCGGGCGGGAGGTTGTACTCGCGCCAGTCGTAGTTGCCGTGGTCGTAGCTCCGGCCGTCGCGCAGATAATTGGCGTCCGTGACGGCGAACCGGACGCCGCCGCAGCTGAAGGCGTAGTAACTGCGGCCGGCGGCGATGCCGGTGTTGGTGATGCGGGCGAGCACCTGCGCCTTGGAGAGATTATCCATGTCATGGTTGCCCAGCACGTGGTAGGTCGCGCCGCCGAAGCGCTGGATTTCGCGCTCGATGGCGGCGAGATCGGCCAGCGTGCGTTCCTCCGGCTCGTCGGGTGCCGTGTCCTTGAGCAGGTCGCCGAGCTCCGCCAGAAACCTGACCCGCGCGGTGTGAAACTGCTCCACCGCCTCGCGCACTTTTCCCAGCGATTCGCGGAAGTAGCGGGTCTCCTTGGGGGCGGCGCTGCCGTAGTGCGGATCCGTGAGCAGGCCGAAACGCAGGCGGGGACCGTTCGGCTCCTCGGACGCCAGGAAACTGCAGCCGCCCGTCATCAGGCCGAAGAGCGAGGCGGCCGACGCCTTCAGAAAATCCCGGCGGTCGACGCGCCAGCCAGCCGGAACGGCTCTGACCATGCCGGCGCTCCTTGGCGTCGTGGAAACGGATGTCTTCAGCATGGGGCGGCATTATCTCGAAAGGAGGTGGCACGGCAATACTGCGCCAAAGTAATCGCGTGGGCGTGGCTTGGAGTCATGACACAAGGTTGCAGACGGCATTATTCTGAAGCCGCTTCCCGTTAAACGGAATGTCAACTATTAGTTGACAATGTGTTTTTGACCGAACCAGGGAACTGCGGCGAGGGAGCAGGAGGAAGGTGGGCCAAGCCGGGGGCGACGGTTCATCCCAGCATTGCGCGGCGCGGGGCGGCGTGCATGCTCGGGCGGATTGGCTGAGCCACCGATCACTGTCGCTTATCTTTTCACGACCTTCCCGAAGACGTCCGAGGCGTTTCTGCAGCGCGATGTCGCGGCGATGCAGGCGCGTGGAGTCAACCTGCGGCTCTATTCCCTCTGGGGCGGGGGCGGCGAGTTCCACGGCCTGCCGGTTCAGGCCCTGCCGCGCTGGTGGTTCTTCGTGGCGCTGCTCTGGTGGATCCCGTACGAGGCGGTCCGGCGGCCCGACCTGCTCTGGGAGCTCATCGTGAACACGCTCGGGCGGCGCGCCCCCTCGGCGCTCAATTTCTGGGAGAACATGCTCGGCGCGGGCTTCACCGCGTGCTTTGTCCACTCGTTCCGCCGCGATCCGCCCGACCTCGTCTACGCGGCCTGGACCGGCGCGCCGGCCACGGCGGCGTGGCTCATCTGGCGGCTGACGGGCATTCCGTACGGCACGGGCGCGCACGCCTACGACCTCTACGAGCACGGTGGCGACTGGTGGCTGATGGAGAAGGTGGCGCTGGCCCGCTTTGCGCACACGTCGACCGAGATGGGCCGCCGCACGCTCCTCGAACGCGGAGCCGACGCAGCCAGGGTGACCGTCATCCGCCGGGGTCTCGACGCCTTTCCCGCGTTGAAGCCGCTGCGCACGCCGCGCCGGCCGCTGCGGCTCATCTGCGTGGCCCGGCTGGTGCCGAAGAAAGGCCTGCGGGCACAGCTCAATATCTACACCGCGCTGCGCGAGGCGGGGATGGATTTCGAGGCGCGCCTGGTGGGCGGTGGCGAACTGCGCGAAGAGCTGGAGCGCCAGACCGCGGCGCTCGGGCTGGCGCGGCGGGTGGCCTTCACCGGCGAAGTGCCTCCGGCTGAAGTGTGGGAACACCTGCGGTGGGCCGACGTGTTGCTGCACACCGGTGTGGTGGCGGCAACCGGCGACCGCGACGGCCTGCCCAACGCCATTCCCGAAGCCATGGCCATCGGCACGCTCGTGCTGACTTCCTCGACGGCGGCGACGACCGAGGCGATCCAGCACGAGGCGACCGGTCTCGTGGCCGACGTGAACCGGCCGGAGGAGTGGGTGGCGGCATTGCGCCGGCTGGCGGAGGACAACGCATTGGCGGAGCGGCTGCGCCTGGCAGCGCGGCGCTGGGCCGATGGAAATTATGACGCGCACAAGAACGCGGCGCAGCTGCACGCGTGCTTCACTCAGGCGGTGAAAGGAGAAAATCGCCAGACACCAGCGCGTCCGGCTCCGGGAGCAGGCCCATGATTTACTTCGACGTCACCAAGGCCGGCGCGGCGCGGCATCAGTCGGGGCTGATGCGGCTGAGCGCGCGGCTGCGCCAGGAGCTGGGCGCGGCAGTGACGCCGGTGCAGTGGGATGGGCGCAAGGGCACGTGGCGGCACGCCGGCGGGAGAACGCCCGCGACTTTCTCGGCGGCGGACTGGCTCTTCACGGCCGAGTTGTTCAGCGAGGCGGAGCGGTCGGGTTTCTGGAGTTTTCTGCACGCGCGGCCGTGCCGGCTCGCGGCGATGTTCGCCGATGCGATCCCGCTGCGGCATCCGCGGATCACCTGGCCGCAAAGCGTGGCGCGGCATCCCGAGTACCTCAAGATGCTGGGAGCCTTCGACTGCGTGTGGGCGATTTCCGGGGCGAGCCGGCGCGACCTCGTGGAATTCTGGCGCTGGCAGGGAGGGGAGGTGCGCGCCGCCGTGGAGACCATCGCGCTCGGCGCAGACTTCGACGGCAGTCCCCGCGCCGTCTCACCCCCCAAGCCTGAAGCCGCATGCCTGCTGTGCGTCGGCATCCTTGAACCGCGCAAGAACCAGATGTTCCTGCTCGACGTGTGCGAGGCGCTGTGGGCCGGGGGCGCCGACTTCGACTTGCACCTCGTTGGCCGGGTGAATCCCTTTTTCGGCGGACCAATCGCGGCGCGGCTGAAGGCGTTGCGAAAAATCCAGCCGCGGGCGCATCATCACGAAGTGGCGTCCGATGCGCTCCTGAACCGGCTGTACACGGCGGCGACGGCAACGGCGTTTCCCACCATGGCGGAGGGCGGCGGGCTGCCGGTGCTGGAGTCACTGTGGAAAGGACGGCCGTGCGTCTGCAGCGACCTGCCGGTGCTGCGCGAGATCGCCGACGGGGGCGGGTGCGTGATGACGGCACCGAACGATCGGGCGGCGTGGACAACCGCACTGCGCACGGTGCTCACGGATGACGCCGAGTGGCGGCGGCTGACGACCGAAGCGGCGGCACGGCCGCTGCCCATCTGGGCGGACACCGCGAAGACGCTGCTGGCGGGGCTGCAATAATCCGGCCGGCCGCCTAGAGTTTCTTCACCGCATAGGCCATGGCCTCGGCCACCCGGTCGAGATCCTCGTCGCTGTGCATGGCCGAGACGGCGGTGCGCACCAAGTCCTTGCCGGGCGGGACGGCGGGCGCGATGGACATCACCGTGAACACGCCCTTTTCGAGCAGAGCCTGCCAGAAGCGGTAAACGAGCTCCTTCGAGCCGAGCACGATGGGAATGGCCGGCGTCTCGCTTTCCCAAATATCGAGGCCGAGCCCCTTGAGCATCTCGCGGTACCGGCGGGTGTTCCGCCAGAGGCGATCCAGGTGTTGCGGCTCGGTCTGCATGATGTCGAGCGCCGCGGACGCGCAGGCCGCCTGGCTCGGACTGATGGCAGCGCTGAAAATGGTCTGCTTCGAGTGGGTGCGCAGGTTTTCGATGAGCTCGCGCGAACCGGCCACGAAACCGCCGGTGCTGGCGAGCGATTTGGACAGGCTGCCGCAGATGAGATCGACCTTGTCGTTGAGGTGGAAGTGATCGACGGTGCCGCGCCCCTGCCGTCCAAGCACGCCGAGGCCATGGGCGTCATCGAGCACAAGAAAACAGCCCTTGTCGTCGGCGATCTGGGCGATCTCGGGCAGGCGCACGATATGTCCCTCCATCGAGTAGACGCCCTCGACGACAATCATCTTGGAGGTGTGGTGATGAATGCTCTTGATGAGCTCGCGCAGATCCTCGGGGTTGTTGTGCGAAAAGCGCTCGAAGGAGGCCAGGGAGAGACGGATTCCGTCCCACACGCAGGAGTGGATGTTCTTGTCGGCCAGGATCACATCACCCCGCTGGGCGAAGGTGGCGATGCTGGACATGCACGAGAGGTACCCGGCCACGCTGACATGACAGGCTTCACGGTCGAGGAAGGTCGCGAGCTTTTTTTCCAGCTCGAGGTGGTAGGCGCGGGAACCGTTGGACAGACGGGCGCCGGTGGTGCTCGTGCCCCATTGCAGCATGGCGGCGCGGCCCGCCTCGATCACGGCGGGGTGAAAGGAAAGGCCGAGATAATCGTTGCTGGCCAGGATGATCATGTCGCGGCCGTTCAGGCGGATGTGCGTGCCCTGCTGCCACTCCATGGCGTGATAATACGGCGCGTACTTCAGCCGCATGCGGGTGGGATAATCTTCGCGGCAACGTTCCAGGATGGCCTTCTTGTTCCGGGTTAGAAGAGTCAGCGCCATATAAGTTGTGCGGCCACGTTGAGTAAGAGGGAAAGGGTTAGCAAACCGAAAGGTCCCGCTTTTGCCCGGCGGGCGCGTGGCTTACGCCTGGCATGGCGCCGGCGCGTAAAGTCGCCGGGCAGGCCGCCATTCCAGCCATTGGTGAAGCCCGGGCGGAAAAAGGGTGGACAAAATCCGTCTTATCCGCGGCGCGGCAGGGAGCGCATCCAGGCGGCAAGTTCGTCGGCGTAGGTGGGCCACGCCTTGAAGATGCGCCTAAGGGCGGCACGGGTGAGCGCTTCGAGGCAATCGGGGTCGGAAAGCAGCCGCTCAATTGCCGCGGCAAGACTGGGCGCGTCCACGCGATCGAGGGCGAGGCATCCGCCGCCGGGGACACATTCGCCGAGGGCGCCGTGCGCGGAACAAATGCAGGGTTTGCCGTGGCTGAGGCTTTCCAGCACGGGCAGACCGAATCCCTCCATGAGCGAGGGATAAACGGTGAAGACGCAGTCGCGGTAGGCATGGTGCAGGCCGGCCTCGGAAGCCGGGCCGTCGTAGCGTATCGGCCGGCCGGCGGCCTGCAGCGCGCGGAGCCGCGCGAGGGCCGCACGGCCGGTCCGCGGATGGGCCAGGCCGATGAGACGCAACTCGAACCACCGACCGCGGCCCCAGAGGATTTCGCAGGCCTCGAGCAGCGCGAGATGATTCTTGCGGCCTTCGATTGAACCGATGCTCAAGACCGCAGGTGGCGCATTTGACGCCAGGGTCTGGCCGTACGGAGAACTCACAGGCGCGTCGATGCCCAGCGGGAGGGCGACGACCGGCGGCGGGTTCGCGACACCCAGCCACCGCCAGTAGTCGACCAGCGTGGCGCGTGATGCCTCGGAGATCGCGGCAATCCCGTCGAAAAGGAGCAGATCCTGCAGGTAGGGGGGATAGCGGGCGACGGTTTTGGCCGGTGAAAGCTCGGGCAAGCGCAGGACGGTGGCATCGTGAAACGCCGCCACCCGCGGACCGGAAATGCCGGCGAGCAGGCCGGGCAGCGCGCGGCTGACAGCGGGCGAAAAGATTTCGGGTTCGATCAGACTGTCGCCCCGGATCGCCGCCGCCGACCCGTTTTTTGACCGGACTGCGAACAGCCGCCGAACGTGACCGGCGATCCTGGCGTGCAGCGGCCAGCGGGCGCCGCGGGCTCCGGCCACCGTGCCGCCGGGGGGGGCGAGGTTGCGTCGCTCCCACCCGCGAAGCGGACGCCAGGCGGCTTCATAAGCATCGTAGCACAGGGGCAGCACGTCCTCCGTCCGTCCACACAGCGCCGTGTACAGCGCCCGGCACAGGCGCTGGATGCCAGTGTGGGCGCGCGTGTGGCTGGTGTGGGTGAGATCGATCAGAAGTCGGCTCATGGTGCGGCAGGCGAATCGTAACGCCAGATGCTCACCTGACGCACGGCGCCGACCTGGACCCAGTGGCCGGTCAGATGTTTGTCGAAGGCGGCCCAGTTCTTGTCCTCGATCTCATACGGAAACAGTACGGCGTAGATCGGACGTCCGGCCGCGGCACAGGCTCCGGCGATCCGCGCAAAGTCAGCCGGCGAGATCATATCCCAGCGGAAGAAGGTGAACCGGGTGTGGTAGAGCATCGCGCCGCTGGTCTGCATCGAAGCCACGACCGTATTGGCCGGCAGATGCGCCTGCAGCCAGGCGGCGGTCATCGGATAGACCCTCTCGCCAAAGCCGGCGTGATGCACGTAATAATGGCGGCACCACGCGACGCCGTGCACGGCGACGGCGATTCCCGCAACCACCAACCACCCGGGACGCCACGACGTTGTCAATCGGTTCAGCAGCGCGCGGCCGACGAGCATCATGGCTACGATCAAAGCGGGGAATGCGGGCAGGAGGAAACGCAGATACCACCAAGCCTCATGCGTGTGCAGGTAAAACAAGTAGAAGACGAAAAAGGGGAGAGCCCAAAGCGCGAGAACCGCCGAGACTCGCGGCTGGCGGCGCCACAGAACCGGAAGGCCCAGGGCCAGCAGGCAAAGCGGAGTCAGCACCATCGGCATCCAGATCGCATAATGCATGAGGGTCACCGGCACGTATTGGCGGCCGAAGACTCCACCGACATCACCGTAACCAGTCGTGAGGATGCGGCCATAAGCGGTCAGATTGAAATACCCGAGAAACACGGCTCCGGGCAGGCCGCCGAGTATCAGCAGAAGCCAGCGGCGCAGGGACCAGCCCAATGCCAGCGCCACCGGCATGACCGCCAGGAGATTCGTTGGGCGCACGAGCACAGCGATCCCCAAGGCAAAGCCTCCCGCTACAGCCAGCCAGGTTCGCTTTTGGCTGCTCCAGGCGAACCAAACGGCAGCCGTCACCCATACCAGCGCGGGTATGTCGCTCATCGCCTGCAACGACATGATGAGATACAGGGGACTGGCCGCCAGCAGCAGGACGCCCAACCAGGCCCACCCGGCCTCCAAGCCCAAGCCACGCGCCAATCGGAAGACCAGCCAGAGGCCGATCAAGGCGTGCAGCCCCATCACCAGTCCCGGCGCACACTCCCAACCGACCAGCTGCGCCGCGCCCATGATCAGCAAGGACAGACCCATGGGGTAAGTGGGGATCAGCGTGACGTGATCCCGGTTCGGAATGAATCCGAGCGGGACATGCGTGTACGCCGGCATCGTGGCGGGATCGAGCCCGGGCACCAGACGCATGGGCAGAGTCACCTGTCCCTGGGCGAGGATACGCGCGTTGTTCAGATAACCAGAGGAATCTGAACCGCCCGCACAGGCGCCCATGTAATGCGCCAGCAGGCAGGCATAAACCAAAAAGCCGAGCGCGGGCACGAGAACGCTCCAGGAAAAACGCGGACGGGATGCCGGGAGCTGCGTAGCGTGAGAAGTCAGGGAATCCATTCTTGCCTCGTGGAGCCGAAGCGGTTGGTTTGTCCTCTTTTCGTGGAGCGGTTCAAACTAATTTTCCGGCGCCAACCACATTCTCTGTACTGGCTCGCCTATGGAGTGGCCGTGGGATTTTTCGTCTGGACGGCCGCACAGTTCTACCTTCCCGGGAAGGGATTCACCGGGCTGATCTACTTTGGCGGCAACCCGGAGTTGCATCGCATCCGGGAACTGCAGGCGCTCGATTACTACGTGGACCGGGACACCAAAGGCTACGACGGCCAGTACTACGCCCAGATCGCCGTAAAGCCGGTGCTGACGAGCCGGGATCTGCGGGCGGCGATGGACAATCTGCCGTACCGGGCGCGGCGCATCCTGTTTTGCTGGACGGCGTACCTGCTTGGTCTGGGCCAGCCGAACCTGATTCTGCAGGCCTATGCCCTCCAAAACATCCTCTGCTGGCTGTTGCTGGCCTGGCTGCTGTTGCGCTGGTTTCCCCCCACCAATTTGAGCAACCTCGTGCGCTGGGCGGGGACGATGTTTGCGTGGGGTCTGACGATGAGCGTGCGCGAGGCCCTGATGGACGGCCCCAGTCTCCTGCTGATCGCCTGGGGCGTGGCGCTGGCCGAGCAAGGCCGCCGCTGGTCGTCGGCCTGCGTGCTTGGCGTTGCGGGACTCGGACGGGAGACAAATCTGCTGACCGCCCTGGTTCACGCACCAGCGCAAAAATGGAATTGGCGTGAAGTCCTCGGTGCCGCCGGCCGCGGATTGCTGGTGGCGGCCCCGCTGGCCTTGTGGGTGGCTTATCTCTGGAGCGTATTTGGCGAGCCGAGCAACGCCGGCGGCGCAAATTTAGCCGCACCCTTCACGGCGTATTTCGCCAAGTGGTTCAACACCCTGGCGGAGTTTCAGTCGAACGGTTGGGACTCCTCCGCCAAATGGACCATCCTGCTCTTGGTCTCGATGACGGTGCAGTTCCTTGTGCTCCTCCTGCGTCCGCAGTGGGCCAATCCCTGGTGGCGGATTGGCGCGCCGTTTGCCGTGTTGATGATCTTCCTGGGCGAGGCGGTCTGGGCAGGCTTTCCGGGCGCGGCACCGCGCGTCGTGCTGCCCATGACCCTGGCGTTCAATGTCCTGCTGCCGCGCGGCCGCTGGTGGTGGCCGGTTCTGATCCTGGGCAACCTCTCCGTGCTGACGGCCCCCGATCAACTGACCCCGCCCGGCCGGGAAAGCTTCCGGCTGGAGGGTCCGCTCACGATCTGGCGGGCTCCGGACAGCCGCGCCATCGACATCACCTTCAGCCAGGAATGGTATCAGGACGAGCGATCCAATTTTGAGTATTGGCGCTGGAGCCGCGGTTCTGCCGGGATCGTGATTCATAATCCGCAGGCGGTGGCGGTGGAGATCGAGATGGATTTCGACCTGCGGGCCTTTGACGCGCGCACGATCCGTGTTTTCCAAGGCCAGACCCTGCGGTGGGAGGGGCGCGTCGGCCGGGAGAGCGCGTACGTACGCCTGCCGCACATCCGGCTGGATCCAGGGGGGAATCCATGGCATTTCGAGGCGGACGGACCGCCGAGCCGGCCCGACGGAAACACGTTGCGCCCCGTGACCTTCAATCTGCGCAATCTGGTGATCCGCGTGGTGCGGAAGCTCGACGACCAGCTCGTGCCGGACGCGACCCAGCCTCGCGAGCGATAAGCGCGTTCCGCCTCGATCGGATCGGTCGGTGGATGCTGACGGCGCAGGTCGGCCGGTGTGGCGATCAATCGCGGGGAGGCCGTTCGCACGGACGCCGCGCCAGACCGGCCGAAGCCCCCCGCCGCGCCCGAGAAACGACGCGGTCGCCGCTGCCCAAGAAAACCAGGGCGGGAAACGATTGAAAGGAGGGCCTCGAGGGAATCGTCGTGCGCTGGAAACCCTTCGCGGACGGTGGACCCGGGTTTCAGGCGGGCGAGACGTCCGCGCCGCGCATGCCCGGATGCCTGGAGCACGGCTCACGCCAGCGCCACCCGGTGCCGTCCCGGCATTTCAATGCCAAGGACAAGGTGCAGCGCATCGGCGGGCAACCATGCCGCGATCCTCTCGGGCCATTCAACGGCCAGGCAGTAGGGCGAGGCCAGAAAATCCTCGAGCATCAGCTCGGAAACCTGGTGCGCATTTTCAAGGCGGTAGGCGTCCAGATGCACCAGGGTGCGCCCTCCTTCGCCAAGGCTAGGGAGGGCGGGTCCGCCGCGATAGAGATGCAGGATGTTGAAGGTCGGGCTCGTGACCATGTCCGGTATGCCAAAACCCTGGGCCAGACCCTGCACGAACGTCGTCTTTCCCACGCCCAGATTGCCGTGCAGGGCGAGCGTGGCGTCGGGTGGCAGCGCGGCGGCGAGCCGTGCGCCCAGCAACCGGGTCTCCCCGGCTGAACCGGTGACCACGCCGGCGCGGAGTTCAGCGAAGATGCTCATAGCCGTATTGCCCAGAATATCCGGAGACCATCGCCAGATGGACCCTTCTGCCTTGTCACGTAATACGTGACCAACGCCTCTTGTCTCACGGGCCTTGCGGCGAGAGATTTGTAACGTATTACGTTACAAACTGCGGGGTGGTCACTGCAGGTGTTCATAGCCGTGAAACTCCTCCAAGGGCAGTGAGCCCGGCGGAATTTTCCCTGCGGGGACGAACCGGCCGATGCAGGTGAGCCGGAGGCGCGGAAACGCCCGCCGCCAGGCGCGCTCCAAGATGGGGCGGTCGGCGCGCTGCGCCACGGCAAAAACGAGTTCGTAATCCTCGCCATCGCTGAGCGCATGGTGCAGCGGTGGACGGCCGGTGCGTCCGGCACAGACGCGGGCGGCGCGGCTGATGGGAATGACGGAAGCCTTGAGCGCCGGCCGGGCGCCCGGCGGCGTGAGGGCGTACAGGTCCTTGGCGAGACCGTCGCTCACGTCCATCATCGCGCGAACTTCGCGGCGCCGGGCCAGCCATTCGCCCTCGGCCAGCCTCGGCGTGAACCGCCAGTGGCGGCCGAGCCGGCTGCCGCCGAGCGCGCCGGTGACGTAGATCCAATCACCGGGCCGCGCGCCGGTGCGCGGCACGACCCGGGGGCCGGCCGCCTCGCCAAAGAGCGTGAGAAACGCGCCCAGAAAACCGTCACCCTGCGCCACGTCGCCGCCGACGACGGGTACGGCGAAGCGCCGCGCCGCGGCCGCGAGTCCGCGATAAAACTGCTCCAGCCAGCGCGTGCGGACGTGCGGATCGAGGGCCAGGGCGATGACGGCGGCGGTCGGCCGGGCACCCATGGCCGCGAGGTCGCTGAGGTTGCGCTTCAGCAGCATTTCGCCAACCGCGCGCGGCGGCACCGCGTCATCGAAATGACGGCCGTAGATCACCGGATCGGTCGTGACCAGCTGCCGGCGGGGGTTGGGCGGAAGCACGGCGCAGTCATCGCCGATGCCGAACGGCGCGGGCGGCGACACGTCCCCCAGCCAGCGGCGGATGCACTCGATCAGCCGCGTCTCGCCGAGCGCGGAAACCGAGTCTGCAAAGTGCTTGGTGAAAGGGTGCACCGGATAGTGAAAGTGAGAGTGAAAGTGAAAGTGAGAGTGAAAGTGAAAGTGAAAGTGAGAGGGGAAGTGGATTACTGACTGATCCCGCTCAAGACCAGCAGCAGGGTGTGCAAGTTGAAAAGGGCATGGGCGAACATCGGCACGCGGATGTCGCCGGTGCGCTCATAGGCGGCGGCGAACAGGACGCCGAGGATGAAGAGGGGAAGAAAGGTGACCCAGTTGGCATGCAGCAGCGCGAAAAGTCCGGCACTCGCGCCATACGCGGCCCAGCACGGGATGCGAGTGCGCAGAAAACGAAAGAGCCAGGCGCGGAACACGAGTTCCTCGCTGATGGGGGCGACGGCCAGCGCCAGCACGACCATGAAGCCAAGCAGGGCCGGGGATTTAGTTTGCGTGAAGAGGTCGACGAGTTCCTGACGCTCCGTGGGCAGATGGACGACTTTGAGCAGGTGTTCCCAGAGGAAGCCCGCTCCGCCGACCAGAGGCACCACCACCAGGAAGGTCAACACCGCGGCGCGCACGCTGTCACGCAGGCAGGCGCGCGGCCGGAACGGCTCCGTTTCCCCCCGGGTCCGCTGGCGCCGGCGTTGGAGCACATGGGCACAAAGCCAGGCGAGAATGGCGCCGGCATGGAACATCGAGCCATAGAGCACGAGCTCGATCGTCCCGCTCTCGGGCTGGCTGCGGAGCGTATGGCCGATCAGGAGGCGCAGCAGGCCTTGCCCAAGGAATCCCAGCGTTAGGACGAGCCAGAGGAGGAACAGAAAGTCGGTCAGGCTCACCTCCCAGACCGGCAGAGCGGCGGGGCGAGCCCGCGCGGCCCGGCCGGCGGCGCTCAGAAAGAGCCAGCCCAGAAACCCGAGCCCGCCGAGGAGCAGGGTGGATTCAAGGACGATGATCGTTTGTTCAAGAAAGGAAGGCATGGCGGCGGGCGTTTTGCTGGGCAGCAGAATGGCGGAGCCCGCCCCGAAACCAACACGAAAGGCGAGGGAGGGAAACGCAGTTATATTCAAGAGAATTTGGGCGCTTCTTAAACCGGCCCAAACTCTCACGAGTCTGGTGACAATTCCAGAGTTGCGCTTGGGGCTGAGACCTTCCGCTACGCCACGATCCTCTGCCCGTCGTAGACCACCCGGCCGGAGACGATGGTGGTCTTGACCCGGCCGGTCAGGGTCTGGCGATGCCACGGGGAATTGCTGGATTTGCTGAAACCGGCCTCGGCGTTGTAGAGCCACTTTTCGTCAGGATCGAAGAGGGTGACATCGGCCACCGCGCCCTCGGCCAGCGTGCCGCCGGGCAGGTTGAGCAGGCGCGCCGGCTTGTGCGTCATGAGCGCGATGACGTCGGGGAGCGAAAACCTGCCCTGGCGGTGCAGCACTTCGAGCACGACGGGCAGCGCCGTCTCGAGGCCGATGACGCCGAAGGGCGCGTAATCGAATTCCTTGTCCTTCTCGTAGTCGGTGTGCGGCGCATGATCGGTGGCGATGCAGTCGAGCGTGCCGTCGCGCAGACCCTCGATCAGCGCACGGCGGTCCTCCTCGGTGCGCAGCGGCGGGTTCATCTTGAAGTTCGGGTCGTAGCCGGCGAGGGCGGCGTCGGTGAGCGCGAGGTGATGCGGGGTGGCCTCGGCGGTGATGCGCACGCCGCGGCCCTTGGCGCGGCGGATGCTGTCCACCGAGTATTTGGAGGAAATATGCTGCAGGTGGATGTGCGCGCCGGTGTAGGTGGACAGGATGACGTTGCGCGAGACGATGACGTCCTCGGCGGCGTGCGGCCAGCCGCGCAGGCCGAGGCGGGTGGACATCACGCCCTCGTTCATGGCGGCGTCCTGGGTCATGGCCTCGTCCTGGCAGTGGTCCATGACGGGCAGGTCGAACATCTTCGCGTATTCGACGGCGCGGCGCATGAGCTCGTTGTTCTGCACGCAATGGCCGTCGTCGGTGATGGCGACCACGCCGGCGCGCTTGAGCGAGCCGGTGGGCGCGAGTTGCTCGCCTTTCTGCCCGACGGTGATGCAGCCGGTCGGTTGGACGTGCACGACCGCGCCGTGCTCGATGGCGTTGTGGATGTACTCGATGGTGCCGGCGTTGTCGGCGACCGGGCTGGTGTTCGGCATGCAGACGACAGTGGTGAAGCCGCCGGCGGCCGCGGCCCACGAGCCGGTCTGGATGGTTTCCTTGTGCGTCTGGCCGGGTTCGCGGAAGTGCACGTGGATGTCCACGAGTCCGGAACAGGCGACGAGGCCGCGCGCGTCGATTTTCTTCGCCTGTTTTTTCTGTTCGGCGGAGAAGCCGGCCACGAACCTGCCGTCAGCGATGAACAGATCGCCCCGGGCGTCGCGCTGGGCCGCGGGGTCGATGACGCGGGCGTTGGTGATCCAGAGGAGGGACATGATATATGACCAATAGGACCTATAGGACGAATGATTCTCAGCCGCCCGGGAGAACGGCTTCCGGCTGTCCTCCCGAGCAGAGGTAGAGCGCGGCCATGCGCACGGCGATCCCGTTACTGACCTGTTCGAGGATCACGCTGCGGGCGGAGTCGGCGAGCTCGCTGTCGATCTCGACGCCGCGGTTGATCGGTCCGGGGTGCATGATGATGGCCTTGGGGTTGAGCCAGGAGGCGCGCGTCTTGTTGAGGCCGAACATGCTGGTGTATTCGCCCAGCGAGGGGAAATGGCTGGAGGTCTGGCGTTCGTGCTGGATGCGCAGCAGCATGACGACCTCGGCGTCGGCCAGGGCGGACTTGAGGTCGTGCGAAACCTTCACACCGAGGTCGGTGAACCAGTGGGGGACGAGGGTGGCGGGGCCGACGAGCGTGACGTCGGCCTCGAGCTTGGTGAGCGCCCAGATGTTGGAGCGGGCGACGCGGCTGAAAAGAATGTCGCCGAGAATCACGACCTTGCGGCCTTTCAGCGAGCCGAGGTGCTCCTTCATCGTGAACGTGTCGAGCAGCGCCTGGGTCGGATGTTCGTGGGCGCCGTCGCCGGCGTTGATGACCGGGATATTGAGCAGGCGGCTGAGGTAGAGCGGTGAGCCGGCGGCGGAGTGGCGCAGCACGATCAGGTCGGCGTTGAGCGCCTGGATGTTCTGCGCGGTGTCGCGCAGGGTCTCGCCCTTGGTGGTGCTGGAGGCGGCGGCGTCGAAGGAGATGACGTCGGCGCTGAGGCGCTTGGCGGCCATTTCGAAGGCGATGCGGGTGCGGGTGCTCGGCTCGAGGAAGAGATTGACGATCGTCTTGCCGCGCAGTGCGGGCACCTTCTTCATGCTGCGCTGGAGGATCTTCCTGAACGCGGCCGTGGTCGCATGGATCTGGTCAATCTCGGCGCGGCTCAGCTCCTCGATGGCAATCAGGTTGCGGCGGTTCCAGGGCACTTTTGATTTCGGATTTTGGGTTGCGGATCTCGATTGGTTTCAGTCGCGGCGGTCGGCAACCGGCGGGGTGGACATCTGCTCGGCAGGCAGGACGCGGACGGAGTCATTCGCCGGATCGTCGGGATCAAGGCGGACGGAGACCCTTTCGGTGTCACCGGCTTTCAGCGTGAAGCTGCAGTAGTCGGCGGCGATCGGGAGCCGGCGGCCGCTGCGGTCGACGAGCACTGCCAGCTCGACCTTGGCAGGACGGCCTTGGTCGAAGAGCTCATCGAGCGCGGCTTTCGCCGTGCGGCCGGAGAACAGCACGTCGTCGACGAGCACGACGTTGGCGCCACTGACGTCGACCGGAATCTGCGTGGGCGCGAACTCCTTGGGGATGGGGTTGCGGCCGAAGTCGTCGCGATGGAAGGAGATGTCGATCACGCCGCAGGGCGCCCCGTGGAGCAGGGCGGCCAGCCGGCGGGCGAGGGTAATGCCCCCGTTGGCGATGCCGAGCAGGACGGGCGGTGTGGCGGCGTGACGGCGGGCAATGGCGGTGGCCAGCTGCTGAATCGCGGGTTGGATCTCCGCGGAGCCGATGCGGTTCGGTGTGGCCACGAGCTTTCGTTGTGACGCGGACCGGCGGACCGGTAAAGCGAAAAGCCGTGACGGGCAAAACATGCTCCGTGACAAACCACTGCGATCACACGTTCAGGCACGCAGCCAGGCAGCGAGATCGGCGTCAGCGGCGATGAGATCGCCGCGCTGGTATTCGGGCGAGAGGAGCGTCGCGTAGGAGGGCTCCGCGAAACGACGGCAATGCAGCAGCACGCGGGCCTGCTGGCCCGGCGCGCGTACGAGGCGGCCGAGCGCCTGGTTGACCTTCTGCATGCCGGGAATCTGGTACACCCGGCGGAATGCGGCCACGCGACCGAATCCGGCGCGCTCGAGTCCCGCCATGCGGGTGCGCTGGATTGCATTTACTTCGGGCAGCGCCGGCCCGACCACCATGGCGTGCGTCACGCGGCCGCCGAGCAGGTCGATGCTCTCGGCAAAACTGCTGCCGAGCACAAGGAGGAGCGCATCGGCCAGGGCCAGTGATTCCTCGACCCAGGCGAGCTGCGTGGCGAGGTCGGCCAAACGTGGTTGCAACGCCGCGCGCAAAGGGGAACCGGCGGCCTTTAGCGCCTGCAGGATGTTTTCCGCGTAGGCGTAGCTGGGAAAAAACACCGCGATTGCGCTAGTCGAAGGTCCAAGGTCCAAGGTCGAAAGCCCACTCCGGCCTTCGACTTTGGACTCTGGACTTTTGACGGCATTGCACGCTGCGGCGTGCAAAGCCTCCGCGGTGGCCGCGGTGGTCGCGTAGTGGCGGGAGCGATGTTGAAAGGTGGTATCGACCCGCATATCGATGCCGACATGATAGGCGTTTTCCCGCCAGGGAGTCCGGGCGTGCAGCAGACGCGGCCGGGCTGCGTCGCGCGCCTCCTCCACCTGCAGCAGCTGGTCGCCGGAAGTGAGCGTCCGCAGTGTTTTCCGCGCGCGCCGTGAGAGTTTGCCGAGGGCCGCAGGTGGCTCGATTTTCTTGGCGGTATCCGGCCTGCCCGCCATGGCCTTGGCGGAGGAAGGCATCGGATATCCGAGATCATCGAGGCCGCAGGCGGCGGCGAACACGTCCGTGGGTTGCAGCGTGGCGGAGGCGAGTATGACGCCGCCAAAGGCGCGCAACGTCCGGCCGATCATGACGGAGGCATCAAGGCAGGTGAGATGCAGTTCGCCGTCGTGCGGGCACCAGACCAGTCTCGAGATTTCGGATTGCGGATGCCGGAGACCGGAAAGTGGAGATTCGGAAGAGGGCGGAAGAAGCGTTAATTTGCCGGTGAGCCAGTCGCGCAGGGCAAGCGTCTGCCAGAGTTGCTCCGACACGTGCGGTCCGAGTGCCGCATAGTCGAGCGGCGTGGTGGCGACGAGGGTGGCCAGGCGGTCAATCGCGCCGTGAAGATCGTCCTCGGTCATCGGATCGAGGCTCTCGGCGTGGCGGAGTCCGGTCAGGAGCCGGGTCCAGTGTTCCCACGCGAGCAGGAGCGAGGCCGGCGGATGCACGCGATGCAGTTCAACCAGGACGGCCTCGGCATCGCCGGCGCGCGCGACGTACGAGTAGGCGTCGGCCACCCGGGCGGGCAGGTTGTGGGCCTCGTCGATGATGAGCAGGGTCTCGGCCGGATTGAAACCGGGGCGCTCGTAGAACACCCCGCGGCTGTCGGGCGCAAAAACGTAGTTGTAATCGCCAATCCAGACATCGTTGAAAGGCAGGGCCGCACGGGTGATCTCATAGGGGCAGATGTGCGCGTCACGGCCGGCGGAGCGGAGTGCCTCCAGGTCGCGCGGCTGATCCTCGCGCAGATAGAAGCGGGCGAGCCCGCTTTGCGGCCAGCGGGCCTCCATGTCGGCGAGGAACAGGCACACAGCGCGCACGCAATGGAAGACCGGATTGACGCAATGCTCGGCTTTCGGTCGCACCTGCCAGGCCGCCACCGCCACGGCCGTGGCGGCGGGTGAAGAAGGAAGAGGAAAAAGGGAAGAGGGAGAGTCAGTGGAGGTCATGGCAGCCAGCGTACGCATGACCTGAAGCTGGCCGGTGGATTTGCCCGTCAGATAGAGCAGGCGCGAAAAGCGGCCGGCGCGGAGCTGGCCAAGCGCGAACTCGAGCAGCACGCCCGTCTTGCCGTAACCGGTCGGAGCTTCGAACAGGAGCACGGGCGAAGGTCGAAAGTCGAGGCTCGAAGGCTGGACGTTCTGGCTTTCGGCTTTGGACTTTGGACTTTCGACCTCGCTGCCAAAAGCAGCGAGCAAGTCGGCCTGGATTGCCTCCTGACCGGGACGGAGAACGGCAAAGGCGGGCCGGAAACGCAGGCTGCGCAGCCGGTCGCGCGCCCGCCGCCGAAGGTTGAGAAACTCGACCAGCCGTTCGAGTTGTGTCCGGAAAAGCGCCTCGTCGTCGGCGGTGAGGACAACCGTCTGGGTGATCCCGGTGCCGACTTCGACGAAAATCAACTCGGCGCGCAAGGCGCCGCGGGTCGAAAGGCTAAAGTCCAAGGTCGAAGGTGGAGGCAGCTGGCTCTGGACTTTGGACCCTGGCCCTTCGACGCTTGGTTGCGCCGTGCGCAACAACGCCAGGTAAGCGACGGTCTGAATGAAATAGTCCGGGTAGTCGGCGCGCAGCGTGGCTTCGTCGGCGGGGAGCGGGCCGCTGACCGTCTTGATCTCACGAACGATGGTGGCATCGGCCGCGGTGACGAGCTGGTCGATGCGACCCGTGAAGGTGAAGTTCCATCCGTGGTGAAGCTGGCCGAGCGCCAGCGGTACTTCAAAGGCGGCGTCGGCCTGGGCACCCGCCGCCGTCCGGGAGGCGACCTCCTGCTCGGCCTGGGCGCGGAGCCGGGCATGCCATTGCTGGCCGAGCTGCGCTCGCCATACGCCCTGCGGCCCACCCTGGCCGGCGTCGCGCGGCCCAAGCGTGAAGCTGGCGAATTCACCGACACTCAGCGCGCAGGTGCGGTCATCGAGGGAAAAGTGCATACGAGGTGACAGTGAGGGTGAAAGGGGAGGTGAAGTCAGGCCCGTATGCTTTTATCAGCCAACGATCACTTTCACCCTCACTTTCACTCCAACAGGATCTCGGCATGGCCGCGGAGGTAGTCTTCGAGGCGGCGCGTCAGGTGGGCGACGACGGGTGCGGCGGCCATTTGGGTGGCGAGCGGCTGGTTCAGCAGCTCCGTCGTGGCCGAGCGGTCGCCGGCGGGCAGTCCCTGCCACCATTCCTGCTTGACCGGATAGCCCTCGTCGCGGGCAAAGCAATAGAGCGCCTTGAGGTACACGATATCGGGCCGTGCGGCGGCGCCGAAGGCCGCGAAGGTCTGCCGCAGCAGTGCATAAACGCCGGCCCAGCTTTCCTCGTGCACGGGGTTGCGGGCGATGATTGCGGCGAAGGCGGAGGCGAGGCGCAACGCGTCGTAGCTGCGGCCGATGGCGTCGTGGCGCACGAGCAGGCGGGCCTCCTTGAGAAACCACGTTCGGCCCTGGTTGGAGCTTTCGAGAAAAAGAGCCGCCTCGTCGAACAGATCGAGTACGACGGACGTGGACACGGATTTGGTGGCGAGACGCCGCAGGCAAAGGAGCGGGCCGTGGGCGGCGGACAAGACCGTGTACTGCTGAAAGCGTTCGGCGGGGGGCTTCCTGAGCAGTACAAACGCGTCGGTATGGAGCTGCAGGCCGGGCAAGGGAGGGAGTGAGGTATAAGGGAGCGAGAAGAGGGAGGCAGGGGTTTGATTTACTCATTCCCTTTTCCCTCGCCACTCGCGAGCGCCGAGGGGGCCGGCGGCGGGTTCTGCACCGTCATGGGCGCGTGGCTACCGCCGGAGAAGGAGGGTACCACGGTGCCGCCGGAGATAAGCATCTTCATGCCGTCACCCACGGACATTTCCAACTCGATGATTTCATGCTTCGGCAGCATCAGCAGAAATCCGCTGGTAGGGTTGGGGGTCGTGGGGACGAAGACGGACCATAGTTCCTCGCTGACCCTGGACTGCAGATCGCCCCGGGCCTTGTTGGTGAGAAAGCCGATCGTGTAGACACCCTTGCGCGGAAATTCCACAAGCACGACCTTGGTGAAGAGACTGCGATGCTGGGCGGAGAACGTGTCCACGATCTGCTTCACCGTTTTGTAGACGGTGTTCACGCCGGGAATGCTCTGGATGAAGCGCTCGGCCAGCCCGACGAAGTACCGGCCGAAGACGTAACGGGAGAGATAGCCCAGGGCGGTGACTATCGCCAGAACGGCAATGGTCGCGAGCACGTCCCAGAGCAGGGCGAGGCTTTGCAGCGAGCGGGGCAGATAGGGTTCGAAAAGCGGACGGAAGGAGCCGCCGATCCGCGCAAACAGCCAGCTGAACACGAGCCAGGTGACGGCGAGCGGCGCCAGCAGGAGAAGGCCGGAGAGAAAGGCGTTGCGGAGGGAGGTGAGCAGACCCTTGTTCATGAGGGAAAGTGAGCGTCGTACTATGCGGACGCCGCCGCCGAAACGCACGCAAAAACACCGGTCCGGCCGGCGCGGGAGAAATCCTTGTTTTATGGAGGCCCGGTCGCGGCCGCCGCGGAATCTTGCATGCGGCCGGCATTCGTTGAACATCGCGCGGTGATGGAGCGCATCCTGCAGGTGCTCACGGGTCCCACGGCGGTCGGCAAGACCGAATGGGCGCTGCGCTGGGCGGAGACCCATGGCGCGGAGATCGTGTCGTGCGACTCGCTGCTCCTCTACCGCGGCATGGACATCGGCACGGCCAAACCGACGCCGGCGGAGCGGGCGCGCGTGCCCCACCACCTCATTGACATTCTGGAGCTGACCGAGACCTGCGATGTGACGCGCTACGTCGCAGCGGCGCGCGCAGCCTGCGACGGCATCCTGGCGCGCGGCCGGCGGGTGCTGGTGACCGGCGGCAGCGGATTCTACCTGAAGGCGTTTTTCGCGCCGGTGGCCGACGAAGTCGACATCCCCCCAGCGGTGCGTTCCGCGGTGGCGGTCCGGTTGGAACACGAGGGTCTGCCGGCGCTGGTGGGGGAACTGCGGCGGCTGAACCCGCAGGGACTCGGCCCGCTTGACGTGCACAATCCGCGACGCGTGGTACGGGCGCTGGAGCGGTGCCTGGCATCGCACCGCACCCTGGCGGAACTGGCCGAGGCGTTTGCCCGCCAGCCGGCGCCCTTCGCCGGGTGGGAGGTGCGGCTCACGCGGCTGGACCGGCCCCGGCTGGAACTGGAGGCGCGCATCGACATCCGCGTCCAGGCGATGCTGGCGGCGGGACTGGTGGAGGAAGTGCGGCGTCTGCTAGGCGCGGGGTTGAAACAGAACGCGAGCGCGGCCCGCGCCATTGGCTATCGAGAAACGATCGCCTGGCTGGAGGGACGGCTGCGCGCGGACGAACTTGCCCCCGCCATTGTGCGGAGCACCCGGGCGCTGGTGAAAAAACAGCTCACCTGGTTTCGCACGCAACTGCCGCCGCATTCCGCGCTGGCGGCAGGCAGCCTTACGCTGGACTCGCTGTTTCCGGGGACTTTTGCCTCAAGCGCGCGTAGATGATCACGTGCGTGGTGATGAGGAGCGGCACAAGAAACGTCGGCAGTATGCTAAGCGGCAGGTGCTGGAACTCGCTGAGCTGCCACGGCTGCGAGCGTTCAATCCTGGCAGCGATGGTCACGACGAGCAGCATGTCCACCAGGCCGATGGTATTCCAGATGAGGTAGGCATGGCGGCGGAGTTCCTCGCGCAGGGGCACGAAGACCACGCCCAAGGCAAGGAAGGCCACGATGTTGTCGCTCCAGCCGCCGGGCACAGCGAACGCATAGGGCAGCTCGCCGCGTCCGTAGAGGATCAGGAAATAAAAACCGACGAAACGCGTGACGTGCAGCAGCACGAGGGCGCGCAGATCGAGCGCAACGGCCCAGGTGCGGACGGCGGTGATGCCGAAGCAGGCGGTCAGCAGCAGTGCGGTCAGCACAAAAAGAATGATCTGCACCGCCGGCGCAGGCAGGCGCGCCAGCAACTCCAATCGGCCGACGACGAGCGCGGCGAGGAACCACGTCCAGAGGACAAGCCGAACAATGATGCGCACGGAGATTTAGGGTTGGGGGTCGCGGGAGAGGCCCCGCACCCATCGGGGCAACAGGCGGGGAGCGGAACCGTCGGGCCAGGAACGGAACGGCTGGTGATCCCGGCCTATTCGGGGAGCGTGAGGTGGTAGCGATCGAGCGAACTGCCCTCGAGGCGGTGCAGGGCGGAGATGGAATTCTGCAGGGTGACCCGCGCCTGCAGCTCGGCGACGCGGGCGTTCTCCAGGTCGGATTGCGTCTGCAAAACCTCGCGACTGGTGGCGAGGCCGGCGGCGAAGCGGGCGAGTTCAAGGTCGTACTGTTTGGCGCTGTATTCCGCAGCGAGGGCGGCAATCTTGACCTTCTCGTTGTTGGTCTCGACGTCGCGCACAGCGGAGCGGACCTGCACCAGGATGGTCTGCTCGAGTTGGCGGACGATGAGCGTCTGCTGGTTGAGGGTGGAGAGACTCTGGTGATAGCGGGCCTTGTCGCTGACCCGACCCCACGGATAGCTCAGCGTGAAGCCGACCTGCCATGAGTTGTTATCCCGATTGGCCTCGCTGCTGAAGGCGTCAGAACCGCTGCCCCTGGTGCCGTTGAAACCGAAGGCGCCGTTGAGATCGAGGGTGGGCTTGAGGGCATCCTTGGCGACGAAGAGATCGAGCTTGAACTGATCAAGCTGCATCTTGGCGGAGATGTAGTCGGGCTGATTCCGCATCGCGAGCTGGTAGGAGGACGCAATCACGGGGAGCTGGCCGCTGAAGTCCGCCAATTTCGTAGTACCCAGCGGCGCATCGAGCTCGAACCGGCCGATGAGGGCGAGGAGGGCGTCACCGTTGTTCTTCACTGATTCCTCGGCGGAGATGACGTTGCTGCGCGCGCTGGCGACGCCGACCTGCGCCTGCAAAACGTCGATATCCGTGACAGTGCCGACGGTTCTCTTGGCTTGGGCCTCCTCGAGCAGCCGGTTGGCCAGATCGAGGGAAACCTTGTAGACGCTGAGCTGCTCGCGGGCGTAAACGAGATTGTAGTAGGCGCCCTCGGTTTGCTGCACGATGTTGAGCGCCCGGGCCTTGAAGTCAAAACCGGCGCGCTGCTGGCCGATCCGGGCGCGGTTGAGCGTGGCGGTGGTCACGGCCGTGCCCGCGCCGCGCAGGAGCGGTTGCGTGACGGCCACGGTGACATCCGAGGTGTAGGTTGGGTTGTAGAAGCTGGTATACGAGGGAGGATTGCTCTCGGAGCGGTCGAAGCTCGTGCTGACGCTGACCGAGGTGCCGGTCTGGAGCAGTTCGGTGATTCCAAGGTTGAAGAGCCCCGCATCGCTTCTGGTGCCCGGAGTGCCCCCGATGGGCCCGGTGTTGGAGTGGCTTTGCGAGCCGGTCAGCGAAAGCGTGGGGAAGAAGGCGCCCCGGGCGATGTCGACGGAGTCCTTGGCGATGGCCGGGGTGTAGCGCTGGATTTCGATGTCGAAACCGTGCTCGAGCGCACGCTGGACGCAGTCCTCCAGCGTGAGGGGCGCGCTCGCGGGCGCCGGCGCGGCGGCGGTCAGGGCCGACGCATCCGTGGCCGGGGGCGGGGTGTTTTGCGCGAGGGCTGGCACAAGGCAACCGGCAAGGAGGCTGGCAGCAGCGAGGGACAGGCGAAGTCGGTTCGGCATGGCGGGTAAGACTACTGAAGAAAAGGGAATAGGTGCGGCGCGGGTGACAACGGACTGGCTAAGAACACAACGGGCGCGACAAAGGTTTGAGATTTTTCAAACCCATCCACCTGGAGGTGTATCCAAGCGTTGAAGCCGGCCTGCCTCGCCCTTGAGACGCCCGGAAGCGCGGAAGGTTTCGGGGAACCGACACTCGCACGGGGCGCCGCCCGCCCGGCCTGACGTTGTCTGGAGGCCGGGCTGCATGGGCGGACGGTGGCGAAGGCGGGAGCGGGCAAGGGAGACGGCATGACGCAACCGAGACTGTCTGGTTTGCCACGCGGCGTTGAAGGTTTTTGGATCGGCGGCAGCGGGAGGGGATCAACGGTTGCGGCCGTCGCCCGGCGGCTCATCGGATCAGCGGGGAGCGGCAGCGGGCGCGCTCTTCTTCAGCTCGCTCGCAACGATTTCGTTCAGTGCGAATTCCTGGTCGAAGGTGGCGGTCAGCCGGGCGAGTTGTGCGCGCGTGACGGCATACTGCGGGTTGGTCTCGGACAGGTCGGGGAGCTTCTTCTCTTTCACGTAAACGAAGAAGCCCTTGTCCTCGGTCAGCAGCATGTCGGAGACCTGGCCTTGGTTCAGCCGTTCGAGCGCGCTGAAAACGGCGAGATCAAGATCCTTGGGGGGCTGGCGGCGGATGAAGGGGGGATAAGTCTTCACTTCGAGCTTGGACTGGGCGTCGGCGACAGCCGCCGCGGCTTTGTCAAACGAGTCCCCGGCCTTGAGGCGCGCCTCGAGCTGGCTGCGCACCGTCCGGCTGTATGCAATGAAGAGCTTGCGGCGTTCGTTTTCCTTGTAATCGGCAAGAACGTGTTCGCGCACTTGGGCGAGTTCGGGCCGGTAGGTGGGCAGGGTCTCGCGCCAGAAGAGCACAATGCTGCCGGCAGCAGAGGGCAGCGCATCTGACACGGGGCGATCTGCGGCGAGCTGCAGGGCCTGTTCGACGATCTGCGGGGTCCAGCCGAGTTCCGGCGGGACGGTTTCACGGTAGAACGGGGCCACCCGCCGGGCAGTGAGTTTGCTTTTGGCGAGGAAATCGTCGAAGGCGGGCATGCCCGGTTTCAGCCGCTGCTCATAGATGGCCACGGTGAGGTCGGCGGCGGCCTTGGTGGCGAGGCGTCCGGCGCGCTCCAGCTTGAGCGCCTGTTCGACCTGGGGCCGTACGGCGGCGAAATCGGCATCAGGGTTGTACTGCGCGGCGGCGTCCAGCTGGGGCGGCTTCTTGTCGCCTTCGGCCTTCTTCTCCTCGGGCCGGGGGAAGCGCTTGCGGTTATCGTCGTAGTAGGCGCGCACGTCGGCGTCGCTGACCGTCACCGCGCCCAGGAAATCGGCGGTGCGGAACTCAACATAATCGATGCCCACGCGCGGGGGCACGTCGTAATGGAAGGCATTGTCTTCGAAGAAGCGCTTGAGGGTGTCCTCGATGACGGGAATCTCGGGCTTGAAGGCGGGGTAACTGGCGGTGGCGACGGCGATGTCCCATATGGAGTCGGAGCGGACGAGCTGGTCACGGACTTCGTTGGGCAGCACGTAACCGGGGCCGGCGAGAAGCTGCTGCAGGCGCAGAATCCGGACGTCGTCGTTCAGGACGCGGGAGATGTCGCCCTCGGAAAGGCGGGGGTTGATCTTGAGGTTGTCGCGGAAAGCGGCGTAGCGGCTGGCGTCGAACTGGCCGTCGGGGCCGGCGAAGACGCGGAGGTTTTTGATAAAGGCGGTGAGGTCGTCCTTGGTGGGGGCGGGGATTTTGAGCTGGTTGGCGAGGGCGATGGCGGCGGCGCGCTGGAAGCCGTATTGCTGGAGCTGGGTGCTGTCGAGGTTGCTGAGAGCCATGAAGCCGGCCTGGAACTGGACGCTCAGGGAGGCGTCGCTGAAGAGCTGGTCGCTGGTGCCCTGGCGGGTGAGGTCATGGCCGAAGAACTGCTGCCGGAGGGCCTTGGGGCCGGCGCGGCCGATGCCGGGGGAGGCGCCGATGGTGAAGATGAAGGAGATGATGGTGACGGCCAGCAGGACGCCGAAGACCATGCGGAAGTGATGCTGGAAGGAGCGTTGGATCCAGGAAATCATGGGCGAAAGGGGGCGAGCTAAGGCGGGGCTCGGCGGGGTGTCAACCGCGCGCTATGCGCAACCCATTCAGAAGCCAGGAAGCCGCGCAGGCCGGTCGCTAGTTTCCGGGCCGAGGAGTACGACGATGAACGTGGTCGTGGTCATGGGATCCTGCCGGACGCAAACGGCGGCTCGCGAGGAGGGCTGGTTCAGCCCGTTTGCACGGTCTGCATAACCTGGAGCGGCAGCGTGCTCATGGGCCTGCCGTCAATCAGGACACGCACATCATAGACGCCCGGCTGCGGGAAAGGGAGGCCTTGGAAGTGAAAGACGAAATTCTGCGACAGAAAGAACGACTCCGGTGGCAGGGCCGGAAGGTTGAATGTCACATTCGGGCTTTTCTCCACGGGGATCAAGGAATGGCCGTCGGGGTTGACGAAGAGAATCTGGATGCGGTGTTCGCCTTTGTCCTCCTCGCGGAGCAGCAAACGCAGCGCCACGGTGCATTGCGGATGTACCGCCGGGAAGGAGCGGGCCCAGATGGTGTCGAACGCGCCGATGATGCACAGTTTCCCCTGGTAGTCGGCGGCGAAGTCGCAGAGGGCCGTTAAGATTGGTTCCATGGTATTCCTGAGGCTGACGGCGTGGGCCGTCCTGGGTGAAGTGAGTTTGGTGGCGTCGGGCAGATTAAGGCACGCGGGGCGGTGGCAGGCAACGCGGGAAATCCCGCGGAAAGAGAAACCGCTGCGCCAAGCTGATGACGAATGAAGAAGCCAGGAAGCCGCATGGATAATATCGCGCCAGCGTCAAACCATCGCGGGCTCCAGACGATGGGGCGGGGCGGCGATTTGCCTGGAAGGGTCACTGGCATCCTTTGAGACCACGGATTCCACCCGGCCGGCCGAGAGGGTGATGATTTGATCGGCGATGGCGGCCAAGCGGGGATTATGGGCGGCCAGCAGGATGGTCTTGCCGGCGCTGCGCAGGCGCATCAGCAGGTCCATCAAGGCCTGTTCGGATTTCGCATCGAGCGCCGAGGACGGCTCGTCGAGCAGGAGGATGGGCGCGTCGAGGTAGAAGGCCCGGACGAGGGCAATGCGCTGACGCTGTCCGCCGGAGAAATTCACGCCGTTTTCGTTCAGGTAGGTGAAGAATCCCTGCGGGAGTTGTTCGATGAACTCCAACACGCCGACGTCCCGGCAGATTTGGAGTAGGCGTTCCATGTCCGGCATGGGGTCAGCCGGGGCGAGGTTTTCGAGCACCGTGCCGGAGATCAGAGTTGTCTGCTGTGGCACGACCGCCAAGCCGCGCCGGAGACTCTCGAGGGTGAAATATCGGATGTCGACGTCTCCGATGAGAACGCGGCCTTTCTCCGGCAAATAGAGGCGCTGCAGCAACGCCAGTAAAGTGGTTTTGCCGCAACCGGACTCACCCGCCAGCACCGTGATCTGGCCGGCCGGCATCGTGGCTGTCACCTCCTGCAGGGTGGCGAGGCGGCCCGCATGCTTGAAAGTGGCATTCTCGAAGCGGATGTCCCCCGCCTTCTGGGTGGTGAATTCGATGCTCCCTTGGTCCTTCTCCAACTCCAGATCCATGATCTCGAACAACCGGTCGGAGGCGATGAGGGTCTCCTGAATCGTGGTATTGAGTCCGATCAGTGCGGTGAGGGGACCGGTGAGGTAGTTTGCCAAGGTGTAACACGACATCAGCTGTCCCGGTGTCAGACCGGCTTCGAGCACCAGACGCGTGCCGATCCAAAGAAGCGCGATCATGTAGGTTTGTGTGATCAAGGTCGTCGCCGTGCCGCAGCCGAGGCCGCCCACCGCTGCGCACCACACAATTTTCAGCAGACGAACGAGGCGCGCCTCGGTTTTAAGTCCGGCCCATTCCTCGAGCCGGAAACGCCGCAACACGGACTGGGCATTGAGCGACTCCACCAACTGGGCCTCGAAGTCGGCAGCGCGCTCCATGATGCGGCGCTGGTATTCGCGGTTAAGGCGGTTGCTGACCCCATAGATCATGAGGTTGGCCGGAATCAACGCGAGGGAGACCAGCGCCAGTTTCCAGGAGTAAAAGAACATCGCCCAAAGCGAGAAACCGAGAATGAGCGGGTTGAGCAGCAGGTTGAGCAGCGCGTTGTTGAGGAAATTCCGGATTTTGACGGCGTCGGCCACGCGTGACGTGATTTCGCCCACGCGCATGGCGTCGAAAAACGGCTGCGGCAGCCGCAGGAGGCGCCGGTAGTATGCGAGAATCAACGTGGCATCGATGTGCTGCGCTGTCTGCAGGGACAGCAACGACTGGAAGACTCCGAGCACCACGCGGAATCCAAGGAGCACCAACATCGCCACTGTCAGGAGATTAAGGAGACGTGGATTACCCTCCGGAATGACGCCGTCGACGATTTTCTGGACATAGACCGACATCGACAAGGCCAGCACGGTCGAAACCATTGCACCTGCAAACGCCTGGATCAGCATCGCCTTGTGCGGGGCGATGAGACCCCAGAACCGTCGCCATGGTGGCGACGTGTGATCGCCCGGCTGGAAGCCGCCGCCGGGTGCCAGCAGGATGAGCACGCCGGTCCAGACGGTTTTGAATTTCTCGTGCGGCCACCGCTCCACGCGGCCCACGGCCGGATCCATGACCTTGGCGTGCCTAGGCGACCATTTGACCAGCACCACATAATGCCACAAGCGCCGATCGATCAGCACATGCGCTATCGCCGGCACCGGCACGCCAGCCAATGCTTCAACGGGCCCTTTTACGCCCTTGGCGGAAAACCCGAGACTCTTGGCGGCTTCGACGAGCGCATACACCGAGGAACCATTGGAACCAGTGCCAACCAGTTGTCGCAGGCTCGGAATCGGCAGCCGCAGCCGGTGATGGTGGGCCACATATTTCAAGCATGCCGGACCACAGTCAGTGGCGTCGCGTTGTTTGAAGGAAACCACGGCGGGTCAGGCCTGGCGTCATAAATAATAAAAAGGCGAGCCGTGGAGCCCCCCCTCGAACCACAAACGCTAGGAGAGTGCAGAAAAACCGCCGGCCGATCTCTCAATGGGCCGATTCACCGTCTGGCACAGCGGGGGTTAAAACAGCGTCCAGCCTGTCGCGCATGTAGAAAATCAACTGAACAAGCGGACGATCCACGCCTTGATCGCATCCCATTTTTCCAGTGTTGCGTACGCGATCACCACGGCGAGCAGAACAATCACCCAGGCACGCAGTTCATAGACCAGCTTTTTGTTCATCTGAATTGATACCGGCGGCAGGGCGGCCATACCGCCGGTTGGACCATAGGACTTATGGGATCACTACGACTTTCAGGCGCTGTGGACGATCCAGTCGCCAACCGCCGAGGGCACGCCAATACCGATGGGGGCGCCTCCGCAATCGGTCAATGCGATGAAAATGAAGCGGATTACCCGGCCGGCGTCGTAAGCGAAATTGCCGCCGGCGAGCGATTGCTGTTCGCATTCTGGCATTTCAGATAGTGACTGTGGGAATGTTTTCATGGGTAACTTCAACGGGCGGAATGTTTCGCTGCAGGATCGGGATAGCCCATGAGGCCGGCTTTGAAACTATCCCAGTTATTAATGATATTGAGGCCGGCCCCAACCACGAGACCCACGAGGATTGATTCGATGACGCCCAATCCTCCGCGGACGTTTTGAGCTTCTTGATCTTCCAAGGTGTTCATGAGAATTGTATAAGTTTAGGGATGGTGAGAAGGAATCATTCCGCGATGCCCGGGTGATGGGTGATCAATGCACGCATCGCCAGATTCATGAAATAGCGCATGATGTCCCGGGCTTCATTGGACGGATCCGGGAAGGGTGGATCAGGCAGAGCAGGTGCGTATCCACCCTGAATGAGATACATATCTTTCGATGATAGTGTCTTCATAGAGGACATGATGGTTGATGGTTGGGGTGAATTCCGTGGCCACGGAAAAGGCGGAGAACATCGGAGGTGTTTCCAGATCTGAGCAGCGGCTGCAGGGTTGTATTGAATTCTGCGGGTAATGTTTTGTTTTCAGCCCGGTGGAATATGCCCTCTCTCCGCGCCATGGATGCTAGTGCGGCTTGAATGCGTACCTTAACTTGCGCCGCGCATTTGAACTGGATAAGGATCGAAGGAGGACCTGATATCATCATATAGAAGCCGGAAGAGACTGCGGCGGGTAACGAGAAAACGGGTTTGCACCAGGAGGCCTTTTTTCAGTTCGCCGCAGTGACCGTCAGGTGGGTACAGCGCCGTGGCAGCAGGGCGGATAGTGACTTTAAACTGAAAGGGAGAAACGCCACTGGCGCCCGTGCCATACCCCGCGGTGACATCCCCGGAGATGGCGATAACCTCGCCCTCGAGCATGCTTCCCTGGGCATAAGGGTAGGCATCAATCCGAATTTTTACCGGCTGGCCAAGGCGGATCAGTCCGACATCTCGCGGGGGGATGAGGGTTTCGACGACGAGCGAGTCATCGGGTGACAGGGTGCCGAGCGACTGTCCGGCAGGTACAAAGACACCGGCGCTCAGTCCATTGAAACCCAACAGGACGCCATCGATCGGGGCGCGGACCGTGTAAAGCGCGCGTTCCTCGCGAAGCCGTTTCTCTTCGGACACCAATGCGTCAAGCGCTGTTTGTTCTTCACGCAGCCGCGCCTGCCAGCGGGTAAACGCCTGCTGCACCAGGAAGGCCCCTTCGGCCTGAACGCGACTCAACTCGTAACGGGAGTTATCCAATTCGCACCAGGTGGTGATCCCGCGGGCGACCAGCGTGGCGACGCGGTCAAATTCGGTGCGGGATTTGGCCGTAGCCAGCCGGTTGGCCTCGATCGAGGCGATGAACTGAAGGTACTCTTGACGGAAGGCAGAGGTTCTGAAATCCGCCGAGGGGAGTGTAGATAAAGCGGTGGGCGGAAGAAGTTGGGGGCGATGCTCCGTTGCCGCCACGGTGACGGCGTTCAAGTCGGAAATCATGTCAATGTGTTCGGCTTGAATGGCGTGATTACGGCTGAGGCGTTCATCCACGTCCCGCGATTGAAGCACCACGAGCGGCTGACCCGCCTGAACGCAATCATTCTCGTGGGCCAGCACCTGAGAGATCAAACCGGCGATGGGAGCCTGCAGATCGCAACGCTCGATGGCAGGGCGCACCATGCCGGTTGCGCTGATCGAGACATCGATCTTGACAAGCGGCGCGGCGATCATGCCGGCCACACAAGCCCCAAGGATCAGCCAATAGACAACAGGACGGGCCAACAGATGCCCCGCGTTAAGACCTTCCACCATGTCTTGCCCTAGTTCCGCGGGGATCAACGGCATGCCCGACATAATGGCGTATCACCATGCGCCACTGCTTCGCAACTGACAGCTTGCAGTTTCCACCTAATAAATGAAAATTAAGGCTTGACAGAATTATCCTGCTAGAAAGCAGCCCGCTTTAGCCGAAGGAAATCCACAAAGCCTTTCCCCGCCGCCCAACGGATTAAGTCAGCCGTTCGATGCAGATCCAATTTGGCCATGATGTGTTGACGGTGGGATTTCACAGTGGCCGGACTCAGACCAGTCTGGACCGCAATTTGCGCATCCGTGAATCCTTGACTGAGCGACGGGAGCAAAGAGAGCTCGCGCTCAGATAAAATCTTAAAGAAAGCGGCGGGATCGCTCCGAATTACGCGCATGGCATCGCGTACGTCAGCGGGGAAATATTTTCGCCCAGCCAATGCTTCTCCAATCGCTTGCCGCAGGGTGTCATGAACATGACTGGCTTTCCAGACCATCCCTGAAATAGGGGTGTGGTTGGCACGATAGAGGGTCGCTTCATCGGATTTCACCGTCAGCAGCAAGATTCGAGGCGGGAATGGTAAGCTGGCGAGAGCCGCCACGAGATCGAAGCCGTCGGCATCAGGTAATTGCAGATCGAGCAAGACGATGTCGGGCTGGAGGACTTGGCATAATTCAAGCCCTTTTGCAGCGGTAGTCGCTATTCCAACATGGTGCACCTCGCGCCAGGTACTGATCATTCGTTTTACAGCCCTGCCCCAGAGAACATCGCCTTCGATATGAAGAATCGACTTCTGTTGGGGAGATGGAGGGGAAGACACGCAAAATAGAAAAACTAATAAAATAAGAAATTCAAGCAACGTTTTCTTGCCCTGACGAATGATAGGTCGAATGGAACCTAGGTCCCCGCGGGCTTGGTCGCGGCGGGCAGCTCGTCCAGCAGGGCGTCGAGCGGCGGCGCGCCCAGCGCGTCCTGCAGGTGGCGGGCCAGGCGGTCGTGGTAGAACTTGAGCACGGAGTCGACCGCCTCGAGGGTCTCACCGCCGGGATTCTCCCCAAGGTTCTCGAAGCGCTGCTTGAAGTCGGCCAGCGTGATGCCCCCGGGCGGCCGCGCCGGCTGGTAGCGGTGGTCGGGCGCCGCCCGCCCCTCGGCCGGCGGCACGGCGGCGACGAGGCCGAGATCGCCCAGCCGGTTGAGGCTCTCGTTGAGGAGCTGCGTGGGCACCTTGATGAGCCGGCCGAGTTCCGACGCGGAGTAGGCGGGCTGGCCGTCCTTGAAGCGGCGGCAGATGACAAGCAGCACGAGCAGGGAGAGGCTTTCGCGGGCGGACTCGCTCAGATTGTGCCAGGCCACCCGGCTGCTGCGGTAGTCGACGTTCTGCACCGCGTAGCTGATCTGCCCGCCCACGAGCACGAAGAACCAGAAGATGTAGAGCCCGAGCATCAGGATCGGCAGGATGCCGAGCGAGCCGTAGAGACTGCGCTGGACCACGACGTGCTTGAAGTAGAGAAACGCGAGGTAGTTGTTGAGGAAGAGCAGGGCGGTGACGATGACCGCGCCGACGAGGGCGGCCCACCAAAAGACCCGGGTGTTGGGGATGTAGCGGTAGAAGAGGGTGAGGAGCGCCACCAGCAGCAGGATCGAGAGCGAGGGCAGCATCCATTCCAGCGCCCGGAGCAGGTCAGGGCCGTAGCGGAGCTTCTCGAAGAAGACGCTCATGAACGCCGCCGCCGACAGCGCGGTGAGGGACGCGAAGAAGAGCACCGTGCCCAGCGTGATGATGGTCCAGTAGAACACCACGCGCAGCAGCCACGAGCGCCCGCCCCAGACGGCGTTGAAGGCGTTTTCAACCGAGGTGAAGAGCTGGATGACGATGAGGATGAGGGTAAGCGCGACCACGGCACCGGCCGTGGTCGCGCGGGTGCCGGCGATAAAGTTGTTGATGAACTGCACGAGCGCCGGATTGGCGGCGGGCCGGGGAACGGTGGCGCCGCCGACCGGGGTGTTGAGCGCGGCGATTCCGGGTTCGGGTGAAACCGGCGGCTGGCCGGCGCGCTGGTCGAGATGCTCGTACTCCGCGACCTGCGGGGCGATGAACTTGATGACCCGGTTCATCGTGTTGACGGCGAGCGTCGAGTCGCGCTGGTTGAGCGCGAAACCCGCCAGGAGCATGGCGATGGCCATGAGCGGGCCCAGTCCGAGCAGCGAGGCGTAGCTCAGCGCCGCCGCGCGCGTGGTGATGTGGTTTTCAAACAGGCCGGTGTACGTGATCGATACCACGCGCAACAGGGCATGGACGCGGCCGAGCACCGGATGATCCTTGAGCGCCATCGGCTGCCAGATGCCGCGCCGGAACAGGTGTTCGAGCCTGCGATAACTTTCAGCCAGCCGGCCCATGCGGAAAAATGTTCCAACGCGCGCCGCCGTACGCCCTCATGACAGCATGAAGAAGGCGAATCCCCCGATGCCGGCCAGGCCCAGCATCGCGGCGGTGATCACCGGCACGTAGCTCACAGAGACGGTGCAAAAATACATGCCCACCGACCCGACGGCGACGGCCAGGACCACGTGCGGATGGCTCTGCGACCAGAAGATCACACTGAGGAAACCGAGGCCGAACGCGGCGCGGAAACGGATGAACGGATAGGCGTTCACCACCTCGAGGCCGAGCAGCACCGAGCACGCCAGATCGACGAGGCCGAGGAGGATCAGAGGCTGCTTCACGATGGCATTGAAGTCGAACGACGACAAAATTTCGACATTCGGCACCAGGAGCGCGGCGGTGCTGAGCAGAAAAATAATCAGCCCGGCATACAAGCCGATCCTCGCGGCGTTGTGCTGGGCGGCGACACGACTGCGCATGTCCTTCGTCTCTTCGGTGCGTCCCTCGGCGGCGGCGAGGATCTGGTCGACGGTGATGGGCCGGTGCTCCTCTTTCTGGATGTTGAGCTCCTCGATGCTCTCCTTGGGTTTGAAGGTCAGTTTCTTCTTCTGGGGGAAGACGGCGTTCTTCAACTCCTCGTTGGAGCCGATGGTCGACCACTGCTCGGTGGCGGCGTCGTAGAAGAGGGTCTCGTTGTCGATCTGGCCGGTTTCGCCCAAGGTGAGGAGCTGCTCCACGGTGAAAGGTCCGCGGGCTTCTGTGTCGTTGATTCCTCGTACGTAATACTCCTGGGTCGCCATGAGCAGGGAATCTGGCGTGAAGGCCAGGGTGCGGCAAGAGTGTTTTGGCGGGGGTGAAAGGCGGCCCGACGTCCGCCCGCGGCCGCCGCCTACATTTTGGTCAGCAGGCGCAGACCGAGGAGTTGCAGACCGGTCTCGAGCAGCAGCAGCGTGCGGTGGCAGAGGATGAGGCGGCGGGCCCGCACGGGCGCATCGTCCAGCGCGACCTTGTCGGCGTTGTAGAAGGTGCTGAACTCGCCCGCGAGCTCGTAGAGATAGGTGCAGAGGAAGTGCGGGCGGAGCTGCTGCACGGCGAGATCGAGCGCGTCGGGAAAGTGCGTGAGCTTGCGGGCGAGGGCCAGTTCGGCGGGGGTTTCGAACGGCGTGGCGCCGGCCTCGTTGGCGGTGTCGCCCGGCTGAAAGCCGAGCTTGCGGAAGATGCTGTGGATGCGCGCGACGGCGTAGAGGAGGTAGGCGGCGGTGTTGCCCTCCAGCGAGATCAGCTTGTCCCACGAGAACACGTAGTCGCTCGAGCGGTTTTGCGAGAGGTCGGCGTACTGCACCGAGCCGATGCCGACGATCTGCGCGATGGCGCGGCGTTCGGATTCGGGCAGCTCGGGATTCTTCCCGCTGACGAGCCGGTAGGAGCGCTCGACCGCCTCAGCGAGGAGGTCCTTCAAGCGGATGTTCTCGCCGCTCCGGGTTTGCAGGGGCGTGCCGTTCTCGCCGAGCACGGTGCCGAAGTCGAGGTGCTCGAGGCGCGGATAGGGGCGGCCGGTTTTTCCCAGCCATTTTTGCGCAGTCAGGAAAAGCTGGTCGAAATGGTCAGACTGGCGCTTGTCGACGACGTAGAGCACGTCGGTGGCTTGGAAGTGCCCGAGGCGATAGAGAATCGTCGCGAGGTCATTCGTGGCATAGTTGGCGGCGCCGTCGGATTTGCGGATGATGAACGGCTGGGTCTTGAAGCGCCGGTGCTCCGGGTGGAAGACCACGAGCGCGCCCTGGCTTTCCTCGGCGAGGCCGCAGGCCTTGAGCTCGCGGTAGATCTGATCGACCTTGTCGTTGTAGAAGCTCTCCCCCAGCGTGACGTCAAACCGGATACCAAGTTGATCATAGATCTCCTGGAAGGCGGCGAGGCTGGCGTCGTTGATCTTCTTCCAGATGGCGAGGTTTTCGGGATCGTGAGCCTGGAGTTTGACGAGTTCCTGCTGCGCCTCCTTGAGCACGGCGGGATCGGCTTCGGCGATGGAGTTGCCGATCTTGTAGAGGCGTTCGAACTCCTCGAGCGGATCGCGGGCCAGGGCGGCGGGATCGAGGTGGCGTTTGTAGGCCCAGACGAGCTTGCCGAACTGCGTGCCCCAGTCGCCCACGTGATTGTCGCGGATGACCTTGGCGCCGCTGAATTCCAGCAGACGGCAGATGGCCTCGCCGATCACGGCCGAGCGCAGGTGGCCGACGTGCATCTGCTTCGCGGTGTTGGGCGAGCTGTAGTCAACGACCACGGTGTGCCCCTGTTCAGCTGCCGCCGCGCCGGCGGCGAGCACGGCGCGGCGGCCGTGGGCCATGAGCCAGGCGAGGAAGGTGGCAGGCTTGAGCTTGAAGTTGATGAAACCCGGCCCGGCGATCGCGATGTCGAAGAGAGGCGTGAGTTCGCCGAGTTGCCTTGCCAAGGCATCAGCCAGAACGCGCGGGTTCTGACGATGACGTTTGGCATAGGCGAGGACACCGTTGGCCTGAAAATCGCCGTGAACGGGATCGGCCGGCCGTACTTCAGGCGCGAAGCCGGCCTCAATCAGGCCTGCTTGGGGAGCAGCATCGGACAGCGCGCGATCGAGGGCGGCAGCAAGATCGAAGCGAAGATCCATCCGGCCACTCAACGAAGCGCCCGAAATCGCCGCAAGCGCGTAATTGACCGAAGGTTGTCTTCCAGTGGCACCGAAAATCGTCTCAGGCTTTGTCCCAAGCACCCCACCCAAGATGGGTAAAATTATCTCGACAAACAGGATAGATTGTTTTTTGTGGTAAACTTTTCGCGCCAACGGCCACCAATAAGTTCCATGACCACGCACATGAGGAAACGTCCCCTGCCACAGCGCAGGTTCATTAAGCCTTCTTTCAGCTATCTCATTGAGAAAAAGCGCGATGGGAACGAATTTACCCAAGAGGAGATCCGCTACATCATAGACTCCACGCTGGATGGCGAGATGCCGCAGCCCCAGCTCGCGGCTCTCTTGATGGCGATCTATTTCGCCAACATGTCAGCACAGGAGACGGCGATCCTCACGGAGGAAATGATGCTTTCCGGCGAGGTCATTGATCTCTCGCACATCTCCAAGCCGAAGATCGACAAGTACTCCACTGGCGGGGTGGGCGACAAAACCTCGCTCGTGCTCGTGCCTCTCGCGATGGCCAGCGGCGTGGTTGTGCCCATGATGTGCGGGATCGACCAGGAATTCATCATCAACACCCTCGACAAGCTTGGGGCCATCCCCGGATTCAAGGGTCACCAGAGCATCCCTCATTTCGTCGAGCAGCTCGGCCGGATTGGCGGGGCCATCGTCGCGCAGGTGCCCGATCTCGCCCCGGCCGACGCCAAGTTCTACGAGCTTCGCAAAGCCACCGGCACCATCCCGAGCCTCCCGCTCATCACGGGCAGCGTGCTGTCGCGCAAGCTCGCCGAGGGTTCCGAAGGACTCGTGATCGACGTGAAGTGGGGCAACGGCTCGTTCATCAAGGATCTCGAACCGGCCAAGCAACTCGCACGCTCCATGACGCGCGTCGGCCGCTCGATGAAGCGCCGTTGCGTTGCGCTGGTCACCGACATGAACCAACCGCTGGGCGACTCGGTCGGCACTTCGCTCGAAATCCGGGAGGCCATCCAGCTTCTCAAGGGCGGGGGGCCCGAGGATGCGAAGGAACTGGTCCTCAAGCTCGGCATGGAAATCGTGCGCCTCGCCGGCGTCGCGGGCTCGACGCTCTCGGCCAAGCAGACCGTGCAGCGCCACCTGACCGACGGCTCCGCGCTCGAAAAGTTCAAGGAACTCATCAAGGCGCAGGGGGGCGACGCCTCCTTCATCGATCATCCGGAGAAGTTTCCGCAGGCGAAGCACATTCGCAAGCTGCCCGCCCCGAAGCGCGGCTACGTGCACACCATCAACGCGGCCATGATCGCCCGCGGCGTGCACTTGCTCGGCGCGGGGCGCGAGAATCCGCACGACCGGATCGACTACGCGATCGGCGTGTCGGAGATCAGGAAGGTCGGCACGCAGGTGAAGCAGGGCGAGCCGCTCATGATGATCCACTACAACGACGAGGCGAAGCTCGAGCAGGCGCTTGAGTATTTCAAGAGCGCCTACCGCCTCGCGCCGAAGCGCCCGACGCCCCCGCCGCTCATTGTCGAGCGCGTGGCGTAGGGAAGTGCCTCACGCCAAGGCGCCAAGGCGTGAATCCTTTCTGCCCCGCCCTCGCGGCGGGGTTTTTTCACCGCCTCATTGCGACTTTGCGGTTTTGCGGGAGGCTGCATGGATGAAGTTCCGTCCAACTCTTTTCGCGACAGGGGCGACCAGTCGCCGTGGTCCCGTCCGTGGGCGCAGCTCAAGTTCGTCACGTCCCAGCCGCCCATCTTCCCGCGCATGCGGGGCCGGGTGTCGCCCGACGTGAAGGCCCGGGCCACTTCGAGGGCCGCCGCAAAATCGAGGACCTCGACCAGCTCGCGCTCAGCCTCGTGAAACCCGGCGGATTATTTGTGACCTGTTCCTGCTCCGGCCGGGTGAGCTTGGAGGAGTTCGAGGCGCACGTCGTCAAGGCCGCGCACCGCCTCAACCGCCGCCTGCAGTTCTTCGACCGCACCGGCCCGGGCCCGGACCATCCGGTTTTTTCCAACTGCCTCGACAGCCGCTACCTCAAGGTCCTCTGGGCACGGGTGGTTTGATTGCGGAAACCGGATACTGGATTGCGGATATAAAGGATGGTCGGCTCTACACTGTCCGATGCGTGCCGTCACAGAACGGCGCATTGCCCGAGTGCTTGCACGCGCACCAGGCGACCTTCTTTGCTTCGGTGATCGCAACCGGTTTCGGAACGAAGCCGGTGCCTTTGTGTGAGCCGTCGCAGAACGGCTGGGTTTTCGAATTGCCGCAGGCACACCAGTAGTAGGTTCCGGCGGCCATCTCTTTCACGATCGGGAATTTTTGGGGGATGTTGGGCTTGTCCATAGCAGAATCGGATTGGGAAGTTGCTGATGCGGAACTCAGTCCGATCGTTTGGGCATCAGTGGTGAATCACACGATGCATGTAATCGTCCGAGCTCGACGTCACAAGGGGAATTCCGCGGCTGCTGCAGCCGCCGGCAAGATCCTTCGGCAAAAGGCCCGCGTTTTCTCGCGAGCTCAAATCTTTCCGGTATCCGGTATCGGCAATCCGGTATCAAATCAGGCGCGGCCGAGATAGCCGCCGTTGGCCGTGCTCACGCGGATGACGTCACCGGCCTTGATGAAGAGCGGCACCTGCACGCTGAGGCCCGTCTCGCAGACCGCGGGTTTTTGGACGTTGCTGGCGGTGTCGCCGCGGATGCCTTCGGGGGCGTCGGTGACCTTGAGCGTGACGGCGGAGGGAAGGTCGACGGTGACGGGCCGGTCATCGACGAAGAGCACCTCGACCTTGCCGTTGGCCACGAGATAGTACTTGGCCTCGCCAATCATGGCGGCGCTCAACTCGACGGTTTCGAAGCTATTGGGATCGAGGAACGCGTAGGTATCACGGTCGGAGTAGCTGAACTCGAGTGTGCGGCGGTCCGTGTTGAGCACCTCCATCGTTTCGGTTGAGTTGAAGCGTTGGTCCAACGAGCGGCCGTTCCGGAGGTTGCGGAGCTTGGCCTGGACGAAGGCGCGAAGGTTGCCCGGCGTGCGGTGCTGGGTTTCCATCACCAGGTGCGGCTCGTTGTTGAACTTGATCACCTGGCCTTTGCGGAGGTCGTTGGCGGACAGCATGGGAGGTTGCGAAGAGAGGGTTTGGTGTTGCGAAGAGTGGAGGGAGTAAGGAGTCGCACAGCACACTGTCAAGCCGGGCGCTGCAGGATTATTACGCTGGGGAGCGCGGCCACCGATCCTGGGCGAAAGCGGGACCAAGGCGGCCGTGGTGCATCTCCGGGCTTGCCCTTTTGGCCCGCCTTCCGACACTGCGCCAAACCCATGAAGCAACGGACCATCCTGCGTGAGGTTTCGCTCAGCGGCAATGCGCTTCACACCGGCGAGGCGGTCACGCTGACGATGAAACCCGCGCCCGCCGGCCACGGTATTCTTTTCAAGCGTATGGACATCGCCGGCCAGCCCGAGGTCAAGCCGCGGGTCGACCAGATCACCGACCTCGTGCGGGCCACGACGATCCAGTCGGGTCACGCCAAGATCATCCTGGTCGAGCATGTGCTCAGCGCCCTCAACGGCTGTGGCATCGACAACGTGCTGGTGGAGATGAATGCGAGCGAGCCGCCCATCATGGACGGCTCGGCCAAGCCGTTCGTAAATCTCATCCTGGAGGCCGAGCCGGTCGAACAGGAGGCGGAACGTCAGTACTTTGTGCTCGACCAGCCGGTCTCCGTGACGCGCGGCGGCTCCTCGCTCATCGCGCTGCCATCCGACACCCTGAGGATTTCCTGCACCTCGGCCGATGACCGCGGCATCCACACGCAGCACCTCTCGCTCACGATCGATCCCGACACCTACATCACGCAGGTGGCCGCCGCCCGCACCTTCACGGTCTACGAGGACATCGAGGAACTCATCAAGCTGGGCAAGATCAAGGGCGGCAGTCTCGACAACGCCATTGTCATCAAGGGCGACAAGATCATCTCGAAGGACCCGCTGCGCTTCAAGGACGAGTTCGTCCGCCACAAGATCCTCGACATCATCGGAGACCTGGTGCTGCTCGGCCTGCCGCTCAAGGCGCACATCATCGCCACGCGGCCGGGCCACGCCATCAACGCCGAGCTCACCAAGGCGCTTTACGCGCGGATGGAGGAAATCAAGGACGGAGCCAGGAAGAAACCCGCGGCGCGCCCCAAGCAGGTGCTCGCCACCGAGACCTCCCTCGACATCCGCCGCCTCCTGGACATGCTGCCGCACCGTTATCCGTTTGTCATGCTCGACCGCGTGGTGGAATTCGTAAGCGCGGACGAGCTCGTGGCGATCAAGAATGTCACGTACAACGAACCCTATTTTGGCGGGCATTATCCGGGGAATCCCATCATGCCCGGCGTGCTCCAGGTCGAGGCGATGGCGCAGGCTGCCGGCGTCCTCCTGCTGCGGCGCGGCTCCAGCGAGGGCCAGGTCGCGCTCCTGATGAGCGCCGACAAGGTGAAGTTTCGCAAGGCGGTGCGCCCGGGCGACCAGGTGGTCATCAACGCCAAGCTGACCCGGCTGCGCGGCAACAAGATCACCACGGCCGAAGTCACGTGCAGCGTCGACGGGCTGGTGGTTTCATCGGCCGAGCTGATGTTCACCCTGGTCGAGGAGGGACTGCTGGAGTAGGGCGGTGACCAAGAGGGACCAGGCTTTCATCCCGTCCTGGCGAGGAGCAAAGCGACCATCGGGCGAAACGACATCAGCCAAACGATCCCGCCGCATCGCCACGGTCAGCGGACATGCGAAGACGGGATGTCCCCCACCTAGTTCATGGCCTCACAAATCCATCCCACCGCGATCATCGAGCCGAAGGTCCAACTGGGCGCCGACGTCACGATCGGCGCCTACGCCTATGTCGGAGGCACGGCCGTCATTGGCGACGGCACGGTCATCCACCATCACGGCACGGTCGAGGGCAACACGATCCTTGGCCGGCAGTGCGAGGTTTTTCCCTACGCGGCCATCGGCACGAAGACCCACGATTTGAAATTCAAGGGCGGCAATCCCGGTGTGCGCATCGGTGACCGCAACGTGTTTCGCGAGTACGTGACCGTGCATTTTGCCACCAAGGACGGTGTGTTCACCGTGCTCGGCAACGACAACGTCATCCTCGCGTACAGCCACATCGCGCATGACTGCGTCATCAGCAATCACCTCGTGATGAGCAGCCAGTCGGCGCTGGCCGGCCACGTCGTCATCGAGGAGCACGTGAACATCGGCTGGGGCACCGGCGTGCATCAGTTCTGTCGCGTGGGTGCGCATGCCATGCTCGGCGCCATGTCGAAGGTCGTGCAGGATGTGCCGCCCTTCCTCATTGCTGACGGCAACCCGGCGGTCATCCGCTCGATCAACAAGGTGGGGCTGGAACGCAGCGGCTTCACGCCCGAGCAGATTGAGCGCATCAAGCAAATCCATCGCATTCTTTTTCGCGAGGGCCTCAATCGCGGGCAGGCCCTCGAGAAACTGCAGAAGCACCCGCAGGCCGCCAGTGAGGAATTCCAACGCGTACTCTCGTTCGCCGCCGCCAGCGAACGCGGGCTGATGCCGGGACGCTGAGCGGCCCCCGCGCCGTTCAGGGGCGCGGGGAACCGGGGCCGCCGGCCCTTACTTTTTCTTGTAGACGGTCGCCGGGTCGAACACGCGGGAGGCCGTGAATTCAAGCTGCAGTGCCAGCTCATCGGCCAGCCGGCGGTAGAAACAGGAACGATAGCCGTTGTGGCACGCGGCGCCGCCGACGTTGTCGACCTTGAGCAGCACCACGTCCTGATCGCAATCGACGAGCAGCTCTTTCACCAGTTGCACGTTGCCCGACTCCTCGCCTTTCACCCAGAGCTTGTTGCGCGAACGGCTCCAGTAGGTGGCCGTTTTCGTCCTGATCGTATGGGCGAGGGCCGCGGCATTCATGAACGCGAACATCAACACCTCGTTGGTTTTCGCGTCTGCCGTGATGCAGGGGATGAGTCCGTCGGGTCCGAACTTCGGCTGCAAGGTGAGGCCGAGCTCGATTTCCTGCGTCGTGGTGCGGGCGGGGAAGGCGTGGGTGCTCATGGATGATGGGTGAAAGTAAGTGTAGCGTTAGGGGGGGAGCCTGCCGGCGGGTGATAATACCCTGCCCAGAGAAACGGGGCTCGTCATCGCGGGCAAGCTCACACCTGCATCCCGTCGGCCAGTTTCAACAGATACTCGTACGCGTAGATGCCGGTGCGATGTCCGTCGCTGAAGTCGAAGCGCAGGGCATAGTTGCCGATCCGTTCCCAGCCGGCGACCGTGACGCCGGAAAAATCACGCGGACCATGTCCACCATGCTGCTGGCCAAAAATATCGCGCTCGCCCTGCGTCTCCGCGCTCGGTGAGGCGGCGCGCAACCGGTCGGCCGCATAATAGGTTTCGCGGCCGTCGCTCCAGCGGAGAGCGACCTCGGAGCCAATGATCTGCACATCGACCGGCGTCAGCATGCGTCTACGGGCAGTCTCTGGGGCAAAGTCCGCGTGATGGACAGCAAATAAAGCCGGTAGGGTGGGGCGTCGTGCGCCGGGTGCCGGTTTTTCAGCAGGCTGCCTGCACGCGCCGGCCGTCGCGGTCACCGCGTCGCTGGCCCAGCGAGATTCGTCTGCGGAGGGGGCTTGCGCGGTGCGAAAACAAGGACGGCCAACCTCCCAAGGTTCTGGATTGGCGAGTTGCATTCCATCCTGCCGGCCGGCTTGCAGTTCTCCTTTCCAGGACCTAGGGTTCTCATGATTTCCCTGGAGCAGCGGACCATCAAAAACACAGGCCCGCTCAAATGTTGCCTGCAAAGTCATGAAAAAGATCACCCTCGTCATGCTGGTCTGCAGCGCGCTGTTCGCGCGTGCCGCCGAGAAGATCGTCGTAACCATCACCAACGATCTCGATGCCGCCCGCCCCGCGGAGGTCGTGGCGGTTCCGTTCAGTGAAATCCTGCGGCTGCTGCCGGGCGTGATGATCGACCATCTGGTGGTGAAGGACGCCGCGGGTGCGGTGCTGCCCGCGCAGGTCACCAACTTCGAGCCGGACGAGCATCGCGACAACTACCTCGATCTGCTCTTTCAGCACGATTTTGCCGCGGGGGAAAAGTCGGCCACCTTCACGATTGAGAAGACGGATGCGCCGGTGCCGCCGTTTCCGGCCAAGGTCTTTGCCCGATATGTCCCCGAGCGGTTCGATGATTTTGCGTGGGAAAACGACCGCATCGCGCACCGCATTTACGGGCCCGGCCTCGACACGCCGGCCGCGGGGAGCACCCGCATGATCAGCAGCGGCGTCGATGTCTGGAGCAAGCGGGTCCGCTACCTCATCGTTGACCGCTGGTATGTCAAGGGGCACTATCACACCGACACGGGGGAGGGGCTGGATATGTACGACACCGGCACGAATCGTGGCTGCGGCGGCACCGGCGTGTGGGATGGCCGGAAGCTGTACGTGTCGCACAACTGGAAGACATGGAAAGTGCTCGCGAACGGACCAATCCGCGCCGTGTTCGAACTCGCGTACGCCCCGTGGGACGCCGGCGGCGGCGTCAAGGTCTCCGAGACCAAGCGCTTCACCGTGGATGCCGGCCACAATCTCGATGAGATCGAGAGCACCTTTGATTTTGCGCCCGCGCCCGCCGCGAGCGGTGAACTCACCATCGCCATCGGCCTGACCAGGCATCCCAAGCAGGCCACGGCCGTGACCGCGCAGGACGAAAAGGCGGGATGGATCAGCCTGTGGGAAGATTTCCAAAACTCCATGGCCGGCAACTTGGGCACCGGTGTCATCGTCGCCCCGGACACCAGGTTGGCCGGTCTGGCCGAGACGCCGAATGACCGGCTGATCCTGGCCAAGGTGAAAGCCGGCGAAACCCTTCGTTACTACGCCGGCGCCGGCTGGGCCCAGAGCGGCGATTTCGCCACGAAGGACGACTGGAACGCCTATCTCGCCTCTTGGGCGAAGCGCCTGCAGTCGCCGATTAAGATCGCCAAGATTGAGGCGCAGTGAATTTATCCGCGCGATGAAACTGCATTATTTCCCGAGTCCCGCCGAGGCGAATACGCTCGGCACGGAACCATTACGCGAGCAGTTCCTGATCACCGGGCTGTTTCAGCCCGGCCAGGTCACGGCGCACTACACGGACCTCGACCGGATGATCGTCGGGACCGCCGTGCCCACAACTGCTCCGCTGGCGCTGCCCAGCGCCAAGGAGACGGGCACGGCCTTTTTCCTCGAGCGCCGTGAAATCGGCATCCTCAACATCGGCGCCCCGGGCGCGGTGCGGGTGGGGGCCGTGCGGCATGCGCTCAACCCGCTCGACTGCCTCTATGTCGGCCTCGGTGAGCGCGAGGTCGTATTTGAAAACGGCAGCGCCGGACAGGCGCAGTTTTATTTCATCAGCACACCGGCTCACGCCAAGTATCCGACCACGCTGGCGACGCGCGCCCAGGCGGAGGTGCAGGAACTCGGCGATGCGGCCCTCGCCAACCGCCGCCGCATCTGCCGTTACATCCACCTGAACGGCATCAAGAGCTGCCAGCTCGTGATGGGCTTCACCGAGTTCGAGTCTGGCAGCGTATGGAACACCATGCCGCCGCACACCCACAGCCGGCGCACCGAGATTTATATGTATTTCGACCTCGGCCAGCAGATCGTCGTGCACCTCATGGGCGAACCGAAAGCGACGCGCCACCTCGTCGTGCGCGATCGCGAGGTTGTGCTTTCGCCGGCTTGGTCGATCCACGCCGGGGTGGGGACGGGCAATTACCGCTTCTGCTGGGCGATGGGCGGCGACAACCAGGTGTTCCATGACATGGACCCGGCGCCGATCAATGAGCTTCGCTGAGCAACGCCCTCTGCACCTTAATTCCAACCCTCACCCAATCATGAGCTCGATTCTGGATCGTTTCAAACTCGACGGCAAAGTCGCCATCGTCACCGGAGCCTCCCGTGGCTTGGGCCAGGGCATGGCGCTGGCACTGGCCGAAGCCGGCGCCGATATCGTCGCGGTCGACGTCCTCCCGATGGATGACACGCAAAAGCAGGTCAAGACCTTCGGGCGCCGGTGTGCCACCATCGTGGCGAATCTCGGCGACCGCCCGGCCATCCCCAAGGTCATCACCGAGGCGAAAAAAACCTTCAGCCATCTCGATATCCTCGTGAATTGCGCCGGCATCATCCGCCGTGAGGAATTCGACAAGTTCAGCGAGAAGGACTGGGACGATGTCATGGGCATCAACATCAACGCCGTGTTTTTCCTAAGCCAGTGCTTCGTGCGCGATCTTCTTGCACGCCATGCTCCCGGCAAGATCATCAACATCGCCTCGATGCTTTCTTTTCAGGGCGGCATCCGCGTGCCCTCGTACACCGCTTCGAAGAGTGCGGTGCAGGGTCTCACCCGTCTCCTGGCCAACGAACTCGCCGCAAAGGGCATCAGCGCCAACGCGATCGCACCCGGCTACATGGCCACCGACAACACGGCGCCGCTGCGCGCCGATCCTGATCGCAGCGCCGCGATCCTCGCCCGCATCCCGGCGGGCCGTTGGGGAACGCCCGATGACCTCAAGGGGACGGTGGTGTTCCTCGCTTCGGCGGCGTCCGACTATATCAACGGTTATACGATTGCCGTCGATGGTGGCTGGCTGGCCCGTTGAACCCAGCGTAGCCATTTCCCGACTCTTTTCTCCTTTCGCCCGGGTTGGCCGGGCGGCTTCCTGCTTTTTCAGCGATCACCTCCGCTGGTTTTCCAGTTTTCATGGGGGGTTTTGCTTGTGTTTAGGACACGTGTCCGCTACACCCCTACACTTACCCCAATTCGTTTCCCTGCAACGGCGGAGCCGCCTCAAGGCGGCCCCTCATCATGAAAAGAACCCCCGGGATCTGTCACCGTTCGTTTTTTCTGATCGCTCTCCTGGCCGGCACGGCCGTTCGGGCGACCGATACACCGCTCCCGCGCGAGTTTGCCGGCGCCAGTCCGCTGCAATGGTCGGTCCGCATGGCCGACTCCGAAATCATGCGGCGCGGCGAAAGCCTGATCTACAAGGAAGGTGGCGGCGCCAAATGGGATTATACGGTCGGCCTGTTCACTCTTTCGCTCGTTAAGCTCAGTGAGCGGGTGGATGAACCGCGCTACTGGAAGTTCGCTGGCTCCGTCATCGGCTCCTTCATCACCCCGGAGGGGCAGGTCAGGGGCTACCGACTGGAGGACTACAACCTCGACAATATTAATTCCGGCAGGACCGTGCTGGCGCTCTATCGCCTGACGAACGAAGAGCGCTACAAGCAAGCCGCCGGTCTTCTGCGCAAACAGTTCGAGACCCAGCCCCGCACCAGCGAGGGCGGCTTCTGGCACAAGCAGCGTTATCCGCACCAGATGTGGCTCGACGGCGTTTACATGGGCGCGCCGTTTTATGCCGAGTATGCGCGACTTTTCCACGAACCCGTTGGCTCATTCGATGACATTGCGAAACAGTTTCGCCTGGCCGGAACCCACACCTATGACGCGGCAACCGGCCTCTTTTATCACGGTTGGGACGAGAGCAAGGCCCAGTCCTGGGCCAACCAAACCGCCGGCACCTCACCCAGCTTTTGGAGCCGCGGCATCGGCTGGTACGGAATGGCCTTGGTGGACACCTTGGACTATTTTCCCGCCGAACACCCTGCCCGGCCTGAGATCATCGCCATGCTGCAGAAGGTCTGCGCCGGCGTGGCCCGGTACCAGGACGCCGGCAGCGGCCTGTGGTATCAGGTCACCGACCAAGGCAGTCGCAAGGGCAACTACCTCGAGGCAACCGGATCGAGCATGTTTGTCTACACCTTGGCCAAGGGTATCAACCATGGCTACCTCTCGCGCGATTACCTGCCCCTACTCCTGAAAGGCTACACGGGGCTCGTCGAGAAACTCATCAAGGTCGACAAAACGGGCCAGGTCACCCTGACCCAATGCTGTTCCGGGGCCGGACTCGGCTATGGCCGCGACGGCACCTACGAGTACTACCTCAGCGAGCCCATCGTTGATAACGACCTCAAGGGGGTGGGGCCCTTCATCCTTGCCGGCATCGAACTGCAGGAACTGCTCGGCCTCACACCGACCGTCGAGACGGCTGCGAAGACCGCGGACATTGCCGCGCCTGCGAAAAGCCCCGCTGCCCCGGAATGGGCCGGAGTCTCCGAGATTCTCGCCCGCATCAAAGCCCCCGTGTTTCCCGCCCGCGAATTTGCGATCACGGACTACGGGGCGGTGGCAGATGGGAAAACGGATTGCACCGAGGCCATCCGGAAGGCCATCGAAGCCTGTCACGAAGCGGGTGGGGGGCACGTGACCGTATCCGCCGCAGGCATCTTCCTGACGGGCGCCATCCATTTGAAGAGCAATGTCGACCTCCACATCGCCGGAGGTTCCACCCTGAAGTTCATCACCGATCCCGCCAAGTATCTGCCGGCGGTCTACACCCGCTGGGAGGGCACGGAGTGCTTCAACTACTCCGCCCTCATTTATGCCTTCGAGCAGGAGAACATCGCCGTGACCGGCGAGGGCACCCTCGACGGCGCAGCCTCGGAGGAGAATTGGTGGGCCTGGAACAAGGAGGGGCCGGCTGGAGCTCCGGCCAAGGTCAAGGCCAGCCGCGATCTTTTGAACGATCTGGGCGAGCGCGGCGTGCCGGTGGCCCAACGTCTTCTCGGCGGAGGCTATTTCCTCCGGCCCAATTTCATCCAGCCCTACCGCTGCCGCAATGTCCTCATCGAAGGCGTGCGCATCCGCCGCTCCCCCATGTGGGAGATCAATCCCGTGCTCTGCACCAATGTCATCGTCCGCGGGGTCAATATTCTTTCGGACGGTCCAAACAACGACGGCTGCAACCCGGAATCCTGCCGCGACGTGCTGATCGAGCAGTGCCAGTTCAGCACCGGCGACGACTGCATCTCCATCAAGTCCGGCCGCAACAACGACGGCCGGCGCGTGGCCGTGCCGTCCGAGAACATCATCGTGCGGCGCTGCACCATGAAGGATGGCCACGGCGGCGTGGTCATCGGCAGCGAGACGTCCGGCGGCTGCCGCAACGTCTTTGTCGAGGATTGCGTCATGGACAGCCCCAATCTCAACCGCGTGCTGCGTTTCAAGTCCAATGCCCGCCGCGGCGGCGTCATCGAGAATGTCTTCCTGCGCAACATCGAGGTCGGACAGGTGGCCGAGGCGGTGCTGACCATCGACTTCCTCTACGAGGAAGGCTCCAACGGCCCCTACCGTCCGCTGGTGCGCAACGTCGTGCTGGAAAACATCACCAGCCGCTCCAGCCCGCGGGTCATGTGGGTCACAGGTTTTGCCGGGGCAATGATCGACGGCGTGCGTTTCGTGGATTGCACCTTCAGCGGCGTGCAGACCGCGGAAGTATTGCAACACGCCGGTTCCATCTCATTCAATAACGTCACCATCGAACCCGCGCAGACGAGCCGCAGCCTCAACTCCCGCCCCTCCCCATGATCCCCCCGCCATCCCCTCCGCATAAAACCACCAACTTCCGCTGGGTCATCTGCGCCCTGCTTTTCTGGGTCACCACGGCGAACTACATTGACCGGAATGTCTTTGGCAATCTGGCGCCGGAGCTGCAAACCAAAATCGGCTGGAGCGAAGGCCAATACTGGTGGATGACCGTGGGCTTCAGTCTGGCCTACGCTTTCAGCATGCTCGTGGCCGGACGGATCATCGACGGCATGGGCTTGCGCTGGGGTTTCGTCCTTGCCGTGGCCCTGTGGGGCTTGGTGGCGATGGGGCATGCGCTGGCGTCCACGGTGACGGGGTTCTTCGTCGCGCGCATCCTCCTCGGACTGTTCGAGGGCGGCAATTTTCCCGCCGCGAACAAGACTATCGCGGAGTGGTTCCCCAAGCGGGAGCGCGCCATGGCCATCGGCCTGTTCAACTCCGGCTCGAACGTAGGCGGCATCCTCGTGCCGTTCGGGCTGCCGCTGTTGATGCCGGTGTTCGCGAGAATCACCATCGCGGGGCACACGCTCGGCTGGCGCGGGGCGTTCATCTGCACCGGCATTTTCGACATCACGTGGATCGTGGCCTGGCTGCTGGTCTACCGGCCGCCGCAGGAGCATCCGCGCGTTTCCAAGACGGAAATGGAGCTGATCATGAGCGAGCCGCCGGAGCCGACAGTCAAGATCCCGTGGCGCCGGCTCCTGCCGCACCGCCAGATGTGGGCTTTTGCCACGGCCAAGGTCATGACCGACTGCTTCTGGTGGTTCTACCTGTTCGGTTCGCCTTATTTCTTTGCCGACCGCTTTCACTTGAGCCTGAAGTCGCGGAGCGCGCCCGTGGCCATCATCTACGTGGTGGCGTCCGTCGGCAGCGTCGCCGGCGGCTGGCTGGCGGGCCATTTGATGAAACTGGGCTGGGCGCCCAACCGGGCCCGCAAGACCACCATGCTCATCTGCGCGCTGGCCGTGATGCCGGTCGTCTTTGCCACGGTCACCAGCAATCCGTGGGTCGCCGTGGCGCTGATCACGCTGGCGGCGTCGGCGCATCAGGCCTGGTCCGCCAACGCCTTCAGCCTGGCGTCAGACATGTTCCCGCGCCGCGTGATTGGCTCGGTCACCGGCCTGGGCGGCTTCATTGGGGCGCTGGGCGGCGTGGTGCTCTTCGTGGTGGTCGCTTTCATCCGCGATGCGGCGGTGGCGCGTGGCGAGACCGGCAATTACTTCCCGATCTTTCTGGCGGCCAGCCTGGCGTACATCCTCGCGATGGGCATCGTGCAGCTGCTCGCGCCCAAGCTCGCGATGGCCGACGTCGAGGCGAAACCGGTCGCGGCCTGAGTAGCCGACATGATCACGTCTTTGGAAGCCAGCGAGGCTGTCCTCGCTGGCTTCTCTTCTGGCTGGGCTACGCGCTTTCGAGATTGCGGCTTTTAAACGGCCCAATTCTCTTCCACTACGTGTCCGCCCCAAGCAGCGGCGACGAACACCGGTTAAACAGAAGGCAAACGCACATGAAACACAGCATGCCATCGAGATGGGCGGCGGTCCTGCTGCTGGTTGGATCCGCCTCGGCCAGTGAAAGCGTTGACTGGGCAACGCAAGCCAACGCCGTGGTCGCGGCCGACGGCAGCGGTGAGTTCAAAACGGTGCAGGAGGCCATCAATGCCGCGCCGCAGCTCAGCAGTCCGGGCCCTCGCTGGGTCATTTACATCAAGGCGGGCACCTACAAGGAGCTGATCTACGCGCAGCATGAGAAACGTTTCGTCTCCCTGGTCGGCGAGGATCCTGTGAAGACGGTGATCACCTACGGCCTGTATGCGAACGTCCTTGGGCATGATGGCAAACCGATCGGCACGTTCCGCACGCCCACCGCCTTGATCGATGCGGACGACTTCACGGTGGAGAACCTGACTTTTGAAAACTCCGCCGGACTGCAGGGGCAGGCGCTGGCCATCCGCGTCGACGGCGACCGCGTGGTCTTACGCCACTGCCGCTTCCTCGGCTGGCAGGATACGGTCCTGGTGAACCGGGGCCGCCAGTACTTTGAGGACTGCTATATCACAGGACACGTGGATTTCATCTTCGGCGCTGCGACCGCCTTCTTCGAGAAATGCCACATCCATTGCCTGCGGGACGGTTATATCACGGCCGCCTCGACGCCGGACAGCCAACCTTACGGCTTGGTGTTCTCGCACTGCCAAATCTCCGGTGAATCGCCCGAGGTGAAGACCTACCTCGGTCGCCCGTGGCGCGGTTATGCCCATGTCGTTTTTCTCAACACCGAGATGTCCGAAGTGGTGCGTCCCGTTGGCTGGCACAACTGGAACAAACCCGAGGTCGAGAAAACCGCCCGCTACGCCGAATTCAACAGCACCGGACCGGGCGGCAGTCCGGCGGCGCGCGTCCCGTGGGCGAAACAACTTACCGCCGCCGAAGCCGCCCGGTTCACCGTCGAAAACGTGCTCGGAGGGGCGGACGGGTGGAACCCCGGCACCGGCGGGACGCACCGGTGATTTCTCCGCTCTGCCCGTTGCCCCCTGCGGCGCCCACCTCAGACCTGTTCCGTACGCCCAAGTTCGCAACCAATCCCATGAACTCCAAACATCTTTTTCTCCTCGGATTGCTGCTTGGCGGGGCTCCGCTCCTGCCGGCGGCGACTCCCCCCGCCATATTCAATGTGCGTGACTACGGCGCGGTCGGCGACGGCCGGCAGCTCGAAACCGTCGCGATCAACCAAGCCATGGACACCTGCGCCAAAGCCGGCGGAGGCACCGTCTATGTGCCGCCCGGCCGGTACTTGACCGGGACCATCGTCTTGAAGAGCCACGTGACGCTGGAGCTGGAGGCGGGCGCAACAGTCCTCGGCAGCGAAAATCCCGACGATTATCCGTCCACCCCAAGCGTTTGGGGCGACGATAAGGAGGTGATGGCACCGCTCATCTATGCCGCCGATGCCGAGAACATCACGATCACCGGACGCGGCACCATCGACGGACAAGGGGCGATTTGGTGGAAGCGTCTCCGGCTTAATGATCCCAGGAAGTATCCACCCGGTCCGCAGACACCGGAGGATTTTGCGGAGGCGAAAAAACTGTCACGCGGACGTCCGCATCTCATCCGTCTTGTCCGCTGCGAGGATGTCGTCATCGAACAGGTGAACCTGCGCAATTCGGCGGAGTGGCATTTGCATCCTACGCTCTGCGACCGGGTGCGCGTCGACGGGATCACGATCACGGCTCCGGCGACGAATGCGCACAACACCGATGGCATCAATCCCGAGGCGTGCCGCAATGTGCAGATTCTCAATTGCCGGATCGATACGGGCGACGACTGCGTCACGTTGAAGTCGGGCGTGAATGAGCTGGGGCGGCGCATGGGCAGGCCGGATGAGAACATCACCATCGCCAACTGCGTCATGTATCACGGGCACGGTGGCGTTACGATTGGCAGCGAGATGTCCGGCGGCGTGCGGAATGTGGCGGTGACCAACTGCGTTTTCCAGGGCACCGACATTGGCATCCGGATCAAGTCGCAGCGCGGACGCGGCGGCGTGGTGGAGGGGGTGACGGCGTCGAACATCGTCATGCAGGACGTGCCGCACCCTTTCGTCATAACGACCTTCTATACCAGCGGCGATACGCCTGATGAAATCCATCCGGTCGATGAAGGTACGCCGCGCTACCGCGATTTCCTCTTCAGTAACATCACGGCGCGCGGGGCAAGGGATGCCGGTGCCATCACGGGGCTGCGCGAGCTGCCGGTCGAGAATATCACCTTCAGCAACGTCCACGTGCAGGCGGCCACCGGTCTCACCTGCACGAATGCGAAGGGGATTTCCTTTCTGGATGTGGTGATCGACACTGACAAAGGCCCCGCCTTGATTCTCCACAACGCCACGGAGATCGATTCAGCGCGGCTGCGCACGCGCGCCCCGCATGCCGACACGCCGCTCGTCAAGGCTGACGCTTCCGCCGGTGGATGACCTGCTGAAGCAGCCGGTCACCCCCACCGGGAAAAATCACCTGATGCACCAGACCCAACCCACGGCAACGCGGCCAGTCCGGTTTCATCTGGCCAGTCCCTCCCTCTGGCCGGCGGCAACTTCCGTTGGGCGATTTGCGGCCTGTTGTTCTTCTCCGTCGCGGTCAACTACATCGACCGGAACATCATCGGCATCCTGAAGATGCCGCTCAGCCGGGAACTGGGCTGGGGTGAGACCGACTACGCGCACATCGCGGCAGCCTTTCAATTTGCCTATGCGTGCGGTTACCTTTTCGGCGGGCGGATGATGGATTGGATGGGGGTGAAACGCGGCCTTCCGTCAGTGGTTCTGCTATGGAGCATCGCGGCAGCCGCGCACGGTCTCTGTTCCTTTATCCCGGCCAGCGACATCTTAAGCGTTTCCCTCCCGTGGGCTTCTTCGGCGGCGAAAACGTTAACCTGGTCCATCCCAACGACCGTTTTCGGTTTCATGGCCGCCCGGGTCACCTTGGGACTGGCGCAGGGGGGCAACTTCCCCGGTGCCATCAAGGCCGTGGCGGAATGGTTTCCGGTGAAGGAGCGCGCGCTGGCGACCGGGCTTTTCAACGCCGGCACCAACGTGGGCGCGATCATCTGCCCGATCGCCGTGCCGTGGATGTATTCCGCTTGGGGCTGCCGGCGACCTTCTACGTCACCGGCGCCTTGGGGCTGCTCTGGATTGTCGCGTGGTGGCTGCTTTACGACGCGCCGGACCAACACCAATTACTCTCCGCGTCCGAGCGGGATTACATCCGAGGCGGCCGGTCGCAGACCGAGGAGAAGAAGACGTCGGTGCCCTGGCTTTCGCTGTTCGGCTACCGCGCGGTGTGGGCTTATTTGATCGCGAGCATACTCGCCGGCCCGGTCTGGGGCATCTACATGTTTTTCCTGCCCGATTTTCTGGGCAAACGCTACAACCTGACGCTGACCGCGGTAGGGAACTGGACGGCACTGTTCTATCTGCTTGCATCGTTTGGCGGCGTGGCTGGCGGCTGGCTGGCGGCAAAACTCATCGGCCGCGGTTGGAGCATCAACGCCGCCCGCAAGATCTCGCTCCTGCTTTGCGCGGTGTCCGTCGTCCCGGTGTTTCTGGCGCCTTACGTGCCCAGCGTCTGGCTGACGGTGATCATCGTCGGGATCGCCGGTTCGGCCCATCAGGGGTGGTCGGCCAACCTGTTCAGCTTCGTCTCCGATACGATGCCGAAGCAGGCGATCAGCTCGGTCGTGGGCCTGGGGGGATTCGTCTCCTATCTCACGGGAGCCGCCATTGCCGAGTTGATTGGCTATGTGCTCAAAACCACCGGCAGCTACGTCACGATCTTTGCCGGGGCCTCGATGATGTACGTTCTGTCGCTGTTCGCCCTTCATCTCCTTGTTCCCAGAATACCACCAAGCGCCTGACGGAAGCGCCGCCTGTCGGCTGCCGCGGTCCGTGCACCCAAAGCTTAGGGCGAAATTCCCCGTTGGCTCCCAACGAGGCGTCGGACGCAAATCAGGATTGAACGATCCCTTGATTGGTGAAAGAAACGGTATTGATCGGCTCCCAAGCTAAGCGTGCGGCCCGCCCCGGCGGGCAAACCCCAGAAAAGGACTGTATCATGAACTCACCAACCTGTGGACTGCGTGTTGCGAGCGTGGTCTTCGGCCTTATGTGTCTCGGGCACTTGTTGCGGATTATTGTCCGTGTCCAACTGCATGTCGGGGGATTCTACATTCATCGCTGGTTCAGCGCCGCCGCCGTGGTAATCACCGGCCTGCTCTGTGTCTGGCTGTGGATGCTTGCGGCGAAAGCGAACCAACCGAAGCCAGACGCTGCGCCCGCGAAACCCGCGGCTTAGCCGCGGTCCATGCGCGTCTCGTCCCTGTTGGGCCGCAGCTTCTTTCGCCCTGACAGGTTAAGTGGCTTCTCCTGCTCGCCATGAGCGGGTAGGAGAGGCAGGGGTTGCGCGGTGGGGGGTCTGCCGTGTCAGCTTGTGCGGCTGCGCTTGCGCTGGAGGCTGGAGCGTTCCATTGGCGCAGAACGCGCCATGCCTCTGCCCACCTCCGCGTCCAAAGATTTCGCACTGCTGTTCGCCGCGCGGATGTTCCGGCTCTTCGCCTACGGTTTCCTGGGCTTGGTGCTGGTGCTTTACCTCCGGGCGCTCGGCTATTCCGAGGCGCGGGTGGGCGTGCTGCTGACGTTCACGCTGCTCGGCGACGCAGTGATTTCACTTACCATCACGACGCGCGCCGATCGCCTCGGGCGCCAGCGGATGCTGCTGCTGGGCGCCGTGCTCATGGTGTTCGGTGGTGTCGGCATGGCCATGCTCGACAACTTCTGGTTGCTGCTGGTGGCAGCCATCATCGGCGTGCTCAGCCCCAGCGGCAACGAGATCGGACCGTTCCTCGCCATTGAGCAGGCGTGCCTGGCGGAAGTGATCCGTAACGAGGATCGCACGCGGGTGTTCGCGTGGTCGCATGTGCTCGGTTTCACCGCCAACGCCCTCGGTGCACTGGCCGGCGGCTGGCTGGCGAACGTCCTGCAGCACCGGGGCTGGACGCCGTTGGCCAGCTACCGGGCGTTGCTCTGGCTTTACGCGGTGTTTGGCGGCGCCCTGTTTATGATCTTCTGGATGCTCGGACGCCAGGTGGAGGCGCCCAAGACTGATCCGGCATCGGGCCGCGTCGTGGCATGGACTGCATGAGGCCAGGGGACATGTGGCGAGACTCAGCGCCTTGTTCACGCTCGATGCCTTCGGCGGTGGTTTCATCGTGCAGAGCTTTGTGGCCTACTGGTTCCACCGGAAATTTGGGATCGATCTCACGACGCTCGGCGGGATTTTCTTCGGCACCACGCTGCTCTCCGGCCTCTCGGCACTGGCCGCGGTGCCGCTGGCGAAAAGGTTTGGCCTCCTGAACACGATGGTGTTCACGCATCTGCCGTCCAACGTGCTGCTGATCCTCGTGCCGTTCATGCCGACGCTCGGGCTGGCGGTAGGCGTTCTGCTCGCCCGGCACCTCATTGCGCAGATGGACGTGCCCACGCGCCAGAACTACGTGAACGCCATCGTGCCGGCCGCGGAGCGCTCGGCCGCCAACGGCATCACCACGACGATCCGCCAAGCAGGCACCGCGCTTGGGCCACTTGCCGCCGGGCCGCTTATGGGCGTACCGATGCTCGCCGGTTGGTGCTTTATCATCAGTGGCAGCCTGAAAAGCGTCTACGATCTCATCATCTGGTGCACCTTCAGTCACGTGAAACCGCCGGAAGAGCAGGGGATGAATTAAGGCGCTCGTACTTGGCCGAGCGGTCGAATTACAGGGTAAATACCCCAAGTGGCCGCACGTCTTCGAGGCGGAGTCCGCATGACCTCGTGAAAATCCCGGTCAAAAGCGGTTTTTAAACGAACTTTTCTTGACTGTGTGGGGAAAAGTGGGGAATAGTGGGGCATCTTGGGAGACACAGCAGGCCCTTCCCCATGTCTTCAACGACCAAACCGCGTTACACCGGTCACTTTCGGCATTCATTGGACGACAAGAATCGGCTCACGATTCCATCGGGCTGGCGCATTGCGCACACCGCAGACGATGAATTCGTCGCTCTGCCTCACCCCGATGGTTATATCTCCATATTGCCACCTCCGGAGGTCGATCGCCTCTACGAAAAGGCCGCGGCCAAAAATCTGAGTGACAGTGAGGCACAGGATGTCCTGACGCAGCTTTTTGCCCACGCGCAGACGCTGCGTTTCGACAAGCAGGGCCGCATCGGCCTTACCCAGGAACTGCTCAGCCACGCCGGCATCTCGAAGGACGCCGTCCTGGCCGGCTCGCTCAGCAAATTCGCGATCTGGAGCCCCGAGCGCTGGGACGTGAAGGGCCGGCGTATGGACACCCAAACCTACCGCGATCTCATGCGGCGCGCCGGCATCTGATTCCCCGCACCTTTTCGCCATGAACAATTCTCCGATTCATCGCACCGCCAGCATCAACCTCTGGACTCTCGGTCACCGCCGTTCCTATTCGCCAATGATGCGTGTGCCGGGGGGGCTGCCGCCGGTCGACACCACGGCAACGCCTCGGGCGAGCCCGAGCCCTGTGCCCCGCCGGGAGCCTGGTCCGACGGGTGGCGCTGCGGTGGAGGCCACTGTTTCCACTGAGAACCGCGCCACCTCTCATGCTCACGGCGCCCCATGATCTTTCCCGGCCGGCGATGAGCAAGGGCCACCAACCGGTGTTGTTGCACGAGGTGCTGGAGTTCCTCGCCCCGCGTGCCGCCGGCCGCTATCTCGACTGCACGTTCGGCGGGGGTGGGCATGCGCGGGCGATCCTCGAGTCCGCGGCGGACACGCAGGTCATCGCCCTTGACCGCGACCCGGCGGCGCAGGCGCGCGCCGCCTCGCTTCGCGAGGAGTTCGCAGGTCGTTTTACGCTCCTCGATCGTGACTTCGGCCGGCTCGGCGAACTGGATCTCGGTGCATTCGCCGGCGTGCTTTTCGATCTTGGCGTATCCTCCTTTCAATTCGACGACGTGCAGCGCGGCTTCTCTTTCCGTCATGACGCGCCGGCCGACATGCGCATGGATCCGCGCAGCGGCGTGCCCGCTTCGCAATGGCTGGAGACCGCCACTGCCGAGATGCTTGCGCGCGCCATCCGGGAATATGGCGAGGAACCGCACTGGCGGCGCATCGTCCGCGCCCTTGAGGCCGCCCGCGGCACCGGCGCGCTCCAGCGCACGGCCAGCCTCGCCGCCTTGATCGCCGATGCCATTCCGGCCCGCGACCGCCATGCGGCGAGGATTCATCCGGCCACGCGCAGTTTCCAGGGCATCCGCATCGCGGTGAACGACGAATTGGGCGCGCTCGAACGGGCGCTGCCCGCCGCCTTTGCCCGCCTTGTGCCGGGCGGCGTGCTTTGCGTCATCAGCTTCCACTCGCTCGAAGACCGCCTCGTCAAGCAGCTCTTCCGCCGCTGGTGCGGCCAGCCCGAAAGCGCCGCCGACGCCACACCGCAGCAACTCCGCACCCGGCTCGCCGAGCCGCTCACCCGCCGTCCGGTCATGCCGCGGGAGACCGAACTGGCCGCCAATCCCCGGAGCCGTTCCGCCAGGCTCCGCGCTCTGCGCAAGCTTCAACTCATCGCCACGCCCCCCTCGACCTCCGCCTCATGAACACGTCCACCGCCAACGCCTTCATCAACCAGCTTCTGGTCTACACGCTGGTGATGCTCGTTTTCACCGGCTCGATCGGCTTTGGCACGGTGTGGCTGCGTCACGAGATTTCGCTTGCCGCCGATCGGAACAAGAAGCTGCAGACGGACTTCGCCGAAATACAGCGGAAGCTTGACCAGTTCACCGCCGAGATCGCCGCCGCGCGAAGCCCCGATACGCTCATCCGCCTTAATTCCGAAATGCGTCTCGGTTTGGTCCCGCCGCGCCAGGAGCAAAGCGAGCAAGGTCCCGTCAATGTGGATCAGTGGCTCGCCGGCCGGCGCAACCCGGGGCTTTTCACCGCCGAGATTCAACCGGTTGTTTTCCGCCGCGGAGGGACGCGCTGAAGGCCATGTCGAAGGGTTTCGCGTCGAACTACCGCATCGTTTTCCTCGCCACAGGCATCTTCCTTTGCTTCGGCGGCGTCGCCGCGCGCCTGGTCGACCTGCATGTGTGGCAGCGCGCGGAGCTGCTGAAATATGTCGAACAGGCGCGCCGCACCTTTGTCGTGGAAAACGCCCGCCGCGGCAACATCTGCGACGCGAACAAGGAGATCCTCGCCACGAGCCGCACGCTCATCGACATCGGGCTGGACCCGCATATGCTCCGCCCGGAAGACGAAGCCCGCTGGCCGGACCTGGCGCGGCTGCTGGGCATCACCGCCGCCGATATCCGCGCCGCGGCGGCCCGCCGTTTCCTCGCGACGCCGGAAGATGATGAACGCGAGGCAAAGCCGGTACAGTGGATCAAGCTCGCCGAAGGTGTCGACGAGAACGCCTACGATGAGGTGAAGAAGCTGCAGATCCGCGGCGTCTATGGCAACCGCATCTACCGCCGGTTCTATCCCCACAACTCGCTGGCCGCGCATCTCATCGGCTACGTCAACAAGGAGAACGTGCCCGCGGCCGGCGTCGAGCATTACATGGATTTCTTCCTGCGCGGCCAGGACGGCTGGCGCGAATCGGAGCGCAACGGCCGTCGCCAGGAACAGGCGCAGTTCCAGACGCGCGAGGTGCCGCCCATCGCCGGCTACGACGTCAAGCTGTCGATCGACATGTACATCCAGCACATGATCGAGGCGGAGTTGCAGCTGATCGCGGAGAAATACGCGCCGGCGAAGGCCACCATCATAGTCAGTGACGCGCACACGGGCTTCATCCTCGGTCTCGCCAATTATCCGACTTTCAACCTCAACGAGTTCAACAAGGCGCCGCTTGACGCCCTGCGCAATTACGCCGTGACGGACGTTTTTGAGCCCGGTTCGACGTTCAAGATCGTCGCCATCAGCGGCGCGCTTAACGAGCGGCTGGTCACGCCGGACAGCGTCTTTGATGTCGGGTCGAACGAGGTGGAGTATCGCGGCCGTCATCTGCATCTGCCGAAGGATGATCATCCCTTTCAGGACCTCACGGTGGCGGGGATCATCAGCCATTCCAGCAACCGGGGCGCGGCCCACCTGGCCATGCTGCTGGGCGACCAGCGGTTCTATGATTACACCCGCGCCTTCGGCTTTGGCGAGAAGACGGGATTTCCCTTCGGGGGCGAGGTCGACGGCCTGCTCGCGCCGCCGAAGGATTGGGACGGCCTGACCATCACCCGCATGCCCATGGGCCAGGCGGTCGCGGCCACGCCGATGCAGATTCATTATGCCATGGCCACCATCGCGAATGGGGGGGTGCTCCAGCACCCGCAGCTTTTCCGGGAGGTGCGCGATGAGAACGACGACCTCGTCTTCAGCCTTGGCGATCAGCCGCACCGGCGGGTCATCACCGAGCGCACGGCCCAGACGATGGCGCGCTTGCTCATGGGGGTCGCCTCGCCCGACGGCACGGCACCCGAAGCCGCCATTCCGCACTTCGAGGTCGCCGGCAAAACCGGCACCAGCCAGAAGGTCATCGACGGGAAATACTCGACCACGCACCACGTGGCTTCGTTTGTCGGCTTCTTCCCGGCGAGCCGTCCGCAGGTGGTCGTCTCCGTGATCGTCGATGACGCCCAGATGCCAGGCGGGGGTGTCGCCTACGGCCGGATCGTGGCCGCGCCGTCGTTCCGCAACGTGGCACTGCGGCTCATCCAGTACCTCGACATCAAGCCCGTCACCGAATTTCCCCGCAACCGCCTCGCCCTCCAAGGAGACCGCTGGTGATCGCCTACCTTCCTCAAAACTACACCCTCATCCATGCCTTTCGCCCGCACCCGCGTGGATTAATTTATGGCGGCAGGCACGTCCGCCGCCAGATCTTCAAAATGGCACCCAAACTTCAGGATTTTTTTCCCGCGGACGAGGTCGTTGCCGTCAAGGGCAGTCTCGATCGTCCCATCTCGGGCCTCACCATGGACAGCCGGCGCGTGGTGCCGGGCAGCCTGTTCTTCGCCCTGCCCGGCCTGCGCACCGACGGTGCGATCTTCATCGACGAGGCCATCAACCGCGGCGCCGTGGCCGTGGTCACCCAGAAACCGGTCACGCGGCCGCACGGCAAGGTCACCTTCATCCAGGTGGCCAATGCCCGCGCGACGCTCGCGCGCGTGGCCCAGCGCTATTACCGGTTTCCCGACCGCGAACTCGAGGTGGTGGGGGTCACGGGCACGAACGGCAAGACCACCGTCACGCATCTCCTCAAGCATTTGCTGAACGGCGACCAGCGCGTCGGCCTCATCGGTACGGTCAGCTACGACCTGGGTACGCGCACGGTGCCGTCCTACAAGACCACGCCCGAGTCGCTCGACATTTTCGGCATGCTCGCCCAGATGCGCGATGCCGGATGCCGCCGGGCGGTCATGGAGGTGAGTTCCCACGGCATCGATCAGCAACGCGTGCTCGGCCTGCATTTGGGCGCGGTCGTCTTCACCAACCTCACCCGGGACCACCTCGACTATCACAAGTCGCTGGACGCCTACTTCGAGGTGAAGTCGCGCCTGTTTGCCGGCGGCACCGGTTCGGTGCCCCGGGTCGCCGTGATCAACCTCGACGATCCGTACGGCCGGCGGTTGGCGGCGAAGATACCCCCTGGCCTGAAGCTGGTCACCTTCGGTGAAAATCCCGCCGCGACCGTGCGCGCGGAGGCGGTCAACCTCGAGTTCAGGCGCACCGCATTCCGCTGCGTCTGGCCCGGCGGCGCCGTTGTCGTCGAAAGCCCGCTCATCGGCCGCTACAATGTCAGCAATCTCCTGGCCGCGCTCGCCACCTGTTATGCCCTCGATTGCGACGTGGCCGCGCTCCTGCCCAAGCTGCGCTCGTTCAAGAACGTCGCCGGCCGCATGGAACGCATCGAGGAGGGCCAGCCCTTCAACGTGCTGGTGGACTACGCGCATACCGATGATGCGCTGCACAACGCCCTCGGCATGCTCCGCGCCGTCACGCCCGGCCGCCTGCTGGTCGTCTTTGGCTGCGGCGGAAACCGCGACCGGACCAAGCGTCCCCTCATGACGCGCGCCGTGCAGGAGCTGGCCGATTTTGCGTGGGCCACGGCCGACAATCCGCGCAGCGAACCGCTCGCGCAGATCTTCGCGGATATGAAGCAGGGCGTCACCACGCCCGGCAAAATCATCTTCATCGACGAACGCCGCCGGGCCATCAGCCTCGCGCTGGACGCCGCCCGGCCCGGCGACTGCCTGCTCATCGCGGGCAAGGGCCACGAGTCCTACCAGGAGTTCGCCGACACGGTCATCCCATTCGACGACCGGCAGGTGGTCCGGGAGTTGATCGCGGTGAAACAGATCAAGGAAGGATGAGCTGCAGCGGAATCTAGTCATGCCGGTTTTTTCTCCAGGCCAACTTGCCGCCTGGTCCCGCGGACACTGGACCACGGTCCCGGCCACACCCATCACCGGCTTCAGCAACGACACGCGCACGCTCCAGCCGGGCCAGCTGTTTGTCGCGCTGACCACCGACCGGCGCGACGGGCACGAATTTCTCGCCGCGGCGCAGGCCGCCGGCGCCGCGGGCGCATTGGTCAGCCGCGCCGATCCGGCGCGGGCGCTGCCGCAACTGGTCGTGGCGGACCCCTTGGGCGCTTTTCAGCTCATCGCCCGCGAACACCGCCGCATGTTCGCCGGCCCCGTCATCGGCATCACCGGCAGCGTCGGCAAGACTTCCACCAAGGATCTGCTGGCGCTTCTGCTCGGCGGTGCGCCCACCGTGCTCGCCACCGAGGGCACCCTCAACAATCACATCGGCGTGCCGCTCACGCTCACGCGACTCGATCCCGCCCGGCATCGATTTGCGATCATCGAGGCCGGCGTGAGCGCGCCCGGCGAGATGCGGCCGCTGGCCGGTATGATCGAACCCGACCTGGCGATCATTACGCTGATCGCCCCGGCGCATCTGCAGGGGCTGGGCGATGTCGAGGGGGTTGCGCGCGAGAAGGCCGCGCTGCCCGCCGCCGTGCGGCCGGCCGGCATCGCGGTCTTTCCCCGTCCGTGCCTGCAGTTTGATGCTTTCCGCGACCTCAGTGTGCGCGCGCTGACGGTCGAGCCGGCCGAGGTGGTGCGGCCGGCCGAGCCGCCCAAGGACAAGGTCTACTTTGCCGTCGCCCAGCGCGGCGACACGACCGCGCTGGCCATCGCCTATGGACCGCCGCCGCCGCTCACCTTCACGATGCAGCGGGTATCCGCCGGCATGGCGCAGAACGCCGTGCTCGCCATCTGCGCCGCGCTCTGGCTCGGCGTGACGCCCGAGGTCATTCAGAAGCGGCTGACGGCGTGGCAGCCCGCGAAGTGGCGGGGCGAACTGCGCCGCGAAGCCGGCCGGCTGTTCTACCTCGATTGCTACAACGCCAATCCCGCCTCGATGGCGGACGCGCTTGACAATTTTGAGTCGCTGGCGCCGGCCAGCCAGCCGCGCGCCTACGTGCTCGGCTGCATGGAGGAACTCGGGCCGCGGGCCGCGGAGTATCACCGCCGGCTCGGCCGCACGCTGCACCTGCGTCCGGGCGACCGGCTGTTCATCATCGGCGACCAGGCCGCGGCGCTGCGCGAAGGCCTGCTCGAAAACGGCAACACGGCGGAGCAGATCGCGGTGGTTGCGGAACTCGCGGCCGTCACGGCGTTTCTTGCCGGATTTGGCGGCGCCGTGTTCCTGAAGGGGAGCCGCCGGTATCAACTGGAAAAGGCGCTGGCCGCGGACGCGCCGCAGGAGGCCGTGGCATGCTGAGCTACCTCTCCCAATACGAAAACGTGTTCGGGCCGCTGCGCCTGCTGCGGTTCATCACCCTGCGCACGCTCATGGCCTCGGGCACGGCGGCGGTCATCGGCTTTCTCATCGGGCCCTGGCTGATCGCGCAGCTCCGCGCGCTCAAGTTCGGCCAGCACTACGACGACGACCGCACCGGCGATCTCGCGCAGCGGTTCGACAAGAAAAACACGCCCACCATGGGGGGACTGCTGATTTTTTTCTCGGTCTTCGGCAGCACCTTCCTCTGGGCGCAGCCCAACATCTGGGTGGTGGTGAGCATGTTTGTATTCGCGGCGCTCACGGCGGTGGGCTTTCGTGACGACTACCTGAAGGTCGTGCGCAAGAGCCGCGACGGCATCTCCTCCTGGGAGAAGATCCTCTGGCAGACGTTGATCACCATCGCCGCGCTCGTGCTTCTGGTGTGGCACCCGACCAGTGCCCAGAAGATTCGCGAGCTGTGGGTGCCGTTCTACAAGGAGCCGGTGCTGGTGTTCGCGGGAAGCTTGGGGGTGATCGCGCTTTTCGTGCTGGTTTTTTTATGGATCGTCGGCTTCAGCAACGCGATCAACCTGACGGATGGACTCGATGGTCTGGCCATCGGGTGCACGATCACCGTCGCCCTGGTTTATGGCATCATGGCCTATGTGGCGGGACGGGTGGACACCTCCCACTATCTGCTGATCAGTTACGTTCCGGGCACGAACGAGCTGACGGTCATCTGTGGCGCGCTGGTCGGGGCGGGCATGGCCTTTCTCTGGTACAACTCGTACCCGGCCGAGGTGTTCATGGGCGACACCGGCTCGCTGGCCATTGGCGGCCTCATCGGCGTGCTGGCCTTCATGGTGCAGCAGCCGCTCACGCTGATCATCGTCGGCGGCGTGTTCGTCATGGAGGCGGTGTCGGTCATCATCCAGATCGGTTATTTCAAGGCCACCAAGCGCCGCCTCGGCGAGGGCCGGCGTTTCTTTCTCATGGCGCCGATCCACCATCATTTTCAAAAGCGCGGCTGGCCGGAGACCAAGGTGGTGCTGCGCTTCTGGATTCTCTCGCTCATGTGCGCCCTCGCGGGCCTTGGAACCCTCAAACTCCGTTGATGTTATCCCATGCCTACCTCCACCCTATCCGCCACTCCCCTCAAATCACGTCGCCTCGCCGTCTTCGGCGACTATGCTGGCAGCAACCCACCCATGGCTCTGCTCCCGCCCGATTTTCTCGAACCGCTGCTCCAGCGCCCCGTCGCCATCCTCGGCGGCGGTGTGAGCGGCCAGGCGGTGCGCGAATTGCTGGCGCAGTTCGGCGCCCAAGCTGGGTTTTTCGACGAGAAATCCGGCAGCGGTGCGGCCCAGGTCTTCACCACGGCCGAGGCAAAGCAGCATCCGCTCGTGATCTTCAGCCCCGGCTTCACCCCGGGACACGCGTGGCTGCAAACGGCGCGCGCCGCCGGCTGCACCTGCCTCGGCGAACTCGACTTTGCGTCGCTCTTCTGGCGCGGCCGGCTCATTGCCATCACCGGCACCAACGGCAAGACCACGCTCACCGAGTTCCTCACCCATGCGCTCGCGGGCGCGGGCGAGGACGCCTACGCGGTCGGCAACGTCGGTTTTCCGTTCAGCCGTCTCATCACCTTCAAGCGCGATCCGGGAGCGGACTCGGTCGCCGTCTGCGAGGTGAGTTCATTTCAGGCCGAGACGCTGCAGCATTTCCGCGCGGACGCCGCGCTGTGGACCAATTTCGCCGAGGATCATCTCGAACGACATCCGGGCCTCGAGGCCTACTTTGCGGCGAAGTGGAATCTGTTCGAGCGTACCCGGGCCAGCGCGGTGTTTGCCGGAACCAGCGTGCAGCGGTTTGCGCGCAGGTTCGGGCGGAGGCTGCCGCCGGAGGCCACGGTGTCCAGCGAAGGCGCCGCGCCTGATCCGCAGCTTGAAGGCACCATTTTCGCCCGGTATCCGCAGCGCGAGAACTTCCTGCTGGCCCGGGCGTGGTGGCGGCACGATGGCCGGCCCGAATCCGCGCTCTACGCCGCGGCTCGCACCTTCAATCTCGGCCGGCACCGGCTCACCCGGATCGGCGAGCTCCACGGTGTGTCGTTCTGGAATGATTCCAAGGCGACCAACTTCCACGCCGTCGAGGCCGCGCTGGCCACCTTTCCGGCACCGGTTCACCTCATCGCCGGGGGCAGGGCCAAGGGGGGCGATCTCTTTGCCTTCATCCAGCGCATTGCCAACCGAACCAAGCACGCCTGGCTCATTGGCGAGACGCGGACCGCGCTGGCCGCTTTTTGCGCTGCCCACCACGTCCCGCATACCGTGTGCGGCACGCTCGAGGAAGCGGTGCGCGGGGCTTATGCCGCCGCCCAGCCGGGCGACCCCGTCGTCCTCAGTCCGGGGTTCGCCAGTTTCGACATGTTCCGTGACTATGCCGACCGCGGCAACCAGTTTGAAAAGCTTGTGAGCAACTTGGGAACAACTTCCACTTTTCAGTAGCCATTCCGTCACTCCCCGACCCATAATCCAGCACACCGCCACTATCCATGAATATCCTGAAGATCCTTGGTATCGTCGTGGCCGTCCACGTCGTCGCCTTCTTTCTCATGTTTGTTAATCCCGGCTGCCGTTCCACGAGCCAGGGGTCCGCGCCGATCGCCACCGATACGGCCCCGGCAGTCGGCGCCGGCACCGCCACTTCGCCGGCGACCAATCCGGTCGCCGCGCCGACCGATTCCGCCTCCGCGGTTTCGGTCAACATTCCCCCCTCGGCGGTCGTGCGGTATAGCCCGACCCGGCCCGGCAGTCCCGCCGCCGCGGCGCTGGAAAGCGCGCCGCCTGCCTACGTCACCCCGGCTACCGCGTATACGGTGGTGGCGGGTGACAATCTTTGGAATATCGCAAAGAAAAACGGCACCACCGTCACTGAACTCGAGAAAGCCAACAAGTTGACTAGCAACTCGAGGCTTAGTGTCGGCCAGAAGCTCATCATCCCCGGCAAGACCCCGGCCGCTTCTGCCGCCGCCGCGGGCGGCGCCGACCTTGTGGCCGCCGCCACCTACACGGTCAGACCCGGGGACACCCTCGCCGGCATCGCCCGACGTGCCGGCACCACGACCGCCGAGCTGAAGCGCGTGAATGACCTCAAGAGCGATTACGTGCGCGTCGGTCAGGAACTCAAGCTGCCGTCAGGGGCCGCCCCCGCGACGGGTGCGACGGTCGCCAGTCCATCGGCCGCTGCGTCCAGCGCTTCTACGGCGCCAGGCAAAAAACCGGAAGGCTCCGTGATCCACGTCGTCAAAGCCGGCGAAACCCTCGGCGCGATCGCGCGGAAGTATCAGGTGAAAGTCTCCGATCTCGCCGTGGCGAATAATATCGCCGATCCCAAGAAGATCCGCCCGGGCCAGGAACTCGTGATCCCTGGCTTCACGGCTGTGGGTGGAGCCGCCCCGGCGACCGCGCCTGCCGCCAGCCCATCCGCCGCGGCGACGCCCGCTGCCCCGGCGCCGACGCCCCCCACGACGCCGCCACCGCCGCCGCCCGACCAAGATCTCGACGCCGGCCTGAAGCCGCAGAACAACGTGCCCGTCATCAAGGTCGATGACACGGGTGCGGCGAAGACTCCGTAAGGTTTCCCTTCCCATCGTAGCTTTCCAAGCGCAGCGAGCCTCTCCTCACCTGTTTCGGGGAAGGGGGGACGCCTCGCGGCGCCGCTCATGTCGTCTGCACTGATCCGCTTCCCACCTTAGATGTCCTCCGCACCGTTGGAAAAACCGCGCCGGGTCCCGGTTATCAATCCCGCGACCATCATCCTCGTCTGCGTCCTCAGTCTCTCCATCCTTGGTCTTACCGTCCTGTTCAGCGCGAGCGTCGTGTCGCTCAAGAGCGATCCTTATTTCTACCTTACCAAGCAGGTCTTCTGGTTTGTCCTCGCCGCAGTGGCTTGCTTTGGAGTCAGCCGCCTGGATCTTGAGGATGCACGGCGCCACGTGTGGGTTTTCGCGGTCGTGTGTCTCGTCGGGCTTGCCTTCGTCCTGCTCCCCGGCATCGGCATCGAGGTGAAAGGCAGCCGCCGATGGCTCGGGTTGGGACCGGCGCGGCTGCAGATTTCGGAGTTTGCCAAGCTCGCGATGGTCTTCGGCCTCGCGCATTATCTCGCGCTGAACCAGACCCGCATCCACCAATTTTTCCGCGGCCTGGTCGTGCCGCTGGCCGGGATCAGTCTCTTCGCCGGTCTCATTTTGCTGGAGCCTGATTTCGGCACCGCCGCGCTCACCTTCGCCATCGGCGTCACGCTCTTGTTCCTTGCCGGCGGCCGGCTGCGCCATCTCCTCTCGGCGTTTTTGGGCGCGGCCGGCGTCCTCACCCTGGCGGTCCTCCACAACCCCAACCGGCTGGCCCGCTTCACGGCGTTTCTCGACATTGAAGGCAACAAAAGCGGCGGCACCTACCAGCTCTGGCAGGCGATCCTGGCCTTTGCTGCCGGCGGCGTGGATGGCGTCGGCCTCGGCCAGGGCCGCCAGCAGAACGGCTTCCTGCCCGAGGTGCACACCGATTTCATCTTCGCAGTCATCGGTGAGGAGTTGGGCCTCGTGTTCACCATCGGCGTGGTGGTGATCTTCGCGGTGATCTTCACCGCGGGGCTCCTTCACCTGCGCAAGGCGCCGAACCTTTTCCAATTCCTGCTGGTGGCCGGCAGCCTGCTGCTCATCAGCCTGCAGGCGCTCATCAATCTCGGCGTCGTCACCGGCTGCCTGCCGACCAAGGGCATGTCGCTGCCGTTCATCAGCGCGGGCGGATCGAATCTGCTGCTGATGGGCATTCTGGTCGGGATTTTCCTCAACACCCAGCGCGCGTGGACCAGGCCGGCATTCATGCGCCGTGAGCGCAGCCTGAAGGAGGTCATGGCGTGAGGGGCGGGGCGGCCGGAGGCGGAAGACGGAAAGGACATTCATCATGAGTCGCTTTCTCATCGCATGCGGGGGCACGGGCGGGCACCTCTCGCCGGGCATCGCGCTGGCGGAAGGGCTTACGGCGCGCGGGCACGAGACCATGCTCCTCATCAGCTACAAGAAGGTCGACGCACGGCTCATTGGGAAATACCCGCAGCTCCATTTCGAACGCATCCCCGGCGCGCCGTTCACGCTTCATCCCCTCGGCCTCCTGCGTTTCGTCTGGCTGCAGACGGCGGCGTTTTTGTTCAGTGCCCGCCTCATCCGGGTGTGGCGGCCGGATGTCATCGTCGGGTTCGGCGGTTTCACCACCGCGGGCATCATCGTGGTGGCGGCGCTGTTCCGCCGGACCGTCGCGCTGCACGAGGCGAACCGCGTGCCCGGCCGCGCCATCCGGTTCCTCGGGGGGCTCGCCCGGCGCCTTTACCTCCCGCCGGGCGTCCGCCTGACGGGCGTGCGCATGGCCGGCGTGCGTCACGCCGGACTGCCGGTGCGCAAGGAGATCGTCAGTCTTCCGCGGGAGGCCGCGCGGATCCGGCTTGGGTTTGATCCGTCGCAAAAAGTCCTCGTTATCCTCGGCGGCAGCCAGGGAGCCTCGTCGCTGAACCGCTGGGTGCGCGAGCGCCTCGAGCGCCTGGCGGGCGAGGGCATCCAGGTCTGCTGCGTCACCGGCCTGGGCAAGGGCGGGGACGAGGTGCGCGAGCTGCGCGCAAAATCGGGCCGGACGGTAAAGGCAATCTTCATGCCCTTCTGCGACGACGTGGCCACGCTGCTCTCTGCGGCCGACCTCGTCGTGTCGCGCGCCGGGGCGGGCACCATCGCCGAACTCATCCGCTGCGCCACCCCCGCCATCCTCGTGCCATTCCCGCAGGCCGCCGACAACCACCAGTGGGCCAATGCGCGCTTCTTCGAGCGGCAGGGCGGCGGCATCGTCGTCGACCAGCACTACCTCGCCAACCTCGATCGCGAGGTGGGCGAAGTCATTTTCAACGACTGGCTGCTCCACAAGTTCCGCGCGAACCTGCAGCGGATGGACCGTGCCAACATGCTGGACCTCATTCTCGACGATCTCGAGGGGCTGGCGTCCCCCCCCGCCGGCAAGCCGGCGGAAGGCCCGTCGTCGCCTCCTTCACCGACGGAGTCCCAGCAGCAAGCCGCATGAGAGCTTCGCCGCTGCCCCGACCCTTCGACCGTGATCTCCGCGCCATCCATCTTGTCGGCGTCGGCGGAACGGGCATGGCACCGCTGGCCCTCTGCCTGCGGCAGACGGGCTTCACGGTGAGCGGCGAGGATGACGCGCTCCCGCCCGCGGTGCGCGCATGGCTGGAACCGGCGGGCGTGGCGATCACCGAAGCGGGCGACGTGCCCGAGGCCTGCGAACTGGTCGTGCATTCGTCCGCCATCCCTGCCAACCACCCGGCGCGGGTGCGCGCCGCGGCGCGCGGCCTGCCGCTGGTGCGGCGGGGCGAGATGCTCGCCGAGCTTCTCGGAGGCAAAAAACTCGTCGCGGTCGTGGGTGCGCACGGCAAGACGACCACCACCGGCATGCTCATCACCGCGCTGCGCCGGTCCGGCTTTCCCTGCGGCTGGCTGCTGGGCGGCCTCTTCAACGACGAGGCCGTGCCCCCCGGCCGCATCGGCTCGAGCGACTGGGTCGTGGCTGAGATCGATGAGAGCGACGGCACCATCGACCGGTTTTCACCCGAGATCACGGTCATGGTGAGCCTCGACTGGGATCATCCCGATTATTACGGACGGGTCGAACAGTTGGAGGAAGCCTTCCGCCAGCTGGTCGCCCGCACCCGGCAGGCGGTGGTGTTCGACCCGGCTTGCGCCATGTCCGTGCGGGCGGTGGCGGGCGCAACGGCCGGCGCGTTCACCTTTGGCGCCAACGCGCACTACCGCTCGCGCGTGGTGGGCGAATCGGCGAGCCACCTCGTGCTCCGACTTGACGCCGGGTTTCCCTCTTTGGAGATAGCGGTTCGGGCCTGGGGCGCCTTCAATGCCCACAACGCCACGGCGGCGCTGGCCGCGGCGCACCTGATGGGTGCCAGGCTTTCACCGGATCTGCTCGCCGACTATCCGGGCGTGCGCCGGCGGCAGAGCGTCCTGCGCGCGACAGACCGCCTCACGATCGTTGAGGACTATGCGCACCATCCGGCGGAAATCCGGGCGCTGCTCGCGAGCCTGCGCCAGCGCAAAACGGGACGGCTGGTGGTGGTTTTCCAGCCGCATCGCTTCAGCCGCACCGCGCAGTTCAAGGCCGAATTCGCCGCGGCGCTGAGCTTGGCCGACCAGCTTTTCCTGCTCGACGTCTATCCGGCCGGCGAGGCGCCCGTCCCCGGCGGCACCACGGCCGACATCCATGCCGAAATCAAGAAATCCGGCGCGCCCGTACCCGTCACCTACCTGCCGGGCCGCGACGGCATCTTTCTCGGCGTGTTGCGCGCGGCGCTGCAGGCCGGCGACTGGCTGGCTTTTGTCGGAGCGGGCGATATCGACCAGCTGGCGCACGAACTGGCGGCCCGGCTGGAGGAAGATTCTGCCCGCGCCCAGTTTTGGGACCGGTTTGTCGCGGAGATGAAGCCGCGGCTTTCCGCCGAGACCCGGCTGATTCGCGAGGAACCGCTCGCCCCCCGGACGACGATGCGGACCGGCGGGGGGGCGAGCTGCTACTGCGAGCCGGCGAATGTCGCCGATCTGCAAACCCTGCTGCGGGAGGCCGCCGCACGTAAACTGCGCGTTTACTTTCTCGGCCGCGGCTCCAATCTCATCGTACCCGACGAAGGGGTGGACGGCCTGGTGGTCTGCCTCGCGCATCCCGCCTGGCAGGCGTGCGAGCTGCGGCCTGATGGCCACCTGTGGGCGGGGGCCGGTCTGCGTCTCAAGAGTCTCTGCGGCTTTGCCGGCAGGGCCGGACTCACGGGCTTCGAGTTTCTTGAGGGCATTCCGGGCTCGGTGGGCGGCGCGCTGCGGATGAACGCCGGCGCCATGGGCGGCTGGATGTTCGATGTGGTCGAGGAGGTGCAGCTCATGACTCCCGCGGGAGAAGTGCGGACGCTGAAGAAGTCCGGGATGCGCGTGGCCTATCGCGAGTGCCGTGACCTGCTCGAAGCCATCGCGCTCGGCGCTCTGCTCAAGCCGGCGGCGCAGGTCGAGAGCGAGGCCATCAGCCGCCAGATCGACGTCTACCGGCGCAAGCGCCATGAATCCCAGCCGCGCGAGCCAAGCGCCGGCTGCGTTTTCAGGAATCCGCCCGGCACCTCGGCCGGAAAGCTCATCGACGAAGCCGGGCTGAAGGGCGAGCGGGTGGGGGACGCCGAGGTGTCGCCGGTGCACGCGAACTTCATCATCAACCGCGGTCAGGCCACCAGCGCGGACATCATCACGCTCATGCGCCGGGTGCGCGAACGGGTGAAACAAGCCCGCGCCATCACGCTGGAGCCCGAGGTGCTGCTTTACGGAAAGGAATGGAAGGACGTGCTGTGAATGCATCCGTGTCGGCGATTTATCTGCTCGAAATCAATGCCGCTCCCGGCATCAGGAAGGCGGGCGCCAGGTCGGGGGGCACGGGCGGCGCGGGGATAGATTTGCGCGCAACGTTTCAGGAGCCGGTTGCCCCTGCCGTGAGGCGTCGTTGGCCTCCAGACACCGCCCTTTCCGTCTCCCTCCCCCCATGAGCCAGCCTGCCACCATCCCGCTGGCCTCGCGCTCCTGGAAGGATATCCGCCAGGGAGTCAGCCCGCACGCCATGTCGAAGGAGGGACGCCGACGCATGGTGTTTGCGAGCGTAAAATTCGCGGCGTTGTGTGTTTTTGTGTTCGGCGGCATCTGGGCGGCGGTTGAGGTTTACCAGACATGGGAGAGCGATCCGGCGCGGCTCAAGGAACCGGTGAAGGCCGTGCCGCTCAGGCAGATCGTATTCGCCACGGATGGCGTGCTCGAGCGGGCGTGGCTCGACCAGACCCTGGCGCTGCCGGCGAGCGCCAGCCTCATGACGCTGGACCTTTCCGCGCTGGAAAGCAGGCTGTTGGCCTCGGGGCAGGTGCAGAGCGTCGTGCTCAGGCGGCGGTTCGCCGACAACACGTTGATGGTGACCGTGCAGGAGCGCACGCCGGTCGCGCGCGTGATGGTGCAGATCGGCGAGGCCTCACCGAGGATGCGGCTCGTGGCGCGCGATGGCGTGGTTTACGAGGGCGTCGGCTATGAACGAACCGTGCTCGAGCGGCTGCTGTGGCTCGACGGCATCCAGTTGCGACGCACCGCCAAAAGCGGGTTTGAACCCATCGAGGGCATGGAGCGGGTTGCCGGGCTGCTGACCGCGGCCCAGGGACTCATCCCGCTGCTCTGTGCGGACTGGCAGGTTTTGTCACTCGCCCGGCTCGCTTCCGACCAGGAGATCATCGTGCGCTCGCAGGAAATCCCGGAGATCATCTTTGAAGCCCGGGGGGATCTCCCGCGTCAGCTGGCGAAACTGGCCTACATCGTTGAATCCCTGAAAGCGCATGACGCCCCGCCCGTGAAACGGGTGAACCTTGCGCTGGGCGGTCAGGTGCCCGTCGAACTGCAGGACTCCACTCCGTTGAAGCCAGCGCGTTCCTCTTTGCCCAAGACAACCTCCCAACCCAAACAGAGACGTGATTTCTAAGACCAAACTCATCGGCGCCGTCGAAATCGGCACAGCAAAGGTGGCCGTCCTCGTGGGTGAACTCACGCGCGGACGCACCCTCAACATCATCGGCGTCGGCTCCTGCCAGTCGCGCGGCGTGATCAAAGGCAGCGTGGTGGACTACAAGGAGGCGAGCACCTGCACGCAGGCCGCCATTCAAGCTGCCGAGGCGCGGGCGGGCGTGGCGGTCGAGGTCGTCTACCTGGCTCAGACCGGGGCGCACCTGGAGGGCTTTTATAATGAGGCGGCGGTCAACGTGAACGCAGCCGACAACTGCGTGAGTACGCTCGACATCGACACCGTCTGCCGCCTGGCCAAGGCCAAGGAGCTGCCGGAGGGACGCGCCGTGGTGCATCACATCCGCCGGCCCTTCCGCCTTGACGGGCGCCTCGTACCCAACCCCGAGCACCTCGTCGGCCAGCGCTTGGAAGCCGGCTACTGGACCGTGCATGGCAGTGAGGCCAAGATCGGCGACCACATTCATGTCATCACCGGCTTCAACCTGCGGGTGGAGGAACTGATTCTCTCCAGCCTGGCGGCGGGCACGATGGTGACCTCGGCCGAGGAGCGGCAGAACGGCGTGCTCGTGCTCGACATCGGCTGCGGCACCACGGACTACGCGCTGTACCGCGACGGGGTGGCCCAACAGACCGGCGTCGTGCCCGTGGGCGGCGATCACTTCACCAACGACCTCAGCCTCGGCCTGCGCCTCACCCGCGGGCAGGCCGAGAAGATCAAGCTCCGTTACGGCTCGGCCACCCTGCGCGCGCGCGACAAGCACGAAAAGGTCTGGCTGAACGGCGACTACTCCATCGGCGACCGGCAGTTTCCGCGACAATCGATCGAGCAGATCACCTTCGCCCGTGCGCGGGAGTTGCTCGAGGTGGTGCGCAAGAAGCTTGGTCCGGCATTCGTGCCCGAGCAGACGCCGGTGGGGGTTGTCCTCACGGGCGGCGCCGCGAAACTGCCCGGCATGGATGAGGCCGCGGGCAAGGTCTTCGGCGTGCCGGGCCGGCTCGGCGAGGCGCCTTCCTGGGTGTCCGACGAACTCCGCGACCCCGGCTTTAGCACGGTGCTCGGCCTGCTTTATTACGGACTCAATGCGCAGGCGGAACGGATCTCCGCCGCGCGCCGCTCCGGCGGCTTCCTCCAGAACATCAAGCGCATCCTCATCCCCGTCTGAACCATGCAATTCGATCCCAACCACAACGAGCTGCCGCTCACGCACGAGATCCTTACCGACCGTTCCATCGCCATCAAACTCGTGGGCGTGGGCGGCGCGGGTTCCAACGCCATCGACCGGCTCAAGATGGAGAATCTCGAGCGGCTGCAGCTGGCCGTCATCAACACCGATCTGCAGGCGCTTTCCACGTCCCCCGTGCAGGACAAGGTGCTCATTGGCAGCGGCGTGACCCGCGGTCTCGGCACCGGCGGCGACCCTGTTCTCGGCCGGGAGGCGGCGGAGACAGACCGGGAAAAGATTGCCGCGGTGGTGAGGGATTGCGACCTCGTGTTCCTGCTCGCCGGCATGGGTGGCGGCACGGGCAGCGGCGCCGCTCCGATCGTCGCCGAGGTGGCGACGGAGCAGGGGGCGCTCGTCATCGCCTTTGTCACCATGCCGTTCAGCTTCGAGGGAGGCCGGCGGCTGAAACAGGCCGAGGAGGGCCTTGCGGCGCTGCGCCGGGCCTGCGACGCGGTCATTCCGCTGTCCAACGACATCCTGCTTCAGGAGTGCGGCGACGACACGGGCGTGCTCGATGCCTTTGCCCGCGCTGACGCGTGGATCGGCCGCGGAGTAAAGTCGATCTGGTCCATGCTGTTCCGCACCGGGCTCATCAACCTCGATTTCGCCACCCTGCAGCAGGTGTTCCAGTCGCGCGGCGGCAAGACGCTCTTCAGTCTCGGCAGCGGCGAGGGGCCGCAGGCGGTGGCCCAGACCATCGAAAACCTCAAGCTGTGCCCTCTGCTGCACACGACCGAGTATTCCCGCAAGGCCGACCGCCTGCTCGTCAACATCATCGGCGGCACTGACCTCACGCTCCCGATGGTCAACGAACTCATGACCGCCATCACCGACCAGTACGGCAAGGATTCGCACGTCATCATGGGCGCGGTGATCGACGAAAGCATGCAGCAGCGCCTCGAGGTCTGCGTGCTGGGCACGACGGACATCGGCGGCCGCGGATTCGCGCAGCGGCGAACGCTCGCCGGCATGCGGGGCACCCACACGCCGTTTGCAAAATCGCCGCCCGCCCGGCCCGCCGGCCCGGCGGTGACACCGGTCACGGCGACCGAGACGCCCCGGCCCGTTGTCGTGGGCGCAAAAGCGGAACAAAACGAATTCTCATTCAACGAGCAGGAGAGCCGGGGGTATTTCGACAAAACCGACCGGAATCTCTTTGAGGGCCAGGATCTCGACGTGCCGACCTACCTGCGGAAGGGGATCAAGGTCACAGTGTGACCGCCGGCCGATCTGAAGAGGTCGTCTCCATAGGATCCCCGGCGCGATCATCATCCCGCACCGGGTGTTTGTAACGTAATACGTTACAAACACGGCAGGGGCACGCTTAGGATGATCAGCCGCTGCATGTGCCGCTTGGCAAGGCCCTCGGATTTCTGCACAGTACCTCCCATGTTTGTCGACGAGTGCGTCATCAAAGTGCAGGCCGGCGACGGTGGGCGCGGTTGCGTGAGTTTCCGCCGGGAGAAGTTTGAGCCGTGGGGCGGCCCCAACGGCGGCGACGGCGGCCGCGGCGGCGACGTGGTGCTCGTCGGCGACGACGACACCAACAACCTCATCGACTACCGCTACCGTCCGCACTGCAAGGCCGCGCACGGCGGGCATGGGCGGGGCAAGGATTGCAACGGGCGCGAAGGCCGGTCCGTCCTGCTCAAGCTGCCGCTCGGCACGGTGGTCATCAATGAGGAGACGGGGCAGACCGTCGCCGAGATCGTCGAAGATGGCCAGAGAGTCGTGCTGTGCCAGGGGGGCAACGGCGGCTGGGGCAACACGCGCTTCAAGTCATCGACCAACCGCGCGCCGCGCCATGCCAACCCGGGCCAGCCGGGCGAGCGCGGCGTGTACCGGCTCATCCTGAAGAGCATTGCCGACGTCGGCCTGGTTGGCTTTCCCAACGCCGGCAAGTCCTCGCTCCTCACCCGGCTGACCAAGGCCCGGCCCAGGATCGCGCCGTATCCCTTCACCACGCTCCAGCCGCAGATCGGGGTGATTGAATCCGCCGCGGACCCCCGCGCCCCGCACCGGCTGCAGATCGCGGACATACCGGGCCTCATTGGGGGAGCCAGCGAGAACCGCGGCCTCGGCCACCGTTTCCTGCGCCACATCGAGCGCTGCCGGCTGCTGCTGCTGCTGCTCGACATGGCGGGCGGCGATGGGCGCGACCCGCGCGGTGATTATGCCACGCTGCTGCGCGAGCTCGAATTGTACGATCCCGCGCTGTTGAAGAAGCCGCGGCTGGTGGTCGCCAATAAAATGGACCTCGCCGGAGCCGCGGCGAACCTCGCGAAGTTCAGGCGCCGGCACCGCCTGAAGATCGTCGGGGTGTCCTGCGTGACCGGCACCGGGCTGCCGGGGCTGAAAGAAGAATTACTAAAGGGCCTGCGGGTCCTGCGGGCCCGCGAAAAGAAGTCGCCTTCGCCCCAGGTCTAAACTATCTCCAACCACATGTCGGAGCATCGTACACTGCTCATGCGGGCCAACCGCCTCTTGGGAGCCGCCTTGGTTGAAGCCAACCTGGTGAAGATCGAGGACTTGGAGGCGGCCAACGAGCGCCTGCTCGGGCTGCTGCAAAGCAACGCCGAGCGGCAGGCGACGTTGCTCGGCGTGCTGATGTACGAGAAGAAGGTGCTCAGCGAGGATGATCTGTTGCATCACCTCGTCGACAACGACGGCATCGGCCTCATCGATCTCCGCACCTACGACGTGCCGGAGGATTTCCGCAAGAACGTCGACCTCGGCTCGTGCTGGGCGACGTGGACGGTGCCGTTCGACAAGGAGGAGGACTTCTATCTCGTGGCCACCGCCTACTACCTCAGCCCGGTCGTGCGGTCTCATTGGGAGAAGCAGCTGGGCAGCAACATCCTCTGGTACGCCACGACCCTCGAGGTCATCTCGGATTTTTTGGAAAAAATCGAAGCCGACTTGGCGAAGAACGCCCCGGCTGAACTGACCAAGAACGCCCCGGCCCAGCCGGTTGCGAAGACCGCGTAACTCCACCCATGGCACTCGGCAAAGTCCAGCAACAGATTATTGCGAAGCTCGAGGAGATGGACCGCCTCACCTCCGAACAGGAGGAGACCATCCTCGCCACGCCCGGTGACCTGACCGGCGAGGCCTTGGACAAGCTCCTGCAGGACGAACACAAGATCACCGACTTCCAGCTCCTCGTCGCCAAGGCGCGGGCCCACGGTCTGGCGCCGTTCAACGTGCAGCGTTATCAGATCGGCCCGACCACGTTTGAACGCATCCCGCATGACTTCTGCCAGCAGAATCTCGTGCTGCCCGTGGGACAGGTGGGCAACTACCTGCTCGTCGTATTCGCCAATCCGTTCGAGGTCTCGGTTGCGACCAAAATCCAGGAGATGACCGGCAAAAGGGTCGTCCGCCTCCTTGGCCGGGATCGGGAAATCCGCGACAAATTCAGCAAGACCCAGCAGGTCGAGGTGCAGTTCACCGATGTGGTCGAGAAGATCGGCATCGAATTCGGCCCGGCCGAGGACATCAGGGATGAGGATCTCGCCAGCGAGGAGTCCGGGCCGATCATCGAACTGGCCAACCGTATCATCGAGGACGCGTATTTCGCGGGAACCAGCGACATCCACATCGAGCCGTGGGAAAAGGACCTTGTCGTCCGTTACCGCATCGACGGCGTGTGCCAGGAGAAGCTCCGCCTGCCCATCAAGGTGGCGGGGGCGCTCGTCGCGCGCCTGAAGATCATGGGCAATCTCGACATCGCGGAGCGCCGCCTGCCGCAAGACGGCCGCATCATCTTCAAGCAATTCACGAAGAAGAGCATCGACATCGATCTGCGCATCTCCACCGCACCGCTCAACCACGGTGAAGGCATGGTCATGCGTATCCTCGACAAGCAGAAATCCACGCTGCCGCTGCCGATGCTCGGCTTCACCGAAGCCAACCTTGCCCTCTACCGCCGGGTCATCCGCCAGCCCTATGGCATGATTCTACACTGCGGCCCGACCGGTTCAGGCAAGTCGATGACTCTCTACGCGGCCCTCAACGAGATCAACTCGCCCGAGCTGGTCATCCGCACCGTCGAGGATCCGATCGAATACACGCTGGCCGGCATCAACCAGGTGCAGATGCACCGGCAGATCGGGCTCACCTTTTCCGCCGCGTTGCGCTCCTTCCTGCGCCAGGATCCCGACATCGTCCTCGTGGGGGAAATCCGCGATCACGAAACGGCCGAGATCGCGATCGAGGCCGCGCTCACCGGCCACCTGCTCCTCAGCACGCTGCACACCAATGACGCCCCCAGCGCCATCGCGCGCCTCACCGACCTGGGGATGGAGCCATTCATGATCTCGGCGTCGCTGTTGTGCGTATGCTCCCAGCGCCTCATGCGGCGCGTCTGCAAGAACTGCCGGCAGCCCCTCGAGCCGCAGGGCCGCGAGAAGGAGCTGATCGAAAAGGCCATCGGTTGGAGCGGGCAGATTTTCAAGCATAACCCCAAGGGTTGCGTGCGCTGCAACCACACCGGCTACAAGGGCCGCGTCGGCATCCACGAACTCATGGTGATCGGCGAAGAGCTGATCGAAGCCATCAACAAGGGGAGCGAGACCTCCGAGCTGAAACGCATCGCCATCCGCGGTGGCATGCAGACCCTGCACCAGGACAGCCTGATCAAGGTGAAGGAGGGAATCTCGACCTTTGAGGAGGCCCTGGCCACCGCGCCGCCGGATTTGTGAGGTCAGGCGGCCGTGAGCGCGGCGGGAGGGGTGCGGACTTCTGCCTGTCGGGATTGATTCGAACTCGCCCGGGCGGCGGGTTCCTCCTTTGGTGGTGGCCCGCCGATGACCTCCTACTGGTCTGAATTTCTCCTCGTCGCGCTCGCGCACCTCGTGGCAGTCGCCAGCCCGGGACCGGATTTCGCCATGGTGCTGCGGCAAAGCATCACCTACGGCCGGCGCCCGGCGATCTGGACGAGCGTGGGCATCGGCACCGGCATCTTCCTGCATGTCGCCTACTCGTTGCTCGGCATCGGACTACTCGTGCGAAGTTCCGTGCTCGCCTTCAACATCCTGAAGTGGCTGGGGGCGGTTTATCTCGCATGGATCGGCCAAAAGGCCCTCCGGGCAAAGCCGTTTGCGAACGAAGCTGCTCCGAACGCAACCGTGTCCGCGGTGCCGGCCGGCGGCGCGCGGGAAACACCCGGCCGCCGCGCGGCGTTTGTCGCCGGCTTCCTCACCAACGCCCTCAATCCCAAGGCCACGCTGTTCTTCGTGGCGCTTTTCTCGGTCGTCATCAACCCGCGGACCCCGGTGCTGATCCAGAGCGCCTATGGCGTCTGGATGGCGCTGGCGACGATGGGCTGGTTCACACTCGTGTCGCTTTTCTTCTCCCAAGACCGCGTGCGCGCGGCCTTCCTGCGCTGCGGGCACTGGTTTGAGCGCACCATGGGTGTCATCCTCCTCGCCCTCGGCGTCCGCCTGGCCTTGGCCACGGCGAAGTAGTTCACGGCTGCATGTCCGTGCGGTGAATCTCATTTATTGCGCGACCATCCCGTTTCAACCCGGCGTCCGTTTGTAACGTATTACGTTACAAATTTCCGCTGCCAGGCCTCCTGTGGTTTGTAACGTAATACGTTACAAACATTCTCGGGCCAGAGCTGACCGGCGGGGCAGACGTTCGCCCGCAGCGCGAGTCTGGCGTTGGCCACGGCGAAGTGAGCCGCAGCAGGCGCCCCATCAATCTGCGGCGGGATGGATTAATTCGGAAGCCACGAAGTCGTGAAAGCGGGAAACGCGGATTCCTCTTCTTGGTTTCCTGCTTCCGAATTCAAAACGCCTTCGCGTCCGGGCATGGCGTGATCTAGGTGCGCAGCCGCTCACCGTGACCGCACCCAACCAACTGCGCGAACATTCTCTGAGCCGTTCGCTCCGCGTCCTCACCCAGCTGGCTGGGCACCGTGCAATGAGGAACGATATACATGCCAACAACGCGGCAGTGGAGGTAGCGCATTTCTCGCGCGAAGACTTCCTGGATCAGATCCGCATTGCTCTCCGTTGCACCACCACAGGTGACCAACAGCGCCGCACGTTTGCCCTCCAGCAAGGCACGGGCGACTCGATCGTCTCGCCACTTAACTAGGCAATAGTGCCGGTCCATCAGCGCTTTTAACTGGGCCGAGAAACACCAAACATAGACCGGTGTGGCATAGACCACCGCGTCTGATCCCATAATTTGTTTCAAGATTGCCTCGGCGTCGTCCTTTTGTACGCATCCCGGTTCATCGAGTGTCTGCTGGCAGACGTCGCAGCCTAGGCATCCGCCCACAACCCGGGTGGTGATGTCTATTCGTTCCACTTGGTGGTTCACTACGGCCAGCCGTTCGAACATGGCCAAGATGGTCGCGGTGTTTCCGCTCTTTCGCGGGCTTCCCAGGATTGTAGTGATTCTCACAGCTTCTCCAACGGATGATCGCCGCGGCGCCACCGTCGGACAGTGTCTTTCAGTCCAGGCAGTTAGTGGCTGCGCGGCGGCGAATGCCGACCAAAGCCAAATTCCCCACTTAGGTCAACGCCGGGCGGGGACGGAGTAATTCAGAAGCCACGAAGCCATGAAAGCTGGAAACGCGGATTCCTCTTTCCTGGTTTCCTGGCTTCTGAATTGACCATTCCTTTGCGTCTGGGCGCGAGTCTCAGACGTACACGCCGCCGCCGAGGAGCTGCTCGCCGTCATAGAGGGCGAGGACCTGGCCCGGCGCGAGGGCGCGCTGTGGATGGAGGAAGCGAATGAGCGCGGTGCCGCCATCCCCGGGAACGAACTCCAGCGGCACGCGTGGATCGCGATAACGCACGCGGCCTTCGAGCGGGCGTGACGTTGCCACCGGCTCGCTGATCCAACTCAGCGCCTGCACCCGAATCTCGCTGATAAACAGGCCGGGCGCTTCGGGGGCGTTGAAGGCGACGAGCAGGGCGTTGTCGGCGGCGCGCTTGCCCGTGACCACGTAGGCCTTGCGGTCGGTGTTGGACGGGATGCCGATGCCCTTGCGCTGGCCGATGGTGTAGTAATGCAGGCCGCGATGGCGGCCGATCTCCTTTCCGTCGGTCGCGCGGATGACCGGGCCGGGATGGTCGGGCACGTAGGCGCGCAGGAAGTCCTGCATTTTCACCTCGCCGATGAAGCAGATGCCCTGGCTGTCCTTCTTCCGCGCCGTCGCCAGCTGATGCTCGGCGGCGAGGGCGCGCACCTCGGGCTTCGTGAGGTGGCCGACGGGGAAGCGCGCGTCGCGGAGCTGTTCTTGGGAGAGCAGGGCCAGGAAATACGACTGGTCCTTGTTCGTGTCGACACCCTCCAGCAGCGTGCAAGTCCCATCCCCGCTGACGGCCCGCCGTGCATAGTGGCCGGTCGCCACCGCGGCGAAACCCGCGGCCTTCGCGTAGGCGCGAAACACCCCGAACTTGATCTCGCGGTTGCACATGATGTCGGGATTGGGCGTGAGACCGTGCGCATAGCCGTCGAGCAGGTAGTCAACGACGAGTCGCCGGTAGTCGCGCATGAGGTTGACAACCTGAAACTCGATCCCGATTTGCCCGGCCACGGTCCGCGCATCCTCGATGTCCTGCAGCCAGGGGCAGTCGCCGGGCACATTGTCCTCGTTGATCCAGTTTTTCATGTAGGCGCCGGCGACCTCGAAGCCCTGCTGCTTGAGGAGGAGCGCGGCGACGCTGCTGTCGACGCCGCCGGACATGGCGACGAGGATTCGCATGAAGAAGCTTGCGAAGGAAACCGTATTCGGGGCCGGGCGCAAAGGAAACATTCGCCCCGCCGCCGGTCGATGGACAAGAAACCGGGCGGCGTCACCTGACGACGGGAGACGGCCGGCACGGCGCGAAGGCTGTCGTGACCATGGCAAACGCGATCTCGCAATTCCTCAGGGAAGAAAAGAACGGCGGTCGCCGAACGGTATGAGCCACGGGCTCAGCGTGCCGGTCGGCCGGTGGGCAGCGAGGCGGCACGGACTCGGAACGCGCGGAGCAACCCGCCATGCACGGTGCCGCGCTGTCACTGGTACTCCATCCGCTTCTGGACGGCTTGATGCTGCTCAATCAGAATGCCGTCGAACATCAGCAGTCTTGTCGTCTCCTCGACTATCTGGACCTTATGCCGGTACACGGGTTCCTCGACCGTTTGCACCACATGGTCTTGGCCGTCGGCCCCTTTCATGGTGGTCGAGGTGGACCGCGTGCCGACTTGGATCTGTTCCATGGGGCCGTAGGTCGTGTGGTGATAAATCCAGACCTCGGCCGTTCCGGTCGGCGCCGTCATGGGTTTGATTTCGGCTGGTTCACCCATGAGGCGCTTCACTTCCGCGGCGGTCATCCCCTTTTGCAGGACATGCTCCGGCTCGTTTCCAACGGCGATTGCCGTCGGACCGGGGCCGGAGTTGTTTGCCATGGAAGACGCGGGCGTGCTGGTGCAACCCGCCAGAAATGCAAGCAGTGCGGCCGGAATTAAAGCGGGATGGAAACGGCACATGATATAATGGCAGAACACCGCAGGCGCGGATTGCCCTTCAAATGCCCGCCGGGATGCCGCTGTCAAGAGAACGTCACACAGCGGCCCTTTACTTGGCGGATCGACCCGTTAGCTTGGCACTTCTTTCCATGAAGTCGTGTTTTGTCTTGGTACTGTTGCTGGGCCTCTCCCTGGTCGCCCGGTCGCAACCGGCAGGCCCGGTGACGAAACCCCAGCGCCCGCTGCCCGCGGTGCAGCACGTGGTCATCATCAGCGTCGATGGCCTGCGGCCGGACTGTCTCCTGCTCGCGGACGCTCCGGTGCTGCACGGCCTGATCAAGCAGGGCGCCTATACCATGTGGGCGCGCACGTCGGCCGAAGCCATCACGCTGCCGGCGCACACGAGCATGCTCACGGGAGTCACGACACGAAAGCACGGCATCGAATGGAACCGCGACCTGCCGCTGGGCGAACCGGTCTATCCGAAGGTGCCGACGGTTTTTGAAATGGCCACGCAGGCCGGCTACCAGACCGCCATGGTCGCCGGGAAGGCCAAATTTGACACGCTGAACAAACCCGGAACCGTCACGTTTGCCACGATCCTCGGCGGCGCGAAGGGAACGGACGCGAATGTCGCCGCGGAGGCGGTGAAAATCATCGAGCAGCACAAGCCCGACCTGCTGTTCATCCATTTTCCCGGGGTCGACACGGCCGGACATGCGAAAGGGTGGGGCTCGCCGGAGCAACTGGCCGCCATTACCGCGCTCGACGGCCACATGGGCGCCGTCCTGGCGGCGCTGGAGCGAACCGGCTTGCGCGAGAGCACCGTCGTCATCATCTCGGCGGACCATGGCGGGGCGGGACTCTCGCACGGTCCCGATGACGCGCGCAGCCGGCATATCCCATGGATCGCAATCGGGCCCGGGGTGCGACGCGGTTTTGATCTTACCCGGGTTGAGAAGCTGCAGGTGAACACGGAGGACACCTGCGCCACCGTGTGCTGGCTGCTGGGGCTGGCACTGCCGACGTATTTTGATGGCAAGGCGCTAAGGGAGGCGTTTGAGAACGGTCAATGAGGTTCCGCCCGCCGGATCTTTTTGAGGAGCGACGACCGTGAGCGTCATTGCGAGGAGTCCCGCCACGCGGCGGGACAACGAAGCAATCCAACTGGACCCCGCCGCCGCGGCGGGGCTGGATCGCCACGGCCCGTTCTGCTGGCCAGCAGAACAGGCCTCGCGATGACAAGGCATTGGCCGCGAGCCCGTGAACACTTCGTGCTTGGCGTCTTCCGACATGACGGATGATGCTCCATCTTCCGCATGAGCATGCATGACCAGCGGATTTTTCAGGCATGGCTGACGGCACCGGACAGCGGCATCATCGAGCTGACTCGTGATTGGACTGCGGCCACGTTGCCGCCGCTGGCGTTTGGCTCCGGCGGGCCGCCGTTCACCGCGCTGACGCGCGTCGCCGACCACACCTACGGCTGCGAGAGCGGTTATTTCGTCAACGGATTCGGAGAGATCTTCTTTTTTCTCCAACTCGCCCATCATCCGGACATCGACCCCGCGGCAACCGCCGTCTATCTCGCGGGCGATTTCAATGGCTGGCAGCATGCCGTCGGCGACCCCGACTGGCGCCTGCTGCCGGCGTCGCTTGACGGCGAGGCGGTGCTGCTGTTCGCGGCGCACGCCGACCGGTTTTTCTCCCAGCCGCCGCAGCGTTTCAAATTTGTCACCGGCGAGCATCTCTGGCTGCCGGTGCCGTCCCAGGCACCGAACGCCGTGCGCGACGACCTCGGCAACTACAATTACGCCATCGATCCGGCGCGCACCGGGCGGCATTTGTTCCGCTTCACGACTGCCGCGCCGATCGACCTGGCGGCGGCGCTGGCGGTGAAGTGGACCGACGACGCAAGTACCGAGCAGGCGCCGCTGCGCCCCGGGGAGTTCTTTTTTCAGTTGAAGAGCCACGTGCCGCTGGGGGCTTTGCTGGACAGCAGAGTCGACGGCGGCGGGACGGCCTTCCGGCTGTTCGCCCCCCGCGCCCGCGCCGTGCGGCTCCACATCAGCAACAACTTGAAAAAGCCCGCCGAGGCGGTCGGCTACGACATGGATCGCCGCAGCGACGGCGCCTGGGAGGCGCGGCTCGATGGCAACCTGCACGGCTGGTACTACTGGTATACGCTCGACGGTCCGCCCAACATCTTCGGTCGCTACGACGGCAACCGGCGCATTCTCGATCCCTATGCACTGGCGGCCGTGGGGCCCGCCGGACCGGGCATCGTGCTGGATCGCGCCAGGCTGGACCCGGCCGACCGCGGCTTCCGCACGCCGGCCTGGCAGGACCTCGTGATCGCCGAGGCCCACGTACGCGATCTCGCAACCCTGGCGCCGGTGAAGGTCAAGCCGGAGGAACGCCGCGGTTTCACGGGGCTGAGGAAATGGGTGGAGAGCCCTGACTTTTACCTCGCTCGGCTGGGCGTGAATGCCGTCGAGCTCCAGCCGGTGCAGGAATTCGACAGCGCGGCGCCCGAGGAATACCAATGGGGCTACATGCCCGCGAACTGGTTCGCCCCGGCCAGCAGTTATGCATTGGCGCCGGAACGGGCCTCGCAGGTGCGGGAGTTGCAGGAGTTGGTGGCAGCCTTCCACCGCCGCGGCATGGCGGTGCTGTTCGACGTGGTCTACAACCATGCCGGCCAGCCGCTGCACCTGATGTCCATCGACAAGCTTTACTATTTCGAGCAGGACGGCGCCGGCAATCTTGCCGACTGGAGCGCCTGCGGCAACGACGTGCGCACCCGCGCTGCCATGGTCCGGCGGCTGATCATCGACAGCCTCACGCATTTCATCGAGGTCTACGGCGCCGACGGTTTCCGCTTCGACCTCGCCGAGCTCATCGGGGTGGAGGTGCTGCGGGAGATCGAGACGGCGCTCAAACGCGTGAAACCCGAGGTGGTGCTCATCGCCGAGCCGTGGAGTTTCCGCGGGCACATCGCGCGGGACCTGCGGACAACGGGTTTTGCCTCGTGGAATGACGGTTATCGCAATTTCTTGCGCGACTATGTGCACGGCGCCGGCACCCGCGAAGAGTTCGAGTATTTTCTCCAGGGTTCGCCGTGGTTGTTCGCCGCCTGGCCGGCCCAGACCGTCAACTATACCGAGTCGCACGACGACAAGACCTGGATCGACACGATCACGGAGAATGCCGACGGCAACGGCCGCCACCCGACCTTCAACGACCGCCGCCGCACGCACCTCATGTGCGCCATCCTCATGACCTCGATCGGCCTGCCCATGCTGGCCGCCGGCCAGGATTTCCTGCGCTCCAAACAGGGCGTGACCAACACGTACCGGCGGGGCGACCTCAATGCCCTCGACTACCGGCGCCTGTATCGTTTCCCATCCACCCACGCCTACTTTGCGGAGTGGATCGCCTTCCGGCGGAGCGAACGCGGGCGGCTGCTGCGGCAGTATTCGCGGCCGACGGAGGGTTTTTTCCAGTTCTGTTTTGCGCCTGATTCGACCGCGGCTGCCGCCATTTTCAACGCCGATCAAAGCCAGGGATCGTTGCGACTGCTCTTTGCCGTCAATCCGACTCTGCAGGACGTCGAAATACCGCTGGGTGAAGCGGCCCAGGCCGGCTGGCGGCAACTGGCCGACCACGAGCATATCTTTAGCTCCGGCGATCATGAGCCCGCGCGACCGGTCGAGGAGGCGCTGTTCATGCCGGCCCTCGGCTGCGGTCTGTGGATGGCGGAGTGACGCCGCCCGCGCGGGCGGCGGCACTCCGCCGATTTAAGAAGGAAGGGCCGCCGCCGGCGGCCGATTCAAGAGGAAAGAAGGAAGAAGCAAGAGCAGACGAGACTCATCTGACTGATCTTCCCTCTTGCGTCTTGAATTTTCAATCACGCCCGCCGCTCACGCCGATCCAAGAAGGAAGACTGAAGAAGCAAGATCAGCAGTGCGCAGTCCTTCGGGTCTTCAATCTTGCTTCTTGGATTTTCAATCGAGGCCGCTTTGCGGCCTTGCCAAAGCCGGGGCGCTTCTCTTGATTCGTGCGGCTTGGCGGCCCGTGGCCGCGTGCTCATCTGAATCAGAACACTACCCAAAACCTACCAGAAACGGAGAAAACCATGGCAGTTAAAGTCGCAATCAACGGTTTCGGCCGCATCGGCCGTCTCGTCTTTCGCGCCCTCGTGGAGCAAGGCCTGCTCGGCACGGCCTTCGATGTGGTCGCCGACGGCGATATCGTGCCGGCCGACAACCTGGCCTACCTGCTCAAATACGACTCCACCCAGGGTCGTTTCCAGGGAACCGTCGATTCCCGGAAGTCGTCCCCCGACAAACCCGATGACGACGTGCTCATCGTCAACGGCCGGGAGATGCTGGTGGTCAGCGCCAAGACGCCGGCCGAGCTGCCCTGGGCCAAACTGGGCGTGCAGATCGTGATCGAGTCGACCGGCCTCTTCACCGATGCCGCCAAGGACAACCCGAAGTCCTCCTACGGCCACATCGTGGCGGGCGCGAAGAAGGTCATCATCTCCGCTCCGGCGAAAAACGAGGACATCACCATCGTCATGGGCGTGAACGACGGGAAATACGATTCCGCCAAACACCACGTCATTTCCAACGCCTCCTGCACCACGAACTGCCTCGTGCCGCTGGTCTACGTACTCCTCAAGGAAGGCTTCGGCCTCACCGAGGGACTCATGACCGCGATCCACGCCTATACCGCGGCCCAGAAGACCGTCGACGGCCCCTCCAAGAAGGACTGGAAGGGCGGGCGCACCGCCGCGCAGAACATCATCCCGAGCACCACCGGCGCCGCCAAGGCCGTCGGACTCGTGATCCCCGAGGTCAAAGGCAAGCTTACCGGCATGTCGTTCCGCGTGCCGGTGGCGGACGTCTCCGTGGTCGACCTCACCTTCAAGACCGCCAGGGAGACCTCGCTCGCCGAGATCAAGGCCGCCCTGAAGAAGGCCAGCGAAACCTACCTGAAGGGCATTCTCGCCTACACCGACGAGCAGGTCGTCTCGAGCGACTTCATCCACGACCAGTACTCGTCGATCTTCGACGCCGGCTCCTCGATCGAGCTGAACAAGACCTTCTTCAAGCTCGTGAGCTGGTACGACAACGAGTGGGGCTACAGCAATCGTTGCGTCGACCTGCTGAAGAAGGTCGCCGGGGGTCTGTAATTCCAAGGGCTGAACGCCTCAAAGACTGAGAGGCTGAAAACGGAAGCGCGCTCGTGCATGACCGGTTTCAGCCTTTTCGGTTTTTGTGGTTCGGCCGTCCACGTTTTAGCTTATAGCTCAAAGCTTAACGCTTAAAGCTTACCGCTTACCGCTTCATCCCATGCCCGCCTACCAGACCATACGCGACATCAACGTCACCGGCCGGCGCGTGCTCATGCGCGTCGACTTCAACGTCCCGCAGGACAAGGCCACCGGTGCCATCACCAATCCGCAGCGCATCCTTGCGGCTCTCCCCACGATCAAGTACGCGCTTGAGCGCGGCGCCTCGGTCGTGCTCATGTCCCACCTCGGCCGGCCGGACGGCAAGGTCATCGCCAAGTTCAGCCTGAAGCCGGTGGCCGACAAGCTGCAGGAGCTGCTCGGCAACCCCGTGAAGTTCCTCGCCGATTGCGTCGGTCCCGAGGTCGAGCAGGCCTGCGCCCCGGGCGCGCTCAAGCCCGGTGACGTAGTGCTCCTCGAAAACCTCCGCTTCCACATCGAGGAGGAGGGCAAGATCAAGAACGAGGACGGCACGTCCGTGAAGGCCGATCCCAAGGCGGTCGAGGCCTTCCGCGCCAGCCTTTCCCGGCTCGGCGACGTTTATGTGAACGATGCCTTCGGTACCGCCCACCGGGCGCACTCCTCGATGGTCGGCGTGAAACTGCCGCATAAGGTCGCCGGTTTTCTGATGGAGGCTGAGCTCAAGGCCTTCACGGCCGTGATCGACAACCCCCAGCGGCCGCTTCTGGCCATCCTCGGCGGCGCCAAGATCGCCGACAAGATTCCCCTCATCAACCACCTCCTTGAGAAGGCCAACGAGATCATCATCGGCGGCGGTATGGCCTTCACCTTCAAGAAGGAACTCGAGGGAATGCCGATCGGCGGCAGCCTTTACGACCCCGAGGGGGCGAAAATCGTGAAGGAGCTCTGCGCCCGGGCCCGGGCCAAGGGCGTCCAGATCACGCTCCCGGTTGATTTCGTCTGCGGCGACAAGTTTGCGGCGGACGCCAATACGAAGCTCGTCTCCGACCGGGAAGGCGTGCCGGCAGGCTGGATGGGTCTCGATGTCGGTCCGAAGTCGATTGAGCTCTTTGCGCAGGTCATCGGCCGGGCGCGGACCATCGTCTGGAACGGTCCGTCCGGCGTATTCGAATTCGACAAGTTCGCCGGCTCCACCAAAGCCATGGCCGAGGCGATCGCCCGGGCCACCGCGGCCGGCGCCATCACCGTGGTCGGCGGCGGCGACACCGCCACCGCCGCCAAAAAGTTCAAGGTCGACACGAAGGTCACGCACTGCTCCACCGGCGGCGGCGCCAGCCTCGAGTTCCTCGAGGGCAGGGTGCTCCCCGGCGTCGCGGCGTTAGACGCGGCCGCGGCTAACGCGGATTGAAGAAGGAAGATCGAAGAAGCAAGATCTGCCGGTGCTTTTCCCTCTGGTCTTGAATGTTCCTTCTTGAATCTTCAATCGCCGCCGTGCGGCGGCGGCAGGCCGCGTCGAGCGCCGATTGAAGAAGGAAGAAGGAAGATGCAAGATCAGGCGGGAGGACCGTCGATCGGATCTTTCATCTTGCGTCTTGAATCTTGAATCGCGCCCGCAAAGCGGCGAAAGTCCGGTTTTGGTTCAGACCCAACCACCAGCCTCGACACCTTTCCTCGCATGACACCTGCTTCCTCCGCCTCCACGCCGCCCATGTTGCTGCGCAAAAAACTCATCGCGGGCAACTGGAAGATGAACAAGACCTCCGCCGACGCGGTGAGCCTCGTCAAGGAGATCGTCGCCGCCGTCGGCAAGTTGCACGACGTTGAAGTCGTCGTGTGCCCGCCCTATACCTCCCTGGAAAGCGTCGCCCGCGTGCTCGAAGGCTCGGCTCTCAAGCTGGGCGCGCAAAACATGCATCCGGAGCCGGGCGGCGCCTACACGGGCGAGGTGTCCGCCGCCATGCTCCGCGCGCTGTTCGCCAGCTACGTCATCCTCGGCCACAGCGAGCGCCGCACCTACTTCAAGGAGTCCGACGCCTTCATCAACCAGAAGGTGCTCGCCGCGCTCAAGAGCGAACTCAGGCCGATCCTGTGCGTCGGCGAGACGCTGCAGGAGCGCGAGGCCGGCGCGACGCTCAAGGTCGTGCAGACCCAGGTCGAGCAGGATCTCGACGGGGTGGGCAAGGATCACGCGACCAGCGTCGTCATCGCCTACGAACCCGTCTGGGCCATTGGCTCCGGCCGGGTGGCGACGACGGAACAGGCGCAGGAGGTGCACGCCTTCATCCGCAGCCTGCTCACCAAACTTTTCGGCGAAGCGCTCGCGCAAAAGGTCCGCATCCTTTACGGCGGTTCGATGAAACCGGCCAACGCGCCCGATCTGCTCGCGCAGAAGGACATTGACGGCGGCCTCATCGGGGGCGCCTCGCTCGAGGCGCGCTCGTTCCTGGAACTGATCAACGCCGCCGCCGCGGCGCGGTAGGGCGGCCAGCGGGCGGCCGCCGATTCAAGAAGGAAGATCGAAGACGCAAGATCTGCAGGTGCGCCGGCCCACTGGTCTTTTATCGTGTAAGGTTAGTTTACTCGGCGCGGAGAGCTTCGATCGGATTAATGCGAGCGGCGCGGCGGGCGGGCAGCCAGCTGGCGAGCAGCGCGACCACGATGAGCAGGAGCGCGGTGCCGACCAACACGGCCGGACTGTTGAGGCGCATGGCGGGAAAGCTGGCGGCGAGGAGGCGGGATACGCCCAGCGCGCCGAGCAGGCCGAACGCGGCACCGGTGAGGGCGAGTTTCACCCCGGAGGTCAGGACGATGCGGGTGATGTCCCGGACGCTCGCGCCCAAGGCAAGCCGGATGGCGAATTCGCCGGTGCGCTGGGCCATCGTGCGGGCGATGACGCCGTAGAGGCCGAGAGAGGCCAGGCCGAGCCCGAGCACCGCAAAGGAGGAGAGCAAATCCCGGAGAACGCCCATCTGGAAGTTGGCGCCATCAATGGAGGCGTCGGCCGGCTGGAGTTTGCGCACGGCCAGGTCCGGATCGAGATCCGTCATCGTCGTGCGAATGGCGTCGATCAGCGCGGACGACGCGACGCCGACGGTGCGCACGGCGATCTCGTTGCGGGCCCGGGGCTCCTGCGCCATGGGTTGGTAGAGTTGATAGGTGACCGGACCCGGGTCCGGCTGAATCGATTTCACGTCGGCCGCGACGCCGACAATCTCCCCCCATTGCAGGTTCTCACCTCCGGCTTGGGCCAGACGATGACCGAGGGGATTTTCATGGCCGAATAGAGCCGAGGCCATGGTTTGGCTGATGATGAAAACCTTCGGCGCGGCCAGAGCATCGCGCTCGTTGAAGGCGCGGCTGGCGAGCACGCGGGTGCCGACAGTCTCGAAATAACGGGGGCTGACGTTGTTCACGACCGCGGCGGGTTCATGCCCGTGGGCGGGAGGTTCGCGGCCCCCGACGACATATTTGCGGGAGTCATACCAGGCGAAGAAGGGCGTGAAGGAGGAGATGCTGGCGGAGGCGACCCCGGGCAGGGCTTCCAGTCGGTCCACGGTGAGACGGTGGAAGGCGGTAATCCGGTCAGCGTTGGGATAACCGGCGGCGGGGAGGATGACCGTTCCGGTCACGAGGTGCGCCGACTCCCAGCCGGAACGGCGGCGATTCAAATCATCGAGTCCGCGGATAAAGAGCGCGGCGCCCGCGAGCAAAACCATGGCGAGGGCAAACTGACCGACGATGAGCAGGTGGCGAAAGCGTTGGTGACCGCGGCCACCCGTCGTGCCGCGCGCGCCGCTCTTCAGCGTGTCGTTCAGGTTGAGCCGCAGGGCGAAGAGCGCCGGGGCGAGGCCGAAGGCGAGCGCCGTGAAGAGCGCGGCGGCCAGCGCCCAGCCGAGCACCCGCCCGTCGAGGGCGAGGATGACCTGTTCGCCGTTGTCCGCGGTGGAGCGAGCGGCGAGCCAGTCGCCGACCCAGACCGCGACGAGGACGGCGCCGCCGCCGCCGGCGAGCGCCAGCGCCAGCGACTCCGCGATCAGGGGGCGCAGCACCTGGGTGCGCGAGGCGCCCAGGGCGGAGCGCACGGCGAACTCCTTGGCGCGGGCCATCGTGCGGGCGAGGAGCAGATTCGCCAGGTTCGAGCAGGCGATGAGCAGCACGAAACCGGAGAGACCGACGAGCATGGACAGCGTCAGCGTGGGGGCCCCCCCCACCACGCCGTCGTTGAGCGGAACGGTGCGCCAGGTGCTCCCGGCGTTGGCTTCGGGAAAGTCGGTCGCGAGGCGCGCCCCGAAGTTGGCGATGAAGCCCTCGGCCTCGGCGCGCGAGATGGTGCCGGAGCGCCGGCCGATGAGTTGGAGCATCGTGGCGCTGCGATCGACGGATTGCCCGTTGTCGAAGGCCAGGGGCTGGAAGAGATCGACCCAACCCAAGTGGCGCCAGTCGTTGAACGAGGCGGGAAGCACGCCCACGATCTCGCGGGGTTCGCCATTCACGCGCACGGTGCGACCGATGATGTCGGCCCGGCCACCGAAGCGGTTTTGCCAGTAGCGTTGGCTGAGGATGAGGACCCGGTCGTTGCCCGCCACACCTTCCCGGGGCTGGAAATCGCGCCCGAGTTGCAACCGGGTTCCGAGCGTGGAAAAGAGATTCGGGGTGACGAGGAGCGAGCGGGGCATCTCGGCAGGCTGGCCGGGCTCGGACAGACTCATGTTCGCATACGCGTAGGCGGCGATCTCGCCGTAGCCGCCCATCTCCCTCTGCAGGTCGCGGAAGTCGGCGGGCGAGACACTGCCCGCAGGGCTTTGGGCGGTAGTGCGGTAGATGCCGTCCAGATGCGCGAGGTCGGGGTAGGGTAGCGGTTTCAGCAGCACCCCATTGAGTACGCTGAACATCGCGGTGTTGGCGCCGATGCCGAGGGCGAGCGTGAGGATGGCCAGGAGTGTGAACCCCGGGGACCTGACCAGCTGGCGCAGCGCGAGACGGAAATCCTTGAGCGCGCGTTCCAGCCAGCCCCAGCCCCATGTTTCCCGCGCGCGTTCTTGGAGGCTGCCCACGTTGCCAAATTTCCTCTGTGCGGCGAAGCGCGCCTCCTCGTCAGGCAGGCCATCGGCGGCATAGTCCGCGGTGCGCTGGTCGAAGTGGAAACGCATCTCCTCGGCCATCTCGGCCTCCGTCTGCTGGCGGCGAAACAGGTGGCGCAGGCGGCGGGCGATACGGCGGAGGCGCGTCATGGCGAATCCCGGCTGAAGATTACCTGATCAGGTCGGGTGCATCACCTGCGCGATGATGGCCGACATGCGGTCCCAGTTCTCCTGCTCGGTCTCGAGCTGTTTGCGGCCCGCGCGCGTGAGCATGTAATACTTCGCGCGACGGTTGTTCTCGGTCATCTTCCACTCGGCCTCGATCCAGCCCTTGTCTTCCATGCGGTAGAGCGACGGGTAAAGGGAGCCTTCATCCACCTGGAGCGCGCGCTTGGAAAGTTGTTCGAGCTTGAGCGTGATGCCCCAACCGTGAAGTTCGCCCCGGCTGAGGATCCGGAGGACCAACATATCGAGCGTGCCCTGCAGGAGGTCTGATTTTTGTGTCACGGCCGTTACTTAGAGCGTCTAAGGCAGAAAGCAAGCACTTTCCTTAGACTGTCCAAGGCTGGGCGGGTCCGGCACGGCCGCGGAGGCGGGTGGGGCGCGGCCGCCGGCGATTCAAAAAGGAAGAACGAAGACGCAAGATCAGCAGTGCGCCGTCCCTCTGGTCTTCCATCTTGCTTCTTGGATCTTCAATTGCAGCCGCCGCGCGGCGGCGGCCGCGGGCCGCAAAAAGTCCTTGCGCTTTGAGGGGTGCGGCGTGAACTAAACCGCTTCTTTTGCGTCGGTGGAGTAGCGAAGTGGCCAAACGCAACTCACTGTAAATCAAACCCGTTTCTCGCAAGCCAATGGCTTACGAAGATTATTTCCGCATATCCCATGGCATTTTGTGGCAGCCTGTGGCACGGAAACTTGAGCCTTGACGGGCTGCGGGCGAACCGTCTTTTTCCCTGAGTCCTTCGGGGGTATCGCATAGCGGCAATTGCACCTGACTGTAAATCAGGCGGTCTTCGACCTGCGATGGTTCGAGTCCATCTGCCCCCACCAACCTCTTTTTCCGCGGACCGGAGGAGGGGGAGTCACACCGACGCCCCGGACCCGGAGGGTGGCCCAAGGTGTGAGGCGGGCGGAGAATGTCACCTATTAAGTGACATGTTGCGGACCGGGCCGGGCATTGGCGGCTGCTATGCGACGCTGACGGTCCAGACCGAAGCATAGGACTGTTGCTGCCCGGCCGGCTGCGGGCTTACCCCGCCGTCCCGTTGAAAGACTTTAAACCTGACCTCTTTCGCCGCTCCCATCGGCGCGCCGCATTTCGGACAAACCGCCCCAGACAATGTCACTTAATAAGTGACGTGTGTCTGGAGCCGGCGGGGAGGAGACAATGTCACTTAATAAGTGACATTGTCTGGGGCGGGCAGGCAGCGAGAGCGTGAGCGCGTTCAGCGCTGCAGGGCGGCGATGATCTCCTCCGTGCGGCGCACCCGCCCCATGCGGGGGAAGATGCGCTCGACGGCGTTGGCATGGCTCTCCGCGCTGCGGCCCGTCATGGCATCACCCGCAAAGACCTGTTCGTAGCCGCGCTCGTAGGCATCGCGCGCGGTGCTTTCGACTCCGAACTCGGTGGCGATGCCGCAGAGGACAATGGTCGCAAGCCCCCGCCGGCGCAGTTGCAGGTCGAGGTCAGTGCCGTAGAAGGCGCCCCACTGGCGCTTGAAAATCACGATGTCGCTCGGCTGGCGGTCGAGTTCGGGGAGGAAGTCGCTCCAGTCGGGCGACGGCGCCGTGGCTGCCCGCATGGGCTGGTCGGCCGTTTGACGCAGGCGGTCGGCTCCGTCCGGGGAGCCACCCACGTGGACCAAGACGGGCTGGGCCCCCGCCCGGCGGGCGGTGGCGAGCAGGCGCGCGCAGTTAGCCACCACGGTCGGTGTGGGATGAGGAGTGCCCGGCATCATTACGATGCCCTTCTGAAGATCAATGACCACGACAGCCGTGTGCCGCGGCTCGAGTATGAGTTCGCTCATCACTTAACTCCTTTCGCTTCAAAGGATCTCTTCCCCGCTCAGTCCCCGCGGTTTTGCCGCTAGCGACGGCGGAAACCGTAACCGCCGTGGTGGAAACCATAGCGGTGATATCCGTAGCCGCCATGATAACCGTAGCCGCCATGGTAACCGTAGCCGAGGCCAATGCCGAGGGAGAAGGGTGCATACCAGGGCCAAGACCACGGGTAATAGTAGGGATCGTAGTAATAATACGCCGGCGCCGGCTGTGCATAGACCACGGTGGTCGTGGCGGCCGGAACGACGGTGGTCGTGGCGGCGGGCACAGGCACAGTGGGTGCGGCTCCGGCAACCGGGAGCAGCTGGTAGGCGACCGTGTTGGTCTGTCCGTTGCCGTATTTATACACGACGATTATCTGAGCGCTCGTCTGGACGATCTTTTCAATGGAGAGCCCCTGGGCCGCGGCGGCATTCGCCAGTTCCGCCGGGGTGGGGAGCTGAGGGATATAGACGATTGCATTCGGAGTCGGCATCGGGCTGGCGACCGTTGGGGTGGCGGCCGGCGGTGTCGTTGGGGTGGACGTTTGAGCGACCGCGCCCGGGGCGAGCAAGGCGGTCGTGAGAACGACCGCAGCAAAGCATGGGTTCGTTTTCATGGTTTTCAAAGTGTGTGCAGGCTGAGACCCCGGAAAGTGCTGCGAATTGCCGCATTTTTTGAGATCCGCCGCTGGCAACACTGCGGTGTCCTTGCGTGCATCATGATATATGACGCCTGCTTGATCGCAAGGTGGAACCTGCAGCTCGAAGGTCATTGGGAGTGAGGCCCTTGATGTGCCGCGCTGCTGTAACCGCCCTTGCTTTCCCGCCGGCTCAACCCCTGGCCGCACCCCCCGACGGCCCCGCCCGGACGGCGGAATGGGTCGGGATCATGCGAGAAACGAAAAGCTGAGATCCGTGGAATGGCGTCCCCCAAAATCCGGAATCACGTCAGGGGTGGCAATCTTGGTATTTACGCAGCTCAAATTTATGTGCGTACCGTTATTATGGGGAACTATGCATAATATTAGCAGGGTGGGGCTCCCGGCCGGCAAACACAGTCCGCCACACTGACGGGGGGAAACGTCGTTGCTGAGCGCGGGACGCCCTAGAAGAGCTTCCAGCGGAAGCGCAGCACCTGCGCCCACGAGTTCCGACCCGTCCCCAGGACCTTACTCATCTCGAAGTCCCATTGGAAATGGTTCGAGAGGGAGAGCGTCGCCCCGCCACCCACGGTTCCAGCCAAGGTTGACGATCCGGCTGTTGAATCGCTCAGCGTGGTCTCGACATAGGCACTCAGTAGTTGCCCAAGACTCCATTTCAAGTAAGCGCTCCCGTACCAACGGGTGTCGTAGCGGGTGTTCGCCACGTTCCGCAGCTCGTCCCACTCAAACATGGCTCCAGCCTTTGCTCCTGCGGCGATGTCCATCGACCAAGGCAGGATGACGCCGCCCTGGACCGCCTTGTTCCCCACGACATTCGAATGGGTGGGTAGCATGACGTAAGGGATGATCGCCGCTTGCTGGCCCGTGGCAGGGTCGCTCCAAAAAGTCCATTTGGGCCGCAGGGTGACGCCCCCAATTCCGCTGTGAGTTTGGTCGATGCCTGAGATGGAAATGGTGTCCCTCAGGTACAATTGCGTCCCGACCTCAAAATCCACGGTCTTTGAAATTCCGGCAGAAACCAGCACGGTGCCGAGCGCCAGGGCCTTGTACTGGTTGGGCGCCACGGTGTCCGGCGCAAGGCCCACCGAGATGGCGTCCATGCGGACGAGGACATGCCCCGGCTCAATCGTCTGGGGGACCTCCGTAACCTGGGCGTGCAGCCCTCCGGTGCCGGCCGACGCCACGCCAAGGACCAAGCCTAAGGCAACCGGACTCAATCGCAGTGTGGGTCGCATTGAGCCGAGGCTCGCGGCGTGGGCGCCTCCTGTCACCCCCAAAACTGCGCCCGCCCGGGGCCTGACGTGACTCCGGATTTTTTGAGCCGTCTTCTGGGTCAGTCAGGGTCTACCTATTTTCAGAGGGAGGCCCGGCCGGAACCGAACCGGCGCCACTACCGGGCGGGGGAAAGTTGGCGCAAACAGTAGCTTTTCAGAGGGAACGGTAGGGTCCGGTGGCAAAGCGTGCTCCACTCTGCTCGACTCCTTGTTTGGGCGGACTGGGTAATTGCCCGTCAACGCATCACGGGGTGGATCGAAGTCATGCGCGAGGTCAGCGGGCGACGCTGGAGTAAGCCCGCCCGCGGCGGGCACAACCTGGACAAAGCAATGGCCGGGTGTTCGGGAAACGGTGGTTTTTAAAACCCCTGCTGCCTGGCGAGCGTCGACTTTCGAGCGCAGTTATTTGAGGCCGCGCGATTGAACCTCAGGGCAACGGGGCGAAGAATCTCACCAGATTCGCGACGTGCTCATCGAGCGAGACGCCGAGGTGTTCGCAGCCGAGATAGATCAGGTTGCGGTCAATTTTTGCCGCGAAGGCCGGTTCTTTCAGCTTCTTCTTGATCGAGTTGGCCTTCATGTCGCCGTAGCGGACGGGGTTCAGCTTTCGGTAGGCGTAGAAGATTCCGCTGATCTCGTCGCAGGCGAGAAGCGCGGCCGCGACTTTGGTTTTCGGCAAGGTGGTGAAGCCGTGGTAGCCGTAGGCATGAGCCTCGACGGCGTGGATGAGTTCCTCGGGATAGTGCCACTCCCTGAACCATCTGAGGCACTCGGTGGGATGGAGGTCGGGATATTGTTCGAAATCCAGGTCGTGGAGCAGACCGGTGATGTGCCAGAGGTGGGGATCGCCGTTGAAGAGGTTCGCGTATCCTTCCATCGCGGTAGCGACCATCAGGGCGTGATGACGCTGGTAGTCGTCGTGGACGTGTTTTTCGAGGAGCGCGTTCGCTTCTGGTTGGGTCGGGAGGTTCATGGAACCGGTGGGGAAATTCACAGGCTTGGGCTTTGCAGCGGGGCTTTCAATTCGTTAACCGAACCGACCTCGCGAATACTCCCGGGCCATCTTCGAAAAATGATCGTCGCTTGCGGGGTGCATCTACGTGCCGCGGGATATCCTGCCGGCCGAGTGGTTCAAATTCAATGCCGCCGATCGCTGTATGCGCAGCTCAAGCTTAAGCGAGTTCCTGCATTATGGGGGATTATGCATAATATTAGCAGGGTGGGCTCCCGGCCGCGGCTTGATGCGGGTGCACTTCAATCACTGCCCAGACTGACTTTACGGGTGGTTCGACAAGGCGAGTCCGATCAATGCCGCTCCTGTTGCTTTAGGCGGCCTTACTCCGGAAGAAGCAGCGCCGAGCTGAGCAGGAACAGAAAAAAGATCGCGGAGGCGGCCCATTCATACAACCCCGCGAGCTCATGGAAACGCTTGGCCGCCTCCAGCGCGCTCAACACCGCGGCCGACGGGCCCGATAGGACCAGAATGCTCCAACCAGCGATGAGGACGGGCCCGTAGCGCCGCTTTCCGGCGGCCGAGCCGAAGCGTCCCCGCAGGGCGCAGGCCCAAAACACGATCATGGCCGCGCCGAGGGCGAACGCGGAGCCGCGCGCCAACAAGGTGTGCAGCGCAGGGAAACGTGAGTTTCCATGGTAGGCGATCACGCCGGCAAGAACGGAGCCGACGGCTCCGATGCGGAAGATTCCCGCGCCGATCTGGGAACCCAAGGGCGCCGCCCATCGGAGCCGACGGCCGATGTATCCGGCGAAGGGGATGATGAACCCCGCGGCCAAAGCGATTCCGGTCGAAGCGATCCAGCCATACGTCAAATTGTTTTGCGGATAAAGCGCCAGCTTCGAGATCGTGGTGGATCGCCAGTCGTGGGAGCCGGGAAGCAGGCCAATCGCGAGGACCAGGGAACCAAAATACGACACCAAGGCCGCGGGGAGGATGAAGGCGAGAAGCGTTCGTCTTGAAAGGGTGCCGAAGAAAAAGGGAAGGAGGCCGCGAAAGGGCGCCACAGCCGTTCAGTCTGGAATGGCCGAGCCGCGCCTTTCCAGAACCATTTCCATTCCCGCGGCGTGACCGGGTCGCCAGCGGGCGACGAAATCAACGCTGGGCCGGCGATGGCAGGCGCGAATGACGTTGAATGGAGGCGGGTTTCGTGACAGACGCGAAACTGATCCACGCCACACACTCCGTTAGGCCCGCTCCCAGCGGGCAAACCCCAGAAAGGATGTCATTATGAACTGCCCAGCTCTCGGGCTGCGAGTCGCCAGTGTAATCTTCGGCCTCATGGGCCTTGGCCAGCTGATCCGCATCATCGTCTGCGCAAATATGCAAGTCGGTGGCTGCTATATCGGCCGACGGTGGAGCGTTGTCGCCGTCATCGTCCTCGCCGCGCTTTGCGTGTGGCTGTGGAGGCTCGCATGCAAGGCCGCCAAATCGAAGGTCGAAACTCCGCCGGCCAAGCCCGCCGCCTGAGCGGCGCCCGCCGGCCTCGGTCCCAACGGAATCGCTGCCGCGTTTGCGGCTGAATCCTGGCCCCGCCTTCTTCGGTCGGCTGGGCCAAGAGTTTTGTGTGCAGCCTTTCGGTCCTCTTCCTCCTGTTTCGCGGAACCAACAGCGAAGACGAGGGCGGGCTCATTCCCATAGGAATGAGCCCCACGGACAGCCGCGCGCACGCACCTGCGTCGGCAAGCGAGCTATGATTTCTTGACGCGTTCCAGCCGCTCAACTTCGCGTTCCAACAAGTCGCAGCGGTAGGAAAGCGTTCCGACGATTTCCGCCAGACGCTTCACATTTCCGTCCTTCGTTGAGTTAAGCAGTTTGTTCGCGGCTTCGCGCAGATCGGCGAAGTTATTTTGTTCGGGGAGGAGGGGCATGGGGAGATTTTATGGGCCGTAACGGTGAAGCTGGGGGCTTTGCGTCGGTCATTCTACCTCACGAAGACGCTTCGCCAACGAAAAACCCGGTTGCCGCCGGTTTGAAGACACGCCGTAGCCTTGGTGCCGGCGTCATTTCGCCGGCTTGGCGTTCCAGACTTCCATCGTGTCGGGCGAACCCTGGCTGCGAATGCCATTGTCGTTCAAGATGTCGTCCGTGGTGGAAATCATCTCCTGGCGCGGGAAGACCAGCGACTCCACCTCGCGCCCGGCAAACACGATGGTGATGAAGTCGTCTTTGCAGTCGCGCAGCACCTCGACAAGGTGCCGGAGGTTCTTGATCGCAATGCCATTGACCGTCTTCACCACCCGGCCGCCCGGATTGTCATAGCCTTTGGCCAGGCGGTGGGGAAAGAAGGGCGACGGGACCACCACCAACTGCTCCGCCGGGAATGCCGGTTGATCGCCGCGCCGCGCGATCAGCGGGCTCCCCAAGTAGCTGAGCGCCGTCGCGACCATCGCGCCCCTCCCTTGCGGCAGACTGGTCAGCATGGTGACGAAGTCATCCGAGGCGTTCGAAAACACCATCGGTCCGTAGATGAAATACGACGGGTAGGCGCCGTAAAGATAGGGCAGGAGCCGGGGGCGATCCGCCGAAACCGGTAGTTCGATCGCCAGCTCCTTGCCCGCGCGCACGATGGTCAGGGGCACGAGGCCGCGGGCGGCGATCTTTTGCACCAGATAGGCAAACCGGAGACGGAGGTTGGCGCCCTGGCTCACCATGCCTTGGTCATCGACCGGCGTGTCGCCGATCTTGGTGATGATATCCCACGCCTTGAGCGGGTACGCGGGGTCCGCGCTGTACGGCTGGCGGACGACGAGGCCGTGCACGGAACTGGGCAGCTTGAGGTTCGCCCGTAGCGCCGGGTTCTCGAGGGTTTGGAATTCGTCGTAAATCCCGGGCTTGCCGTCATAATGCCCGTCGGCCACGTCCTTAAGGAAGAGTTCGATCTCCTCGCAGGGAATGATGTAGCCGATATTCTCGGCGCCGCCGCCGAGGCGGCTGAAGGCCAGCCCGATCATTTGCTCACCCACGACGGCCGGTCCGCCGCTGTTGCCGGGATTGATGGCGGCGTCGATCTGGATGCGAAGGCCGGAGACCGGGTAGTTGTAAGGCGCGAACTCGATGCGCGAGACGATACCCTTGGTGATCGAGAGGCTGGTGCCGCCGGTCGGGTAGCCGTAGACCATCACCGTATCCTTGACGTCTGGCATCGTCGTGGCGCGCGGCAGGGCGGCGTGGGAATCGAAGAAGGATTCGTCATCCAGCTTCAGCACAGCCAGATCGATCCCCGGCGCGATCCACTCGAGTGTGGCGGAGAGCTTGTCCCCGGCCTGGTTGGCCTGGATCTGAATCTGGCTGGCGTAGAGGACGATGTGGGCGTTCGTCAAAATGCGTTTGCCCTCGATGACCACGCCGCTGCCGGAGACGTCGCTGGGCGGCTGCTTGTTCCAGGGGCGCGTCAGGTCGGGATGGCGCACCGTGGCGAAGACCTTGACGACCGAGTTCTCGACTTGATGGGACGGGGCGACGCTCGTTTCCGCGCCTTGGGCGCGGACGGCGGGGGAGGAGACGACCATTGCGGCGGCAGCGAGCAGAGTGGTAAGGACACCGGGGAGACGTTTGGCAGGGTACATGGGATTTATAAGACGTTCGAAATTTTGCAGCCATTGCGCGGGAACGCCAGAGATTTCCGACCGGGTCTCCGGCGACAGGCGCATCCCAGCGATCATCGGTCGCATCCGCCTTCACCCGAGGCTTCGACGCCGGGCAGGCGACCGCCGGCCTGGTGCAACCGGGACCGATACGCAGCGAAACACGGACGGCTTGTTTGTGCCCGCCGCCTGGGGACTGACCTCCCACCCGATCGCATTGAGCAATTGCGCCCGGTGGCTGCCGCCCTTCCGCAACTGCTCCTTCACGACCTGGGCATTCCTGATCCGGTCGTCCTGCGTCCCGCACCGGGCGCAGAAACCTGGCGGCGGTCCCCTTGGACGTCGATCCAGGATGGGCTCCGGCGTTGAGCTGGTTGGATTATCCTCCCGGAGTCAGGGGAAGGAGCTTATTCCCCCAGCACTTTCCACAGGTGATCGATGTTTTGCTGGTGGATGTCGAGGATCTCCCACTGGGTGCCGCGCAGCTCTTCGTTGGGCAACTTGGCCACCTCAGGGAAGTTCGTCAGCGGCAACTCGGCCTTGGTCTGTTCCAACGTCTTTCCCGCAGCCTGGGCACGACGCACACCATCCCACAATTTTTCCAGATAGGAGACGAATTGCACGTACTGCTCCTTTTTCATGATGGCACGACCGTGGCTCGGCAAAAACCGCGTGTTCTCGTTGGCGTCGTTCAACACCCCGTGCATCACGACAAACCAGTGGTCCACGATCTCCGGGGTGGCTTCCTCGGTCGCCGGGCCCGCGATGGGGACGTGGGTGGGATAAAAAACGCCCCCCGTCAGCACGAGATTTTCCTCGGGTATGCTGATGACGGTATCCGCGACTCCGTGCGCACAGCCGTAATACATGAGTCGAACGGTGACATCGCCGAGATGCAGCGTCATTTCGCGGTCGAAGGTGATCGTGGGCGGAACGACGGGCGGGTTGCCGCGGTAATCGGCCTGGATGATTTTCCAGCACTTCTCGATGCCGGCGAAACTGCCATCTTCGAGCTTCTTCGGATCTTTCTTCCGAAAGTATTCCCGCGCGGCACCGATCTGCTGGTCGCTGAGCGCCAGCATGTCCGGCACCCGCTTGGGGTCAGTTCCGGCTTTGAGCATCTCGCGGCGCAGCGACTCGTGGCCGACGATCGGAATATCGGCGTAGGCTGCATTGCCCCCGACATGACACACGTGTTCATGCGTGTTGATCAGGTACGCGAAGTCGTTGCGCTTGAATTCCGCTTGGATCGCCTCGCGAAAGCCCTGGGAGATCGTCTGCGAGAACGGCGCGTCCACGACGACCATTCCTTTCGGCGTCGCGATCGCCACAATGCCGTTGTCCCATGGATCGCCGTAAAACACCGCCACGCGCGGACTGAGTCGGAGCGGGGTGATGGCGAACTCGGCGCCGTAAGCGACGGAACACCAGGACAGCGCCGCGACAAGGGGGAGACAGGGGAGGGACAGTTTGGTTTTCATGTTGGTCAAGGCAGACTCCTTCGGGCGGTGCGCAGGGAGTTTCCACTCCCAGGGTATGCAAGGGTCGGGGACGATGTGGAAGCTGTATAAACCGCAAAAACTACTAACACCGCCGGGGGGCGAACCCCTTCAGAGGGATGCGGGAAGATGTCGCATCCCGGTCCTCCCACCAAACGCCGGCTTTCCCCGCCCCACCGGTATCGCGGCGTCCTTGCTGAGCCGTGACTTGAACGAGGTGGTTTTCAAAGCCCAGGCTCTTCGCCCATCACTCTCGTAATGCCCGGGCAGCTCAGGCGGGTACTGTCTGGGCCTTCACTTTCCGGGTGAGTTCCCGCCAGAAGCTTGCCCGCCATCCAAACTCAGCTTTAAACCCCTTCTGTTATGAAAAAGTCTCTTGGGGCCAAAACCCTCGTTTACCCGACCCCGGTGTTTGTCGTTGGGACCTACGACAAGGCTGGGAAACCCAACGCGATGACTGCTGCTTGGGGCGGAATCTGCTGTTCTCAGCCGCCCTGCGTCGCCGTCTCCCTCCGCAAAGCCACCTACACGCACGGAAACATCATGGCGCGCCGGGCGTTCACGATCAGCATTCCGTCCGAAAAACACGTCAAACAGGCGGATTATCTGGGGATGGTGTCAGGCCGGAGCGTGGACAAATTCGCGGCAACCGGGCTGACGCCGGTGAAAAGCGACCTCGTTGATGCGCCGTATGTGCAGGAGTTCCCCCTGGTTCTGGAATGCCGGCTCGCGCACACGATCGAGCTGGGGTTGCACACGCAATTTGTCGGGGAGATTCTGGACGTGAAAGCAGAAGAAGCCGTGCTGGGCAGGGGAGGGCTGGTGGACATCAAGAAAATGGACCCGCTGGTGTTCACGCCGGACACGCAGTCCTACTACGGCGTCGGCGGGTTCGTGGGGAAGGCTTTTTCGGTGGGCAAGACGCCTTGACGAGTCCTCGAAAATGACTTCCGCCAGCGGGGCGTATGCTTCGCGACCCGTGTCTGCACTAGCAGCAAATTCCGGTGCGCTTTTATGCTCTTCGCGAACGCAAACTCGCGTAGCCGACAACATTCTAAACAGTAGCTCCCTACCTTTTAAAAGGTAGTCGGCGAAGTAGACCTTGGAGATCGATTCTGCCATCTTCTAAGCAGCTCCGTTCCAGGCAGCTCCATCGATAAAAAACGCTGTTTCTCGCAACCCTCCTTCTTGCCATGACCGCTCCTGTTTCAGCTCAAACCGATACGACGTCAACCGATCCAGAAGTCCAAAAAACCAACGCGGAAACCGCGCGCATGGCGGCGGAAACAGCGAAGATTGTCGCTCAACAAGCCCAGGAGGCCGCCAAGCAAAATTTGGCTAACACGCAGGACCCGGCGCTGCAGGAAGCGGCTCGACAGAAGGCACTCGCCGACGCGGCAAAATCGGCCGCGGATCTTCGCAAATCCGCAGCGGAGTCGGACAAGGCGGCAACTGATGCGAGAAAGGCGGCAGTGGCTGATTCCCTTCCCACTTTCACGAGCAAGCCGATCGAAGGAAATGTGACCGTCGACGCAGCGTCGGGTTACTTCGCCCAACTGCTCGCCTACGATGCGTTGCGTTCGCTGGCGGACGATATTGTCGGCGAACTCCTGGCGACGGGCGCGTTGACGGACGACAGCAAGGTCTACTTGGCCACTTCTGGCGACCAACTTCAGGCGACTGGCCAGCGGTTGGTGATCTCCGGCAAACTCAACGCCTACAAATACGCATTCAAACTCCTGGACGAGGCCGTCAAGCGCGAGAACCAAACCCGATTGTCGTTTCACGAAGAGTCGTTGGCGGCATTAGACGCGCTGCCAGCATTGGTTGGGGTGGCTGCAGATGTTGCAGCGTTCTTTCGCCAGGAAAGAGGCATTTACGGCAAAACGGTTACGGTTCCGCCCGCTCTTATGGCTCAAACGGTAGCGGGGGCTTGGCTGCGGCGCGCGCATGTGAAAAGCGCTGACGGAAAATCCACAATGCCGACCGTCGAGTTCGTCGATCCGACGGCGATCATCAAGCTGCCTGAGACGCAGAGGGACGCTGCGCTGATCAACGTCCTCGCGGGTTTGGAAATGAGCTCCATCAAGCTATCCTCCGACCGGGAGATTATCAGCAAACAGCTGGAAAACGACAAACTCGCGCTTGCCTCACAGAAGACGAGCTTGGCTGATCTCGAAAAGACGACGGGCGAGAAACCGACGCCGAAGCAACAAGACCAGATCGCGATTGCCGACAGCAAAATCAGGACCGCGACCAATTTGCTCGATCGATTGACGGTCATTTTGACGGGCTATCGCAGTTTTGCGGATTCGCTACTTGCCGTGGCCTCGGGCGAAAGCCAGTCGGCGCTGGCGAAAGTCTTCTACAATGACGTGCTGAACAGCGATCCTGCAACGAAGGTGTATCTCCTCCAAGTGCAGGTCGCTTCCGTCGGTGGTGAAATGGAGACGCGAAAATGGCTCTGGAGCTCCGGCAAGGTCTACCATCGCGCTGGTGCCGTGTGTGTTTATACGCTTTTCGATCGGAGCGGAAGGATCGCAGCGGCAGGCATGGTGGCCGCCGACCGTCAGGCCAAGGAGGGTATGGCTGTCGGCAACTTCATCAAAAAGTAGGTCGAGCGACTTATGGCGACGATGTTCACAGACCCGCAATCGCAGTTCGGCCCCCGGCCACCCCGGCGATTTCTGCACGAGGAGTCGCTGCGTGAGGAAGTGATCGGCAAGTTGCGCAAGGCGGCACCGTTGGCGGCAGCTCGCATCGAGCTGCCATCCTTCCCGACCATGCATTTGACCCGCGTGCCGCTTTCCCGAAAGAGTATTTTCCCTGCAATGAGAATTCCCGTCGGTATCGCGGGTCCAAACACGCTAAGCATCATTCGCGATTTCAATCCGGAGCAGCTCGACCAAAGTGATAGTCCCGGACTGGAAAGCATCGTGAAAGACCTCGCAAGGCCGTCGTTTCTCGTGCAAGACGATTCGACAAATTTTACTCAACGCAGTGAATTGCCGGTCGAGGAAGTGATTTACTGGCGACAGCGTATCGAACCGCATGCGGAAGTATTGAAGTCCATCTATCAATCAGTCGGCCGCATTGAATTACACAACCACGAGACGCTGGATTGGTGTGGCACCGGTTGGTTGCTTAGACCCGATGTTTTGGCCACCAACCGGCATGTGGCTCAGAAATTCGCCGAGTCGGCGGGCGGCAAATGGACTTTCCTTCGGAATATCATGGGACATCCGATTTCCGCTGACATCGACTATGCCGAAGAAGCGGACAACCCCCAAGAAGATCAACACCGGATCACCGACATCCTGTATATCCAGGAGCACGGCCCCGACATGGCATTCCTGCGGGTGGTGCTCGACAAGCCGCGCGGGCCCCAGAACGCGGGTATCCCGCTTGCGCCGGCAACAGCAATTCAAATCGGGCGCGAAGTTCTCACAATCGGCTACGCCCGCTACGATTCCGCAATGCCGGAGCCGCCGGATATGGTGACGCGCGTCTTCGGCCACGAATTCAACGTGAAGCGGGCCGCACCGGGCGTGATCATTTCCACCCAGCTTCCACATTCCTTTGTGACGCACGACTGCTCGACGCTGGGCGGCAACTCCGGTTCGGTCGTGTATGATCTTGAGTCGGGGCTGGCGCTCGGCCTGCACATGGGCGGAAACTTTCTTTCGGAGAACTATGCGGTATCGGCCGACTTTCTCACGAAACAACTGCGGGAGCTCAATCTGGCGTGAAAGTGCAGCTGAGTATCCTTGAATGAGTTCGGCGACGTATGTCTGGTTCAAGCATAACGAGATCTAATCTATATGAAACCAATCCATGTCCTCATCGTTCGGGTCGCGGTTGCGTGTGGCTCCCTCGGTCTCGGCGGCTGCGCCCATGTCACGTTCCATCCGGCTAAGGAGAGCAGCGACCTGCCGGACACGAGGCAAGAGACGGGAATCAAATACTACAACTCCAAGCCCTATTTGATGGTTAGCTACACGGGCAACAAAGACGCACCGGTACAGGTCGCGCTCGTCAATTTACCTGACTTAGACCATCCGGTTTACGTGATGTATCATTCCGGCCTCGGAACACACCAGTTTTCGCTGTCTGTTGCGGGGAATGGAACGTTAGCGAGCTATGGACAGACGGTGGACTCGAAGGTCCCGGAGACGCTCACTGCTATAGGCAGCATGGCGAGTTCTCTTGCGACCGGCTTGAAGACCACCGGTATTGTCAAGCAAGCCGCTCCTGAGGACCTAGCGATGAGTGCTGTTATTGAGGCCATCGGCCAATTGCAGGGAGATATGACCAAAAGTTGTGGACGGCTGGGCTGAGAAGGAAGCTGGGGAAGCGGGTTCAAGCAGCCTTCTCGGCGACGCCATCAATGAAACGGCCGCCGTCGATCAGTTTATGGATTTGT
>Ga0187853_10000015_pt1 | contig 203681 bp, 202 predicted proteins | sample June2016WEW_6_10_2_FD_132417 | JGI IMG/M metagenome (GOLD analysis project Ga0187853, IMG submission 132417) | Peatland microbial communities from SPRUCE experiment site at the Marcell Experimental Forest, Minnesota, USA - June2016WEW_6_100 | ecosystem: Environmental > Terrestrial > Soil >... | reverse complement strand
TTCAGCTATTTCCTTCTGTGTCTTCCTTTCTCCTTCCAAGACGCATGCAACGTAGAGCGATGCAGCCGCAAGCCCCATCGGCTCTTTGCCCGTGACTATTCCTTTCTTCTTCGCTTCATTTATGATTCGTATTGCTCTCTGTTGAGTTAGCGTAGAAATCTCTACTCTTGTAGCGATCTTCGAGATGCATTTCACCGGATCCACAACGGGCATGCGCAAGTCGAGCTCTCTTACAAGCAATCTGTAGCATCTTGCGACGTCCTTTTTACGAATCCTGCTTGCAGCCGAGACATCCTTCAGAGTCCTTGCAGTTTCAGACATCCTGCAAGCGGCATATAACGAGGCTGCTGTTATTGCCGCTATGGATCGTCCTCGCACGAGCGCGTTGTTGAGAGCCTTACGATAAACTATTGCGGCACGTTCTTTGATTGAGGCTGGAATGTGAAGCATATCTGTCAAGCGGTCAAGTTCCGCCATAGCTCGAGCCAAATTCTGATCAGTTGACGAATGGACCCTGGTCCTGATCTGCCATTTCCTTAAGCGGAGCATCTCTAACCTTGTGGCAAGTGGAAGTTGGCGACCGTAAGCATCTTGATTCACACGACCAATAACAGTGGAGAGGCCTTTATCGTGAACGGAGAAGGACATCGGCATACCAACGCGACCACGTTCATCTCTTTCCTCCTTGGTGAAGGCGCGCCACTCAGGTCCTTGGTTCAACGCGTGCTCGCTCAGTACAAGGCCACAATCATGGCAAATTATCTCCCCTAGATCATAATCTTCAACGAGGTTTGCGCTATCGCACTCTGGACAATTCGTGACTTTCCCTATCTTTCCGGTTGTCCAACTAGCATCCTTTTTTTTCATCAACCGACACTATGCTTTACGCTCGAGCCATCTCTTCAGTAGAACGCGCCTCCTTCTACCTCAAAACCCGTCCGGCCCGACCAGAGCTATCCACCCTAATGTGTCAGTGATAAGGATGTTCAGAGTACACGACACATATTGGTTCGTCTGATCTGATGCTACGTACAATTCGCAACTTTTGCTCTTATTGTTGCAGGTCCCTCTCTGTCAGCTACTCGCTACATCGTCAACGAGTTTCTTTGAAAGTGGCGGATCCGCAATTTTCACGTCTTTATCGATTTCAATGCCTCGTTTCGAACTGCTTGTAGCTCCCCTGGAGACGAGTCTGCCTCTACGACCCCATGTCGGGGCAAAATTCTACCTATTGGGTTGGTTTGACTTTCTGCCCAGATGATGTTGTACTAATGAAGCTTAGAGGCTTCATTTTGTGGCGCAGAATCTCCTGCTATGTTACACAATTCTTGGTGATCCTAGGCGGATTCGTTTCCACATTCCTTGAAACGAGTCCCGCTTTGAATAGCTGTTTAAGTCACCAAATCATTCCCGCATGAACCTAGACGCTCATTTTGTCGGTGTCCATTTTCGGGGGGCGCCATTAGTGTGGTGCTATTCGTATACTCTCACAATTCAGATTGTGAAATACTTGTAGGCAGTTCTTACAGAACATAACTTCGCAAGCTTCACATCTGCCCCAGTTGGGGACAGGCCTATCGACCAAATCTCTGCCACATTCTCCGCAGTTACTTTGTGCGCCTGCTTTGTTCGCCATGAGGTGTTCACACCCCATGTTACAGACCGAGCTACTTAACGCATTGCCATGTCCATGACCAAGCGATTCCAAGTTTTTCCGTGCTCACAAAGTTCAAGATCGGATAGACATAGAGCTCTTTCCAACTTACGAATCCCCTACAGCATGGACACTGCAAAACAAGTCACCTTGACGAGAAAAGAACGGGAAACGAGCGGAGACGTGGCGAAAACGTGGAGCGTACTCAAGTTGAACAGCGGGCGACGTGTTAGTTGGCAGAAGTGGATGAAGAGAGAGGGCACTAAGAAGCCATGCGATGCGGATAGAACTACGGGCGGTCGGAAGTGTTAAACCTGCAATAGCGACATTAGATCTACACGTGATTTCTGTGCCGAAAGCGAAGAAGAAACCAAAGAAGAAAAAGTAACGAAAGAACCAAGCATTTCCGTTACGGCAACGAGGAAGTTGAAGTAGGTAAGTTAGAGCCCCGCGAAGCTCTTCAACTGAAACCCTGCTGCCCCTAGGAACCTGCCTATGTTTTTTAGGCGATGAGTGCCGCATTCGCGGGTGCGGTGCCCTCGAGTATAGCATATCCCTGCTCGGAAAGCTTTCTTTGCACCGTTTTCACCTCACTTTGCTGTGATTCTTGCTAGAAGACGCATAACTAAGGAGTCACTAGTTCGCGCTTCTAGCGAAGGTCGAAGCGGAAGAATACGATCAAGAGGATTTTGTTGGAGGCATTGTCTTGGACGGAGGTTCTCGCATATCTGATCTGAAGTATAAGTTGATGACTATTGAGCTGCTCAATCTGGCTAAGAATTACCATACTTACAGGGAGCTCTCACAGATAATCTCCTTGCCGGAAAGCGTTCTAAGCAGGTACGTTAAGGGCCATGTACTGCCAGCGATGGATCGAGCGCTCTACATCAACAAAACCTTGCAGAAGATAATGCGACTTGAAGCGGAAATCCAGCTGAGAATGCGCTTCGATGATTTAGGATACTTCGACAACACGAGGCTAATATCTGATACGCTCCTCCTCGAACGTGCGGTTCAACATGCAGTGAACAGATTCGCAGGGACACGGATTACGAAAATACTTTCACCCGCCGTGGACGGAATTCCGCTCGCCGTTCTCCTCGCGCATATGCTAGGCGTGAAGCTCGTTATAGCAAAGAAAACCAGAGAGGTAGGTGTTCGAGAGTTCTTTGAGGAGGTCTATGTTCCCGGCAAGAGTGCGATGGTCATCAGCCTCTACGTTCCCAGAGACGCTTTCAGAAGAGGCGATTGCGTCCTAATCGTAGACGACGTTCTCGACACTGGCGAAACCCAGATGGCCCTAGCTAGAATCGTTCAAAAAGCCAAAGCTGAAGTCATTGGCATATACGCATTGATCGGCCTAAACACGGACTCGAAGATTAAGATGGAGCAGGCTCTACACTGCCCTGTTGAGATCGTCTATCACATAGGCGAGAAACCCCTGCAGAGAGTGTAAGGCCAAGTTTGTCTCTGGGGGGATGCTCAATCCCTCGGAGAAGAGGGTCTGTCCCACGTCGTCAAGCTGTTCCTAGGTCCCGGAAAGATGTACAAGAGTTCCCTCCCTCACCTTTCGTCGCTCCACAGCTGAAGTGCAGGCCTCGGTTGGCCAATTCACGTCCTTAAAATTGAACATGGTTACTGTGCTGGAGTGTATTCGCAGATTTCTGAAGGCTTCTCCATGATGCGGTTGATTGAAAAGGACGAGACAGTCAGTAATTCATGTGCCAGCTTGTGGATTGGCTTCTAGTTCGATTTCATCTAGGAGCGCCTTCTTTTCAATTGCCTGACGCTTTTCCAGAACATGAATATCGAGATCGCCAAACTCGCCTGCAACCAGGAAGACGTGAAACTCCTGATGACGATGCCGGGCGTGGATTACTACTCAGCTATGATAATCAGCAGCGAAATGTTGCGAACCTTATAGGGTTCGAACCAGAAAACCAACTGAATTAGCGGCCCTACTCAAGCGACAATAATGTTACGGAACCCGGCGGGCCCGCCACAAAACACCCTCCAAGCCTTATCTTTGCTCGACGTTGCCAAAACATTGAGAAATGTCTTGGACCTAACTCCAGAAAGAGCGGAAATTGTAGGAGCCATGCTTTGACAAGACTAGATTCGACTTTTTCAAACGTTACGGAAACTGGACTAGGAGCAAAAAGCCGAGATGGATCTTAGAGAAAGGCACGGGCGGTGTGGGCTCTTCAGATAAGCAGAAAGGAGAACATATCAAAGTACCGTAGACTTGTGGGATTCTCGTTGCCACATAAGATAAAGGCACTCGAGGCAATATTGCGCCGTTACTAAGGTCGTGGGTTCAAATCCCACCGGCCCCGCCACGATCTACCCCACTACGTTTTGTCTTTACTCGAGGGTCAAAACAGCAGATTACATGGAGAAGGAAAGTTTACCGAGGCTTGAGGAGGGTGCACCGTTGATGGTGGCCTATAAGGGGTGTTATCTAAGTCAGGTAAGGTTGAGTTCTTTCGCCGTAATCATGCACAATCAAGAGTCTTTTCGAAGTTTTGAGCCCTCAAAATTTTTGCCACTTTTCCAAGTGTGTTTGGGAGTAATACTTTCGACAGGTTGGAAATCATACGATTACTTTTATTCACATACCGTTCATTCACTACTCGTAGTGTGGGTAAATGAGCAAGCGGGATGACCTCGAGGAAATCATGTCCCTCGGGGCGTATCAGAAGAAAATGTCTAGATTCAAGAAGTTAATGAGCTTCCTGCTCTAGCCATCGGGACGCCTTCGAAGACTTCTCCACCCCACTCGCTAAACCCAGCGAACTCTCCTCCTAACTAGTCCGATCGTGAGGAGAACGGCGACAACTATTATCTCGGGGTCCGCAAGTAATTTTGACCTGGCTTGCGGCCTAGGTCGAAGCGTTTCTCGGAATTCCGCCTTACCCTGATCTTTGGAATCGGGGAGTGGCGTTCGCGGGCTTGAACCTTCGGCGTTTGGGAACGAACTTTCCCAGCTTTAGTTAACGATCCGTGAGTTGGTAACTCTTACACCTCCGCTGTTCTGGCACGAAGAGGGCTGCCATCATATTTAGTCTTTTCAGGGGAAGGACAGTGTTAGCGCCAACGCATCGTGGAAAAGGTTCCATGCTCATGGTTGGTTTTGCGAACTGTGGTTGCACCTGTCTGCGACGATTCCGGCAACTCTTATATTCGATCTGGCGAGCGGTTCGATAAGTAAGGTGTAGGCTTGAGTCGTTGTTTTTCCTTTGTCTGTGTGAGCCCCGCGAATTGGACTTGTTCTGAATGCGGCCATGCGTACTGCTTCTTCCACGCTACAACCCATGGACACGAGCAGCGATCTTCGCCTGAACAGGTTGTTGCCATAGCTTCGTAGTTCTCGCGGGTGGGGTTTAGGCTAGGGCGAATTGTTGTTCGAAGAAGTAACGCGTCGCGCCAAGCGTTTGGACCTCTAGCGGCCTAATGTTCACGACTAGTGGAAAGTTAGCAACAACATCGCCAATGATTAGGCAGCGGCGTGGCGGTAGGTCGCGTACAATCATTCTTATCGTGTCCGCATCGACCTTTGCGACCTTTGATACTATTTCCAAATCATGTTCGTTGCTGAAGTTGAAGAGGAAAATGTTGTCAGCTTGGCGGTAAATGCTGGCCTGAATTGTGTCAGGCTGGTTTGTGACGAAAGTAGTGAATAGGCCTAGGTGCCGCATTCGTGTGACCGCGTCATCCCAGTATGTATCCCGTAGGTAGAGGTGTGCTTCTTCGGCAAATAGGAATAGTGCTCGCAGCTTTTGGGTTGATAGGAGGTCCGTGAGCTTACTAATGAGCAGTTCGACGGTCATCCTGCGGAGTGCTGCGTATTGGTTCTTCATGTTAACGATTAGCGCGCAGCCAGTGACATGATTTCTGAAGACATCTTCAAGGTTGAGTGCTGTCCTAGGGTCGTCCGTGAAGATGCCGGAGTCGTCAAGAGTGTTGAACCTCGCTTGAAGGGCGTCTTTAATGCTCTCATGGCAGTCGAAGTTAGCGATCGCCGCACCTAAGCCGGACATTGTGAGTTGATTCTGTTCTTCGAGCTCATGCCAAATGCGAGCGAAGACCCGGGCGGAATTCTCGGGCAATGAGAGCGCGTAGGTTAGCGTCCCGAGTAGAGTGCTCAGGCCGACTTGGCTCAGGCTGAACCTTAGGTTGAGGCCGGGGATGAGTGAGATTATCTTCGGTGATAGGTGCATCTGGCGGCCGTCGGGGGTCTGGCCCAGGTTGACATACTCGCCGTTGACATCGAGGACGACTACTGGGGCGCCTTCTTGCACGAGGCTGGTTACGAGGAGCTTGGTGAGGTGAGATTTCCCCGTTCCTTTCCGGCCGGTGACGATGTTGAGCCGCCCGTCCAGAGCGCTTAGGTCTGAGGATATGTGGTGGAAACGCCGCATGGAACCTAGTTCGAAAGCGTGTTTCGCTGTGAGCGCCTCGGTGAGGAATCTTGGCGGCAGCACTTCGATCTGGGAGTGGTTTCTCGAAGGAAGCCATGAGACATCCCGACTCATTCGGCCTTCTTCAATGGCTCCTCGTATCTTTCCGAGAAGTAACCTCGTATCCTTGAGAACCGTGATTTGGGAGGAGACTTTGAAAGGGTCAACCTCGTCGCCCGTCAGTGACCCTTCGGATATGCCGTCACGGAGAAGGTCTTCGAGAATTCCCGGGATGTTTGCGTATTGAATGTCAATTATCTGGACGATTAGCGAGCGTTCTTTGATTTTGTCGGTGATGAGTAGGTAGTCGCCCTTCTCCACTTCCTCCTCTGGGAAGCAGAGAAGTTGTATGTCGTCGCCTTCTTTGCGGAGGATCTTCAATGCCAAGCCTCCCAAGCGGTACCGAATGGACCGAAAAGCGACCGGCGCAAGGCCAGTTTCGGCAAAAGCTGAACCCCATAACGGGCTGCCGCGAAGGCTTGCATTGCCAAGACATCGCTGGCTGTGAAAGTTGAAAGTATGTGGGCCATCCTGAGGGTTTCCGGGTAGCCTTGGTCAACGATGTCGGTGCCTGCTAGTTCGCGAAATCCTTTCATAGTGTCGGGCATAGAGATTTCCCGGTCCACATCGATTCTAAACGGAAAGCCTGCCCTCGCGAGTTTTCCAACAAAGACACGCCCAAGGAAGCGTACTGGGTACGGGGGAAATTGATCAGTGACCTGTTCGTCAACCTCCAATATGCAGGGGTCGGACTGGTTCTCGAGAAGTTCAGTTAGAGACTGATTGTTGATTCGCAGCTTCGTTTTCTTGGAAATTGCTATTACTGCACTTCCACCTCGCCGGGCGGTTTCGAGAATCCGTTCGAGGTCCTTCGATGGATTGTCAGGCGTCCCGGCTGTAAGCGATCCGTCAAGCAGGATGAAGCCACCGGCAATTGATGAACTAGCGTTGAACTGCAACCACCGTTCGAGAACGTTTCGTATTCGCTTTAGGAGGCTGTCGACGTTTGGTTCACCGGTGAATGGTGGCAACCCCAGTGCTGCGAACTCTTGTGAGGCGGCGAGCTTGTTGTAACCGATCGAGAAGACGAGGGGCCCGTATCTTACGTACCTGTAGCGTTTGTCCTCGAGTATGACGAGGGCGCCCCTTACAGCGCAGAGCGCACCGTCGGCTAATTCACCGAGCTTAATGGTGGAGGTGTCAACCGCAACGACTGGTTTACTGGAAGAGATTGGTTCCAGTGGGACAAGCCGTTCGTCGTCGAATGCACCTAATTCGAGCGTGGTGGCTTCGGCACCGTCGAACTCTGTACCGGTTAGGTCAGGGGAAAGGACGGGGTTTGTGTAGAGTAAGTCGCCCCTTATGCCTTCAATTGATTGTCGGCAAAATTCGACGAAGCGCTCGGGGATTGCTCCGCTGAGTGAGTCCTCCGCGTAGAGAAAATTACTTATCCGCTGTTGTGCATTTGAGGTTGGGTGGGTGCGGCGGTTCATTTCACTCTTGCCCCCTATGCGATGGGATTCCCCCGAATCTCACGCAGCCGCCGCACCACTCCGTTATGGGTAACGGCATAAGCTACCCCGCTAGTGTGAGGTACCTCCTTCCTTGGAAACGCTGGAAAGAGAGCTCTCAAGATCCATCAACCCTTTCAGGGTAATTTGATATCTTCCCCTCTCCGCTCGATCGATGAGTCCGGACTTCTGAAGTTCCACTATGACATTCCTAATCGTCTTGGGCGCTTTGCCTACCCCGGCGGCGATTTCTTCAATGCTAAGCGAATCGGCCTCCCGTTTACCCATCTTACTCGCCAAATGACCCATGAATAGAAGAATCGAAATTGCTCTCTCGGCTGGCAGATCCCTGTTCGCTAACAAGAGCTGGCCGCTGTTGGTCATCTTGGCGAATTCCGAGATTTTGTCCGCCAAACCAGCCAGGTCGGGTACGTAAACCAATTTTCTAGCGAGGTCGTACGCTGGAACTGCTTGGGAAAGGAATTGTAAAATCTGTGGAACAATTTCTTGAACGGAACCATTTCCTTCGTAACGCATGCCGTTTACTTCAATCTGGACTTTGACTTGCATGGTTTCGGTTTGCGTCATGGCTTGTCGTTCCCTATTGTTTCTGTTTCAGTTTGGGAAGGATTTGTGTTCGGAACATATGTAGGCCAAGCGTGGTGGCTCTATACTCCCCTTTTCCCTTCCTTTCGGCTAGGCTTTCGCCGCAAAGCTCACTCAAGCGGCCTGCTACTGTGCCGGCAGTCTTCTTGCTCGAGGCGATCAAATCTGCCGATTGAACGAAATCTTTGTCCGACTTTCCGAGCATCTGCGCGATTCGCGCCTTGGCCAGGTGGAGGAGCATGAGTTCGCGGTCAGCCAATTTGTCAACTGGAACGGTTACGACGACGCCTTCGGGGGTTATTGCGAGAACACCTTCGCAGGCTTTCGCGAGGTCGCTTAGGTCAACAGATAGAGCCAAGTGGGAGGCGAGCTCAAGTTCGGGGATTACTTTGGTTAAGAATGTGAAAACTTCTTTCGCTACTTGCTCCGGTGGACCGGTGGCCTTCTTCTCGAGGGTTCCGTATTTGATGGTGACTTCTAGAGGCAGTCCTATGCTTGTGAGCCTTTGTTGTCCTTCCGACAAATTACTTTCACTTCACATTTACTCCTACACTGTATAAAAGCTTTGAAGTGCAAAATGAACCTGCTAGGTGTTACTCTCATCCAGAATGCGTTTTTGTGCGATGTCGAGCAAGATGATGACAGAAATGAGGGTTCTGCTAGGTGTTACTCGGCTTCGGTTCTGGCAAAATCTGACGTGCTCAGGCTCTTTTTCGAACATTTTAAAGCTAAACTCTGCACATTGTGGGGTTCAGGCTTGGACTATAACGTATTGAAACTGCGAATACTGCGGTTGCTTTCGAAGACGGGCCCAACGGATAGTAGCTCCCTTGCAACCACGATCGCAGAAAGCAAGGAAATCACATTAGATATTCACGCGCTTAGGATGGCGTTGATGCGTTACCACAAGCAAGGGCTGTTGAAGCGTGAAAGAACGGGCGGGACCTTCATTTACGCGCTTACCGAACGGGGAATTCAACGGCTACGTTGGCTTGAACAACAACAGACCACGAAACCGAATTCGAAACTATAAGGGCCTCAAGAACGCTTTTTCAATTGTGGAGGGTCGATTAGGATCACGAGTTGCTCGGAGCTGCAGGCCAGTGCCAAGGAACGGTAACTCTCCGCTCATGGGACCTACGCGCAGATCATCAAGATTTGTTCGCTGAGGGATACTCCCCTCGATATGGTCTGGGCCTGTAGGCCGCTTCGTATGAGGAGGTCGAGGCGTAAAACCAGCTTAGGATTGCTTTCGCCTGGCACTGTTTGGCACCACCCCTTGATGGATGGATCCACGCTCTCGGCTGCGAACGATCGTAGCTCTCTTACGGGTTAGAGGCAATCCGGACCCATGGCGGCGGTAGAAGCCCATTGTCCTATTAGTACTAATAGCATATTTAGTGCTTTTTATACTAAAAGGCATTTCAGGCTTGCGCGGCTGCCGGCCTGAGTTTTGGTAAGACTTCTTGACTTATCCACTGCACGCCGGCGCCTGAGAGTAAGTAGCGTCCTTGCTCTGCAATGAGCTTCCCCTCCTTCCTCAGTTCGCTTACGCGTGCTCGGACCACGTTGTCCTTCACTGCCTTCCAGCTTGTTCCCAGTAATTCGATCAGCTTAGCGTCTTCAAGGGGTGAGGGATTGCTGCTGTAAAGAATCAGGCCGATGGCTTCTTTCGCGGAAATCCGGTCGAACTGAATCGTGAAATGCAATTTCCCTTCCGGCGTTGTTTCAAGAATTCCAGCAAGCTCCTCACCTGGAATAACTGAATCAACAGATTGCTCCGACCCGGCCTGTTGAGAAATAGCCGATAGGGTCGGCTGGGATTTCAGGAGTTCCTCAAACTTAGCTTGAACATATTCAAAGTCCCCCTCCAATTCCACTTCGAAATTGCCGCGCCGAATCTTGAATCTCAGCCTACGTTCTGACACTGGTACCACCTGGTGGTGGAGTGACGGGAATTGGTATAAAAAAGGAGGGCAAAACCACACCTCCCCTGCCACCTCATGAACCAGGCCAAAGTTCACTCAACAAAGCGATAACCCGAATTGATCTGGCAGTACCGACCGCGGCGGTTGTGACTGAAGTAAAGCTGAGTGCTGTCACCGTCTTCTCGCTCCTTCGCCGGAATTGTAATCGGCTTGCTCGTAGGTTACATGACGTGGGTTCCTCGGATATTCGGATGTGTCAGTACCGTGTTAGATAACCACCCTCGCGGATAAGTTAAGGACGAAAATTGAGCGAAGTCAGTAGATATAGCTCACGCAGAAGCGGCGTTTGAAACAGGACCAGGTTTGCAGGTCAGAGTAATAGTAGGATTCCCGCGAGTACTGCTAGAACGGCGCCGATTATGAAGCCTCCACCAATCAGCAGGCTAACGATCGCCGTTGGAAAAATCATGAATGCAGCCATCACCCGTAAATTGAGCAGCATCAAGACGAGAGCCCCTAGCAACACCAACCCTAGCATAACACCAAGAATCACAGCAAGGGATCCAAGGGCTGCGACCCATGGGAGATACCAGCTCCAGACTGAGAAGAACGTTGATGACGCAAGCGCGACGCCGTTGGTGATGATCAAGGCTGCTGCGATGCCGACTAGAATGATAGGCATCCATTGTGATCTGAAGAAGTTGAATGGGAAGAATGGGCCGTACCACCCAGGTCGTGCTCCCGCAGGATATGCGTTCACCATACCAGGGGCCATTTGCGGGGGTGGTATCGTGTGGAAGCAGTTGGGGCATAGGGTGAGTGCACCGTAGGGTTTGCTGCACGACGCGCACGTTCCGCGCCCACAACGACTGCAAACTGCTACAGCCGGCAGGTTAGGATGGTAGAAACAGTTGTACGGGCTCATGGAAACTAGCCTATTACCAGCCTTCTGTACATTCCCCCTCGATTCTTGATTCTTCGAAACAGTTTGGTGTCAATTTTCATACCTCTTAGCGACGAAGAATTCAACCATCTCGAACAGCTTTCCTTGCACACCCGATAACCCAGACTCATGGCTTAGTCTGAACCCTGGACCTATTTTATGACCTTCAAACCCGCCTTGCAGAACAACGAAACGACCTGCGAAGTATGATGAGTAAATGCAACTGGCCAACGGTAACCGTAAATAGTTGCTAAGTAGCGAGCACCGAACCCTTTCAGGTGGTGAGTTGATGGATAAAGCAATTCTTGCTGCGGGAGTTTTCTTGACTTTGGCCGGGCTTACAGGACTAGTTTACGGTGCCGGCATCAACCTTCAAGCAATGATGGTGCGAGGGGCCACGGACTACTCGTTCGTCACGGCATACATTGTCGAATGGGCGATGGTATTGGTTGCTGGCCTGGCATTGTTGGTATCAGGCGCTCGAAGGAAATAGTTGTCGCTGAGCAAGTCATTGACGTGCAAATTGCTGGACACGAATTCAATCGGAAAGGGTTTCCTGAAGGAGAATGTGTTACTTTATCACGTTTGTGACGGGACGTATCCACCCGAACAAAGCCTCCCGCCGGGCGATTGACGGTATTCGTAATGCCTTTCAATACCTGAGGCTTAGAAGCGCTACACGCGGAGTAAGAGTGATCCCACGATGAAGTCACCACTGCCTGACGTCCAGATCCCGGGGAACGTGCCTCTAGCCATGCACTCCTTCTCTGAGTACTTCAAGGGTTTCGCGAAACTTCCAGTCATTCGGGAGATCTTCGGAGAAGAGACCGAGAAGGTTCTTTCTGAGCTGAGGGTGGAATTCTTCAGTTCAAAATTCGGCTACATGGGAGTCAGCGACGAAGACGGCCACCTGATCGTTAGCGCATACTACCTTAGAACTGGCGAGCCCATGAGCAAGTACCTAGATGTAGTTCACGAACTCGTCCACGTTCGACAGTTTAGGGAGGGGAAGGCGCTGTTCGATGAAAACTTCGAATACCATGACCGGCCAACGGAACTTGAAGCTTACAGGCTTGCGGTGAAGGAAGCCCGAAGACTCGGCATGTCGGACAAGGAGATTTTTGAGTACCTGAAGGTTGACTGGCTAGACGAGGAAGAAGTGCGAAAGCTGGCCCGAAACCTTGGAGTCACGCCGCCAAAACGAACCTCCGGCGAACGTGTACGGTGACTAGGTCGCGCCGATAGTTAAGGCTCTATAGCGCGTACTGAAGTATCTGTCTAGCCGACGCGAGAGTCTATAACTTCTTTGTCTTGCTCGGGCAGTTCGTACCATTGGGCCTTCTCTCCCACTCTTGCCCTGATCTTCCAGCGAACTGATTTTGGCTCGTTCTCTATTCGATTCTGGATGTCTTCAAGCCTCTTCTGCACAATGGCCATCGACTCCGTGTCCAGTTCGTACTTGGGCAGCGCGTCGAGTATGTTCTTTATGTTAATCGTGAATGTTTTGTAGATCCCCCAGTCGTTGCCGCAGAGTCGTGCGAGGTATGAACCGTTGATTGTTTCTGGCTTGTCAGAATCGCCAACCTCATGGTCTCTAACCAGCGCCATAACGTCCCTGTACTCTCTTTCAGTAATCTCCACAACCTGCAGTTTCGTCGCGAGAAGATCGGCCAAGGTTATGGTGGGATTATCGATGGTTAACCGATCCTTGAAGTCGAATTTGTGGCACATCTCGAAGGTTTCTAAGAAGATATCTACACGTCTCTCGTTCTCTATATCATTGAAGATCAAGCGCTTGTCCCCTTGGAGAGCGTTGAACCTATCCCGAGGAACATAGCCGAGTTCCGCGAACAGTTTCTTTATGTCACGAGATTGTTTCCGGAGTGCCATGAAGTCTATGTCTACGTATTTTCGTCCGAGGGACCTGTGCGTGGCGCTGGGGCAGTGAAATCGTATAGCCATACCCCCTAACAGCCTAAGCACTATGCCCTTCTGGGCTGCGGCGTCTACAACCCGCTGCGACTCCTGAACTATGTCGGCGAGCGGCGTAGACTATTCACCCGTTTGCCACGATAAGTGGCTCCGAATATATACGATTCCAATGAAAATCATGCCCACTCTAGGTGGGTTTCAGCCGCACAAATGATCTATGATTGGTGCGATCTTCTCTTTCAGTTCTTGAATCAGTTCAGGGTCGTCACGATAGTATTGGTCGCGAATACCCAAGACCCTTATTTTGCTTGAATCGCACTTGAAGTGAGCCGTGACATAGTAAGCGTGGACCGCCTCCATTGCAAGAATCAAGTCAGCCCAGTCAACTAGCTCCTGCGTAAGAAGAGTTCCTCCCGACACAGGGTTGATGCCAGCAGACTTCGTCTCCAAGCTACCTCCCCAATTCTGGAAGAGGCTCTCAGCTGTTGGACTCCGTTGAAGGTTCGCGGTACAAATGAACAGGACGTTACGTTTCAAGTGAGCACCCATGTATGTGGGTGGTGTGTTGCGCTTATGCATATGCTTACACACCGGGTGTCCGTGGGCTCTTTTTGTTCAAGCTGACTCAGCAATCTTGATGACCTCCATGAATCATGGAACGGGAATGGCTCTAAGGTTCGCTTTGGTAGAAATGTGGAACATTCGCCCTTTTGCCTTTTTTCTCCAAGCCGTGTTAAATACCATGAGCACCTTAACTTTGCCTTAATTGGTGGAGGTGAATTAGGTTGGCGAAGAAACGCAAGGTAAAGATGAAGATTGGACACGAAGCTAGCGAGGTAAAGGACACTTCCGATTACGTGGCATAAACCCGCTGAAGCGGGGTCTGCTAGCCGGTTCCACTGGAACTGGCCTGTTTTCCTTTTGTGGGCGTTTTCTTACGTTAGATTGGATATTCAATTTCCTAGGCATAGGGGATAGTGTCTACTTCTGTGCGAATGTATTGGCCAGCGTACACAATGATTGAGTGTGCCCACCCATAAGGATGGGCTGTTTAGGCGTATGCTTCTTCGCCGTGCTGGGTCATGTCTAAGCCAGCGTCTTCCTCCTTCGGGCTGACCCTCACGGGCGTGAAGACGTTGATAACCCGCAGAATCACGTAAGACCCAGTAAAAGCGAATGCCGCAACGATTACGCAGGCTAGTGCTTGGATTGCAAACTGAGCTGGGTTGCCGAAGAATAAGCCGTTGGGTCCTGCGGCGTTGATTGCCGTGGACGCGAACAGGCCGGTGGCTAGTGTACCCCAAATTCCCCCAACGCCGTGGCAGGCAAATACATCTAACGAATCATCGAGTGTGGTCCTGGCCCGCCAGCTCCCAACGTAGTTGCAGAGGATTCCGGCGGCTGCACCTATGATAATTGAAGGCATTGGCCCAACGTAGCCGGAAGCTGGAGTGATGGCAACGAGGCCGCAGACTGCGCCAACTGAGATCCCGACAGCGGAAGGTTTGCCTTTCCTAACCCAATCAGTGAACATCCAACTTAACGCGGCTGCTGCGGCGGCGAGATTCGTCACTACCAAAGCGTTTACAGCTAATGCGTTAGCGGCGAGTGCGCTCCCAGCATTGAAACCGAACCAACCGAACCAGAGTATCGATGCGCCCAACATCACGTAGGGTACGTTGTTCGGCAGCGCTTGTTTCCGACCTGCGTCCCTGCTCCTGCCAAGCACCAGTGCTGCGGCGACTGCAGATATTCCGGCTGATGTGTGGACGACTAGGCCGCCTGCGAAGTCGATCACCCCTAATGACTTCAGGATGCCGCCCACGGCCCAATTCCAATGTGCGATCGGGCAGTAGACGAAGGTGGTCCAGAGGGTGATGTAGATTAGGAGAGCCTTAAACCGGATTCGGCCCGCGAACGCGCCGATAATCAAGGCGGGTGTGATTGCGGCGAACTTCAACTGAAACGCAAAGTAGAGTAGTTCAGGAATGGTTGAGGAGTATCCTGGGTTCGGCGCCGTCCCCACGTTATTGAGCCCGAGGTCGGCTAGGCTGCCAATTATCCCGCTGACGGATGGGCCGAGGGCGAGGCTGTAGCCCCAGAGCGCCCAGATGACGCTCACGAGTGCGAATATAACTAGACACTGGACGATTGTGGATACGAGGTTCTTCCTTCTAACGAGCCCGCCGTAGAAGAAACCGAGGGCGGGCGTCATAATCATTACGAGTGCTGTGGCGGCGATAACCCACGCAATGTCCCCTGAATTCAACATATCTGAGGCACCAAGTTGGGCCGTGCGTAACACGGATGGTTGTATATTTGGTTAACCATTCCAATAGTAATTATTATTATAATTATAATTATAACTATTATTCTACGGAGCGTTTTGTCCAGCAAATATTCCTGTGTACTTTGTTGCGCCGCGGGCTTCTTCGATGATCACTTGGCAGATCTCTGTCCCCGGATGCAGTGCTAATGGTAGCGGTGAGACATTCAGAATCTCCAGAACTACTCTGCCCGTGCTTCCTGGTTGAATGAAACCGCTGCTTAGGTGGATTAGGAGGCCCAGGCGTGCGAAGCGTGAGCGCCCCTCGATCCGGCCGCTCAGGGTGGGAGGGAGGGTGAGAGTTTCCTCCGTTATGCCTTCCACAAGTTCGTTCGGCATGATCAAGAACGATCCGTTCTGCTCCACTTTCACAGCCCTAGTGAGCTGCTTGTAATCCGCATCCTCACGCACATGGAAAACGTCCCGAGTCTTCTCGAAGACGCGAAAGCTGTCGCCTAAGTGAAGGTTGATGGAAGCGGGGCCGACTTGCTCCTTCCTAAATGGTTCAATTCTTAGGATTCCGCTTTCGATTAACTTGAGAAGTTCATCCTTTCCTAGTGTGGCCATATCTAACCGGTTACAGTGCAGGCGGTCCGCGGTATCTTAGTTTACGTGTTTGCTTGGTTTTGGAGGCCTTCTCCAATAAATCTGCACCTGCGAAGAAGCTAGCGTACATCCCCTAACCATGTGGACCTAGTTCCAGACAGAGGGACGCGCGTGTTGATTCACTGAGTGTTTGTGTACGCTTCTTCGCCAAGTTGGGTTATGTCGAGGCCTGCATCTTCATCCTCTGGACTAACTCTCACGGGTGTGAAGACATTGATTACTCTTAGCAGCACGTATGTTCCGACGAAGGCGAAAAATCCTACGACAACTACTCCGAATACTTGTATTATCAGCTGATACATATTCCCATACAGCAACCCGTTCGGGCCAGCCGCATTAATGGCAGTAGACGCAAAGATCCCCACCGCTATTGACCCCAAGATCCCGCCTGCACCGTGACAGGCGAATACATCCAGCGAATCATCAAGTCGCGTCCTTGCGCGCCAACCCGCCACAAAATTACAAACGATACCCGCCGCGGCTCCTATTATGATGGACGCCATTGGTCCGACATACCCGGAAGCTGGGGTTATCGTCGCTAGCGCGCAGACTGCTCCAACAGAGATGCCGACCGCCGACGGCTTGCCTTTCCTAACCCAGTCAGTAATCATCCAACTCATCGCACCCGCCGCAGCTGCGAGATTTGTCACAAGCAGAGCGTTAGCAGCTAAACCGTCTGCCGCGAGAGCACTTCCGGCGTTGAAACCAAACCAACCGAACCACAGTATTGCTGCCCCCAAAATCACGAAGGGAATATTGTTGGGCCTAATCTCCTTGCGCGGGCTCACGTCCCTTCGTCTGCCGATGAATAATGCTGCAGCAAGCGCTGACACTCCAGCCGTCTCGTGAACAACCAGGCCTCCAGCAAAGTCAACGACCCCCAGTACCCTTAACCAACCACCCACGGCCCAGATCCAGTGCACGACTGGAACATAGATGAAGGTAGTCCACAATACAACGAAAATCAAGAGTGACTTAAAGCGAACTCTCTCAGCAAACGCTCCGATGATTAGGGCGGGAGTGATTGCAGCGAATTTGAGCTGAAAAGCCACATAGAGTACTTCCGGAATCGTAGGGGCATAGGCTAAGTTGGGTGCGACTCCGACGTTGGCCAACCCGAAGTCGGATAGATTTCCGATTATTCCTGCAATTGAGTTTCCTCCAAGTGCAAGACTGTAGCCCCATATTGCCCAAACTAGGCTTATGGCAGCGAATATGGCTAGACATTGAACGATGGTCGAAACTAGATTCTTCATTCTGACCAGGCCACCATAAAAGAAGCCTACGGCCGGAGTCATAATCATCACAAGAGCTGTAGCTGCGAGTACCCATGCTGTGTCTCCTGAATTCAGCATTTCAAGCACCCCAGCTTCGGAATCCAACGGAGATCGTCATAGCGAACACCAAGAGGCCGCAGATTAGCACCCAGAGATTGTTCGCCAAGAACACGTCGTCCAAAACAGCCCACACGTGAGTCTGTGGGATGGTCGAATATTACCGTCACGACTCATTTCAGGAACTGAGAAAACTTCTTCCCTTAATCATTAATCGCATAATTAATATAATTTTTTTGTTTCTTTCATTATTTTTTACATCATTGTTTAATTACTTAACCATTAATTGCTTTCCTTTAAAAGCAGCTAGAACGCCTTTACGATTGCTCAAGATTACGCACAATTTGGAGGGTTGGCGGGATTTTGGGAAAGCGGTTCAAGGTCGGTTAGCAACAGTCCAAATGTCATCCTTCAAGGTGACTTAGGCCTCCGTTTTTTTGGTTGACGAAGAACTTAACTGTCTAACCTTTAGCTCTCTTAGCTGTGGAATTTACGGCCGGAAATAAGTCGATAGCTTTCTAACAGGCCGCTTGTAGCAATTATGGTGCTACGGGCACATTACGAGGGAACGAGATGCGGCAAACTGGTGTCTCAAAGTTTGACGTTGGACGCGCGTTAACAGATGGTTTTAGGAGATGGAATAAACTCGTCGAAAGTAACCTCTCCGAGACCAAATTGTCTCTGGCAGAGTTCCGAGTCTTGAGAGTTCTCTTCGAAACAGGACCGCAACTGATGGTAACGCTTGCGACGGAACAGGGGATGACGGCTCCCGGCATGACAATGGTTGTCGACCGAGTGGAAGAAGCGGGCCTTGTTCGACGTGTCAGAAGCGACGCAGATAGAAGAGCAGTTAACGTCGCCATAACTGGAAAGGGCGGCGAGAAGTATAAGCGAGCTTCGAGGATTCATGACAAGTTCGTAGAAAGAGCGATCAATGGAATGTCAACGCAAGAGGTTGACTCGTTTATCACCACTCTAAATCGAGTTCTAGGATCCGCCCAAAATCACAGCTGAGGGCGCTTCTTCGGGATAGCCACCGGGTTCATCAACGGTAGCCAACTACGCATTTGCAACCGGTGTCTTAATTGTGACCACAGCCGCACCAATGTTGGTGAATGGGTAGGGCCTCCCGGACGTCATGCCCCCTGACAATGTAGTTAGTCGCCGGTGACCATCTACAAGGTCGCTGAGCACAAGAAGCAACGCCGGCGTCAAGTAGAAGTCATAATCATCACAAGAGCCGTAGCTGCGAGTACCCACGCCGTGTCTCCTGAACTCAGCGCTTGCACTCTAACGATATACCTCGCCACAGATCTAGCCTCGTTATAATGATGACAAATGGATTTCAGTAAAAACGACCAGGAACTACTCTGTGTTATATCGCGCAGGGAAACTACCGCAGTCTTCTACAGGGCATCACCTGTTTAGGATGATCGTTAAAAGCTGGGACGATAGGGTTGACGCAGAGGATCGCTCGAGGTATGTTGGAGACCAAGCAAGCCTACCGTTCTATGGAACAGGTAACAGCCCGTGACTACACCCAGTTCATTCGGCGAGGCAAGGAAATCCAGATCGAAGATGCCAAGGTTCAAATCGGGAAGCCTTGGGACATTTCCAGTTTTGGCCCTCCCAAGGATTACGTATTCGAAACCGAAACCGTCTGGAGTTTTCCAGACCGTGGGAGCTGGGCAACGCACGTCGGAAACTATCGCGGCAACTGGTCCCCATACATTCCTAGAAATCTAATTCAAAGATACACGAGCGCCGGAGAAATGGTACTCGATCAAATGTGCGGCAGCGGTACTACACTTGTCGAATGCAAGCTGCTGGGCAGAAATGCAATTGGCGTCGACATCAACCGCGACTCGATAATGGTTTCCTTGGATAGGCTGAACTTTTCCTTCGAAACTCTTGACGCCAAGCATCACAGCACCTTGATCGAGACTTATGTAGGCGATGCAAGGAGGTTAGACGCTCTAAAGGACGAATCCGTTGACCTAATCGCAACGCATCCTCCTTATGCGTACATAATCCCGTACGCTCCCCGCGTACTGGGAGATATTTCAGCGCTGAGAAAGCTGAGCGATTTCCTTAAAGCGATTCGAGAGGTTGCTGATGAGTCGTTCCGTGTCATAAGACCTGGAAAACATTGCGCAATCCTAATTGGCGACACTAGAAAGCATAAGCACTACGTTCCAATAGCGTACCGTGTTCTTCAACAATTTCTCGAGTCAGGGTTTATTCTACGAGAAGACATAATCAAACGCCAGTGGAAGACAAAGACCACCCGAGAACGTTGGCGTAGCTCAAAGCTCGATTTCTACAAAATTGCTCACGAACATCTCTATGTCTTTCGCAAGCCTGAGTCAGAAGAAGAAAGGAAGGAACTAAAACTGAGCTCGAGATGGTGGTAATAACGTGACTGCCTGTTCAGGAGGAGATACCGCCACCACCACCCATATTTGTGCGGCCTCTTTCCCAGCCAGTCCTTCCATAGATCGAAATTGCACGAGGAGAATTCAGCATCTTCGTTGATTCGTCCTCTAATCCTCTGAAGGGGCAGTAACCGTCCGTGATCGGGATAAGTTCTCTAAGCTTTTGCAGTCGAGATCCTCGGCAGGGAATTTCGCATGCTCTCCTATTTGGTCGGCAACATATTTGGCCGATTCTATAGATGAAGTAATCAAAGAAAGCAGGGGCAGCGACTCTGTGATTTTCAGGGATACCGCCCCATATGTTCCATGTTTGCCTCCAAGCTTGCGACACTGTTCGGTCAACTACCTCATACTGAAGTCCGTACACGTCAAGATAACTAGTTATGAGTGGAATCCGAGTTCGCACAATTCCAAGCCTTAGCGCGATTCGCATGGTGTTGGCATCGCTGCTGACGTTCAGCTTTTCAAGATCAGTTAGTTTGGTCCATACTCCGAGATCATATAGGTCTCGAATCAGCATGTTGGCCTTCTTTTCTGAAAATCCCAGTCCGTTGTATCGCTTCTCGGGATTGATGAGCATGTCTCTGATTCTGACTGCGTCCCGATCTAATTCTTCGGCAATATTCAGCGCTTTACCATCAAAGCGCTCTAACAGAAGCATTCCGCATAGCTTAGCATACTTCCTCCGTTTGTCGTATTGGCTCTCAGCCCCAAGTTCTCTAAGCAACGAATCAACGACTGCTTCATCTTCGACTATTCGACGCGCATCAAAAAGCTCCGGACATCGACTTGCAATTTCATAAGGAGATTTTCGAAGTTTTATTGTGAAGTCCTGAACCGCAGTGAAAAACCGCGCATTTGCGATTAGGTGAGGAGAAAGCGACTTCGCCCCACTCACGCTCGGTCGGAGTTTGTCACCACAATTGGCGTACCAATGTTCCAGCGTCTCCGCGACCGACTCGCATTTTCCCTCATCAACTCGAACGTCAAGTAGCCTTTCGTGATTCTTTTTCCAAAAGCGGTGAAATGCGGATAAATAGGGACCTTCTAGCTCATCGGTCGTTACATAGAGGAATTGATTCAGCGTCCACAACACATTGGCGACTTTCTCGAAATCTGCTTCGCCATTTGATAATTTCAGCTTCTTATCAGACCCGAGGTCGTTCAACACCTGGTTTACAAAGTCTTCAAGGTCGTTCAACTAATATCCCAGTAAAATGGATCACGCACGTATGGACAAATGTTTTACGGAATATCGCAAATGGGACAAGAGTTCTTCTGGTTATTGCTAGAATATTCCCCCTTCGAGGCTCCGTTAAGGCTTATTTGCGCAAACTATCATGTCTTGCAGACCATGCGGCCGTAGTCTAGCCTGGTCTAGGACATTGCGTTTATGCGTCCATTGGCCTTCCAAGCCAACGACCCGGGTCCGAATCCCGGCGGCCGCACCAAAGCTTACCTTACATCGATTCCGAAGAAGCGCGACTAGTGAAGAGCCCTCTCTGATAATGCACAAATCGGGAGGATGCGTTATTCACTTCGCGGGTTGGGAAGGTTTGATGTTCTGGTTGAGGTGGAAGAAGTTCGTCTGGTCGTATTTGTCCTTGAGTACGACTAGCTTTCTGTACTTTTCCTCTTCGTAGGCTTCCTTGACCCTGTCCGCGCCTTCATCACCTAGGAAGTTTACGTAGGCACCAGTGGCGAATTTCTTCATAGCATTGAACGCATCTCTCGTCCACTTGAGGTGCATATCATTCTCGGATGGGTCTCGCCAAGCCGAGACGAGGTTTAGGACGAAGGGCGCGTCACGATGGCTGAAGGCAGTAGCGTCGTCCCCTATTCGCCTCATCGCTCCTCCAAGCTGGTGTATGTGAATTGCTGAGAAGGGTGATGATATTGTGTTGCCGAATGAAAGAATCGTGTCGATCGCATCGTCGCTCAAGCCTGAGATGTAGGTGGACTTCCAGTAGTTTTGTATGCCCGCAGGCGCGGCCTCATCCAACATGCTTTGCAGGACCGTATACGGCATGGGTTGGATTACGTCAGCCACAGGCTTTCCGAATTTACGAAGCAGAGCTAGAATCCGCTCCCCTTCTTCGACTTTCCCGCAGTAGCATAGAACGATCGCAACCAAGTGCTTCCCGTGGACCTCTTTGGGCAGGAATGGTAAGGGTGGGGCTGTCAAGTAGACGAGAAGCGTTGTCAGCTCATCTGGCGTATTTTTCACAAACTCCCTGTGAAACCGGAGTAGCGCTTGCCCATCTTCAGCCCTGTAAACTATGAGCCCACCAAGCACGATTGGTCCGACGTGGTGAAGCTGGAACTCGAATGAGGCTACTACTCCGAAATTTCCGCCGCCGCCCCTTATCCCCCAGAACAAGTCGGTGTTTTCATTCATGCTCGCGGTCAGAAGTTCGCCGTTGGCAGTTACCACGTCAACCGAGATGAGGTTATCAAGCGCAAGGCCATGTTTCCTCACTAGCCATCCAATTCCGCCGCCAAGTGTGAAGCCAGCAACCCCCGTACTTGAAACGAGGCCGCCGGTGGATGCAAGGCCGAATGCTTGCGTTTCCAGGTCGAACTGCCTCCAGGTTGCTCCTGGTTCTACGCGGGCCGTTCTTCGCAACGGGTCGACTCTCACGCTTTTCATCCCTGATAGATCAATCATCAACCCGCCATCACAGACGGCGTTGCCAGCGACATTATGCCCTCCTCCCCTCACAGAAACCGTCAGCCCTTGGTCGCTGGCAAACTTGACCGCTTTCATTATGTCGCTAGTCCCGGAACATCTTACAATGATTGCAGGGTGCCTGTCAATCATTCCATTCCATACCTTCCGTGCCTGCTCGTAGCCATTGTCGCTTGGAAGCAGAACTTCTCCCCTGAGGTTAGACTTCAGGGCCTTCAAGGCTTCTCCATAATTCGAAATTGGTTGAGTCGCCATGCCTTTTGCTCTCCATCCCCGGGATGGAGCGTTCTTAGCATTTAGGAACGACGTTTACATCGTAACACTTATTCACACACGTTCGAGGATGCTCCAAGAAGAGTCTTGATCTGTAGCAAGAAGACTATTCTGAGAAGCATCCGCCTAAGTGCCGAGCACAATAAGATTCTAGAGGAGGACGCCGAGAAGAAGGGACTAAGCGTCAATTCACTTCTCACGACGCTGATAACGAAATACGTTGAATGGGATCGCTTCACGGAAAGGTTCGGCTATGTATCCTTGGGGCGGCAGGGGTTCAAAAGCTTGTTCGATTTGCTGAGCGACGAGGCGCTCGTGACTCACGGTAGAGAGGTTGGTGGCAAGAACGCTCCTGAAATCACTCGTTTCTGGTTCGGTAAACTCAACCTTGAAACATTCTTCTCATTCCTGCAAGTGCATTCAAAATACAGCGGAATTTACCATTAAGAACTCGTCAGTAACGGCCGCTCGTACACCATAACTTTCCACCATGAACTCGGGCCGCGCTACAACGTAGCCTTAGTGAACTACTTCGACCAAGCCGTCAGGAACATCGTCGGAGTTGCCCCTAAGGTGGAGATAGCGAACAATTCGTCCACCATGTCATTCGAAGAACCAAGCCCACGCTAAGAATAAGCGCAAATCGGCTGAGCCGCGTTCGGGCGCTCCGTAATCTGAACCTAAAGTCTAAGTTTCGGCGGCCCCACCAAACTCTATACCACAATCGACCAACTCGGGGACAGACGCAACACCAAAATGCACGCTCTTGGAAATGAGCCCGATACAAATCCTGGTGCTCTGGTGGATGAAGCGGATCCTAGTCGTGAACCTCTTCCTTGACCCTAAACGTAAGTTAAGTTTCAACAAACTCGTAACACGAGTCAAGACACTTGGTGCAGAAGTTTCAATTTCTGACCATACAAGTTTACCCGCCCTTGACCCATCCCAGCTCCTTAGCTACGACGGTATCATACTGAGCGGCACAGAAGCATTATTCACGCGCACAGCCGACCGGAAGGAATTCGGGGATCTCTTCGCCTTTCTTCCTAGAATCGAGGTCCCGACATTGGGAATATGCGGAGGTCATCAAGCGCTAGCGATCGCTTATGGTGGTGAAGTGGCTAAGTCAGGCCGTCATGTTGATGGTTTTCGGACGGTTGAACTTGAAGACAAGAATCACCTCTTGGCGGGGTTGCCATCAAAGATCAGGGTGGTGCAAAGTCACTATGAGGAAGTGAAGCGCCTGCCACCGGGTTTCGTGCGAATAGCCAGATCTAAAGAAACGAAAAATGAGGCGATGAAGCATGAGCAGAAACCCTTGTACGGCGTACAGTTCCATCCAGAGAGATGGAACGAAGAGAACTTGGCAGGCAAGCGAATCCTAGAGAACTTCATCGAAAAAATCGCTACTAAACTGTGATCGGAACCAAGTCGCGTTAGCTGTTTGGCCCATTACGCGATGTCTTCATCGAAGTAAGGGTTCGAAGGGCTAAGCAAGTACGTGAAGGCCGCTGCGATGGCCATGAATAACCCGGAGATTAGGAAGGTTAGGTAGAATCCCGTGTAGAAGGATATGAATCCTGAGATGAATGAGCCTATCATTGTCGCGAACCCTACTAGGGCGCTGTATATCCCCAAAGCGGAGCCCTGCCCACTCCGGCCCAATGTGTTGAAGACCATCACATTAGACGCCGCATAGTAGACTGCATAGGCAAGTCCCCCGGCCAACGTATAGAACACCAGCGTATACGCCAAAAATGGAAGCCCTGTGAAGAAGATGGCGGAGGCGCCTATAATCAAATAGCTAACCGACCGCAGCACAAGCCCCCCGAAAGCACTCTGCCTCAAGTTTTGCTGGTTCATACGCTTCCCGTAGTAGCTAAACGAAATTGTTTGAACAATCATGGCGATTAGGTTTACAAGGAAAACTTCACTCTTTGAAACATTGGCGTTGTAAAGCGAAGGAACGAGGGACGTGTTGAATATTCCACTAGCGAAGTAGAATGCTGCAATAGAGCTGTAAAGCAGAACGGGCTCCCGGGTCAATGGAGACCTTCCGCCCTTGAAGAATCGCCTGAAATCCATCAAGCTCGGTATCTTCAAGAAGAATAACGGCAACGCTAAGAGCCGTTGGAAGAAACTCCGGCTGAACATTACAATCATCTCACGCTCAAAAACGAAGCCAGGCTCCCTGATCATAACCGCCGCCATTGCGGCCGAGAGCACTGAGAGCCACGTTAGCGGGACAACGAGAAGGGTGAATGGCAGGAAATCACCCCACGCAACCCCAAGCACCAATCCAACGACTACCCCGACACTCGAGATCATCGATAAGCGGGCAAAGACAAGCGCCCAACGAGACTTTCGCTGACTTTCCATTATGAGCATGTTCAACGGCGTCGCAGCCGCAGATGAGACGAGCGAGAAGATTGAGTAAAGAACTTCCACTCCATAGATCGTTCTAGCAAATAGAAATAAGATGAGCGTTCCTGCAACAGCCGCGTAACTCAGGACTATGATTGGTTTTCTTCTATCAGACCGGTCTGTTGCAAACCCCCAGATTATTGAGGCCGGGATCGTTACAGCGTTGAACAATGTAGTTGCGAGCGCAATATCGATCACTGTCCCATGAAGCGTCAAAATGTACAATTGAACGAATGTTGATACGGGCCCAATTGCGATGTTAATCGGTAGAGTGGAGTAAATCCAATCGTCCTTAACATCCTTTGATTTTACGTTGTCATTTGAGGAAGCCAAGCTGAATCCCTCGGCCGGCCCGACCAAACCAGTGGTGGCTCTTGGCGGCGAGCCAACAAGTTATGTCTGTCTTTTTACCGTGCTGCTTCTGAATCGAAATGGAATCCATCTTCTTTACGAATCCCCTTCTCCCAAACGGGGCAAACGGGGCATTGTTTGAGTACTAGCCTGCAACGAGTTAACCGAAGCTTTCGTGCGCATTATACCACAAGAATTTAATGTCCAACTGGACAGTTTGCGGCTTGCGCAAATTAGATTGGCTGAGAAATCGCAAACGAGTTACGCAAGCTCTTTGAATTTGGTACCACTCGAATGAGATGTGTCTATGGAATCGCCTGAAGTGCCCAGCCGTAACCTTCTAGCGGTTGATGGGTTGAGCATGGATTACGCGACGGTCGACGGACGGGTGCGTGTTCTTGAGAATGTCTCATTGCACATCGAGAAAGGGGAGATAGTTGGGATTGTGGGTGAGAGCGGGTCTGGCAAGACGACACTTGGATTAGCTATAATCGGCCTTCTAGACACGCCGCCCGCAGAAATCATCAATGGCTCCATAGCCTTCGAAGGAAACGACATGCGCGCGTTGAACCCTGTTGAGCTATCACGCTACCGTGGAACAGGAATAGGCATGGTGTTCCAAGAATCCCTCGCAGCTCTAAATCCAGTTTACAGAACTGATACACAGCTTAAGGAGTCCATCGAAATTCTTCAAAGAACTCTCAAGTTGAATCTTTCAGCTAAAGATGAAACGAAAATGATGGTGGAGATCCTGAATGATTTGCGCCTCGACAAACCTGAGTGGGTCCTGAAGAAATACCCCCACGAACTTTCCGGCGGAATGAGGCAGCGGGTCTCGATAGCAATGGCCATAGTGGAAAAGCCGAAACTTCTGATATTGGATGAGGTGACTACTGGGCTTGACGTGTACGTCCAGAACAGAATACTGAACATTCTGAAGGATTTGAATCGGCGAACAGGAACCGCAATGATATTCATCACCCACGACTTGATGGTCGCCTCACAGATTTGCGACAGATTGTACGTGATGTATGCAGGGAGAGTGATGGAGGAGGGCAGTACAGAGCGTATATTGGATGCACCGGCGCATCCTTACACTCAGAAACTCTTCGCAGCGATACCGCAGGGGTTTGTTGATTCCCCGCCGTTGCCCGCTCCTACCGGTGAAGCGCCAGACCTCAGGAGCTTACCCACAGGCTGCAAATTCCACCCGAGGTGTCCATTCGTGATGCAGAAATGCAAAGAGACTGAGCCGCCCGTTTTTGAGACCGATGATGACCGCAACGCCTCATGCTGGTTGCTAGAGAAGAAATGAGCAACATCCTCGAAGTGAACAACCTCACAGTTTCCTTCATCGTTAGGGGAGGGAACCTATTGTTGTTCGAGAGAGGATCCGGAATGATGAACGTAGTTAACGATGTCTCCTTCCATGTCAGGGAGGGTGAGACTTTTGGTTTGGGTGGCGAGACCGGTTCAGGTAAGTCAATAATAGCTTGGGTTCTGGTTGGCCTGTTCAAGCCAAGGTCTGGGTCCGTAAAGTTACTGGGTAAGGAGATAAACTTCCGAAAGAAGACGGACGTGACTTACCTTAGGCGAAATGTCGGAATAGTCTTTCAAGACCCGGTCGGGTCTCTAAACCCGCGTTTGCGTGTTAAGGAAATCATAAAAGAGGCCTTAGTGGCGTCGAAGACTTTCGATAGGCGAGATTATGATAGCAGAATAGAAGAAACCATTGATCTGGTGGGTTTGAGAAAGAGCAGTCTCGATGCTTACCCGAGGGAGCTCAGCGGTGGTGAGAAGCAACGGGTAAGCATTGCTAGAGCTATCGGTGTGCCGAAAAAAATGTTGGTGCTCGACGAACCTACGAGTTCATTGGACGTATCCGTCCAGGCCCAAGTTTTGAACACATTGAAAGAGCTGAAGTCAAAGTTGCATCTCTCCTACTTCTTCATAACGCATGACATCAACGTCATGAAATACATGAGCGATTCGCTTGGAATCCTCTATTATGGCAAGCTCCTGGAAGTGGGACGGACCTATGATGTTGTAACAAATCCTAAGCATCCATTCACAGTGAGACTGATGTCGAACGTCCCAGGACTCAGGCGTGCTGAACATAAAGAGGAAGAAGATTTGGGTGAGCGGGGATCGTCACCGACCGGGTGCGTGTACAGCAAGGTTTGTCCACATGTCTTTGAAAAATGCAGTAATTCTCCACCAATGATTAGTTTGGGTTCCGACCATTTTGCCGCTTGCTTCCTTCACGATAAGAGTAGTTGACGTGTTCACTGCTTTGTCGATTCCTGTTGCTGAATCTCGCCCGCCTTTCTGAAGGCTCTTCCCTTGAAGAGAATATACGGTCTGACTTTCACGTCAGAAGCTTCTCTGGCGCCGTCGCCCAGGAAGCTAAAACCGACCACGAGAAGCATTGTTACGAAGGCTGGAAAGAGGGCCTGCCACGGGTAACTATAAAGCCCATAACTGATCGAGCCGACCATTACGCCAAGCTCAGGGGTATTCGGTGGAATCCCGATCCCCAAGAAGCCGAGTATGGATACTTCGAGCAGAGCGGTTCCGATGTCAAGAGTAGCGTACGTTAGGACAGATGGCAAGATGTTTGGTAGGATGCCTTTGAAGATTATGTGGCTGAAAGACGAATTCAACGCTTTCGAGATCGCGATGAAATCTTCCGCAACCACCTCGAGTACCCCCCCTCTAACTAACCTCACATAGGGAGGCCACCAAACGAATACGAAGGCCAGCATCGCGTTGATTAGACCTGCCCCTAACGTTGCGGCGACTGCCAACACCATTATGATGGTAGGAAAGGCCAAGAAGAGGTCGGTTACTCGCATGATGACCTCGTCGACGACGCCTCCTAAGTAGCCCGCTGCCATACCGAGGAGGATTCCCAATACCGACGAGAGCAGGACGATAGCGATCGGCAAGCCCAAGTCGATGGGCAAGGCAGCGATGACTCGAGAGAATATGTCTCTTCCCTGGAAGTCTGTGCCAAACAGGTGGGTAAAGCTCGGCGGCAAATTGGAATCCTGAAGATTCAGCGCATATGGACTGTAAGGAGTGATTCGCCCGCCAAAAATCACGAAACCTGCAGCTAAGCTGACAGATATGATTACGATGGCCAAGCCTAAGGACGAGAGCCGGTTGGATAGGACCAGTTGTCTGAACTTAAGTGATTGCAGCGTCGTGACCTCCGATTAGGATTCGAGGATCAAGAAGCGAGTAGGCAACGTCCGCTACGAAGTTAGCCGCAATTACACCGAAAGTGAATACTACGACGATGGGAATCAAAACAGGATAATCATTACTGAAAATCGCCTGGTAAGCGAACTGGCCTAAACCGGGCCACGCGAATAACTCCTCCACAACCAGAGTACTCGTTAAGACCCAACCAAAGATTACAGCGCTGATACTTGTGGCGTCGATCAAAGCATTTCGTAGAATGTGCTTGCGCCTAACTTCGTCTTCATTCAATCCCTTTGCCCGTGCAGTCTTCACATGCGTTGACCAACGCACGTTTAGGATTGAGGACCGAACTGCTCTGGAGATTAGACCAAAATTCACGAAGGCAAGAGCCGTGGCCGGAAGAATCAAGTGTTGAAGCCCTGACAGAAACGCGGCCGCGTTAAATCCAAGAAGTGCGTCGATCAAGAAAATGCCCGTTACGGGTTCGGGTGGCGCGATAGATAACGAGTACATCCCGCCTGATGGAAACACGGGGATGTAAGTAGCGAAAAAGAGGATGGCAAGGATTGCTGCCAAATACATTGGCGTCGACCAAGAAACTAAGTAGATCACCCTAGCAATTGAGTCGCCAAGAGTGCTGAAGTGCATTCCCGCAAAGTATCCTAATCCTATCCCAGCTATGACCAGGATGACGAATGAGAACAGAACTAGTTCAAGGGTGTTTGGCAGGTAGAATCGGATTTCAGAGAGAATTGTTTGGCCAGTTAACGGATCGATGCCGAAGTTCCCGGTGAATAGGTCTCGCATGAAATAGTAATACTGCGAGTACAGTGGCTCATTCAAGTGGTATCTCGCTACTACAGCCAGAATCGTGGACTCACGGGCCCTCGGCCCCGCCCACAATCGTGCAGGGTCTGGGTTGAGGATGTGCGAGATGAAGAAAATGATTGTAACGGTTCCGATGGCTACGAGTAGCGAGCCCACTATTCTTTTTCCAAGAACGGGAAGAAAATCTTTGAAGTAGACCAGAACCAGTCATCTATGAGCTAAAATGTATTGTATTGTAAAACATGAAGTATCCCATGCCTGAGCCGGCAGGGTTAGGAATCATTCCGACGACGTCGCTTCTATTCGCCGCCAAGAAGTACGGCACGTATAGCCAAATGTTCGTGTAGTCATAATACATGGCTCGGGTAATTTGTTGAAAGTTTTGAATTATTGTGTTTTCGTCTAATGCGGTTGCTGCTGATGTCGTCCAACCCGCAACGGTCTGGTTGGAGAATCCGGAGAATCCTACTTGGCCAGTTGTAGTTAAAGCGGACACGTAATCTATGCTCGCGGTGTAGTCTTCGCTATAGTAGCTTATGCCGAATGGGTAAGCGGTACTGTTAACGTTTCCAGTCGAGGTTACCACATTGGCGTACTGCTTGAACGTGAGAGGACTGAGAGTAACTGTAATGCCCACTACCTGGAGCTCAGACGATATGATTTGTGCAGTTTGAGTTTCAGGTGAACTGTCAGCGTCGTATAGGAAGTTCACTGATGGAAAAGATTTCCCGCCGGGATTAAGAGATGTTCCGTTTGGCAGGGAAGACTTGTAGCCGGCTTGCGCAAGCAACGATGCAGCCTTGGTCGGATCGAATTGATAGGGCTGCAAGCCCGCTGTGGATTGATCGTAGTCAGGGAAGCCTGGGGGAACAGGACCAATCCATTGAGTCGCCAGATCATCGTATACTGAATGAATTATGGATTTGTAATCGATGGCGTAGGAGATAGCTTCTCTAACTCGCCGGTCTTGAAATGGCGGGAAGGCGTACGGATCCATGTAAACGAAAATTATGCTTGCGGCCGAACCGAAAGCAGTGGGCAGGATAGTCGTTGTGATGCCTGTCGCCTGTTTCAGAACGCCGTTCTGGGTCGGAGGCGCGATGATCATTTGAGCAGTGTTAGATTCCAAATCAGCAATCATTGCGGATGTAGCTTTGTAGTAGAAGCTAATCGTGTCGAGGATCGCCGGCTGAATTGCATAATTGCTTTCAGATGATGAAACATTAGTTCCCCAATAATTCTGACTTTTGATCAGTGTGATGCTCTGCCCCTGAACCCAAGACTGCAACTTATAGAAGCTGGTTCCGATAACATGGGTTTCCATGTAATTGTTTGGTTGCCCTGCAACCACGCCGCCGTTCGCTTCCACAACGCTCGGGTCGACGGCCATAGCCATTGGCGTAATGAGAGTAGCGAGAAATGCGGAATACGGTGCATTCCCATTGTAGCCGTATCCGAGGTGGATTACCAGTTGATCGGGCGAAGCGGCTTGTATCGATTGGTTTGGATAACTCATGTAGCTAAGATCTTTGGGTGTAGGGTTAGTGTAGTTTATGGAATTTAGTATGCTATCGGTTATGTTGAACCCTGCACCGTTAGTTGCAGCCAAATTTTGACCAAGAATCCAAGCAGGTGATTGATTCATGATTAGCGTCCTGTACATTGAGAACCACATCACGAACGCGTTGAACGGATCCCCATTGCTGAAGGTCACTCCTGGCCTAAGGGAAAATGTGTAAGTCATCCCGTCGGATGAAACTGTCCAATTCTCAGCGAGAACACCTATGTACGTAGTATAGCTAGTGCCATTCGGCGCTAATAGCCCCTGGTAGATTTGCTCAACGATTTCCCATCCGGGGGTCGTATAGGAAACTGCGGGGTCCATCGAATCAGGCTGGCTCTCCTCCTCCACAACTAACGAGGTAGGCGCCTGGCTGGTTGTACTAGTGGTTCCGGGCCTGGTTGAAGAGTAGAAGTATACACCTCCGGCAATCACGAGCAGTAAGACCACGATTACTAAGATGCCCTGCATCTTTCCGATAGCAGCCCTGCCCAATCGAAACTTCATCTGCAGAATTTGCTCCATTTACTAGCGAAGATATGTGCTGGCAATCTTTAACGTTTAGGGTTCCGTTAACTGGTCGGCTCATGAAGCCTCGACGCGTTAACTCGCTTCCATCGACTTTCAGGATTACCTACTGCGGGTTCCTGTACCATCGCTTCAACTGGAAGCGCGATTGGCGCGAACCTCATGCCTCTCGCCAAAATGTTTCTGGCGGCGTTTACGTCACGGTCTACGCTCGCCCCGCACGACGGACATCTCAGCGTTCGGTTCTCTTCGGGTGTTCTCGCCATGCGAGACCCACATATCGAACACTTCGCTGATGTCCCAGGCGGATGAACATAGATGACCGGCAAACCTTCCCAGCGGGCTTTATACTCGATCTGACGTTGCAACTCCGCATACGACCAAGAGTTCATCCGGCCGCGATACCGTCGGCCTTGGCGGTTTCCACGTTGATACAGTTTCCGAAGGCCAGTGAGCCGCTCCATCACGAGGCCGAAATCGCGGTCCTTGGCTTATTGCACGATCATTTTCGATGCATGGTGGAGAATCCGATTCACCTTCTCCCGCTGCTTCAAACCATACTTGTTGGTGATTTCGCGGCGGATGCGCACATCGTTTCGCCTCATGCGGGAGCGAGTCTCACGATAAGTGGCCTTTACCCGTGTCGCCTCGGAGAGGTCATGCTTCACGATCGAACCGTCCGTTGCGGCCAATGTGACATTGTTCAGGTTCCGGTCGACACCTATGAAGCCATCCGGCTTGACATCCTCGACCTGCTTCGCATATGTCAGCGATAACTTATCTTGGGTCAACGTGACCGAACGAACCGCGTGCTTTCGAATGGTTGCTTGAACATGCGGTGTTAGAGGAATTCTGATCGGTTCCCTTGGATGATAGGGCAGGAACAAGCAGCCATCCTTAATCTTGAATCCGTAGCATGTGGTCAACCGCAACCGCCGAACGTACCGGCTGGTTGGCTTCTGGCCATGTCGAGCCATCCTGCGATAATTTCGCAAGATGCCGGTTGCACCACTGATGGCGCAGAGCTTGTAGTAGCTCATAGCATCGTAGGCTGCAAGTTGTTTGTACGCTTTCAGGGACAAAGACTTGAGGCTCGTGACATTCTCGTCCAAACCGACCTGTGTACAGGTGTTCATCATCTGGCGGAACTCGTCAAGCATCCGTAGAATCTCGGGGCTAATCGTGTAGTGTTGTTGAACTGATTTGACCGCCCGCATAACATACCCTCAACTTTCAATTTCTTTTAGGCATGAGAGGTCAGTGAAAGCAATGAGCTGACAAGTTAACAGAGCCACGTTTAGCCTTTAGTTTTGCCGACTGATTATAGATTGAGTTAATTTGGCCCGCCGTCGCGCTTAGGTGTAACTAATACCCTCACCTCGGCCCTATTGTTCGATCGATTTGTTTCCAAGAAATCACGAACGTTTCCTGGGTGGATGTCAGCTCTCACCGAAGAACAGCCAGCGTATTGGCTGGCCGACTTTTGCAAACGCTCCGTTCAAATGCCACATTAGTTCAAATGGTATTGAATTGAGTAGTTTATAGTTGAACAGTTCAAATTTATCCGGAATTCCTTAGATTCGATTTTTCCTCGACACTTTGCAGTCAGAAAACGCAATTTTGAGGTCAAAAAATGTGAAAAACGAGCGAAAAAACCATAATACCGATTTATATGGTAGAACAAGGCAAATTTTGTATAAGCGAGTTGATAGAAATGGAAGTCCTCCTAGATCGCCGCGAAGAACGAAAGCTTCTCGGCGTGATTAATCCGATTCCGGAGGTCGCCTCGCTAGAAAGGTCGAGGCAGCTGTACGAGCAGGCCAGAATCTACATGCCTGCCGGAGCGTCATCAAACGTCCGAGTTCACATGCATGATCCCTTTCCAATTCTATTCAAGAATGGTGAAGGACCAAGGGTTTGGGACGTGGACGGGAACAAGTACATTGATTACCTCATGGCCTACGGCGCCCTGATTCTCGGCCACAAGCACCCCAAGGTGATCTCTGCAATTCAGAAGCAACTCCAAGAAGGCACCATGTTCGGGACGACAACCGAACTGGAAATTGAGGTGGCTAAGATGGTTACCAGCGCAGTCCCATGCGCAGAAATGGTCACTTTCGCGAACACAGGCACCGAAGCAACAATGGAAGCCCTGCGGATTGCAAGAGCAGTCACCGGGAAGGATAAGCTGATCAAATTCGAAGGCCATTACCATGGCCACCATGATTCCGTTCTCTTCAGCGTGGACTCGCCCTCTCCGGTCTCAGGGTTAGAATCGAGCCCAACAAGACTAGCTTACTTCCCTGGAATCCCCGACGAGGTCTCGAAGACTGTCATCGTAGCGCCCTGGAACAATCTGACCTCCCTAGAACGCATACTCAAGAAACACAGCAGCGACGTGGCAGCAATCATCACTGAACCGGTGATGGCAAACCAAGGCGTCATTCCCCCCGATCCTGAATACCTCAAGCACCTCCGCGAACTGACCATCAAGTATGATGTCTTGCTCATCTTCGACGAAGTCCTAACAGGTTTCCGTGTCGCGAGAGGCGGTGCGCAAGAATTGTACGGCGTAGTACCCGATCTCGCATGCTTCGCTAAAGCACTTGGAGGCGGTGCCCCCGTGGCCGCAGTTGCTGGGAAAAGGGAGTTCATGAGCATGATTGGGCCTGGAAGAATAGGCTTCGGCGGAACATACAACGCCAACCCACTCTCGCTCGCCGCTTCAAAAGCAACCCTGCAGACGTTGATGGAAAACGATGGCGAAGCTTTCCGTCTAATGGCAGCCAACGGTGCAAAACTGAAGGAAGGCCTATCTTCTAAAATCCGGGAGGCAGGTTACCAAGCGGTCGTTAACAATGTCGGCCCGTTGCTCTCCATATACTTCACAAAACTTCGTAAAGTGTCCACCTATCGACAATCAGCCCAATCGGACCAGGAGAAGTACAAACGCTTCAGAGAAGAGATGGTGAAACGCGGCGTCTACATGCATCCCGATGGACTTGAACGCATCTCGCTCTCAGCGGTCCACACAGAACGCGAAATTGAAGAAACACTGACCGCCGCGGAGGAATCCCTCAAAGCCCTCCGCACCCACCCAGTTTCCTAACCCTCAAATCCAGAACCGTACAGAACTCTTCACCGGCGGTTATCTCGCAGCTTTAAACCGATGCTGCTCGCAGTGAAAACCAGAGCCTTATTCCGAAGGTACCGCGCTCAGAGAAAACGGAGATATGAGCGAGGTGAGCAGGGGTCGTGTTCTGCCATTGTTTACGGATTTGATATTTGTAATACTCGCCTTCTACTTTCTGGTGGGTTATGCTCATTCATTTTTCTTCAATCTCCAACTTCCGTCCTCATTCTTGCTATATCAAACGTTCTTCCTGATCTATCTGATAACGGGCCTCGCTTTGCTTGTTATGAGAAAGAGCCTGATTGTTTTTTCGTCTAGGATTTCTGACTATGTTTACACACTCGTCGCGTTAGTTTCGCCTATGTTCTTCCATCCAGTGGTTGGCACGAAGGGGTCACTTGTCGGTGAGCTGTTTGTTTTTGGGGGGGCAGTTCTTACCGTTGGAGCAATCTTCTCGTTGAATAACAGTTTCGGGATTGGCCCTGAAAACCGGGGTATCAAAATGAATGGTATGTATCGCATCGTGCGGCACCCGATGTATTCGGGCTACCTTCTCGCCGAAGTTGGTTTTGTCTTCAGTAATCTTTCACTCTTCAACCTGCTTATACTGGCAATTGCCAGCTTCTTTCTTGTTTTGAGGTTGCAGGGAGAAGAGCGACTCTTGAAGGAAGACCCGGCGTATCAAGCCTATGCGCAACGGACGCGCTGGAAGCTTTTGCCGCTTCTGTTCTAAGGCCGATAAGACAGCAAAACAGGCCCGGTTTGACTCAGAAAACTGAGTCACCCCCCTGGGGGGTCCCTCCAAGCGTGCGCGCACCGCCACTGGTCACGCTTCAAGAAGGCTGAACGGCTCACCTACGCAGGCCCTTACTCGAACAAACCAAGCCATCCAAAGCATAATACGCACGTTTGGGTAACCGGCAGTTCATGGGACTGAAGATTTTCCACGTGGACGCATTTACCGCGAAGCCCTTCGCTGGAAACCCCGCGGGGGTTTGCATCCTTCCGGAACCACGCGACGATGCCTGGATGCAGAATGTGGCTCGGGAGATCAATCTATCCGAAACCGCTTTCCTTCAGAAGCGCGGGGACGGTTTCAACTTACGCTGGTTTACGCCAGCCGTTGAGGTGGACCTTTGTGGCCACGCTACCCTCGCAAGCGCACACACTCTATGGGAACAAGGGGTCATCAGGCCTGAGGACGCTGCACGGTTTCATACACGCAGTGGGCTCTTGACGGCGCGACGCCAAGGTGAATGGATTGAACTCGATTTTCCCTCCTTACCAGATAAGCGGTCGAAAGTTCCTCCCGGCCTTCCGAAGGCTCTCGGGACGAAGCCGAAGTACGTTGGAAGAAGTCGCTTTGATTACATCGTTGAAGTTAGCTCGGAAAGGACTGTTCGAAAACTAACGCCGGACTTCACTCGGCTATCCGCCGTCCCAATCCGGGGGCTCATCGTGACCGCCAAAGCAACAACTGAGCCGTATGATTTTGTTAGTCGCTTCTTCGCTCCCAGGGCTGGAATCAACGAGGACCCAGTAACTGGTTCGGCGCATTGCGTTTTGGGCCCCTTCTGGCGGGACCGGCTGGGCAAGAACGAACTCCTAGCCTACCAGGCCTCTGCACGTGGCGGCGTAATTCGTGTTCGAGTCGGCGATAAGCGAGTGTACATCGGTGGCAAGGCGGTTACAGTATTGGAAGCGGAACTCCGCGAGTGAGGAAATACATAAGGGCATTGAACTTGCCTATGTTTCTGAGACTACAGAATCCCGTCGTCTACGTCAAACTTTTTCAGGCATGATGGCGTTGAGTTCCCGGTGTCAATATCCTCGTCACGTTTGTTAGCAGTTACATTTTGAAGTCCAATCTTCTGCCACACCTTCCACTAGCAAATATATGCCCGCCAAGTGCCTACAATGGAAGTATCGCTTGATCAGATGCTCTTGGAGGTGAGTTGAATGGCAGTAAACATAATGGTAGCCAACTTTCCAAAATGTAAGAAATGTGATGATGGCACGCTACTCCCAGTAGCGGAGACTTGGAAATGTTCCAATCCCGACTGTGACTTCGAGATGTAGCACGATTAGCGCTTAGAACCATCGGCAGTGACTACAATGGAGAGCCGCCATGGGCAGTGTTAGCCCTCACCATTTTAGTTATTGTAGCTCATGAACTGTTCAGTTCTTCTATCGTGTCGCCCTTCGAGATCTCTCCTTCCTGTTCCACGCTGGCGTACCATCCCCTTCTCCCGTACATTGCCTTCACAATGTCCTTGTCCTTTTCTACGTAGGGCAGGACGTACAAGTTGCTGCAGGGGTCACAAGCCTTCGTGATCCTGACCACAGCTTTCCCAACCTTAAATCGTTTCCCGGGCGCAAAAGCATCATATGAGATTCCTGACGTGGTGAAATTCTCCCCGATATCCCCCGGCTTAATCGGCCAACCTTCCCTGTTGAGTTCTTGAATGGTTTCAATGGGCATGAGAAGCACAGCCATCGCGGGGTCGTCGTGCGCTTCCTCACGTCTATACCTGTTGAAGTCGCCCACAAGCCCAGTCCGTCTAACCAAGACTCGATCGACAGGGGTTTTCGGCAGCCCCCTCTCTCCATGCACCTCTGGCTTGACATTCACTTGGCACACAACACCCACGGCGCGAGAAGAATTCATAATGGCCCGCCTGACTTTTGTGTCCTGAGTCTGATTTAATACTTAACCAATTGCTTACGCTATTTTAGCTTCATAGATTTCTCGTAAACGTCGTAATCAGATTGGGAGAAACACATGAAGATAACCTTCTCCAAGTTCATCATCCTCTGTAGGTTCTCGCGGACTACTTGGAGTGCAATGGGCGCGGCCCTTTCGATGGGGAAACCATATGCTCCTGTGCTTATTGATGGGAAAGCAATCGTCTTAATCCCGTTCTCATCTGCAAGCTTCATCGAGTTGCTATAGCAGTTTCGAAGAAGCTCTTCTTCATTCGTTTTTCCTCCGCGCCAAACCGGACCCACAGTATGTATCACATGTTTCGCCGGAAGCCGGTACGCTTTCGTGACTCTTGCTTCTCCCGTTGGGCAGCCTCCGATTCTGCGGCATTCCTCTAGGAGATCAGGTCCAGCGGCGCGATGAATAGCGCCGTCAACTCCGCCGCCACCCAGCAGTGTTGTGTTGGCAGCGTTTACTATCGCGTCAACGCTTTCCTTGGTAATATCGCCCAGCCTTAGCTCAATCTTACTCAACTTGCTCTCCCCAGCGCTTGTGCGGTTACCCTCAGCGAGCAATTATGCGTATGTTGGAGGTTGAATTATGTAGCGACCGGGCTGCCCGCTTAGGACTCTAGAAAATTCTTCAACGACCTTCTTCTGCTTGTCCTTGATTGAACGCTCCGAATAGAAGGCGCTGTGTGGCGTGAAAATGAGGTTTGGTAATGCAAGCAAGGGGTCCGAAGCCTTTGGCGGCTCCTCTTCCAGGACATCCAGGGCTGCGCCGGCGATCCAACCATCTTTCAACGCCTTGTAGAGGGCAAGTGTGTCAACCACCTTGCCCCGCGACGTGTTGATGAGATAAGCGGTCTTCTTCATTGAGCGCAACTGGCGTTCGGCAACCATGTGGTGGGTCTCTTTGGTTAGCGGGACATGTATAGTGACGACATCGCTTTCTTTGAGCAAAGTCTCCAGATTAACTGCTTCGGCTCCGAAAACTTTCTCGCGCCCGGGGGGAATGTAAGGGTCGCATTCTAAGACTCGCATTCCAAAGGCATGCGCTCGGAGAGCAGCCATAGACCCTATTTTGCCTAAACCGATGATTCCCATGACGCTGTCTCGAAGCGCTTTAATGGGCCTGAGCCTTGGCCAGTCCCAAATCTTGTTCTTGATATCCGCGTTTGCTTGCCATATTTTCCTTGTGAGAGCGAGGGCCATTGTGACCGCGTGATCGGCCACCTCCTCCACACAGTAATCCGGCATGTTAGAGACGCTTATTCGACGTTTCGCGGCGGCCGCGTAGTCCACGTAATCATACCCATCGCTGTACAAGACTATGGCTTTACATTTCGGGAGTCTCTCAATCGCACTCTCGGTTACCGGGAAGAGGTCAACGAATATTCCGTCCGCGTCCGCGGCAAACTCGATTAATTCGCCCTCATTCTTGCACGCCTTCATATTAACGTCAAAATGCTGAGCAAGCATGTCTCGAAGTTCTTCGATGGATTGGTCTGCGGAACATAGGGCGATTCTTGGACGCGAAGGTCGCGGGGCCATTCAACAAGTCACAAGCCCCGGCTCTGCGTGGGCCACGGCTATGAGGCTTATTGCTAGAAGATCCGGCTGGAAGGAACCGTGCAGCGCCTAGCCTTTCTTCGAGTCGGTGTTACTTTGGCCTAACCCGTATGGCCTGAGGATTGTGGCTGCTCGCTCCTTTACCGCGAAGTACAGAATCGAACCCAGCATACCGATGGATATGATGCTTCCCAACATAACATCAACCCAACCCGCCTCGAGGGGAATTGCAAACAGGTAGCTAAGGTAACTCCCCACGATCAATGTGACTACAAGGATCTCGACGATTACTCCAACCAATCCCCAGGATTTTGACCTGTTGCGGGCTATCCGCCATGCAGCGAATGTGGCAAGAAAGTTGGCCATGGATCCACCAAACATATCGATAGGCCCCAAGCCGCCGAAAACGTTGGCAACGAAAGCACCAATCGATAACCCAATCACCGCTGGCCAACCAAAAACCATAGCAAGAGGCAGAAGCGCATCTGCGACTCTTACTTGGAAGGGCAAGAAACTAATCTGCGCGAGAACCACAACGCCCACAGCGTAAACGGCTGCGAACACAGCGGTCAAACTAACAAATATCGAACTCTTGCTTTTCACTAGTTTACCTCCCTACTCCGGGGTTTCTTCAGCGCAACGGGTGGGAGGCCCCACTCACGCGCCTTCCTGTAACGGGATTGAAATCGAAAATAAGTCTTTCCGAGAGTGCGGGAAGGGTGGAAAAATAGGAAAGGCCGTTTGGCCTTTCAGGGGCCGCCTACGCGACGGCTGTCCGGTTTGATAGCTTCTTGCTCGCTTCCACCAGCTTCTCGCGTGTCTTTGAGTTACCGAGTACACCGGCGACGACTGCGCCGACTGCGAAGGATGCGAGGGCTACGGCGAAGCTTCGTTTGGATTCTCCATTCATTATTTGACTTACCTCCTGTGATTGCGATTTAATTGGCAATTGGTCGTTGAGGTATATTAATGTACCATAAATGAAACATTCATATACCAACAATCATGTATGGCTGGCCCATGGCAGCCCGCTCGGTTGGACACGGGGAAATCCTCCTGAACTTACCCCTAATCCTTCTCACCATTCATAGCCCATGCCCACTGTCCGGCCGCCAACATGCGAAGAGGTGAAACACATGGTGAAATGTCTCAAATGCGGCGGTGAAGTCACAGGCCCAGCAAAGGAATGGGATATGCACCCCAAGGACGGGCGAGGTCCGGCGCTGCACATCAAACACTTCTCGTGCCCCTCGTGCGGAAAGAAGTTCAGGCTAGCGACAAAGCTGGTAGGCGCGTAAGCGGAACTCTCTCCGTCCATCCCTCCATCCCATTTCCCGTTTATTTTACATGGAAACAAGTCAAACCGTGGAACCAACCGAATCAGGTCACGAATGCAATTCGCTGTAGGCCCTAAACAGGTGGAGCTTGTCGCCTTCGCTTCTCATAGTTGAGCTGAGTCCATTTCACGAACTCCTCAGAAGGCGGTTCCTCTTCATACAAACGTTCCCGAATTGATTCCAGCAAAATCGGCTGTTCCCCCGAGAATTCAGCCGCAGTTACGACTTCGTGACCCACCTTGCCAGCGGCCTCAATAACCTGTCCTGCTAGTTCCTTCCAGTTCGCGGACCGAAGCACATGGTGTTCGAAGATCACCTTCGGGATCTTCCTCGCGATAGTAGAGGCGTTTTCTATTCCTTTTTGAATGGAGGTTTTCTCCACGCGAACGCCTTCCAAGTATAGCGGCGGCCCGCCCAGCACTAGAATCCCAGGGGTCTCTTTCAGTATCAGGCGCGTCGTTACTTTCGACATCGGACCCTGAACGTCAGAAGCGTGAAGTACTTTCTCCCCCTGAGTCTCCACCGTAGTCATAAGAACCCAGCCTAATGCCGTTTCGTCTTCACCGTGTGGCACAGGAGTAGAGATGCTTATCGTCGTGGCGCCAAATTCATACTTCTTCCCATCAGCCACTTCGCACTTGCTCCCGATTCGTTTCACGAATCTTTGGAACATCCAGCCTCTTCTGCGCTGGTTGAAGTTAATCGCATTCCGAATGTCCTTAGTAAGAACGAGTTTGTCCCGATAAATTTGCTCTGATTCTTCGGCGCTGCTCCCCAGCCATACGGGTTCGGTGTAATTTGGCGTATGGTGGTCGTTGTGGTAGTGAGAAATAACTACAACATCTGCCTTCGCCGCATACTCCCTAATCCGCTTACGGCACTGGTCGCGCGCATGGTATTCGCGCGGATGGGGGAGTTTTCGGAACCGTGGCCCCAACGCAACACCCGCATCAACCAAGACTCTAACATCGGGCGTCTCTATGAAAGTGCACATCGATCTAACGCCAAAACTTTCGAAGCCGATGGGGATTACTCGCACCGCAGGCAATTTCTTGGGTTTACCTTCGTTCGCACGCTTGAAGTGCGACTACGAGTCATCTTGAAAATAAGCTTGCGAAGTGCTTAGTTTAGATACGCAAATTAGCGGGGCTCGGAGTAGCTTTACTGGCGGGCGATGACGAGTCTGGCCCAATTGATCATAAAGTGAGATGGATCTTGAGTGCGGGAGCCCGCAGTTAGTTTACGCGAGTGCGACTATGAGGTTCTTCGATCAAACAAGGGTCTGAGTACGGCGAGCTGTGATACAGGGTGTCTCAAGCATCGATGTGGTAATTGTCCAACCGAAGCCCTACCGATATTAAAGCTGAGAGTGAGGATGCTTCTCTTGGGCTATTCTCCGAAGAGCCAGAATTCGTTCCCGTCGGGGTCCTTGAACATCGCGTGGTACCCCCAAGGCTCTTTCTTCGGTTTCACAGTGAACTCTACTCCCTTACCGCTCATTTCCTTGTACGCCACATCGAGGTCGTCTACGCGGAAGGCTATGCCAGTGTTCCCTTGCTCGAGCGGAGTACTCTCGCAAAGGTGAAGAACGGGGTCCGATCCCTTAGGGGCTACCGTCACCCAGTGGTCCTGCTGATCACGTAATTCTAGGCCGAGTTTTTCTTTGTACCACTCAGCCGACTTCTTCGCATCGGACACGACTACGGCTACATCAATTATCGACTTAATCATTGAACTATCCTCGACGCACATTTATTCAGGGTGATTACTTAAAGCATGACACGACGTTTGGAGCCTGATGCGCAATGCCCCCTTTCCGCACCGGGAAAATCCCAACCCAGCTCCTAGTCCGTAACGTGTTCCGCTACAAGGGCATCAAAGACCGGGCAGTAATCATGGGCTCCTCCATAGGCGAAGACGCCGCGCTAATTTCGCTGGGCAAGAATGTACTCGTCCTAACAACGGACCCAGTCACTGGTACAGCGTCTGATATCGGATGGCTCGCTGTGCACATAAACGCCAATGATGTGGCCTGCAGGGCCGCGAAACCAAGATGGTTCCTCTGCGACCTCCTTCTACCTGAAAGATCGAACGTTGGATTAGTAAACGCAATCATGAAGCAGATCGATAAGGCTGCGAAACAGGTCGGCGTTGCGGTTGTGGGAGGGCACACCGAGGTAACCCCTGGGCTGAAGCGTCCGATCGTAGTTGGATACATGATGGGCGTCGTCCCAAGAAAGCGATTCGTTACTTCCGATGGTGCGCGAGCCGGAGATCACCTTATCATGACAAAGACAGTTGGCATCGAAGGAACCGCTGTCCTAGCCTCGGATTTCGCTCACAAACTAAGGCCGAAGATAGGTGAAAAACTACTCAGGCGTGGCAGAAGCCTGAGGAGCCTAATCAGCGTCGTGGATGACGCCTTGCTCGCTGTGGAAGCGGGAGGAGTAAGAGCCATGCACGACCCCACCGAAGGTGGATTGCTCCAAGGAGTCTGGGAACTGGCGGAAGCCTCCAGGGCTGGTTTCCTGATTCACGAATCTCGCATCGTAATTCGTCCCGAAACGAAGCAAATATGCTCCGCGTTGAAAGTGGACCCGTTGCGGCTGATGAGCTCGGGTTGTCTGCTCATAGTCGCCGATAAACGGAAGAGCGCCTTGATCTTACGTCGGTTGAGGGCGCATCGGATCCAGGCTACCATCATAGGCATGATGACACAGCGCAGGCGGGGACGGAAGCTGGTTGCGCTGAACGGGAAGGTGCGGGAGATTTGCGCGTCTGAGCGGGATGAACTCTACAGGGTCATCGAATCGTACCGAACGAAATGATGACTTGTAGTCAATCAGTTTCACCCGGCTCTCGTGTTTTTATCGTGTTGGGGAACAAAAGCAGATAAGATGGGGGTAGGTTAAGCCATGTCGAGAGTAGGGGCTCTCGTTCAATTGTCTTCAGATATTGTTAAGGAGACTTTGGAAAGGCCCACAGTCTTCAAAGACGAAGCGCCCCTCTCATTGGAATACATACCCCGTAAGCTTCCCCACCGCGACGAGCAAATGCGTTTTCTCACCCAACTCTTCCGCTTCACGCTCGACAGCCCCTTCTCCACAAGCCAACGCGTCCTCATCACGGGCGACGTGGGAACCGGCAAGACGGTACTCGCCCAACGTTTCGGGACAGACCTTGTTAAGGCTGCGAGAAACCGCAAGGTCAACCTTCACTACGTTCACGTGAACTGCCGCGAAGCGAAAGGCAGCCTCTTCATGATCCTAAAACGAGTCCTAACCCAGTTCGAACCTGAATTTCCGAAGCGGGGTTTCGCGCCCGAGGAACTTCTCCACACCCTCATGGACATGCTCGACGACAAGAACATACACCTCATACTCGCACTCGACGAACTTGAACACCTAATAAGAGTGGAAGAATCAACGCCCATCTACAACCTAACCCGCATCCAAGAGGAAAGGGTTGGCAAACCGATACGGCTCTCACTCATCCTCATACTCCGCGAGATTGAATACCTCCAAAAACTCGACAAGAGCACTACCGACACCCTGCAACGGAATATCGTTAAACTCGACAAGTACAATTCCCGCCAACTAATTGACATTCTCAAAGACCGCGTTGGTTTAGCTTTCAAAGAGAATACCGTGGCCGACGAGGCGCTTCAACTCGTCGCCGACATAGGCGGCCAGAGCGGTGACGCCAGGTACTCAATCGAACTACTCTGGCGCGCCGGAAAATACGCTGACTCTGAAAGTGCAAAGCACATTCTAACCGACCATGTGCGGAAGGCTGCCGGAAGCGTTTACCCGATGCTCAGGGGCGAATACATCGCCGCCCTATCATCCCACGAAAAATACATGCTGCTAGCCTTAGCAAGGGTTCTAGGGGAATCACAGGAAGCCTACGCTACTATAGGCGTTGTTGAACGCGAGTACAAGGCTGTTTGTGAAGAGTACGATGACAAACCCAGAAAGCACACCCAGATCTGGAAGTACGCCCGCGGCCTAGGCGCCATTGGCGTAATAACGGCCTCAAAATCGGGCGAAGGCGTACGCGGCAAAACAACCCTACTCGGCCTACAAAACATACCAGCCACAACTATGCGCGAACAACTAGAGGCCGCACTAACCACAAGTCGGAAGAAACGCGTACAGCGAAAGTAAACCGGCTCGTACCATCCCCCCGAGCGTAATAGCTAATTTGCTAGCGCGGCGTTAACGTGGGGCAAGAGGTTGATGGAGAATGCGCCGTTTCTCGATGGTTGACATCTCGCCAAAGGAAGTGGTTATGAGGGAAGCTACGGCGGTGGGCGAGATTAGGTTGAAGCCAGGCACGATCGCGCGGCTTAGGTCGGGTAGGATTGGGAAGGGGGATGCCATTGCTGCGGCGGAGGTGGCGGCAATCATGGCAGCGAAGAGCACGCCCCAGATGCTTCCTTTCTGCCACTCGATTCCGATAACAACGGTGCGTACCGAGCACTCCTATGTTGGAGATACGTTGAAGGTGGAATCATATGTGAAGGGGCAAGCTAAGACTGGGGTTGAGATGGAGGCACTAACAGCAACCGCAACCTATCTACTCACCATCTGGGACATGGTGAAGCAGTACGAGAAGGACGGGAAAGGCCAATACCCAAACACCGCGATCGAGAACATCAGAGTGATAAAGAAAATTAAGCGAAGATAAATGGCCAAAGTTCCGGAACTCCACAAGGCGTCGGCGCCAAGGTCGGTCGGAATCTACATCATAACATGCAGCACGTCAAGGTTCAATCAACTCAAGGCAGGTCAGGAGCCCGATGATGCCTCTGGGGACATTATTCAGCGTCTTGCCGTGGCGGCGGGCCACAGAATTGAAGGGCGCAAGCTGATCTCCGACTCCAAACCCATGATAATCAAATCAACAAAACAGGCCCTCAGATCTAGCAAGGTTGACGCGGTAATCATTACTGGTGGGACGGGGCTCTCCCCGAGGGACGTGACCCCAGAGAGCATCGCCCCGCTCGTTGACAGAATAATCCCCGGTTTTGGCGAAATCTTCAGGAAAATCAGTTTTGAAAGTATCGGCTCTTCAGCTATTCTTAGCCGCGCATTCGCGGGAACGAGCAAAGGAAAAGCGATCTTCTGTCTTCCAGGATCACCGGATGCCGTTCAAACAGCCATGGAGAAGCTGATACTTCCGGAACTAGGGCACATCATCAGGATAGCTCACGAACATTAACAGACGTTTCAAAGACACCCCGCTCATTTCACTGACGAGATTTTGCGTGGCCTCCCTCAAGCCTTATTCTCCACCGCCGTTTGGGATGAGTAATATGCCTTCCCCACAAAACTACGCCACCACCCCCCCCTCGCCAAAAACGTGCGCACGCAACCTAGCGTGCGACGGGAAAGGTTGCGAAATCAGCCCCGTCGGACCCCAAAAAGTGCACCACCCCCGCTAGGGGTCTTCCAAGCGTGCGCGCGGCCGAAATCCCCCAGAAAACTACACCACATATTGAAACTCAAACCTGCGCTGGCGTGGGTGAACATTCCAAGGTTAACCCTTCTTGCGGGTCACAGCCCGCTTCGCCCCGTTCGTCTTCTTGGCCGCCTTAACCGGCTTAGGTGCTTTAGCTGCCTTCGCAGCCATGCCGTTCTTTGCCAGATACTTTTCATAACCTGTCGGGTCTGAAAGCGTTTGATCGCAGATACAAAACTTCAGAGATGGGATTATGTGTGTTGGGCAATTCTCAATGAAATCGCATTCCTCGCAAATAATTTTCCGTTCGTCCACGTAGCATTCCTTGACTACCTTGCCCTCAACTTCTGTCGCAGTTTGCTCAGGACGTTGGAATTTGATAGGCCTCGCCATTATGTCCGACAACCTTTCCTCAACCGTGTCAAGGTTGTCGAGGCGACGCACGGCGAACTTGCCGCCGCTCCTATCGTAGCTGATGCCAGCTCGCATGAGTTGGATGAACTTGTCTTTGCCCATGTACGGCAACTTGAAGCCCGTCGGATCAAGAACCTCCTTAGGGCCCTTCACAGCAGCTTGCGTCTTAGATTCTGAAACCAGGAAGTCTATGTCCCGCTCCTCCGCTTCCAAGCTCAGCGCAATTTCTCGGCCCCGCTCCCCATCGGATTTGAAAATTGCAACTAGGAACGGAACAACTTCATGCAACGCCTTACGTTTCGACATATGGCACGCCCTGGCTATTCTGCCGGACAGGTGGTCCAACGCCCAGAGTCGGTACTGGTAACGATCGACAATTTTCCTCGAGAGCAGTGGGGCTACATCCATCGCATGCTCTATGTCGTTATCCACTGGGTCCGTTCCCACCGAGGCCAATTCGTTCAGTGCGACGGGCAGAAGGCTCCATTCTGGCACCGCGTCCCTGCGCGGCTGGTTGAATGGGGGCGGCATCATGCCACGGGAACGGCTCGCACCAACCCTGCCATACCCAATGTCCGCGCGGGAGAGGCTGTCGTAGGCTTTCGCTAATTTGATGGGCGTAGTGTACAGGTACGGTAGTAGGTCGTGAACCAGCAGGAGCAGTTCGTCGCGGTAAAGAGGAATCTCAGTCTCGTTGAGGGCGCGTCTGGCTTCGCCTACTCCTCGGGAAGCAAATAGTCCCCTTAACGTGCTTTTTTCATCTAGCCTCCTCGTTCGTTCCGGACGTAAGTTAACGGCGCCGCTGGTTGCGACGGTTTGAATGTCATTGACCGCGGATCTTATGTCCCCATGACTTTCGCTCGCAATTCGTCTCCTTGCCTTTTCAGGAACTGAGCGTCCCTCTTCGGCAAGTGTATGGTTGATTAGCAGCAGCAACAGTCGAGGGCGAATTTCAACAAGGGGGACGACAATGCAGGCCTTCTTAAGGTCGTCAAACTTTTCGTCGTCTACATTGTTAGCCGTCAGGACAATTGGCACGGGCGACTGTTTGATTACTGAAAGAATCCCTCCCAACCCTCCGCGGTCTTCCCGCCCAAAAACACCATCCACCTCGTCCATGAGAACCAAATTTCCTCGACTGTCGGAGGTGAAGCTGTCGAGCGTTACAGATGACCTTGCGGGAGCGAGCAAGTTCTTGATGGCTTTCTCAGTCCTGATGTCGCTTGCATTCATCTCGATGACTCGGAACTGGAAATCGTTCGCAGCGGCTCTGGCGAGCGTTGTTTTTCCTACCCCAGGTGGCCCGACTAGGAGGCATGCCTTTGTGGGTTTCCTCTTCAAGGTCCATTGCTTCATCCAGGCCTTGAATGCCTCAACTGATTCCTCGTTGCCCAGAAGTGCAGCTGTGGACAGGGGGCGGTACTTCTCTGTCCAAGCGACACTTTGAAGCGCTTGCACGCTACTTTCTTCCAATCACACTCAACTGGGCCAACATGGCGCTGAGTTGAATATCCTCGTTCGCACCCTGCGTTAACCTAAAATCACACTCACCGAGTGCACGCACAATCTCAGCCTGCTTATCGCCCGAAGTTTCTGGCATGCGGCTGATTTCACGGTTAGCTCCACGGATGATTTCTCTTCCGCTGACGCCGTGTTTACCCATCAGCTCATACATTACGTCTCGCGACTTCATGAACTCGCCTTGTAGGGCGAACTTTAACATCTCATCGATAAGCTCGCTCTGGGCTTCCGGCACCGTCTTGTCAAGTGCCTTCAAATCCAGTTTTCCACCTTTCGTGCTCGTCGCAGCGACCTGAAGGAAGTTGACCGCTCTTCGAAGATCACCCTCCGAGATTTCGAAAATACGTTCAACGGCCCTTGAATCTGCGTCTACTCCTTCAGATTTGCAAATCTTCGCTAGGTATTCGATAGCTTCTGGTTTCTCCAATCTCCTAAACCGGAAAACGGAACATCGGCTTTGGATAGGTTCTATGATGCCACTCTGATAGTTACAGATGAGTATGAAGCGACAGGTTCTGGATGAGGTCTCCATGATTCTCCTAAGCGCAGTTTGGGCGTCCCGAGTCATTTCGTCGCATTCGTCAAGAATGACGAGGCCGAATTGAACCCCTGACGGGGTGGACTGAATTATCTGCGAGAACCCTTTGATTCGCTCGCGAACAACACCGATTCCGCGCTCATCAGAAGCATTCAACTCCAAAACCAGGCTGCGAAAACTTTCACCCATCAATTGCCGGGCCACACAAAGAGCAACCGTGCTTTTTCCAGTGCCCGGGGGGCCCGCAAAAAGAAAATGCGGCATCGTTGCAGGCGTTTTCAGTAACGCTCTGATTCCTTCGACCGTTTCCTTTTGGTTGAAGACTTCGTCGAGAGACTTGGGCCTATACTTTTCGATCCACATGACGTTGCCTTGGCTCAATTTTTCTCCACCGCGTCCAATCACACGTTCGATTTCCAGTGCAACTGAAGTTTACAATCCACCTTCAAAAGCATTGGCCCACTCCGGAAGGCGTGCTTATGATGCATCTGAAAACGTCCATTACACTTTCAGCCGTCTCTCCCGTCGCGTTTGTCGCTCCAATGGAAATCTCGACTGAATAGCAAAAAGAATTCGAGTTAAGGGTTTAACTTGGAAAAGAGCGGGTTACGGGTTTGGTGGTTCATTCTTGGCAGAGGCCTTGATGTCAGTCGACGACGTTGACTTTGATTTTGAAAACTCTCAGTTCCGGGTAGTCGTGACCCGGGAGTTGCCCGAAACACCTAGGATGGCGAAACTGTCCTCCGCGAAAGTTGGGCAAGAAGTGGTAGTTCCATATTGGACCGCGAAGGAACTCGTCCAGTTAGGGTACGCAAGATTCAGAGAAGAGGATGTTCTCAACTATAATTCGTTGTCGAAAATTCACTGGAGGGAGACCATTCCAGCGTCGAGGCAATTGCCAGCACTGCAGGCAAACTTCTACTGCCTACTTAGGCGGCACCTAGCTGAGCTCCATCAGTTGAGCAGACAAGACCAAGTAAAGCTTCGGGAACTTGAAAGAAGCGAAAGCTTGGTGCGCGACATCGTCAATTGCAGGCTTCGAAAGATAGTTTCCATCGCGGCCTCCCCGACACCCTCAGAGGAACTCATTCAGGGTTTGACGTACGAAGAACGGGTTCTCTATTCTACTCTGAACAAAATCATTGAGAATTGGAAATCTAAACTTCTTGGGCAGGAATTGAAGGCGTGACCACGCTCCAAAACCCCGAGGAACGTTTTCAAGACTTCCTCAGGACTTTCAGGGCTGACGAGGAGTACAAATACAGAAAGCGCCTAGGCCACGTGGCACTCTCCGGCTTTAGATCAATCATTGTTGATTTTGAAGACCTCATAGCCCATGATGCAGACCTCGCCCGCTCCATTCTTGATAAACCCGACGAGTACTTGGAATACTTAGACCGAAGCGCCTGGGCGCAACTCAAGATCGAGGATCCTGAATACGCTGAGGTCATAAAACGCCTTCGCGTTCGTTTTAGAAAACTGCCGGAGAAACATTCCCTACGCAAGATCGGATCGGAAAACATTGGCCGGTTGCTATCGATCGATGGCATAATCGTGCGATCAACATCCGTCAAACCTTTGCTTCTCAAAGCAGCCTTCCAATGCCGCAAGTGCAACGCCATGAGCTATGTCGAACAGGCGGGAACATTGATGCGCGGGCCCGGAGTCTGCGCCCATTGTCGCTCGAAAGTTTTTGAATTCATGGAGAAAATGTCGATCTTCATGAACTCCCAGGAAATCCGCATTCAAGAGCGGCCTGAAGACCTTCCCCCTGGCCAGCTACCGAGGGCAGTCGACATCAAGCTCTCGGAGGACCTAGTCGACATCGCCCGCCCTGGCGACCGCGTATCAATAATAGGCATTGCACGGGCGCAGCAAGAGTTCGCCGGCCGAAAGGCGAGGCTACGAACATTCGAACTTCTCCTCGACGCCAACTATGTTGACATCATGGGGAAGGAGATTGAGGTTGTAGAAATAACGCCTGAGGATGAGAGGCTGATAAGGGAACTGGCAAAAGACCCATTCATCCACCGTAAGCTAATCGCCTCATTAGCCCCATCCATCTATGGTTACGGGGATATCAAAGAAGCTGTCCTGTACCTCCTCTTTGGGGGAGTACCCAAGCGACTCCCTGATGGTGTCTCGATACGAAGCGAGATCAACGTTCTCCTCGTGGGAGACCCGGGAGTGGCGAAAAGTCAATTGCTACAATACGTTGCACGAATCGCACCCCGAGGGCTATACACAAGCGGCCGCGGCACAACAGCCGCCGGCTTAACCGCCGCAGTAGTCCGCGAAAAATCGGGAGGAATGGTGCTAGAAGCGGGCGCCCTTGTCCTGGCCGATAAAGGGGTCGCTTGCATCGACGAAGTTGACAAGATGCGCCCAGAAGATCGAGTGGCGATACACGAGGCGCTGGAGCAGCACACCGTCAGCGTAGCCAAGGGAGGGATCGTTGCGACACTAAACGCAAGGGCCGCCGTTCTCGCGGCTGCCAACCCAAGTTTGGGGAGATATGACCCGTACCGGAACATCACGGATAACATTAGCCTACCCGTAACGTTACTGACACGTTTCGACCTACTCTTCATCATGAAGGATGTTCCAGAACCCGACTCGGATAGAAGAATGTCGGAACACATACTCACCCTTCACAGGTTGAAGACTACTCCAGAGCAGCCACCACTCCTTCCCGACCTACTACGCAAGTATATTGCGTACGCCAAGCGCGTCGAACCAGTCCTGTCCGAAGAGGCTGTGAATGAGATTAGGCAGTATTACCTTAAGATGCGTTCGATGTCCGGCTCATCAGAATCACCCGTTGTCATAACACCCAGACAGCTCGAAGCGCTAGTTAGATTGTCTGAAGCAAGGGCTAGGAGCTTTTTGCGTGACCGTGTTGAAGCTGAGGACGCCCGCAGCATAATTCGGCTAATGACGCTATCACTGCAGGACGTGGGCATCGACACGAGTACTGGGAAGATGGACATTGATGTCATAATGACGGGCAAGCCCAAGAGCTTGAGAGATAAGATGCAGGTGGTCCTGAGCACGTTCGCTGATTTGGAGAAGCAGTTGGGAATCGTCGAAGACTCGACGCTGTACCAGGCACTTTCGCGGAAGGTTGACGTAACAGACGAAGACGCAAGAAGGCTGGTCGACCAATTAGTCAGGGAAGGAATACTTTACTCGCCCAAGCCTGGCCACTTGAAGCGAACAGCTGCTTGACAGAGGCCTCCCTGCGTTGCGGGTTGACGAACTAGCCATCCCAGACGCTGTTAAGGCCGTTCTAGCTAAAGCGGGCTACGACATACTGTACCCTCCCCAAGAGGATGCTATCAAAGCTGGGGCATTGAAGGGCAAGAACATCGTTCTAGCAAGCCCAACGGCCTCTGGAAAGACCCTTGTCGCAGAAATGGTAGTTCTCAAATCAATAGTCGAGAAGGGCGGAAAAGCCCTATACCTCACACCGTTGCGAGCGCTGGCAAGTGAGAAGTACGAAGACTTCCAAAAGTATACATCCGTTGAAAAAGCACCAGGCCGAAAGGTAAGGGTAGCCGTTACCAGCGGGGATTACGATAGTTCCGACGTATACCTCGCCAACTACGACGTCATCATTTCTACAAACGAGAAAGCCGATTCACTCCTAAGACACCGCTCACCCTGGATTGCGGAGGTTTCGGTAGTTGTCGCCGATGAAATCCACCTCATCACTGAAGCCGACAGGGGCCCGACCCTTGAAGTCGTACTAACCCGCTTACTCAAACTCAACCCGCAAATTCAGATCATAGCTTTGAGCGCGACCATCAAGAACGCAACGGAGATTGGTGAATGGCTCAAAGGCATCCCGATTACTACGGAGTGGCGGCCCGTCCCACTCAGGGAAGGCGTCTATTGTAATGGGCAAATTCAATTCAAGGATGGGTCCTCGCGCTTCATCCCACACACTGACATGAACCCGATTTTTGACACAGCGCTTGAAGTAGTGCGGGACGGCGGTCAAGTTCTAATCTTCGCTGAAACCCGGCGCACTGCCGTGGAAATGGGTAAGAAGGCAGCGGCACTTCTTAGAAGGCACATGCCTAAACCGGACCGTAGGGCTCTGGAAAACCTTGCCCAAAGAATTCTCGCGACCGGCGAAAGGACACGCCTAGGGGACGTTTTGGCGGAACAAGCCCTGAATGGGGTGGCCTTCCACCACGCAGGTTTGCCGGGTCCCCATCGTAAGATTATTGAGGATGCGTTCAAGGCTGGCCGGCTGAAAATTCTTTCGGCAACCCCGACATTGGCTGCCGGAGTAAACCTCCCCGCGAGAACGGTGATCATTAGCAGCTATGAGAGGTATGAGGCTGGGTACGGGCGTTACCCAATTTCGGTTTTGGAGTATAAGCAGTTTTGTGGCCGGGCGGGTAGGCCTAAGTATGATAAGTATGGTGAGGCCATCCTCATTGCCAAGACAGAAGATGAACAGGACTACCTTCTGAAGAACTACGCGCTTGCAGAGCCTGAAAGAATCTGGTCGAAACTGGGGGCTGAGAAAGTTCTCAGGCCTCACGTCTTGGCTACCATCGCCACGCGGTTCGCCAACACTGAGGATGGATTAACTAGATTTTTCGCGAAGACCTTCTACGCTTTCCAATACAACCCTAAGATGATTAAGGGAAAGCTCGGCGAAATACTCTCTTTCCTTCATAGGGAACAAATGGTTGAATTCGAGGGCGAAGATTTGAAGGCCACCAAATTCGGCCGGCGAGTCTCAGAACTATACATAGACCCCGTGTCAGCGGTGGTCCTCCGTGACGGATTGTATACCCGCGCCAAACACGTAACTGAGGTAAGCTTCCTGCATCTAATATCACGAACGCCAGACATATCTCCTAAGCTCTACCCGCGACGCGGAGAAGATGAAATGCTTGATCTTTTCGCGAAGGAGCACGAAGACGAATTCATGTGTGAAACTCCTGAGTACTTCGGCGATACGAATGGTGTGACCTATGAAGAATTTTTGGCAGAGATCAAGTGCGCGAGGGTCATGTATGAATGGATCAATGAAACTAGCGAGGACGGAATACTTGAAGTCCACAAGGTTGAACCGGGCGACATGCTAAGGATGGTTGACACTTCCAGGTGGCTTTTGCATGCGACTTATCAGTTGGCTGAGCTGTTCGGACACAAGGACCTTCTGGCCCCAACCTACGAACTACAGATTCGATGCGCTAAGGGGGTCAAGTCTGAACTCGTTCCTCTGGTTGAACTCGACGGTGTAGGACGCATAAGGGCGCGCTCATTGTTCAATGCTGGGTACAGACACCTTGACGATCTAAAACACGCCTCCGTGACAGACCTGATGAACGTTCCATTAATCGGACCATCGCTGGCTAAGAAGATCAAAGAGCAAGTGGGCGGCCTCATTAAGGCCGAAGAGTGGGAGACGTTGAAATCTAAGACGGTTGAGACAACGGAGCAGAGCCTTCTGACCGATTACCGGGAGGACGAAAGCCTTTAGGTTGCGAGCCCTCGTGCCTTACGTTCGGTCACCGTTTTTTCAACGGCCGCGTCGACAAGCTCGCTTGACAAGCCCAAGTATGACTTCGGGTTCAAAGCCAAGTAGATATCATCCTTCTTCAAATACTTCATTATTCTTGTATCACCCTCCAGGACTTCACTGAACCGTTTGCTCTTCTCTTGGCTGTGGAAAACTAGTTGCTGCAGCAGTTTATGAGCTTCTTGCCGCGGCATCCCCTTGCTTACGAGCGCTATCATAATGGCCTCTGACATCATCGGGTCTTTGAATTTCTCCAAATTTTCTAACATGCGCCTCTCATTAACTCTCAAGCCCCCTAGAATTCGAATCATCGAATTCAGCATGTGATCAATCAATATGAAGGATTCCGGGATGACAAAACGCTCCGAAGCCGATTGCGATAGATCACGTTCGTGCCACGTCACAATACCCTCCAACGCAGGCGCCACAAGGCTTCGCTCTATCTTGGCGAGGCTGGAAACATTTTCACTTCTCCAAGGATTCCTTTTCTGGGGCATTGCGGAACTTCCAACCTGTTTGTCGACATCAAATGGCTCACCTAATTCATCAATCTCAGGCCTTTGCAAATTCCTGATTTCGACCGCAAACTTGTCCAAGGAACTAGCAATGATTGCAAAGACGCAGACCAATTCCGCGTACCTATCACGCTGAACGATCTGACTAGTGACATCGGCAATTCGAAGCCCGAGGTGTTTCATAGCTAGTTCCTGAATCTTGCGAGCGTTCTTTCCAAACCCAGCCATTGTTCCGACGGCGCCGCTCAACTTCCCGACAAGCACTCGCTCCCTGCACTGGTTGAGGCGCTCGATGTGCCTGCCGACTTCGCGTAACCAGACGGCGAACTTGAGCCCCAAGGTCATGGGCAACGCATGTTGAGCATGAGTTCGGCCAATCCCCATCGTGTCCCTATACTTCTTCGAAAGACCTAGGAGAGCTTCCTCAAGCTGGTTCAGTTTCGCTGCGACTATGTCCAAGCCCTCTCGCATCTGCAACGCCAATCCGGAATCGAGAATGTCCGAAGATGTTGCACCGAGGTGCACGAATGCTCCGCCCTTCCCCGAGACCTCCGAAAGGGCTTCGACGAGGGCCATGGTCTCATGGTCGACAGTTTTTTCGATCTCGCGAATCCTCTCTAATTTGACGTGCCGAGTCGTTGCGTGACGTTCAATTTCCTCAGCTGCCTCTCGGGGGATATCCCCAACCTGCCCCCTTGCCCAAGCCAAAGCTGCTTCGACATCAAGCATCTTTTGAAACCGCGTCTCATCTTCAAACACCCTCCGAATCTCCGGTGACCCATACCGACCGGAATCTATCGGCAAAATTGGCAAGTCCAACGCCAAAGCCCACCTAACATTCGCAGTTAATATAAAACCAGCAGAGCACACCGACACGACAAGCTTTGGGCGCAATTGCCGCCGCGTTCACCATTGGGTCAGAAAATGCCGAACCACTTGTTGAGGCCATGCTGCGCATTCAGAGCCACAGGGGAACTCACTCAAGGACCGTTAACATGCCAGAGGGCGGAAACGTCAATCTATTGGTCGGATATGCCTCACAAGACGCTTCTAGAGAACACATCTGCGAAACAGGCCGAACTGCTACCGTGTTGGAGGGAGCATTCTACGAGACCCCAGAACCTGCTCGTTTCGCCCACGAACGCCTAACAAAAGGCCCGTCGCTAATTACGGCGGCAGGATCGCTCCTTAAGGAACCAGGCGCGTTCGCCTGCGTACATCAAGAACAGAAAAAAACGTACACACTCCGAGACCTGATTGGGCTAAAACCCTTGTACTATGCGAGGAGCCGAAACATCACGGCTTTTGCTTCAGAAAGAAAAGCCCTCTGGAAAATCGGTTTGAAAGATACCAAAAGGGCCATTCCCGGATGCCTTTACTCAATTTCAGAAGGAAAGCTCAATGAGATTCGACTCGCACGTCTTCCCCGGCCCGCGGCAAGGAAGCTGACCATTAACCAGGCTTCGGCAAGACTTTCCGTGTTGCTAAGAAAATCCATTCGGAGAATAACAGGTGGAGTTGAGAAGGTTTCTGTTGCTTTTTCCGGCGGGCTGGATAGCGCCTTGACTGCACTTCTCGCTAAGGAGGCAGATTGTAACCTGGAAGCTGTGAGCGTGGGCCTCCCCGGCTCACAGGAACTTTCCACCGTAGAGCAATTCGCACAGGAACTCGATCTCCCCATCACCATCGAGACATTCGGTTTTGATTCGCTTGAAGAGTATGTGAGGCGCGTGGTCTGGCTCATCGAAGAACCGAACCTGATGAAAGTCAGTGTAGCGGTGCCACTTCACTGGGCAGCGATGGTTGCCGCGAAGAAAGGGTGCAGAGTTATGCTTTGCGGGCAAGGTAGCGACGAACTCTATGGTGGGTATTACAAGTATGCTCGAACGTTGGATGGAAAGGGCCGCAGAGCCCTCGTCGCAGAACTGTATCGAAGTGTTCTTGACTCTGCTCAGGTCAACTACGAGAGGGACGACCAAGCAACAGCACCGTTTGGTGTTGAGTTACGCACCGCCTTCGCCGATTTGGACGTGATCGAGTTTTCGCTAGCAATCCCTTCCCAGTTCAAAGTCAGGGTTGGCAATGATCTTACGAGGAAGTGGGTTCTTCGCAACGTAGCCAAAGAGGAAGGTTTGCCCGAGGATATGGTATGGCGCCGAAAGAAGGCAATTCAGCACGGCACAGGAGTTGAGAATGCAATTCGGAAGCTCGCGAAAAAACGGGGGTTGACGGCGGAAGGTTACCTTTTGAAGGTCCATGAAGAAATGATAAGAGTGGAATCCATGCCTTGAGTAATTTCACTGGGAGGGCTGGAGTTTGCAATCTGAAACTAAGGTTAGCATAATCGTAGCCTTGATTCTCATACTGGCCGCTGTGTTCCTGTCTCTGCGGATCGCCGCCGCCTTGGCGACAGTCTACCTCATCGTCTACGCCATTCGCAGAATGAGAAAACGAAAAACAAGCTGAACCCGCAGGTTCTGTGGAAGGTGCAAGTCCAATTTGGTTTTGCGTATCGCAGTCGACTTGGACGGCGTCCTAGCGGATACCATGGTAACCTTCTGCGAAATCCTAAACCAACATCACTCAACCCAATTCACAGTGAACTCCTTTGTTCGATGGAACGCCTGGCAAATAGCCCGCATACCAAAGGACGAGTTCTTTCGAACCCTCGATGAAGCCTGGTTCGAATGGGAAAACATTCCAGCGGTGGAGGATCATATCGGGGAGGCAGTTGAGGGAATACGTAGATTCGGACGCATCGATATTGTTACGGGGCGTAGTCAAGTTACTGTTCAGGCTGCAATGAATTGGCTGAAAGAACACGAAGTCCCGTATGACGCCTTCGTCCGGACCGAGAGCACGAAAGCAAAGGGGACATTGAGCTACGACGTTTTCATCGACGACTCTACTGAGCTAATGTCGCTAATTGCTTCCAGTCTAGACAGGTGTGGCATCCTTTACACACAACCTTGGAACCGAGATGCTGAGGATATGCAGAGAATGTTCAGAGTTGAACGGTGGGAGGAGATACCAGCCGCACTGGAGAGAGTCTCAACGATGAAGGGATAATTGCTCTCACCCTCCGTGATGTGGAACGCATAAGGTTATCAAAAAACCCACTACGTACCCATTATTAGTCGAAGATACACTACGATTGGGAGATAGTGACCTTGCCGGCGAAGTTCATTTACACCGGGATTCATGTCGCTGACCTTGAGAAGTCCATCAACTTTTATAGGAAAACATTGGGGATGCGTCTCCTTTTCAAAGCGAAAATCAAGGAGACAGGCGGCCGAGTCGCGTGGTTAATGTCGAAAGGTTCCAAGCAGGTTCTAGAGCTTAACTGGTATCCAAGAAAATACAGATACGGTGGCAGATCAGGGCTGGACCATCTAGCCTTTGAAGTAAAAGATGCGTCCGCCACGTACGGAAAGATATCAAAGAAGCATAAGGGGGCAATCCCGCCCTTTGAAGAAGGAAGATGGCTTCTAGCCTATGTTAGAGACCCGAATGGCAATTGGATAGAAATCGGGTCTAGGCTGAAAAAGAAAAAGAGATCTCGGAACGCGTAAGGCTTTCACACAATTTGTTTCTCGGTTAGGCAATTCACCGCGACGGACACAACGCATAGGAAAACTTTCAATGAGTCGATGCAGTTCATGCAGGTGAAGCATTGGCTGATTGTGTTTGCTCTGATGTCGACGGTTATCTTTACGGTCATGTTTGTTCAGAGCGAAGCGTTCGTGAGGTTAGAGTACAGGTATGCGAATTCGTTAGGGTACGCGGCGATCTTCATCTTCGCTGCCCTAATCGTTCAGGGGTTTTGGAAACCATGGCTGGGTATCAGTTTCCGTGCGACGCGGTCTGCGAGTAAACATGAAGCTGGCGCCAAGGCATTTGCAAAGTTAGAGCTTCATGATTGGTTGGAAACACACCTGATGCTATCTCTCTTCTTAACCGTCTTTGCCGGCGTTCATAGCATCATCCTATTCCCGCCACTTGAATCAGGATTCATCGGTTACCTCATTGGCGCCGCGGCCTTTCTCTTCATCCTAGCTCTTGGATTGTCAGGGACCCTTCTCGAAAGTAGGCGCGGTCATAAGTCCTTCAAAACACTCAACAGGCTTCATCTATTGCTAACTATCGTTGCACTTTGCATAGCTGTAATTCATGCTGCCGCTTCAAGGCCTGGTTTCGGTCTCCTATAACTATAGGATCAAACAGACGTCAAGAACGCCATTCTTGCCGCCAGACTCATCTGGCAATGCCTACGAGGCTACGGAGTTCGGTAATTAAGGTAGAGGATGAATCATCCATTGAGGTTATACGCAACTACTTGATGTAGTTAGGTAAGTAAGATTGACAGCGGTGTGATAACGTGAGCGTGTTATTTGTGTCGATGAAAATGCGATTGGTATTGGGCGGAGTCATCCTGTTGGCGGTAATGGGCTTGATCTTGAGCGGGTACACAGCGTCGGCCATTGCAGTTCAGCAGATGGATAGCTCTACCGTAACAAGTCCCTCCTCAACATCAGCCTTCACTTCCGACTCAACCTCTGAGCCGACACCAACCTCAGTTGCATCCACAGTTCTTGAATCGCAGACGATTACGCCTCCAAGTTCATCAGCCACGTCATTTGAACCCTCGACTGCGCTCACGACCTTAACCACGCCAACTGCTACGACGTCCTACACATCACTTGTCACTTCTTTGTCGAGCACTTCTGAAGATTCTCTTACATCGACAAGCTCTACGTCCATGACGCCTGCAGAAGTGGTGTCAACGAGTGTGACGTCTACCTCAGTCGTCATGACGCCTTCCACAAGCACCGAGACGTCATCAACTTCTGAAGATTCTACTACTTTAACAAGCTCTACGCCCACGACTCCTGTAGGAGCGGTGTCAACGAGTGTGACGTCTACCTCGGCCGTCATGACGCTTTCCACAAGCACCGCGACATCATCAACATCATCGATATTGATCACGACATCTTCGGCATCTACTTCCGGGGACTTCTCGACGAGTTCAACCTCTCTAACGTCTTCGATGGCGTCATCGGAGTCTACAACTACTCCCGCCACTACGACGGTTGAAAAACCTGCTACACCGTCCGTAACGACAACTAGTGTCACTAGCTCGACAACAACCATGTCCAATGATCCCAGTGATCCTCGGAGTCGAACATGCAATCACTATGGAAACAACTGCCAACAATACACCTGTCGCTACTCCAATTGCAATGGCGATTGTTACTACAATAACGATTGCAATGGGAATTGTTACTATAATAACTGCTACACCAACTACGATAATTGCTACGCCAACTATTACAATTGCAACCCGACTTGTTATCCGAACTATCCCAATTATCAGTACAACTGTAACCCAAACTACGGTTACCCGGACCAATATCAGACGGCCACTACGACCGCCACTGCGTACTCAGCCTACACTGAGACAAGTTTCACAACTTCTACGGAAACCCCCGAAGCGATTACTGCGATATCGACATTCACAAGCACCACAACAACTACGGACACGACACTCGTTACGACGCTTAGCGGAATAACCGCTATCTTAGCAGGACTATTCCTAGTAGTAGTATTTCTTCTGATCAGGCGCGGAACATCATTAAATAACCAATCGAGCAATTCTCCGCAAGAGAACCACGTAGCACCGACGAGAGTAACTCTTTCGCAACAACCAGTGCTGGAAACACATCGAAGCGATTTAGGCGATTTTGTGTGAGCTGCGGAACCAAACTTCCCCAAGGCGCAAAAATCTGTGGTAAATGCGGTGGACGCCAGCCTAGCTCTGCCAGATCTCGACGGTGATTAAGGGACTGCAAGCCTTAAACTGGCTGCCGAAAAATTGAGCTCTAGGATTAACGTCGGAGCCATTATAATATTTCCAATTGAATCTTTGTCGGGATGTGTCGATCGATGTCCACTAAGAGAATCGGCGAGGGAACCATCGTTGCACCGATGGACTGGTGGAAGGCCTTGCCCAGAAAGACTTTCTCGGAACTTCAGAGACTTCAATCTAGCCAACCGTGGTTCGAGGTCTACAAGATCAACCCCGACGTCTATGTGTTCTATGAGCCTGGCCAGTTTGAGGAGGTCATATCATACCTCGTGGTTGGCAAGGAGCGCGCGGTTCTGATCGACACTGGATTGGGAATAGGCAACGTGAAGAGACTCGCCGAAGAATTCACCCCCCTGTCCATCATTGTCGTGAATACGCATAGCCACTACGACCACATCGCGCAGAACTACCTGTTCGACAGCGTCGCAATATTTGATGCCCCCATCGCCCGGCAAGCCGCCAAGAACGGCTGCAGCAAGGCAGAGATGTCACGTCTACTCGCGGACGGCATGTTATGGAAACCCCTACCCGAGGATTTTGATCCTGTGCATTACCATATTCCACCATTCAAGGTGACACAGTGGCTGAAGGATGGCGACCTCATCGATTTGGGAAACAGGAAGTTGGAGGTGGTTTATGCTCCCGGGCACACGCCCGACTCGATATGCCTCCTCGATAGAAATGCTAGGCTATTGTGGACGGGCGACACATTTTATCCAGCCGCTATCTACATCCACCTGCCAGGAAGCGATCTCGACGCCTTCATCAAAAGCTACGAGCGGATGATCGCTCTCTCCTCACATTACGACAGGCTACTGCCTAGCCACAACGAAACTTACGTTCAGAAAGCCGCGCTTGAAAGAGTCCTACAGGCCACCCAAGACATCAAAGCAGGAAAAGGTGAGTACGTCGAAGGGGTTGAGGGACAAACTAGGATCCGAAGATACCAGTACTCTGATTTCGCGATCCTACGGAAAGTCTAACCTACAACAACAATGGAAGTTTGACACGCCGCGCCCTTTCTGCCCTTAAATCTGGTCTTTAGCGCAACTAGGTTCAATTAAGTGCCACTTGTATCTACTTCCAGTTGCTTTCTCTTCGGTCTAATGACGATCGCAACGAAGAAGAGCGCGAGAATTATGAAGTCTACGAAGGCCAAGGGTAGCGCTACAGCTGAGTCAAATTCGTACATTTCAGCGAGGACTTGAACTATTTGTCGGAGAAAGAAGAGCAAGAAGGCGATGGATACGATTGCTAATGCGGGCTGCCTTCGCCTAGACCAAGCGTACATCGAGAGCGAGAATAGTAACAAAGCGAAAATGCCTGAAGCGACTCCCAAGGCCTCAGCGGTTTCTCTCTCCGCTCTCTCGAACTGACCAACCTGAATGACCAAAGAGAGCAAGTAATGACTAAACATGTTTCTAACCCCTCACCGTACCTCTCCTTTCCGAATCTGATATCTCCAAGATAGCATCAGCCAGCCTGTCGGCCCATCTCTCCCAAACCATTGGATGATAACTCCTAAGAAGAGCAAGTATCTCACCATAACCTCCTCGAACCGAATATCTCACATTAGTACCCTCGCGCCTAGAATCTACAAGTCCAGAGTCGGACAACCTCCTGATATGCCAGTTAACCGATGCCGGCGAGATGTCCATGTATTCAGAGAGCTCCTTCTGCGTTGCTTCCGGTTTCTGAATGAGGAAGAGGAGAATATCTCTTTCAGTTTCCTGCGACAATACGTCTAAGATATCCAGCTGTCCGCCAGCAAACTGGAGGACGGGGTAAAATCGCTTGTATAATCCTCTTCTGCGGGAAGCTATCCTTCGCTCCTTCTCGAGAGCATATAGGTGGTATTGCATCACGCCCATCGCTAGGCTCAATTCCCTTTGTATTTGGCGTAGGTGCGACCCAGGATGAGCCTTAATGAATGCAAGGATCTGATCGCGTTTGGGTTCGTGATAATCTTCATTGTTGGTGTCCACAAGTCCGTCACTTACCCGTGATCGTTCATAATGCTGACACTTCTCAGCATCATGAGTTCCGACCATTCGTTCTCACTTTGCATGCCTTATGGATAATGAGGCTTATGGTACAACCATGAAACGTTGAGCCTGCAACAAATCCTTTTCCCCAAGAAAACCGGGCGCGTCTTCATGATGATTCAAAGAGCTACGTTTTGAGATTTGTACCACGCTTCCTAAATGCGATTTTGCATAGCTTGCACACTTGTGAACTTTCAATGGAAGCAACAGCGCCCGACATGCGACTGAACTCCACTACAAGCTCGCTTTGGCCATTACGGATCTTCATGGGGGCAACGTTCCTGTACGCAGGACTGCAACATTTGACTGACCCATCTTACTTCGACCCGTCCAAGTCAGGTTACATCGGTCATTTGATTTCGCAATATGCAATTGGTTCTCCAATTCATGATTTCCTACTCGGCGTCGTGCAACCGAATGCTATCACTTTTGGGTACATGGTTGGAGTTGGGGAGATCCTAATAGGAATCGCCACCTTGGTTGGCTTTCTCTTCAGAATTGCCGCGTTCGCCGGGTTGTTGCTCAACTTCACATTTTTTCTGTCTGCGACGTGGAATGCGTTCCCATTCTATTTCGGCTCTGACATTGTATTCGCAGCGTGCTGGTTGACTCTACTCTTAACGGGGCCACAGGCAGGGCAAAGCATAGACAGTGCATTAACGAGGCGATTTCACTCTCTAGGTTGGTTAGTAGCGAGACCGAACAAAGTAGTCGCAGTCGCAGCGCCGACTGACACGCAACCTCAACAAGTTCAGGTTCCCCTCGCCAGAAACGCCATCCTCTACCCAAAACAGGTGCTCGAGGTAAACAGAGCCTTTGAAAGAATAAGGCAACAGTTCGTGTCACATCGTGAAACACAGACCATAATCGAGTTTGTGCGAGCATTTGTGATTAGCCTAGGCGTTGACCGAACCGATACGCCTAGGCTCTTGTACGGGCTTGAAAACCTCGTAAACCGGAGTGGAGGCGAGGGATCATGACAGAGGAAACAACTCAAACTGCGGAGGAGTTAATCGAAAAGTATGGACTGAAAATCCCAAAGGAAATCGTAACTTCAGTCTTAATAGGCCAACCTAAGCTTCCCGTATTGCTCTCCCGCGCTTCCTTTAGACCTGACGCTGATGTTCGAACGGAACAAAGGACACGATTCCAAAGGGAACGTAGGGACCTCCTTCACAGCATGCTTGGATTTGCGGCAGTTTCTATCTCAGCTTTAGTGTTGCTAAAGATCGCAACTCTCCCTAACTCTCAAGGTCAAGCACCAACCTACGTGTCTCAGCCAGGCACCCAGAATGGCAAGCTTCTGGCAAATGTGGCGAACATTCCATCAAACCAGTCTTTGGCGCTGAATAACCCAACCTACGGCCCAATAATTTTGATTCATCTCGATAACGGGCAGGTCGTTGCTTACAGTTCGATCTGCACGCACGCGGGTTGTCAAGTCCAGTTCGACCCGGCGGGTAGAGACCTCGCGTGCCCATGCCACGGCGCAGTCTATGACCCATACAATAACGCACAAGTTGTAGCCGGACCCGCACCTTATCCTTTGCAGAAGATCCCAATACAATACGATGCATCGACTGGAAACATCTACTTGAGCGGGTGAAACGATGTTGAGGAAAAATATGGCCCTTTGTTTGAGGTTCAAGGAACGTTCGTTAATGGAACAACCCCTGAAGAGTCCTGCTTACCACTTGTAAAACGATATGCGTGCTTGTACTGCGACGCCGTATTCGGCTTGAAGTTGCTCCTCAACCGTCATTACTGCAAGAAACATAGGAAAGCAATTCCAGACCTCGCAGAATATCTTCGATCATGTTCTGTTCCAATCGTGACTCGTCAGATCATTTAGGGGCTCGCCTTTGAGATTCACAGTTTGAATCATTAGATTTCTCTCCATCTCGCTTTGCTTCTCGCTACAAGGAATAGAGTTGAGGCCACAGCGACCAGAATCGTCCAGTTAAGGGCGGTAGTTGCTGGTGGCAGGGTTAGATATCCAGCAAAACTCTGGGCCAGTTCTGCTGCGTAGGTCGTTGGTGAGAGATATGCGAGGTACCTGTATGGAAGAGGGATGTAAGTAATCGGATAGTAAACAGGCGGTATCGTTGAGAAAAGAGTTGAGATAAGCCTTGAGAAGGCAAAGCTTTGGACGATGTCGGACGAGAAGGTTGAAAGGGTGAAACCAATCGCAACCGAAGTGAGAAACATCAAGAGAAGCACGCCGATAAACGCTAGAGTTCCTATTGGGCTCAAATTCATGAAGTAATATGCAAGTACGCAGAGGACGAGCAGAGCTGGGACAGAGTAAACAATTTCTGAGATCGCCATCCCAAACATGTAAGTCTGCCATGAGGTTGGGGAGCTGACCACCATATCTTGCAGTTTGAAATCATTCTTTAGATGTGAGAGATCCCCCTGGAGCGAAACGCCTGCTGAGAACATGCTCATGATGAACCCGCCCTCAACTGCTTCCCCTATCAGGCTACCGTGACTGACGAAAACAATCAGAAGGAGAAACGAGAGAGGAGAAAGAACAGTGTTGATCAAAACAATCGGATAGTTCTTCATTTCGTAAACGGAATTGACGAGTATGGCCGCGAGAAACTGACTAAACTTATTCGTGGTCCTAACAGGGATACCATCAGGCATTTCAGTTGCCACCTTTCTGGCTGACAAGGTAAAAGAATATGTCATCAAGTGAAACAGGATTGATCGTGAACTTGAAGCCGTGTTTCGCAAGCTCGCTTGAGATTCTAAAGGCCTCATCTTCGACCGTGAGGATTCTGATGCTGCCGTCCGACCCCGTCACCACCTCTCCCTTTTCCAGGGCCGGTAGAGGCGGCGCGGGGTTTTCGAGGAGTCTCATGCTGTAGTTGTAGGTCACGCTTTTCCGCAATTCTTCCAATGTGCCTATGCGGATTAGACGGCCTCGGTCCAGTATGCCTATCTGATCGGCCAGTTGTTCTGCTTCTTCAAGATAGTGAGTTGTAAGGAACGTCAGGCGTTGGTTTCCGATTTCTCGTAGCGTTCCCCAAAACTCTCTTCGCGAAATTGGGTCGAGTCCAGTCGTCGGTTCGTCCAAGAAAATCACTTCTGCCTCCGAGGAGAGGACCGTAGCCACCATGACTTTTCTTCTCATTCCGCCAGAAAGCGAGCGATTCAAGGCGTTGGATGATTGAGCGAGCCCTAGCCTTTCAAGCGCCCGGTACGCCCGTCGCTTAGCTTCACGGTAACCGAAACCCCTCCAGAGAAGGTACGAGAACACCGTCTGTATGGGCGTCATCCAAGGTATTGGTCTAGCTTCTTGAGGAACGATCGCAATCTTTTCTCTGAGCATTCGAGCCTGCTTCACGACATCGATCCCGTTTATCGTCGCTTTTCCAGAGGTTGGTTCAAGCTGCGTGGCCAAGATTCGCACAAGCGTCGTCTTTCCAGAACCGTTCCTTCCAATTAACACGAAGATCCCACGAGAAGGCAGAGAGAAGGTTACGGAGTCCAGGGCCTTCGTTTCACTCTTGCCGTACACCTTCGTCAAGTTATCGCATACGACTTGTTGAAGGCTAACGTCCATTTTCCCACTTAATGCAAGTCTCGAATGTTGGCAGGCTATACTTGTTTTGGCCTATGCAGCGGGTATACGCAAAACATGATTTCGGCATTATTTTGTTAGACGACGCTCAAGCTTTGGTCTGCAATGCTCATGGCTTCGTCGATCTGCGAGCGAGTGACATTGAGGGGCGGTGCTAGACGGACCACGTGGCCGTATAGTCCGCAAGGGTACATCAGCAACCCTCTTGCGAGGCATTCATTTAGGAATTTCTTGGCCGCGGCACCGTTCGGTTCCCGATCTGTACCTGGGACAATGAATTCGATAGCAGTCATTAACCCAAGCCCACGTGCATCTCCAATCATCTTGTGCTTCGCCTTTAGCTCCTTCAATCGGCTAAGCAGATACTCGCCGCTTTTCTTTGCATTTTGTAGGAGCCCTTCATCTCTGATTGTGTCTATTGTGGCAACCGCCGCGGCACACGATACAGGGTTGCCGCCAAAAGTCGTGCCATGAACTGTAGACTCCCACCGACTCATCAGCTCACTTCGGGCGCATACCGCCCCCAAAGGAAAACCTGATGCTATGCCTTTCGCAATCGCCATAACATCCGGCGCAACATCAAATGCTTGGGCAGCAAACCATTCGCCAGTCCTACCGAAACCCGACTGGATTTCGTCGAAGATCAAGAGCATCCCGTTGCTCGTACATATCTCACGGAGGCGTTTCAGAAATTCTTTGGGCGGAACAATATAGCCGCCCTCGCCTTGGATTGGTTCAACGATTACCGCTGCAACTTGTGACGGAGCGATGATCCGTTTGAGGAGGATCTGGAGCTCAGCTAACGACTCTTCGACGCAGAGTGTTGGATTGTCCGGATGTGAAGAGTGGTAAGTGTCCGCGTAAGGGACGTGGTAGATGCTTGGAAGGAAAGGTTCGAGTCCTGTCCGGTAGATTGCTTTTGAAGCAGTCAAAGATGCAGCGCCATAGGTGCGGCCGTGGAACGCTCCCATGAAAGCGATGATTCCAGGTCTTCTGGTAAAATTGCGTGCAAGCTTGATTGCTCCCTCAACAGCCTCTGAACCGCTATTTCCGAAGAAGAACATGTCCAAATTGCCTGGGAGAATCTCAGGCAACATGTAGGCAAGCCGAAGAACGGATTCATGAAGTGTGACTCCGACCGCCCCGTGGATTTGCTTCTCCATCTGCTCTCGTGCAGCCGAAACAACTCTTGGGTGGTTGTGCCCAACATTTACGACTCCAAAGGCTGCCATGAAATCCATGTACCGTTTACCATCTAACCCGTATAGGTACAGTCCCTGAGCCCTGACTACCGGGAGGTTTGGCCAATCTTCCGAGAGACTTGGAGCCAGCATCCTGTTGCGCCGCTCAACAAGTTCCTGATAAGAAGGTGATTTGGTTAGGCGACCCTTGTCTTCGGTAACCGCACTCGAAACCAATACGAATCACAATAGCATGCGTGGATTCTGCGCTAAGAAAGGTCTTTCTCTTGTTGACAATCAGGTCGCGGCCGTGATTTTATGCTGATCAGAGGAACAAGTGAGGCGTGGATGAGTAGCCTGTTGCTTTCATTGCAACTAATGCGCCGGTTATAATCAATATCGAGATGATTGCCACATAATCACCCATCCTAAGCTTAGCTTCCTCAACGTAGGACCTTACAGCAGGGGAGCCGAAAGCTCTGCATTCAAGTGCAGTTTGGAGGGTCTGCGAGAGTTTGAGGAGATAGAGTAGCAATGGGGTTATCACGCTCGTGTAGACTCCGGCTTTCCGATAGAAGGGCATCTTGTCTATGTCCCTCCCTCTCAGTTTCTGAGCCTGAATAATCCCTGTCCACGTCTGGAAGACTAGTGGGACGAATCGGATTCCGGTTACGAAGATCATTGTGAACTGGTATGGCACGTTCATCTTTCCCAACGTCGCCGCTATCTTGGTCATTGGGGTTGTCATGGTGAGAATTGGAATTGTGAACACGACTGCGAGGACTCTCGTGAAGACAAGTGTTCCGAAGAGGAACCCTTCCAATGTGTAGGCGGCGTAGTTTCGGTTTCCAATCATTAGAACACCGAGCTGGAAGAGGATGGTATTCCCAAACCTATATGTGAAACCTTGAAGGATGATGAAGAAAATGTATGTTCCGAGAAGGATTTTCAAGATTACTGCAACACGCTTTATCTCTATTCCACCTAGAACCCACCATCCCAATAGAAAAATGAGCCAAATGCCAATCAGCACAAAGTCCAAGGCGAAGAAACTAACGGCGAAACTGGCTAGCACCAAGAGCATTTTGGTAATCGCTTGCAAATTGTGAATCGGCGTATTCTTACGGACGTATTCTATGCTTGCCAATTAGGGAGCCCCCGTCAATACATCCACCATTGCGTCCACCGTTAGGATACCCTGCGGAAGGCCTTCGGATTCAAGTTCCCTATCGACAATCGCGATTGGAGGAGGCTTGATGAAAGCTTTCTTGAGTGTATCAAACTCAGAGAAGACCTTGGCGGTGGGGCCGTCTAAGAGCACTTCACCGTTAGCCATCACAATGGTCCTGTCAGCGTATTGAGTCACTAAGTTCATGTCGTGCGTTATCATTATGACCGTATGCCCGGCCTCGTTCAGTTTCTTTCCAAGCCTTGCGATTCGGTGCCTACCGAGGTAATCTTGAGCGGTGGTAGGTTCATCCATCACGATTATTTCAGGTCGCATCGCAACCACCGCGGCCACGGTTAAGCTCCTTCGGTCCCCAAAACTTAACCTGAACGGGAATGTGTCCCATTGATCTTGAAGGCCAACGAACCCTAGCGCTTCATCAACCCTTCGCTTTATTTCGTCTTCTTCGAGCTTGAGGTTGCGAAGCCCAAATTCAACTTCATTCTTGCACGAGATGGTGAACAGTTGCTCATCAGGGTTCTGTAACGCTAGACCTATCGAGGTGGAGAGTTGTCCCGTCGTGAAAGCTTGAATATCCTTACCTTTGAACAAAACCTTCCCTTTGGCTGGCTTTAGCAACTTAAGAAACTGTTTCACGAGCGTCGTCTTTCCGGACCCGTTTTGTCCGATTACTCCTATCATTTCTCCACGATGGACTTTGAGGTTAACATTTCGCAGAGCAGTTACGGGTGGCACACCAGGATACGTAAAAGACAGGTCAACACACTCAAGCAAGATTTCACCGCTCGACATCTTTGGAGATAATTGTGAAGGGAACTTTTGAACGCGGTGTTTTTCGTGTAGAATGTCGATTATGAGTTTCTTTCCATCTTCGATGGACATCGGAACTGGCATTTCCGGCGCTAGCTTATAGCCGAGCATTGCAATCTGCGGAACTTGAACTCCAACTGAATCAAGTAGTTTCACTTTGCTGTATACTTCCCTTGGGGTTCCTTCCGCCACAATTTCCCCTTTGCTAAGGACGATGACTCTATCCGCAACCCTCAGAACTTCTTCCGACGCATGGGTTGTGAAAATAGTGGTCATGTTGTACTTCGTTTTGAGGTCAATTAGAGAGTTGAGAACTTCAGCCGTTCCAACCGGATCAAGTTGGGAGGTCGGTTCGTCGAGAATTAGTAGCTCTGGCTCCATACTTAGACCGGCCGCGAGCACGAGTCTTTGTTTCTGCCCGCCTGATAATTCAGCTGGCGAACGTGATTCGAATCCTTGTAGGCCAACTGCTTCCAGAGCCCACTTGGCTCTCCGCATTATTTCGTCTCTCGGAATGCCTAGATTCTCAGGGCCGAAAACGACTTCCATTAAGACATCTGGGTTGATGAGTTGTCCTTCCGGATCTTGTGTGACAAAACTAATCTTTTGTGCGAGCTCGTAGACCGGGTGATCGTAAACGTTCATACCGGCAACGATTGCCTTGCCTTCAGTTGTGCCTTGGTAGATGTTTGGGATTATACCAGTCAAGTGGTGGCACAGTGTTGTCTTGCCCGCGCCATTAGCGCCTAAAACGGCAACGATTTGACCCTTGGTGACCTTGAGTGTAATATTCTGTAGCGCCTTCCCGCCGTCTGGGTATGCGAAGGAAAGGCTCTGGACATCTACGATTAGGTCATCCATTTCTTGCACAACGCAACAGCTTCTGATAACTTAGAAAGAAAAGAGGAAAAGGGGAAGCAGAATGGCCAGCCTACCATAGAACGTGTGGAGGCTTTGCCATTCCGCTTCTTCTTAGAGCTTCTGTAATGGGCACCGCTACGATAGTCATCACTATTGCAAAGACTGGCATGTACCAGGAGTAGATTCCCCAAGCCATCAGGTAGAGCAATGGAGACGGGAACGCGAATAGGATCCAATAGACCCAGTATGATGGAGAAACGAACCAAGCGTTCATTGCCATCCAGGATCCGAGAAATATTCCGATTGACCTTTGTCTCGCGTTAGCACTTCTTGACCAGTTGTAGATGTATTTCGTTCCTATTGGCGATAACAGGACGACTATTGGGAGTAGCCAGTAGTAGAGGGTCGCCACGACATATGAACTCGTCGAGATCGGGGGCCATCCACCGACAACGCCGGGGTAAATGAATAGCACGATGTAGAAAATTGCGGTCATTATGACCTGCCAAGCGATAAATATCCACTTGGTTTTCTTCATGTTTAGTGCTAACCCGACGAAGATGGCGGGCAGTACGACGACAGAGACTGCGTCAATAATTCCGAGCGGGTATGCTGGGGGGGCGATGAACATGCCTATGATTCCTCCAACCACAGCCGCGACTATTCCGCCGACGGGACCAAGGATTAGTGGTGCAATACCTGCGAGTGGAGTTGCCAGAGGCCAAAATCCTCCACCCCCTGCGTAGGGTAGAATTGGCACAAGTGAAGTTACCCCAATCAAGGCGCCATAGACGGCAATCCAAGCAATCGGTGTCCCGAAGATATACAAACGTCCCTTAGGTTTTGAGCTTGTCAAAACAAATTACCTCAAGCCTAGATTGCAAACGAGATGCCGAATAGCACTAGACCGACAATGATTAGGCCAACCGAAAACTCCCAGAATGGTGCAAAGAGGCCTATCGAGGGATCTGCGGGACCCCAGAACCAAGCAACAGCTCCGCTGTTGTGCGTCCACCAGCCTGGCGACCTCACCATTCTGTTCGCAGCGTCCTCGAGGTATGGTATAATGAATGTGACTACGCCTAGAAGTAGTGCTGCAATACCGGTGTACATTATCAGGTTTTTTGTGGTTTTAGCCAATTTTCATCAGTGTTCTTCACGTTCAAGCCATTCTAAACTTTACTCTATGCCTCTCATCTATGGAGATTAGCTAAACGAATCAATTTGAGTAAGGACGTCTGCCAGCCACGTTGGAGAACAAGAAATGAGCATGAAGGGCTTGATGAAGTCGATGAGATCAGAATCTGTAATAGGAGCTAAGGATTTGACAAGAAACTTCGGAACCCTTGTGGCCGTGAACAAACTAAGTTTTTCTGCTCACTTGAATTGGGATAGAAAACTAACCGTTTTCTCCCACGCGTCTTTCGCGGCCTCCGCATTATGCCCTTCCCAATTAGGCCGATGGAACGCATGTTGCGCATGGGGGTAAAGGTGTACGTCGACCCTTTTCTTGTATTTCGTTGCGGCTGGAAGAAACTGTTGGTACGCCCAAGGGGTCACCCTTTCATCCTCCGAGGCTAGCATGAGTTGAATTGGGCCTTTGACGCCGTTTACTTGCTCCACATTCTCTATCATACCATAGTAGTCCACGCAAAAGGCCATGTCCAGGTTACAAGCGCCTAGAAGTGCGATTCCACCACCCATACAGAAGCCCATCGAACCAACCTTCGCCTCTCTGCCGACCCTGACCCGGAGCAGCTGAAGACCCGAACCTAGTGCATCCAAGGCGTCTTGTTCTTTCAAAGCCGACCTGAACTTGAACCCCTCTTCAAGGTTCGCAGCATATTTCCCATGGTACAAGTCAACCGCCGCGACCCAAGTGCCCGTCTGGCTAAGCCGAGCTGCGACGGAGTCCATATACTCGTCAAGCCCGAATATCTCGTGTACCAAAACAACGCCCACATTCGAACTCCCGGTATCTAGTCGATAATCCCAATGACCCGATGTAACTTTCGTTGATTTAGCTGACAACTTCATCCACACAATAACTGCTCTCACATTAATTCTAGTTTCTGAGATATGACTATTCTTGAAGGCTAATTACTCATGACTCCCAAACGAACTATCGCTGATGTGCTGTAGTTGGCAGCGAATGAGATACTTAGGCGGCTAAAATCCCACTCGAATCCCGAAGCGGTCAAGGGCATGGCGCGGTTTGGAATCAATCCTAGGAATACCTATGGAGTGCCTATTCCAGTTCTAAGAGGCGAGGCGAAGGAACTGGGTAAAAGCCATTCGCTCGCCCTAGAACTTTGGGAATCTGGAATTCATGAAGCACGTATTCTTGCTTCAATGATCGACGTGCCTGACGAGGTAACAAACAAGCAGATGCAAAAATGGGTGAAGGATTTCGATTCGTGGGACGTTTGCGACCAATGCTGCAGTAACTTGTTCGACAAAACTAAGCTAGCATACCAAAAGGCGTATGAGTGGAGTTCACGCCGCGAAGAATTCGTCAAGAGAGCCGGATTTGCCCTAATGGCTGCGTTAGCAGTTCATGACCCAGAAGCACCAAATGCAAAGTTCTCGAAGTTTCTGAAGGCGATTCAGAGCGAAGCCGATGATGAGAGAAACTTCGTAAGGAAGGCGGTGAACTGGTCTTTGAGGCAGATAGGCAAGCGGAACATAGAACTCAATCGAGCCGCCATAATAACGGCCAAAAGGATTCAGAAAATGGATTCTAAGGGCGCGCGGTGGATCGCTTCAGACGCTCTCCGCCAATTGACCAGTGCAGCTGTTGACAAGAGACTTCGAGAAAAGTCAACGAAGATCATTTCCACTTAATTGTGCAACCGACTGGTTGTGTTTCAGGTTTCGTTGGCACCTTCCCGTTCAGCGTGGCGTCGAGGGCTTCTCGCAGAAACTTAACTTTAACAGCCTTTGGCTGATCGTAGTTGTCATCTATTGCGCCATGGTATGTTAACGTTCCCGCCTTGTCGAAGAGAAAAACTTCAGGTGTTCGCTCAGCTCCGTAAGCGCGAGCTACTTGCTGGCTTTCGTCACGCAAGTAAGGGAAGTTGAAATGCTTCTCATTTGCGCGTTCCTTCATTTTTTCGAAGCTGTCATCAGGATACTTTGAGGCGTCGTTCGCGTTTATTGCAATCAATTGTACGCCTTTCATACCGTAGTCTGCCTGTACCTGAACCATACGGTCCTCCCACGCACGAACGTAGGGGCAGTGGTTGCAACTGAAAATTACCGCCACAGCAATCTTTCCAGAATAATCGGCGAGCGAATGATTCCTTCCGTCAACGCCGGATAGATTGAAGGGTAAGGCCTTATCCCCAATCTTAAGGTTCGTCATGATTTTATCCCTGCGAATACGCCTACCCTAAGGTTGAGTTTCGCTCTTAAGATTCTCCTTTGCAACGCGGACGGCCCTGCGAATCATTGACACAGATGGCAGGGGAGAGATACGCCCATCTTCAAGATGGTAGGCGCGGCAAGTTGGAGCATACTTGGGATTCCGAATTGGATCAATATCATGGCCATTAATCAGAATCGTTGGTGAACCAGGATATTGGTGTTGAATAGCTTCTTCAAAGGTTTCAATCTCGGTAACTTCAATCTCCTCGCCCACGCCTTCCTCATCGAGTACTTTCCGCAAACAATTGAGTGCCTCGTTGTGGGACGGGCATGCTTCCGAGTATAGAAATCGTATTTGCAACAATACTCACGTGAGATCTTCAAATACAGAGTGTCTAATCTTGTTCTCATAATCGTTTCTTTCTGATTCCGAGTAATCTTCTGTTAAGATATTCTATCCAAATGTGTAAGTATTCTCCCTCGGGGTTGGAGGATTCCGGACGCTGAGCATTATGGTTACGTCCGTGAGCCAAGAACCTTCAGCCGAACCTTACAAGCTAAAAATAATTCAGCCCACGCCTCCCATCCGCGAGATTGCTAGGAGGCGGGCATTGGCGAAGGCGTTTTACAACGTCTACCTCCTTCCTGCGAATCAAGTCTACATTGACCTCCTGTCAGATACTGGAACGGGCGCCATGAGTGACCGTCAATGGGCCGGCTTGATGATAGGGGACGAAGCTTACGCTGGGAGTAGAAATTTCTTTAGAATGGAAAAAGCTACTAACGAAGTTCTGGGCTTCAGGCTTGTTGTCCCAACACATAACGGGCGTGGAGCAGAGCATCTGGTCGCTGAGATCAAAGTTCGCCCAGGGACTTTTGTTGCGACGAATTGGGGGTCACCGTCGGCGGTTGAGCATTTCAGGCGCGCTGGCGCCCAGATATATGATGTTTCGGGAACCTACGGTTTGCATGACAATTACGAATTCAAAGGCAATGTCGATGTCGGGAAACTTAAGAATTTCATAGGCGAGGTGGGTGCCGACAGAATTTCATTTGTTCACGTGAAGCTCTGCTCAGGGCCTCTGGGCGGTCACCCAACCTCAATTGCCAACCTTAGGGAACTCCGAGATTTCACCAAGATTCATCATATTCCGTTAGTCATCGACCTATCTTATGTCGCTGAGAACGCTTGGTTCGTTAGGGAAAGGGAAGACGGCTACTCAGGCAAGAGCATCGGAGAGATTTTGAAAGAAATTTCCGGGTTAGCTGACATTGCCATATTAAATTGCAGGGAAGCATGCTACGCAAACGTTGGCGGATTGATTGCAAGCAACGACGATTCTTTCTACCAGCAAGTGAGAGCACTCGTCGTCGTTTACGAAGGCTTGTTCACTTACGGTGGGTTGAACGGACGAGATATGGAAGCCATCGCTACGGGCATTTACGAGATGGCTGACGAAGGCAACATCAGATGGAATCTTAACCTGATCCGCAGGTTGACAAATGGTTTGGAATCGTTTGGGCTACCAGTCCTGCAACCTCTGGGAGCTAACGGCGTTTACGTAGATGCTAAGGATTTGCTAAGTAGAGTAAGATGGAATCAGCACCCGGCACGGGCTCTTGCAGCGCACCTGTACGCCTGGACCGGGGTGAGAGTTGGCGTACATGACGCACTCTTTAATGGATTTAGCCATGAAATTCTCTCAATTCTCATACCAAAACGGACGTACACGGCGCTTCACATCGACTACGCTATGGAAGCCCTCAGGTTCACCGCGAAGAACACCAAAGCGATATCAGGCCTAAAAGAGATCACTAGCCAGAGTCGAACACATTTTCTAGACGCACGTTTCTCGACCGTGAGGAAATCTTGGCCGAAGGCCCGTTTTCGAACAGCTGTAGTTCCTGAGCCCTACAGGGTCAAATCAGTTGAGCCTATCGCTAACACGACACGCGAATTTCGCGAACGCTCAATCGCAGAAGCTGGATACAACACTTTCCTCCTAAGGTCGGAGGACGTATACATCGACCTGCTCACGGACAGCGGCACGAGTGCTATGAGTGACTACCAGTGGGCGGGGATTATGCTGGGGGATGAAAGAGTGGGCTCATCCAACTTTCTCACGCTCCAAAACGCTGTACGCGAAGTTCTGGGCTACCGCTACGTCCTTCCGACACACCAAGGAAGGGCCGCCGAGCACATCTTCTCTCAGACGATGATTAGAAAGGGGCAATTTGTGCCGATGAACATGTACTTTACGACGACTAGAGAGCACATTGAGAAGGCCGGCGGAACCTACGTAGACGTAATAATTGATGAGGCGAACGACACACGGTCCACGCACCCCTTCAAAGGAAACGTAGATCTTGAGAAATTGAGGCATGTGATAGAAGAACGGGGCGCGGATCAAATCGCTTACGTGAGCATAGCGCCTGAAGTGAACATGGCTGCCGGACAACCTTTCTCAATCAGCAACATCAAACAGGTTAGCAAGTTATGCCACGAAAACGGCATACTGCTAATCTACGACGCAACTCGATGCGCCGAAAACGCTTGGCTCATAAAAGATCGAGAACCTGGCTACGGAAATAAACCTGTGAAGGAGATTATGAAGGAAATGATGGGTTACAGCGACGGCTGCACTATGAGCGGTAAGAAAGATTGCCTCGGCAACATCGGCGGATTCATCGCAATTAACGACAAAAGGATCTACGACAGATTGTGTCGCCTGGTTCCTATTTACGAGGGGACACGGTTTGACGGGGGAATGTCTGGGAGAGATATTGAAGCGCTGGCCAGGGGCATCTACGAGATGGTTGATGATGATTACATTGGCTCCCGCGTTAGACAGGTCCAATACCTAGGAAAGCTTCTTAACGAATCTAAGGTACCCATTGTTGAGCCCGTGGGCGGATTTGCAGTCTGTCTCGACGCAAGACGCTTTTTACCCCACATACCCCAAGAACAATATCCTGCGCAAGAACTCGCCGCGCAACTCTATGTTGATTCAGGCGTCCGTTCAATGGAAAGAGGCATAGTCTCCGCAGGCCGCGACCACGAAACGGGGCGGAACAAACACCCAGAACTAGAATTAGTCAGGTTAACAATTCCTAGGCGTGTCTACACAAACAGCCATATGGAAGTAGTAGCGAAATCCGTTTCACAACTGTACGAACATCGCGCGAATATAGGTGGTCTCAGGATGGTTTACGAGCCTCCGCAGCTAAGATTCTTCTCAGCAAGGTTTGAGATGATACCGTAGCGAGGCTCAAGAAAGATAGAGATGCATTGCGACGATGGCTGACTCAGTTGGGTTGATAGGCCTGTTTTTTGCCGGCATGCTTGCTGGTGGCATCAATTCTGTGGCGGGTGGCGGCACGCTAATCTCATTTCCGTCCCTCGTAGCTTTCGGCGAACCTGAAATCATCTCTAATGCTACGAACACGGCCGCGTTGTGGCCTGGTTCCGTTAGTGGCGCGGTTGGATACCGAAAAGATACCGCGATCCAACGTAGCCTACTACTAATGCTCGCCGTTCCTAGCTTTATCGGCGGACTCATGGGGGCTGCAATTCTGGTTTTTACAACGCCCGCATTATTCAACCGAGTAGTCCCATTCTTAGTGCTCTTTGCCACGCTAATGCTTGCATCACAGGACGTGATCTCCCGAAGACTACGACGTAGTTCAGGCGATGAGCATGTAACGACTGCTGGACGCATCTGGGGGACCATCTTTCAGTTTTTTGTGGCGGCATACGGCGGTTACTTTGGGGCCGGCATAGGGATCCTAATGTTAGGGTCATTCAGCATTATGGGCCTCCGTGACATCCACAAGATGAACGCGATGAAGACGCCCCTCGCCGCCATAATCAACCTAACTGCATTCGTCTTCTTCGCATACAAAGGGTTGGTCGCCTGGTACTTGGCTCTCCTCATGATGGCTGGCGCGATTATTGGTGGCTACGGAGGCGCAAGGCTTGCAAAGCACGTCAACCCTCGCCCGCTGCACTTCATTATTGTCGCAATCGGTTTGATTGTCTCAGCCTGGTTCTTTCTGAAAGCGTTTTGAGAACTCCGACAATGTGCTGTTGGTAGTCAATAAATAGCTAGACTCCCTTCCTTCTAGCTGAGCATAAGGGAGTCGTTATTGTGAAGCTTGGCGTCCTGGGGACGGGAATGGTTGGGAATACTATTGCTACGAAGCTTGTCCAGTTGGGCCATGAAGTAAAAATGGGTTCCCGAACGGCAGGGAACGAGAAGGCGGTACAGTGGGCCAAGGCCAATGGAGCAAAGGCTTCGAATGGTACTTTCGCTGAAGCCGCCGAATTCGGCGAAATTATCTTCAATTGCACTGCCGGCGCAGTATCGCTAGAGGCATTGAAGTTGGCTGGTGCGAGAAACCTCAAAGATAAAATTCTAGTAGATATATCCAACCCACTGGATTTCTCTAAGGGCATGCCGCCCACCCTCACCGTGTGCAATACCGATTCGATTGGCGAGCAAATACAACGGACGTTCCCTGACGCAAAGGTCGTGAAAACGCTCAACACCATAAGCCACACTCTAATGGTGACACCCCAAATTGTCCCGGGGCTCCATGACATCTTCATGAGCGGAAATGACGCAAAGGCAAAAGCGAAAGTTCACGAGATCATGACCGAATGGTTTGGCTGGAAATCCGTCATCGACCTAGGCGACATTACCACGGCAAGAGGCACGGAGATGTACTTGGCGCTGTGGCTACGATTGTTGGCGGTCAATCAAACCCGGAACTTTAACATCCGAATCATGAAGTGACGCTGCAAAGTACTCTCAGACGCTGAGGGATTCAGGTCTGGGGCCAGCTCAATGAATGACGTGACTTGGGTAAAAGTGAATCTTCAGTCGGAGGGCCCCGCAAAGGTAGATTTGAGGCTTTGACCGATGGAATTTTCTGTACTGTCATGACGGACCTAGTTCTGAGCCTCGGATCTGGAAATAAAGACGTAGACAAGTTCGTGATATTTCATCCACTTGATTCAACTCAACGTAAACAAAAATCGCAAAAACCATAAAACAGTCTTTCGTTAGTCACTCGTGACACTTGCCGTGCGGCCAAAGCTGGTTCTGAAGTCAAAATCACTGCGCATTTCCAAAGCAACACTTTCGTTCGATCAATGCATTCTTTGCTACAGCGGTTTGCGGGTTCTGGGCAATGGTTAAGTTCCGGTTTTCAACAAGATTCCATTTGATTTCAAATGGTTATGGAGGCTATACGAATGGCGAGCTTTAGTCCTCAACCGCAGACACGGGGCAAGGTCTGTTCCTTCTGTCACAATCTGATTGGAAATAACTCACTTTTCTGCGATGTGTGCGGTACTCCCCAGGATGTGAGCCAAGTTTACCGGGTTAGGTCTGAAATGCAGAGAAATATTGACATGCTCACCGCCACACTGCAGTCATTGGAGACTAAGAGAAACGCCCTGGCAGATGAGATTAAGGAGTTAGAGAACGCCTCGGAGAAGGCCAAGTTAACTCAAAAAATAGAACTCGAGTCGCTTGATGATAAGATAAAAACACTAACTTCGGCCTTACAACCACTCACGATTGAAGTTGAATCACTGAAGACAAGGAAGGAAGCACTCGCTACCGAAGTCCAAACCCTCCTAGGTGAGAAGGAGAAGTTAGAGAAGGAGACAAAATCTGAGGCGGCAACCATTGACTCCTTGCACAGAGAGAGGGTTGAGATGCAACGCAAAGTTAAACACGGTCCCGTCAAAAGTGCCCGTCGACAGCAGGTTCCGACCAAGCCAAAAGAAATTTACACGGCTAAGCAAACAACCCACACCTTCGTATGCAGATACGATGGAAACGCAGACTGGAATACTGAACTTTCCAAACTCATTGCGCAATTCAAACTTTCACTGGACCAGGCCAAGTATTCTTATTCCCCCGAGAAAATCGTCCTTAGCGTGACAGGATCTAGGGAGAATATCGAGAAACTAGCTGAAGCCCTGAACCGCATGGAAGGGTTCACCAATTTGCGTTCGAAACTCGCTGCAACCAAGAATAGTTTGCGCGAGAACATAAGAGTAAGAGATATTCATAAACAACAACTTGACGAACTTAGCCGCGTTCCGTGGTACAAAGAAAACCGAAGCCTAAGCAAACAAAGGGCCGAGATCAGCCAGAGAATAGCTGAAGATGACTTTAGGATTAGAGCAATGACCGAAGATTTGAAAGCGCTTGAGAACCTGGTAGGTTCTGATGCAGCTAAGAATTGAGCCGCGTTTAATAGGCACGAGCTTAAATTAATTGGAAGCCAGTGCCAATGATTGCCAAGTGGGTGGTTTGATTGAGTAGACGTGCCCCGGCCAAACGAGACGCTGTAATAGAAATTTTCATGCCCCTCGGAATGCGAGTCCTCTGTGCACTATATTGGATCGCCGGCCTGTCTGGGATTATGCTAGGCATTTTGACCGTGAATGAAGGGTTCTATGAAACCTTCTACGACGTTCAAACGTTGCTTATCGCGCAAGGAATAGCTCTACTTGCTCTGGGGAGTATTGTCTTCCTTGTCGCCATCGGAATGGTCAGCGGTGCGAAATGGGCCATAAGAACAGGCAAGTTGATTTCCGCAGTCTTAGTCGGTTGGGCAGCAGTCGGTACGATTTTAGGTGTGTACACCGCTTACGATGTATCCGCCTTAGACTCTTTATTCCTTATTTCTGGAGTGGTAGCATGGTTGCTGATCTTTGGAATCGGCACCGGATTACTTGGATTAGCCTATCTCCAGAGGCAAGGGAACACTGTGAGAAGATATTCTGAGTACGTTACCACTGAGACTTATTCTCCGCAACCTGCCCCTATAGAGCACAGACGTCTTCCCGCAGTGACCAAGCGCAATGTCACAAGGTGTCTTGATTGCGGAACCGAATTGAAGCCGGGCACGTCATACTGCCCTGCATGTGGAGCGCCTCAAAATGTCTAAGATGAGAACCCTCACCATCCTGCTACTCCTGTCACTCGTGATAGTTGTTAGTGCTTGCTCAGTCCCGGCGCCTCGTGTCCATGCCCAGACAGGCGATTTTGAGGTTAGTGCCAACCCATCGCACGTTTCGATTGGAACAAGTGGAACAGCCCAGTTCGTTGTAAAGGTTACATCAGTCAATGGATTTTCTGGCTCAGTTGCGATGTCAGTTACGGGCATCGCCCAAAACATGCAGTCCCAGTATTACAATACATTTCAACCCGCTACGCTGCAATTAACCCCCAACGCGGTTGTGTACACAGTGCTCACATTAACAATAAGCTACCAATACGTTACGCTCACATCAGAGACGATTGGAACGACCAATTTCGCTGTCAGTGCGACGGCGAACGGAATTACCCATAGTGCGCCACTGTCAGTAGACATCTTCTATGGCAGCCAAGATGTCGTTCAATTAAGCGACGTTGCTCTCGACCTGACGCCGAATATTATTCAAACCACGGCAAGCGTAACGCAATCGCAAACTGCTACACTGCAGCTGAGTTTTCGTTCTGGCGCTACTACGGAGACTGGACAAACATTACTCGCAGCCACCTTGCAAGGCTATGACATACCGAACGGCCTGCTCCTCACTTTCACGCCAACCAGTGTCAACATCGTGGCTGGTCAAACGGAGATCGTAACGTTGAGCCTTCTGATGACTCCGTCCTTCCTTCAAACTGGTGGAACCTACATTTTCGCCATTGGAATTAACGCCTTGATGGAGAACGCTCTACTTAGCGACTATTCCTCATACCAGACTTACTTCGTAAGCAAGGCAGCAACACTAACGATAATCATCCCACCTGCCTTCAATATTCAGGCTAGCCCTACGGTAATGGATGTCCTAGTGGGCGGTCCCTCTCAACCATTGGGAATAGTCGTTACGCCGATTACGTCAGGCCTCACGGACCCCATCGTACTGTCAGTTCAAGGCCTGCCCGCTGGCATAATTGCGACATTTCAGACGAACCCACTCACACCCAACGGCCTCCAACCACTAACCACAAACTTGGGAATTCAGGCCCCACCCTCAACGTTTCCGGTCACAACAACTTTGACGATCTACGCTACGGCTGCTGGGATAACTAATACGGCCACCGTGGTACTCACACTACTACCTACAGGAGACTACTCCTTAACGGCCGACCAGACGCTCTTGAGTTTCACAGGCTCCGGTCAATCAGTTACAGTAACTTTGACTATCACACCAGAAAACGGTTTTAGATCAGACATTAACCTAACTTCTTTGAATCTCCCAACCGGCTTCTCAGCGACATTCAGCCCTCAAAATCTGGTAATACAACAAACGATACCTATCACCGTACTTCTAACGATCGTTGCAGGCCCTAATATTCAGCCGGGTACTTACCAGGTAGACGTAGTGAGCAATACTGGAGTTACAGCACAAAAGACGCTTGTGCTGACTTTTCTGGTACGGGCAGGCGTTGGACAAATATGGCCAATTGTGTTGGTAGTTGTCGTCATAATTGCCGTAGTAAGCCTCATCGCTTTCATAGGCTTCCCGAGAGGCAGAGAAGTGCGGCGTGTACCCGAGAGGCGTTCCGACGTCCCGAGCCTACCTCCATAAGACGAAGGAATTTATTATGGCCCATGTGGCACCGATCAGAGTGAGTAAGTCGAAAACCAAGACGGGAAAAGTTGTTCGACTGACCATCCCGAAGATTCTACTCGAAGACGCTGAGTTTCCTCTTAACTTCAGCGAGCAAATCTACATACGAATAGTGCCCTATGGACTACTGATAACTCACGATAAAAGGAACGGCACGTGGAAAGCGTGACGGGGACCGGAACCAAGAGAGAATATTATGAGATCTTGGGAGTTCCGGAAGACGCCACAAAAGAAGAAGTGAAAGCAGTCTACAGGCGCCTTGCCCTCCGTTACCACCCCGACAGAAATAAGAATCCTGCAGCGCAGGAAAAGTTCAAGGAAATATCACGGGCCTATGCGGAAGCATGTGCCGCTCTCCAGAACCGAGAGTACGTGACCCAGGAAGAAGCATCGGAACAGAACTTTTCTGTTTCCATCCCAAAACGTCAAGCACCTTTTCGCGAAGAACAATTCCGCGAAGAACCAGTTCTCGAAGAACCATTCCGCGAAGAACTATTCCGCGAAGAACCAGTTCTCGAAGAGCCATTTCGCGAAGAACTATTCCGCGAAGACCCAGTTCTGGACCTCCGTGACGGTAAAAGGATCCTCACAGTAGAAGAAGGACCGAATGGAAACCTCAAGTTTACTTTAGAAGTCTCACTAAGAGAAGTTGCAACGGGAACAAAAAAGACCATCCTTGCAACCCGGAGAAGTATTTGCCGATTTTGTCATGGGACCAACCTGAAGCCTCCATGCAAACATTGCAAGGGCACAGGAGTCACAGTAAAGGTTGACACCTTTTCGTGCACAATTCCTCCGGGAGTTGAAGAAGGTATGCAATTCAGATTAGCGCAAAAGAACTTAGGCGAGGATATTTTCGTGGAGATTGCCATGAGACCACATCAACTTTTCACCAGGATGGTTGATGACATTTACTGCGAGGTACCCGTTTCGATTACCAAATTGAAACGTGGAGGAGAAATCAGCATCCCCACCCTAGATGGCTCAACTGACCTTCTTCGCATCCCACCTAGAACACGTAAGGGCACAATATTCGTCTTGCAGGGAAGAGGCCTACCCAAATGGGGAACCTCGACGAAGGGTAGCCTCATGCTGAAAATCGTGTAATTTCAGTGTTCAAGCCCTCAGGCAGTAGGCACCTTCGTTCCAAAAATGGTTGTAGTATTGTGGACACAAAATGTTACTCGTCCCAAGCTCCTATGGAACCGGAGGACCCTTTTCGTAACCGCGGTGAGTCGCTTCGGCCCCACCAAATTGACGCATTTTTGCGCGCCCGCTTGGGTCACGGGTGGTGGGGGGGTCGGTAGTTTTGTGCTCACGGTTTTCCGTGTGTCCCGCTACCTTGAAGCCTTTTTCACAACACACTCTGCTGGACCAGCGGGACCTCTTGGGTGTTCATACACTTGGCGAAGCATAGGCCTAGAAGGCTGGGCTTGGTATGGGTGGGCGGCGTCGGGTGAGCGTTATTTTGCGTTTCTGTGAGCATGATTTGGAAGAATTGGACAGCCTCGTTAGAGTGTATGGGTTGCCCCGTAGCAGCCTCGTGAACATTGCAATAGACGAATTCCTCCACTCACCTAAAGAACGGGATTGCCAGATGTGCAAGAAACGAAAAATCAACCTCGCCATGAGCCCTGATAATGTAGGCAAGTTAAACGAGTACGCAAAGACCTACGGCGTACACAGAACCGACCTAATCCGCCTAGCGATACACAACTTCAAACAAAAATACGGCACCAAAGAAGGAAACCTGACAAGTGCCGAGTAATCAGCCCCCGTACTTCATAGGAAATCGATTTGATGTTAGTCAGCAGGTCATAGATTACGCGGAGAATACGTACTTCGTCCCAACACTGTTCTGTATGAATGCATCAGGAAGATGGCGTGCTACTTCATGGACGGCTTTCCAACCAGTACAATGGCAGGGTATAGCTACGGATGGATTAATGCTCTTTAGCTCTGATATGGTTCTCGGAATTATCGGCTCGAAGAGACCTCCTGTAAGATGCATACCTCCCATAACTGCGAAGACTTCACTGATCCCTGTGACTGCTTGAGCATGATGTATCGTGTTGATTAAGCCTGCATGGCCGCACCCTGTAAGAACGATGAGCCCTTTACCTTTCAGATTCATGATAAGAGCTTGATCGTCGAGGATTAGAGGATCCTTCTCCAGCTTTCCCTCGACCTCCGCGTAGTGCACGGGCAAGCCTTTCTCGAAATCGGTTGTCCTCTCAATTTGACCCGAAAGGAGAGCCGCTCCATCAAGAAGAAATGACGAATCATTCTTCTCCACGATTTGATAGCCAGCCGCCTCAACCGTCGTCCTTTCCGGAGGGGGCAAGTCCCAAGTACTGCCATCATTCAAGACCACCATTCTCTTTCTGAACGCATGAGAATGCAGCATGAGCGGAAGCTTCCGGCTACCGAGTTTTCTTTTCATGTTTAGAAGACCTGCCGCGTGATCGTTGTGTCCGTGGCTCAGAACAAGCCCCTCACAAGCTGACAGATCGATTCCCAAGGCCTCTGCATTATGAACCGCGGTCATAGGATCCAGGCCGGTGTCGAAGAGAATTGTTCTCGTTTTTCCTCCGACTTCCACAACCACCAAGGTGGAGAAACCATGTTCAGCGATTAACTGCGGTTTGGCATGCCAGCCAAGAGATAGCCTAGGCCTTACCGCAATTTCCGAACTCGGTAAGAGAATGTCAACTGTGTTATCCACAATGCTCGTAAATTCGACTTTCTCAACTTCTGAGAGGAACATACCAATTCAACTCCCGGTTTGCGATCATGAATCTTTATACTTTTGCAACCCTGTTACTTCTATGGCATCCCGGGGAATGTATGCGCGCGTCAGTAAATTCGCTGAACAACAATGGTGGGGCCGGTGGGATTTGAACCCACGACCTCTGGCCCTGAGACCTTTCTTTCTTAGGGACGCCAGCGCCCCAGGTTCACCGCGCGCGACTGCGCTCTGGTATCCTGTTGGCGGAATCGTGTTCCCAGACCAAGCTGTCCAGAGAGTTGACGAGCAATCTCTTCTAGACGACGGCCCCGTTCGGGCCAGAAAAGAAATGCGCGCTCATAAGAACCTTTCATAACAAGCCAAGCGCGCCCAGGACCCCCTGGAAATTTTCAACCGAACCATTGTGCTTGTATTCGCTTAAGGCCTTCACGATGTTCCTTCTGTCAGGGAAGATTTGTGAGGCGTGAAGCGTCTTCGATACTCTTCCAAATAGGAAGTATTGAAGTAGCGATGTGACGTTTGCGACACGCCTTGCCGTGCTGGCGCTCTCGAAATCAACAATGCAGGGTTGGCCAAATCTATTAACTAGAACATTCCTGGGTGCGTGGCTCAACTCCCCGTGGTCAAGCCCAATCGAGTCAAGCATGAAGCAACATGTAAGGAGGCGTGTGACCAGTTCCCTCACCACTCTTCTGCCCCCCTTTGAGCGCTCTGCCCATCGGAAGAGTGGAATGCCTCGGAAAAGTTCCATTGCGAGAAAATTCTTTGTTGCAGAAATCAAACGCGGCCCAACGTCAACGCTATTCGCCAATCGCAACAACCTAGCCTCGTCGTTCATCGACGGCCGGTCGGCGTCTAGACGCCGGATCTTCAAGGCAACAATTTCCCCTTCAAGACGAGCCTGCGTCACCACGCCAACGCAACCTTTCCCAAGAACAGGAATACCAGCTATTTGGGTGACTCCTCGGAAACGAAGAGCGGAAACACCAATCTCTGAGAGCTGGTTTATCCTTGCCTTCGCTTCATTGAGATCCGTACCAGGATAGGTGAGTATCTGTGAGTAACGGGACCGCAGAAGCCCATCGAGGAGTATTTCGTCTTCATGCAAACCAAGCTGGCCTTCCTGAAAGGTAAGTTCTCATAGCCTTGGCAAACTCCGCATTCGAGGCGATCAGTCTTCCAATCCTTTCATTTTCAAGAATTTGTAACTTCTTCCTAAGGGACTCGGCAAGCAGAGAAGCAACGCCCACGTCTTCTCCCCCAGAACGAAGGACTGATTTGAGCAAGGCATTTGCGGAAACAACTGGCCTCCTTTTTTCTACAACCCAATGTCCATTCTCAATCCAAGGGCCGGAGATAGTACTTGGGTTCGGCACGTGTTTTGATAGAAACGAAGTGCTTTCTTCAAACCTGTAAACTGGAGGGCCATCGTGGCGTCTTGGGCGAGGCAACAATCCTTGCTCCAGTTCGAATAGAATTATGTTCAATGATTTTTCATCACTCCAAGCCCATGATCGGACGACTTTGAAGTCGTTGTTCTCCAGAAGGTTGACGAGGGCTCTCTGCGTGCGGTACAGTTGGCTCCACAAAATGTCGACAACTGCATCTATTCTTCCCACGACTAGGCAGATGATCGTCGACCCACGAGCTCGAATGAGTTTTCGGTAATTATCGGGCGTCAACGCCTTGACTTTTGGTTGAGAGAAGAGAGCAGTTGAGGGTTTCCAGGTCAGCTTCCTGCATGCGGCAACAAAATTGGAGAGCTGGTTCTCTCGGACCGCGGCGGCTAAATTGCGGCCTTTGTCCACTGGATCGATGACGATCAATGGTTCTCGGAAAATGCGGCGTGCTTCTTCACGCCTCCCCTCGTAATAGTTCTCAATGTCAATGACTTCGTCCTCGTGCCACACCCTGAAATCTTGAACAACACGCCTGAAATCTCTGCGCGAAGCTATGAGCGTCTCGCAGAGCATGCCGCTGAAGCCGCCAGTTTTGATGTCTGCTCCATAGCTCCCTATCCCCCTCATGAAGGCCTTCAGCAAGCGAACTTCGTCGTGCTGCTCCTTAGAGAGGTGTTGACGAATGTACTCGGTGTGGTAGGGGCTCCTGTCTGTGGCGCTTAGCCACTTGCCTTTCTCGACTTTGTAGGATGGGACAACGTTGACACGTAGCTCACCCTCCTTTCCCAATTCTACTACTGACTCTACGTACGGGTGCTCCGCATACCTCTCAACGATTGTGTGAGGAAGAAGTGCCTTGCGTGCGATTGGCAAGCACACGTCTCGAAGTTGCGTCTTGGTTAACTGTGGGCTAACTCTCATGAAAATGTCGACGTCAGCATAATCCCGTATCCAAGTGTCCTTCGCGACGGAGCCGTCCACGCGGACTTCAGCTTCGAGATTCGCCTTGACGCACTCTCGCTCGACAGCCCGCCTAATCTCCTCGGCCTTTGTCTCAACCGCGTCTTTCAATTTGAGTGAAGGAGAAATCTTATTCTTAACGGCATCACAAACCTTTCCGAACTTGTCCAAGACCTACACTTGGTCCGTTAGGGCGAAGCCGATACTTCATGGATTGTTGTGTATATCGGCCCTCTAGGGGTCAACGTACTCTTCTTTAATCGCACAGCTTTTACCGCCATCTTCCCGAACTCTTCGTTACGCTTACCCTCAACATATTGCGCCAAGGCATCTCTGTTCATAGCGGATTTGACGCGGGCAATTGTCATGTGAGGGCTGAAACCCTTGTCGTCGGGTGGCAAGCCAATTTGCCTAAGCCTCGGTTCAAGCTGCTGGAAAATACCGTTCAATTGTTCTTGCCCTTGTTTGATCCCTACCCAGACCACGTTGATTCGCCTTGGGTTTGGGAACACTCCGAGGCCGGTGAACTCTGCTTCGAACGGCGGAAAGCGCACAGAATCCATTGCCTCCTCAACTTTCCCAATCGTTGTATGTGGAACCTCTCCTAGAAAGCGGAGGGTCAGATGCATTATTTCTGGCTCCACGATTTTCAGTTGTGCGTGTGTCTGTTCCAAACCCTTCTGAACCGTCACTATTCGTTCGCGTATTGAAGCCTCATCGAGGTCAACTGCAATGAAGCTCCGTATGCGTTCCTGCGACATATGATTCCGTCAGCGAAGCCTAATATTGAATGACGTTAATTTAACGGTTCATAGCCATTGAGCGGGAAGACCTCGGAGACGTTTGCCGGCAAATGCAGCTAAGAAAGAAAGTCATCGCAATTTCCGGCATGCCGGGCGCTGGAAAGGGTGTGGCATCAGCAGCGGCGAAGCAACTTGGGTTCGACGTGCTGGTTCTGGGCGACGTAATCAGAGAAGAGACTGAGCGCAGGGGGCTAGACCCAACCCCCCAAAACATCGGCGCTGTTATGTTGCAGGTTAGAGAAATCGAGGGACCTGCGGCAGTAGCCAAAAGGCTACTCCCTAAGATTGAACAATGCCAGTCCAACGAAGTCATCGTAGAGGGGATTAGAAGCCTCCCCGAGCTTACCGAACTCAAATCGAAGTTTGAAGTAATGACCTTAGCAATTCACGCTTCACCCAAGACGCGTTTTAATCGGCTCCTGTCCCGGCGAAGGAGCGATGATCCTAAGACATTGGATACATTCTCCGAGCGTGATAATCGGGAACTGACGGTGGGGTTAGGACAGGTCATTGCTCTGGCTGATTATCTGGCCGTCAATGAAAATACGATTACCGAACTGCAATCGGCGGTTAAAGATATTCTCAATAAGTTGAAAACGTAATGGACGCAAAGATCACTGCCGAGTCCGTAGTTAACCCGACCGAAGATGAGTCCAAAGTTGAACGCGCACTTCAAAACCTGTTTCCATCGGAACCTATTCACAAGATCAGCAGGCAAGGGAACGAGGTCGTTCTCAAGATTCAAGGGGACGGTTTGGCCTTTCTTTCTACCTTGCGGAATCTGATCAGGCAGGAGAGGATACGGACTGCCGCGAGGTCAGTTCTCTTCAGCCGAACCAAAGGCCAACGAATTAGGATCTACCTAAACAAGCAGGCCGCGTTCGTGGGAAGAGTCTCGTTCTGTGAACCCACCGGGGAATCACCGAATGGATCAGTTTCCATTGAGATAGACTCGTCGGATCCACAATCGGTTATAGACTTCTTGGCGAGCCCCGGACCAGGCCTCAGCCAAGAGTATGTGGGGAGACGTAGACGGTAGCCATATCTCTTGAGAGAATTGTTTCGCGGAAGATTCTTTTGGCCTGCGCCAGCAGTGGTGCGGCATCCTCATACATGGCGCTAATGTGAAAGAGCGCCAATTTCCGGGACTTACTCCTCTTCGCAACACCAGCGGCTTCGCTAGCGGTCGAGTGGCCATAATCTCTTGCTTTCGCAGAAGCTGCTTCCGCGAAGCAGCTGTCATGAATCAAAAGGTCCGACCTAGCAGCTAATTTGAGAACGGCCGCGCATGGTCGTGTGTCAACAGCGTATGTTATTTTGACACCTGGCCTTTGCGGTCCAACAACAAGCCTTGATGGAATTAGTTTCCTTCCTATCTTCACGGAACCAGAGGCCTGTAATTTTTTCCACATCGGGCCCTCCGGAATGCCCAGTTTCAGCGCTTTGGAAGGGTCAAACTTCCCAGCCCGTGGTTTCTCCACGAATGAATAAGCCAAGCAGGGCATGCCGTGCTCGGCGGGGGCAGCGTGCACTTCGTATTCCTCGTCATCGACAACGCGACCATGATGTACCTCCTTGATTCGAATGGGAAATCGGGAATACAATTTGACAACGCGATTAACCGAGGTGACAAGGTCTGCGATTCCTTTTGGGCCCACAATCTCCAGCTCTTTTGTTCTTCCCATGAATGAGAGGGTGTGGAGTAATCCAGGTAATCCGAATACGTGGTCTCCGTGCATGTGGCTGATGAATATCCGCATCTTTCGGTTGGTCCCTGCTTTGGCTTGGAGAAATTGGCGTTGCGTACCTTCCCCACAATCGAAGAGCATTATATCTGGGCCTCTCCGCAGGAGGACGCTCGGGAGGTTTCGATACTTGCTTGGGACGCTTCCTCCCGTCCCGAGAAAGGTTACGGAAATTGACATTTTCGAAGCCATTCTAAGAGTTTTGCAACACGACGAATTGTCTAGTTAGGCTGCGGTGAACCTTCGCGAGATGTTTCTCCCTGAGCGTGAAGCCTGCTTCTCTCGCGTATTCTTGAATTTGAACCTCGACGGGGGCGGATATGCAGAGGTGGGCATCTTTTTTCAATGAACTCTTCACGCCTTCTAGGAACTCCTTAACCAAAGCGGCTACTTTAGTTCCCATGGTTGACGAGCCTCGCCCGTACGGCGGGTCAGTTGCGATGGCATCCACGTCATGCATTGGGAGATGGCGGGCATCAGCATTCAGATAACCTTCAGCTTCAAAACCAAAATGGGTTAAGTTTCTCCGAGCGCCTCTCAACATGCGAAGGTTTGCATCCATTCCTAGAACTTTACAACCGATCACAGCAGCCTCAATGGCGATGCCGCCCACTCCTGAAAATGGGTCGGCAAATTTTGTTCCCGGAACTGCTCGCGCTAAGTTGACCATGCACCTCGCTATCTTCGGCGGCATCGTGGACGGGTGAAATACGGGACGCTTACGGGGCAGCCTAGGCGCAATCAGGCCAGATGGCTTCGAATAGCTTGACAGACCGAGCAAAAACTTGTCCTCATACAACACGCAAGCAAAGATGAGGTCAGGCTTCTCAAGGTTAACACGTAACCTTGGAAGCGACTCCTTCAAGACAGAACCAACCCTGCTCTCTAGAGACACGCGCCGGACTGACTTGGCTGCCCCGCCCAACCGCACAGACCGAACCGCAAAACTCTCAGCCCCACGGGTCAACCGTTCATTCGGCTGATTCTTCACGAATGCCTCAATTTGTCGCTCGTCGGCCTCACATTCTCCCAAGCATAGGCCGCACGAATCGTACATTAGGCTCCTTTCCGAAACTGCCTTCAAGGCACTAAATGGAGCGTTTAGAGTAAGTAACCTGTAGCTCAGAGTCGGTTCGGAGAATTTTGCGCCAGTCGCTTCTAGAATCGCTTTTACTTCTGCGGCGGGGAGGGATGCGTGCTCGCCTGAAAGAACGAAGAATAGTCTGTCGGTTTGAGTCTGTTCTGTGAGTGACTCCGTTAGCGAGGCCATCGCGCAACAAGGCTGAGGGAGCGTTTGTGTTGGTTAAGTGTGATGCTCTTTGTTCTCCGTTAGTCCTTTCCCGCAGTTTGTGCAGAATTTCTGGTCGATGGGGTTGTCGGTTCCGCACGAGGCGCATTTCAAGCTCTTGGCTGCCTCTTCCCCCGGGGTCGCGCTTGGTGTCGGTTTCGTCTCAGGAGAAGGCCCCTTTCGCTTTCTCCAGAACAAGATTCCGGCCACGATTGCAAGTGCGACCACAATTATGGCTATGAGTGGGATATAGCTGGTTGTCCAAACTGCATGCACGGTCTTGGGCTTGTCCATAACGACGGAGCCTTGCGTGTTCGTCCCAGTATAGTCTCCTTGCCATTGGACGAAGACTTGCTGCACTAGGAACCCTACGGGTGAGGTCACGGAGAACGTTGCGGTCGAGCCAGCGTCATAGTAACCTGCTCCTTGCGGGTTGCCAAGCCCGCCGGGTGAATCAACCACAAGCTGGTACTGAGTTGAATATTGGGCTACGGCGGTATGCGGTTTATCCATTGTGACAGTAAGTGGGTTACTACTCTGGTTTGCCCCATCAAGTTCCCAGTTTTTGAAAGCGTATTGGGTGCCGCTTGGGCCCGCTACGGTCGGAGGCGCTTGGTTCGTCTGAACCGATTGGCCTTCATTGCACCATCCTCCCCCTGTCGTAGGAGTAACACCGCTTGGGTCGGTGACCACGTTGAACTGGTACTGGGTCTGATAGTTGAATGTGTAACTATCCGTGGACGATACGGACCAGGAGTTTTGTGATGCGTAGTACCTCACTCCCGTGGTTCCGTTAACATATTGATCCACCATAACTGTGTGCGTGGAACTAATTGGGAAGGTGAGCGTCTTGGTCTGAGTTCCTTGGATTGTTCCTTGTTGTTGACCATCGACCTGTAGAGTTGAGGAATATTGAGACGGCACGCCAGAGAGCGAAATTGCCACGTCGTAAGTGTTGGGATTAACGGCGAAGGTGGCCTGGGCGCTACCGTAACCACCGCAATAATCGTCCGCTGCCAAGCTAACGGTGTACGTCCCGATGGTTGCGGCGGTTAAGGTCCTCGCTACCCCGTTAAAGGGACTGAGTTGGTGGAAGGAAAATGTCAAAGGGGAGAAACCTGAGGGCCCCGTAATCTGCAGTGCACCTTTCGCCGGCCTCGTAAGTGTCACGAATATGCTGATTACATCTCCGACTTGGTATGTGGGCTTGTCCGTTGAGACTGAAACTAGAAGCGGGGGACCAACCAGAGCCACGGTAAGAGCGGTCGAAGGGCTCGTACCAACATTAGGACCTGATGTGGCGGTCACCGTGAACGAATAGCTTCCGGGACAATACAATGCTAAACTGTCGGTGTCGATTGTCAACGTGCTCGTAGCATGTAGGGATGCGGTAGTCGTGGTTGGGTTAGCGGAAAAAGAATACTTAGCTCCTCCGGGCAGACCGGAAAGAGCAAGTGAAAAGGAAACCGAAGGAAAACCCCAAGCAACATCGATCGAATAGGTCGCGAGATTTCCCTGTTGAGTAGGTTGCGATGAGGTGGATGTCACCGTAACGACGGGACCTAACGCAGCAACCCTCGGAGGAGCAATAAACGCAGTTACAACTATAGCGACAAACAGAATCGCCTTGGAATATCTCAAGACACTTTGCCTTCTGAGAGTAGGTTAACCTGAATGTGCGTATTTAAAACAGGCTGTAATGATGGCCGCAAGGGCATCTACCATTCCAAGAGAAACGAAGCGCCCAGAAGGTTAAACTGAATCCTATTCCATAATCCGATTGCGACGATGAGGGAATCAGAGTTAACCTGAATATTTTGTGTTGATAAGGCATTTACCCTGAGTCGCATAACGCCGAATGGACGTGGGACTCTCTATCGTCGTCGCCGGCTAGATAAACGCAAGCCGTTTCCAACTATCAAGGTCAAACCCAGACATCCTAATCCCAATGCAAAGCGGAATGACTCGAATACGGGGAATGTTATGCTCCCTTGATCTTCTGCGTTTAGGGGACCGCCGCAGATAAGCTGGGTCCAATTTGCTTGTCGCTTTTGATAAGGCGGTTTCCCATAGCTAGATCAGGTCTGCGGATTCGAAGTGTTAATAACGGTTCTAAGACTATCGCGTCCCCTAGTGTATGCGATGCCCTTCTATCTTTGCGAGAACTGTGCTCGGGACAAGGTCAAACTTGACCTTACGTACGCTGGAATAAACCAGCTCTGGCTTAGGGTTTCACCAAGTTCTGAAGGGTTTGGGCCACCTTGCGAATTCTGCAACGCACCCAAGACCATCTACCAAGTGCAGATTGTCGGAACGACGTTTGACTCTGAAAACCAGCATCTCGAGAAAATGAAAACCGAGATACAGCAGAAGGCGTAGGTCACACAGTCGCCTCTGCTCGTCAGCCTCAAAGAACATTTTTCATCCTGAGCGTGACAACGTAATTCCTGGGCGGCAAATCCGTTGGACGTTATTGGACTTCACAAGAAGGGTGAGGTTGACCTGAACCAAATAATGAACGGCCTTTCTCAGCTCCCTGATTATCATGAGGCCGGTGCAGTAGCGTGCTTCGTCGGTGTCGTTCGCGAAGATCCGGTACGTGAGTCTGAGGCGAAAGTGGTTCGGCTTGAATACGAAGCCTACACTGAGGTTGCCCTCAAACGCATGGAAGAAATCAGGGATGCAATCAAGAAACGCGCGGGGATCCTCGAGGTTTCGATCCATCACATTATTGACACTTTGAATGTTGGTGAGCCAAGCCTTTTCGTCGCCGTGCTTGGAAAACATCGGCACGATGTTTTTTCTGCGCTTGCTGAAACTGTTGAGAGAGTGAAGAAGGAAGTTCCAATTTGGAAGAAGGAATTCACGACGAAGGAATCATATTGGGTCTCAAACGAACCCCGACAAGACCATTAATCGTTAACCACTTTCAGTAGTGAAATCTTATATTGAATCCCAGCTAGAAAGCTCTGTCAGCGGCTGGCTCTCATTGACAATAAGCGATAAAGCAAGGCGTTCGCTCCAAGAATTCGGACTAACCGACTACGAAATACGCTCATACACCTCACTCCTCGAAATTGGGCCGGCAACGGCAAGCGAGCTAAGCCAAGCCTCGGATGTGCCCTATTCGAAAATCTACGAAGTGCTAGGGTCGCTCGAAAAGAAAGGATGGATTGAAATGGAGCACGGGCGGCCGAGCAAGTACTATCCGAAACCGCCCTCGGTAGCACTCGAGATTACGAAATCCCAACTTGAGAACTCACTCAAGACGAACGAAGGAATAGTGCTAGATGAACTTCAACCAATATACGAGAAGAAAGGGGTGAGGGAGCGCCCAGATATCTGGATCGTGCGCGGAAACCTCAACGTTCTCGCCAAGATCAGGGAAACCGTCGAACACGTACAGAAAGAAATTCTCGTTGCAGTTCCGGGGATACCCGACGCAACCGCGGAAATGCTGATTCCGATTGTCAAAACCATTGTGGAAAGAGGCGTCAAGGTGCAGATAATGACTATGAAGAGCCCAATGAGTGAAACCATGGACAAACTGAAGAAGTACTGTGACGTGCGCATCCGTGAACAAATGTTCGGCGGTGGAATAATCGCCGATGGCCGCGAAGTCATCCTCCTCCTCGGACAGGAAGGAGAAGAGGCCATCGGCTTAGCCATTTGGTCCGACCATATAGGCCTCGCAAAATTCGCTAAGAACTACTTCGAATACCTGTGGGCAGATTCAACTTTGACCAAAGATAACGCAACCCCTAAGCGCAACACGCCCAGCAAGTAAGCAAGCCGCAATGAGCGCAGTAAGCTGTCTACATCTGTTGCGGTGTTTCGTCGGGAACTATTTCGTGCGGGATCGTGCTGCCTTCGCGATCGTAGGCCGCGAGATTCGTATAATCATTGTAAGGATATGCCGCGATAACCATTATTCGTCCACGAAAGTGGTTGAGGTCGTGGGTGGAGGGGTGCGGGTTTCCTGATGGGTGGGAGTGGGCGGCACCCATGATTGTCAGGTCCCAGGGAAGCATCGTGCCAAGGTATACGCTGAATCCTCGGCCGTAGGTGGCTAGTGGCGGGATAAGGACGCTGTTCAGGCGGATTTCGTCGCCGCTCTTCTTTCCCTGAAGCAGAAGGATAGTCTCGCGCGGGTACACGCTCATCGCCGCGGTCAGTATGCTGTCCGCAACCGCCTTCTCAAAATACACTATTCTTATCGCCATCAGATCTTCCTCCGCGCCGGTTCCCACACGCTAACCAGTCCGTGATAGCCGCGTTGCTCTAATGATTCCAGGGTGTCGATACGCTGCTGCAAGGCCACCTTATGCCTCATTTCCTTTCTCCCTCACCAATCCGCCTGATCTTATTCTGAATCGCAACCGGAAGCTGATAGCCGCAGATTCTGCACACCCAAGCCTCGTCGTAGTCGTGGCAGCAGCTATCCTCTTTCTTTTCCCTCTCTTCCATAATGCTGCAATGGAACTATAGGAATTATTTGAGCCCTTATTCGAGGACGAATCTGAGCTCTTGCTCGAGGAAACCATGTTGTTGTATAGCCTCAATCATTTGATACAGGTCCTCAACTTAACGTGACTTCTAACTCGACACTTAACAGGCAACCAAAGCCTACCGCCCTAAGCCTTAGCAGAACTCAGCCAGCAGACAGTTTTTTGCAGCCCCAGAAATGAGAGAAGAGAAACAGTTGCAACAGAGAGGTAAAAGGGCGAAACTTCAGACATCAATTGCATCACCCGCTAGGCTACGAACCCGCTAAAACCTCACGAAAACAAGACCCTAAACCAAGCTAGGTTATGCCAAAGAACGTGACAACCAAAGATTCATGTCGAAACTATTAACGCATAAGACTTGGGATAATAGCAGATGACTTGAAGGATCTAGTAAAGCGTGGTGTGAGAGTTTCGATATACACTCGACCCCCTCGACAGATGTTCGACGCCGCAGAGAAAGAGCTCGATGATAATCTGGCGAAAGGAGCAGCAGACGCAATCGAATATCTCAAAGAAATCAAAGTACACGTAGATTTACGTCCGAGAATGCATGAGAAATTAGCCGTCATCGACCTGAAGACGTGTTGGGTCGGGAGTTCAGAGATGTGCCACATGTCCTGGGATAACACACAGGCTACTGTGATGCGTAAATCTTAAGTGCAAACACGTACGGCCGCAGTAAGAACTTTCATGGCAACAAAGAACATTGAATCAAAGATAAGTTCGTCCTTTAGACGAATTGGTCTTTCGCCTATCGTGCAGATAAGCGAGGAAGCCGAACAGCTTGCTTCATCTTTCGAGAAGAAGACTGGCAGGCCTTTTATTTTTTTTCAGCGCGGAGAGGTGGGCTTTGACATGCCAGCGTACGTAGCGCAGGCATTCAGCGATGCAGTGCTTGTTAAGAAACTCACCAAGTACCCTAAATCAGGCGGAGCTCCCTGGTTCAAGGATGCAGTTATCTCCCATATGAATGAGATGAAAATAGAAGAAATCACGAGAGATAATGTAGTAGCAACTTATGGCGGACAAGAAGGACTCGAATTGGCATTCTTGCAGTTTGAAGGCTGTAAAGCAGCAGCTTTCGGTCCAATCTGGAGCGCCATGCTAGAGAACATACTGCCTTACGCAAAATTTGATTGGACTCTTGTTCCGTTCAAGGAAGAAGCAGGACGGTTGAAGATCGACGCAGGCAAACTTGAAGAGGTCATAAAGGATGTGGATGTTTTCTATCTGAACACGCCGCACAATCCGACAGGAAAAGTCTTCTCAAGAGAAGAGATGTCTCTAGTGAATGAGCTCTGCAGGAAGAACAACGTTCTCATAATATCTGATGAGGCATACAAGGACCTTGTCTATGACGGCAAGAAGCATACCAGCATGCTAGAGTTTGACGGAGACCACATAATATCTGTCTTTACAGGTTCGAAGAGTTTTGCCGCGACTGGACTTAGGATGGGATATTCAGTTAGCAGGAATAAGAAGATAATCGAGAACATGACTAAAGGTAACTACAGCCAGACTGCAGGTCTCTCAACACCTCAGCAGCATGCGTTGACTGTTGCATTGCGCGACAAGGAATCCAGAGATAAATGGTTGAATTTCTTTGTCAAAGAACTCCAAGAAAGAAGAGACATCGTCTATGAAGGCATAAAGGCGATATCCAATGGAAGCACGTACATGCCTGAAGGCGCGTTCTATTTCTTCATAAACCTGAACAAGTTCATTCCAAAGGATATCAAAGACAAGGACAAATATCTGCTTAACAGATTCATGGATAACGGAATCGCAGTTGTTTACGGTTCAGCTTTCGGAAAAGATTTTGAAGGCTACACCAGATTGTCTTTCTCAACGCTAGAGCGGGAGGTCCTCAAAGAAGGCGTAGAGAGACTAAAGGAGACATTAAGCGGCTTTTCAAGATAGTTATTTTATCGTGAGTGACGGGAACTATGCGTTACCCTGCTTGGTTGGGCATAATTCTATGAAAACAAGACGGAATGTCTGAGCTTCAATAGTGGGATGACTTGTTCGACGCCTTCAGCTGATTCTATTTCGGCCGTTGCCCATTTGACGCCACCGGTCTCTTCGGCTTCTTTCACGAAGTCAATGACCTCGGTGTCGAGGTTTTCATCTTGAAGGACTTTCTTCTCGAAGTTCGGTTCGACCGGAAAGTTGATCCACAAGTGTTCATCGAAGTGGATCCAAACTAAGTCGGAGCCCTTCACGCGGTATACTGGACACCATTCCCCTGAAACCTCGTCGATTTCAATAGACTCTTCAGTTTCAGGAAGTTCGCGGATCGCTGTTCGTAGTTGAGTGAAGAATTTTTTCTGCTTAGGCTTGACTTTCTCGAGGAATTCCTGCATTTCAGCTCAGTGCCTTTCGCTGCCTCTTTCTGGTGCATTCTTGGCCCTATTTGAATTTGACGCGTGTTTCCATTAGGAGAGGCTCGCGCCGGCGTTTGACCTACCATCGAGTAGGGATTATCGACTCTAAGAGAATCGAGCGTACGCCTCATGCAGTTCCTCGGTGAACCGCTCGTGCCATTCAGGGAACCCATCCGGAGAGGTCGGGTAGTTCATGTAGTGTTGAATAAGTTTCCTGCTTTTTTCACTCGTGTAGCGGAGGCCTCTCGCCAACGCGAGCCGCGGGAGGGCCCAGATAATTCTTGCTGGACTTGCAAAGGCTACTCGTTTGAATTCTGGATGCTCTCTTCGGGTGATGCTGTCTACATCATCCTGTCCGAGGAAATGGTTCATTCCATAGTTTAGGTCATCGTTGCTTAGTATCTGCAGGAAACGCCTCAGGATTTCAAAGCTTGCCATTCTGTAACCATATGCGCGTACATATTCCGTATTGAACTTCCAGAGCCCCCGCTCAGAAGTATCATTCGTCTGTAATGCTTCTGCAACCACTTTGCCAGCTATAGTGCTAGCATATATCGCAGGTCCAATTCCGCCCGCGTCGATCGGTCGGGGCATCCAGGCCGCATCGCCCACAATCATATACCCGTTTGCGACCATGCAATCGTTCTGTCTACGAACAGGCACTTGCCAACTCCCTTTCTCGTTTCCAATATCATCCGAACCGTTAGCCAGCTTCCAATTCTTAATGACCGGATTCGTGCGCACGTATTCATCGATTAAGGACTGCAGGGTATCGTTTCTCCCCAATTGCTTGTTTCGTTGTTCAAGTAGTCTTTTCTGCACGCCGAGGCCGATGTTGACTTTGTCCTCACCTTTCGGAAATACCCAAGCATATCCCCCTGGCGCGATTTCCTGGTCTAAGTGAATGATGCAATAATCAGGGTCGAAGAATGTTTCGTCCTTCTTGGCAACGTCAAATTTGAGAATGTATCGTCCGGTTGATTCCATGTCATTTTGCTTATCGATCTCTTTCTCGATATAGCTGTTTATTGGAAGGCTTGTTCGGAGGCGCGAGGCTGATCCCGTGGCGTCCACAACTAGCTTCGCAGTTTTCTTGAAGCTGGAGTTATCCTTCGAGGATCTGCAATGAATGCCTTTGATGAAACCGTCCTCGTGGACGAGGGCGTCAGCATAGGCCTCGAACAGGAATTCTGCGCCAAGTTTTTCCGCGTCTTTCAACTGCCTCTGGGGCAGGAGTTTTCGGTTTAATACGAACCCCTCTCCGTCGAACATGGCTTTTGATTGATGGTCTGGGGAATATGCGACCACGCCATGGACGGCTTGCTCCAGCTCAGGTTTGCCATACTGCATCCCTACCTCTGAGGCCAAGTAATCTATGCTGTTCTTGCTGACTGCGTCTCCGCAAACCCAACCAGTCGCTGTTTTCATTCCTGCTTGAGACCTAGGGTTCCGGTCAACGACTAAGATCTTAAGATTCTGATTAGAGTGCTTTGCTGCAGATGCTGCGGTAATCATTCCTGCAATTCCGGCCCCGGCGATTATGACATCATAATCGGGTTCCATGCCAGAGCCTCCTCACCGAAATCCTACTTAAACTAAGAATTGGTTCAACACAAAAATGTTCAGGTTTACAGATTGTCGGATTTTGATGCAAGCAAATCCGGCGCGGAATCTACAGTAGCGCCGAAGATGGAAGGAAAAATACGGTGAAGGGCGAAGCCGTGTTATGGCTTACTTGCCCTTTATCATGCCGTTCTCGATTGAGAGTAATTCGGAGCTTGGTGTGTTTAGTGCGCCGAGTGGGCATCCGCAACCTGCTGCGTGTCCCTTACCCTTTCTGAGCGTGCCCTTGTACAATCCTTGTTCGAGGGTCGTCTTGTGTTCTTTCTCCCATTGTTCGATTGGGATTCCGTACTTTGGTTGTATCGCGTCCCTATACCACTCTGGAATTACGTTGAACGCGCAGAACGGGATGATTCTCATGTCTGGGCTCAGGTAGTGAATGTCGCATCTTCGGAGGCGTTCTTCGTCGTGGTTGTACTTGTCCATGAAGTGCATCATGCCTAGGAACATGGATTTGTGGTGGAATGCTCCGAGGGAGCTGTAGTCGTTCTTTACTAGTGCGTTGAAGAGGAGCTTACTGAGTGCTAGGCCCTTTGGTTGTTTGCTTCTATCGATGAAGGTGCCCATCTTAGCGAGCACTTTCGCAACGACGAGGTATTTGTTCTTGCCAGCCTTAAGCTCATCAGCCTTCTCTTCCAAGTATTCGAGGAGGCCTTCTAGGTCAACGAACGATGCGATCGGAACTAGCTTGTCGCCCTCTTTGAATACGTAGGTGCCAGCTCCGCAAGCAAAGTGGATTGAGAGCTCGTATCTTGGGCGTTTCGTTAGTGCTTCGACGAAGTGAGTTATTGGAACGCAGCTTGGGACCGGGAACCAATCTTCCCTTCGAACTTCTCCGTTCGTCTGCTCTTCGATGCGTTCGATGCAGTCTGGAATCGTTATTCGGTATTTCTCGCGCTCGGACTTGCTCAGCCGACCTGTCAACGAGACTGGCTGGAAGTTCACAGCGTGGATTACGTCCATGTTTCTTTGGCCGAATCTGATGAGGCCGCCTAATTCGTGGTCATTTATGCTCTTGATGACTGTCGGGACGAGGACTACTCCTAGTCCTGCTTGTCGGCAGTTTTCAATTGCAATGGGTGCTTCCCAATGGTTCTTCGGGTTCGTTCTTGGGGTGACACCGTCGAAGCTCATGTAAACTGTATTGACTCCGGCTTCCCTGACTCGCCTTGCGAGGTCGGGATCTTGTGCCATATTGATTGCATTACTGTTCAGCTGGATGTGCTCAACGCCTTCTTCCTTGCATATTCGGATGATTTCGGGTAGGTCTTCCCGTAGCGTTGGTTCTCCGCCTGTGATTTGGATTGCATTGCCTGGTACAGGCCTCTCAGCGCGGAGGACTTGAACCATTTCACGAATCTTTGCCTGTGTGGGTTCATAGACGTATGCGCCCTCGACTCCTTTCTTAGCGTAGAAGAAACAGTACCAACAGGTTAGGTCGCAGCGGTTGGTGATTACGAGGTTCGTTAGCCCTGAGTGGCTAAGGTGACTCGTACATAGGCCGCAGTTAGTTGGGCAAGCACACTTCTCCAACGGGACGTTTGGGTTTTCGATACCTTTGCCATTATGGGAGAATTTAGCGAATTTGTAGTACATGTCGGCGGAACCGAAGTACAGCTCCTCTATCTCGCCATGTTCCGGACAAGTTTTGCCTAACCAAATCTTGCCTTCACGCTCGAAGACATTTGCGGCAAGAATCCTGTTGCAATCAGGGCATATGCTTCTGGTTTCCCTGATTAGCTTAGTCTCGGCCCTTTCTACCTGAATTGTCTCCATATTAACCACCGTACAAGGTGAACTAAGGCGGCCATTCGCTCTTATCTATATTAATTCTTTCCAAACCAAAACTAAGGTGAAAGGTGTGGGTGCCTAAACAACCAATTCTTGGGTAGATCCACTCGTGAAGGCTCTCGAATCGACCCACGCCCCTGAATTCAACCGGAGAAACCATTATTCCCTAAGGTCACCTCCCTTGACATTCGGTCAATAATCATGGCTCAAACCTCCAAGACCCCAAGCCAATCCTCAACCACCATGGTCCGAATAATGATGCCCATGGATGCGAATGTAGCGGGAAACGTGTTCGGCGGAAGCATTCTCAGAATGATTGATGAAGCAGCATCCATCGTTGCCTTCAAGCACGCCCGCAGCAACGTGGTAACTGCATCGATAGACCGAATGGACTTCTATTCCCCAGTCTACATCGGCGACATGCTACGACTAATCGGTTCCATCAATTATGTTCACAGGACTTCGATGGAAATTGGTGTCCGCGTCGAAGCAGAGAATCCCATAACAGGAGAAGTTCGGCACACGGGCACATGTTTCCTCACCTGCGTCGCCCTCGACAAGTCTCATAGGCCTATCCAAGTCCCTCCTTTGAAAGCCGAGACGGACGAGGAAAAACGTCGCTGGAAGGAGGCTGAGGAAAGACGAAGGCACAGACTGGAGGAAATAGGCAAGTAGAGGCCTAAAAATCAAAGTCAATGGCCTATGTCGGTTGGAAAACTTCAAGACTTACAACAGTTACCTACCAAACTAGGTCGGCTAGGTTGATAGGTGTAGTTATCACATTTGACGACGCTGAAAACAAGGCATGGATAACGGTCTCCGAGACCGACTTGGATCGTTTCATAGGGCACGATGCAAGCTTCCAATTCTCGAAGACAAAAAACTTCAAAGGCAAAGTCATCGGGATTGAGACAGACTTCCTAGTGGTGAAATTCGAGGAGCAGCCACTTGGCCTCGGTCAAGGAAGCCAAGTCAGCATCGTTGAATAATTAGTAAACATCACTGACCGGCTTCTTGCCCTATTGCCCGAAACCAATGGGAACTTATAATTCAGGGCGTGAAGGCAGTAACGGTATCGCATTAGTCGCTTGCATGCTAAGTTGCGAGGCTTAACGCTTGATAAGAAACATGGAGAAAGATTGGCGAGAACGGGTGGTCAAGAACAACCTTGACCTAATCATACTTAGGCTGCTACGCGCGAAGCCTCAATGGGGTTACGAAGTGAATATTGCAATCCGAGACAAGTATCGAGTTTACCTAAGCGCGGGAACACTCTATCCTTTACTCCATTCACTTGAAGAGGACGGTTACATTCAAGGAGAATGGGAATCGGAAAAGGGCCGCGGCCGTCGCATCTACAAAATCACCGAAGGCGGAATAAGTTTCTTGGAAGCCGGAGAGCGCGCCACGCTTGAACTTGCGCGACTCATGCAAGTGCAGCCGTCGGCTTCAAAGTCCTGAATCAGGCTCCTGGCGAATGCGAAAGAAATATCAATGATGAACGGTTTCGAAGTGCGACCTAAGCTTGTCCAAGGACAATACCTCCTCAAAGGCCGTCCGAGCATTCAAGAATCCTACTGTGCGAGTCTTGATACTTATCGCTATACTTTTCGCGGCAACTTATGGCGGGGTTGAAGTGATGCGTTTGGCGCTTCACACCGATTCCCCGTTGATGGTCGTATCATCGGGAAGCATGGTTCCCGTACTGAACGTTGGGGACATCATCATTGTTCGGGGCGTCGACCCACAAACCGTGACGGTGGGAACGATCATCATCTTCCACAGTCCGTACGAGTATGATATGCCGATAGTCCATCGCGTCATTGCTGTTGTTAACAATGGAAGTTCACTCTTCTTTGAAACTAAGGGCGACCACAATAGTGTTCAGGATGGCTGGAGGGTGCCGGCTGAGAATCTCATGGGAGTATACGTAATGAAGGTCCCTTACATCGGGCTGATAAGCCTAGAACTCCGCGGGCCTCTAGGGATTACTCTCATAATTCTATTAATTGCGTTAATCATCCTAGTTGAATATAGCGAATCGAAGTCTACTAGTAAGCGCAAGTAGAGCATAACTTCGAATAACCTTCAAGAATAAGCGAGTTCCGGGTCTCAGTCACCTGTGGTGACGAGTTCACCCACTATCGCCGTGTGCGTGCGAAGCACGCCGCCTAATGGTTGTATGCGTGTCCTCACGGTTCCAGTGAGGCTGTTGATGTCGGCAGCTTCAAGGTATGCGATAATATCGAACATCCCTGTGACCGGGTGCGCTGTCTTCACACCTTCAACCTTCGATAACTGCTCGACAATGCTCCTCGACTTGCCTGGAGCGATCTTAATCAGAACGTAGGCTCCGATCTTTCGTTTCTCCGCCATCGCCAATCAATAGAAGCTACTGGCGGACCTTGCTTATTTTCGGTTTCGCCCTTAAGACTTGGGAGGTGCCTCGGCTCCTTCGTACGCAATGAGAACTTTTTCCTCAAGGGTTTCTTGAAGTTTAGTAACGGCCCTGTGAACTTCAGTTTCCTTCTTCGCCCCAGTGCAGACCAATTTTCCACTCGCGAATAGAAGTATGACGACCTTCGGGTCGTCCATTCTATAGATTAAGCCTGGAAATTGCTCTGGTTCGTACATTGTGCGTTTCAGCGAGTAGGTGGATTTCTCCAAGTCGATGTATCCGCCGAGGCCAGCTGAGGCAACGATGTTTTGAATCTGAATTTCCGGCTTGCCAAGTATGACGATGCCATTCCTTTTCAGTTCATCGACAACTTTCATCACGGCTTTTCGAGCTTGCCGCTCCGACTTTGCACCAGTGCAAACCATCTTTCCCGAGCTGAAAATTAGTGTCGCCGTTTTCGGTTTCTTCAACCGGTACACTAGGCCGGGGAATTGTTCAGGTCGGTACTCGACGCCGGGAAATACGCGAACAATTGAATTCAAGTCAATGTTTTGATGAAGAGTAGCCGAGGCGACGACGTTTTCGATGTTTATGAATGCCTTCTTGCCCGGCAGGTTGGTCACCTTATATAAGGGGGAATTGAGCATTCGTAACCCGCTTCAATATATAAGGGCTTTTTAAGCTGGGCAAAACGGTTCTGCTGCGCGGTCGAGTCTTCCCCAAGGGCTGCTGCATTACCGTGGCATTTTGGCCGATAGGGGCTTTCTAGTTGGTTTTTGAACGCCTCGCAGAACGGCTGCAAAAGGCAACTAATCACAAATACGCTTGGTTCGGCAGGTTTTGGATAAGTTGCCTCTTTGTTGAAGTTCTTTGTGTAGTTCTGACTAGCGAACCTCTGTCCTTAACAACAATTGGAAGATTTGTTTTGATGAATACGGATGCTTGGCATCTGGTCTTAGGGCTCGGCATTTCTTGTGGAACAGTCGGCATTATCTCGTTTCTTTTTGATGAGGAACTGCCTAGCCTGAACAGGCAGAAGCAAGACTAGAAACCGCAATGTTTGGTTCGGCAGGATAGACTAGAGGAGGGGCGTTTTGCTCTACCCCTACAAACACACCAAAAAGTCCTGTTGCGACTTGGGTGCTAGCGTAGGATTGGCCATAAGCTGTGCCGCTTATAGGGAAGTCCACTGTGAATTTTATTGTTTGATTGTAAATCGGTCCTTGGAACTCAAGAATCGACTTCAATGAGTCGAATGTGAAGGACCCATCCGCCCATGCGATATTTGCGACATAAACTGACGCATTGAAGTATACTGTAGCTTCCTTGTAGCGATTGTAGACGGTTACAACGAAGTGTTCAACAAGCCATCTTGTTTTCGGGTCAGTTCTAAGACAGCCGGGACTATGGGTCAAATTGAAGTCTGAAAGACCAAGCGTCCTGTAGTTTGTGGCGGTTATAGGCAAAAAGGAAGTTGAGGCTGCTAAACTTGTCGATGTCGTGGTGATTGGACCAGAAGGTTGAGTAAACAAACGGTATCCAAGGAGACCCAGTAACAGTACTATGACAACGAGCGCGATGTCCCATCTGTTGTAGGGCTTCTTTTTCTTCGGTTCCTCACTCTTACTATGCTTAGATGGCTTGTTCAAGATTTCCCCCTTATTGTTCTGCGGTATCCGTTTTTGCGGCTTGGACTTCTACCTTATTCTTGGGTTTGACTACGAAAGTGATCTTATCGGGGTTACCAAGCGTTTCCATGACGGGTTTGGGTATTGAACTCTGGTATCCTCTAATCTCATTGTGATTGACGCCAACAGTAAACTCGTTTGCGTCTTTCTTCCACTTGGGCAAGCTTAGCACTATCTACGTAGATGTTTTATCTACGTATTTAAGCGTTGGCGGTAGCTTCGGTTATCTACGGAGATACCGTAATGCTGATATATCTACGTAGATATACTCCGTGAACGTTGAACTGCCATGATGGTTGACCAACGACCGCAACGAGCCCTTGCGATTTATGCGAAAGGCAACCAGATCAAGAGAGTTGACGCTTCGACATACAAAGTTAAGTCCCAGTCTGGGAACGGCTGGTATCTAGTAACTAAGAAGGGTGAGGAATGGAGTTGCGAATGTCCAGATCATGTGCATCGCCAAGTCGCTTGCAAGCATATTCAAAGTACGCTTTTCAGTTTGACGCTTCGAGACTCGATTATTACTTCACCCGACACTATCCCCCGCAGCGAAGAAACTGAACCAACAGAATGCGCCTACTGCCAGAGCAGCCGCATAGTCAAGAGAGGAACCCGCAAAAATCAAAGGGGATTAACCCAGATTTTCTGGTGTAAAGCATGCAAGCGCAGATTCGTAGTTGACTTAGGATTCTCCCGAATGAAGTGCAGCCCACAGGTCATTACTGCAAGTCTCGACCTGTTCTTCAAGGGAATTTCGCTACGGAAGATAGTTGACCATCTCAAGCAATTCTATAATGTCACAGTAAACAACTCGACGGTTCTCCGGTGGACTCAGAGATACACTGAGCTAATGAAGGAATACGCGGACGAACTAATGCCTCAAGTTTCGAACAAATGGCATGCAGACGAAACAGTAGAAAATGTCAATGGAAAATATCGTTGGCTGTGGAATTTAATGGATAGCGAGTCTCGATTCCTAATTGCTTCTCGACTAACTAAGGCTAGGACAGATAGAGATGCTCGCAACTTGTTTCTTGATGGATTAGACCGTGCGAAGAAAGCCCCAGCAACCATAGTAACCGATGGGTTGGTGTCCTATGCAAACGCATACGATGAAACGCTACGGTACAAGGGAACCAAGCATATTCGCAAGCCACGTTTCATTGACCTAGCGAACAACAATGCCATCGAGAGGCTCCACTCGACTATGCGTGAAAGAACCAAGGTCATGCGAGCTTTCGACAATGACCCAACAGCGAATGAGACAATGCAAGGCTATCGCTTGTACTACAACTTCATTCGTCCACACATGGCTCTGGATGGGCAAACTCCTGCTCAAGCCGCTAACCTCAATCTGGGACTTGGAAGGAACCGATGGAAGTCGATGATTACGCAAAGCACTGAGAATAGGAGCAGTCCCCCCAAGGAAACGGAGAACAAGGCGAAGTATCGGAAACGCGCTGCTATCGGAGTGGTTCGCAGATATAAGAAAGGCAAAGCAAGCCTAACATGGCTACAGGGCATGATCGGTTACCTACGAAACAAGAAAGGACTGACAGAGAGCGAAATCAAGCAAGTGCTACGATACTTGGATGCAGAGGATATAGGAAAGATGCTCTAAACGGTCATTTTTTCAATGCGAACAACTTACCAACGCCACAGAAGATAGTTATTTGCCAAAGAAAAAGAAGCCGAAAAGGCGCAAGAAAAAGAGCTTCTGGAACTGGCTCTATCCTTGAAAGCGTATCTTGAAAGTTCTGTTGTTACAGATTGGCTGTTCCTGAAAACCGTTGAAATACCCGTTAGAAAGAGACTTGGCGTAGATGTCAAAGCCTGTCTCCCTCTTGTGGACGGAATCTTTCAAGGAAGGTTCAAGCCTCATCAATTTGTGTTTTCTTGGTGGACAGTTCTCGAAGCGATTCATAATTACGCAAGATCGAGAGCAGAGTTTCGCATGCTTCTTGAAGAACTTAGTTTGCGTTACTCGGAAAGAGTTCGAACACATCCGCATTATTGGCTGTCACTTCGTGAGCTTCACGAAGTCAGAACTGAAATCACTGAGGCCATAATCCGAGGACGAAAGCTTGGGAGACTGACATTCAGTTCCTTGCCCGATTGGAACAAGGCTCTGCCTTACGTTCGAATGGGTTTTGATGCGTATGACTCTCTGCACTTGGCGATAGCAATTCATGGAAACCAATGTACGCACTTCGTAACAAAGGACCGTGATTTCACCGATTCCGCAAAAATCCTAAAACCATTCATTCTAATTGTTCGTCCCCAAGCCTTTCTTAATGAACTCCGCAATTCCAGGCAAAAAGTCAGATGATGCGATGAAGATTGCAATCTACAGCTTTCTGGTCATCTGTATCTTGCTTCTTGGGTTCGTTCAGGGAGTTAGTGTTTTTCCTGTTCGGGCCGGTAGTTTCGGTTGGCGAAAGTCAAGAATTATGACCCCTTCTCTCGGAGTTGAAGGTGGGGTTACGGGGATGATTGGGGAACCAACCGTGATTTATGAGAACAGTGTTTGGCGGATGTGGTATAGTTGCAATATGTGGCATGTATCGCAAACATGTTACGCTGAAAGCTCTGATGCTGTTAAATGGTCGAAGTTCGGTAGAGTCACCGATCAAAGGCTTTCAATGATTATTCGTCATGACTCGAACACGCTATACTTCTACACGCAAGGGTTACTGACGCAGTGGAGCAATGATGGAATACATTGGACTCACTTCGCGCAACAGTATGGGGTCTTGGGGAATCAAGGCTACGATGGCGACAAGTACAACCCTTCGGTGCTACAGTTGCCAGACGGAAGTTGGTTGATGTACTACGAGTGTACCCCTAACAACGCTTTAGGTTCTGGTTATTTCTCCTCATGCCTAGCATCATCTCCTGACGGAATTCACAACTGGGTAAGAAACTCCGTGAATCCAGTGCTTGGTGGAAGGGCACAGGGTTTCAAGGTTGGGAACCAAGATGTGATTTATGACAATGGTGTTTACTACATGTTTTGGAATGACTACTCACAGCCAGTACTCCAAATAGCGTTATCCACATCAGCTGATGGAGTACACTGGACGCAGGTGTACTGGAAAACAAATCCGTTGATTGCTCGCACGGTTGAACGATTCAACCAGATCGGAGATCAAGAAGTAGTCGTTAGGTCAGACGGAATCTACGTTTTCTACGCTGCAACATCGAACGGAAACCCTGGGTACAGCGAGATATGGCTAGCATACTTACCTAACACGACGCTACCAGAACTAGTGGGAGCGACCAGATCTATCGTGTGCGCCACGAATGGGGCTAATGCCTGTATACCAACCTCAAGTCCAGCGACCTCGAAGTACTTAATCAGCCATCCTACTCGCCCCAAATGGTAGCCTAGACCGTCGCTGCCAACAGACCGAACTAGGAATATTACGGCAAGCCTCTCTTTCTAGACCTCTTCGCTAACGCAACTAGAAATTCAAGCCATGTTCAAGTCGGATTAGGCTGCTAGAAGCGAAAGACCAGCCGATAAGTTATCAGCGTAGGCTGAAGGGCATAATGCCCCGCTGATGCAGCACTCTTAACGGGTGCCCCGTTTACGCAGCAGAACCGGCAAAACGGTTCTGCCGCGTTCTAGGAGATTAGGCTAGGGTGGATCCACCCTTCAAGGGGTGGTGCCAAACGGTGCCAAACGAAGGTAACCCTCGGCTCATTTTACGCCTCGATCCCCCAATACTAAGCGGTTTACAGGCCTAGGCCATGTCGAGGGGAGTGCCCCTCAACGAGTTGGCAAAGTTCGTGTTGATCGCGTGTGTGAAGCAATCCGTTGAAGCAAAGGAAGGCCTCCTACGAGACTTAGAAACCCTGGTCCCCACGCGGCCACTGAAAGCATCAAAACGGGCAAGATGCCAAGTCCGAAGTAACACACGAGCGAAATGGCCGGGTCTCGCTGGTGAATTAGCCAAGTCTCAACGAAATAGGAACGACGGAACTTCTACTCGCCACCAGCGCAATATTGTAACACGGTCCAGGTTGCACGGAGATTTCTAGCAGGCCAGCTAGACGAGCTTGCGGAAGGGGCGTTTGTCCTTTGCGTAAGTCGCGATTATGAGGATGGCAAATACGGACATAAGGAGGGGCAGGCCGGGGGCTTGGTACTCTGGAAGAGGTTGTACCCAGTTTACGGGGACGGCTGCGTAGCCAAAGTTCCCTGCGTTATCATAAGCCCATACCCATACTGTGTATGACCCGGGCTGAGAATACGCGTGGTACTGTACCTCGCTGACCTCGTTCTGGCAACAATATGGGACATCTAGGATCGAACCATCGCCAAATACCCAGTGCAGCCTAGTTATCCACAGCCCAGGGGATGTCTGGGCTTCGACTCCGAAAGAGTAGGCTTGCGGTGGAGTCGTGTCCACCTGAACTGAGTTAAAATTCACCTGTAACGCACCGCCCGTTTGGACCTGGTAATTGGTTGTCGTTGTGACCGTAAAGCTAATGCTCGTCATTTGTTGGGGGCTGTTAGCTGAGGCTGGGGCGGTCAAACTCAAAGTACCAATTAAAGCCGCCAGAACGATGCATATTGTGATTAGTGATGTGAGCCTCAACCGAAATCAATAGTCGTGCTGGTAGCTCGGAAGATAAACCTACCCGCAAAAACCCTCAAACCCATGTCATTTTCCAGTGACCATGATGCAGTGGTTTAACAGCCTGTTGCGTAGTGGAAGCCTAACATTGGCTGTCTCCGTCATAGAGACTATCGTTGGGACGACGCGAAGAACCTGTTAAATTGTAACCTGAGACGAAGCGCCGCCGATTACTTCCTGCGTCGTCTGAGAATTGTCAGAGCTGCCATGCCAACGAGTATGCCCGCAAGTATCGATTCCAGTGGGAAGCCTGGCATTGGGGGGAGCGCCAATGGCGTTGAAACCGAACTCGTCACCTGAGTAGTCGTAGACGTTGGTGTGCTCCCGAGTGTGACGGTCGCCACCGTAGTACTCACTATCGTAGTCGGCGGTGAGGTACTCGAAGTACTCGTTGATGATGTACTCGCAGTCGTTGATGTGCTCTGTGAAGTAACCGATGTGCTGCTCGTAGTTGAAGTCGCGCTTGTCGTGACGACGTTCGTTACAGTTACCTGTTGTACGACGGTGTTCTGGAATGAGCCCGGAGGATCGAGGTGAAGAATTAGTGACAGCGTGTCGGAACCAAAGCCCGGACCGACGGCCAATCCGTTAGTGCTTGACCTAAGGTAGAGCGCAAGTAGCACACCCTGGTTTGGAATAGCGGGGCTCAGAGACATCTCCGTCCACGAGGTACCATCGTAGTGGATTGTCACCGGAAGATGTGTAACACTATCCTGACCGGCCGCCCAACCGTCAGTTGCAGGGGTGCCACCTTCCACTGAGATACCGTACAGGTCGTCGTCTGGATTCGTCGTTATTGCGGACACCTGAGTCCACGAAACGCCGTTCCAGAAGAGGATGAGGGTCGGATGAGCCAACCCGCTTGACGCAGATGCCCAACCGTGAGAGTTGTCCTGGAAGAACAACGATGTAATAGTGTACGAGGTACCCGATGGGGTCGGTAGGCCGCTGCCGGCCGTAAAAATCGTGCCCCAGTTATCGCCTCCATCTGTCGCCGTGTGGATTATTATTGGGTCACCGACGGCTAAGCAGTTAGCTGTAACTGCGGTACAGGTTCCTGCGGCCCAGCCGTTCTGCGAATCCGCGAAGAAGACAGTATCTAGGGCGGCTACTGCGGGTACGGGACTTGTGGTAGACGAGAACGTTCCGCCCGTTGTCGTGGTGTGCATGATTACGCCATTTGTCCCAACTGCCCAAGTTTCGGACCCACTTATCATGAACACAGACTGGAGAATGCATGTGCAGCTTGGAGCGGCAACTCCGCTCCACACGTTACCGTTGAAATAGATGGTTGATGGTGTCGCACTCGCTCCACCTACCGCCCACGCGTTCGACGAGCCCGACATAGACACGCCGTACAGGGGTGCAGTGACAAGCGGACTCACAGAGGCGGCTTGAGTCCAGCTGTATCCGTTCCACTGGAGAATAGCTGGCGCGCCCGAAGGATTGGCTTGACCTACGGCCCATCCGTCACTGTCACTGTCCATGAATACGGAATTAAGTTGATAGGGAGTAGTCGTGCCCGTCAATGGCGACGTTGTCGTACTCCAAAGTGAGCCTGACATTGAACTGCAATTGCTCTGGCAGAAAGCAGCAACACCCGACGCGCCAACCGCCCATAGGTTTCCGCCCGTAGGGGCGAAGGTTATGGAATTAAGGCCTACACTTGATGCCAGTCCTTTGGGCGTGACTTGATTGACTGGAATCTGTGTCCATTGAGGCGTTGAATCTAGGGATGTCCCGTGAAGTATCGTAGGATTACCGTTGGCGTCTGAATCGCCTACGGCCCAAGCCTCTGATGAGCTTAGCATTACGATTGACCTCAGCGTTACGGACGGGTCGAGGCATGGTGTTGGCGAATACGTAGCCCAAGTTGTCGGACCTGCAGGAGTTGTGCTTAAGATCGTGCAGGAGCCCCCAACGGCCCAGCCACTCGTCGGCGAAGACATTGCGACACCGTACAATGGTGTGCTTGGGACGGGAGTCGCTACAGCAGTCCAAGTCCCGCAATCTGTGAGTATAGTTCCCGAGTCCCCTACAGCCACTCCTTGAACACCAGGTGCTGTACATGTAGAAAGGTAAGACGATGTCATGTATACCGAGTTGAGATGGTTCGGTGTAGGCGCTGGGGAGAGTTCAACCCAACCTGCTCCCTGTCCTGGAACTCCGTTCCAAGTCCAGATCGCCCCGCCGGACGCATCGTTGCCTACGGCAATCGCAATCACGGTGCCGGTTGTTGACGATGATGATTGAACCAGGAAAACGGAGTTCGCAACAGATGTTCCCGACGCGGGGACTGAGTAGCTTTGCCATCCGACCCCGTTCCAGTAGAGTGAAGTCGCTGTAGTCCCGCTGCACTGTCCGACTGTCCATCCAGAGGATGTTTGTACGCCATTTGAAACGGGGTTGAGCGGCCCTCCGAAATTGACTGAATTATAAGTGCATGACGAAGTTGGACCGGCTTGGTTCCATGAAAATCCGTCCCAGTAGAATATGGCTCCATTCTGGCCTACAGCCCAACCGTTTCCGCTGCCTTTCCCGCTCGTTCCGCCGTTGAGCATGAAGATACTGTTCAATTGCGATGTGGGAGAAGGCGTATATTCGGTGGGACTCAGCAGCCGCCATTGTCCGGCTGTAGCTGCTGTTGAAGGTACTAAACTGGATACCAAAACAATAATGGACACCGCCAGTGCCAAAATAACCGGAAGCTTCCTTCTAGACAACTTATACCTGACCTTCATATCGATTATTCGAAGTGTATCTTATGCTATTTGAGTGTTGTCCTGTGCCACACGAACACGTCAAGTGCGCTCGAACTCCTTAAGATACTTCCTTACCGCCTCTCTAATAATGTATGAGCGAGACGGGGCTCTGTCCTCGTCGATGAGTTCATCAACCTTATCCAGAAGCTGAACGGGGAGAGTGGCTGTTATGTTAGCCATTCTCTTTGACCGACGACCCATTCTATATTCAGCAATTTCTTTGATTTCGGTCATTCGGACATCACCTAACTCGTTTCGATCGCACTCGTCTTAGGAGGCCCAGCGCAACGAGTCCAAGAATTACACCCGCCAATATTGATTCGACCGGGAACCCTGGAATTCCACTTGGCGGCGTAGTAGTCGAAACGATCGTGCTCGTGGTTGAAGTAAGCCCCGTAACTGTGGACACTGTTGAGCTTGTTAAGAGACTGGTTGAGGTCGTGACTGTTGAAACGATCGTTGAGGTCAAGGTCTCCGAGAATACGCCCCCGAACGGCGCGAATTCCAGTACCGTTGACAATGTCTTGGTAGGGAGACTTGCAAATCCAGGGCTTGACCCGACGATGAAGCCGTCAGTCGGCGAGATCATGTAGACTGAGGTCAAGGTGGGAGGCACCCCTTGGAACGAAGCGTCCTGCCCGAGTAGAGCAGGTGAAAGCGTAACCTGATTCCAAGCCACACCATCCCAATGGAAGAGCGTCGCGAGAAGCTTACCCGGGAATCCTCCTGTCCAACAATCATTAGGTCCAGAGCAGTACACGGACTTCAGCGTTGCACTGGTTATCCCGGTTGGTGAACTTCCTCCAGGGATAGTAGGCGTTGCAACCGGAGTCCACTTAGTTCCGTCCCAGTATAGGATAACTGGACCAGCGGAAAATGAACTTCCCGCCTGAATTCCACCGACTGCCCATCCGCTCGTTGGGCTTAGCATGAAAATAGAGGTAAGGTTTGCGTCAGGAGATAGCCCCGGACTTCCACTCACAGTTAGTGAGTTCCACGTTCCGATGCCCCCCGTGACCGTGTAGTGCAATATTGTGGCATTATCTCCGACAGCCCAACCCTCATTCGGACCGAGCATGAACACTGAATTCAATGATGGTAACGGGATGCCATAACCATTCGTTGCCGAACCTGGGAAGATCCCCCAAGACCCAACTCCACCGCTAACTGTGTAATGCAAAATCATGCCATCGTCTGAGGGATTAGCGGCTTCCCCGACGGACCAACCCTCCGTGGAACTGACCATGAAAACCGATTTCAAACTATATGATCCAGGGGGAGGGGTCAAAGTGTTCCAAGCACCGCCTGTGTAATGCAATATCACCGGGCAGAGCGACGCTGAACACGAGGCAGTAGAACGAGGACCACCACCCACAGTCCACACATCTCCAGTTGAAAGCATGTAAACAGAATTCAGATCATTCGTCGACCCAATTGCCGAACCCTTAGTCCACATGAAACCATTCCAGTGATAGATCGTGGGTTCGAATGGGGCTATCGTCGATGAATTACCAACAGCCCATCCGTCATTAGGACTCGCAGGCCCAACTAATGGTGGTCCGAAGGATATGGATGTGAAATTGTTCAACGTCGGGCTGGTGACGGTACCCCAGTTCGCTCCGTCGAAATGGAGAATTACGCCGGCCGTCCCTACGCCCCAGCCGTCGGTGGCCGTGTTAAAGAACGCTGAAGTGAAATTGAAAAGCTGAGTCGGAGAAGTTGGTATGAGGTTAATCGGCAAGGCAGACCAAGACCCCCCTGAATAGAGGAGAATTGAACCGGCGGCACCGACTCCCCAACCCAGAGTTGAGGATACCATGAAGACTGAGAAGAGATTACTTGTCGTCGTCCCGGGGCTAACCGGCCCCGTCCAAGTCCCGCTCGCGTAGTGAACTATTACGCCTCCGTCTCCCACCGCCCACCCCTCCGTGGAGCTAATCATGAAAACAGACCTAAGCGCCGTAGTGACCGGTGAGGGGAACGATGTCCAGGTTCCCCCAAAGTAGTGGAAGATCTTACCAGCAGCCCCAACAGCCCAACCCTCGGAGGCACTTACCATGAAAACAGAGAACAGCGCTGATGGTACAGGTGCTTGTGGAGTGTTCCAACCCCCGCCAAGTCCCGGCACACCTGTCCAATGCCAGAAAGTTCCCGCTTTACCATTGACGGTCTGTCCCACCGCCCACGCGTCCGTGGAACTCACCATTGAGACAGACCAAAGTGGGCCTGCGCTTAGGCCCGATAGTCCAGCGGTTTGAAGTCTCCAAGTTATGCCATCCCAATGGAGAGCCGTTGCGTTAGGCGTGACATTCGAGGCAGTACATTGCGAAGCATCATCCAAGTTGCATGGTGTGAGGGTGCTGTTGTACCCTACGGTCCACCCGTCGTTTCTGCTGATGGGAGTACCCGGCGGTCCAAAACTTATTGACGTTAAGTTGTATGCTGATGGTTGTGAAGGGAAATCTGGAAACTTTGGCGCTGGCACCAGATTCCAAGTAGAACCATCATAGTGGAAGATCGCAGGTAGGCCAGTCGTAGTGTTTGTTGTAAGTCGTGAGTCGCCTACTGACCAACCTTCGGTTGATGAAAGCATGTAAACTGAATTCAGTTGAGGATTAGCGGGGGGGCTGATGTACGCGGTTGGGTTGATGTCCCTCCAAACGCCCTGTTGGGCGCTTGCGGGTGCCACGGAAGCCGCTAAAAGGACTAGGGAAAGGGCAACAAGCGCTGTGGAAAAGCCTCTTTTACGCATACGAATCAGCTACTGAACGCAATGAGCAAACCTCTCGAAATACGATAATTAACATTAAGTGAACATTACATGTTAAAACTGAAGCGAGAAATTTAGGGCTTCTAATGCAAAAATGACTCATTTACTCGAAGGCCTTTGATACGCATGTTTTCACCAATTAGTCTACTCTAGTGGAATGATTGAATCACCAGGTGTGGCAATGAAAATCCGCCTTAAGTTCTATGGTGTCTTCAGGACGGCCGTTAGAACGAATGAACTTTTGTTTGAAGTTGGGGAAGCTCCGACCGTCCGTTCACTGCTGATGCAACTTGTTTCCCGGAAAGAATTCGAAAGCCTAAAGCAACTCTTGTTGCAAAGCGGAACCTCAGACCCTAGGGCAAATGCTTTGATCATGATTTCTGGGCGCGAGATCAACACCTTGAGCGGGTTGGAAACCGTGGTTACTGAGAAGGACGAAGTTGCGATTCTTCCCATTGCCCACGGAGGCTGAAGTTTCTAACTAGAACGCTCATTCCTGTTTGGCATTATTTTTGAAAAGCAACGCCTCATTCATGCTTCCAGTTCTATATCCGAACACATCTAAAGAGACGTAATTGAAACCGAAGGCACGCAATGCATTCCCGATTTTCTCGAGGAGGGCCTCATCGAAGAAGAGCTTACGCTCATTTACTCCAACTTCAATTCTAGCAAGGTTTCCGTGATCTCGGACACGCAGCTCTCTCACGCCTGTCAGCTGGCGAATGAGGTTCTCAGATTTTTCCACGCGTTCAAGCTTTTCCGGCGTTATGAGTTGGCCATATTGGATTCTTGAAGACAGGCATGGCATTGAGGGCTTATCGAAGTTCGGCAGGCCGAGTAGTCTCGATAGTTCCCTAACTTCAATCTTCGTCATCCCTACCTCTGACAACGGCCTTCTAACGCCTTCCTCAGTTAGTGCCGCTCCACCTGGCCTATGTGCGAACAGGTCATCCGCATTGGTTCCATCAACGATAACCGAGATTCCAAGGTCCGCTGCAACCAATTTGAGTTTCTCGCTCAACTCCTTCTTGCAGAAGTAGCATCGGTTCGCTGGATTGGAAACATATTTCGGATCGTCAAGCTCCTCAGTCCGTATCACGATGTGCTCTATCCCAATTTCCTTAGCAAGGCTTCTAGCCTCCCCCAGTTCCGCCGTTGGAAGGCTTGGGGAGTCGGCCGTCACGGCGACAGCATTCTTGCCCACTGCGAGCATCGCTAGGCGTGCAACAAGTGTGCTGTCTATTCCGCCCGAAAAGGCGACGAGCACTTTGCCGAACCCTCTGATTATCCCAACTGCTTCTTCCGCCTTAATGCGAAGAGCTGGTGGGATTCCCGCCAAATCCTGGTCTAGTTCTCTCGATCGATTGGGTTTGTTTGCTGTTAACATTTTATGTTACGTCTCATAGCTCTTTGTACTTAGGCATTTCCACGCTGGCGAACATTCTTGCGAGAAATTCTTGAGAAACTACACAAGGGCGAAATCTCTGTCGATGATGCTGAGAGGGCGTTGAAAGTCAATACTATCGAGAATATTGCCAAGATAGCTCGGCTGGATATTGGAAGGATGGTTCGACGCGGGGTCCCCGAGATAATATTCGCTGAAGGAAAATCTACCGGGGACCTGCTTCAAATTTGCGACCTCATGGTTACGAGAAATGGTCGAGCGATCGTTAGCCGAGTGAGCGAGCAGCAACTACAGAAATTAAGCGAACACTTCCGTAATTATAACGTGAGAAAACCACCGCACGCCGCAACCATCGTAATCAGTGATACTGGTCACAAGAAAATCGAGACTGGCGGTCGGGTCGGCATCATAACTGCCGGAACTGTTGACCTTCCAGTCGCTGAAGAAGCAGCAGTGATTGCGGAAGAAATGGGTTGCGAAACTTTTCTTGAAGCAGACGCGGGAGTCGCTGGCATCCACCGATTGGTCGAACCAGTGGCGAGTATGGTAAAGAACAACGTTGACTGCCTAATCGTCGTAGCGGGCCGCGAAGGGGCGTTACCGACAGTAGTGGCGGGGCTAGTCGACATACCCCTCATTGCTGTCCCTAGTTCGTCGGGCTACGGTTATGGTGGGAAAGGGCGAGCGGCATTAATGGCCATGCTTCAAGCGTGCTCCCTTGGACTATCGGTTGTAAACATTGACTCAGGTATAGCCGCGGGCGTTGTCGCCGCGCAAATAGCAAACCGAGTAGCTAGGGCTCGCCGGGAATGAACCTAAGGCTTGACCGTTTTCAAATTGCCACAGGCTGCCTTCACAATTTCCACAGATTTCTGAAAGGCTTCAGATTCCTCATGGTTCAACTTCAGTTCAATTACGCGTTCGACACCGTGTGCGCCCAGAATCGCCGGAACATCAACATACACGTCCTTGAGTCCGTATTGACCATTCAAGTGGGCTGTCATGCATAACAACATCTTCTTGTCCTTGATGATGGTCTCAACCATTCGCGCAATTCCGCTCGCGGGGGCGTAAATCGTTGCTCCCTTCAGCGCAATGACTTCAGCAGCAATCTTCCTGGTATGGTCAACGGCATCATTGACTTCCGCGGCTGAGAGCAACTCGGTTATCGGAACACCGTTCACAGTTGAATACCTAGGCAGCGGAACCATTGAATCGCCATGCTCACCTATGACCATGGCTTGAACCGAACTCGTCGAGACTCTCAGTGCTTTCGCGATGAAATATTTGAAGCGCATCGTGTCCAGCATTCCGCTTTGGCCAAAGACTCGAGAAGGATCGAATCCCGTGACTTTCCAAGCGAGGTAGGTCATCACGTCGAGCGGATTGGTCACCATCAAGACTAATGTTTTGGGAGCGTATTCCACGATCTTTTCGGCAATGCTTCGGATGATTACTTCGTTCTTCTCCTGCAGATCGAGCCTCGTCATACCCGGCTTTCTACCTAAGCCGCCAATGACGACAACGACGTCTGAGCCCGCAATGTCTTTGTAATCGTTTGACCCGAGAACATCAACATCTACACCTTGTTCTGCTGCCATCTGTCCAAGGTCGAGGGCTTCTCCTTGTGGAAGACCCTGAATTATGTCAACAAGTCTCAGGTCGCCTAGTTCTCTCTGCGCGACCTGCAGGGCGACGGCGCTTCCCAACTTTCCGGTGCCGATAATTGAGATTAGCTTTCGAGCTGGCATTCAATCAACCAACGCCCTGTTTTAACTTAACTTGCTTATGGTTCCATCGTTTCTGGCGAGTTTCAATTTCAGGATTGCTTTTGACTAATCAAAACTTACATAGCTCGTTTAGAAATGTTGCGACTTCTAGTCTGAATTAGCAAAGCCTTTTATGGCTTCGCCATCCGCTAACATCAAGTCGATTGAGAAAGGGGAGGGAATGTTCATTGGCCGAAATGTTTTGTGTGAAATGTAAGGAGAAGAAGACTGTGCCCGACGATCAAACCACGATGGAAAAGACTGCCAAGGGCCGCAACATGATGCGTGCGACGTGCCCGACTTGCGGCACTAAGATGACGAAGTTCACGAAGTAGAATCCATCTTAGGACGCGTTTGGAACAGTTCGAACTATTTCCCCTACTCTTTCTTCTGCTGACCTACCGCCCTTTTCAAACCGAACACTTGTCAGTAACGCTTACAGCCTACTCCAACCGACCTTGCTGCGAGGCTTGAAGAATGGAAATTAGCGGGTCAAAGCTGAGTTTCAGAATTTCCATGGTCAACCTTGACGAGCTCAAGCCGCACGAAGAAGTCATAGACCCTGTTGTTGGATCACTCGCGAATGATGTTCTGAGAGTGGGAGAACTACGAGATCCACTGATCGTTGATCAGGAAGATTATGTGATTCTAGATGGAATGCACCGCTTCAACTCATTGAGGCTGCTAAAATGTCGTTTCGTTCCTTGCTGCCTGGTCGACTACGACAACCCCCTAATCAAAGTAGGAGCATGGTTCAGGCTTTTCGCGGTAGACGACGCTGAAACAGTCGCGGAAAGACTGCTAAAAGACGCTGGGCTACACTACTCATCGCGAAAGGTTGAGCTGGGGAAAATGAACAACGATTCTCAAACTATCATATTAACCAGAACCAGTGCAGAGTTCTCATTACCTGAATCGATAGACCCAGTTCAACTCGCAAGAACGGCTGCAAGCCTCGAAAAAACGATGGTCAAGCAAGGACACGCTGTGACTTACTCGCCGGAAGATACTGCTCTGCAAAAAATGCAGTCAAACGAACTGAATCTCATTATTTCTGTGCCGATTTTCAGCAAACAGCAAATTCGCGAATTCGGCCTCACGGGGCACCTCCTGCCTCACAAAATAACACGCCACGTGATGCCCTCTCGCCCTCTCAGAGTAGATGTACCACTCAAGATGCTCACCGACCCCTCGATTTCGCGCGAGGAGGCTGACAGAAAACTCGGTGAGCTACTTGCCAAAAGGCATGTTGAGAGAAGACCTCCCGGTTCAATAGTTAATGGAAGGCGATACGAAGAAGAGCTGCTGATTTTCACGCCCTGAATTCTGTTCAGGTTTATATTCTCCCAACCTTTCTTAGAGAGCCGAGCTAGAATGCCGACTGAGATTTCTGACACGGAACAATTCTTGAAGATTTCAGAGCGAGCTACAGAATGCCGTGTGAAACGGCTGAAGGATATTGTGAAACTGAAGCTCAGAACTGCTAGTCAGCTGTACACAATCAAGATTGATCCGGAACAAGCCGCCGTGTTGCTGAAACAGATTAGATGCGAAGTTATCGAAGCTTAGTTACATATATCCAGCATTAGTGGGGATATCCTCTGTCCCCTGGAGAGGGCCTTTACGTTTTCCTCCTCATAGTTGGTTTTCTGGCTGCCGCAGCTTCGTTGTACTCTTTGTACTTGGGTTTGGAATTTGACCGTAAAGCCTCAGAGGCGCTTGCGAGGCCGCAGCTAGGTTTTCGCCCCCGGGTCTGCCTGATCATGGCGTGTAAAGGAGAAGAACCAGGTCTAGAAGAAAACCTAGCAGCCGTGTTACACCAAAAGTACGATGACTATCACACTGCAATTGTTGTTGATTCAACTGAAGACCCAGCTTACGCCGTAGCCAAGTCAGTATTGTCGCGTTGCTCGGATGGAAATGATCATATTTACACTTCAGATCCCGCGGTCTCTGCTAGTGGGAAGGTTGCAGCGCTCCTAACCGCTTTGTCGCGAGATTTGGGACAAGCGCAGGTCTACGCCTTTGTAGATAGCGATGCACGAGTAACGCCCACTTGGCTTGGAAATCTAGTTGATCCACTCAGCGATGAGTCTGTGGGAGCTACAACTGGTTTTCGTTGGCTCTTCCCCTCTCGGGGCGGATTTTGGTCCTACGCTGAGTCGGCGTGGAACGCTTCTGGAACGAACCTGCTCTTCAACGACCGGTACAATTTCCCTTGGGGTGGAGCGATGGCTGTAAGGGCAGAAACGCTTGATAAGATTGGCATTAGGCGCATATGGTCCACCGCAATCAGCGACGATTTGGCCCTGAACGCCGCATTAAGAAAGCATGGTTACCGAACAACATTTCTTCCCCAATGCACCGTCGCCACTTTCAATCAAACTGACCGGCACGAATTTCTAAGGTGGACGACTCGTCAGACTGCTCTAACTAAGGTCTACAACGAGGGCCTCTGGAATTATGCGGCGGGAGCTTACGCATTTTTCGATTTCGTGTTTCTGCTGGGCCTCATTAGCTTTGTATGTGGGGTTATGATGGCCCCATTGTGGTTGGTGCCATCAGCCTTGCTTTTCACGCCATGCCTCCTAGGCATGATGCGAAGCACCCAGCGCAACTCGACTTTCAGTCGAGCCATGCCACAATTCAAAGAAGAATTCCGGAGAGCGAAATTCAAAGAAGCAATCACAAGCCTTATTGTTCCTTGGGTTATGACATACTGCATAATTAATTCGGCCCGAACCCGTAAAATCGAATGGCGCGGTCGGATTTACAAGTTGACGGAAATGAAACCGCTTGCCTCACCGTGAAGCGTTCGTAAAACCCCTCTTCGTAAAACAGCTTGACCTAGTCATCCTCTTTGTAACCTCTATCTGCAACGCCAGATGCCGAACATGCTTCTACTGGCTTGAACTAAACCGCAAGGGCGACCTCACATTTGAGGAATTAACTAAACTCTCATCAACGATGCCTGAATTTCACGACCTTTGGGTATCCGGCGGTGAACCTTTCCTTAGAAAGGACCTTGCTGGAATAATACAACTATTCTACCGCAACAACAAGATTCGCGATGTACGCATCCCGACCAATGGGCTCCCCACCGTCCAAACTGTCCAGGTCGTGAAAGAAGTTCTGCATACATGCCCCGAACTTCACCTTGAAATCGACGTTTCAATAGATGGTCTCGGCGAGACGCACGACAAGATTAGGGGAGTCCAAGGAAACTTCGAGAAGGCCCTCGCCACAATCGCTGAACTTCAAGCTCTGAGAACTCATTGGCCCAACTTCACACTCTACATAAATTCGGTCATTACACAGGAAAATCAAAATGAAATTGCAATGATGGTCCGCTTTTTCCAGGAGAAAAGCGATCTCGATGGGCACTACTTCCAAGTCATACGCGGAGACCCAAAAGACCCAGCGCTGCAAGTAGTAGAACCACAGAAGCTCGGACGCATCTATCGAGAAGTATTACCGATTAATTTCCGATATCTCTCGAAACCCTCGCGGAAGAAATCATTGCTGGATCCATTGATGAGGGCGTATTGGAAGGCAGGGTACGCTTTCAGCTATGAGACGCAATATCGGAATTATGTTGAGCGCGCAAAGTGGAAGATGCCATGCACAGCAGGTCAAACCTCAGTAGTCATTGATTACAATGGGGATGTAAGGGTCTGCGAACTCCGAAAACCCATAGGAAACCTAAGACGTTATGGGATGAATTTCAAAGAGTTTTGGGGTTCACTGGAACGGAAGATGGAAGTACGTCAGGTGGAGCTCGATCAATGTTTTTGCACACACATCTGTTTCATGTATGATTCGATGCGACACAGCAAGAGGGTCATGCTCTGGGAGCTACCATCAACATACGTGACACAATGGATTCGTAGGATTTTTGATAAGGGTCGGCCGACCACAGTTGAGGAACCAGCGGAACCTCGAACAGCTCTGCCCTTAACAGTCGCCCCTTCGAGCGACTGATCAGATTAAACGTCTTCAGCGCTTTTGGCGCCTTTTCATAATCAAGTTCCGTAACCTTGCAATTTTGTTTAGGCTGAATTTCCTGCTGGCCGTAACAAGCACGAATTTCTTCTCCGAACGAAAGAGCAGGGCCATTATCTTCTCATGAACCAGGATTGAATACTCGGGTCTGCCGAAGAAATCTGCCAGGTCTTCAGCTTTCTGAAATGAGACCAACATCGCGATTAGGTGTGGTGTCTTTTCGAGGGGTTCGATTGGCTCAACGCCCTCACGCATGCCCCCTTCCAAGATTCGGCCGTGGCCATCCACAATGGCAGCGAAGCGGACCTGTTTATCAAAACGCATTATTTGGTCGTAAAGTCTAGGCAAACCTACCAGCTCCTACAACATTTCTCCTCTTCACAAAAAGACCTTCCGATTTCTTAACGAAGTTGGCGCCCTAAAGTCGCTTCGACCCAACCTCAGGCTCATGGAACTCTCGGAAAGGGTGCAACCTATTGGGTAGTCTTTATTTCTCTGCGCTCTTCATTCAACGCCACTTTGGGCCGGTCGTCTAGTCTGGTTAGGATACCTGCCTGACACGAGACAACAAACTGTAAACAGGTGGTCGGTGGTTCAAATCCGCCCCGGCCCACCATGAAACCTCGAATGTTTTACGGAAAGTAGTGTTCCACATAATGCATGCAAATCAGGCGACCGGATATACACTGAATAAAGAGACTTGCCCTGAAAGGGGTCACGCGCTTGTACATGGCTGGTCACATTGATACCAAGAGCGTCGCATAGACTGCAGAGTTGTCGTTTGAGAGAACTACTACTCGTAGTCACTACCGCACCGTAATGACCGCCTTTCCAGTTGCTAACGACATGGCCATCGCTGTCTATTAGGCCGCCAATGAAACCAAGAGCAAACTCCCGAGTCCATCGCTGGGTGCGCAAGAGAATTTTCGTGTGATGATGGGATAGATGGTTTCTTTCGAGCTTAACGTAATCTTCGATGAATTCATAGAAAATCTTAGACCAGACTCTAATTATGATCATGCCTCGCTCAGTTAGAAAGTTGACTTTCTTACCTGCTTTTTCAAACATTAGCGTAACGAATTGAACAATGTCCAAATCTCTTCTCCTGTTCAAAGCAATCTTGACAAGGAACTCCCCTCGAGGCTTATCCCGAATGAGACTCCCGTCTCCTACGAACATCCCTAGCAAGTAACCCAGCTGGCCTTGCCTCAGCATGTTCATCTCGATTCGCGATTGATGATTACAGAAACTCCGGCCGTGATGGTAAGCAGTTGAAAGTGGAATGCCAAGATCTTGTGCAACGTGACGAATCGACTGACCTGACTGGACTCTTGTTATGATATCGATTTTCGTTCCTTCCGGAATCAATGGCCCACTCTTCCGAATATAGAGAGTTTCTTGAAAGCAAGAAGAACCAGAGATGAATGAAAGTACTCAAGACTGCTCGAGAGTTCAAATCTCTCCCGGCCCACCAGTACAATTGTATAGGTATCCTACCAGTGTGTGCTTATCTTCAATGGCGCTTCGAGAGTCACTCGCATTAATGTGCTAATGCGTAGGCTATCTGATATCGCGACGAGGCGGCGGCACTCACTACATTATTCTCCCAATCATAATGTGCTGCTGTCATACGGCCGTTCACCCAATCACCTTGGACAATCACGTTATGACCTCTACTCCTCAATTCGTTCACGATTCCTCTGGGTATTCGCCCTTCCACGTACAGGCTGCCAAGCTCGGCCTTCCTAGGATAGAAGGAGCTTGGAAAATGCTGATTATGGAACGATGGAGCATCGATCGCTGCCTGGAGATCCATGCCGAACTCCATGAAATTGAGAAAGAATTGAAGTGCCCACTGGTCTTGTTGGTCTCCGCCAGGCGTCCCAAAGGCCAGAACAGGTCGTCTTTTCGAACTGATGAGGCTTGGAGTTAACGTTGTTCGCGGGCGTTTCCCTGGCGCCAGACAATTCGGGTGTGCAGCGTCTAATGAGAACATTTGGCCTCGTGTTCCCAGAGGAAACCCCAGACCCTCGATTACGGGAGAACTCGTAATCCACCCGCCGCTAGGGGTTGCAGAAACCATGTTACCATCTGAGTCGACGGCATCAAGGTGGGTCGTGTCACCAGTATAGAGCCGAGTACCTTCTGACACTGGGATGTGAGATCCGCTGCCTGTCCGGAGTGTTAGTGACGCCTTTCTCATGTCGATAAGCTCCTTTCTCTTCCTAGAGTAGTCCCGCGAAAGTAGTCTTGTGAGAGGAACGTCGGTGTAAAGCGGGTCACCGTAGAAAGCTTCCCGGTCCGCGAAAGCAAGCTTTGATGCTTCCGTGATTAGATGAATATAGTCGGCTGAGTTGTGTCGAAGTCGTCTTAGATCGTAGTCTTCAAGCAATCGTAACTGTTGGAGGAGAACGGGTCCTTGGCTCCAAGGTCCGCATTTATGAACGGTTACACCTTTGTAGTCTATGTTGACAGTTTTCTCTATTCTCGTTTTGTAGTCGGCGAGATCTTCCGCGGTGATTAACCCGTTGTGATATTTTCCGGTTGCATCCTTGAATGATCGTTTTGCCGCGAACTGCGCGATCTCTCGCGCTATAGGCCCTTCGTAGAAATAGTGCCTCGCTGCTTCGAGCCCCTTCTCCCTGTTCTTCCCAGCGCGGCGCTCCGCCTCCGCTAGGCTGCGAAGAGTCTTCGCCAGTTCATTTTGCCTCAGAACCTCGCCAATTCGAGGAATTCTGCCTCGCGGAAGATAGATTCTTGCAGTTGTAGGCCATTCGCTGAGAAAACGCTTGGCATGTCGCGTCACAATCTCATGAAGCGCGGCATACACCGGAAAACCTTCCTCGGCCAGTCTAATGGCGGGGGCAATCACTTCCCTGAGAGTCATCGTTCCAAAAAACCTAAGGCAAGTAATCCATGCGTCAAAGGACGCGGGGACCGTTGCGGGAAGAAGACCGTCGCCTGGAATTAACCTGATTCCGTTTCCTTCGAAGAATTCGAGAGTCGCTGCCTTTGGGGCAGGCCCTTGCCCTGATATGGCAAAGATTCTACGCTTTCTAGCAGAGTACAGAAGTATTGGGGTTTCGCCGCCGATTCCATTCATATGTGGTTCGACAACATGCAGCGCCAATCCTGCAGCAATGGAAGCATCGATTGCGTTTCCCCCGGCCAGAAGGATTTCAAATCCGGCCGATGTTGCCATATAGTTTGAAGTGGTAATGGCACCACGTGTACCCATGACGACTGGTCGGCTCTCAGACAATGATCCTTACCTGAAATCGCAACTTATGGTGTGGTGATACTGAACAGATCACTTTTGATGAGCGTAATCAGTTTTCGCTGATTGAAATCATTCTCTCCTTGACTTCTGCTTGGGCTGCGACGAGGCGTGCAACGGGGACTCTGTATGGGGAACAACTAACATAATCGAGGTTCAGTTGATGGCAGAATTCAACTGAGCTTGGCTCCCCGCCGTGTTCACCACAAATGCCAACCTTTAGCTGAGGATTGCTCTTCCTACCCGCCTCCACAGCCAGGCGCATTAACCTACCAACGCCTTCTCTGTCAAGAACCTCGAATGGGTTGGAGTTCAGGATCTTCTTGTCGAAATAGTCCTTGAAGAACTTCGCTTCCGCATCATCCCTGCTGAATGCAAATGTCGCCTGCGTGAGATCGTTTGTCCCGAAGGAGAAGAAATCAGCATAGCGGGCTATTTCGTCCGCCGTCAATGCAGCTCTAGGAACTTCTATCATAGTCCCTATCTTGTAATCGATATTGATGCGCTTCTCCTCCATCACCTTAGAGGCCACGGAGGTTATCTTTTCGCGCAGGAATCGAATCTCATTGGCAGCTCCAACAAGGGGGAGCATGATCTCCACCCGAACTCTAACTCCTTCGCGTTGCAATTCGCCTGCGGCTTCGAAGATAGAGCGAGTTTGCATTTCGTAAATTTCAGGGTGGCTTATCGCAAGTCTGCAGCCCCTATGGCCTAGCATTGGATTATGTTCAGCCAATGTCATGACTTTCCTGAGCATTCGTTCCTTCGAATCCAGCAAATCCGCGTCGGCGCCTGTCGCCTTCAGCGAGGCAACTTCGGCTGTCAATTCTTCGTATTTGGGTAGAAACTCGTGGAGTGGAAGATCCAATAATCGGATCGTAACTGGTAGGTCATGCATATTGCGCAGTATTTGTTTGAAATCCTCCTTCTGTAGAGGCCTCAACTTCTCCAGAGCGCGAAACCGCTCCTCTTCGGTTGTCGAGAGGATCATCTCTTGGACAATGGGAAGCCGGTCCTGTGCGTTGAACATTCGTTCGGTTCGACAAAGGCCAATCCCGCCAGCCCCAAACTGCCTAGCCACGATAGCCCCTTCTGGAGTGTCAGCGTTCCCCCTGACTCCGAGCTTTCTAGTCTCATCAGCCCAGGTTAACAATTGCTGGGCTTCATCACTTAGCTTCGGTTCAATTGTGGGCACAACGCCGAGTAGCACATTACCAGTGGTCCCATCGATTGTGATTATGTCATTCTTGTTTACCGTAACCCTGCGCGTCTGCAAGGAATCAGTGGCCAGATCAATGCTTATCTGTTCGCAACCAACGACGGCGGGCTTTCCCATCCCTCGGGCCACAACCGCGGCATGAGATGTCATCCCTCCCCTGCTCGTGAGCACTCCCTTAGCGGCAACCATACCGTGAATGTCCTCCGGTGTAGTCTCCTCCCTAACGAGTATGACGTCCTCTCCGTTGGAGCCCAAAGAGTAAGCTTCGTCAGTATCGAAAATCACTTTCCCAGTTGCAGCACCAGGCGACGCTGGTAAGCCAGTAGCTATCGGTTTGGCATTGAAGCTTGGATCAATCTGCTTGTGGACAAGTTGTTCGAGATGCGAGGGCAGAATCCGAAGCAGTGCCTGTTGCTTCGTAAGCAGCTCTTCCTTGACCATATCGGCAGCGATTCGGACGGCGGCAGTGGCGGTTCGCTTCCCTGAGCGGGTTTGAAGGATGAATAGCCTTCCTCTTTCAACTGTGAATTCGATATCTTGCATTTCCCTGAAATGGTGTTCCAGGAGTTTGCACACATCGAGCAATTGGCTGTAGACGGTGGGCATTTCATCGGCTAGTTGGGCTATTGGTTTAGGCGTTCTGATTCCGGCAACGACGTCTTCGCCCTGCGCGTTCAAGAGAAACTCGCCAAATAGCTTTGGTTCACCCGATGAAGGGTTTCTCGTGAAACAAACGCCGGTCCCTGAATCAGTGCCCATGTTTCCGAAGACCATGGACTGAACATTGACCGCCGTCCCAAGCGTTTCAGGAATCTTGTTGGTCAGACGGTAGAAGACCGCCCGTTGCCCATTCCATGATCGGAAGACTGCCGCAACTGCCATCTGCAGCTGGATCCTGGGGTCCTCGGGATAGGCCTGTCCCGTCTCCTTTTCGATAAGACCTTTGAATTCTTGAACTAGTGTCGCCCAGGTCTTCGCGTCGACTTCAACATCAGATTTCAAACCCAACCTTTCTTTGCTTTGTCGAATGATTGATTCGAAAGCGTCGCCCCTAACTCCGAGTACTACTTTGCCGAACATCTGAACGAAACGTCTGTAGGCGTCGTACGCAAATCGTTCGTTACTCGTCTGTCGGATGAGCCCGTTCACTGTTTTGTCGTTCAGACCAAGGTTAAGTACCGTATCCATCATTCCCGGCATTGAGATTGGTGCACCGGACCGAACGGAAACCAGCAGCGGATTTGCAGCGTCTCCGAAGGTTCTTTGGGTTCTCGATTCAATGGTTTTCATTTTCACGCGGATTTCGTCTTCAAGCCCATCTGGGAACTCTGACCCGTGAGAATTGTAGTAGTTGCATGCCTCGGTTGTTACGGTCATGCCAGGTGGGACAGGGAGGCCGAGGCCTGTCATCTCTGCTAAATCTGCCCCCTTGCCGCCAAGGAGGTTCCGGAGCTTCGTGCTGCCTTCTTCGAACAAGTAAACGTACAAACCGTTTCTCCTCAAGAACTGCTATACTGAGCTCTAGTGCGCATCTCGCAGAAGTGGCGATAGGCTTTGGTAATCGTGTTCGATTTAAAGGCCGCCTATCAATCTAAATTCTCGTAATTACCCTACGTAGATATTACTTATTCTGAAGGTTTCCGCCCAGAAGTGTTACGTTTCAAAGAAACTGAGAGAGGAATTGAAACATGGGTCCCCTTCTACTTTGGTTCGAACAAATCAGTAAGCAAGATGTTCCACTCGTAGGCGGTAAATCTGCAAGCCTGGGCGAAATGACTTCCAAGACGAAGGTTCCGATACCTTACGGCTTCGCCCTTACTGCTGATGCGTACAGGTTGTTCCTAGCGAAGAATGGGCTGGAATCTAAGATCGCTACTTCCCTGAAGGTTTTGAAGGACCCAAACGACACGATCACACTTCAGAAGGTTGGTGCTGAAATTAGGGGGATGATTGGTTCCGCAACGATGCCGAAGGAACTTGAACAAGTCATAGTCGACGGCTATGAGAAACTCGCCGAACGAGAGAAAGTCAAGAACCCGTTCGTCGCCATTAGAAGCTCTGCAACTGCTGAAGACCTGCCCGACGCGAGCTTCGCAGGTCAACAGGAGAGCTACCTTAACGTTACTGGAGTAGGCAACGTGATTAAGAGCGTCAAGGAATGCTATGCGAGTCTGTTCACAGACCGCGCGATCTTCTACAGAGTTCAGAAAGGCTTCGAACACGCGGACGTCGCACTTTCTGCAATAGTGCAAATGATGTGTTACTCCGAATCCAGCGGCGTTATGTTCACCATGGATCCAACCAATGGCGATGAATCCCTGATCCTGCTTGAAGCATCCTATGGGTTAGGAGAGTACGTCGTGAAGGGCACTGTCACTCCTGACGACTACTACGTAGATAAGGGGAGCTTGAAAATCATCCGAAAGGAAATACCCACGAAAACTATCATGCTTGTGAGAAATAAGATCGGGGGAACAGAGGAGAAGAAGGTTCCAGACGATCTCAAGGATCGGCAAGTAATCACAGATGAAGAAGTAATTGAACTAGCCAAATACGCGTTGACTATTGAACAACACTACGGCCATGTAATGGACATTGAATGGGGACTTGACTCACAGACCGGAAAACTCCTAATACTGCAAGCTAGACCCGAAACAGTTTGGTCCCTCAAGAAGAGCCCAATTAAGAAACCCACGCCTCTCGTTGCGGCGGAGAAGAAAATTATCCTTAAGGGGCTTCCATCATCGCCTGGGCGCGGAGCGGGTAAGGCACACGTTATCCTAACAGTAGATCACGTAAGCGACTTTCAGAACGGTGAAGTCCTCGTCACAGAAATGACCACACCCGACTGGGTGCCGACAATGAAGAAGTCAAAGGCAATCGTCACCGATGCCGGCGGTATGACATGCCATGCCGCCATTGTGAGCCGCGAATTAGGAATCCCCTGCATAACGGGAACCAAAATTGGAACTCACACGATACATACCGGGGAAGAGGTGACAGTTGACGCAAAGATGGGTCTCGTGTACGAGGGAATAGTGCTAGAAAGCCCGGAGCTCGAAACGAAACCTCAACCGGCAGCAGATGGATTGGCGGCTTTCAAGGACCCAACTGTTACCGGAACAAAGATCTTCGTCAACCTTGGTGAACCAGAGTTAGCCAACAGAATCGCACAGTTACCAGTCGACGGCGTGGGCCTACTACGGATGGAATTCATCGTAAGCGATCATGTCAAGAAGCATCCTATGATGCTTATTGAACAAAAGCACCCTGAAGAATTCGTTGACAAGTTGTCAACAGGACTTGAAACGATCTGTAGGGCATTCTACCCGAGACCGGTAGTTTTGCGCTTCAGCGACTTCAAAACGAACGAATACGCAACACTCGAAGGCGGAGAAAAATATGAGGGTGCCATCAAAGAAGCTAACCCGCTGATCGGTTGGAGAGGCGCGAGCCGGTACACTGACCCGAGGTTCGAGCCAGCATTCAAGCTTGAGATTGCTGCGGTCAAGAAAGTCAGAAACGAGATGGGTATGACAAACCTTTGGTGCATGATCCCCTTCAACCGCACGGTGAACGAATTTGTGAAAATCCGTGAGCTCCTCCGACAGGAAGGGTTGGTGCAGTCAGAGGATTTCAAACTCTGGATTATGGCAGAAATTCCCAGCAACATAATATTGGCTGATGAGTTCTGCAAGGCTGGTGCGGACGGTTTCTCAATCGGCAGCAATGACCTAACAATGCTGATACTCGGCGCCGACAGGGACAATGAAGTCTTGGCGCCATTATTTGACGAAAGAAACCTCGCTGTTAAACGAGCAATCAAAGAACTCATCGACACAGCTCACAGCTACGGTAAGACCGTAAGCATCTGCGGCCAAGCGCCGAGCGTCTATCCTGAATTCGCGAAGTTTCTTGTTGAATCAGGTATAGATAGCATCTCCGTGAACCCAGACGTCATAGTCCACACACGAAGGATGGTTGCCCAAGTCGAACAGAGAGTCGTTCTAGACGCTGCAAGAAAGCAATGCGCAGAGAAGAAGAGTTAGGACTTCATATCCCCACAGCGATGGGGCTCTCACGTGTTCCCTGATTAGCTGTGATCCCACCACAGGTTGTGGCAGTTAGCGCATACAACTTGGGTGAACTCTTCAAACGCAGGCAAATATTCAATCCGCACTTCGGAGGTGTTTCTCTGTTTCAATTGTATTCGTCGACTTCCGCAGGCCGGACAAACTCGCATCATGTGGGTGACCGCTAGCCTTCACAGAATAATGTAATACAATTAAAGGATTTCTGGTAATACTTCTCTACCCAATAATAGTCGTCGCAGTATGACCTTCTACGCATCACATATCCGCAGGACTCGTGAACGAGTTACTCTCTGCTTGAGTAATTACACGCAGAGGTAGGCTAGTCTTCTTTGTGGCAATAGGGCGCGCTAAGTTTGCTGCGACTTGTTCTCTGGACTAGCTTTGGTCCCACCAAATGTTCACGCAGTTCGCGCATTTGATCTGAGCTGCTTGCTCCTGAGACATTACGAATTCCAAGTCCCTGCTTCCGCAAGCCGGGCATGTATCCATTGAACATAAACCGAGTACGAATTGACCGTAATACAGTTAAAGGATATGGTGTATTACTAGTTAGCCATGAAACGCCGTTTCAGTATGACCATAGACCCATTGCTCATGCATAAAGTGGACTTACTTGTGGACGGTGCACGCTTTACCAACCGATCCCAGACAGCAGAATTTCTTTTGAAACTTGGAATGGAACAATTTCGCCCGGAAAGGACAGCATTAATCCTGTGCGGTGGGCTTGAAACTCGAGTCAGGCCAACCTCCTTCTCGACACCCAAAGCTCTTCTGCCGATAGGATACCAAGCATTGATTGAGTACCAAATTGAGTACCTGAAACGATACGAATTTGATAGGATTGTACTGGCAGTAGGCTACCTTCAGGAACAAATTGTGCGCTACTTGGACGAGCACCGGCTTGGGATACGATTGCGTTTCAGCTTCGAGAAAGAACCCCTGGACACAGGAGGCGCTATCAAGAATGCTGAGCAGTTGATAAACTCCGATTTCCTCGCCCTCAATGGCGACGTGATTTTTTCAGGACTCGACCTTGACAAATTAATATACGCTCACAAGAAATCTAACTCGCTTGCCACAGTTGTTTTAGCGAAGACGAAGACACCGACAAGGTTCGGCGCCGTAGAACTCGATAACGATAACAGAGTTGTAAGCTTCGTTGAGAAACCGCGGAAACAAACAACTGGTGAAGTTTGGGTAAATGCTGGCGTCTACGTGATTCGCCCGTCCGTCTTCGCCAAGATTCCAAAGGGAAGGCGAACCTCGCTCGAGTTAGATGTGTTTCCTAAGCTCACGCGGGAAGGCACAATCTTCGGTTACAAGCATGAGGGCTACTGGGCGGACGTTGGGACACCCGAGGACTATCTGCGAGTTCAAAAAGACCTCCTCACAGGAGTCCTGAAGCCGCAGGAATCAATAGCAGAGAACGCCTGAAACTCTTCTCGCTTTGAAAGGCTACGATAGATAGGATATTCTTCGTTTCAGGTCCTTTAGAATCTCGGCTTGTTGATTCTGCATTACGTCGGACGGAAGTGCATGCTTCGCTTCCCCCTCACTGCTGATACATTCTGGAGCCTCTTCTCCGACTAGAGCTTCAAACATCTTCTGCCAGACCGTTGGGGCCTCTTTCGGGAGCGCGTACCCAATCAGAGCAGAAGCAACAACCGTCCACGTTCTCGCAACATTGGCTATATTGTATCCGCCGCCGCCAAAAACTACGAGGCGGCCGCCAGCAACCTCATGAGCTAATTCATGAACGATCTTCCCGACTTCTCCGTACGACTTGGTGGTGAGCTGCAAGTGAGCAAGTAGGTCGTTTGCGTGCGCGTCCGCTCCGCATTGGAGTAGCAGGATTTTCGGCTTATACTTCCTTACTGCGGCGGGAACGATCTCCCGGAACAGCTCCATGTACGGCTCGTCGCCCGTTAAGGGGGACAATGGTATATTGATCTTAAGTCCGGAGGCATTACCTTCCCCTATTTCGTCCGTGAAGCCAGTACCAGGAAAAAGATGGTGGCCGTCTTCGTGGAAGTCTATGTCCAAGACCCCAGCGTCTGAATAGAAACCATACATTACTCCATCTCCATGATGCGCATCCACGTCCAAGTAGAGGATCTTCTGCAGGGAGTATTTTTTCTTCAGGTAGGCGATCGAGATAGCTGGGTCGTTAAAGATACAGAAACCTGAAGCGTGGCTTGGATGAGCATGGTGTAGCCCACCAGAAATGTTCATGGCATGAGTTACCTGACCGGACATTACCATATCAACCGCCTTCAGAGACGCGCCGACCGCGAGTGCTGACGCCTCATAGCAACCTTTGAAGACGGGAGTGTCCCCTAAATCGAGAAAGCCTTCGCCCGTCTTGCTAACTTCATGGATTAGGTTGACATAATCTTCATCATGGAAGAGCATAAGTTCATCAGAGCTCGCCTCACGTGGTTCGCAAATCACCACGTTTGGCGAAGCAAGTAACTTGACTGAACTCATCAGCTCGAAGGTCAACTTCAGTCTAGTAGGTTTCAATGGATGAGTCGGCCCAAAATTGTACTGCTGGAAGGCGTCGCTGTAAACCATGCCGAGGCTCTGCGTCAATAAGGTAAACCTCCAGAAAAGCGCCTACATCCACTTTGGATATGGGGCGTTTGTTATGCGTTTGGGTTGTTTTTCAGTGACCTAAACTTAAATAATCCATACGTAATATCCGCAATATAGTGCATTAGAATGCTACACTCCCCAACCACCATGAAGATTACGTTGACTGAGAAGGCTGCTGAGAAAGTCAAAGCGGCGATGGAGAAGCAAGGCAAAGAGAACGTCGGGCTGCGCCTCTATGTTTCGGGCGGTGGCTGCAGCGGCTTCCAGTACGGTTTGGCCTTCGACAACCAGACCGACGGCGACAATGTCATTGAAGCTCACGGAGTAAAACTTCTAGTTGACGAACAAAGTGCGCAATACGTGGATGGATCTGAAGTCGACTATGTTGAATCAGTCATGGGTGAGGGCTTCAGGGTAAACAACCCGAATGCAACCGAGACCTGTGGTTGCGGTCACTCATTCAAACCAAAGTAATCAACAAACCGTAACTTTTTCGCCGATTCTTTTTCTGCGCTCAAGACCTGAGCGAGGCCTATGTGTATTCACCAGATTTCCTAATCCTTACCCCGGCTCAATCGTGGAGGGCGGTTTCGAGGTTATAGCGTATGTCACCCAGGTTACGCCAGGCACTTCCCCCGTAATTCGGCTGCTGAGCTCCTCCATGACATCAGACGAAATTCTAGCCCAGTCTGCGGTCATACCGTCCGATGATTCGACGATACGGACAGTTACAACATGCCCTAATTGGCGTTGATCGCCAAGCACTCCGACTACTAGATCATCGCCTACGATAGCGAATGCTTGCCAGACTGAGTCGTAAAGGCCATGGCTGGCTACGACTTCCTCCACTATTGCGCTAGCGTTTCTACAGATGCGAATCTTCTCCTCCGTCACATCTCCAACAATCCGAACCGCTAGACCAGGACCTGGGAATGGGTGTGTTTTCACAATCGCCTCAGGGAGACCAAGTTCTCGTGCAATCTTGCGAACTTCGTCCTTGTACAGAAACTTTAGCGGTTCAAGAATCCTAAACCTCGACCACTCTGGAATCCCCCCAACATTGTGATGAGTTTTGATCCGAGACGCGATGCTACCAGTCCCCGCGCTTTCAATGACATCTGGGTAGAGCGTTCCTTGAACTAGCCACTGAAAGGTCCCGATTTTCGAACTCTCTTCGTCGAAGACTTTGATGAATTCTTCACCAATAATCTTCCGCTTCTGTTCAGGGTCAGCCACACCTTGGAGGCGTTTGAGAAATCTTTCAGAAGCGTCCACATAGCGTACATCGAGTTTGAGTCTGTCCCGCAAAGCCCTTAGGACTACCTTCTCCTCATCTTTCCTCAAGAGGCCGTGATTTACGAAAATACTCGTTAGCCGTTTGCCGACGGCCCTCTGTACTAGAACTGCGGTAGTTGTTGAGTCGACTCCTCCGCTTACAGCCGATAGGACGTCGGCATCGCCAACTTCGGAGCGAATTTGTTGGACTGCGGTTTCGATTATCGACTTTGGATTCCAGCTCTGGGAACAAGAGCTTATTTTCGTCGCAAAATTCCTTATGATTTCCAAGCCCTTCTCTGTGTGTGCGACCTCCGGATGAAACTGCACCCCGTATAATCGGCGTGAGGGATTCCGTATGGCGGCAGTTTTGCAATTCTCTGAGCTGGCCATAACCTCGAAGCCGTCGGGTAGAGTTTCTGCATAATCCCCGTGGCTCATCCATGAAGCGATGGGGCTGTTGATTCCTTGGAACAGATCCGAGTGGTCAATTATGTTCAGCTGTGTTTTTCCATATTCTCGGCGCTCTGTCGCCTTCACGCGACCGCCCAACATTTGAACCATGACCTGCAGGCCGTAGCAGATCCCCAGTACAGGTATCCCTAACCGAAAAATCTCGGGGTCACATTTGGGAGCATTCTCGTCGTATACGCTGGCTGGACCGCCGGAGAGAATAATACCATTCGTTTTCAGTTTCAGGATATCTTGCGATGTCATTGTGTATGGCAGTAGTTCTGAATAGACTTCACATTCTCTTACTCGGCGAGCGATGAGGTGAGAATATTGGCCTCCGAAATCAAGAACCGCTATTAGATCTTTGGGCATCGCCCATCGGGATGTCTTGCTGGAATTCAAACATTAAGATTGCCGAAGACCTGATTCGTTTCTACTTTATACGCCTCAGGCCTTTAGGATAACGCAATGCCAGGTCAGCGTACGCTTCCTTGTACTTAGTCCAAAGTTGTTTATCGGCGTCTACAACGTCTCGAATAACTTTCGCGGGAACCCCGACGGCAACTTTACCGTCAGGAATCGTTTGATGGCTAGCCACTACTGCCCCCTCACCTATGATGCTCCAGACTCCAACTGTCCCGTAATCGCTGACGATTGCGCCAACGCCAATCACAGCATAGTCCTTGATTGTGCAGTTGTGAAGAAGCGCCCCGTGCCCGATTTGAACGTGGTTGCCGACTTCACATTTTTCATTGATCCTTGCGTGGAGGACACAGTTTTCTTGTATGCTCGTTTTTTCACCTATTGTAATCGTCCCGTAATCTCCCCTGATTCTAGCGCCTGGACCAATGTAGCATTGCGGCCCTATTGTAACATCGCCTAGAACTTTTGCGTCTTCGTCGACGTACGCGTTGGATGCTATTGTTGGAATACGCCCTTCAAATTCGTATATTCCCACCTAAGCCACCTTAACGTATTACTTTGAATGGCTGTTCTTAAGATGCGCTTTGGGTGACACGCCAGCAAATGAGCGTGGCGCGGAACGAATTGTAACAGATTTCGTTTTGAGTTAACTCTAAGCAACTGACCCTATCCGCGCTTCAAGTTGGTTCTTAGGTAGTACGCCAACTATGCGGTCCACTTCACTGCCATTCTTCATCACAAGCAGTGTGGGTATCGCCCTAATGCCAAACTTTTCAGCAGTCTCTGGGTTGTCGTCAACATTCAGCTTTCCAAACACGACCTTCCCGCTGTACTCCTTCGCAAGCTCCTCCACCACGGGTGCGATTGCGCGGCACGGAGCACACCAGGCCGCCCAGCAATCAACTACAATTAGAGGGTAATTCTTGACCGTTTGCTCAAAGTTCCTATCACTGATAACAATCGGTTTGTCTATGCTCGGTGTTGACATCCGCCCAACCAGCTCACGTAATTTCTTTTCGCGTATTTGCTCAAGCTCGTCCAAAATTCGGACCTCTCGCACGAGCGAGAACGAACACGTTCTCTTTCGTTATAAATCTACCCCGTAACTAACCAATTAAGCTAATACTTTTCAAGTCCATGATTCAAGAACAAGACGGTCTGAAAAGTTAGTGAACGGTTGACCCCACCGAGGGGAACGGCCTCGCGCCGTCTGAAGGTGAACTCTTTGAGCTCACTGGTTTGCTAGTCAACCTTAAGAGCCCAACGCATGGTAAACCGGAACTAAAACCGTGAGTGAAATGCCTCTCGATTTTGGTTTTAGCGAAGAGCAGGAACTTTTCCGTAGAACTGTTCGAGAATTTGCCAAGAAGGAAGTCGCACCGAAAATTAGAGACGCGGAACGAAAGGGCGAATTCCCTTGGGAACTCTACCGTAAAATGGGCCAGAATGGCCTCTTGGGTTTGAGGTTCCCCAAGCAGTTCGGCGGCCAGGAAGCTGACGCAGTCACTATGGGAATTCTCGTCGAGGAAATCGCGCGTGCAGGATGGCAGATTCCGCTAGGCGATATCATGGGGGAGATTCTATCGTTGCATGGGCCGGAGAACTTGAAACGGGAGTGGCTGCCGGCGATGGCGAAGGGTGAAAGATTGCTTGGAATCGCGAACACGGAACCCTCCGCGGGGTCGGATGCTGCTTCCATTACTACGCGTGCAATTCGGAAAGGGGATAACTATGTGCTTAATGGCGAGAAGCAATGCATCACTGGCATAAACGAATGTGGAGCGTATTGTGTTCTCGCTAAGACGGACCCAGAGGGTGGAGCAAAGGGCGTTAGCATGTTTTTCGTTGAGATGGACAGGTCGGGAATAGAAAGGTATGACCTCGATGCACTTGGGTGGAAGTTGTTCTCCTTCGGAGGTTTCGTGTTGAAGGACGTGACGATTCCAGTTGCCAACTTGATTGGGGAGGAAGGAAAAGGATTCTATTACGTGATGGAAACTTTCGACCTCATGCGATCGCTAATAGCAGTATGGTGCGTTGGCATGGCCGAAGCGGCCCTAGACGAAAATATCGATTACGTGAAGCAACGTACAGCCTTTGGACGACCTATCGGGAAATATGAATCAGTCCAATCCCGAATTGTTGAAGGTTACACGAGGCTCGAAGCCGCCAGGCTGCTCTGTTACAAGACGCTTTGGTCTAAAGACAAAGGTGAGAAGATAACGAAGTACTCAGCTATGATCAAATGGTACGTGCCGGAACTATGCTTCGAAATCGTAAACGACTGCCTTCAAAATCGAGGCGCAATCGGCTTCACGACTCAATGCCTGGACGAATACAGATTGAGAGAAATACGTGGAGCAATGATCGGGGACGGAACGACGGACATTAACAAAATCGTTGTCGCCCGCGAATTGCTTGGCAAAGAGTTCCTCCCCTACCGCTGACTCTAAGCCCTCCGCCTAGAATCGGTTCGAGGCGGAACTCGGAATTACTATTTGCCTTCGCTGACAATGGTAGTTAGGGTGGACCGAATCTTGTCCAGCCTGCGGACTTTCCAGGTGATGACTTCTTTCAGGCGATCCATTGTATCTGTTTCAATCTTTGCCACTATGTCGTAGACGCCGTATACGAAATAGGACTCTTTAACCTCGGGAACTTGACGTAGGTCTTTTAAAATCTCATTCTCTGAGCCAGCGTCAATATTCATGAAGACGAAAGCCTTTGGCAATGACTTAAACCTCACCAAGAATACTATCGATGAGCATTATGAGATTATCCCTAGAGGTATTATGGTCAAGGTTGGGGGTATAAAGACGCCAATACAGCCCCAATTACTGATTCAACAGGTAGAGGAATTGATACGGAGGCGTTCTTCGACCGACCGAAGGATGGGCTACCTATGGATGGTTGTGCCCATACTGCCGATTTTGATGGGGATTGGCCTTGCAGTCTCATTCATCGGAATCCTTGTCTCGGTTGTCTCAAGAATTGGCAGCCTTCAGCAACCTGAAGGTGCCATTACAGCTGCGAGCGAAATTCTTGCGCTATACGGTTTCGCAATTGTGTCATTTTACATCATACTCGCGTTTGGAGCTTTTGCTATCTACTACATGATTGAAAGAAGAAACGGCCATTTCAGGAGACAGCAACGACTCTTTTCGACTCTTCAAAAATACTTAACTTCGAAGACAAGCGTAGCGGGGAACGAAAATGCCTTCCGCCTCTGGCAATCGTCGGAGGAATCAATATTAGAAGAGCGCGATCGGCCTGCCGGTCTTTGGTCTGTACTGTACCTGTTTGTGACACCAGTTGTCGGCCTGATTGTGGCCTTCAACCTTACCCAGGACTTGCGCAGACACGAGGAACTTCAGGCCAACTACCAAACAACCCTGCTCGGAGCCCTAAACGAGGCAGGCATCGTACCTTCAACCCTTCCTCCGTCTAGGCCTCACAAGAGAGACCCGTTACTTTTCATGATATTGACCGCGATAACGGGCGGGCTTTTTTGGATATATTGGTTCTACACACTTTTGAAAGACTATAATCAACATTTCCAAGACCAAGCGCTATATGAAGACCAGATTCTTGCCCTTCTGAGGCCTCAGTCACCAACTAGAAAATGCGTAACTTGTGGCGGGGCTGTACCGGAAAGCGCGAAGTTCTGCCCTCACTGCGGGACGCAGCAAGCGAGTTAGTGCCTTCAATGTCAATTACCGCAGCCATACGCGGGGCCCTCGTTCGAAACAAGCTTTTGATCTCAGCGGTCGCGATAACGTTCTTCGCAATAATCATTCTGACGGCGGTAATTGCATACGCCGTTCTCTTGACATCTCCGGAACTAATGAAAGGCCTCGAAGATCTAGTCGGCTCGACTAGGGCTTATGTTGCAATACCCCCACCCTATACGAAGGGCCTTTACTTTTTGATTTTTCTAAACAACATCGGACATTTCTGGAATCCTCTTAGAATATGGGTTTGGGCCCCTTTCATCGGCGCCTTTAGTTTGGGTTACGAACTGCTTGCAAATGCTGTCGTGATAGGTGCAGTTATCTCTTTTACTAATATCACAAAAGGTGCAATGTACACGATCGCTGGTTTAACGCCTCATGGGGTCTTCGAGATCCCGGCGTTCATACTGGAGTTTGCTGGACTTGCACGCTGGCACATTACGACTACGCGGTCGTTATATGAAAAGTTGAGCGGCCGTAGCGTGAACCGGCCGCTTCTAAAGGAGGGAGTTAGCGATACGCTATTGCTCTCATTGTTGTCGGTAGTTCTGTTCGCCATCGCCGCCTACTTTGAATCGTACGTGACGCCACGTTTCTTAGGCCTTTAGCTCTAGGCTTACGCGAATTGGTAAGTTACTTGCACTGTGACTGTTACTTGTAACGTGCCTGGTTGTATCGGTGTTGGTTGTAAAGCGGCATTGAAGGTTAAGGAGTTTGGTTGGTAGCTGTAGCCGGGCGACACTGATATTGGACCGACTATGCTGACGCCTAGATTCGAAGCCATCGCTCGCGCTTGACCATTTGCGTCCTGAAGCGCTTGTCCTAATGCCTGTTCCTGAAGTGTTGTTAGTGCCGTGCTCGAGAGGGTAAACATGATTCCCTGCACTTCGTTTGCTCCGGCAGAGACAGCGGCGTCCAGCACTTTGCCGACCAAACTGAAGTCTTTCAACGTGATTTGAATCGCATTCCGTGCGGTATACCCGACAACCTTAGAGGAGGTCGTTTGATCGTAAACCGGTGACAACGTGTATGACACTGTTTCAATCGAGTTCTTGTCAATTCCCAGGTTGGTTAGGGCCGCGAAGACATTTGCCATAGTTGCCGCGTTGTCGGCAGCAGCTTGAGTCGCAGATGTCGCTTGTGTTTGGACGGCCAAAACCAATATTGCCTCATCGGGCGGCGCACTTAGGGTTGCTGTACCAGTAACTTCAATCGTCTTCGGAGTCGCGTTTTGACCGATAGTTTGAACGGTTGGAGGCCGAACAAGGGCTATCGCACTGATGAGGACAATCGCGACCATAGCGACAGCGGCCAAATAGTAGAGCCTTCTACTCACAATTTCACTCATGCATTGCACCTCCTGCTTTTCTGACTCAGCTGCATGATGAGCACCCTCGCATTAATGCCGCGCTTTTGAACAAGCCGTTCACAGTTTAGAACAGAGGTCAGCAGCACACAGGCGTCTTTAATGGACAGGTTCATGGTGAATAAGCCGTCGTGGAAGACTGCATCCTTTGGAGTTTAGGGTTGAAATCTTATCTTGACGCCCTCGAGGTTGCCCTTAGTTCCGTGACCAAAGTTGTTTAAGGTATTCATAACGAACCGTGTAATCGAGCGAATTGCACGCGACGTGAACCGGCCCTTCGAGCGAATAGGCCTGCTAATGGGAGCCTTAGAGGACGATTCGCTTTGGGTCAATGACATCATAGCCGGAGGGAACGAAACAAATGAAGTTTCCTGCGTTTTTCCGCCCCAGCGCCTTGCACAGGTCGCAAGCGATATCGTTGAAGGAAAAATAGAGGGACGCATTGTGGGATGGTACCATTCTCATCCTGGTCACGGCCTCTTTCTCTCACAGACGGACCTCCAAACTCACATGGGCTTCTACCAATTCTCGCCCTACGCGTTGTCCCTAGTTGCAGAACCAAGTTCTGGGGAGTTTGGCATTTGGATATACGAGAACGGAGTAGGCGTGGTGCAGCTACCCATTAACTACATTCACATCATTTGAGACCGTGATATTTTCGAGTGCGCTTCTTTCTGGCTTCGCGGATTAGGATCCTTTGAATCTTTACGGCCGACTGGATCCTACAGGAACGGAGCTTCTTGACCGTTCCACTCCATAGGTCCGCTAACATGTATTCTGGGTAGCCTCTGCGGTGGTATTCAATTATCTGGAGGAGTATGTCCAACTTGTCGGCGGCGTGGACAATTCTAGATTCAAAAGTTTTTTCCGCTTCGAATTCTTTCTGAAGGGCTGAATAGCTTTGATGGAGCTTAGGATTCTGCAAGCCGTCGACTATGTGCCTCCAAGCTGAGTGGTCCAGATCCCTTTTGATAGCCGCGCCGCTCGGACCTAAGTATTCTAAGTACGCCTTGCTAATGTCGAAGGTTAAGGATTCGGACAAATCATGTAGAAGGGCTAATCGCAACACGCGCTCTATGTTCACATGTTCTCCTCGCTGCGCTTCGAGATCTGAGATGAGGAGGGCGAGCGAACAAGTTGAAAATGAATGGTCTGCAACTGATTCAACATCCTGCAATGATATTCCGTGTGTAATCCACCCGCTTCTTGGAATGGACTTCATCCTGGGCAAGCTAAGCACGAATGGTAAGATTGTTTTCGCCTCCTCAAGTTACCCTAACAGGTTCCGCCTCGTCGGGTAGACGTCATTATTGTCTGAGAACCCGGAGAGGAGGATTCAAGGATTTTTGCTTTGCGACAGCCCGCTACTTTGGCCTCAACCTAGAATGCAAAGATGAAATATCACTTAATCTATCTAACCTGTGAGTGTCCATGACCTCTGTCCAGCAAGTTATCGAATCCTCAAAACGTGATCACGATCGTTATCTAGCGGAATTCAGAGAGTACCTCTCAATTCCGAGTATCTCTACACTTTCCGAACATAAGCAAGACGTTCAACGTTGCGCTGAATGGTTTGCAAATCAGTTGAACGGCATAGGTTTCAAGAAAGTTGAGATTCTTGCCACCGCTGGACATCCAGTTGTCTACGGTGAGTGGCTTGACGCTCCAGGCAAACCCACCGTTTTAGTGTACGGCCATTATGATGTTCAGCCAGTTGATCCTTTGAACGAGTGGGCTTCACCTCCGTTTGAACCTTCGGTGCGGGGAGACAATATTTACGCTCGTGGGGCTTCTGATATGAAGGGACAGGGTCATGCAGTTCTGAAGGCCTTGGAGGCATGGCTAAAATCAGGGGGCTTGCCGGTCAATGTGAAGATGTTCTTCGAGGGTGAAGAGGAGATTGGTTCGCGAAACCTCGAACCATTTGTGGAAAAGTACAAGAGCAAACTGAAATGTGATGTTGTCCTAAACTGCGATTCACAGATCCTAAGAGCTGACTTGCCTTCCCTTGTATACGGGCTTCGTGGCTTGGGATACTTCGAGGTCTGGGTTTATGGGGCGAAGAGTGACCTGCACTCAGGAGTTTTTGGGGGAGCAGTCCATAACCCGGCGCAAGTGCTCTGTGAATTAATTGCAGGAATGCACGACGCAAATGGGCATATCACTTTGCCTGGATTCTATGATAAGGTCCGTGTTCTCTCAACAGAAGAACGCGCTGAATTGGCGCGCATACCAATCTCCGACCAAGCTTGGCAAGAGATGACCGGGACAAAGCTGCTGTACGGAGAGAAAGGATTCACGACTGTTGAGCGGATTGGGGGCCGACCTACTCTCGAAGTAAACGGGCTCCTCTCCGGGTTCACTGGCGAGGGATCGAAGACCGTCTTGCCCGCAAAGGCCATGGCAAAGATTTCAACGCGGCTTGTTCCCGAACAGGACAATAGGGCTGTGGAGAATCAGTTGAAAGAGTATTTGCGCAAGAATGCGCCTCAAACCGTGACCTGGGAGGTCAAGAATCTCACGAGCTCCCCGGCTGTTCTTGTTGATCGAAACACGCCAGCTATGCGAGCAGCTGCGTCAGCCCTACAAGCGACTTTTGGAGTTAGGCCGCTCTTTCAACTCCAAGGAGGTAGCGTTCCCGTGGTGAACATGGTCAAAACCAAACTTGGCGTTGACTCAGTTCTATTGGGATTCGGCCTACCTGACGACAATATCCACGCCCCTAACGAGAAACAGCACCTGCCCACCTATTATCGTGGAATCGAATCCTACATCCGCTTCTTTGATTTAGTTTCACAGAAATAGAGACGCAGCTTCAAAATCAATAAGCAGATCAGCCAAAGAAGGATCCCTTCCCATAGTCGGGCGTTTCCTGATTCGCCTGGGTCTCAACGACAGATTCCGAACTCATTATCCCCTCAAGCTTGGTGGCCTCAGAAACTGACGTGAAGAGTTCCCTGACGTCCTTGCCTTCGAAGAATGCGACGACATCGAATCTACCGAAGACCGCATATGCTTCCGTGACATAAGGTATGCGCTTAAGTTCCGCAGCGAGCCTAGCCGCGTCTGGAACTTTGCCCCCGCTCTTGATAAACATCACAGCATGGACCATAGATCAGACCTCCGCGGCAACCAATGTTTCAGTTGTTACGACATCCGCCAAGTCCCCCATCCTAGTTCCAAGAGCCGCAAGCGCCTTCATGTCCTCCACATGGATCCTTGCCACGACATCTGCCGCGCCCATAACAGCAAAGGCGCTGTTCACGCCTTCGAAGGAAGCTATTTCCTTGGCCACTTGATAGTGCTGCCCTGGCCGGACGCGAATCAAAACACAGGCCCTGACAACACTAGCACTGTTTCGTAAAACTTTGCTCACACCCTATATCTCCGTGACCCTATTCCAGTAGAGATATGCGTGCAACGATTTTAGTTCTACGATTTGTGATACGTGTGCTAGTGGGACTATTGCAATCAACTTCGAATCCATATGTCCCAGCACGAGTATCGAGACGAGATTAGTTTCAGGGCGCGTTGATCTTGACGAATCCCGATGACGAGCGCCTTGAGGAATACCTCATTTCACTCATTGCCAATTTCATTTTAGCTAGGAATTGTCGGATAGTTGGAGAAACTGAGGAACTCTGGCGCACAGGCTTTCTTGTTGACTCAAGAATGTATCTCTCACCAACACGTGATACGCGAATCCAGCAGTCGCGATTTCCATAACAGAGGATGAGAAAGCGGATGTGATGCGCATCTCAGCCGTGGCTAGGGTTTCTTGCGGTTAGGCTCACTTGGTCTGGTTTAGAGGTTTAGAAGAACTAAGGTGTCTTGATATATCGGATATATGCTCAAATGCTCTGAGCAAGAGTCCAGAAATCCTTGCGCCTGAGTAAAGTGAGATTTTCTAACTGGTTGAGCGGTCAATTTACTGTGAATTAGTCGAGGGTACAATTGTGAAGGAAACGATTCACGTTATTGCCTTCCAAGGCGAACATGGCGCTTACAGTGAGGAAGCTGCCGCGACCCATTTTGGAACCAAGACAGCAAAACTACCATGTCTCACACTGCGCCAAGTATTCGAGGCAGTTGAAGATGGACGTGCTCAGTATGGAATCGTACCTGCCGAGAACTCGTTAGAGGGAAGCGTTAATGATACTTATGACCTGCTGCTTCAAACGGCTCTGAAGATATCTGGCGAAGTGAAGATACGGATTAATCATTGCTTGCTTGCGCTGCCTGATACAAAGCTGGAGGATCTGAAAGTTGTCTACTCTCACCCGCAAGCGCTAGCTCAATGCGCAGAATTCCTTGAGCGATCAAAAATTGCGACTGAACCAGCCTACGATACAGCTGGGAGTGCTAAAATGATAAAGGAGAGGCACCTCCGCGAAGCAGGGGCGATCGCGAGCGAACGTACGGCTGGGATTTATGGCTTAAAGGTTCTTCAGCGTAACATAGAAGACCTTCCAGAGAATTTCACGCGTTTCTTTGTAATAGGTCCGAAAGACGCGCCAGCGACAGGCAAAGATAAGACATCGGTTGTATTCGGAACCCCACATACACCAGGGTCACTTCAAAGAGTCCTTGGTGAACTAGCTTCGAGAGAAATTAACCTCACGCGAATTGAGTCACGGCCCGTCAGAACCGTTCCGTGGGAATATCACTTCTTCGTGGATTTTGAAGGGCATCGTTCAGAGGGCAAGTGTGGCGAAGCTCTTGAGGCACTGGCGAAGTCAACCACGTTTCTCAAAGTCTTAGGATCATATCCGCAGGCGAAGTAGATGTTCATGGGTTCGAACGCGGGTATTTCGCACTATTAGAAAATGAAGCAGATGGTCGTGGAAAGGATAAGCCACACTGCTTGCGCTCTGTTGATAAAGTAGGTCGCTTCGCCTAAATTCAAGGTATGAACCACCGCGCCTAAGAGTCCGAAGATTGCTTCTTCTCGGTTGAAAACCGCTCAACCTCTTCGTGAAAGTTTTTCAGAGTAATCTTGATGCAACTTACCGGTCTAATTTGTCGTTTGTTTTTCCTTGATAATTCTACTTGCCGTCTTGGCTGCCCATTCCACGATAGGCGTACAACGCTCACGATGAACCCTTTCACGGTAAATCGCATTTCCCTCGGGCGTCTTGAAATCGACATGAGTAAGCTCACGGCACTTAGATGACCCAAAGGCCTTCACGAAATCATTGTAGAATTGATCGATGGCTGTATAGCATTGATCGCCGCTTTGATCTGGGCGGTCTCGGCCCAGCGCCAGACTGATCGCCATCACCGCACCAGAAAGAGCTCCACACATGTCACCGTTTCTTGCGATGCCTCCACCAAAACCCGTAGCGACTCTTGGGATAAATCGAGCACTGTCTTTCTCCAATCCTGTATACTTGCTTACGACGAGCAGCAGAGATTCCGCACAGTTCAAACCAGAATCAAAGACGCGACTCACTTCATCCTCAACGATCATCAATAGTCAACCAATACTTCCATGCACAGCCCTATCCATATAGTGTCGCTACACCTCTCAAAGGTGAGATAAGTTAGTAATCGAGCCCACCATTACGATCATCCAATAAACGCGATCATGAGTAGGCCCGTTATCACACAGGCGAGAGCAGTCAGTTGAAGCCGATTCAATTTCTCACCGAGCAATAGCATGGCTACCGTCACGGTGACAAGCGGGTAGGCACTTGATATGGGGACCACAAGTGACGCTAACCCCAAACTCAGCGCAAATGAGAAAACCAGCGTGCCAGAGACATTAAGCAAGCCCAGCCGCTCCGAAAAACCAAGAGATCCATGATGGTTTCTCAACATTCAAAGGCCCGGGTCTAATTCTTCGAAACCACATGTAAACCAAAGGCCCGGTCACTGATGAGATTACGTAGAAGCCGAAGACATTTCCTGGACCGATTTTGCTGACCGCAATTTTAGCGGTCAGACTCCAGAAACCCCAAAGCGCGAACGCCAACAGCGCGAAGAGCAAGGATCTTCTTGGGATGGAATACCGTGAATGTGGGCTCCGCTCGTACGTTAAGGCTACGATGCCGCAGATTATAGCGGCGACCCCGACCAACTGCGTAGCCGTCAGAGACTCCGATAGGAATGCCAGTGCGCCGATAACGGTCAGGCTAGGATAGGCGGCTCATATGGTTCCCACGATTGCGACTTGACCCTCCACCACTGATTCGAAGAAGCAGAGGTAAGCAATTGTTCCGACGAATGCTGAAGCCGCTGCAAGCACACCGTACTCCAAGTCAATAGCTGCGTTGTAGTGCCAAAAGAAGAAGCCTGCAAAGTAGATCATGCCCTCAATGACTGCTACGAGGCCGGCCATCCGAGTTACTCCAAGCTTCGGGGTGCCCAGCTTGACAAAAATGTTGGCGAAACCCCCATAGAAACACGGAGAGTATAGCAAGAACGAACCAGAACTCCATGAACCCATACCGTCCGCGACTCGCTTCGAACTCCGCAATCGGGCTTACATAGGCCTTCGTGGCATCCACACAAGTGAGAATCACGTATCCAAATTTCACTGCTCCCATCAATACGATGGCAACTTTTCAAACACGGGAACTCCTGCCTCGTAATAGTCGAGAAAGGATTTCACGGCGGCCCTCATGTGAAAAGAGAGGAGGTCCATGGTTGGTAGTTGTCTCAGCTACTTTTCCGTTGATCTCTATGGCAACTGGCCTAGGATTCTTGGGAGCCCTCTCGATGAACTCTAAGAGTCTCTTTGCATAATAATCGCGCGTGGACGGTTTGAGGTCGCTGCCGTCAAGTCAATTCTTGATTTCAGGAATTTTCTCGAATGCGATAAGCTTCTCTTTGACGGTTCCGGAGGCTTCCCGGCTGGCTTTCAATTGCGTCTCGCTTATTGTGCCCATAATTATCACATTAACGTAGGTTTTATGGCTTTGACCATTTGTTCTTCCTCTACCCAATAGGTTTCCTTCAATGAAACGCAGCCTCCTACTAATCCTCATTCTTGTCGTCTCCACGGCCGGTACGTTTTGGATGACATCAGTCAAGGTCACAACAATCTATCCGGATAAGGATAGTTACAGTTGGCAATCAGTTCCACTGGCCAATAACGGCCACTCTGATAATTTTGAGATCACCTCTTACAACAAGCCGCCATACAACATGAGAGGTTGGATAGAATTCAATGTGAGCTCGATTCCGTCAGAGGCTTGGGTTGTTTCAGCCGAGTTTCGCCTACGGTTGTGGTCCAAAGGCGACCCAGCATTGGGCACTGAAGATTCAACGAGCAGAATTTACGGAGTTTACCGCCTCGAACAGCCTTGGAATGAAACGGGGGTCAACTGGGTTAACCAACCCAACTTCACGGATGAGCACCACGCCATATCTCCAGTTCCGCCAGGCCAAGGTGGGTGGTACGGGCCTCTGGTGTATATGAGTTGGGACGTAACCGACATAATGAGAGACTGGCAATCAGGCGTGAATAACGATGGGCTCGTGGTGAAAGACACCCAAGAATATGCAACCGGCCTCTATACTACCCAATTCTTCACGCATGACCAAGTTCCGAGTGAAAACTACTACCCCAGACTTGAAGTAACATATTTGCTTCCACTAAATCTGGCAATATTCGGCATCGTACTGATCGCAGAAGGGTTCTTCATCATTGTCATAACTCGAAGGAGAATTAGTAGGTCAGAGACTTCGAAGTGATCCAAGCTATGGGAACTTTAGCAGAAGGTGCGAGAAACGCTGTAGACGTTTGTATGGCAGTAAAGTATGGGGAGCACGTATTGATTTTGACTGACCGTGCTACGTTCGAGGTTGGCGATGCCATTTCCAAGGCTGCCGACAAGAGATCCAAAGGGAACGTAAAACTGCTAATCCTCGAAGATTATACGGAGCGCCCTGCGAAGGAATTACCGAAACCCATACTTGACCTAGTTCCATGGGCAAATGTTACGTTCTACGCGGCGGCTAGTCAGAAGGGAGAGCTATCGGTTAGAGGGCCGTTCATCCGGACAGCGATAAAATACGCTAGGCACGCACACATGCCCGGTATTACAAGAGAACTCATGGAAACTGGAATGTGTGCTGACTACAGAAAGATCTCTGAGCTCACAAATAAAATAGATCAAGTTGTGAAGGGTTGTAAGAAGGCAAGGGTAGTTAACAAGGCAGGAACTGAACTTAACGTCGAGTTTCATCCATCATGGAGATGGAAAGTGTCCGACGGGCTCAACGCTGAAAAGGGCATGTGGGGGAATCTTCCGGACGGTGAGATATTCACCGCAGCCTACAAAGCAAATGGCAAGATGGTGATCGATGAGCTCGGGGACTGGTTCAGCCCGAAGTATGGTATTCTCTCAAAAACCCCTGTAACACTGCACGTAAAAGATTCTCGTGTTGAGCTCGCCTCTATCACATGCGCAAACGAGCAATTGCGTCGCGAATTTCAGGGATATCTCAGCGAGGATCCCAACGGGACACGGCTAGGAGAATTTGCAATCGGCACAAACACATTTCTGGAACGGCTGACGGGGAATTTGCTACAAGATGAAAAATTCCCTTCAGTTCATTGTGCATTCGGCGACCCCTACGCCGAAGAGACGGGTGCAGATTGGAGCGCGAAGACACATGTTGATGGCATAATGCTGAAGTGCAGTATCTGGATTGACGACAAGCAAATAATGGAAGAGGGAGAACACCTAATCAGCTCACCGGATTAGTCCGGCGTACTCGTAACGAAAGCAATAAGTAAGAACCTTCAATATGACAGCGGCTCTAAATTAGAGGAAACTAAATTGTCAGGCTTCAAACCCGGGAAAATTGAACGGGTAGCCGGACCAGTCGTCGTAGCATCAGGCATGCTTGGGTCCCGCATGTACGAACTTGTCAAGGTGGGCAGCTCAGGACTTATTGGTGAGATTATCCGGGTCGAAGCAGACACTGCCACAATCCAAGTCTATGAAGAGACTACGGGAATCAAACCTGGCGAAATCGTAGAGCGAACAGGCAAACCCCTCTCAGTTGAACTCGGGCCGGGATTGGTGAATCAGTTTTTCGACGGGACACAAAGACCCTTACCCTTTCTCCTCGAAGAGGGAGGACCTTTCATCCGAAGAGGCATAACAGCACCAGCGCTTGATCGAAAGAAGAAATGGGAATTTACTCCGGCTATGAAAAAGGGAGACAAAGCTACCGGCGGAGATGCCCTCGGTGAAGTTCCCGAAACTGTTCTAGTGAAGCATAGGATTCTGGTTCCCCCAGACGTGAACGGGACGCTCAAATCAATTGTCTCGAAAGGATCGTACACAGTCCAAGACCCGATAGCTGAAGTTGAAACAAGCCACGGCGTAATCAAGTTGTACTTGATGCATTCCTGGCCAGTCCGCATTCCTCGCCCCACCCGCGAAAAGGTCCCCTCCGACACGCCCCTCATAACTGGCCAACGAATCATCGACTTCTTCTTTCCAATCGCAAAAGGTGGTACAGCCGCAATTCCTGGCGATTTCGGGACCGGGAAAACGATAACCCAACACCAGCTTGCCAAGTGGGCTGATGCGGATGTGATCGTTTACGTCGGCTGCGGTGAACGTGGAAATGAGATGACCGAGGTTCTGGAAACATTTCCAGAGCTCAAGGACCCGCGTTCCGGCCAACCTTTGATGGAACGGACAATCCTGGTGGCGAACACATCAAATATGCCCATCGCCGCCCGCGAGGCGAGTATGTACACGGGCGTGACACTGGCTGAGTACTTCAGAGACATGGGCTACGATGTGGCATTGATGGCTGATTCTACTTCACGATGGGCTGAGGCTTTACGAGAAGTCTCCGGCCGGCTGGAGGAAATGCCTGGCGAGGAAGGCTATCCTGCCTACTTGGCTTCAAGATTAGCTCAAATCTACGAGAGGGCGGGCAGGGTCAAAGTAATCGGTGGCGACTCGAACAAGCTTGGTTCAGTTTCTATCGTGGGCGCGGTATCCCCGTCTGGGGGTGACTTTTCAGAACCAGTCACTCAGAATACGCTTAGGATCGTGAAGGTATTCTGGGCGTTAAGCAAACCATTAGCTGAGCGGAGACACTTTCCCGCGATTGACTGGTTGACCAGCTACTCCCTTTACTTGGATTCACTTGAAAACTGGTACCGGACCGACATTAGTCCGGAATGGTCCAATCTTCGAAAAGATGGCATGGCACTGCTTCAGCGGGATGAGGAACTTCGGGAAATTGTGATGCTCGTCGGGCCTGACGCTCTCTCCGAGAGCCAACGGGTGGTCCTGGAGGCGGCCCGTATGATTAAGGAAGACTTCCTCATTCAGAGCGCCCTGCACCCAGTCGACAGTTACTGCTCTCCCGAAAAGACCTTCGGCTTAATGTCGCTCATCTTGAAGTTCTATGAGAAGATGAAAGAATCCACGGAAAAGGGCGTTCCACTTCAGAGAACCCTTGAAATCCCGGTTAAAGAGGAAATTGCAAGAGCCAAGATTCAACCATCCCAGACGTTTGGCGCCTTTGCAAAAGAACTTACGACCAAGATGGACCACGAATTCGAGAAACTAAACAGCGAACTTCTTGAAGTCGCAAAATGAGTTGAGAGAATGTCCGTTATCGTTCGCGAATATTCAACGGTTAATGTAATTTCAGGCCCACTTCTCTTCGTTCAAAACGTCAAAGGCGTTGGTTACGGCGAACTAGTCAGAATTCGGACCCCCACAGGCGAAGAAAGACGCGGTCAAGTTCTCGAAGTTCGCAGTGACTTAGCCGTTGTGCAAGTCTTTGAAGGAACATCTGGGCTTGACGTTTCTTCCACAAGCGTGCGATTCCTGGGCGAGACCGTTAAGCTTCCCGTATCAAGCGATCTGTTAGGCAGAATTCTTGATGGAAGCGGGAACCCGATAGATGGCGGCCCTCGGATCATTCCGGAGGATTACTGGGACGTCCACGGTTCGCCCATTAACCCTTACGCAAGGACTTACCCCCGCGAGTTCATTCAGACCGGTGTTTCGGCTATAGATGGAATGAATACCCTCGTTAGGGGACAGAAACTCCCATTGTTCTCTGGCGCGGGGCTCCCCCATAATCGCGTGGCTGCTCAGGTCGCGCGGCAAGCAAGGGTCCGGGGGACAGGCGAACCGTTCTCGACCGTATTCGCTGCGATCGGAATTACTGCGGATGAAGCAAGATTTTTCAGAGAAGACTTCGAAAAGCAAGGCGCTTTCGAACATGTTACAATGTTCGTAAACCTGGCTGACGATCCAGCGATAGAGAGAATTCTCACTCCGCGAATGGCCCTAACCGCGGCAGAGTACTTCGCCTTCAAACTGGACATGCACGTACTCGTCATCATCACGGACATGACGAATTACGCTGAAGCCTTACGGGAAATCTCGGCGGCCCGTGAAGAAGTCCCCGGACGGAGAGGCTACCCCGGCTACTTATACACTGACCTATCCACGATATACGAACGCGCCGGAAGAATCCGTGGTGCAAAGGGATCAATAACCCAAATGCCCATTCTGACAATGCCCCACGACGACATCACGCATCCCATCCCCAACCTCACTGGGTATATCACCGAAGGCCAATTGATCGTGGACAGAGGTTTACACAGAAAAGGCATCTACCCACCAATCGACGTATCTCCATCCCTCTCCCGACTTATGCGCGAAGGCATTGGGAAGGAAAGGACACGGCAGGACCACAGGGAAGTTTCCGACCAGCTCTACTACGCATACGCCGAGGGTAGAGCCTTCAGAGACCTAGTGGCCGTAGTCGGAGAAGAAGCACTCTCAGCTAGGGATAAAATGTACCTGAAATTTGCTGACGACTTCGAGCGACGCTTTATAGGGCAAGGGGAGTACGAGAACCGCGACATTGAGAAAACGCTAGAGATAGGATGGAACCTTCTAGCCGCGCTGCCTGAAAATGAGCTTAAACGCGTCGACCCAGCAACAATCAAACAGTATCATCCCAAATACCGGACCGGAGCGTGAACGTGATCCCCGAACTGATTGCCGGCGTCCACCCAACCCGAATGGAACTTCTCACGCTACGGAAGAGAAGGAAGATTGCAGAAAGGGGACGCGACCTTCTTAGAGAGAAGCTCGACGCCTTGATGATTGAATTCTTTCAGTTCGTCCGCGACATTACTGCCCTCCGAAGCAAAGCACAGAACTTGTTGGCCGAGGCCTACGACGATTTCGTTGCAGCTCAAATGGCAATGGGTTACACCAGACTTCAGCAGTCTTCAATTGGTGTTGATGATAGATTTTCAATAGAGACGAAGACAAGAAATGTGATTGGCGTCACAATCCCATATATCCAAGTGAATGTAAAGCCCCTAAATGGATTCCCGTACAATGCCTATGACACATCCATAGAACTTGATCAAGCAACGCTGAGAATGGCTGAGGCTATCAAAGCAATAGCGGAACTATCCAGTGCCGAAGCCGCGGTCAAAAAGCTGGCCGAAGCGATAGCTGCGACTAAGAGACGCGTAAATTCATTGGAATACGTTGTAATCCCACGAATGGTGGGCACAATACGGTATATTGAAATGCACCTTGAAGAAGCGGAACGCGAAGACTTCTTCAGATTGAAACGAATTAAAAGTAGAATGGCTAAAGTTGAAGTCATCGAAGCGCCAATACTTGCGCCTTAGCCCGTAGATGTCTGACCCTTAAGAGTCAAGATTGCCTTCGCCAGGTCTCCGCCAGCTTCTGCTAAAGCCTTCCTGGCTTCCTCTAACGACCTCCCTGTCTGCTGTGCCACTAGCTGAACGTCCGATTCCAACGGAGCCGTTTGAATGGGCGTTTCAATCGAGGATTCTGACACTCGGCCGCCTGCTATCTGATACATCGCCTGTCCCTGGACTGTGACTAAAGTTACGTTGGGTTCCTCGATTACGATTTCCCTCCCAGCTGTCTTTATGATGACTGCAGAAACTGCCGGAACCTCATCAACTTTCATTCCCATTTTCTGCATCATGCGCATCGCATCACGGCCGCTCGGCGCACCGCGGGCTGCTTTCAATGCTTTATACGCCAATTCCTCTCATCGCTAAAGCTTGATTAGCGCAACACAATAAGAGTTTCGCGAATTACTCGAGTTTGAAGACTCAACGGCCTCTAGCAAACTCAACGCATGGAGCTTACACTGCTGCGAACGTTACGTGATTTGTATTCGCACTAACCTTCTCGATTGCAGTTTCCCTTATTGTCAGGCACAAGACCCCTAAGCGAAGCTAGTCGAGGACCCCTGAGCCATTAGTCGCCTGGCTCTCAGAAGACTCATCAACTCCTCTCCGCAGCTTCACAGCAACCCCCCTCCTAAAGTGCATCATCTCATGCCCATTCAGAACAGCAATTCCGACGCCGACCAACGCTTTTTGTTCGTCAATAACGATAACCTCTTCCGCGGGTCTAATGCTCGAATCACCACGTTCAACATGTTTTGCGAAAACGTCCCCGCCACTTCTAACGACGTCGGAGACGTCCGTTTGGACTACGACTAGGTTCCTTAGGGTCTTGATTTTTGATAATAGTATACGTGCGCCATTGGGGGTTAAGGCGAGGTAGCCGTCCGTAGGGCGCAGGGTTGCAATCAAATGTCCATCTCGATAGATGTGCCGAACCCTTCCAGTCCGCCTTGAGCGTTCGATCCGAACCTGATTATTGAACAGAGCGTGACCTACTCCCTCTCCAAATTGGTAGTTCGCTATACCAATCAATTTTCGAAGTTCAGCTAGGGAGGGAGGATACATGTTCTCTGCTTCGACGTTATACAAATAAGCCAATTTAAATTTCTAGTTCGCGCAAGCGACGGTGGTAGCTGTCTCTTGAACTGCGATATCTGCGGAAATGTGATCGTTGGTCCTGCTTTCACGGTGCGTGTTGAAGGAGCAAAGATGCTTGTTTGCTCAAGTTGCCAGCACCTAGGCATACCATACCAAGAAGAACGACCGGTTCCCACGCGGCCATTGGCGCGCAGCACGCTTCGAATGCCCCGTGCAATTCATCGGAGAGCCCCAGAATTGCCAAGAGGAATGGAGGAGTCGGAGGTTGCAGACAACTACTCAGACTTGGTTAGGAGCCGTCGCATGAAGATGGGATTGTCCCAAGCGGAACTTGCCGGGAGAGTTAAGGAAAGACTGTCTGTAATACAGAAGATCGAGACCGGCAAGATCGCTCCTGACTCACGGTTGTGTAGAGAGTTGGAGCATGAGCTTAGGATCAAGCTGTTGGTTCCACGCAAGGCGACGCCTGCTCTCAAGATGGCTGCCCCTGCGGAGTTCACCCTAGGCGACATAATTCGGGTAAAGGAAAAACAGAAGCCTACGGATACCAATTAATTCCCGATGACAGTTTTTCCATGCGCAGTGGGAATTATCTGAATTCGTGCGCTTGCGTACCGGTCCTCAAGCCGGCGGTGCCCAAACAGCCAGTCTAAGAAGATGCCCAATGCACTGACTTCGCTAATCGGTTGATTTGTCACGGCGACGTTCCAGTCTGCTAAACCGTAAATTTCGCCAGGCACCTTTTCTGCCCCGACTATGACCAATTTGTCCGCATTAGAACGCCTAATCTTCGATACGACTTTAGGTAGCGGCATACCGTAAGCGGTTAAATGGACAACCCTCCCGCCCGCGCGCTTCCACTCATTAACGGTTGACCTCCATGGCTTCCCATCATCGATGATGAAGCGCCCTCCGAAACCATCGACGACTCTGTTGACTCCTTCAACGAGCTCCCTATCATGAACATCGGAGATGTAGATGCCATCTGCGCCTAGGGCGCGGGCGGTCAAACACACGTGGGTAGTAACCCGGGCGTCTCTTGGAATTCTATGTCCAAGTCGGAGGACCATCACGCGGGATTTCCGTCGAGACTTCTTTGTGGGCATTTCAACCCGGCTTACCGAGTCTTTATGATGAGGTAGATTCCGACCAGAAAAATAAGAGACCCGAATAGTTCGATTATACCTACCCTAAAGTAGAGCGGTGCGGGGGTTCCACCTTGTGTTACTGAGGTTGAGCCAGCGATATCCATCATTGAGCCTACGAAGAACAGAACGAAGCCCAATGTGGCAACCGTTTCCTTCATTCTAGACGGCCCGCGAAGGCTAGACGAGGCAGGTTCGTATAAAAGTTGCCCACGCGTCAAACACCGCGACAAAGAGTTAATGCGAAGTGAAACGCTAGAAACATAAACATTCACTTGGCGGTCATGGCATTGTCAGTCTTGGATGAGGAACTCATTAAGGTCGCAAACCTCTTCGGAGGCGAGGAAGCCGTCACCGTTGTCAACAGCCTAAAGGCAGTCGGTGAAGGAACTGATGAAATAATTACAAACGACTGTAAGACCCGTTTCAACAAAGAAGTAAGGCTGAACACGGTTAGAAAGATTCTCTACAAGCTTTACGACCACGGCTTGGTTTCATGCACACGCGTGAGAGATGAGAAGACTGGTTGGTTCATTTTCTACTGGAGGCTTCAGCCCGACCAGTTAGATGCGTTTATCCGAAGCCGGAAGAAACGAGCGTTGGACAAGTTGAAGCAAAGGCTTAGCTTCGAACGAGCTCACACCTTCTTCATATGTAAGACCGACAGCGACGTCCGCGTCACCTTTGAAGATGCGATGGAGACTTCTTTCAAGTGCACAAAATGCGGGAACCAGTTGGAAAGCTCTGAGAATGCGGATATGGTTTCCGTCTTAGAATCCAAGATTGAAAGGCTGGAGGCCGAACTCAGCAGATAAGAAACGCTGTGCCCAATGAAACTCATAATCCTGCAAAGACCAGGCCAATTCACCGCGAAAGATTTCCAGGCGGAATTAGACAAGGCTATTCGCGCTGTGAAGGGTGAACTGGGTGCTTCTATCAGACTTGATGGATTCTCGCGGAATGGTTGGGCGAGGTTGGACTTGGAAGGTGAAGATTCAGATATTCTAAGGGAGCTATTATGTCGTGACCTTGGCCAGGCCCACACAAACGCCGCCAATCTGGAGGCGCAAGGAGTTTACCAAGGAATTGTCAGCGGAGAGACAGATGATTGCCTCGAGATCGATATCGGCGTAGAAACACCAAGGCCCATGAACGTCAAAATAGGGCTCGCCACCCTACGCGCGCAACTCGGAGATGGAAAACCCCTACGAAATAACGAAATCATAAACGCATACTGCCTCGTCCCCGGCACCCGGACAACGGTTCGACTCACGAGACTAGAGCCGGACATACAAGTAGTTGAGGGTTGGCTTGCAGACTCCCAGATCGAACGATTTTCATCGTTGCTTGCAACCGGCTTAGACCGCATTCAAATTACCGACTGTTTTCGCCACGAAGCCGAAAATGCCGTGAAAAAGTCGAGGATTGAAAGGGACACGGTATCTATAGAATCTGAGACATTGACCTTGCAGTCCCTTGCATGCAAGCTCGGTACCGACGCAGTAGGGCTGATTCCGAAGCTAGGAAAAATCCTAAGGAACCGAAGGCTGGAACCGTTCATTCCAAGAAGGATCATAACGCGATGCCGTCCCTGGTAGGTGGACCAACGGCCTCAGATCATTGGAGGCTGCTGGAACAGAGCTACGGCTCCGTGTTCCAGAACTTAGCCATTGAGGAAGCATTGGCTCGCAGCGCGCTTTCTCCCACCTTTAGACCAACGATACGACTATGGGTTAACCCACAAAGCGTCATTCTCGGCCGCTTTCAAATGGCATCAACAGAAGTTGACACTTCCCTCTGCCAGCAGAGCGGCATCCAAATCGCTCGCCGATTTACAGGCGGGGGCGCCGTGTACCAAGATGAAGGAAACCTCAATTTCACAATCGTTATTCAACAAGGAGAGAGATGCACAAAGCTAAGGCTGAATGAGACTGCATCCGCCATTGTCCTCGATACTCTACGCAGTTTCGGGTTGAAAGGCAGTTTTCTTGCACCCAACTCAATTATGCTCGGAGAGAGAAAAATCTCGGGAGGAGCCGCCGCTTCCGGAAAAGTTTTTGCACTTTGGCATGGCTCACTTTTGGTTTCCACCAATGTTGACATTCTGGAATCGGTTCTTGCTCCGAGCAGGCAGAAGCAGGCAACTCATTACGTGCGCAGCCGATGGCTTCCGGTAACCACTCTGGAGGCAACTCTAGGAAGGAAGGTAAGCGTAGAAGAGGTTCAGTCAAAACTCAAGGAATCTGCTCAAGAAATCCTAAACGCAAAACTAGAAGCAGATGGGCTCCGAGCTGATGAAGAGAGATTGTTTACGAGCTTATACACTCGGAAGTATTCCTTGCCCAACTGGAACAGTAACGGAGTATACGAGGAATTTGAGGAAAGTGGTGATTAACTCACACGACAATGGCCGTGTGAGTACGCTCAACGCCCTTCACTGATTGAATCTTCTTCATCACTAATTCGGAGAGAGTATTCATGTCACGCATTTCGAGGTATGCGATAACGTCGTATATGCCGGTTACCGCATGAACCATCCTCACACCCCGAACCTTAGCGACTGCTTTGGCTACATACCGAGCCCGACCTAACTGGGCTTGAACCAACACATATGCCTTGACAACCAAGCAAAACACCAAAACAAGGAGGCCCCCACCCATACTTAAAAGGAGTTGAAATACCAACAGTCACCGCTTCGGCGCGCACGCGCGGAGGCCCCCCTAGGGGGTGTAGCGATCCTCTGAGGCAAGGGATTTCCGCTGTTTTTCGCTACGCGTACTACAGCGCGTAGTTAGGCTTCATATCAGCAAATAACTAAATAAGTAGGGACAGCGCAACTCTACGGGATTAGAATGCGAACGAGTTACTTACCTAAATTCGCAGTTGCAGTTCTCGTGATGGCCGCTTTTGTTGTTGTATTGTCAGGGCAGACAGCTCAAGTAGCGGCTTATACTCCGCATCATCATCATTCGTACAACTATTCCGGCTACTCGTGGTATTACAGCTACTACTACCCGTACTATTACAGCTACTACTACCCGTATGATTGTTACTATGGGTACTACAACTATGGCTACTCATGCAACTACTATGGCTACTATAGCAGCCCGTACCAGTACCAGTATACTTTGACCGTCGCAACTGATCCAGCCAATCTTGCAACGGTGACTGGTGGCGGAACATTCAACCAGGGGAGTTCAGCGTCGTTCTCAGTTACTCAGACCACCATTCAGTCCTCCGCGAACACGCGGTATGTTTTCTCCCATTGGAGCGGTGATTACTCCGGTGTCGGAAATAGCGGGACAGTGACTGTGAATTCAGCGATGAAGGTCACTGCCGTCTACCAGTTGCAGTACCTTCTCAGCGTGCAAACTCAACCCCAAGGCGCACCAGCACCTCAAGGTGGAGGGTGGTACAACGCAGGCGACACCGCGACGGTAAATAGTGCAAGCCCGCCCGTCGGAGACAGTTCAAGCAGAATCGTATTCCAGGGATGGAACGTTGATGGACAAAGCAACCAATCCGGTTCTTCGTTATCAGTCACTATGAATGCGCCCCACACTGTGACTTCAGAATACGCGCAGCAGTACTACCTTAACGTGTTGAGCGACCAAGGTGTTCCCTCCGGGCAAGGTTGGTACAACGCAGGTAGCACAGCCCAAATCTCCGTTTCAACACCTATCAGCACGTCCTATGGCGTTAGCATAATCTTCAACGGTTGGCAGGGTGACGTTCAATCCAACAGCCAAACGACCAGCGTACAAGTGAATCGGCCTATGACGGCTGTAGCTTCGTGGCGCGCAGACTCCACGGTCCTCTACCTAACAATTGCCGCTGGAATACTCGCAATACTCGTGGCTGCAGCAATCATCGCCTTCGCTGTTGTCGGCCGAGGCCGCGCCAACAATCCTCCGAATCCCAAGGCGACGCAACTAGAACCTGCTTCAGAGATGCACACTAGCACTACCTCTACCACTACCCACACTTCCCATCCGGACCACACGAAGAAGAAGACAGAAGAAGAAACAAAGAAAACAGAATAACTCGAACTGAAGCTGAACACATCAGCCTCTTTCCTACTGTAAGCTCTAATACCCGGCCCCACTTCCGCTTGAAACGCGGGATGGCCTAGGCTTGAATGTGGAAGAGGTTAGGCAACAGATTCCATTGCTAGCCGGCAACGTGTACCTTGATAATGCGGGAGCAGGCCCCCCACCCATGAGCGTACACGCTGCGATGCGGTCGTTTCTGGACGAGTGGAGAGATTATGGGGAAAAATGGGAAGCTTGGCTGCTAGAAATCGTGAAAACACGCGAACTCTTCGGCCGCCTCATCAATGCCACTTTGGATGAGGTCGCCTGCATTCCGAACGTTTCATCAGGCCTAGCAGCGATCGCTGACGCCCTTCCCCTGAAGCCTGGGCAGAACATTGTTGTGAGCGAATTGAATTTCCCCACCAACGTGTACCTTTGGCACGCCTTGAAGCAGAAGGGCTTGCTTTCTGAAGTAAGAGTCCTAAAGGCGAAGAACGGTCAAGTCCCCACCTCAGACTTTGAGAAAGCGATCGATGACAAAACGGTCGCAGTCTCACTTGATCATGTCTCTTGGATAAACGGCTGCAGAGAAGATATACGGGCTATCACTCAGATCGCGCATTCCCACGGCGCCCTAATGTTAGTCGACGTGTTTCACTCCGCTGGAGTCATACCAGTAGATGTCCGCAAAATGGACGTCGATATTCTTACCTGTGGGACATACAAGTGGCTGATGGGCCCACATGGAACAGCGTTTCTCTACGTAAGCCGCCAGACCTTGAAGCAGCTCGACCGAGGCGTAGTTGGATGGCACGGAATCTCCGACTCCGTCGTGGCCAGAGTTCGTTCCAAACAAGGAATTTTCGAACGCCCCTTCGATATTAGTAGCGTCACCCCAGCGGAGGATGCCACCCGATTCGAGTTGGGAACATGGGCAGTCATAGCTGTCATGGGCGCGAAGGCCGCGTTGGAATTCACCCTCAAGTATACCCCACAAGAACGCGAACCTCTCGTAGAACACCTGAACAACCGACTCGTTGAAGGGTTGGAAAAGAAGAAAAAGAAGATCACTTCCCCGCTGGAAGCAGGCCGCAGGAGTGGAATCGTTACATTCGAAGTCGAAGATGCGACACAGCTTTCGAGGAAGCTTCTACAAGAGCACATAGTTGTCGCGCCAAGAGCGAACACGTTAAGGGTTTCACCACACTTCTACAACACCGACCACGAAATCGATACGTTTCTCGAAAAGCTTTGACAAGAAAATGGATTAGGAGCTTTGATTTTTGAGGCGGTTCATGAATTTCTCGGGGACGCCTGGTCGGTGCCTCTCACAGTAATACTCGACTTTACCGAACATTTCGACCTGCCAATCAGCTTCCCTGCCGCATAACGGTATGTTGCATAATGGTTTGGTTTCCGAATCCTGCGCCGCTGCGGTGCTCAACGTTGGGTCGGGAGGGTGGAACGCGAGGTTTTTCTAAGCTCTTTCGGTTTCACCGGGAAGGACAGATCAGTAGGGTGGCGGATGATAAATGGCGTTAGTGAAAGCACTTCAGGTTGACAGCGTAGCCAAGAGTTTCGGCACCATAAGGGCAGTGAAGGGTGTCAGTTTCGCCGTCGATAGTGGCCAGGTTCTTGGATTGTTAGGCCCAAATGGTTCCGGGAAATCTACGTTAATGAAAATTATTGTAGGGATCATGAAACCTGACGCTGGCAGCATCTTGGTTCAAGGGGTGAATGTTGCCGAAGACCCGATCGCGGTCAAGAAAATTGTTGGCTTCGTGCCCGAAAGCCCCAGGCTGTACGAGTTTCTGACTGGGATAGAGTACCTTGACTTCGTTGCCGACGTCCACGGACTTGAGGCCAAGGCAAAACAAGAGCGGATCTCGGAGTTCCTGAAGGCCCTAGACTTAGAAGGTCGAGAAAACGAGCTGATTCATGGTTACTCACAGGGGATGAAACAGAAACTGGCAATTATAGCGGGCCTACTCCACCGCCCACAAATTCTGGTTCTGGATGAACCCCTCAATGCCTTGGACCCACGCAGCGCACGCATAGTCAAGGACCTGATCCATAAACTGAAGGACGATGGCATTCCAACCATCTTCAGTACGCATGTTCTCGAAATAGCCGATGCCATTTGCGACCGAATCGTAATCATGTATGACGGGAAGATCTTGGCCGAAGGGACCTCGGAGGAACTTAGGGCTAAAGGAGGGGCATCTGGCTCAACGCTTGAAGAAGTCTTTCTGAAACTAACAGGAACATCTGATACCCGCGATATCGTCGAGGCACTCACCCGATGAGAATCAAGACGGTGTACAAGCTTGCCGTCGTCTTGACACGCTCTCAAATTCGAGGAACTCAACGAAGCAAGACCTTGGCCCGAATATTCGGAGAACCCCGTACAATCCTAGCAGTGGACTTAGTGCTGCTTGTTGGTCTCGGCCTAGCCGGCTATTTACTGCTCTCGAAGGGCCCCCCACTCTTCCTAGAAGCCGTCACCGGTATCGAAGCAACCGCTTTGGCAGGAGTACCCGTGGGCATTGCCTCCGCCGTCATCCTTTTCGGAGTTCTGTACGAAATTAGCCAACCAATCCAATCGCTGAATACAGATACCGTGAATTGGCTTCCAATCTCACCCGCAGAATATGTTGCGGCCTCCACATTATCTGAATCCTACATTTACTCATTCATGCTCAGCCTTCTTCTGGGCTTGTTGCTTGGACCTGCACTAATCCTCGGGATGGCTCCTGCTTGGCTTGCTGCAGCTTTGATGGCGACAACCGCCCTAGCAATTGGATCCTGCGTCGTTGAAGTTCTGGACACAATAACCAACCGTATCTCATCAAGCTTTTACAAAAAGAGCGGACGCTCTGGAATATTCTTCCGCCTCGCCCTGACGATAATCATGCTCGTCTTCGTCCAGTTGCTCTTCAACGGACAAATAATCGGCTACTTTCTCCAGAGCGTGATTCAAACGGTGAAAATTGCATGGTTCGTTCCTGTACTCTGGCCCTCAGTTGCAGTGCTCGGCGTCTCCCAAGGCAACATATTCACATTTCTTGAATTTGCAAGTCTCTCAGCACTCTTCACGCTTGTGTTATTCGCGGCGGCAACTAAGTTGCGCGCAAGGTTCTGGGTTCCAATTCCAGTCTCAATCAAACTTTCCCCGCAGAACTATCACGCTCGCGGCCTAGGTTCCCGGTTACCTTTGATTGGAGTAGCTGAATCGGCGATTCTTCGGAAGGATCTGCGTTCGCTCACGAGGAGGAGGGAGATGGCTAGGTTCTTGGCGATTCCCTTTGTCCTAGCCATCTCGATGGGCATCTCACTCTTCCCCCTGGGGGATCAATCGATGCCCGAAGCGCCTGGATTGTTGGTCATCATCCCTCTGTACTTGCTCCCCATAGCAATTTTCGTTGGACTCCTCTCGATGACTAGCATAGGCCAGGAGGGATACGCCGTGTGGAACCTTTACGTCGCCCCTGTGAAAGCAGGTAGGCTTCTGAGGGCGAAGATGCTGTTTGCAATACTCCTAGGCATGCTGTTTGGCGTGGGGATGCTAGTGGTGTTGAGTTTTCTGCTAAGATCCCTTGCGACTTACTTCTGGCTTGTTCTTGCGCTGGGAGTAGCAGTTGTGTTTGAGGAGTCAGCGATTGGAATGTGTTTCGGGACGAGGTTTCCTGACTTTCGTGAGATGATACGCAGCCGCTACGTCGGTGTCTGGGGGTCCCTAATGGGAATGCTGATCGCGATCGTTTCAGCGATGTTAACCGCCGCGCCGATCCTAATCTCGGTTATGGAATACGGCATCATTCTACCACAACTAGCGATTCTTGGCTTCATATTTGCATTCGCGGTCCTCGTGGTTGCATCAAAGCTAGCGAACAGTCAAATCACGCTCTTACTGCAGAACATCCGAACCTAACTGCACGCCATAGAATGAGGAATAGAATTATGGGGACCTCATTAGACGCTTCCCAAACCTAGCAGCGTTAAATTCGGTTTTCTAGGTTTCGCAAACGTAGGCCGAAAAGTCATCCTCAAGAACGTCGGTCGGGACCATTTTCAATTTCTATTGGGTAGCCGGCAGAAAGAACCTGATTTCGAAAGCGAACGATCTACGGTGAAGAGCCCAAAGTTCCGCTTGATTGCTAGTATCGGGGAATTGAGGGGTCAACTTCATCTGCCCAGGCGTCGATGCCTCCCTTCAGGTTTTTGACTTTCTTGAAGCCGAGCTGACGTAGGAGATTCACTGCCCGAGCGCTTCTTACGCCGGTATGGCAATGGAAGATATACTCGTCTGTTAGGTTGAATTCGTTGATACGGTTTGGGATTTCACTTACGGGAATGAGCTTGCTTCCTTCGATTCTGCAGATTTCGTATTCGTGTGGTTCCCTAACATCGATCAGATTGACACCTCCTTTGTCTATCAGGCGTTTGAGTTCCGTTACTGTAATCTCATCTTCTTCGTTGAGTGACGCAGCTTCACTGCCGCCAAGACCACAGAACGCTTGGTAGTCAATTAGTGATTTAATGGTCGGGTTCCGGCCGCATATGGGGCAGTCGGGGTCCTTCTGTAGTTTGAGCTCTCTGAACTTCATGTTCAGAGCGTCAAAGAGGAGTAGCCGGCCAACAAGAGGAACGCCCTTACCAAGTATCAGTTTAATCGTTTCAGTAGCCTGAAGTGTTCCCACGACGCCCGGGAGGACCCCCAGCACCCCACCCTCAGCACATGATGGTACAAGTCCTGGGGGCGGCGGCTCAGGATAGAGACATCGGTAGCATGGGCCACGTTTGGCGTCGAAGACCGAAACTTGGCCTTCGAACCTGAAAATGCTCCCATAAACATTCGCTTTCCCTAAAAGGACACACGCGTCATTGACAAGGTATCGGGTAGGGAAGTTGTCCGTGCCGTCGACTACGACATCGTAGCCTCCGATGATATCCAGGGCGTTTTCTGATGTCAGTTTAGTTTCATAACTGTCGACCTGGGTGTTGGGATTAATTTCTAGTATGCGGTCTTTCGCTCCTTCAAGTTTGGGCCGGCCAACGTTACGAACGGAAAATATTACTTGACGTTGGAGGTTGCTGTAGTCGACTTGATCGAAATCCACCAACCCTATGCGGCCTACACCAGCGGCTGCGAGGTAGAGGCAGAGCGGTGATCCAAGCCCTCCGGTGCCCACCAAAAGCACGCTTGAGGCCTTGAGTTTCTTCTGGCCCTCCATACCGACTTCGGGTATGATTAGGTGTCTGCCGTACCGACGAAACTCTTCCTTCGATAGCTCAATTATTCGAGATTGATCGATGGATTGCTGGACGAGTTCCGTGATTTCTTGCATTAGGAATTCTCAACCTCCCGCGACAGCGGGAAGTATCAACACTTCGTCACCATCGTTCAGCGGTGTTTCTAGGTCGTTTAGGTGGCGTATGTCCTTGTCATTGACAAAGACATTAACGAACGATTGGGGCCTCCCCTGAGAGTCAAGAACCTTTTTCCGGAAGGAGTCCCCGAAATTGTCAGACAGTCTATCCAAGAGTTCGCGCACGTTTGATGCGTCGACCTCCGTCTCGGATTGTCGTTTTGCCGCTTCAATGGCTGCGCCGAAGAATTTGACGTTCACTTTTCCCATCACAAATCACCTATTCGCCATTAGCGCGTTAAGTGCTGGAAGGGTAGGATCGAGAGTATGCCACTGTGCCTTGGATGCTTGGACGGCCTCGACAGACTTCAAGCCGTTTCCGGTTATACAGCAAACAACGCTTTCATCGGGAAGAATCCGTCCTTCGTCAACGAGCTTTTTCAGTAGGGCGACGGTTACGGCACCAGCGGGTTCACTAAAGATTCCCTCTTTGCCAGCGAGAAGTCTTATGGCTTCTTGAATTTCCGCGTCTGTCACTTTCCCTACGGTGCCACCGGTTCTCTTAGCAACCTCGATGGCGTAGGCTCCGTCGCCTGGGTCACCTATCGCTATGCTCTTAGCTATGGTGTCCGGCTTTGCCACGGGCCGGATCGTGTCGCTTCCGTTTTCGAATGCGTTCGCCACCGGTGCGCAGCCAGCCGCTTGAGCCCCGTGGATGGCTGTGCTCGCATCTCCGGTAAGGCCTACGCGTTCGAATTCATTAAGGCCCTTCCAAATAGCCCGCATAAGTGCACCGCTACCAACAGCTACGATTATGTGATCGGGAGGCCGCCAACCTAATTGTTCGCAGATCTCAAATGCCATCGTCTTCGAGCCTTCAACATAATATGGCCTCATAGTGATGTTTGCAATTGCCCAACCATAGGTCTCGGACGCTAAATACGCCAGCCGATTTGCATCATCGTAGGTTCCTCTTACAGAAAAAATGTTAGGCCCATAAGCTTCTATCTGGGCGATCTTCCCGCTCTCGATTCCTTCAGGAATGAATATGTAACATGGAAGCCCAGCTTTAGCTGAGTGAGCAGCGACTGCAGCCGCGAGATTACCAGTCGAAACGGCGCCCACCGCACTTGACTGAAATTCGATGGCTTTCGAAACAGCAACACTAGCCGGCCGATCTTTGAAGGAATTGGTTGGGTTCAACCCATCATTTTTGACGTACACTTCTCTTAGGCCCAGAAGGCGCTCTAGGTTTCTACAACGATGAAGTGGAGTGAAGCCTGCGTTCAAATCAACAATGTTTCTCGGGTCTTTAATCGGCAAGAGTTCGACATATCTCCACAACGTGCGCGGCCGCGAATTGAATGAGCTATGCGAGAGTCTTATAGAATCGTAGTCATAGCGAACGTCTAATGGAGCAAAGCAATCAGGACATGAAATCGTCTTTATTGGTTGAATGCTCTTATTGCATCGACGGCACGTTAACGTCTGCACAGTTCCCATCGACAACCATCAACCCACTTTGAAGAGCGCTCAGCTGCTTGAGCGATATTAAGGCATGAATGAGAACATTATTCCAATCAGAATAATTCAAGCTCAATGCAAGTCTAACGGGAATAGGGATGTCAATACTCTATTAATGCCTCGCTGACCATGCGCTATTCCAATTTCGAATAGGCGCAATCTCAATGATCCTTGCCAACGGTGTTACGGATTTGATTGGAAAGACTCCTGTTGTCAGAATAAACAATCTGACCGGACCAGATGACGCTACGCTTTACGCTAAACCTGAATGGTTCACCATCGTGGGTTCAGTTAGGGACAGATTGGCACTATACATTCTCAGACTTGGCTAAGTATCGTTACCAAACGAAAAAAATATTGGAGAGGGCGACGCGCCCTTTCGTTACGGGTTACCTACTCAACCTAGAAAGGCAGAAAGTTGCGAAGTCCGCCTAAGTGAGCTATCATTTGTGGCTGGAAGTAGTGTAATCCACCCAAATGAGCTATCATTTGTGGCTGGAAGTAGTGTAATCCACCCAAGTGAGCTATCTCTAGTACGACTTGCACGAAATTTATCATTGTTCTTTTCACTCCTTTGTTATGAACCCGCTATAGTATGACATATGTAATAAGGAGTTCGGTACAAGCCTTAAACTGTATTTGCATACCTCTTCAATCCTGATTCAGGGTGAGCGGGGCTAGTCTGTAGGAGACTGTTCATCCTAGAAATCGAGACCCCCACATACAAGAGAGAGTTTCTAATCTCTTGGACAAAGCGGGTCGGTGTCAGGATATAGGAATAGTCCAATTATCGTCTCGACAAATTGTGACTGCGAGGCGCATAATGCGGATGTCTTCGGACGATTATCTTCCCGTCTTAGTTAAAGCGATTAGGTATGAAAGGCTATGTAGCGACTCCCCAGATGCTTTACTTCCTCTTGCGGAAGTAGCCTAATTCATCCTTCTGAAGAATGAAGTCAAACTCTCGAGCAGGAAACCTTTCGATACAATTCCTTAGTTCTCTGCGGAACTGTAAGGAGATAAGTTGACAAAATCTTAAGTGGCCTCTATGGGTACGTCTAATCGTTTTCAATAGCCAGTTCCGAGGCCTAGCCTTGAGGAAGAAATACATCATCTTTGCTGTGATAGTTCTTGTCACACTTTGGGGGGTCTACTCCGTATCAAATCAGACACCAACTAGCAATACCAACACAATCAGTCCAATTAGCTCCACACAAATCCCAGAAGCATGTCCGAAATCTGACGACCCTCGGATGAATTGGGATTGGACGACCAAAAACACCGTCCGGCTAACCAACAGTGGATACGAGATGATAATCAACATCACCTTTACGAATAATCTGGGCAGACAATTTGCTATCAATGAAGTTAGGTTAACGTTGGTCAATGTCACCCTTCCGAACGGCACGGTCGTGACCAAGAACCTCTCTAAAACGACATCAGTGAATCGCCTTTTCGCTGTTGGTCAAACTGAGTCCCTAATTTCCGAAATCCAGACTGAGAGAGTGATAGCGGCCAACGCAGTCGTGGAGTTGGACGTGCCTGCTTGCCCTCCCATAATATTCCCTGTGAACTTTCATCAAGTTCAATAGACTGAAACTATCTTCGCTTTCTGAAGTGTGTTTTCGTCTTCGAATGTATACTCTCCGGAAGTATCTCAGGGCAATTATCGGTTCGGTGCCCACCTGATTCCCTTCCACCTAAAGAATCGGTTGAGTCTAATCACTAATGTTTCTTTTCTTGACTCGGTTACCTGTAGTCTGGCTAGATATTTCTTTACGTCGTCTGGATTGTTTATGTCTGCGTGATGGGCTATGCTTCTCAGGGCGCTGACTTGAGATTCGATTGTTGAGTGTCGGTATCCTTATCGTTGCTCTGAGAATGGGCCGGACTGGTCGTGTGGTGGGCCGGACCGGATTTGAACCGGCGACCTTTGCCGTGTAAGGGCAACGTTCAGGCCAGACCGTTCGTCTTCTAACCAGGCTGAACTACCGGCCCACTTGTTCCGAGAACGTTCATTGGCCCGTATAATTTGCCTTATTGAAGCTTCTCTTCGCGGCACTCCGCCCGAAGGTTGAATGCGAGTTAAACCAGCCCCCTAGCCCACCGGGCAGTGGGTTGATGCTTTGCCGTTGAAACCTGCCGAAGGAACCATTTTATACGATCCTACGGGTAGGCCGGCGGGGACCGTTCTTGGTAGTAAAGGAACCCGTTGTGTACATAGACGGGGAATGGAATCCGAAATCCCACGCCTCAATTTCAGTCTTCGACCACGGTTTACTCTATGGTGACGGAGTATTCGAAGGAATACGAGCGTACAATGGTGTCATCTTTCAATTCAAAGAACACCTAGAACGACTCTACAGTTCCGCGAAATCGATCAGGCTCCAAATTCCGCTCACCCCCGAAGACATGACGCGGGCGGTGGTTGAAACGCTCAAACGGAACGGCCTGAAGGACGCATACATTCGCTTGGTCGTTACAAGAGGCGTTGGCGACTTGGGAGTCGACCCGAGAAAGTGCCGCAGAGCTTCGGTTATAATTATAACCCAGTATGCGGACCCCGCCTTTGGCACGATTGCAAAACAAAGGGGAATATCAGTAATTATCTCCTCGGTTCGACGCGACGCCGTCGACGCCACTACGCACGAGATAAAGTCCTTGAATTATCTCAACAGCGTCCTCGCTAAACTTGAGGCCGTCGATGCTGGTGCCGACGACGCGATCATGCTGGACCGAAACGGATTCGTCTCAGAGGCTACGACAACGAACCTCTTCATTGTGAAAAAGGGCGAAATATTCACACCTCCTTCCACTGCTGGCATTCTGCCGGGCGTTACGAGGAAGCGAATAATCAGGCTGGCTAGGGATTTAGAGTACAAAATGGTCGAAAAAGGCCTTACGCCATACGACGTAACCAACGCCGACGAAGCCTTCCTGACCGGAACGCTATCCGAAGTAGTCCCCCTCGTTAAAGTAAGGGGCATAGAAATCGCGGACGGCAAAGTAGGACCTATAACAAGAAAGATTATGGAAGCATTCGTAAAGGTACGAGCAGACCCCAAGGACGGGCTGCCAATCTACCAAGAAACTGAACGAATCGTGGCGCGCAGATAGGGTCAAACCAAACCGCGGAGATCATAAACCTGTGTGACGCCGGCGCCTCTCAGCGCTGGTTCCAATGAGTTCACTGATACGAAGACATGAAAACGTGAGTGTGGAGATTGGAAGTAGCTTCAGCCCTAGCCTTAATGGCTTCAGCAATTTTCGTTGCAGAGCTGACCGATAAGGACGCTCTTCTCTTGATTGCCCTAGCGACAAGAACCAAACAATCGTTGGTGTTCGCGGCTGGGGTAACCGCATTTACGATCACGACCACAATAATCGTCACAATAGGCCAGTTTCTGGTAAGCTCCTTCCCAGTCTTCTGGATCAAGATCACGGGCGGCGTAATTATGATTGGCTATGGATTATGGGAGTTCTTCAAGGTCAGCAAGAAGAAGCAGGAAAAGGAGCTTGCGAAGGATAGGAACAGGCTCTTGGCTTATTCTTCCAGAAGGAACCTACTTTCCGCATTCGCAGGCATGGTGTCTATGCTGGCTATCCTCGACCTTGCTGGTGACGCGACCGAAATTCTAACAATCGTCTTCGTTGCCCGATTCGGAAATGCGCTCCTCGTTTTTGTCGGAGCCTTAACGGGCCTCGTGGCAGCAACGGCAGTTGAAACTTCTATTGGAAATCGGTTAACTAAGGTGCTCTCGTTAGCAAGGATTAGGCTTCTCTCGCTCGTCGTTTTTCTTATCGTCGGCTCTACCCTCATAATCACGACCACACTTCTGCCAGTATGACACGAAAGTCAACATCCTAGAAACATGCATTCAAGAACCGTCAGCTTACAGGCGAAAACAGTGTGGGTAACGGGTCCTTGTCATGTGGTATGAGAAGACCAACCGTCTGGTGTCCTAGATTTGGTTTTGTCAAGTCCTTGTTTGGTGTCTTGACCTAAGAGATAAGATGAGGTATTGGCCACGTTTACGTGGGATTTATCTTGGATCCTATGCTCCATATGGAAATAATCGCAGCGATCGTAAGCGTCTGGGCACGCATTCTGTTCTACGTTAAGAGGGGATTTCGGAAACTTCGGTCATTGATTCGGAGGATATTCGGCCTGGCGAACGTTACGCTCTATCAAATTCTCCCTGGGACTGTAGCAAACAATTTCTGACAATAGCGGACTGAGCCGTGAACGCAACAGTTCCTTATCGAGGACTAGACCGAGGAATCCGAGAATCCAAGCTTCAAAGTTTAAGACCCAGATACGGCTGAAGGCTCTGTTACGTCTTAGGGTTCTGCCTTTTGGTGTTACATGTCGGGACTTTTGGGCACCTCTAAAGGCTCTGTAAAGTTTCTGTCGGACGCTTGGGGCTGTAAAAAACCGTCGGATTACTCTAGCAACCGTAATTTTGGAACGCTAGAGTGAGGTGAAAACAGTCATTGGCAAAGTCTTATGTTTGATATACGGAAATTCTATGTGAGGAAAACCCGATGGATTGCGTGTATTTGCTACAGGGTTATTGTACAGCGCAAGCAAAGGTTGTCGCGAACAGAGCAGTCTCTGCTGCTGGATACTATAAGCCAACCAGGGAAGAACGAAAGAATCTCTGCAACAACTCAACGCAATTCAAAGAATGTCCGCGATTTTCAGCCCATCTAATGTATCTGAACGCAAAGGGCTTGACGAAGAAGTAGACCTACCTTCTTCCCGAAAGGTAACAGGCTCTCCCGTCCGATACAGAGGTAACAGAACCCGTGATGTTAATAGAAGCCCCAAATGAGCCGTGATGCAACACCCATAAAATTGAGCCGATTTTTCGAATGTGAGCCTTGATCGCAACAGAACCATAGCGGTAAGAATTTATAGCACTTGTTACTTGAGGTAACAAAATAGGACGTGTAAGCCATGGTTTGGACGTTCATCAAGACGACCCTCCTCATCGGAGTTCTTACGGGCATCCTCTTTGTAATCGCATACTTGTTAGGCCTCTCACCACTTCTTGCACTCGGCTTCGCCGCTTTCATGAACCTCATAATCTATTGGTTCAGCGACAAGTTCGTCTTACGCATGGGCGGCGCCCACATAGTCACTGAACAGGAGGCTCCTCGAGTCTACTCTGCACTGAGTAGGCTTACAGCGGAAACTGGAACCCCGATGCCAAAAGTTGCACTTGTCAACAGCCCCATTCCAAACGCGTTCGCAACCGGCCGCAGCCCCAACAACGCCACCGTGGCTGTTCACACAAGCCTTCTGAACATCCTGAACGACGAAGAACTCGAAGCTGTTCTCGCGCACGAATTGACCCATGTTAGGAATTGGGATACGCTGACGACCACGATCGTAGCCACAGTAGCGGGTGCCATCACCTACTTAGCCCAATGGGGATGGCTGTTCGGAGGCGCTTTCGGCTATAGTGGAGGATATGGAGGCCGCGACCGACAGCAGGGGAACATAATCAGCCTCCTCCTAATGATGATATTAGCCCCCTTTGCTGCAATGCTCGTGCAACTTGCAGTCTCCAGAACCCGCGAATACTCAGCTGATGAAGGGGGCGCAAAATTATCGAGGAACCCAATAGCCTTGGCAAGCGCACTTGAAAAAATAGACGCCTACGCGAAACAAAGGCCCGCTCGCAAAAACGCAAACCCCGCACTCTCCACGCTGTACATCATCAACCCATTTCGAGGTTCACTTATCGGAGAGCTCTTCTCAACCCACCCTTCAACACAGAAACGCATCTCCCGCCTAGAACACATCGCGGAAACCATGGGAACCGGCCGATACTACCCACGCTAGAAGAACGGAAGCAATGCACCTAAATTTCTTCTAGGATTGCCACGGCGCGTACAGGTGAAGTCGACCCCCTTAGCTTAAGCGGAAGCGCAAGCAGCCGAAACCTCGATTGCTGAATCTTGTCCAAATTGCACAGGCTCTCCAAGACTAAAATTCCGGCCCTCATCAAGATCGAATGCGCTGATAATTGCTTACTGCCATTCGGGTCTATGCTCGGCGCGTCGGTTCCAACCATGAACGGGCGTTTGAATTCTAGGTATTCCGCCCCGTTCACGCTCAAGTAAGGATGAGGCATTGGGACGGTATCATCGTGTTTGGAATCATCCCTACCTGTGTGGAGAAGAACAACCTCGCCCTCGCGCAATCCTATCCCCGCACGTTCCTCAGCACCCTCCAAATCCTCATCATCAATCGGCTGCCCAGGCTCTTTATCCGTGAGATCGAGAAGGATCGATTCTGCTACGAACGATTCTAACCCAAATTGGTCGATCCGCTTTCCGCCACCGAAAAGGTAAGCCGGAGCCTCGATGTGCGTCCCGGCGTGGATGTCGCGAACGAAGAGATCGAGAGAAAGGTCAGCGGTGAGATCTAACATTTTCAAAGACCAAGTCCCCCTATGATTGAAATGTGGCCTATTCGCCTGCGAAATAACGCTCTTTCCGCTTCTGTGCTCCGATTAGACTGTTCCAAGGCATCATTAAAGGGCGCCTTTTTTAGCGGACCTAGCCCATTCACATATTAGAATCGCAAGAATCGTTTGGGAGAGGAAAAATGCAAACTTCGATTCCACCGGGACAATCCTTTGCCAAACGTTGGGCGATCTACGCGACCCTTGGTGTGCCTGAAATCAAACTCGACACATGGCGTTTGTCAACAAAGGGCCTGGTCGAGAAAGAACTGAGCCTCAGCTTCGATGATCTGCAGAAGCTACCTCAAGTTCAACTCAAGAGAGACTTTCATTGCGTAACTTCTTGGAGCGTAAAGGACGTTGTCTGGGAAGGCGTCCCATTTCGCGAACTCGCGAAGTTAACAGGCGTCAAGGCTGACGCGCAGTGGATCATGTTCCACTGTGGGGACGGTTACACTGCACCTGTCCCGTTTGAGGACGCGATGGTTGAAGATTCCCTAATTGCTTTCAAAATGAATGGCAAACCGATTCCAACTCAGCAAGGGTTCCCCGCGCGCCCTTTCATTCCACACCTCTACGGGTGGAAGAGCGCAAAGTGGCTGACGGGCGTTGAATTCATACGCGAGTACGAGGACGGGTATTGGGAGAATTTCGGTTACCATGAGCGAGGGAACATTTGGGACCAAGAACGCTTCAAAGGCCAAGGCGGGAAGCACGTTAGGCACAAGGGACTGGGAAGCGTCCCAGTCTAACAATGAGTGAACGTGAAGCCTTCAGAACTCTGAGCTCTGAGACTCACGCTCTTCGTCAGGTTGCGTCTTAGCCTCATCGTCTGCATCTCCTTTTCCGCTTGCTACCATCCCTTCGAGAGCATCGAGTTCCTTTTCTGCGTTAAGTGCGATTTCTAGCAATACTGTTCTTTCCGCGTCTTGGAGCGTCAAGGCTTTTGCTTCTGCTAGGTGGGACGCCAACATGTACGTGTGAAACCCCATCTCAAGCTTCATTCTTTTGCCGGCGTAGAGGGCAAGTTTGAGAGCCTCCTCGAAGGCCTCATCAAGTTTGTTAGATGAATCATAGCGAACATTCTTGTCTCCCCATAACGCCTCGGATCGAACTCCAACGGCCCACATTTTCAAATCAACATTAATCGTCCCCACTCGACTCCTGAGGATTCGGGTACCCGGGTAGTAGCTTTCCAAGTAGTGTTTTACGGCTCGGTTAACGATATGCGTGCGTGTTCTATCCTCCGACTTGGCCAGAACCAGAAGAGTATAAGCAATAGCTGGACTCAGCCGAAGCGTAATGTTGAATGACCTCCTACGTGCACGAGGTCTAGCGGCGAGTGCACTATTTCGCATTGCAGATTCGCCCAATGCACTAAAACGCCGTGCACAAAATATCCGAACGAGGAGCAAGCGTTCCCACGGAGAGATGAGTGATGTCGTTTGGCTGAAAAGGCCCGACTCGATGTGGATTCAATCGCTTCCCCAAACGCTTTTATGAACCTCGCCAGTTCCAGCCCGAGATGAGTCCTATGCCAGATAGCGTTGTGCACTTCGAAATTCCTGTTGATAACTTGGGAAGGGCACAGAAGTTTTACAAGGAAACTTTTGACTGGTCAATCAACGCCATCCCTGAAATGGGTTACACGATCGTTGGGACTACTCCTTCAGATGAAGATGGCCGCCCTACTCAACCTGGCGCAATAAACGGCGGCATGCTTGAACGCGAAGATCCAGTCAAACACACGACCGTCACGATCAACGTGGTCAGCATCGACGAAGCCGAAAAGCGCATCCAGAAGAACGGCGGAAAAATGATCCGGAAGAAAATGCCCGTAAGCGACATGGGCTTCGCAGCTTACTTTCAAGACAGTGAAGGGAACGTGGTAGGCCTCTGGGAAACTAAGGCGCAGTAGTGGTTCGGGTGGCCGAACCCCTCATCTCTGAACTGAAGAAAGCATTGCTCGGTTGGCTGTACCCCGCAAGGTACAACCTAGAGAGGTGGGCCTATGCTCTGCAGAGGATATCCGGCATCGCCGTCACCGCTTACTTCTTGGCACATATTGTGGAAACCGGGAACGTAGTTGGCGGCATGGCCGTTTGGAGCGTACCTTCATTCAATTCAGCGAAGGATGTTTGGACAGCAACCTTCCAATTCCTAGATAACCCCGTCTTCGACACCGGCCTAGTTGTCATCGGCTTCATGCTCGCATACCACACAATAAACGGAATCAGGCTCACGCTGACTGAGTTCGGATTGTTGCAGGGCCGGCCCACCAGGCCTGACTTTCCCTATGAACCAAAATCCTTCACAAAGTCGCAGAGAGCTCTATTCTGGCTGAGCGTAATCTTCGCAGTGGCAACAGCCGTGTACGCTCTAAACGTCTTCTTCGGGGTTTGAGGCATGAAAGAATCCACTAAGATGCTTTTCCACTACATCACGGGACTTGGCATCGTCATTGCTGGAGGCCTCCACCTCTTCACCGTTTTCTTGACCGGCCCATACCTTCAGAACCTTGCATTCAGCGGCGGCGCATACTCTGTGATCGAGGTCTACCGAAACTTGATTCTTGCCACCACCTTGGAACTCCTTCTAGTCTTCGTCGACTATCACGCTTTGAACGGAATTCGAGTGATTCTCATAGAATTCCACCAAGGCCAAAGATGGGAACGTGGCGTTTCATGGATTTTAGCGGTTGCAGGGATCTTACTGCTAGTTTACGGCACGAGAACAATTCTGATTGCGAACGCACTCGCCTGAAGAACAATCACAATTGGAAAATATAGTTCTCAAATCTGAGAGAGACCGGGCCCAGAAAATTCTCAATATCCTCCGCGCTACGCTCGTCATACGTGAGAAAGACTTCGCCACATTGACTGTGACAAAAGAAACACCAGATCCTTTCCGTATTCTTGTCGTAACCGTTCTTACACAGAACTGTACAGATGTGGCTGCACTCAGAGCCTTCAGAAACCTTGACCGGAGAGTAGGCGTAACCGTAACTGGGTTAAGCGGAGCAAACGTGCGGACTATAGAGAAAGCTATCCACGTTGCAGGTTTGCATAAGCAAAAGGCACGAGGCCTAAAGCAGCTCGCCAAAGTCATTGCTGAACGATATTCGGGTAACGTTGAAACCGCACTGAACGGCTCGGTTGAAGAAGTGCGGGTTGCACTCCAGGAATTGCCGAGAGTGGGACCAAAAACAGCGGACGTTCTACTAGGTGTTTTAGGCCGTCCCACAATATCTGTGGATACACACGTAGACCGCGTTTCGAAACGGCTCGGCTTCGCCCCAAGGAAAGCTGGGTATGAAAAGGTTAGAGTGTTCTTGATGCAGCTGTTTCGTGAAGAGGATGCGCGTTTCGTCCCGTTGTATATGATGGCGCATGGGAGACAGACTTGCAGAGCACGGAGGCCGCTCTGCTCCACCTGTCCGGTAGAGAATCTGTGCCCGTACCCCAACAAGAAAAAGTAAAGTCTCCAACAGCGACCCTCTACGCTTACAATTACTCCGGTTGAGGCGATGTGCTACTCCGGGGGAATATCTTTGAACGTTAGTGATATGTTCAAGCCCTCATTCCGAAGCTTGTTCTTCGTGATTACGTATAGTAAGGCGCCCACTATGAAAGTGGCGGCGATGTAGCCGTAGGCTAACGGGTTACCTCCCCAAACTCTTGGATAGCTTAGGAATTCGTAGGTCAAATAGGCGAAGACAAGGGACTGTAGGACCCCTGAGGCTGCAAGTAGGACCTTGGCGCCTCCCCTCTCCTTCCTCACAGCATAGATTACGGCTGCAATTCCGACGAAAGCGAAGTAAATCATTGAAGCCATTACGGCACCGTAGAGCGAGGAAAGCGTTCCGTATAGAAAGGCCGCTAGGCCGATTAGGCCTATGGTTACTCCAAGGTCAAGTACATGCGCGACCACGGGCGAGCCGTATTTCGGGCTTACGTAGGCAAGCTGTGACGGAAGGTATCGATCAAAAGCCTGTGCCAGCATGTACCTGGAGATGGTGATTATGCCGAAGGCTAAGATCGCAACGGTCAGCACGACCCAGCCGATGCCTATTATCCAAGCCTGCACGTAATTCGACGATACGCCCATAGCCAAAGTCCAGAAATTGAATGAGTAATTGTTCACTAGAGTTGGGTTTGAGAATGCTGCGGTCATGAACCGGAACCCTCCAACATAGTACATCGATCCAAAGGGAATAGTAACGACGAGGAAGGCTAGAAGGAGCGAGATTGGAACGTTCCACTTCGATGCTCTGCCCGCCAACTCGGAACCAACTGAGGGCGCCGCGTTAAACCAAGGATACGTGAAGAGCGCAAAGTAAGGCATCATTAAGAGAGTTGATTTCAAATCGAAAGCGGGCCCCGAGTATGAGCTGGCGAGAGAGGCGTACGTCGTATTCGGAATGTTCAGTCCGTTTACGTATTTCTCTACACCCGCCGTGCCAGCCGTGAGTATTGTTGCAACGGCAAGGGCTACGGCAGCCATGCCGATAATCCAGAACGTTGAGATCAATTTGAATCCAAGCCTAGGCTTCAGTATGTTGATTACGATTAGCGTAAACACGAGTATAGAGGCTAACAGGAACTGCGAGAGGGGATCGGAGCCCGTTATGTTACCTGGTAACGCGAGACCCAACATGTTTGAGTAACCAAGGGATAGCCCGACAGATCCAACAGCGAACACGGCTGACAATGCGATAAGCGCGAGGTAGGGCATCGTTTCGAGTGTGATACCCATTAACGTTACAGTGCTTCCGAGAAAACCACCAAGCGACCGCGACATCCACACATAGTCCCCTCCAGTCCTTGACACGCGACGCGACATCATAGTGTATACGATCATTTGAGGGATAGTCAGTAATGCGGCAATTGCGGAACCGAAAACGAGGTTGACACCTGACACCGTCGGAAGGGCTAGCATCGTAAACCCAACGAGAGCGAGAGCTGCCCCAACAGACATGTAACTAACGTTGATGGCCACTGCGTCTAGTAACGAAACTTTCTTTGTTAGTCCAGTGGCTTCTCTGAGGAATATTTTAGAAGACAATGTCAACTCAAACGAATCCGTATAGGTTGGCCAAACGCTAACGCACCCGCATTATACATAAAAACACAGAGGCTTTTCCTGTGTCTGTTCCGGTTTCAAGTTTGTTGTGGGCAGATATACCGGCAGTTTTCTTTGGATTCGAAGGTAAATCTCAGCCGATCTACCTACGCAAGTTCTGGATGGGACGGTTACTTAGGACATTTTGCAGAGAAACTCTAAACCGTAGGAGGCATAACTTTCAAGAGGCGACAGTTCAAGAAGCGATTGACACGTGACGATTAGGATGTCAGAGAAAAGGTGCATTATTTGTGGTTGCAGGGATCATAGGTTGATTGGTTGTTCAAACCACCGGGCAAGAAAGTGCAGCTGCTATGAGAAATAACAACGGTTCAAATTCCAGCGGTCGCATTACGGATTGGGGAAAAGTGGACACACCCAATCATCGGGCGTGTCGATTCTTGCCAGTCATGTCGGCATAACATCAGAAATTTGGTGGTTATACACGCCGCTCCCGCAGGGTGGCATCCACCCAATCATAAGGTGGCATACACCCAAACATCGGGCGCATTGCACCTCGAAAAGAGAGGATGTGGAACACGCAAATATCAGGTGTAAATCTAGATTCCATTAGACTACAAGCTCGTGGTTGCCATTGGCAAAGACAATCGTCATTGGCGCTATAAACTGGGACCTCAACCTCTTCATTGATAGGTTTCCTCGAAGGGGCGAGGAAGTAGTTGTTCGCCGGATCATACGTGTCCCAGGCGGGAAAGCAGGTAACGCTGCGGTCGCCGCCGCAAGGCTACTTGGCCCAACCCAGGTCGCGATAATGGGTGGGTTGGGGAATGACGCGGTAGCATCCGACCAGGTTAGGATCTTCAAAGACGAAGGCGTGGATGTATCAGGCCTGAAGTTCTTCAACGACACAGAGTCAGGGCAAGCATACATCATCATCGACGCAAAGGGAGAAAACATCGTACACACGCACTTTGGAGCTAACGCCCAGATCACCGCAGATTACCTGGATGATCCAATATGGCGTGAATTAATCACGAAATCGTCAGTCATCACCATAATGGACCCTCCTCTCGAAACCGCTCTAAACCTGGCCCGTGAAGCACGAAAACTCGACAAGGTCATCGTATGGGACCCTGGCGTAAAATCAAGAAGAGGCCTCAAAGATTCCGAGGAAATGTTACGGAAAGTCGATTACGTGTTAGCTAACGAATCTGAAATGGCCTTTTTGATTGGGACAAAGAATCTTGGTGTAGCTGCCCGCAAGATGATGAAGACCAACCGTGAGCTGAAAGTTGTGGCCAAGTTAGGGGCCAAGGGTTCAATCATGTACAGTAAGAAGGAACAAAGAGTATCTCGGGCCCTCGACCTGAAGTCACTAGGCATGAAAGCCGTGAACACCGTGGGCTGCGGGGACGCATTCATCGGCGCCTTTGTAGCAGCGCTATCCGAAGGCCGAAGTGAACATGAGGCGCTGAACTGGGGAAACGTGGCAGGAAGCCTAAAGGCAACACGAACCGAAACACGCGGAAGTCCAAACCGCGAAACTCTACTGAAATACCTCGCCTGAACAGACGGCCCCCGTTGGCATCAATCTTGGGCATCCAGAAAGTCGAGGGCTTCTCTCAGCGAACTAATCCTGCCATCCGGTCTGATCTCAGAATCCGGAACTCGCCTATCAAACCTAGACAGGGCGAACAATGAGCTTGGCCGATTCTTGAAGCCTTCTGGTATGGGATAGTCGTACAGCAGAGCCTTCATGCCAGCGTTCTTAGCACCCCAAACATCCGCCTCGGGGTCATCACCAATGTGGACAACCTTAGCTGGGTCCGTCCCAAGCGCGGCTACTGCTTTCTCAAATATCTGGCGATCCGGTTTCCTTGAACCCACTTCATCTGAGAAAACCGTTGAATCGAAGAACCCCAACACGCCATACTTCCTGAGCAGTTCGCGTAAGGCTGTACCCGGGCTTCGGCCCGTGTTGCTGATTAATCCGATTCCGCGAACTTGGTTGCGCATTCCCTGCAGAGTTTTGATTGCATCGCCATTAAGCTCTGGAGGAGAATCAAAAATTGGGTCAACATACGCACTCTCAAGTTTCCTAGCTGTCCCAGAATCCAAGGCAAAGTCGCTTAGGCGTGCGGCATTCATGATTAGACGAATTTGCTCCATTGTATGGAGTTCTTTGTTGCTCCGCCAAATTGCTTGGAATTGGGTAGCGGTCTGCTCGTAACCCTCCTTCACGTCTTCTTCCGAAACTCTATTGCCGGATTCCGAAAGTATTCGGCACATCCTTTCACATCTCATTGCGTTCCGAGCGTCGTCTAACTCAGGGCGGTCGATGAAGAGCGTTCCCCAAAGGTCGAACGTAACCCAGAGGTTTCTCTTGGAACTTGTCACTTCATTCCTGCCTTTCTGAGTTCACTCGCAATCAACGGGGCCACGCTTACACGACTGATTGGGCTAGGAACGGTGTCGGTCCCGACGACGCTAACCACTCCCGCCTGTCGTATTTTTTCAAGTGCGCCGGGCGCTAGGATCGGGTGAGTGCAGGCAACGGCGACTTTATTCGCCCCTTGTGACAAAAGTATTTTCGAAGCTTCTACGATCGTTCCTCCGGTGCTGATTATGTCATCAACGATTAACACATCTCGTCCCTTGGCGTCCGACCTCCTTGGGCGGACTTCCACGTGGTCATCTCCAAGCCGCTTTTTCTCGAAAACATCGTAGTCAGTCCCGAGCCTGTCGGCGGCGACTTTCGCCCACTGCTCAGCCTCAGCGTCCGGCCCAATCACTAGAGGCTTCTGTACCTCCCCCGCTTTCTTAGCGTAATCGGCGAGAAGAGGCATTGCAGACAGATTATGTGATGGTATCTTGAAGACCTCCGAAGACTTCAGGACGCGATGGTGATGCATGTCGATCGTGTAGACCTCATCGGTCCCGACGCTTTCCATGAGTTTTGTGACAGTCCTGAAGCTTAGCGCTTCGCCAGGTTTGAAGCGTTCATCCTGTCTAGCGTAGGCGAAGTATGGTATGAACGCGGTAACCTTGCTAGCTCCTAAATCTTTCAGTGTATCAACGAGCAGTAGATATTCGAAAAGTAATTCGTCAGGCGTGTGATGTATTGATTGAATGACGGCGACGTTTTCGTTCTTGACATCATCGAGCACTCGGAGATACTTCTCCCCGTCTGGGAACCGTCGGAGATCCAATGATCCTGATTTTAGATGGAGTTCTTGTGCAACCTTCGACGCTAGAGTTTCGGCCGATGAACCTCCAATTACGATCAATACACAAAACCCCGGACAGACCCGTATTCGATGCCCAAATAAAACTTGTCTGAGTGAGTTCTCAGCCCTTCAATTCGTCGATTGCGTCAACAACTTCTTGAAAGTCGCTGATTTCCTTGTGGGTGACCTTTCCCTTACGACATGCCGCTGCTAATCTAGAGCCCTTGATTGCGAATGGAAAATCAGCCGCTCTCGCAGCCGGGAAATCCCCTGTTCCATCACCTATGAAGAACACCCTGTCGCCCTGTTTTTTGCGATACCTGACTAGGTCATCCTTGAAGTTGATTGCCCCGGTTCCCAACAATTCAGGGAAGGTCAGTTCGTAACCGTTGGGAGTGTACGTGGCTTTCGGTGCATATACTTCCACAAACTCCAACCAGCCCTGCCGCCCTAGGAAATGCCGTATACAAAACTCGAGTCCGGCGCTCACGATAGTCAATGGCAAACGCTTTTTCTTGCAAGACTCGACGAGCTTATCGAAATTTGGCCTGAAGACTACGACTTTGTCCAGCGCTTCCAGGATCTGCTGTTCGTTAACCTTGAGCATGGCAAATTCATTTCGTATAGACTCTTCGAAAGTAATCTTGCCGCTCTCAAATTTCTCTTCGATCCGTTTCCAACTTGGATCAGCAAAACGCTCCAGTGCAAATTCGGCGGTGTCGATGTTGACGATTGTCTCGTCGAAATCGGACATGATTAGCGTCTTGCCAGAATGCATGCGAATCCCTAGTTTTTTGAGGGGCTTTCGTAATGAATTAAAGCTAAGAGTAGTAAACGCCTTGTGGAGTAGCTTGTGTTGCGCATGATAACGATTGTTCTAGCCCAGTGGTGCCCACACTGCGTTCCGCTGTCCCTTGAGACGACGCAGCGGATGGCGAGGGAATTGAACTTTGAGCTTCGTGTTCTAGACATAGACTCACCTGACCAAGCGAAGGAGGCGGACATACTGGTAAAGGAACAGGGTGACTGTGCGGAGGACTACCTTATACCCCAAGTATTCATCGAGCAAGACGACGGGAGCATACAGCACGTTTTCACCGGGTTCTCGGAAGGAGTTCAGGTCACAAGTGCTCAATGGGACAATTTCTTTGCGAGTAAGTACTATGCAGGCTTGCTTAAGTCGGCCGGGTAGGTTCATTTTCCGAACTTCGCTCTACAGGACAGGCAGAGCCGCTCTGTCGAGCTTCGATCATGCATGAACAACTTCATACAACCAACCTTTGATCCGTCCCCCACGCAAAGGGAAACGGCCTGCTGCTTTTGCTCCTCAGTTTTAGGATATCTAGTCCAATAAATTTCCGTGACGCCGGCGCCTTCCCCCAACCTGGAATCAAGGATTTCTTGCGCATCTCCTCCAAGCTCCCAGCCGTGGCGCGAAGCGACTCGCAAATCTCTGTGATTCACGTTCTCTTCTCCGACCTGCTCGCGGAGCGAATTCTCAAACCATTCGCGGTCAGGTTGGGTGCTAAAGTATACAACTTGTGAAACAAACCCTTCCGGGCAAAGGTAAGCACCAACTAGGCTGGTTGAATTCTGTGAAACAACTGTCATCGCCGTAGGTTTATCGCAGTGCCGGTAGCATTTTCCCGTGAAGTTCAGGTACTTGAGAACAAATTCAGGAAACCAATCCATTTACTCCGCCTGGAAGCGTCCATGGAATAGGGGAAGTTTAAAGCATTCCACTTGCGAGCTTGGCCAGATTCCATTTGCGAACGCGCGCTGTTGTTGCAATAATCTTGATGGCGCTGGGAATCTCCTGCATTGGCCTCGCAATCGACTCATTGCTGACTCGCTACGCGGCCTCCGTAAGCGTTCCAATTTTAGCAACAGTAGGAGCCCTCATGCTCATCATCGGCTTGCTGCTTTTAATAACCGAATTTATGGAGAACTGGCTCAGTAAGGGCCAGACTGCGTTGGTCGACGGCCTTCAGGCTGGGTAGTCGAGGGTTCGATCGCAGCGAGTTGAATGACATGACCACCGACCCTGAAGACTTGCTACAGGTAGCCGCCGCCAGCGCTGAGGAGGCGGGAAAGAAGCTCCTGAAACTGTTTCAAAGCTCGAAAAAACTCTCCATTACGCGGAAGTATGATTACCCCGGTAGCATCGTTACCAATGCTGACACAGAATCCGAAAGAATCATTTTGCAAAACATAAGACGAAGCAGGATCAAATCAACAGTGAATTCTGAGGAAGCAGGTATCATAAACTACGGTTCGCGCGATCTCGTTTGGGCGCTGGATCCACTGGATGGGACGTTGAATTACGCAAAGAGGATACCATACTTTGCAGTGTCAATCGGCGTGCTGCTAAAGGGAGAGCCAGTGGCAGGCGCAATATACAACCCTGTTTTGGATGAGATGTACACCGGTTGCCAACGAAGAGGCTCGCAATTGAATGGTAAGCGAATACATGTTTCCAACACAAAATCGTTGAGAAATTCCTCCCTCATTTTCGAATGGTGGGATAGGGAACCCTCGATCCCTAATCCGTTGGGATTCGAGGCGCGCCTCTATGACTATACGCGCAGGCTCCGGTCTCCGGGAAGCGTTGCGTTAAACTTGTGTTCCGTAGCTTCCGGGAGGTTCGACGGAGTCGTAACGGTTTTTCAAAGGTCACCGATTTACGAAACAGCTGCCGGTTGTCTAATCCTAGAGGAAGCGAGGGGCCGAGTAACAGACTCATCGGGCAATAGCTGGAGGAAGTTCACGCGCTCAATATTAGCGGGTGGACCGAAAGTGCACGAGCAGCTCTTGTCACTCGTTAGAAGACTCTAATCGTAACTGAGCTCAGAGGCCCTCTCGCGAGAGCTCTTCGACTAATTCGCGTTGCTTTGAGGTTAGTTTCGAAGGAGTCTTCACGCGAACTGCGACAAGTTCGTCTCCTCTATCGTTCTCGCGAAGGCTCGGCATTCCTTTTCGTCTTAAGCGGAAAACCGCTCCAGTTTGTGTTCCGGGGGGCATCACTATTTTCGCAGGCCCGTCTAATGTTGGTACTTCGACCTCACCGCCTAAGATAGCCTTGGAGAAATTCACTTCGATATTGGAGAGAAGGTCGTTCCCCTCCCTTCTGAACACATCGTGCGGCCTGACGTTAACGACGACGTACAGGTTCCCCCTCTGCCCGCCCCCATTAGCTGCGTCCCCCTCGCCACGTAGGATTAACTGAGAGCCAGTATCGACACCAGGGGGAATCCTTATGTTGATTCGCCTGTGGCGTTCAACGATTCCCACCCCACGGCACACAGTGCAAGGTTTCTCGATTATCGTTCCTCTACCACGGCATTTACGGCAGGGCTCAATTCGAGCGAAATGGATGAATCCCCGAGTTTGGACATGTTGGATTTGGCCAGTGCCTCCACATTCCGAACACTTCTTTGGCGAAGTCCCAGACTTCGCACCCGTGCCGTTACATTCTGAGCAGCGTTCTCGTCTAGGGACTTCTATTTCAGTGGCGAGGCCAGAGTAGGCTTGCTCCAAGGATATTTCGAGATCATAACGTAGGTCGCCACCCCTCGTTGGGCGACGCTCTTCGCGCCCGCCAAAGAACATGTCGAAGATTGACTCGAATCCGCCGGACCCGAAACCGATGTCTCTGAATACCTCGTCGAAGTTTACTCCTCGGAAAATATCCTCCGTGGTGTACCGTGAATCTATGCCCGCGTGGCCATAGCTATCGTATTGTGCCCGCTTATCATCATCCGAGAGGATGGCGTAAGCCTCGGATATCTCTTTGAATTTGTCTTCAGCGCCGGGCTCTTTGTTTCGGTCAGGGTGGTATTTCAGGGCAAGTTTTCTGTATTCGTTCTTGATTTGGTCCTTGCTCGAATTGCGCGGCACACCAAGTATATCGTAGTAGTCACGTTTCGACAATATTGGTCGGCCGCGGTATCATTGCTACTTCTTGTCGTCTACGACTTTGTAATCTACATCGACCGGTTGGGCAGGGTTTTCACTTTGCGGGCCTGATGCGGATGGGCCGGCTTGTCCGCCTGGTCCGGCTTGCTTCTGGGCCACTTGCTGGTAAGCAGCGGTTCCAACATCCTGCATGACCTTCTGGAGTGCTTCGAGCTTTTGCTTAATCGCCCCAACATCTTTACCCGCCAGAGCTTGTCGAAGCTCCGAAACGCGGCTCATGACCTGTTCAGATTGTTCTTTTGATATCTTGCCCGCGAGTTCCTTTGTTAGTCGTTCTGCGCTGTAGATGAGGTTGTCAGCTGAATTTCGAACCTCTGCTTCTTCCTTACGTTTTTGGTCTTCTGCCCCGAATTGCTCCGCTTGTTTGACCATCTTCTCAATGTTGTCTTTCGAGAGTTTTGTGGAAGCCGTTATCGTGATCTTCTGCTCTTTGTTAGTGGCCAAGTCTTTTGCAGTTACGTTCAGTATGCCGTTGGCATCTATGTCGAATGTCACTTCGATTTGTGGTACTCCACGCGGTGCGGGTGGAATGCCGGTCAAGTTGAACATTCCTAGAGAAACGTTGTCGGCTGACATCGGCCTCTCTCCCTGAAGAACATGCACCGTGACCGTAGTCTGGAAGTCGGCCGCGGTCGAGAAGATTTGGCTTCTCCTCGTTGGAATCGTAGTGTTCCTATCAATTATCTTAGTGGAAACGCCCCCGAGAGTTTCAACACCAAGGGATAGAGGGGTAACATCGAGGAGCAACAGGTCGCGAACTTCTCCCGCGATCACGCCCGCCTGTATTGATGCCCCCGTGGCGACGCATTCCATCGGGTCGACACCGCTTTCCGCTTCTTTGCCCATGTATTCCTGAACGAATTTTCGAACAATGGGCATACGCGTCGGCCCACCAACAAGAATGATTTTGTCAACGTCCTTCGGGGTGAGCTTGGCGTCTTGAACAGCCTTCTCCGTGGGGCCGCGGCAACGGTCAATCGTTGGCCTCACTATTTCTTCCAACTTACCCCGAGTCAAATTCATCGTAAGGTGCTTTGGACCCGCTGCGTCTGCGGAAATAAATGGTAAGTTAATGTCCGTGGTCAGCACGGTTGATAATTCGATCTTCGCCTTTTCAGCCGCCTCGCGAACTCTCTGAATAGCCACCTTATCATTGCGCAGGTCTATCCCGGTGCTCGCTTTGAAGTCTCCAGCTATGTAGTCTATGAGTGCATTGTCCATGTCCGTACCGCCGAGCTGAGTGTCGCCGTTAGTTGATAGAACCTCAAAGACTGGCGTTGCCTGGGAATCAGACCGACCCACCTCCATCATCGTAACGTCCAAGGTTCCCCCTCCCAGGTCAAAGACCATTATCTTGAGTTCCTTCTCGGCCCTGTCAAGACCATAGGCTAGCGATGCGGCAGTTGGTTCGTTGATTATCCTAACAACCTCAAGGCCTGCAATCGCGCCAGCGTCCTTTGTGGCCTGGCGTTGGTTGTCATTGAAATATGCTGGGACAGTGATTACAGCTTTCTCGACCTTATCCCCCAAGAAAGCTTCCGCATCACGCTTAATCTTCTGAAGGATGAAAGCGGAGATTTGCTGCGGAGTGTATTCTTTCCCGAAAATGTTGACCTTATAGTCAGTACCCATCTTGCGTTTGATTGCTTGAACCGTACCCTCAGGGTTCGAGACAGCTTGTCGCCTGGCGGGTTCTCCCACGAGCAGTTGCCCGTCTTTGGTGAACGCCACGTATGACGGAAACGCCTTCCCGCCCACCGAAGTGCCTTCAGCGCTTGGGATAATAGTTGGTCGTCCAGCGATTACTGCCGCAGCTGCTGAGTTGCTGGTTCCGAGGTCAATTCCTATGATCTTTGGCATATTTCGCATCCCTAATAGTTACTTGACGTAACAAGGAACTAGGTATCGGTTCAAAAACATTATGGGAGCTCAATTCGAGTCTCCCCCCGTCTCACTTTCAGGCTCTGCTTCAGATCTTCTTGCTTTAGCAACAACGACAAGGCTCGGCCGAATCACTTTCCCATTCAAAAAGTACCCTTTACGGACTTCCTCAACAACTGTGTTCTCAGGCTTGTCATCAGCTTCCAAGTAGCCGACAACTTCGTGTCGCTCCGTATCCAGTAGGCCCCCCACGGACGGAATTTCCTCTAAACCTTCGGCGAAGAGGACTTCTGCGAGTTGCTGATGTAGCATCTTTAGCCCTACCCCAATCTCGTCCGTAGGCATCGAGTCACCAGATTGGCTCAATTTTCCAGCCTGTTCCAAAGCATCCAGAACCGGCAGCAATTTGACGAGCAGTCTTTCAGAGGCCTGCTTAGTTACGGCGTCAACCTGGCGTTTTGCGATCTTCTGGAAGTTCTCCATGTCTGCCTGAAGGCGCTGTAAACGGTCCAAGTACTCAGCCGCCTTCTTTTCGCTCTGCTCCTTCTCCTCAGTAACTTGCTCCAGCTCCTTCCGCATCTGTTGAATAGATAGAGGGCTCCCAGCCTTGGCCTGTGATTCTTTACTCATTTCGGTTGGCAACTCGGGACCACTACAAAGGGTTTGAAACCACAACAGGCAATTCTTAAGCTTGCTTTTTCCTTCCGTCACGAAGTGCTCTGCGTTCCTAGGACTTTACTGTCTTTCAACTGGTCAAACGCATACTGTGGTACGTACGTTCCGACGGACACGGTCTCGTCCTGGATCCTATGGAAGTATTGCCGGGCGATCAGAGTCTCGGTCTTAGAAACACCCTGTACTCCCTCAAATTGGTTTACGGCTTTTTCAAGAATCTGGCTAACGTTCTTGCTGTGAAGAATCGTGAGTAGATCCCAATCCCCTGGAATGATATGCCCTTCAACAACATGTTCCAGTTTTTTAAGTTGGGACAAAACGTCGGGGAGTGAACCCTGTGCCCGTAACAGTGAAATCGTTAGGGCGTCATTCTCGTCAACAGTGTACTCTTTCGTGAAACCTTCGAAAGGTATGTGAGTGCTTGTGGCCCTAATTCCCGGCGTATCTCGGATTTGTGAAACGGACTTGTACAAATCAGAACGATCATAGTGCGACACTCGCACGAGCAATTCGTACTTGCCGATTAGAAGTGCCCCTTCCTCAATCTGGCTAATTTCCTTAACCGCTTTGACAACGTCTGCTATCTGCCCGCGTTCTATGACTGCGAGAATGTAAGAATATGTTTTCAAGGGCGAACTCATAGCTGACTCATCGGAATCCGAATTCTATTACAACGCAGCGTAGCGAAGCCTCGTACTTAAATCAGTACAATAGCATCCCAACTGATTTGTCGAGGCTCGCTAAAATTGGTGACATGAGAAAAAGCAAAGTTCGATAGGATAGCTTGGATGGATCTTGATGTAAGGCTGATTCTTGTAGAGAAGGCAGAACGCAGAGTACCGTATGCTTTTCTGGGGGATTGTTCGCCGTCTACCTGCCCCCCGAGGAAGGTAGGCCGCATTCCACGTAATGGGCCACATTTCCGAGACACTCATATTGTGGTTTTTTGGTAGTCGTTGGTTTTGAACTTAGACGAGGCGTTCAGAGGGCTTGGGGGCAATGCCAGAAAGGAAGACAGAACGAGTACGCTTACAACGTGTCTTAGTTCAGCCCTCAATGGCCATTCAACCTGAAGTTCACGTGCCTCAACCTAGCTTCGGATCGCTGGTTGAGATTACGCCTTTCAAGGCTGGATTCTTTCGCCACCCCCTCACCCTTAACCCCGAAGTCGCGAAGGAGACCTACCGCCAAGCAGGCCTAAGGCTGCTATATTCGCCCCGCGCCCTCAAATTAATCCGGGAACACCGATCAGTAATTCTTGAGTACGACAGAGACGGCGTCGTATGGGTCAGACCACTTAAGGACGATTCATTGAAAGAAATTCTCGACGACCGAACCTTCAAAACATATGTCATCTGGAGTCCATACTACGACGCATATAGACTGAGGCAAGCCGGATCGGTCAAGTTCGCCAAACACGCCTTCGAAAATCAGGGTGTACGCGTCCTACTCCAAAACTTCCCCGAAACCGAAGTTCGACTAGCCGTCATTAAGCTTCCGCGAAAAATCAACGTTACACTCTATCCCTTTCAACGAAAAGCAGTAGAATTCATCCTAAGAAACAACGGCCGAGCTTGCCTCTTCGACGAGATGGGGCTCGGGAAAACTATTACCGCCACCACAGCATTGCTGGAACTTATCAAGCAGAAGAAAGCCTCGAGGGCCATCATTGTTACCCCAAATGCGGTAGTTGAACAATGGCATGGGGAATTAGTTGAGAAATTCAACCTCGAACCAACGATGGTTTCATCTCGGCGCACGCTAAGCGAACGTATGGAACTATACAATGATCCGCTCATCGTGATGAACTATGAGTTGCTTAGAACTGATTTGGAGTTAATACTTCAAAAAAACTTCGACACGTTAATCCTCGACGAGGTAACTCGGGTAAAGAACTGGGATACGCAAACAAGTGAAGCGGCGAAGAAGCTCATCGTCAGAAACGTTATCGCCTTGACCGGCACGCCACTCGAAAATCATCTTGGGGAACTTTACAACATCGTCAACATTGTCCAACCCGGCTTCTTTGGACGCTACAACGAAGACTTCCTAGCCAGGTTCACGCTGAAACTTTCTGGTCAAGGATGGCTGAGTTCGCGCCCCATTGTTAACCCTGAAAACCTACCTGAACTCAGAAGGGAGTTACGGCTGGTTTCTATTCGGCGAACGAAGGCCCAGGTATTGAAGCAACTGCCGGCACTTACGACTCAATACGTGTATACGGAACCGGCAAGGAACCAGAAAATGATCTATGACATACTCCAAGAAAGCTTAGGCGAAACTGTTCTAGAAGAGTATGCCTACAGCACCAGCGACCAGGAAGGACCCAACCCCTTCACCGCAAACCGCCTCAGATTCTACACGCTCTTGCGCGAAGCCTGTGCAGACATCAGCATGATAGCAGGCTACCTACGCCGCAAGCAACGAGAAAACACAGAGGACGCTCGGACATTACGGGAGTCAGCCATCTTCAAGAAACTTATCCGCGTACTAGCAAACCTCGAACCAGAAAACGCGAAATTGGTTGAGCTAAAGGAATTGGTAAATGAGCTTACCGAACAAGGCCACAAGATAGTTGTGTTCTCACAATTTGTAGCCGTCGTTAACCTGATCCAGGAAGAACTCTCGAGCCTAGGAATTCCAACACTTGTATACCACGGTCAGCTTTCCGGCGACGACCGAACCACGCATCTGAGACAATTCATAGAGCAAACAGAATACCGTGTCCTCGCCAGTACGGACGCGGGACAATTCGGATTGAACCTCCAAGCCGCCGATGTCGTAGTAAATTACGATTTACCTTGGAACCCAGCCCGATTGCAACAGCGCATAGCTCGTCTGCACCGAATCGGCCAGACCAACAAGGTTCTTGCGGTAAACTTCGTCGTCAAAGGCACTGTGGAGGAGCATGTTCGCGATGTGCTAGAGCGAAAACGAAAGCTGTTCAGAGACGTGACGGTGAGTGAAATAGCGGAGAGCGAGGATCTGTCGCTCGACGAGTTGAGAGAGGTCTTCGGCTTTGATATGTTGAAGCTGGCTGAAAAAATACGTGAGCATTACGGCCTCCGCGTAGAGAGCTCAAGCGGCCGACGAATTCCTGACAAATTGCAATAGTCGTGCGTAAGTTTCACTCACCTCTCTAGCGTAATAGGCCTCGACACGCTAAACTTCGTCGTAAAGGAAGTGGAAACCTTCTGCGAAGCTTGCAGCCCACCCAGAATCCCTAGGTATGAGGGCCGAAAAATTCTGTTGGAACACGTTGACTGCAACTGCAAGTGCCCGGACACGATTTTCGAGACAAGAGGACCAAGATGCCCCCGGTGCGACCACCTCGTTAAGATCGAGCTCACGGATAGATGGGATGACCCCTTCATTTGGATTGACCCAAAAACCCACAGCCCCGTCAGGCTCGACGAAGTGAAACCCCCAGCCTAATCGACGCCTTTGTCTCCGGCTCATCGTTTGTGGGATCTGGGGAAAGAACGCTAGGGCACCTGCGGTGAACGAAACCCGTAACCTGCCCCGTCAACTATCAGGAGGCTACAGCAACTCAGTAAAGTAATTAGCCTACGCTCTTCGGAAGACCTGCTGAATTCTCTTGCCGTCCGAGCTTCCAGCCACAAGCCTGAGGTGGACCTGCGACCCAAAGCTCATCGGAGCGAAGTCCACAGAGGAATTGAAGCCTCTTGACATACTAGTTGGCCAACCGCGCGCCTACCAAGCATTGTTGTTTGGGTTTAACATCAAAGAAGCCGGATTCAACATATTCGCGGCCGGCCCGTCAGCTACCGGAAAGACAACAACAACGACCGACTTCCTTGAGGACATAGCTAAGAAATTGCCCACACCCCAAGACTGGTGCTATGTTCACAACTTCGAGGACGAATACGAGCCGAAGGTGCTTCGCTGTCCCCTAGGGTTGGGAAAGGAACTCAAACAGGACATGCGTGAACTCGTCCAAGCTGCGCGAATCGCGATCTCGCAATTATTCGAAGGGGATGATTACGCCACAAAACGAGACGAAATGGCGCGCAAAATGAATCAGCGAAGGCAGGATGTGATTACACGCATGGAACAGGCCGCTGAGGGCGAGGGATTCATAATGCAGCTCACAGCCCTCGGAATATCCTTAGTCCCCGTTGAGAAAGGTCACGCATTGTCCGAACAGGACTTCCTTTCACTACCCAAAGAAACACAACAGAAATTCACGGAAAAACGCGAGACAGTCAGGGAAAAACTTCAGCCTCTTCTCAGAGAACTCCGCGATGTCGAGTTGAAAGCGCGAGATGAGATGATCGAATTCGATCGGGACGTAACATTGTATGCAATTGAAACTTTGATGTCGAATCTACTCACGAAGTATAAACAACACAGCGAGATTACGGATTTCCTCAATGAAATTCAAACACACATCGTTGAGGATCTGGAAAGGTTCAGGACTCGGCGCGGAGACAGGAAAGAGGATGTGCAGGAAGCCTTGGCTGATGAATTGGCCTTTCGAGTCTACGATGTGAATGTAATCGCTGACAATTCAGGCGTCCAAGGAGCCCCGATAATTCTAGAACAAAACCCAACCTACGATAATTTGCTCGGCCGAATTGAAAAAGAGAGTCAGCTCGGAACTTTAACAACCGATTTCACTCTGATCCGTGGCGGAGCTATACATGAGGCGAATGGCGGGTTTTTGATTGTTCGCGCCGAGCACCTACTTCGCGACCTGAATGTTTACGAGGGTTTGAAACGTGCGTTGAAGGCAGGAGAGGCGACAATTGAAGAACTGCCTCAACGAATAGGCTACGCGAATGTAAGGAGCCTCTCCCCCCAGCCGATACCTCTCGATGTAAAGGTTGTACTAATCGGGGACTCCTCCACATACCAACTTCTCTTTGCGTACGACCCCGAATTTCGCGAACTCTTCAAAGTAAAGGCGGATTTCGACTCCACCATGGAGAAATCGGATAGCAGTCTCAAACGTTACGCAGGATTCTTCACAACTCTAGTTGTAAACGAAAACCTGAAACACCTCGACACTTCAGCAGTGGCTCGATTGGTGGAACATAGTTCCAGGATAGCCGAAGACCAAAACAAGCTTTCAACGCAGTTTGGGCTTGTGGCGGACGTGGTGCGCGAAGCACATTTCTATGCCAGCCAAGAAGATGTCAAATACATAACGGCATCTCATGTTGAGAAAGCAATCGAAGCTAAACTCTATCGTTCAAACCTAATACAAGACAAAATCCGAGAATACATTCAACGAAATGTAATTTTCATTTCAACGGACGGAGCAACGGTTGGTCAGATTAACGGCTTGTCGGTTCTGAGCGTAGGTGACTTTTCCTTTGGCGCCCCATCACGAATTACCATTGCCGTTGGCTTGGGAAAAGGGGGATTGATTGATGTCCAAAGAGAGGTTAACATGAGCGGCCCCATACACGGCAAAGGCGTTATGATAATCGCTGGTTACTTGGCTACAAAATTCGCCTACGACAAGCCGTTGACGTTGTCAGCGAGGATTGTTTTTGAGCAGAATTATGAAGGAGTTGAAGGCGACAGCGCGTCAAGCACGGAGCTGTACGCGCTGCTTTCGGCACTTTCAGGCGTTCCAATTAAGCAGAGCTTCGCGGTAACCGGCTCAGTTAACCAAAATGGCGACGTTCAACCAATCGGAGGCGCCAACGAGAAGATTGAAGGCTATTACGAAATCTGCAAGGCGAGGGGCCTAAACGGGCAGCATAGCGTGATTATTCCGCAAAGCAACACTCAGAACCTCATGTTGAAACAGGAAGTCGTGGACGCCGTGAAGGCGGGAAAGTTTCACATATACCCCGTGAAAACCATCGAGGAAGGCATAGAACTTCTCACAGGGGTCCCAGCAGGAAAGAGGTTGCCGAACGGGAACTATGAGGAGAACTCCATTTACGGCCGAGTAGACAAACGGTTACGCGAAATGGCGGAGACCGTTAAACACTTCCAAGCTTTCGCTTCGTAGCAGAGGCTTACTGTAATACGTGGATATTCTTCTTATCACACAGGTCCTTCAGGATCTTTGGCCAAACCGTGACGCTAACCTCACCTAGATGTGCCTTCTTCAGTAGGAGCATATACGTTCGTGATTGACCAATGCCGCCCCCAATACTGAGCGGCAATTCTTTGTTGACGATGGCCTGATGGTATGGGAATTTGAGGAAGTCCAGTTGCCCAGTAACCTCCAATTGCTTCTTGAGTGAGCTAGAGTTAACGCGGATGCCCATGGACGTTAGCTCGTGGCGGCGCTTTGTAACAGGGTTCCAGACTAGAATATCCCCGTTGAGGCCATGCATAGGCCTTCCGTCCTCAGACCTTGTTTCCGTAATCCAATCATCATAGTCCGCAGCCCTCATCTCATGCGGATAACCATCTTTCAACACCCACCCAATTCCAATGATGAATATTGCAGGGTACTTTTGCAATATCGCAGTCTCACGCGCCTTCCGAGGCATGTCCGGGTACTTTTCGAGGATATCTTCGGCATGAAGGAATGTAATCTCATCAGGGAGGCTCGGGTATTTTGCTGTCTTAAGCTGGGGAAAGAGCCTTTCCGCTTGGTTCTGAGCTCCCTTGAGAACTTTCCAGATTTTGCGGACGGTCTCCTTAAGGTAATCCAAATTTCGTTCATCCTCAGTCATCACCTTCTCCCAATCCCATTGGTCCACGTAGGCACTGTGATCGTGGTCTAGGAAGTAGTCCTTGCGCACCGCACGCATGTCGGTGCAGATCCCCTCGCTGGCTTTCATCGCAAATTGCTTCAGCGCAACGCGCTTCCACTTAGTTGCAGCTTGGACCACTTGCGCATCTATTGGGTGCTTGTTGTAGTCGTTTGAGATGTGAAATTGGACCGGGGTGCGTGAACCGTCCCGATCGAGCATGTCATTTACACCACTCTCAACATCGACAATCAGCGGAACTTGAACCATCATCAAGTTGAGTTCTTTGCAAAGGTTTTCCTCGATGAAGCTCTTAACCGCAAAGATAGCCTTCTGCGTATCCTTCGGGGATAGGAGCGAGTTGTAATCTTGTGGAAGAATCTTTTCAAGCTCATCGTAACTGCCAATCCCAGGACCAGCTAAGTCTGCCTTCTTGCTAGACATGTTACTCTCTCTACGATTTGGAAAGAAACTGCCCTTAATACACATGCTTCTGCTTTCCACGCTTGGCAAGAATGGAAAAACACCCCAGCGACAAAAACTGGATGGTAGTAGCGGGTCGGGAAGGCCACCGCCTTCCTTCATCATGTATAAGCTGAAAATTCCGCTCATATCGCCGTAGTTTGCCAGTAATTTCGCATGTGTCAATGTCGATTTAAGGCCTCAATTCGTCATCGAGTTAAGGTCACACGGGCCGCACGGAACTAGGATTACTAATGCACACAAACCGGAATCGCCCACGCCGTCACAGCGAGCATGAAGACAAGATCCCCCTAGCGTCGCGTTTCAAGTCTATAAAGGCCGGACAACTCAGAACTTTGCCTAGGTCGATTTCGCCATGGCTAAAACGGATCTCGTGACGATGGCACACGGCGCCGGTGGTACAGTAATGCAGTCCTTGATCGAGAAGTACATGCTGAAGCATCTTGGCGGCGCAAAGGTGGATGTCCCTCTGGATGCACTTGATGACGCGGCCGTCGTTCAAGGAATAGTTCTGAAATCTGACTCCTATACTGTGAAGCCGCTCTTCTTCCCTGGAGGCGACATTGGAAGACTCGCCATTAGCGGAACGGTAAATGACATTTGCATGATCGGTGGGGATCCCTTGGCCTTAGCGGAGGGTTTCATACTTGAGGAAGGATTCGACCTGAGCGAACTTGAGAAGATCCTCGAAAGCATGAGGAAAGCCAGCGACGAGGCGGGAGTCCCTGTGATTACTGGAGACACGAAAGTCATGGAGAGAGGAGCACTCGACAAGTTCGTGATCAATTCGTCCGGGGTCGGAAAGCGCAACCTGCTGCTCGACAAGAATCTACTTGAAGTAAAGAGGCACCGTACCTTGGACGCTCAATGGTTACTCGACAGCAATGTGCGAACAGGCGACAAGATCATACTGTCCGGAACAATTGGGGACCATGGAATCGCGGTTCTTTCGGCTCGAGAGGGATATGGATTCGAAACTCGAATCGAGTCGGATGCCGCGCCGCTCAAAGGCACGGTGAACCGAATGCTCGAGATAGGTGGGATCGTGGCGATGAAAGATCCCACTCGAGGAGGTTTAGCTAACCTCCTGAATGAATGGAGCCAGAAATCCCATGTTGGAATCCTTGTGGAAGAGCAATCGATTCCTGTGAAGGAGGGAGTTCGAGCTGCTTGTGAAATGTTAGGTCTGGATGTCTTAGAGATCGGAAATGAAGGGAAACTTGTCGCCGCTGTTGTACCTGAGAAAGCTCAGGCGGTGCTCGCCGCTTTGAAGGATACACTGCAAGGGAGGGACGCTGCGATCATTGGAGAGGCGACTTCAGAGTTCGATCTAGTGGCCACGGAGACTGTTGTCGGCGGCAGGAGAATTATTGCACCTCCAGCGGGCGATCCAGTTCCGAGAATCTGCTGAACTAAACTAGACACGACAACGCATACTCGCCAGAATCTTATGATCGGCCCATATCTTGCAGGTCCCCTCCGCTGAAACCATGGTGGGCCCTTTCGGGGAGGCAGGCGTGCATTCCTTCATGTAGAGAGGGCATTCGGGCGGATCGATCTTTCCGAGAATTACGTCGCCACATCTCGCTTGCGGTACGAATTGTTCGCTTTCCGGTGTCTCCTTCAGACCGAAGCGTGAACGCGTATCATGTTCTCGGAATTCCTCTCGCATATTAAACCCAGAGGCTGGGATTGTGGCTACGCCACGCCAATATCCGTCCACTCGGTCGAAGACTTTATCCATAGCTGCTTGTGCCCGTTCATTTCCGTTCCAGGTCACGGCGCGAGTATACTCGTTCTCCATCTTCGGTTCACCGTTCGCGATCTGACGTAGCAGCATGGCTAGGGAGATCAGAACGTCGACGGGTTCGAATCCTGAAAAGACCATGGGTTTCTGTGTTTTCTGGAAACAAGGGTCGTACGCTTTCATACCGGTCACTGTGGAGGCGTGACCGGCGTTCATGAATCCGCTAACCGCTAGGTCCGGTGATGTTGCAACTGCTTCCACAGCGGGTGGAACGTAGCGATATGATGTCAAGAAGGTGAGATTCGGTGGAGGGCCTTTCAAGATCTCGTAAGCGGTTGGTGGCACTGTCGTCTCAAAGCCGACTGCGAAGAATACATGTTCACGCCCGGGATTGGCTTCGGCCATCTTAACGGCATCGTGCACACTGTACACAACTCGGACATCTCCGCCCGACGCCTTAGCCTCAAACAGAGACATACCGGATCCTTTCGCCCGCGACATATCCCCATATGTGAGAATTGTCTTCCCTTCGAGAGATAACCGCACCGCGGCGTCGATGTCAGCTGCGGGTGTAACGCAAACTGGGCATCCGGGGCCTGCGCGGACTTCGACATTATCCGGCAGTAGAGCCCGGATGCCGAAATGTGTGATCGCCCATTCATGAGAGCCGCAAACGTGCATGATTAAGACGTGTTCCTGGATGGCTTGGGCAAGCCGTTCGATTTCGACGCGCAGCTTCTTTGCCAGTACCGGATCCCGATATCCCTCCAGAATCATCAGAGCCCACCTTTCAATTGACCCTCGTAGGCTACGCGATCCTCCGGGACAACTGCGAGAATTTGTTGCCAATATTTCAGCGTCTGGCGGGCATCAGCTTCATCGACGATTTGGATCGCGTATCCCGCGTGAACTAGTACGTAGTCGCCCGTCTTGGCTTGGACAAGCGAGACGTTGACCCCTTCCCTGATTGTGCCTTCGCCAAAATCCACCCTAGCAAAATCACCGTCTAGCTCGACAACTTTTCCTGGATAGGCTAAGCACATTGTCTTTGTCAGTCGATTGTCGACCTCATCTACTTATTAGTTTATACAACAATTACCAATGCTGCCAGGTCAGCCTTCAGCATGAGCGACCCATACGACCTCGCACAGGTCGGCAGAATAGTCCAAATACAAGGCGAAATCGCGAAAGTCGATCTAGGCGGTGGAACAATAGTCACGGCAAACATCGCACTAACCGACGCAAAGGTCGGAGATTACGTTCTGGTACACGCAGGCTACGTACTGAAAGTCATGGATATTGAAGAAGCCAAGCGAACGTTGGCTCATTGGCGTTAGATTGGTTCGGTTACTGGAGTGAGGCTAGGTAAGCCTGACCGAAAGATACTCCACCATCTCCAGGGGGAACCGCCACATTACTAACATAGCGAAATCCCGCGTCGGAAACAAGCTTCCGAATCGTGAGCGAGATAATCTCGTTCAAAGCCACACCGCCAGAAAAGCCCACTACCTTGATACCTTCTTCCTCCGCTATCGTGATGGCAGCATTTGCCAAAGCTCGACCCAGGTATGCATGCGCAGAGAATGCCAGATCCGGAAGAGCGATTTTCGTTTTCTGATCGTATATGTTGTGAACCATGTTTGTGGTTTTGATAACTTCGCCATCGATCTCGGGTTTGATGTTCAGTCTATCCGCGCCTCCTCTTGAGTAAGCTTCCAGTTTCATGGCAGGTTCTCCCTCGTACGTTCTTTCGTAACTAATGCCCAAAATCGCGGCTATCGAATCCAGAACTCGCCCACAGCTTGAAGTCCAGATGAAATCCTTTCTGTCAAGCTGGCGCATGACAATAGGGATCTCAGATTCACCGTGAGGCAAGTGCGATGCATTAGCCTTCAGCCAAGCCTGAATAGTGGGTTCATCTCTGAGAATGCCTGCCGCCATTCTCGCGGGATATCGAGTCGCTAGATCTGCGCCAACCATCGGTTGCTCTTCTAAATGTGCGGCTCTCCTGACTTGGGAGGCGTGGCAGACGAAGATCTCTCCTCCCCAAGCTTCGTTCTTGTAGCCTAATCCGAAGCCGTCGCAAACGATGCCAACTATTGCGTCCAAGGAATGTTCCGCCATAAGTGAACCCGCGTGAGCATGGTGGTGCTGGATTCTTCGCAATGGGACATTGTGTTCTTTCGACATACGCTCGGCAATCTTGGTGGTCGTGAACTTCGGGTGAAGATCACAGGCTATGGTTTCTGGTTCGAATCCGATAAGCCGACCCAAATGTGCCACTGCGGCTTCCAGGAATTTCGCTGTCTCGACCGTTTCTGTGTCTCCAATGTGCTGAGTCAAGTATGCCTTGTTGTCAAGAGTCATGCACGCAGTAACGTTCAGCTCTGCGCCGAACGCAAGAGCTCTCATCTTAGATGGATTTGACAGAACTATCGGGACGGGTGCGTATCCTCGTGACCGTCGAATAGGGGTAGGTTCATCGCCTATGAATCGGATTACTGAGTCATCTGCCCGTTGCGCAATCTCTCGATCATGAACTAGAAAGTAGTCTACTACGGTGCCGAGTCTCTGAATCGCTTTCCTGTTGTCAGTGATTATTGGTTCGTTAGGTGCGTTGGCACTCGTCATTATGAGCGCTGGGTCGCTTGTCGAATCGAAAATCAGGTAATGCATCCCCGTGTAGGGCAACATCACTCCTACGGTATCCAGTCCCGGCGAGATGAGAGAGGAAAGCGGGAAAGGCTCTTTGCGGCGCAGCAGAACTATGGGTCGAACGTAGGATTCGAGTAATTCACGTTCGCAAGAACGGACCTCAGCGAACGCTAGAATAGAGTCAAGGCTACGTGCCATTATCGCGAAAGGTTTGCTTCTTCTCTCTTTACTTCGCCTCAACCTTTCAATGGGGTCGTCTTGAAGTGTCGAAGCCGCAAGGTGGAATCCACCATTTCCCTTGAGGGCCAAAGTTTTGCCCTCTGAGAGTAATCTTCCGGCTTCTCTGATTGGCTCGACGACATCCATTGGGTTCCCAGAGTTGTTGAGCAAGGTGACTTTAGGCCCACAGATTGGGCATGCTATGGTCTGGGCATGGAACCTTCGGTCTCCGGGATTTGTGTATTCGACTCGGCACTTGGGGCACATTGGGAACTGGTTCAGGGTTGTGTTGGGTCGGTCATAGGGAACCCCGACAATCGTTGTGTATCTGGGGCCGCAGTTTGTGCAGGTGATGAAAAAGTATCGATGCCTCCTATCTCCGGGGGACCTCAGCTCTTTGAGGCAGTCGTCGCAGATTGCGATATCGGGCGGGATGACCGAACCGCTCTTGGTTCGCTCTTGGCTGCTTTTTTCAATGGTGAAGTCGGCTAGACCCAATTCGGTTTCAGGGTATTCGACCTGTACGCTATCTAATCGTGCAAGGGGCGGCTTTTCCTCCCTCAGTGAGTGCAGGAACGCGTCGATTCGAGACTTTTCGCCTTCCACGCTGATTTCGACGACGGCATCAGCGCGGTTCCGAACGAATCCTCGGAGTTCTTGGCGCTTGGCGATCCTATAGATGAATGGCCTGAACCCTACGCCTTGGACAATGCCAGTAACGATGATGATTGCGTGCAATGGATTCGCCGGCTCGAAATATGCTTTTCAACCGAGGACTTGACGATAACGTTACCTCTTCGTCACCTACCATAGTTTCTATAGGTTCGATAAAACCGTCACCTAAGCTGCATGGTGTGCAACCGTTAGTGCACGGAAAAAAGGTGATGGATAAAATCGGTTGATTTCGGGGGCTAATCTGGGCGATTGAGAACGCCAAGTCGTCCATTAGATAAAAGCATGCACAAGTATCCGCATGATGACATGCGACTCGCTCGTAAGACAATTCGGCACCGCGAGTCACAATATCCTACGGAAAGCATGAGACTAAGGCTTAACTGAATTTTCCGCGATACAGCGACAAGTGAGGTGAAAATAACAACGATAAATCTAGTGGAATTCGTTTTCCTACTCCATGCTGGTGCCGGATGGATTGGGTATCCCAGCTACCCCTTCATGCTGCGGCAGATTCTACCTAACTTAGCTTTCTAGCCTAAGTTGAGTAGGTGACTCGTAACGAAAGGGCGCGTCGCCCGCTCTACTATTTCTTTCCTGTGGTAACGGTACCTAGCCACCAACTAGTTTGTTACAGGAGAAACTACCAACCGTCAATGTTACATTACCGACTTGACGTTACCTTATTACCCTCTGTTACGACCAACATCTGCCCCATCTGCGGCTGAATCATCCTGGTTTCATGGAGACTTTCTTTTGGGTTTCTTGACATAGTTCTAGATTCTTCCAAGAATGCATCGCATACGATAAATTGAAGACGAAGTGTTGGTGAATTAGTGTGAGGGAAAATGAAAGGATACGTCATCCAAATTGAGAAAGAGACAAGGAAGAATGCGGATTTTCGGCGTGTGTTGTATACTGGGAAGCACAGTCAACTCGTACTCATGAGCCTTAAACCATTAGAAGAGATTGGTGCAGAAACACACGAGGATAGAGATCAATTCTTTCGATTTGAACGCGGAGAAGGAAAAGTAGTCATTGACGGCGTAGAACACCGTGTTAAGGACGGGGATGGAATCATCGTCCCCGCTGGCGCTAGGCATAATGTAATCAACACCTCTAAGCGAGCGACGCTTAGACTCTACACGATTTACTCCCCACCTGAACACAAGGATGGTGTGGTCCGCCATACGAAAGCCGAAGCAATGGCGGGTGAAGAGCACTTCGACGGGCGAACCACAGAGTAGCAAGATTTAGCCCACCCCATAACCGAATGCCGCTGCAGTGCGGACACACAAAGAGTCTCCTTACGAGAACGTAAACTCACAATACTGAGAATGACCTCTCTACAGAAAGAGAGAGGCCGTTCTGGCGATGCCATCGGGTATCGGTTGCGTTTTCGCGGTCTTCGGCCTATCAGGATAAGGTGGTTACATCATGCCTGGGGGCATTCCGCCTGGCATGCCTCCCGGCATTCCGCCGGGGCCTCCTGGTGGACCGCCTTCCTTCGCGCCTTTTGATGAGAGAATGTCATCTATTCGCAAGAGCATGCAGGCGGCTTCTGTGGCGGATTTAACGGCTTGCTGCTTTACCCTGAGTGGTTCGACAATCTTATCCGCGAGCATATCAGCGATCTTGCCGGTCTTGACTTGGACGCCAAACCATTTGTTTTCTGGATTCGCGTGTTTCGATCTAAGTTCGACCATTATGTCGATTGGGTCAAGTCCGCTGTTTTCAGCTATCGTGAGGGGGATGGCTTCCAGTGCTTCGGCGTAGGCTTCGATGGCGAGTTGTTCGCGGCCTCCCACTTTTAGAGCGTAGTCGCGAAGTTGCTTGGCCGTTTCAGCTTCGGGGGCCCCTCCGCCGGCAACAATCTTGCCGTCTTCGACGGCGTTTCTGACTACGCAGAGGGCGTCGTGGAAGGAGCGTTCGGCTTCGTCTACGACATGGTCGGAACCGCCCCTGATCATCACGGTGACCGAGTGGGGGTCTTTGCAGTCGCGAACGTAGATGAGTTTGTCGTCTCCAATCTTCAGCTCTTCGACGAGTTTTGCTTCACCGAGCCCTTCGGAGGGTATGTCTTTTGTGCTGGCTTGTATGGTTCCGCCGGTGGCTTTGGCGAGTTTCTCCATGTCGCCGCTGCTGAGGTTCTTAACCGCCATTATGTTCTTCTTGGCGAGGAAGTGTAGTGCCATGTCGTCAATGCCCTTCTCACAGAAGATCACGTTGGCACCGCTCTTCGCTACCTTTTCCGTCATTTCGCGGAGCATTGATTCTTCTTCGTCGAGGAAGCCTTTCATCTGGTCTGGAGAATTGATGTTAATCTTAGCATCGAACTCGGTCTTTTCAATCTCGAGTTTCGCGTTGAGCAAGGCGATTTTAGCGTTTGTCACTTGTTTTGGCATTTGAGGGTGTGCGACCTCTTTGTCGACGACGATGCCTTTGACGAGTTCGCTTTGCTCCATGCTCTCGCCCTTTTTCTTCAAGACTTTGATTCGGTCTATGTCAGCGGTAATCTTGCCCTCTCTCTCTTCCATGACCTGACGGATGGCTTTCGTGGCCAGTGTTCCGAGGTACTCACTCGTTCCTACAGTTGCCTTTGTGCCCATCGAGGTCATTGCAATGAGGTTGAGCATCTTTTCGTCGTCAGGTTGTATGTCAATTGCAAGGCCTTGGAGGATCTCCAAAGCTTTCTCTGAAGCCTTCTTGTAACCTTCAACGATGACGGTTGGGTGGACTTCCTGGTCTAGAAGCTTCTCCGCCTTCGTCAAGAGTTCGCCAGCGAGAACGACGACGGTTGTCGTACCATCCCCAACCTCGCTGTCCTGGCTCTTCGCTACCTCAACAAGCATCTTGGCGGCAGGATGTTGAACATCCAGTTCCTTCATTATGGTGGCTCCGTCGTTTGTTATGACTACATCACCCATTCCAGATACCAACATCTTGTCCATCCCTTGGGGGCCAAGCGTGGTCTTGATGGTTTCAGTGATCACTTTAGCGGCGAGTATGTTGTTTCGCTGCGCATCCTTTCCAGTTGTA